>JAESGR010000047.1_pt1 | contig 468909 bp, 463 predicted proteins | sample 9269771 | NCBI WGS metagenome assembly JAESGR01 (sample SAMN15739572, study PRJNA653492) | algae metagenome | isolation source: Chroococcus sp. CMT-3BRIN-NPC107 and co-occurring heterotrophs from well... | place: USA: Clark Mountains Wilderness, California | collected 2010-04-18 | reverse complement strand
ACCAGCTTCCCGTGTCAACCCCGGCAAAACCGGCGAAAACCCGAAAAATCAAAGCCCCGCAGACAACAGATCACCCATCCGACCGAAGCCGGGCAGGTCACCCAGAAATCCGAAGAAGCTCCCGACACCGCCGCGCCAAAGCGCCCGCCGTCGATGAACCGCTATCTAGAGTCCCACCGTTGAGGTGTCAACACGATCATGAAAGTTTTTCGACAGCCCAGCAACAGAACGGCCACGCTCCCGTCCAGATCGCATCCCACTGTCCGATCTCCGCTTCGCGGTTCCTGCGCTGCCGTTCTGTTGACAAATCAGCTGAGCAGGGCAACCACCGACACCTCACGACGCGACCGAGATCTTGACGCCTCCTTCCGCGCTCTCCCTCGCCGAAACACATCCCGCGCCCGATCCGACGGTCCATAAGAGGCCGCGCCGGCCTGCGCGGCGCGATCGCGCGCGTCCCGGGCACAGCTTCGGCAACGAGCCTCCCCTGGACCCGACGGTCCCTGCTCCCGTTGCGGTCGGACGCCACGCGGTCAGCTTCCGCTGGCTCGGCGCTTCGGTGCTGATCGGCCTTATGGGAGCGCTGCTCCTCGGCTCCGCCATCTATGTGTCCTCCGAGGGAGAAACCTCGTTCGCGGATGCCCCGGAGCGTGCGCCGACGCTGGCGTCGCGAGGCGACCATGGCGGCAGCACGATCCGCAAGGCGGACAAGCTCGTGCGCACGGAGATGGTCGCCTCCGCCAAGCAGAGCTTCCGGACCCCCATGACGCTCAGGGCGGGTGACCGCGAGGTGATCAAAGTCCGGAACTTCGTCCGTATCGCCACTAACCTGTCGATGACGAGTGGCGTCTACGCGAACGATATCCCGCCCTTCAATCCGCTGCGGTTCTTCGCCGATACGGGTGCGGAGCGCAGCGTCGAGCCGCCGCCGGAGACCTCGGACGCGGAGGTCTCGGTGGTAAAGAGCGAGCTCTCGACCCTCGCGGTCGAGTTCGGCCCCCAGGCGCTGACCGACGAGCAGGTCCTCGTGCAACTCGAGGACGAGCTCAAGCTGCGCGCCGAGGCGGGACGACGGGCCAATGCCCCCCTCCCCTCCACCGCCATGCTGTCCCGCATGCTCGCGCGCATGCCGGCCGTAACGGGCGAGCCCACCCTTCCCGGCGGCGAGGCGGCCCTGCAGGCCCCCTTTCGGTCGATCGACGTCTGGGTCGTGCCGGAGAACGAGACCCGGGTGCCCAAATCGGGCGCGAAATCGCCCGAGGCTGATTTCGAGGAGCGCGCCGTTCCGATCCGCCGGGGCGACACGCTTGAGACGGTGCTGCGCCAGAATGGCGGCAGCCCTGACGATACCCGGGCGATCCTCGCCACGCTCGTCGGCCGCGACCGCCAGCTCGGACCGGTCGAGGGCATGCAGCTTCGGCTGCTTCTCGCGCCGGCGGCCCGCCCCGGCGAGCCGCGCCGGCTCGTGCGAGCGATCCTCTTCGGCGAGCGAGGCGTCGAGGCGATCTCGGCCATGAACGACCGCGGGTTCTTCGTCTCGGTCACGCCGCCCCAGACCCAGAACATCGCCCGCCCGGCGGGGAAGCCGGAGAGCGAGGACGACGAAGAGGACGAGGGCAGCGGTGTCACGCTCTACAACAGCCTGTACGAGACGGCGCTGAAACAGGAGTTGCCGCGGCAGACGATCGAGGAACTCGTCCGCATCTTCGGCTACGATGTCGATTTCCAGCGCCGGGTGGCACCGGGCGACAGCTTCGAAATCTTCTACGCGACAGACGAAGAAGGCTCGAGCGACCGTCTCGAGATCCTCTCGGCGACCATCATGCTCGGCGGCGACGCGCACCGGGTGTACCGGTTCCAGAGCGAGGACGGCTCGGTCGACTATTTCGATGACGCCGGCCGCTCGCTGAAGAAATTCCTGATCCGCAAGCCGGTTGTCGAAGCGCGGCTGAGCTCCGGCTTCGGGACCCGCTACCACCCCATCCTCGGCTACGCGAAGATGCATACGGGCGTGGACTGGGCAGCGAGGGTCGGAACGCCCATTTTCGCGGCCGGCAACGGCACCGTTCAGAAGGCCGCCTGGGATTCGGGCTATGGCCGTCGGACCGAGATCCAGCACGCGAACGGCTACGTGACGGCCTACAACCACCAATCCGCCTTCGCCCGCGGGATCGCGGCCGGAGCACGCGTGCGGCAGGGTCAGGTCATCGGCTATGTGGGATCGACAGGCCTCTCCACGGGGGCACACCTCCATTACGAGGTGATCGTCAACGGCCACTTCGTGGATCCGATGAAGATCCGTGTCCCGCGCGGACGCGAGCTCGACGGACGGGCACTCGTGGAATTCGGGCGCCAGCGCGACCAGGTCGATCAATTGCTAAAAAAGGCGGAGCCGAACCGCCTCGCGCAGCGGAGCTGATTCTCAGGGAAAGCCGAGCCGCCGCCTGATCGCCTCAGGGGTCTCTCCGGCCGCCCGCATCGCGGCGAGCGAATGGGAGTTGCGGCTCTTGGACAGCTTTTGGCCGTCAGGACCGGTCACGAGCGCGTGGTGGTGGTACAGGGGCTGCGGGAGGGTCAGCAGGGCACAAAGCAGAGCATGGATGTCGGTCGCCGCTTCGAGATCCGTCCCACGCACCACATGCGTGACGCCCTGAACGGCGTCGTCGAGGACGACGGACAGGTTGTAGCTCGTCGGCGTTTCCTTGCGCACGAGGACGACGTCGCCCCAGCGCTCGGGCCGCGCTCCTACCTGCCACGTGCGCCCGTCCGGGTCGAAGGCCCGCCACCAGGCGGGACCAGCGGCCTCGATCGCCGCAGCCATGTCGAGGCGCCAGGCAACGGGCCGGCAATCGGTTGCCGATTGCTCGCGATCAGCCGTTGGAAGGTGGCGGCAGGTGCCGGGATAAAGCAGGCTGCCGTCGGGGTCGCGCGGCCAGGGCTCGCCACTCTCGCTTTCGTGGGCTGCGACGGCCGCCGCGATCTCGCCTCGGCTGCAGGTGCAGGGATAAAGGAGCCCGGCCCCGCGAAGCCTGTCGGCCCCTGCCCTGTAATCATCCATGTGCTCCGATTGCCGCCGCGGCGGCTTCGGCCAGTCGAGCCCGAGCCAGGCGAGATCCTCCTCAATCCCTGCCACATTTTCCGGGGTCGCACGGATCGGGTCGATATCCTCGATGCGCAGGAGCCACGTGCCGTTGAGCCGGCGTGCGACGGCGTCGTTCAGGAGCGCGGAATAGGCATGTCCGAGATGGAGCCGCCCGTTGGGGCTCGGCGCGAAGCGCAGGATCGGGCTCACCCGCCCTGCCCCGCATGACCTTGCTGCTCGATTCGGACAGGGCGCTTGCGGCCGGTCTCTCCGAGCTCTGCCGCATCGACCCCGCCATCGCGGCCCTGATCGATGCGGGCCTTCGCCCGCCCCTGCGCAAACGCGAGGCCGGTCTCGCCGGCCTCGTCGCGATCGTCGTGGGCCAGCAGGTCTCGACCGCGAGCGCGGCCGCGATTCTCGGCCGCCTCAACGCCGCGTTCCCCGGCATCACGGCTGATGCGATTGCCGCCGCTTCGGATGCCGAACTGCTCGGGGTCGGGCTCTCGCGCCCGAAGCTCCGCACCCTGCGGGCGATCTCGGCCGCGATCCTCCAGAACGGGCTTCGCCTGGAGCGACTGGCCGAGATGTCGGCCGCGGACGCGCATACGGCGCTCACCGCGATCTCCGGGATCGGACCCTGGACGGCGGACCTGTACCTCCTGTTCTGTCTCGGGCATCCGGACATCTTTCCGGCGGGCGACCTCGCCCTCCAGGAGACGGCGAGGGTGCTGCTCGGCCTCGAGGCCCGGCCCGACGCGAAGGCGCTCGCGGCCCTCGCCGAGCGCTGGCGCCCATGGCGGGGCGTCGCGGCGGGCGTGCTCTGGGCGCATTACCGCCAGATCAAGGGTCGCGAAGGGGTCGGGACCTGATCAGCCGCTCCGCCCGAACCAGGCCGGCGCCTGCTTCATCCAGCCGAGCCCGTCTTCCGTCCGCCCGGCCGGACGGTATTCGGCCGCAGCGGCACCGTCGTAATGCACGGCCCGCAAAGCCGCGAAGGCGGCCTTGAAGTCGAGACTGCCCGTCCCCGGCTCGTGGCGGCCCGGGTTGTCGGCGAACTGCACATGGCCGATCAGCTCGCCCGCGCGCCGGACCGCTTCAACGAGGTCGGGTTCGATCCGGGCCATGTGATAGAGGTCGAATTGCAAGCGGATGCGCGGATCGCCCTGCCCGCCATAGAAGCGGATGAACTTGTCGAGGCTGTCGAGCCAGAAGCCCGGCACGTCGAAGGGATTGATGACCTCCAGCATCAGCTCGACGCCGATGCGCTCGAAGCGCGTCGCCGCGAGCGCGACGTTGTCCGAGAAGACGCGCGCCGTGGTGCGGTCGTCCTGACCGATCGGCGGCGGGCCCGCGAGGATGTTCGCTTTGCTGACGCCGAGCTCTCCCGCGTAGCGCACGGCCTGTTCGAGCCCCTCCGCGAAATGGGCCCGCGCCGTCGCGTCCGTCGCTCGGCCGTTGCCGCCGCGCAGATCGGAGGCAGGGACGTTGATGAGTACGATCGGAAGATCGCCCGCGGCACGACGCAGGTCTGCGATCTCCGCCTCGTAGGGGAACTGGATCTCGACGCCCGCGAAGCCCCCGCGCGCCGCGGCGGCGAAGCGGTCGAGCAACGGCAGCTCGGTGAACATCATCGTCAGGTTCGAAACGAGCTGCATCGGTTCCCTGGCCGGCTTGCGACGAGTTGCCCCGCATTCGATAACGCCCGCATCTGCAGGGAACAAGGAACCAGATGCGATTGAGGTCCGACGTCACGAGGAACGGGATCGAGCGCACGCCGCACCGCGCCTTCATGCGCGCCATGGGGCTCGACGACGAGGCGATCGCCCGGCCGATGGTTGGGGTCGTGTCGATGAAGGGCGAGGTGACGCCCTGCAACATGACGCACGGGCCGCAGGCCGAAGCCGCGAAGGAAGGCGTCACGCGCGCGGGCGGCACGCCCCGCGAGTTCACGACCATCTCGATCTCGGACGGGATCGGCATGAATCACGAGGGCATGAAGTTCTCGCTCGTCTCCCGCGAGCTGATTGCGGACTCGATCGAGGCCGTCGTGCACGGCCACGCCTATGACGGTCTCATAGCTTTTGGGGGCTGCGACAAGACCCTGCCCGGCGCCATGATGGCCCTCGTGCGCTGCAACGTGCCGGGCGTGTTCCTGTATGGCGGGTCCGCCCTCCCCGGCCGGCATGCGGGCAAGAACGTCACCGTGCTCGACGCCTACGAGGCGGTCGGGACGGTGATGACCGGCGCGCTGGACGAGAGCGTGCTGGGCGACATGGAGCGGGTCTGCAAGCCGACCTTCGGGGCCTGCGCTGGCCAGTTCACGGCGAACACGATGGCGATGGTGTCCGAGGTGCTCGGCCTGACCGTGCCGAACTCCTCCATGGTGCCCGGCGTCTACTCTGAGCGGCTCGAGATCGCGAAGCGCGCCGGCGCGATCGTCATGGAGAACATCGCCCGCGGCGGCCCGCTGCCGCGCGACCTGATCACCCGTGCGTCGCTCGAGAACGCGGCCGCGATCGTGGCCGCCACCGGCGGCTCGACCAATGCGGCACTGCACATCCCGGCGATCGCGCACGAGGCGGGCATCCGCTTCACGGTCGACGACGTAGCCGAGGTCTTCGCGCGCACGCCGCTGATCGGGGACCTGCGGCCGGGCGGGCGCTTTCTCGCCAAGGACGTCTACGACCTCGGCGGCGTCTCCATCATAATCCGCGAGCTGATCGCTGGGGGCGTGCTCGACGGATCGACCATGACGGTGACCGGCCGCACGCTCGCCGAGGAGCACGGCGCGGCACCAGCACCGGACGGCACCGTGATCAGGCCGGTGGCTGACCCGATCCGGCCGGATGGCGGGCTTGTGGTGCTGAAGGGCAATCTCGCGCCAAACGGCGCGCTCCTGAAGGTGGCCGGGCTGAAGTCGAGCCTGTTCGAGGGCACCGCGCGCGTGTTCGATTCCGAGGAGGATTGCGCGCTGGCGGTCCGGGCGCGCGCCTACGAGGCGGGCGAGGTCCTCGTGATCCGCTACGAGGGGCCGCGCGGCGGGCCGGGCATGCGCGAGATGCTGGGCGTGACGGCGCTGATCTACGGCCAGCAGATGGGCGAGAAAGTCGCGCTGCTCACCGACGGCCGCTTCTCGGGCGCGACGCGGGGCATGTGCATCGGCCATATCGCGCCCGAAGCGGCAATCGGCGGACCGCTAGCGCTGGTCCAAACCGGCGACCGCATCCGCATCGACGGCGCGAGCCGAACGCTCGACCTGCTGATCGACGATGGCGAATTCGCTCGCCGGCAGGCGGCCTGGACCCCGAAGCCCACCCGCCACCCGGCGGGCTTGCTCGCCAAATACGCCCGGCTTGTCGGCGGGGCGGAGAACGGCGCCGTGACGCATGACGGCGGCGCGGTGTGGACGAACCCGGCGGGCGAGGCGGGGCTGTGAATCTCCTCAGCAACGAGCAGGTGAAGCTCACGGCGACCTACCTGAACGGGATTGCCATTACGATCTTTGCGGTAGGAGGGCTGGCGCCTCTCGTAGCTCTCGTGAGTGGAACAGCCAGCCCCAGCGCCGTCCCGCTGATCATTGCACTGACAAGTGTTTGCGTCGTTCTCAGCGGCGCCCTACATCTGATCGCCCGACGGCATCTGAGGCAGTTGAAGCCATGAGCGCCCTGCAGATCGCTTCCCTGTTCATCGCGCCAGTGGGTGCCATGATCATTGGCGCCATCGTGTATTTCTACACCGACCGCCCATCGCAGCACCGCCCCTGACAGACGCCTGCTCGGCGGTTCACCCTCGTCTGAATGCCCAATTCAACTCCCCTCGGCTATGTCGGGCTCGGCCTCATGGGCGGGCCGATGACCCGTCGTCTCCTCGCGGCCGGCCGCCAGGTTACTGTGTGGAACCGCTCAGCGGAGAAGCTTGAGGCAGCAGTCGCGGCGGGCGCCCAGCGCGCCGGCAGCCCCGCTGAGGTCGCGCAGGCAGCCGAGATCGTCTTCCTCAACCTGACCGACACGGCCGCCGTGGAGGTCGTGGTGTTCGGTCCCGACGGCCTGGCTGCCGTGCCCGGCGCGGGCAAGCTGGTCGTTGATTTCTCGTCCATCCGGCCCGACGCGACGGTCAACATCGCGCGGCGGCTCGAGGCCGCGAACGGCATGCGATGGGTCGATGCGCCGGTCTCGGGCGGGACCAAGGGCGCTGAGGAAGGCTCGCTCGCGATCATGGCGGGCGGCGACGTCCGGGACGTCGAACGCGCGCGCCCGCACATCATGACGATGGCGGCGCGGCTGACCCATATGGGCCCGCTCGGCTCAGGTCAGACGACGAAGCTCTGCAACCAGATCATCGTCGGCTGCACCATGACGGTTCTGGCGGAAGCGACGCGGCTCGCGGCGAATTCCGGCATCGACCCGGCACGCCTGACCGAAGCGCTGGCTGGCGGGTTTGCGGATTCAAAGCCGCTGCAGCTCTTCGTGCCCCGCATGGCGGCCGGCATCCACGACCCGCCTCTCGGCCACGCCTACACGATGCTGAAGGACCTGGATTCCGCACTCGAAGCGGCGCGTGAGACCGGGACCCCGGCCCCGATGGCTGCGCTGGCTTCCCAGCTTTTCCGCCTTCTCGCCGCCACGAGGGGCGAGAAGGCGGATGCGCTCGAGCTGTACAAGCTGCACGAGCCGGCGGTGCAACGCCCGTAGGACGCCGCCCGGCCGGGTTTTGTTCCGCATCGGCTGCAAGCTGCGGCTTGCTGGCGCGCAAGCGCAGAAGCTTGACCGTTGGCCCGCTTGCCTCGATCAAGGGAGCCAGCAGCAACGGGGAGCCTGCACGTGCTTGATTCGACCTACAACACCGCCTGGGCGCCACGCGTGCTCAGCGTCGTGCGCATCGTCGCGGCCCTCATCTTTCTTCTGCACGGGACGCAGAAGCTGTTCGGCTTCCCGGCCCCGCCCGCAAACGGCTTCCCGGCGGCCTTCTCGCTTCTCTGGATCGGCGCCATCCTGGAACTCGTCGGCGGCCTTCTGCTGATGGCCGGCCTCTTCACCCGCCCTGTTGCCTTCATCCTGTCCGGCGAAATGGCGGTCGCCTACTGGATGTTCCACGCGCCGCGGAACTTCTTTCCGACCCTGAATGGGGGCGATGCCGCGATCCTCTACTGCTTCATCTTCCTCTACTTCGTGTTCGCCGGCCCAGGTCCCTGGAGCGTGGACGCGAAGCTTCGGCGCGACGGCAAGCTGCCAGCCTGGGCCTGACCCAGCCGTCGCGGCCGCTCACTCGGTCGCGACGTCCTCATGGGGATCGCTCGCGCCGGGCAGGATCGCCCTGAAACTGTCCTCCAGGTTGCGCCGGCTCGCCGGGTCCACGGTCGCGGCAGGGATCGACACGGCGGCCGTCGCGGCAGCGCCGACCGAGCGCGCTGCCGCACCAACAACGAGGCCGATACCCTCGCCGAGCGTATCCTCCTGGCCGACGTTTTGGCCCGCGACGAGGCGTGCGCCGATCGAGCGCACGACCTCGGCGGATTGTGCGAAGGTCCCGTGGTGGAGGGGATCGCCGGACCTCATCCGCGTCAGGTCGATGGCCGTGATGTTCGCCCGGGCAAGCGCGCTTCGGTAGGGCTCCCGCTCGGGATCGATCGCACCGAGTTGCACCGTGCTTCCCCAGAACAGGCGCGAGAACGCGAGGGCCCGGTCGTCCTGGGCCACGAAGAGCGTGATCTTGGGGCGGCTCGGCCCAAGATCCTGGACCTGCGTGCGCGCGACGTCGATGTCGACGTCCGGCGCCGCCAGCATGACGTTTCGGATCTTCTCGGGAACCCGTCCCTTCCGGATCGCCTGCTGGCGCAGCGCCTCCAGGGTCACCCAATTGCCCATCGAGTGCGCGAGCACGTTGATCTCACCGACGGCCGGCTCGGCTGCGAGCTCTGCGAGAAGGTGCTCCAGCGCGCCGCGCGAGTAGGTCGCGCTCTCGCGGTCGTAGGGATAGGAGAGAAGCCTCCCCCGCGAGGGCCAGGTGAACAGGACGGCGACTCCGGGGGCCGCGCTGTCATGCTTGATCTGGGCGAGCCGGAAGACGGCGTCGTCGAACTGGCTGTTGTAGCCGTGCACGAAGACGAAGACGCGACGCTGCCCCGACTGGCGGATCAGTTCCCGGAGCGATGACCGCAGGCCGGCTCCATCAAGGGCGTCCGACCGGAGCGTGACGAAATGCCGGGCGGGGTCGCCCGGGCTCGTGTCCGGCCATTCGACCTCACCCACCCGGTGTGCCGGCGGGACGGAAACGTCGATACGGCGGAAAGAAGCGTGCCGGGCGCGCTCTCCTCCAAAGAGAATGCCCGGGTCGGGAACCTCTTTGCGCGTGGTCGCAACGAGGATCGGCACGCGTTGCGCTCCGAGCGCCTGCGCCTGCACGGGCAGCATGGCATCCGGCGCCCGAAAGCCGCAGCCCCCGAGCGCTGAGGCGATGACCGCGACGACGATCGCCTGCTTCAATGCCGCGCCCTCGAGAAATTGGGTCAAACCATAGCGGGCCAGCTACGACTTGTCCCGGGCGTTCCGGCAGGTCTCAGGCTGCCTGCGCCGGAGATGCCTCAGGGCTGATCGCCCGCGGCCTCTTCGGGCGGCACATCCGGCGGTGGCGCGGCCAGCGCCCTCGTCAGTTGGGGCGCGTTCAGGGTCTGAATGGGCCGGAAGGTGGAGCCATCAACCTGCCCGGGCACACGGACGCAGCCGACGCAGATGAAGCGGAAGCGGTCGCGTCGGGCGAGCTTCTGGTCGAGCGTTTCCTCGCCCTGGATGCCGGACGGCCCGACCGTGAACCGGAGCGCCTGCTCCTCCTCGGCGTGGGCGATCGCGATCCCCTGGCCGATCAGCACCGCAAGGGCCGCCGCGGATGATCTGATGGTGGGGCGCAGAATCGAGCTTCCTTCGCGGGCCGAATCTTACCCGCGAGAGCTCAATCGGCCAACCGGCGCCCGGGTTCAGCCCGTCTTGGCGGGTCCGGTCTCGACAGGCCGGCCCGGATCGGCGGTCCATTCCGACATGGAGCCGTCGTACAGCTTCACGTCCGGCCGGCCGAGCACCTCGGCGAGCACGAACCAGTCCGTCGCGGCCGCCTGTCCGGTGTTGCAGAAGGGGATGACCGCCCCCTCGCCTGCCGGCGCGAAGAGCCGTTCCAGCTCCCCCTTATCCTTCAGCCCGTTCCGGGCGCCATCATAGGCCTGGGCGCCCTCGATGTTGATCGAGCCCGGAAGGCGTCCGGCCTGGGCGGCCTGGGGCGACTTCTCCTCGCCAACGAACGACTTGGGACCGCGTGAATCGACCAGCGTCGCACCGCCCTCGGCAATGATCCGTTCGACCTCCGGAAGGGTCGCGCGGATCGAGGGATCAAGCGTAACCGGGTAGCTCGTCGATCGGGGCTCGCGCGCCTCCGTCTCGATCGGATGGCCCGAGGCCGCCCAGCCCTCCCAGCCCCCGTCGAGCATGGACAGGCGGCGGTGACCGGCGGCTCGGAGCGTCCAGAAGATCCGCGCCGCGACAGAGAAGTCGCCGGACGAGATCCCAGCCGGGACGACCACGACGTAACTCTCGGGCTCTATGCCGAGGTGCCCGAACAGCGCCGACAGGCGCTCGGGATCCGGGAGAAGGCCGGCCGCCGCGCCCTTCTGCTGGCGCCAGCCATCGGCCACGTAATCGGAATGGACCGCGCCGGGTATGTGGCCCGCATCAAAGGCCTGCCGCCCGCCGCCATATCCGGCCGAGCGGATGTCGAGCACCACGAGGCCGGGCTCGCCGAGGCGTTTAGCGAGGTCGTCGGCGGAGATCAGGGCCGGGGCGGATCTCTGGCTGGTCATCGTGCGCTCCTCTTTCGGGACCCATGCCGCACCGGTCCGGCCGCCGCAATGCCCGACCATTCGCGCGCGGGTTGCCGAATGGCGGCGCGCCGCTTAACGCCTCGCCGAAGAAACTGCACGCCTTATCGGGAGGACGCCGTGGGAGAGGCTTGGATGCGCACGCGCCGCGGCGCAATGCGCGTGTTCGGAGTTGCGGCGCTCCTCGGCATGGCCGGCGCGCCCGCCCTCGCGGCCGAGAAGCTGACCGTTGGCGTCCTGAAGCTCGCGAGTTCGGGTCCCGTCTTCCTGGCCCAGGACCTCGGCTTCTTCCGCGAGGCGGGACTAGAGGTCGAGTTCAAGTTCTTCGAGGCTGCGCAGCCCGTTGCGGTCGCCACGGTTTCGGGTGACGTCGACCTCGGCGTGACCGGCGTCACGGCAGGCTTCTACAACCTCGCCGGCAAGGGCGCGCTGAAGCTCATCGCCGGGCAGGCCCGCGAGGAGCCGGGCTACAAGCTCGTCGCGGTGGTGGCGAGCAAGAAGGCGGCGGAAGCGGGCCTGAAGCGGATCGAGGATCTGCCCGGCCGTGCGGCGGGCGTCACGCAGGTCGGCTCCACCTTCCACTACAGCCTCGGCCTCATTGCCGAGAAGCACGGCTTCGATATCGCGAAGGTCCGGGTTGTCCCGATGCAGTCGCTGCCAAACGTGGTCTCGGCCGTGAAGGGCGGGCAGGTGGATTCCGCCATCCTGCCGGCGACGGGTGCGACCCCGCTGATCGCCTCCGGCGATGCGGTTCTTCTCGCCTGGGCAGACGAGACGCCCTGGCAGGTCGCGGCCGTGTTCACCTCGCCGCGAGCGATCCAGAACCGCCGCGCCGCCCTGGAGAGCTTCGTCCGCGGCTATCAGAAGGGGCTCAAAGCTTTCCACGCGAGCTTCCTGACGAAGGGCGCGGACGGAAAAATCGTGCCGGGCCCTGACGCCGAGAAGCACCTCGCAATCATCGCGAAATACACGGGCCAGACGCCCGCCTCGATCCGCGACAGCATCCCCTATATCGACCCGAAGGGTCGGCTCCTCGTCAGCGACATCTACCGCCAGGTGCGCTGGTATCAGGGCCAGAAGCTCGTGGATGCTGGGGTCGATGCCGCGTCCATCCTCGACCTGTCTTTCCTCCCGGGCGGACACCTGGACGTGCCGAAATAGCGTGCGGCTCTCGATCGACATCCGTACCCATGCCTTCGACGAGCTCCAGGTCCTCGAGGGGGTGTCCTTCACCGTCGCGGAAGGCGAGATCGTCGCGATCATCGGCCCTTCAGGCTGCGGAAAGTCCACCCTCCTCGGCATCGTCGGCGGCCTGATCCGGCCAACGGACGGCTCGGTCACGATCGAGGGCGAGATGCCGGCCGGCACGCTGAACCCCTTCACCTTCGTGTTCCAGGATTTCGCACTGCTGCCCTGGCGCAGCGTCGCCGAGAACGTCGCGTTTCCGCTCGAGCACCACCGACTCTCGCGCGCCGAGCGGGACGGGCTCGTGCAGGACGCCCTCGCGCGAACCGGCCTGTCCGATTTCGCGGACGCCATCCCGAAGCAGCTCTCAGGCGGGATGCGGCAGCGCGTCGGCATCGCGCGTGCCCTCGTGGTGCGCCCCGCACTCCTCCTGATGGACGAGCCGCTCTCCGCTCTCGATGCACAGACGCGCGAGCTGCTGATGGAGGATTTCCTTGCGCTCTGGCTGCGTGACCGCGTGACCGCGCTCTACGTAACCCACAACCTCGACGAGGCATTGCGCCTCGCGGACCGCGTCGTGGTGCTTTCACGCCGGCCCGGACGGATCAAGCGCATCGTGCCGGTCGAGATACCGCAGCACGAGCGTGTGAGCGGCGCGGCCAAGTCGCGGCTATCCGGCCTGCGCGAGGAGCTCTGGTCCCTCATCCGCGACGAGGCAGCGATCGCCGACCGTGAGATGGTCCATGCGTGAGGCAGCCCTGGCCCGGACGGTGCCCTTTCGCGGCGGCGGATTCCTGCCGCGCACGAGCCGGCTTGCGGCCATTCTCGCCTTCCTCGCGCTCCTCGCGATCTGGCAGACGGCGGTCTCGCTGCGTTGGGTCAGCCCCGTCTTTCTCCCTTCCCCCGTCGAGATCGGCCGCGCCCTCCTCGACCTCGCCACCTCCGGCGCGCTCTGGGAGCATGTTTCCGTCTCGCTGGTGCGGATCACCCTCGGCTGGGCACTCGGCACCTTGTGCGGCCTCACCGTCGGCACCGCCATGGCGCTCTTCTCGCTCGCGCGCTCGGTCGGGCTGCCGATGGTCTCGGCCCTGTTCCCAATTCCGAAGATCGCACTCCTCCCCCTGCTCATCCTGTGGCTCGGGATCGGGGAGACGTCGAAGGTGACGACGATCGCGCTCGGCGTGTTCTTCCCGACCGTGATCGCAGCCTATTCCGGCATCGATTCTGTGCCGCGGAACCTGATCCGGATGGCGCAGAGTTTTGACGTTCCCTTCCGCGATATCGTGCGGAAGATCGCGTTGCCGGGCGCCCTGCCGTCGATCCTTTCGGGCATGCGGGTGTCGGCCTCGATCGCGCTCCTCCTGCTCGTCTCGGCCGAGATGATCGGCGCCGAGCGTGGCATCGGCGCCTTCGTGCTGCAGGCGGGCAACCTGATGCAGACGGACCAGCTGATGGCCGGCGTCTCGGTGCTGTCGGCCTTGGGCCTGACGATCGGAGCCCTGCTGTCCTGGGCCGAGCGGAAGCTGCTCGGGTGGCGCTAAAGCGCGCAGGACCGGAACTCCCCTCGCAAACCGCTCGTTGCAACATATTCCATTGTGCAGCGCAGCATCAGAGTTGCGCGGGAGCAAGCGATTGCGCGGACTTGAATCGAAGCTGTCCGGCCTGCGGCAGAGCCGCCGGGTTCTAGAGGGGCTCCTGCAGAACGGCGCGGGCTCGCTCGGCACGCGACCTGGCGAGCCTTCCGCCCGCACGGGGCTGACCAGGGTCACCGGGTTCGGATCGAACCCGGGCAATCTCGGCATGCTGACCTATGTGCCGGCGCGCTTGGCGCCTTCGCCCGCCCTCGTCGTGGTGCTGCACGGCTGCACCCAGACTCCCGCCGCCTACAACGACGGCGCCGGTTGGTCCGACCTCGCCGACCAGCACGGGTTCGTGCTGCTGTTCCCCGAGCAGACGAGCGCTAACAATCCCAAATCCTGCTTCAGCTGGTTCGTCCCCGAAGACACGAGGCGCGACTCTGGCGAGGCGCTCTCGATCCGGCAGATGATTGCGAAGGCCGTCTCCGACCACGCGATCGACTCGTCGCGGATATTCGTGACCGGGCTTTCGGCCGGGGGCGCCATGGCAGGCGTGATGCTCGCCACGTACCCGGAGGTCTTCGCCGCAGGAGCGGTCATTGCGGGGCTTCCCTATGGCGCGGCCGGCAACGTGCAGGAAGCGCTCCACGCGATGTTCCAGGGCCAGAGCCGGCCGGCTTCCGAATGGGGCGATCTTGTCCGCTCTGCGTCTCACCATCGGGGCACGTGGCCCCGCGTCTCGATCTGGCACGGCAGCACCGACCACGTCGTGAAGCCGGGCAACGCGTCTGAACTGATCAAGCAGTGGACCGACGTGCACGGCCTGCCGTTGAACCCGAGCGAGCGCAGCGCCCTTGCCGGACATTCGCGCGAGGTCTGGCGCGATGCGTCCGGGGCGGAGGTCATCGAGTCCTTCGGGATCGCGGGCATGGGTCACGGGACACCGCTCGCCGTCGGCGAGGGCGACATGGAAGGCGGCGCAGCCGGTGCGTTCATGCTGGATGTCGGCATCTCGTCGACGCATCACATCGCGCGCTTCTTCGGCCTCACGAACGAGGCGTTCGAGAGCCTGCCGGTTCGGGGGAAGGCCGCCGTGCCTTCCCAGCGTGAGCGGATCACGTCCGACCCGCTGGACGGCGAGATCCTCCCACCCGGCCAGGACCGGGAGAAGGCTGAGCCCTTCGACCCCGAAATGTTCGGGGTTCCGCGCTCCCTCCCGCCGCAGGTGCTGCGGGCCATTCAGAACGCGTTCGAGGCAGCCGGGCTCGTGAAGCGCTGACGCAGCAGCGCTACTCCCCGTAGCGGTGCCGCTGCCCCTGCCAGTCCTCGACCAGGGCCACGCCATCCTCATCTTCGAGGTAGCCCGGACCGATCGGCGACTTGCCGTGGCCGCCCGGGATGTCGAGCACGTAGCTCGGCTGACATAGGCCCGAGACGCGGCCCCGCATGGCCCGGAGGAGATCCTGACCGTCGGCTATGCTCGTGCGCAGGTGCGAGGTGCCCGGCGCGAGGTCGCCGTGGTGGAGGTAGTACGGCTTGATGCGGTTCTCGACGAAGGCGCGCATCAGCGCCTCGAGCGAAGCCGGGTCATCATTCACGCCGCGCAGCAGCACCGATTGGCTCAGCATTGGAATGCCCGCATCGACGAAACGCGCACAGGCGGCGCGGGCTGCGGGCGCCAGCTCGCGAGCGTGGTTGGCGTGGAGCACGAGCCAGGTGGCCTTGCCGGGCGCCTTCAGCGCGTCGACCAGCTCGGGCGTGATCTTCTCCGGATCGGCGACCGGCAGCCGCGTGTGAATGCGGACAAGCTTGACGTGCTCGATCCTGGACAGTGCTTGCGTGATCTCGGCGAGGCGCCGCGGGGACATCACGAGGGGGTCGCCGCCGGAGAGGATCACCTCCCAGATCTGCGGCCGCGACCGGATGTAATCGAGCGCTTGTTCCAACGCCGCCGGCGACAAAGCCTCGACCTTGCCCGGCCCCACCATCTCGCGCCGGAAGCAGAACCGGCAATAAACGGCGCAGACATGGACCGGCTTCAGCAACACACGGTCCGGATACCGATGCACGATGCCTTCAACCGGCCAATGCGCTGCGTCGCCGATCGGATCGGCCAACTCCTCGGGCCGGGCATCTAGCTCCTCGGCCGAGGGTACGAATTGGCGCGAGATCGGGTCCGCCGGATCGGCGGTGTCGATCAACTCGGCGAGCGCGGGCGTGATCGCGACCGCATAGCGGGCGGCAACGGTCTCGAGCCCCGGAAGGTCGGCGGGAGAGACGAGCCCCGCCTCGAGGAGGTCGTGCGGCCGGCGCAGCGGTCGGTTCATCGCCGCTCGATCTCAGGTTCCGCGACCGGCGTCCAGATCACGTCCTCAATTCGCTCCGCGCCCGTGGCGAGCATCACGAGGCGGTCAAGCCCGAGCGCCACGCCGGAGGCGGGCGGCATCTCAGTGAGCGCGGCGAGGAAATCCTCGTCGATCGGATAGCGCTCGCCATAGACGCGCGCCTTCTCGCACATCTCGGCTTCGAAGCGACGGCGCTGTTCGGCCGGGTCGGTCAGCTCGCCGAAGCCATTCGCGAGCTCCACGCCGCACACATAAAGCTCGAAGCGCTCGGCAATACGCGGATCGTTATCTGCCGGCCGGGCGAGCGCGGCCTCCGCGACCGGATAGCGGCTGAGCAGCGTCGGCCTCCCCTGCCCCAGACGCGGCTCGATCTTCTCGACCAGCACGCGGCTGAACATGTCCGACCAGGTGTCGTCCTCCGCGACGCGGATCCCGGCCTCCCGACAGGCCGCGGCAAGCGCCTCACGGTCGGTCTCTCCCTGACCGACGGTCGCCAGGAGATCGATGCCAGCGAGCTCGCGAAATGCGTCTGCGACGCTCACTCGCTCCGGCCAGGCGGTCAGGTCGCACGTCCGTCCGCGGAAGCTCGCGACTGCGCGCCCGGTGGTTTCGGCCGCGAGCCGAACGAGTTCGGCCGTGTCCTGCATCACGAGGTCGTAGCTCTCGTCCCTCCGATACCATTCCAGCATCGTGAATTCGGGATGATGGAGAGCGCCGCGCTCGCGGTTCCGGAAGACGTGCCCAAGCGAGAAGATCCGCTCCTCCCCGGATACGAGAAGCTTCTTCATCGCGAACTCGGGGGACGTATGGAGATGAAGCTGTTGCCGATCGCCGCCCGTCGTCACCGCCTCGGTTGAAAAGGCGTGCAGATGCGCCTCGTTCCCGGGCGACACCTGCAGTGCGGCGGTATCCACCTCGACGAAGCTCCTGGTCGCGAACCAGCGCCGGATCGCGGCCACGATGCGGTTGCGCTGCAGGAGAAAGGGCCGGCGCCGCAGATGCGCGTCGCGGGTCCACCAGGGAGCAGCGCCGGTCACGACGCGGCCCGCGCCGAAGCGGCGCTCACTGGCGAAGACAGGGAAGATCGGCTAACCGGGCGCGAAGCCATTCTCCGCAGGCCCGCCCGGCCGCGTCGCTCATACAGCAAGGATCATCTCGTGAAGGTCATCGCCTCGTCCCTCCGGAAGGGCAACGTCGTCGAGGTCGACGGCAAGCTCTACGTCATCGTGACGGCCGAGAACATCCATCCCGGAAAGGGTACCCCCGTCACCCAACTTGACATGCGGCGCATCTCGGACGGCGTGAAGGTGTCGGAGCGCTACCGCACGACAGAGCAGGTCGAGCGCGCCTTCGTCGAGGATCGCGAGCACACCTACCTCTACAACGATTCCGAGGGCTACCACTTCATGAACCCGGAGACCTACGACCAGGTCGCGGTTCCGGCGGACATCCTCGGCGATCAGGCGGTCTACCTGCAGGAGGGCATGGTCGTGATGCTGTCGGTCTATAACGGCACGCCGATCGCGATCGAGCTGCCGCAGCGCGTCACGCTCGAGATCACCGAGACCGAGCCGACCATGAAGGGCCAGACGGCTTCGTCCTCCTACAAGCCCGCCATTCTGTCGAACGGCGCCCGGACCATGGTGCCGCCCCACATCGCGCCGGGCACGCGCGTGGTCGTGATGACGGCCGACGGCTCCTACGTGGAACGCGCGAAGGACTGACCGGAGCCACGATGCTCCTGTTCCTGGCGTCTGTCGCCGCGGTTGCTGCTGCGGCCTACGCCTGGACGAGCTGGGCAAGAGCTGGGGAATCCAAGCACGGGAACATCCAGGGAGCGGCGCCCATTGAAGGCGGCGCGTCCCCATCCGGCGGTCAGGGTGTCGGTCCGGGCTGTTCGCAAGGCGGAAACGATGACGGCTGCGACGGGGACGGCGGAGATTAGTTCCCTTCGGGTCAACCCGCTTGTCGCGGGCGTCGCGCCGCCGCCCATCCCCGAAGCGCGGGCCTGGGCTTCGCGCTATGACGGCCGGCACGGGCCGCTGATCGACCTGACCCAGGCGGTGCCGGGCTATCCGGCGCACCCGGAGCTCGTCCGCAGGCTTGCCGAGGCCGCCGGGAAGCCCGAGAGCTTCCGTTACGGGGAGATCACGGGCGACCTGGCCCTGCGCGGAGCCTACGCGGCCGACTTGAACGCCCTCTATCGCGGCGACATCCGGCCGGACGAGGTCGCGATCACGACCGGCGCCAACATGGGCTCCTTCGCGGCCACGATGCTGCTGGCGAAGCCGGGCGAAGCCGTGATGCTGCCTGTTCCCTGGTACTTCAACCACCAGATGAACACCGCCATGCTCGGCGTCGAGGTCGTGCCGTTGCCCTGCCGGCGCGATGACGGCTTCGTGCCCGACCCGGAACCGGCCGAGCGGCTGCTGACGGATCGCGTCAAAGCGATCCTGCTCGTCACGCCGAACAACCCGACCGGCGCGATCTACCCGCCCGAAACGATCGCCCGCTTTGCCGACCTTTGCCGCCGGCGCGGCATCGCGCTCGTGCTCGATGAGACGTATCGCGACTTCCGGCCGGCCGACCTGGCCCGCCCGCACGAGCTCTTTGCCGAGCCGGCCTGGCGGGACCACCTGATCCAGCTCTACTCCTTCTCGAAGAGCTATTGCGTGCCGGGCTTCCGGCTCGGCGCAATCGCGGCATCCACGCCCGTGCTGGCGCAACTCACCAAGATCCTCGATTGCGTGCAGATCTGCGCGGCGCGCGCGGGCCAGGCCGGTCTCGCCTGGGCGATCCCGGCGCTCACGGATTGGCGCGAAAAGAACCGCACTCTCATGAACGGGCGGGGTGCGGCCGCCGAAGCGACCTTCGCGGCGCTACCCGGCTGGGCGATGGCCAGCCGCGGCGCCTATTTCGCCTATGTGCGGCATCCGTACCCCGACCATCCGGCCATGCAGGTCGCCGAGGCGCTGGCGATCCAGCGCGGTGTCGTGACGCTCCCCGGCTCGGCATTCGGGCCGGACCAGGAACGCTACCTGCGGCTGGCCTTCGCCAATGTGGAGGCGGACCGCATCGCCGAGGTTGCGGAGCGGCTGAAGGAGCCGCTCGCCATCTAGGCTCGGCGGCAGGTCAGCCGACGCTCTCGACGCCCCACTCGTCCTTCGCCTCGGCGGTCGTCCGGTTCAGGCGGACCTTGTCATCCACCGATGCGATGGAATCGACATGGATGAAGTGGTGTTCGCCGCCCGCCGCGGGGTCGGTCCGGGTGAGCTTGATGCGCTGGCCGTCAAGGTGATCCACCGTTCCGACATGACCGCCATCCGAGCCCACGATCTCCATGTGCTCGGCGATGTTCTCGAGATTCGCCACGACCCTGCTCCGTACTGCGCCGCCGCCTGTTGAGGCGGAAATGAGCGCGGACAACGGGTCTCCGGGTCGACCGTTCCGCATGGGCGGGCAAGGTCGACCCGGTCGTGGATCACAGTGACGCGAGGCCTACTGCGTGACGTTGCACCCGCTCTCCGCGAGCGTTGCGAAGGCCTGGTCGCCTTTGATCGTCGCGAGGTGCTTGTAATAGTCCCAAGGCGCCTTGGACTCGGCCGGGGTCTTCACCTGGAACAGGTACATGTCGTGTACCATCCGGCCGTTCGGCAGCACCTTGCCGTTCTTGGCGAAGAAGTCGTCGACTGGCATCTCGTGCAGCTTCTTGGCCACCGCATCGGTGTCATCCGTTCCCGCCGCCTTCACGGCCTTCAGGTACTGCATGACGCTCGAATAGGTGCTCGCATGAACCATGTTCGGCATCCGGCCGGTCTTTGCCATGAAGCGCTTTGAGAACTCGCGGTTCTGGTCGTCGAGGTCCCAATAGAAGCCCTCGGTAAGGACGAGGCCCTGAGCGGCCTGCAGCCCGAGCCCATGCACCTCGGCGAGTGTGAAGAGCAGCGCAGCAATTCGCTGGCCGCCCTGCACGATGCCGAACTCGGACGCGGCCTTGATCGAGTTGTTGGTGTCGAGCCCGGCGTTGGCGAGCCCCACGATCTTCGCCTTCGAGCCCTGCGCCTGCAGCAGGAAGGACGAGAAGTCGTTGGTGGATAGCGGGTGCCGCACGGCGCCGAGCACTTTGCCGCCCTTCGACGTGACGTATTTCGAAACATCAGCCTCGAGGGCGTGGCCGAAGGCGTAGTCCGCCGTCAGGAAGAACCAACTGTCCCCGCCCTGCTCCACGAGCGAGCCGCCTGTGCCGACCGCGAGAGCGCGCGTGTCATAGGCCCAGTGAAAGCCGTAGGGCGTACAGGCCTTGCCCGTGAGGTCGGACGATGCCGCCCCGCTCACGATGGTGACCTTCTTCTTGTCCTTCGAGAGCTGCTGCACGGCGAGCGCGACCGAGGACGTCGTGAGCTCCATGATCGCGTCGACCTTGTCGTTGTCGTACCAGGTGCGCGCGATGGTCGAGGCGACGTCAGGCTTGTTTTGATGATCGGCCGAGACGATCTCGATCGGCTTGTCGAGCACCTTGCCGCCGAAATCCTCGACCGCCATGCGGGCGGCCTCGACGGACCACTTGCCGCCGAAATCGGCGTAGACGCCGGACTGGTCGTTCAGGATGCCGATGCGAACGGCGTTGTCGGAGATCTGGCCCTGCTGAGCTGAGGCGACAGCCGGAATTGCGGCGAAGGCCGCGCCGGCGAGAAGCGTTGCGAGATGTTTCAAAGGCGTTCCTCTTCCCACTGCTTGTGCGCGGGACAGACGCTCGCGCGCTGCGCGAGTCAAGATTGAGGCGGCGAGCGCTCGACGAAGGTCTTACAACCCGCCAGCCGTTACGGCAGCACCTCGAACTCACCCGCGAGCTGGGCATCCGAGGCGGTGCCGAGGAAGACCTGATAGCGGCCGGGCTCGACCACGTAGGTGCCGTCGTCCAGGTGGAAGCCAAGCTCCGACACGGGGACCCGGAGCGCGACTTTGCGGGCTTCGCCCGGCGCGACCGCAACCTTCTCGAAGGCCTTCAACTGGCGGCCCGGCCGCGACCGGCTCGCATGGAGCTGGCGGACATAGAGCTGCACCACCTGGCGCCCCGGCCGCGAACCGATGTTGCGGAGCGTGGCGCCGACCTCAAGGCGGCCCTCTCTCGACAGCCTGCGCTTGGGCAGTTCCACATCGCTCAGCGCCCATTCCGTATAAGTCTTGCCGAAGCCGAACGGGAACAGCGGCGTGATCGCCTCGTCGGCGTATCGGTAGGTGTAGTGGTTGCTCGGATCGTGCGGCCGACCCGTCGGAGGCAGATCATACGGGATCGGCACCTGCCCGACCGTACGAGGCCAGGAGACCGGGAGCTTGCCAGCCGGATCGGCATCGCCGAACAGGAGATCAGCGATAGCATTGCCGCCCTCCGTTCCGGGGAACCACGCCATCAGCGCCGCCCCGAGCCGGTTGATCACCGGGCCGAGTTCGATCGGCCGCCCCGCGATGATCACGAGCACGACCGGCTTCCCGGTTGCGACCAGCCTGTCCAGGAATTCACCCTGTCTGCCTGGAAGAGTGAGCCTTGCGCGCGAGGCCGCCTCGCCGCTCATCTCGTTGGTCTCGCCGAGAACAGCGAGCACAAGATCCGCCTCCCGCGCGGCCTGCTCCGCGGCAGCGAAACCGGCATCGGATTCGCAGAACACGTCGCATCCCTGAACATAGGAGAACGTCCCGCCGCCGCGCCGGCGCAGCCCCTCCAGCACTGAGACGCCGTCCTCCGCACGGAACATCGCCGCATGTGGCCCGACGAGGTCGCGCTGGGATTGCCCAAGCCCGCCGATCACGGCGACGCGTTTTCCGGGCGGTAGCGGCAGAACCCCGTCATTCCGCAGCAGCACGGCCGAGTCCCGCGCGGCCCTACGGGCGAGTTCGCGTGCCTCGGGGCCGGGGGGCGCAGGATCGACACGGGACGTGTCGGGATCGGGCCGCTCGAAAAGCCCCATGCGGAGCTTCGAGCGGAGGACCCGGCGCGCGGCTTCGGTCACCGCGGCCTCCGGAACGCGGCCGGCCTTCACCTCATCGCTCAGGTGGGCCGCGTAGAAGCCCGAATACATGTCCATGTCGACACCCGCGAGCAGGGCCTTCCGGGCCGCCTCGGCCGGGTCCTTCGCCACCCCATGCTCGAGAAGCTCGCCCACTGAGTTCCAGTCGGAAACGACGAAGCCGTCATAGCGCCACCTGTCGCGCAGGATCCCTGTCAGCATCGCTGGATTGGCGGAGACCGGGATTCCGTTCAGCGACAGGAACGCGCTCATCACGCTGTCCGAGCCGGCCTCGATCCCGGCCTTGAACGGGGGCAGGTAGCTGTCGAAGAGGTCGCCCGGCGCGATCGTGCCCATGTCGTAGTCGCGCCCGCCGAGAGCGGAGCCGTAACCTGCGAAGTGCTTGAGCGTCGTCGCGAGCCCCGCCTCGTGGAAACCGTCCACCCGCGCCCGGGTGAAGATGCGCCCGAGGAGCGGGTCCTCCCCGAACCCTTCGTTCATGCGGCCCCAACGCGGGTCGCGGGCGAGGTCCGCCATCGGGGCGAAAGTCCAGTTGATGCCGATTGCGGCTGCCTCGCGCCCGGCATGGCGGGCCGTTTCCTTGGCGAGTTCCGGGTCGAAGCTCGCCACCTCCGCTATCGGAACCGGAAAGATGGTGCGCAGCCCGTGCAGCACGTCGAGTCCGATCAGGAGCGGGATACCATGCCGGGCTCGCCGGGCAGCCGATTGCATCTCGACGATCTCGTGCGGCTTGGTCACGGCGAGCATTGCACCCACCCGGCCGTTCTCCAGCTCGGCCCGGGAGAAGGTCGGGCTGAACGGGACGAGGTTCAGCTGCCCGATCTTGTCCTCCAGCGTCATGCGCCCGAGCAGTCCCTCGACGCGGGCCTCCAGCGAAGAAGCGGCGCTGTCGGCGTATGAGGACACCGCGCCGGAGGCGAGGAGAGCCGCGGCGGCGAGAGCATGGGTCCGGAGCATGCGGGCTTATGTCGGTCCTGGGCCGGGGCTCGGCATGATCGTATGTAGGTCGACCGACCGTATCCGGCGAGGTGGCTCACGCGAGAATGAGAGAGCCTCGTCATTGAGTACGGCTTCGGGCTAAGCTCGGCTGCAGGCTGGGCTGAGCGGGAGCTGGGAAGCGTGACACGTATGCTTGGAGCCGCCCTGGCGGGCGCTGCCGTCCTGGCGGCCGCTCCGGCGCTCGCTCACCACCCGATGGGCGGCGCGACGCCCCGGACGTTGACCGAGGGCCTCCTCTCCGGATTGGCGCATCCGGTCATTGGTCCCGATCACCTGGCATTCGTGATCGGGATCGGCATCCTGTCCGCCTCTGCCCGCCACGGATGGGCGCTCCCCGCGATCTTCCTCGTCGCTGGCGCGCTCGGAACGGCGCTCCATCTAGGCGGGGCCGGAGTCCCGGGCTCGGAGTGGCTCGTCGCTGGTTCGGTTGTGCTGATGGGCGCTGCGATCTGGCTGTATGGCCGTCTCTCTGCGGCTCCGACTGCTGGGCTGTGCGCTGTTGGCGGCATTCTGCATGGCTACGCCCTGGCCGAGAGCATCGTTGGAGCCGAGCCGTCTCCGCTCGGAGCCTATTTGATCGGACTGGCGGCCATCCAGCTCACCCTAGCGCTGGTCGTGCGGGAGGCGACCCGGCGGTTCGTGGCGTTCCGCCCCGCGCTCGCCTCAAAGGCCGCCATGGCTGCCTCCGTGGCCGTGGCGCTCGTCGGGATCGCGGTCCTACCGGTCTGGCCGGCCTGATCAAAGAACGGCCGCGCGCTCCGTCGCGAGCTGCTCGGCACGCTTGCGGTCCTGCTCCGGCAGGTCTTTCAGCGTGCCGTCGAGCCAGGAATCCGGCAAGCCCTGGCCGGATGCCAGGAGATGCCAGGCCGCGGCTTCGATAAGGTTGCGGGGAACGCCCCGACCGGTCGCGTAGATGCGCGCGAGGCGGTTCTGCGCGATGGCGTTGCCGCGGAGCGCCGCGCGCCGGAAGAGCCGGGCGGCCTGGGCCTCGTTTTTCGGAATGCCCTCGCCGTTGAAGAGCGCTATCGCGAGCTCCACCTCGCCCGCGATCGAGCCGTTCTTGGCCGCGCGGATATAGAGCTTCGCCGCCTCGTCCGCGCTCTGCGGCACGCCCTTTCCGCGCGCATACAGGACACCGAGATCGTGCTGTGCGTCGCCGAGTTCGGCATCCGCTGCGATGCGCAGGAGTCGGGCAGCCGTCGCGATATCCGCCTCCGCACCGCTGGCGAGAAGCAGGAGCGCGAGGTTATAGGCCGCGGTCGCCTCCCCCAATCCCGCCGCCTTCTCGAACCAGGTCCGGGCCGCAGCGGGGTCCCGCTTCACGCCACGCCCATCGGCCGTCATGAGGCCCAGAGAGGCCATGGCATGCGCGTCGCCGCGTTCTGCGGCGAGACGATACCAGCGCGCGGCCTCCGTCGTGTCCTGCCGGACACCGAGCCCCTGGTTGTAGAGTTCAGCAAGAAGCGTCATCGCGGCGGAATCGGCAGGATTCGCCTCGACGCGCTTCGTGGCTTCGTGAAATGCCGTGAGATAGAGCCCGCGCTGATAGGCCCCGTAGGCAAGGTCCAGGCGGGCGGGGTCGACCGGCTTCTCCGGCGCGGATGCGGCCTGGGCGGGCGGCACCGGCGCAGGCGCGGCGAGTGACGGAATGGCGGGTTTCGCCGCGCCAGTCTGAGCATTGCCAGCGGACGGCACGAGCCCCTGAAGGGCGGCGAGGTACGCCGCCACTGGCAGAAGCGAGGCTCTCATCGCGCCGGCTCCGGCGCGCCTTCCAGGAGCGCCTTTGCGGCAAGCCGAACAGCCTCGGCCGGCCCGGCCGGATGCGACCAGACTGCGTCACCAACGGCCACGAACTCGGCACCCGTCCCGGCGACCTCGTGGACGGCCTCAAGGGTCGGCGCGTAGGCCACGCAGGGCGTCTCGAAAATCTCGGCCCACCATTCCGCCCGCTCGACGGTCTGCTCGAACGGCGGCACGTAGCCGTCCGGCTTCGGCTCGCCGAACATGACGTAGTCGACACCCGCCTCGCCGGCCGTCATGGCATCGTGCTTCGTGCGAAGCCGTCCGGCCCCGAGCATGCGGCCCTCCCGGAGACGCTCGCGCAGGCTCTTCAAATCGCCGCCTGCGCTATGAACCCCGTCGGCTCCGCCGCGCGCCGCGATCAGGGCCGCGTCGAGATCGCCCGGGACCTCGACGAGCACAGCCGCCCCGGCGCCCTGAGCGACCGGTGCGAGCGTCTTGATCGTCTTGATCAGCGTGCGCTCGTCGGCTGGCGCAAGCCGCAGCAGGACCGCCGAAACGTCGGCTCCGCCACAGGCTGCCGCAAGCTGCCCGTCGAAAGGCTCAGCGCTCTCGAGGACGGGAGAGATCAGGTAGAGGCGCGGCAGGGAATCGGACATGGGATCGGGCGTTCTGGGCCGAACGGAAGCGGGGCCCGCAGGCCCCGTCCCATGCTGTGCGATTGAGGCGAAACGCCGGCCCGCAGCCTACTCCGCGGCGACGCGCGTCACGGAGCCGATCTTCGGGTCGAGCTCGCCCTTGGCGTAGCGGGCGGCCATCTCGGACAACGTCGCGACGCGCTTGATCTTCGAGGCCTGGCCGGCGGTGTTAAACTCCTCGAGCCGCTGCTTGCAGAGCTTCGTCATCGCGTCCATGGCAGGCTTCAGGTACTTGCGCGGATCGAACTCGGACGGATTCTCGGTCAGCACCTTCCGGATCTGGCCGGTCATGGCCATGCGGTTGTCGGTGTCGATGTTGATCTTGCGGACGCCGTGCTTGATGCCGCGCTGGATCTCCTCGACCGGCACGCCCCAGGTCGGCTTCATCTGCCCGCCATACTGATTGATGATGTCCTGGAGGTCCTGCGGCACCGACGAGGAGCCGTGCATCACAAGGTGCGTCTCGGGCAGCTTGCGGTGGATTTCCTCGATGACGTTCATCGCGAGGACCGCGCCGTCGGGCTTGCGCGTGAACTTGTACGCGCCGTGGCTTGTGCCCATCGCGATCGCGAGCGCATCGACCTTTGTCTCAGCCACAAATTTCACGGCCTCGTCCGGATTTGTCAGGAGTTGGTCGTGGGAGAGCTTGCCCTCCGCTCCGTGGCCGTCTTCCGCCTCGCCCATGCCGCTCTCGAGCGAGCCGAGCACGCCGAGCTCGCCCTCGACCGAGATGCCGCCGAGATGCGCCATGTCGGTGACGGTCTTCGTCACCCGGACATTGTAGTCCCAGTCGCCTGGCGTCTTGCCGTCGGCCTTCAGCGAGCCATCCATCATGACGGAGGTGAAGCCCGCCTGGATGGCGGTCATGCAGGTCGCCGGTTCATTGCCGTGGTCGAGGTGAACGCAGACCGGGATGTGCGGGTAGATCTCCGTGACCGCGTCCATCATGTGCTTCAGCATCACGTCGTTGGCGTAGGACCGGGCGCCGCGCGATGCCTGGATGATGACCGGCGCATCAACCGCATTGGCCGCTGCCATGATGGCCAACGCCTGTTCCATGTTGTTGATGTTGAACGCCGGCACGCCGTAGCTGTGCTCGGCGGCGTGGTCCAGGAGCTGTCGAAGCGTGATGCGGGCCATGGTCCCTGATGAATCCTCTTGTTTCTGATGCGCGGTCGATACCCAAGATGGCTACTTGGGACCGCCGTATTTGCGGTCGAGTGCAGCGCTCTCTCGTCGAAGCCAGAAATATCCCACAAGCCCTATCGCAATGATTCCGAGCGGGGCGAGATTGAGCCAGACGTTCATGGTCAATCCTCACTTCTGTACAAAGTCAGCGTGAGCTGACCGACCCCATGCAGCACGACCACATATCCGAGCACCCAGACGGAGTTGCCCCAACCGAGAGCCGCAGGCGAACCGCCGCTAAGATAAGGCAACACATAGCCGCCGACAAATGTCGCAATGCTCGAATTGTTCAGGAACGTGGCAAGAAGCTTGACGCGTTCGTTGAAGCGCTTCGCAGCGCGACGGCGAGCGATATCGTTGGCGGATAAGCTCATGCTGGCAGTTCCGGGCCGGAAGAGGCCGCGCGGGCTAGATGCCTAGCACTGTCAGCCCTTCGTCTTCAGCGCCTCGACGCCCGGCAGCGCCTTGCCTTCGAGCCATTCGAGGAAGGCCCCGCCTGCGGTTGAGACGTAGCTGAACTTGTCCGCCACGCCGGCATGGTTCAGGGCCGCGACCGTGTCGCCGCCGCCCGCCACCGAGACGAGCTTCCCGGCCTTGGTGCGCTCGGCCGCATGACGCGCCGCAGCGACCGTGCCCTGATCGAAGGGTGCGATCTCGAACGCGCCGAGCGGGCCGTTCCAGACGAGCGTGCGGGCATCGTCGATCGCGGCGTTGATGCGGTCCACCGATTGCGAGCCGACATCGAGGATCATGCCGTTCGACGGAATGGCGTCGATCCCGTAGGCGTGGTTCGGAGCGCCGGCCTTGAACTCGGACGCGACCACGGCGTCAACCGGCAGGATGATGGCGCACCCCGTCTCCTTCGCGCGGTCGAGGATGCGCTGCGCAGTCGGAGCAAGCTCCTTCTCGGCGAGCGACTTGCCGACTCCGATGTCGATCGCGTGCAGGAAGGTGTTCGCCATCCCGCCGCCGATCACGAGGGCATCCACCTTGGCCACGAGGTTCTCGAGGAGGTCGATCTTGGTCGAGACCTTTGCGCCGCCGACCACAGCCACGACCGGATGCTGCGGCTTTTCCAGGCCCTTGGAGAGCGCGGCAAGCTCCGCCTCCATCGTGCGTCCTGCATAGGACGGCAGCAGGCGGGCGATCCCTTCGGTCGAGGCGTGCGCGCGATGCGCGGCCGAAAAGGCGTCGTTGACGTAGAGGTCGCCGAGGGACGCGAGTTGCTTGGCGAAAGCCGGGTCGTTCTTCTCTTCCCCGGGGTGGAACCGCGTATTCTCGAGAAGGAGGACGTCGCCATCCTTCATGGCCGAAACGGCCTTCTCGGCCGGCTCACCGACGCAGTCCTCGGCAAAGCCGACCGGCCGGCCCAGTTCCTCGGCCACCGCCGTCGCGATCGGCTTCAGGGAATCCTTCTCGCTCCGCCCGCCCTTCGGCCGACCGAAATGCGCCAGCAGGATGACCCGCCCGCCCTTGTCGGCGATCTGGCGGATCGTCGGCAGGACGCGCTCGATCCGGGTGCGATCGGTCACGCGCCCGTTCTCGGTCGGGACGTTCAGGTCGACCCGGACGAGGACGCGCTTTCCCCTGACCTCCGCGTCGTCGAGCGTCTTGACGCCGATCATCGGGCGAGGGCTCCGGGGAAGTAGCGCAGGAGAAGGATGATCACGACCGCCGTCAGGAACGCGGTCACGACGGAGGACCCGACGAGAGCCGTCCAGCCGGGCAGCTTCCGCACACGCCGGGCCACGAACGAGACCTCGCCCCGCACCGCCGCGAGCTCGGCCTGGGAGGCGACCTCGTTCATCCGGTTCGTCGCCATCTCGAAGCGCCCGACTACGCGCTGCAGCGAGTCCTCGGAGCGGGCCAGCTTCTCCTCGATTCGCGAGGTCTTGTCCTCGATCCGGGCGAGCGGCTCCGCAGGCACGTCGGATGTCGCCGGATGAGCGGAGCCCATCGCCAACGCGCCGTTTGCAGCCGGCGCGCTGTGCGGCGTGGGAGCCGGCACGATGATCTCCGGCTCGGTCGGACGACCCGGATGGGCGGTCGTCTCGGTGCGGGAAGCAGTCAAGCTGTCTGACATGGCGCTCTCAGGATCGTGGCAGGTTCGCGCGACGTTACGCCAAGCTTGGCTTGTCCGCACCCACGCCGGTTCGCGAAGCTCAGATGAGCTTCGCCATCGCGACCGCTGTGTCGGCCATCCGGTTCGAGAAGCCCCACTCGTTGTCGTACCAGGACATGACGCGGACGAGCGTCCCGTCCATGACCTTCGTCTGGTCCATGTGGAAGGTCGACGAGTGCGGGTCGTGGTTGAAGTCGATCGAGACGTTCGGCTGGTCCGTGTAGCCGAGGACCCCCTTGAGCTGCTGCTCGGCCGCGCGCTTCACGGCGTCGTTGATCTCGCCCTTCGTGGTCGTGCGCTTCGCGACGAACTTGAAGTCGATCACCGAGACATTCGGGGTCGGCACGCGGATCGACACGCCGTCGAGCTTGCCGTTCAGCTCCGGCAGAACGAGGCCAACTGCCTTCGCGGCGCCCGTCGACGTCGGGATCATGGACAAGGCTGCCGCGCGGGCGCGGTAGAGGTCCTTGTGCATCTGGTCGAGCGACGGCTGGTCGTTGGTGTAGGAGTGGATCGTCGTCATGAAGCCCTTCTCGATGCCGACCGCATCGTTCAGGACCTTCGCGACAGGCGCGAGGCAGTTCGTGGTGCAGGACGCGTTCGAGACGACGAGGTGGTCCTTCGTCAGTTCGTCGTGGTTGACGCCGTAGACGACGGTCAGGTCGGCTCCGTCTGCAGGCGCCGAGACGAGGACGCGCTTCGCGCCGGCCTCGAGATGCGCCTTCGCCTTGTCTTTCGACGTGAAGATGCCCGTGCATTCGAAGGCGATGTCGACGCCGAGATCCTTGTGGGGCAGCTCGGCCGGGTTCTTGATCGCCGTGACGCGGATGCGCTTGCCGTCGACCACGATCGAGTCGCCGTCGACCTCGACCTTGCCCGGGTACTTGCCGTGGACGGAATCGAAGCGGAGGAGGTGAGCGTTCGTCTCCACCGGGCCGAGATCGTTGATCGCGACGACCTCGATGTCGGTCCGGCCTGACTCGTGGATGGCGCGCAGCACGTTGCGGCCGATGCGACCGAACCCGTTGATGGCGACCTTGACGCTCATGTGACCGAACTCCTCCCACCCTGTCCGACGATGCCGTCGCGGGGAATGATGTGGAATCTAGAGATTATGGGTGCGCAGGACGCGCTCCGCCACGGCCTCGGCCGTGATTCCGAAATGACGGTAAAGCTCCTTGTAGGGCGCGCTCGCCCCAAAACCGCTCATGCCGACAAAGATGCCATCCGGTCCGATCACGGCGTCCCAGCCGAACCGGACGGCGGCCTCGACCGCGACCTTCACGGGCGCGGCCCCGATAATGTGTCGCTTCTTGTCCTCGGGCTGCGCGAGGAACAGCTCCAACGAGGGCACCGACACGACGCGCGCGGACACGCCCTTTTCCTTCAGAAGAGCCTGCGCCTCCACGGCGATCGACACTTCGGAGCCGGACGCGAAGATGGTCGCGTGAGCCTCGCCATCGGCGGGCGCGAGCTCGTAGGCACCCGTCGCGGACAGGTTTGCGTCTGAGGCCGCGCGGCGAACCTGCGGCAGGTTCTGGCGCGTGAGCGCGAGAAGCGTCGGCCCGTCCGTGCGCTCCAGCGCGAGCTGCCAGCATTCGGCCGTCTCGACCGCGTCGGCCGGGCGGAACACGCGAAGGTTCGGCATCGACCGGAGTGCCGCCAGGTGCTCGACCGGCTGGTGCGTCGGGCCATCCTCGCCGAGCCCGATCGAGTCGTGCGTCATGACGTAGACGACCGGGATCCCGCCGAGCGCCGAGATGCGGATCGCCGGGCGGGCGTAATCCGAAAACACCAGGAAGGTCGCGCCGGCGGGCCGGAAGCCGCCATGGATCGCAAGGCCGTTCATGGCGGCCGCCATGCCATGCTCGCGAATGCCGTAATGAATGTAGCGGCCGCCGAAAGAGCCGGGCGAGAGCGCCGTCGGATCGTTGACGCGCGTGTTATTGGAGGGCGTGAGATCGGCCGAGCCGAGGATCAGCTCGGGCATCACCTTCGTGATCGCTCCAAGCGCGAGCTCGCTCGCCTTGCGGGTCGCGACCTCCTGCGGGCCGGACAAAAGCTGTGTCTTGAGATCCGCAACGGCCTTGCCGACGCCCTCCGGCAGCTCGCGGTGCATGCGCCGGGTGAACTCGGCTTTCTTGCCCGCCTCGAGCGCCTCGACGCGGCCGGTCCAGGCCCTGCGCTCGGCGGCGCCGCGGCGGCCGGCTTCGCGCCACACGGACGCGATGTGCTCCGGCACCTCGAACGGCGCGGCTTTCCAGCCGATCGCGGCCTTTGCGCCGGCAAGCTCATCTGCGCCGAGCGGCTCGCCATGCGCCTTCGACGTTCCCGCCTTCTTGGGCGCCCCGAAGCCGATGGTTGTCCGGCAGGCGATCAGGCTCGGCCTGTCCGATGTCTGCGCCCGTTCGATCGCAGCCGCGATCGCAGCCGGGTCGTGCCCGTCGATCCGCTCGGCGCGCCAGCCTGCCGACTCGAAGCGCTTCGGCTGATCCACCGAATCCGCGAGCGAAAGCGGGCCGTCGATCGAGATGCCGTTATCGTCGAAGAGGACGATCAGGCGGCTCAGCTTCAAGTGACCGGCGAGCGCGATCGCCTCCTGGCTGATCCCCTCCATGAGGTCACCGTCGGAGGCGAGCACGTAGGTGAAATGGTCCGAGATGGCCTCGCCGTATTCGGCGGCCAGCATGCGCTCGGCCATCGCCATGCCGACCGCGGTCGCGAGACCCTGTCCGAGCGGGCCGGTCGTCGTCTCGACGCCGGGGGTCATGAAGTGCTCAGGGTGGCCCGGCGTCTTGGAATCGAGCTTGCGGAAGCGCTTCAGCTCGTCGACCGTCATGCCCTCCAGGCCGGAGAGGTGCAGCAACGCGTAGAGCAGCATCGAGCCGTGGCCGGCGGACAGGACGAAGCGGTCGCGATCGGGCCAGAACGGGTCGGCCGCGTCGTATTTCAGGAATTTCGTGAATAGGACGGTCGCGATGTCGGCCGCACCCATCGGGAGGCCGGGATGCCCGGATTTCGCGGCCTCGACCCCGTCCATCGCGAGTGCCCGCACGGCCCCCGCAAGCTCGGCATGGGAGACGCGATCGGGCGTGGCAACGTCGGACAAGATCTGTTCCAGGATGCGGCGGGCTCGGAATGGCGCGTGGGCCGCTCGCGGGCGCGGTCTAAGCCACGCGGGCCTTCTGAGTCCAGCCGGCAGACGCCGTTCCGCATTGCGGTGGCGGCACCCCAGCCCTAGTTTCGCGGGACGATTCTGGAGAAGGCGATGTCCCCCGAGCTCGAGGCCGCGATCCGGCGTCTCACGGCCGCCATCGGTCAGCTCGAGGCCGCGGCAGCCGCGCGACCGGCGATTTCCGCGCCACGCGGCGACCTCGAAACAGAGCTGCAGTTGATGCAGGACGACCGGGCTCGCCTCGCGGTCGAGCTGGAGAGTGCGACCGCTCGCCTGAACCAGGTGGAGGTGGCGTCCGAGCATGTCGGCCAGCGGCTCCAGACCGCGATCGGGCATGTGAGCGAGGTTCTCGGCCGCGCCGAGGCCGCGAACGCGATGCGGAGCTAGTTCATGGCCCACGTCCAGGTCACGATCGCCGGCCGCTCCTACCGGATGGCCTGCGGCGACGGCGAGGAGAACCACCTCCTCGAGCTCGCCGCCGCCTTCGACGGCAAGATACAGGAGTTGCGCGGCTCATTCGGCGAGATCGGCGACATGCGTCTGCATGTCATGGCCGCGCTCACGATGGCTGACGACCTGATCGAGACGAAGAAGCGGATCGGGACGCTTGAATCGGAGATCTCGGCGCTTCGCTCTGTCGTCTCCGCTGCGGCGGCCCGATCGGAGACCTCTGACAAGCACCTTGCGGCGGCTCTGAACCGCACCGCCGAGCGAATAGAGCGTGTGACCGATGCGCTCGCGGAACCGAGGGGCGGCCAGGATTTCAGCTGAGCGGTCTGCGCCCGAGGAAGCGCCGGAGCCCGGCCTGGAGGCCATTGCGCGGGTCCCGCGGCCGCGTGAGCGGATCGGGGCCGCGCAGGCCCGCCGGGTCGCGCTTGCCGCCTGCGGCTTCGGAGAGCCCCGCGTCCACCAGCCGACGGCTCGGCACGTTTCCCGTCTCACCGAGCGGCTCGGCCTCATCCAGATCGACTCGGTCAACGTGCTCGCTCGGGCGCATTTCGTGCCCTTGTTTTCGCGGCTCGGAGCTTACGACACCGCGCTGCTTGAACGTCTCGCTTATGGCGGGCGCAAGCGCCGGCTTTTCGAATATTGGGGCCACGAGGCCTCGCTGATCCGGGTCGAACTGCAGCCGCACCTCCGGTGGCGCATGGAGCGGGCCCGGGCCGGACAGGGCATCTATGGTGGGCTCGCCAAGCTCCGCGCCGAGCGCCCGGACCTGATCGATTCCGTGCTGGAGGAGGTGCGGCGCTCCGGCCCGCTCGCCGCACGCGACCTCGCCGAAGGCGGACGGGGCAAGGGCTCCTGGTGGGGCTGGAGCGACGGCAAGCGGGCGCTCGAATGGCTGTTCTGGGCGGGACTCCTCACGACGAAAACGCGGCGGCCCGGCTTCGACCGGGTTTATGACCTTCCCGAGCGGGTCCTGCCGCCCGAGATCGTCGCGGCACCGACGCCCGAGCCCGCCGAGGCGCAGCGCCAGCTCATGCGGGTCGCGTCCCGTGCGCTCGGGGTCGCGACCGAGCGCGACCTCCGCGACTACTTTCGGCTCGGCCCGGAGGACGGACGGGCGGCACTCGCGAGCCTCGTCGAAACGGGCGAACTGATGCCGGTCGAGGTCGCGGGTTGGAAGAACCCAGCCTATCTCGACCCGAACGCGCGCTTTCCCCGCCGGATCGAGGCGGCGTCGCTGGTGTCCCCCTTCGATCCGCTGGTCTGGGAGCGGTCCCGCGCCGAGCGGCTCTTCGGCTTCCGCTACCGCATCGAGATCTACACGCCCGCGCATAAGCGCGAGCACGGCTACTACGTCCTGCCCTTCCTTCTGGGCGACCGCATCGTCGCCCGGCTTGACCTCAAGGCCGACCGGCAATCAGGCCGTCTGCTCGTCCTCTCGCAGCACCTCGAGCCCGGCGCCGATCCGGACGAGGTCCGCCCGGCGCTCGAACGGGAGTTGGCCGAAATGGCACGGTGGCTCAGGCTGGGGGAGATCGTCCTGCCGAACACGTCCGATGCAGAGTCAACGCCCCGGGCAGGCTGGGCGGAGGATGCTAAGCGCGTCGCTACGGCGGGAGAGGACGCCCCCGTCATGCCGGAGTTTCCGAACGAGGGCGACGACGACCTGACTTGGTAGCCGCGGGTCAGAAGACGCAGACCAGCACCAGCCCGCCGATCATCAGCACGCCACCGAGGAGCCGCGCGACCCCGGCATGGTGGACGTCGAAGCCGAGCCAACCGTAATGGTCGAGCAGGATCGAGGTGACGATCGCGGCCGTCACGGTCAGGCCCGTGAATGCGGCAGCCCCAACCCGCCCTGCGATGACGATCATCGACAGGACGTAGATTGCGCCGAGGACCCCGCCCAGCCAGCCCCACCAGGGCACCTGCGCGACCCGCTCCGGTGTCGGAACCGCAAGACCCATGAAGGGCGCGGCCAGGAGGTAGACGACCGCGCTCACGGCGGACACGACGAGAGCCGCCAGGATCGGCTGGTCGAGCCCCTTGTTGAGGGTGACGTTTGCGCCGGACTGGACCGCATTGAGGGCGCCAGCCAGAACTGCGAAAGTATAGAAGAGCCAACTCATTAGCCGCGGTTCCTGCACGGGCGAGGCAAGGGCTTTGCCCTAGCCGGGAGGTCCCTCGCGCCCAGTGCGAGGCATCTCACGTGGGACATGAACGCGGCCGTGGAAGTGCATGTCCAGGCGGTGCGCAACCGTACGCTTAGGATCGGGCGGAGCACAAAGAAAAGCCCGGCACGAAGCCGGGCTTTCCGAAGCGGAGGCGCTTACTTGTCGCCGCGAAGGGTGTCCTTCACGCCGCCGACCGTGTTCTGCACCGTGCCGGCCGCCTTCTGGGTCTTGCCCTCGGCTTCGAGCTTGGTGTCGCCGGTCACCTTGCCGGCCATTTCCTTGAGCGTGCCCTTTGCTTTCTCGACAGCACCGTCGACCCGATCCTTGTCCATGTGAACCTCCTTAACTTGTGGAGCCTCAACCCTCGGCTACCCGGTTGGTTGCGGCTGGGCGTCGGGATTCGGACAGAGATCAGTGCGGCGCGTCGTCCTCCCCAGCAGCCTCCTCGATGCGCTCCATGTCCGTGTCCGAGAGGCCGAAATGATGGCCGATCTCGTGCACGAGGACATGCGTTACGAGGTGCCCCAGCGTCTCGTCGTGCTCCGCCCAGTAATCGAGCAGCGGGCGGCGGAAGAGCCAGACCATGTTCGGCATCTGGCCCGTTTGCAGCAGGCCTGGATCACCGCCCTGGGCGAGGCCGACGCCCCGGAACAGGCCGAGCAGGTCGAACTCGCTCTCGAGGCCGAGTTCGTCCAGCATCTCGTTGTCCGGGAAGTCCGCAACCTGGATTGCGACGCCGGCGCAACGCTGGCGGAACAGCTCCGGCAGGCGCGCGAAGGCCGCGTGGGCCAGTTCCTCGAACTCCGCGAGGCCGGGCGCGCGCAGCCCGGACCAGTCCACATCCGTGCTCAAGAGATCACCACCAGCGAAGCTGCAAACCGAGCCACCACACGAGCCCCGCCGCCACGAGAACCGAGATCCCCCGCCCGATGCGGCGTCCCCAGAGCTCGACCGGGTCGGTGCCACCACCCTCGGCCGCTCCGACCGCGTCCCGGCCCGAAAAGTGATCTGCCGCGCGCTGTCCGACCCGCGCGAGCGAGGAGGTCCCGAGGGTCTCGCTATCGCGCCGAACGCGCTCCAGCGCCTCCCGGCTCTCCTGGTCCCGATCGCTGGTCAAGACTTAACCCTGTGACGGCCTGCAAGCACGGCGGCCGGAACGCATTGTCCCCTCTCCCGTTCGGGCCATCAACCCGGGAGGCCGGGGCACAGGAGAACACGACCATGATGCGCAACCTTCTCGCCGCGTCGGCGATCCTTCTCGGCACGACCTTCGGAGCGGCGGCCCTGCCGGCAGCGAGTCCAGTTCCAGGGGTCGCCGCGGAAACCCCAGTCGTTCAGGTCAAGAACTGGAAGCACGGCCACGGACACGGGTGGGGCCATCATCGCAAGCGCCATTACGGGTGGGACCGCGGGCGGCATCGCGGCTGGTACAAGCACCACCGCCGGCATCGCGGCTGGGGCGGGCATCACCGCCGCCACGGCTACTACTAGACCGAACCCGTCGCGGCGGCTCAGGCCGCCGCGGCCTCAAGGCGCTTCGCCAGGATCTTGTCGACGCGCCGGCCATCGAGGTCGACCACCTCGAAGCGCCAGCCGAGCGTGTCAACCGCCTCGCCGGCCGTCGGCAGGTGCTGCAGCTCGCCGATGACCAAGCCCGCGACGGTCTCGTAGGAGCGCCGCTCGGGGAGCGTCAGGCCGAGCATGTCCGCCATCTCATCGACCGGCATCCAGCCGGCGAGAAGCCACGACCCGTCCTCGCGCCGAACCGCCTCGGGTTCGTCCCCGCCCTCGTCGGACCGGAAGGCCCCGGCGATCGCGTCGAGGATATCGGCCGGGGTCGCGAGCCCCTCGAAATGCCCGTACTCGTCATGAACGAGCGCCACCGGGACCTCGGCCTCCCGCAGCACGGTCAGAGCGTCCAGCGCATCCAGCGTGTCCGGCACGACGGGCGCGTTGCGCATGTGGGAGCGGATGTCGATCCGACCGCCATCCAGCAACGGCGCAAGCACCTCGCGCACCTGGACGACGCCGAGCATGTTGTCCGGGCTGCCCTCCCCGACCGGCAGCCGCGAATGCGTGGTGGCCGCGAGCCTCTGGCGCAGCTTCGGCTCGTCGTCGTCGAGATCCAGCCACTCGACCTCGGTGCGCGGGGTCATGACGGAGCGCACGGCCCGGTCCCCGAGCCGCAGCACGCCGGAGATCATCTTGCGCTCGTCGACTTCGAGGATGCCCGCCGTCTCGGCCTCGGCCATGACGGTCCTGATCTCCTCCTCCGTAACGGCGTTCTCGGATTCCGTCGGCTGCCCGAGGATGCGAAAGATGAGCTTGGTCGAGGCGTCCAGCAGCCAGACGACCGGGGCCGCGATTTTCGACACCACGGACATCAGGGGGGCGACAGCGCACGCGATCCCTTCCGCGTTTCGCAGGGCGAAATTCTTCGGCACGAGCTCGCCGATCACGACCGATAGGTATGTGATGACGGCGATGACCAGGACATAGCCCAGCGGACTGGCGATCCGCTCCGGAACGCCCTGAGCTTCGAGCAGCTCTGTCAACTGGCCACCCAGCGCCGCGCCGGACACCGCACCCGCCAGGATGCCGACCAGCGTGATCCCGATCTGGACCGTGGAGAGGAAACGGCCGGGATTTTCGGCCAGCGCCAAGGCGGTCGCCGCTCCGCGGCGCCCGGATTCCGCCATTCCCTTCAGCCGCGCCCTACGGGCGGACACGACTGCCAGCTCCGACAGGGAGAACACCCCGTTCAGGAGGATGAGAAAAACCGCGACCGCGAATTCGAGCAATGACCCGAAGGGCCGGCCCCGAACGGTCCGGTCCTCTCCTTGCTGTTGAGGGTCAACACAGAATGATGAGCCGGGGTCGTTCGGTCAAGACGACGCAGCGTGCTGCGTCCGCGCCATCCGGATGAGACCGCCTCCGCGTAGCTGACCTCCGTCGGCACCGCGGAGACACTCATAGCCAAGCCTCATCCGCCGATGTTGAACCCAGCGAGCGCGGCCATGCGGACGAGATCGGTATCGGTCGCCCCGAGCGAAACGATCTGCACCGGCTTGTCGAGCCCGACGATCAACGGGCCGACCACCGTCGAGCCACCGAGTTCCTGCAGCATGCGGGTCGAGATCGACGCGGAGTGGAAGGCCGGCATCACGAGCACGTTCGCCGGGCCGGAGAGGCGGCAGAACGGATAGGCCGCCATGTGCTCGCGGTTGAGCGCGACGTCGGCCGCCATGTCGCCATCATACTCGAAATCAACCCGCATGCCGTCCAGCACCTTCACGGCCTCGCGCACATGCCGCGAGCGCTCGCCCTCGGGGTGCCCGAAGGTCGAGAAGGCGAGAAGCGCGACCCGCGGCTCCATCCCGATCCGGCGCGCGGCCCCAGCCGCCTCGACCGCGATCTCGGCCAGCGCATGCGCGTCTGGCATCTCGGTCACGGCCGTGTCGGCAACCAGGACCGTCCGTCCGCGCGCCAGGCAGAGGGAGACGCCGATCACCCGATGGCCGGGCTTGTCGTCGATCACCCGCCGGACATCCTCCAGCGCGACGGAGAAGTTGCGTGTGACGCCCGTCACCATCGCGTCCGCGTCGCCGAGCGCCACCATGGCGGAGGCGAAATGGTTGCGGTCCTGGTTGATCAGACGCTGGCAGTCGCGGAACAGGAACCCCTGCCGCTGCAGCCGCTCGTAGAGGTACTGGGCATAGGCCGCATTTCGGTGCGACAGCCGGGCGTTGTGGATCTCGACGTCGCGGCCGTCGATCTCGAGCCCGGCATTGCGGGCCGATTCCCGCACCCGCTCCTCGCGCCCGACCAGGATCGCGGTGCCGAGCCCCTGGCTGGCGAAGGAGAGCGCGGCACGGATGACCTGCTCCTCCTCGCCCTCGGCGAAGACGACGCGCTTCGGGTATTTCCGCACGCGCTCGAAGACCCGCGAGAGGACATTCGCCGTGGGGTCGCGCCGCGCCTGCAGCTCTGTCTTGTAGGTTCGCAGATCGGTGATGTTCTTCCGGGCGACGCCGGTGTCCATCGCGGCCTTGGCCACCGCCGGGGGAACAGTCGAGATAAGGCGGGGGTCGAACGGGACAGGGATGATGTAGTCGCGTCCAAAGCGCGGTCGCGAGCCCTGGTAGGCCGCAGCGACCTCGTCCGGCACGTCCTCGCGGGCGAGCGCGGCGAGCGCCTCGGCCGCTGCGATCTTCATCTCCATGTTGATGGAGGTGGCCCGCACGTCGAGCGCGCCGCGGAAAATATAGGGGAAACCCAGGACGTTGTTGATCTGGTTCGGGTAGTCCGAGCGCCCGGTCGCCATAATCGCGTCGCCACGGATCGCGGCGACCTCCTCTACCGTGATCTCCGGGTCCGGATTGGCCATCGCGAAGATGATCGGGTTCGGAGCCATCGACCGGATCATCTCCTCCGTGAAGGCACCCTTGGCGGACAGTCCGAAAACCGCGTCCGCCCCATCCATGGCATCGGCGAGGCTGCGCTTGTCGGTCTTCACCGCATGCGCCGACTTCCACTGGTTCATGCCGTCGGTGCGACCCTGGTGGACCACCCCCTTGGTATCGCAGAGAAGGATGTTCTCGTGCCGGAGGCCAAGCGCCTTCAGGAGGTCGAGGCAGGCGATGCCGGCCGCGCCAGCGCCGTTCACGACCAATGTCGTTTCCGCCATCTCGCGGCCGGTGAGGTGGAGCGCGTTGATGAGGCCCGCGGCCGCGATGATGGCCGTGCCGTGCTGGTCATCATGGAACACCGGGATGTCCATGAGCTCGCGCAGGCGCTCCTCGATGATAAAGCACTCCGGGGCCTTAATGTCCTCGAGGTTGATGCCCCCGAAGGTCGGAGCGAGATAGCGCACGCAGTTGATGACGGCCTCTGCATCCTCCGTCCCGACCTCGAGGTCGAAGGCGTCGATGTCGGCGAAGCGCTTGAAGAGGACGGCCTTGCCTTCCATCACGGGCTTCGAGGCGAGCGCGCCGCGATTGCCGAGGCCCAGAATGGCGGTGCCGTTCGACACGACCCCGACGAGGTTGCCCTTAGCGGTGTAATCGAAGGCGAGGGCCGGATCCTCGGCGATCGCGAGGACGGGGACGGCGACACCCGGCGAATAGGCGAGCGACAGGTCGCGCTGCGTGGCCATCGGCTTCGTCGCCATGACCTCGAGCTTGCCGGGCCTGCCCACCGCGTGGAAGTTCAGCGCTTCCTGGTCCGTAAAGGTCGGGCGCTTTCGGCGGATCGGTGTCTGCTCGTTCATCGCTCTCTCGGCGTTTCCTCAAGGGCGACCCTTAAGGGAGGTCGCCGCATCGGCTCAAGGACAAACCGGCCGGAGAGAGGTTGGGCCTGGAGCGCGGCTTCTGCCGTCCTTGCGGCCTGAGGCTGCCTCGCTAAGCTCCGAGACCATGTCCAGCCCGCACGGCATCCCCGGCCTAAAGCTCCGAGCCCTGACGAACTGTCTCGCATGCCGCGGATTTCTCGGGGCCGTCCTGCTTGCGCTCGCCTGCCAAGCGGCAGCGGCGAAAGCCGTACGGGTTGGCTCAAAGAACTTTTCCGAGCAATTCATCGTGGCAGAGCTCTATGCGGGAGCCCTGGAGGCGGCGGGCTACCAGGTCGAGCGCAAGCTGAACCTCGGCAGCACCTTTGCTACGCACGAGGCCCTCAAAGCGGGTTCGATCGACGTCTATCCCGAATACACCGGAACGGCTCTCACGACGCTGCTGCAGGAGGAGGCCAGCGCTGATCCAGATCGTGTGTTCGAGCAGGTCCGGACGAGCTACCGGCAGAAATACGAATTCGAATGGCTGAAGCGCTCACGTGTCAACAACGGCTACGTCATCGTCGTCAGGCCAGACATCGCCGCGAAGTACGGGCTCGAAAGCCTCACGGACTTAAGTCGGGTGTCCCGCCAGTTGCGTGTGGCGATCACCGCGGAGTTTGCGGAAAGGCCGGACGGGCTACCTGGGCTTTCCGCCGTCTATGGGATCGAGTTCGGCTCTCTGAGATCCTTCGCGGGAATGCGGCTTCGCTACGAAGGCATGTTGCAGGGTCGGTACGAAGCCGTGAACGCGTTCGCGACTGACTGGCAGATCACCGCGCTCGGGCTCGTGCGCCTTCGCGACGACAAGGCTCTGTTCCCGCCTTACGAGTTGGCCCCCGTGGCGCGCGCTGACGTCTCCCAGGATCAGAGTGCCGTTGCCGCGCTGAACCGGGTCAGCGATCTCCTCGACACCGAGACGATGAGGGATCTGAACGAGCAGGTGGAGCGGCATGGACGTGAGCCCCGCGCGGTCGCCTCCGAGTTTCTTCGCAAGGCCGGGATCATGCGCTGATGCCCCGAGCGCCCAAGCTGAAGGTCTTCTGCGCTCCGATGGGCTTCTACGACGCCCTTGTGGCCGCCCCGAGCCAGAAAGCGGCCCTGAAGGCATGGGGCACCACCACGGACCTGTTCGCGGCCGGGCGCGCCAGCGTTGTAGAGGACCCAGAACTCCAGGGCCTTGCTCTCGCCAAGCCCGGCGAGGTGGTGAAGCACTCACGCGGGGACGAAGCCGCCATCATTCGCGAGATCGAAGAACACGAACCTGCCGAGAAGAAGCGGCCCCGAAAAGGGGGCAAGCCTGCCGGTCAACGCGAACGACGCGCGCCGCCCGACAGATCGGAGCTGGAGCAGGCTGAACGAGCGCTGGACGATGCACGGCGCGAGCTGGAAAAGCGCCTGTCAGAGATCGGACGGAAACGCCTTGAGCTCGACGCCGAAGAACGAACCGTCCGGCTCGAGGCCGAGACAGCGCTCTTCGAACTCGAACGAGCCCGAGACAAGGAGCGTCGGGCTTATGAGGGAGCCTTAAAGAGCGCGCGTTGAGCGGCTCCGGCCCGGGTGGCGTCGCTTATTCCTTCGCTTCGTGAGTCGCCATCGGAACGGCCTCGCCCGGATGAGCATCCTGATTGAAGTACCCGTGCACGTGCTCGTTCCAGTCGGATGCGACGGAGGGATCGGCCTTGCTCAAGGGCTGGACGACTGGGGGATCCATGCTTGAGCCTGGCGACTTCCCGCCACTCTCGATCATGCCGTCGGGGCTCTTCGGCGTCTCAGCCATTGTCCATCTCCCAGATCTGTTCGAACAGGAAACGCTCAGGACGAGATGCAGTTCAGGGGATGGTCGTCGGGACATCGGCCGCTCGATGTCCTCCCGCGAGCCGGACGTGTCCAGCCGCACGCCGGAATGAGACATGGAGGAGCACAGTCCTCCGTGTGGTCGCGGCCTGAGTTAACGCGTCCTTTACCCGGTGCAGCGACCTTTCTGAGTCAGGTGGCTTCGGAGCGCTTCAGATGCGCAATGGCGGCTTTTCCATATCGGTGACCATCGACCCGACCTGTGGTTTTCGTGTCGCTTTGGCGCGATGCCGAGCTGCTCGGGAGGGACTTCGGCAGTTCTGCCGTGGGTATACCGGAAAGCTCACCGTCTCCTCGAGCTGGCGACAGGGCATGCCGGCGATCGTCTTTCGGGCAGCGCCCTGACCCAGGTTCGTCGCGGCTAGCAAGGATTCATTCCGCCAGCGCTCGAACCGGCCTCACCTTCAGCCTCTGATAAGCACGCGGCCGGAATCAAGGTCCAGTCCACCGAAGCGCGCCACTGACGGCCTGCGCGCGAGGCCGCCGATAATCGGCGGCCGTTGGGGATACCTCGCTCAGGCGAGCGCGGAGGCCTACCGAAACGACAGCAGATGCGCGCTCAGCCCTCGGTCAGCAACTTGGCAGCGGCTCGGACGACGTCGGCGGATGGAGCAGGCTTTTCGAGCCAGAGGACGCCCTCGAGCTCGGGCGCGTTCTCCTCAACGCCGTCCGCGCCCGAATAGATCAGAAAGGGTACCTTCTGACGCCGAAGCTCACGGGCGAGTTCGAGACAGGAGCCGTCGCTCAGAGTGGCGTCGAGAACGGCCAGATCTGGCCGCGAATTCGCCAGGCTCGCGAGTGCATCCGCACATGACGGGAACGGCCCCGTGACCTGGTAACCCTCGTCCGCGAAGGCATCCTCGAGGCTGAAGGCGATGAGTGCCTCGTCTTCGACGATCATCACGCTGGTCCCCCCAGCCGCATCGATCGGGCTGGAAGCGTGCGAAACCGGGATGGTCGATGGTCGATTCATCAGCGTTGACGCGCAGGATAGCGAGACGCGTTACAGGGGTCGCTAACATATAGCGCTAAATGCAACCTACCCGATCGAGGCTGGACTGAGTTCACAAGACGGCGAGGCAACGCGGAACCAGTGTTCCCGCCTCGGATTGTCCATTCCCAGGGGGATACGAGCGGGGGCGGGAGGTGGTCAGTCGGAGCAATCAGGAGCGGGTGGCCGCTCTGGCGAGCTACGACATCCTCGACACCCCGCCCGAGCCTGAGTTCGACGATCTGGTTCGCCTTATAGCCCAGATATGCGAGGCACCTCGCGCCGCGATCAGCCTGATCGACGATCATCGACAATGGTTGAAGGCCGAGATCGGGTTCGGCTTCAAGGAAACGCCGCTCGACGTCTCCCTGTGCCCAGGCATTCTGCTGGAACCTGGGCTGACGATCATTCCGGATCTTCGCGAGGATAAACGGTCCGCTTCGAACCCGCTTGTCGTGGGCGAGCCTCACGTCCGGTTCTATGCGGGCGTGCTGCTCGAGACATCGGAGGGCGTGCCGCTCGGCACCCTTTGCGTTCTCGACGACGAGGTTCGCGGCCTCACTGAGCCGCAGAAATTCGCCCTGCTCACCTTGGCCCGGCAGGTGATGGCGCTTTTGGAGCTGCGCCGTGCGTTAGGCCAGCGGGACAGGGCGATCGCGGCGCGCGACCGCGCTGAACATGGGAGTGCCCTCCTCACGCGGGAGCTCCACCACAGGGTCAAGAACACGCTTGCGGTGGTTCAGGCCGTAGCCAGTTCCTCAGGCCGCTCGGCCACGAACGTCGCCCACTTTCAATCGGCGCTGTCCGGCAGGATCGCAGCGCTCGCGAAGACCCACGCCGTGATCAGCGATCATCCTATGCAGGCCGCCAGCTTGCACAGCCTCCTGACCTCGGAGCTCAGCGGCTACCAGACTCGGGAAGACCGGATCACGCTGGTCGGGCCGGAGGTGAGCATCACCTCCGAAGCCGCGATCCCGCTCGGTTTAGCGCTGCATGAGCTCACCGCCAATTCGGCCAGGTTCGGCGCACTCTCGGTGCCTTCGGGCGGCGTTGCCGTGTCGTGGGAGACGACGCAGCGGGACGACCAGGGACTCCTCGTTCTCCGCTGGGTCGAGCACGGAGGACCGAGGGTCGAGCTACCGGAAAGGGAGGGCTTCGGGACGCGTATGCTAGGCCGCGTTCTTCGGACCCAGCTCGGGGCACAGGTCACGTCCGATTTCCATCCGGACGGCTTTCGGATCCAGCTCGTTCTGCCCCTTCAGGCGACACTGGCCGAGCCGCCCCCCTCCGCCGGGTGAGAAGCGACAGGCCCGAGTGTCAGGCGGTTAGGAAGCGGACCTCCTCGTACGAGCCAGCTCGAACCTCGCACCGACGAGCTCAATCCCTAGCTCCGGACCAGGACGCGGCCGGAATTCGGCTCCAGCCTTACCCGGAGGGCACTGCCATCTGCGTGGAATTCGTCGTTCGAGACGAGGCGGTCGCGCCAGGCGCCTTCGAGCCCGTCAGATCGCATCGTTATCTCGGCCGGCGTTGCGGCGGCGTTCACCATTACAATCACGCGCTCCGCCCCGTTTTCCCGCGCGAAGGCGAGCTGCTCAGGCGCAACATGGAGCTGACGATACGCGCCGGTTCGCAGGGCGGCGTGCTCGCGACGGAGCGCGGCGAGGCTGCGGATTAGCGGCGGCAGTTCGGGATGCGGCGCCCCTTCGCCGAGGCGCCCCGGATCGAGCGCGGGACGGAGCGGCGCATCCGTCCCCTGCCCCTTGCGGCCCGGGATGCCCCATTCGCTGCCGTAATAGACCGAAGGCAGGCCCGGCCCGGTGAATAGCAGCACGTGCACGGGCACGAGATGGGCGGGATCGCGCAGCCGGCTCGCGATGCGCTCGACGTCGTGATTGTCGAGAAAGTTGTAGAGGGTCAGGTCGCGGTAGATCCCGCCCTCGCCGAATTGGCGTTGCAGCGAATGCGCGGCCTCGAAATAATTGCGGTCGTTGTGGCTCGACCAGAGCCCCTTGTGCAGCTCGTAATTCGTCACCGAATCGAGCTGCGCCTCGCGGATCCAGCGCCCGTACTCGCCGTGGATCACCTCGCCCTTGAGCCAGAAATCGCGTTTCAGGCCGTGGCAGAACGCGGAGAGGTCGCGCTGGAAGCCCCGGTCGAGCACGTCCGCGGCGTCGAGCCTCAGGCCGTCGATGCCGAAGGCCTCGATCCATGTCCTGACCGCCGCAAAGAGGTGCTCGCGCACGGCCGGCTCCGCGAGGTTCAGCTTTACGAGGTCGTAGTGCTTGTTCCAGCCCTCGTAGAAGAACGGATCGCCGAACGGGCTCTGCCGGCGAAAATCGAGGTAGAACCAGGAGCGGTAGGCCGAGGCCTCGCCATGCGCGAGGACATCGCGGAACGCCCAGAAATCGCGGCCGACATGGTGGAAGACGCCGTCGAGCACGATCCGAAATCCTGCCTCGTGCGCCTCTCGGCACCAGGCCGCGAAGGCGTCGTTCGTCCCGAGCCGGCGGTCGATTGTAAGGAGGTCGGCCGTGTCGTAGCCGTGGCGGCTCGACTCGAAGACCGGCCCGAGCAGGATCGCGTTCGCACCGATGTCGCGGGCCGGCCCGAGCCAGCCCGACAGCCGCGCCATGCGGTCCGCTGGCGTCGACGTGAGGTCATTCCGCTTCGGCGCGCCGAGGGCGCCCAGCGGGAAGATGTTGTAGAAGAAGGCTTCCTCCGCCCAGCCCGGCATCCTGCTCCCCTTCCGGCAAGCCGATCCAACGCAACTGGGGCTGGGTGGTTCGGGGCTGCGCGCTCTTAGCCGGGGACGACTCGTCCAGCGCGGGTGAAAGCCGCCGCGTGCCCTGCTAGCCTCCGGCCCATGCCGATGGATGTCGCGTACCCGATCGCCGGCGAGGAGCCGGCCGGCCTACCCGAGGAGCTGACCCGCCCGGCGGGGCCGGAGGCGCGCGTCACGCCCATGATGGCGCAATACATCGAGATCAAGGCCGCCAATCCGGGCTGTCTCCTGTTCTACCGGATGGGCGATTTCTTCGAGCTGTTCTTCGAGGACGCCGAGATCGCCTCGCGCGCGCTCGGCATTGCGCTGACGAAGCGCGGCAAGCACCAGGGCCTCGACATCCCGATGTGCGGCGTGCCGGTCGACCGCTCGGACGATTACCTGCACCGCCTCATCGCGCTCGGGCACCGGGTCGCTGTCTGCGAGCAGACGGAGGACCCGGCGGAAGCCAAGAAGCGCGGCGGGAAATCGGTCGTGCGCCGGGCGGTGGTGCGCCTCGTCACGCCGGGCACGCTGACCGAGGATCGCCTGCTCGAGCCGGCGCGGGCGAACCTCCTCGTAGCCGTCGCGAGGCGGCGTGTCTCGGACACGGCCTGGTGCTATGGCCTCGCCGCGATCGACATCTCGACGGGGCGCTTTTCCGTCTCCGAAACGGACGCCTCCGGCCTCGCGGCAGAGATCGCCCGGCTCGATCCGCGCGAGATCGTCCTGCCGGACACGATCCATGAGGATCCGGACCTGAAGCCCGTCTGGCGCGACGGCAAGGCCGCGCTCACGCCCCTCCCCCGCGACGGGCTCGACCCGTCATCTGCCGAGCGCCGGCTGAAGGAGTTCTTCGCCGTTGCGACGCTCGACTCGTTCGGCACCTTCACGCGGGCCGAGATCGCGGCCGCCGGCTCCGCGCTCGCCTATGTCGAGCGTACGCAGTTCGGCAGCCGGCCGGCGCTCTCCCCGCCGGCAAGGCTAGAGGGCGGCGCGACCCTCCTCATCGACCCGGCAACGCGCGCCAACCTGGAACTCACCCGCACGCTCGGCGGCGAGCGGGCCGGCAGCCTGCTCTCCGCGATCGACCGCACGCTCACGGCCGCCGGCGGACGGCTCCTGGCCGAGCGCCTCTCCGGCCCGCTCACGGATTTGCCCGCCATCGCGCGCCGGCAGGACTCCCTCGCCTTCCTGCTGGCCGAGCGCGAGTTACGCGAGGTGCTGCGCGAACGCCTCGCCCGGGCGCCGGATTCCTCCCGCGCCCTGTCCCGCCTGTCCCTGGGCCGGGGCGGGCCGCGCGACCTCGCCTGCCTCCGCGACGGGCTCCAGGCGGCTCAAGGCATCGCGGCCCGGCTCGACGGTATCGACGATCTCCCCCGCGAACTGGCCGAGGCGCGCGAGATGGCGCGCGGCGTGCCTCCCGCGCTCGCGGCCGAGCTATCGCTGGCTCTCGCGGACGAGCTGCCGCTTCTGAAGCGCGACGGCGGCTTCGTCCGGCCCGGCTATGATGCGGCGCTCGACGAGTTGCGCGAGCTCGCGCAGGATTCCCGCCGCGTCATTGCCGCGCTCCAGGCCCGCTATGCGGCCGAGACCGGCTGCCGGACGCTGCGCGTCAAGCACAACAACGTCATCGGCTTTTTTGTCGAGGTGCCGCAGGCTGCGGGCGAGGAGCTGGCGCGGGCCGGCGGCCAGTTCATCCACCGCCAGACCATGGCGGGCGCGATGCGCTTCACCACGACCGAGCTCGGCGAGCTGGAGCAGAAGATCGCCTCCGCGTCCCACCGGGCGCTCCGCATCGAGCTGGGCCATTTCGATTGCCTCGCGCTGGCGATCAATGACGCCGCCACGCAGATCGCGGCGGCCGCGGAGGCGCTCGCGATCCTCGACGTCACGGCCGCGCTCGCCGATCTCGCCGACGACCTTTCCTGGACGCGCCCGAGGCTGGACGACAGCCTCGCCTTTCACATCGAGGGCGGCCGCCACCCGGTCGTCGAGGCGGCGCTGAAGCGGGACGGCGAGCCGTTCATCGCCAACGGCACCGAGATCGGGGGAGAGCGGGACGGAAAAATCCTGCTCGTTACCGGCCCGAACATGGGCGGCAAGTCGACCTATCTGCGCCAGAACGCAGTGATCGCCGTGCTCGCCCAGACGGGCGCCTTCGTGCCGGCGACCTCCGCCCATCTCGGCATCGTGGACCGGCTGTTCTCGCGCGTCGGCGCGGCGGACGACCTCGCCCGCGGCCGCTCGACCTTCATGGTCGAGATGGTGGAAACCGCCGCCATCCTGAACCAGGCGACGCGCCGCTCGCTCGTGATCCTGGACGAGATCGGCCGCGGCACCGCGACGTTCGACGGCCTCTCCATCGCCTGGGCGGCGATCGAGCACCTGCACGAACAGAACCGCTGCCGCGCGCTCTTCGCGACCCATTTCCACGAGCTGACCGCGCTCGCCGAGCGGCTGCCGCGCCTCTCGAACGCCACGCTCCGCATGACGGAGTGGAACGGCGATGTCGTGTTCCTGCACGAGGTGGTGCCCGGCGCGGCCGACCGCTCCTACGGCCTCCAGGTCGCCCGCCTCGCGGGGCTGCCGGCTGCCGTGGTCGAGCGCGCCAAGGTCATCCTGTCCGAGCTCGAAAAGCAGGATCGCGAGCGCCCGAAGGCGGCGCTCATCGACGACCTGCCGCTCTTCGCCGCCGCAAAGCCCGCACCATCAATCGCGAAGGCGACCGAGCCCGACCCGCTCCGCACCGCGCTCGCGGCTATCGACCCGGACGACCTTTCCCCGCGCGAGGCGCTCGACGCGCTGTACCGGCTCAAGGCCGCGGCGGACGCGGCCGAACCCCGCTCACCCTGAAGAGATCAGCCGATCTCATTGGTGCGACAAACGACCCTGCCGCTTACAAACCAAAGCCCGAAGCAACCGAACTAGTCCGCCCCCTCTCCGATCCGGAGGCGGTGGCGCTATGCCGAGGGGCCGCCTCGTGCCACGCTTCGGGGCGGCGCGTCCGGAATCTAAGGCCGGGATGGAGGTCACGGCAGCCCGCCTTCCCTGACCGGCGCGATCCAGACCGGGAGGGCCGGCTCGGGCAGCGGCACTACGACCTCGCCGGAGGTGGACCGGGCGGGCTCAGGCCGGACGGCATTCGAGCGGGCACCCCCGTTCTGCAGGAATCCGGAGGTTGCCGCGATCAACCCCAGCGTCCAGGCAAGGAGCGCCGGGCCGTAGAGGCGCTTCAGCCAGCGACCGAGCCGCCGGTGGCGGCGCAGCGGCGCGGGCCGGAGGACGATTTCCTCTTCCGGCACAGTCAGGTCCCGGATCACGGGACCGCGTTGAAACAGGTTTTCGACTTCGCGAACCAAAGCGGGACACTCCCCGGTGCACGCCGGGGCCGCTGCAGCCGCCATGCCTAGAACTCGATCCGCCGAAGTGGGACCGGTTCGGCGAGGAGATCATGCTCCAGATTTCCTGTTGGCGCGGAATCTCATCGGCCACGCAGCGTGGCCGGATCGCGCGCTAATCCGCGAGGGCCGCCCGGAACGCCGCGAGGTTGGCCCGCATCATCGCGATGTAGGTCGGGGCGGGCCCGTCCGGCCCGGAGAGTGCGTCCGAGAACAGCCGGCCGCCGATCTTCGCCCCGCCCTCGGCCGCGATCCGGTCGGCGAGCCGCCGGTCGGAGACGTTTTCGAGGAACACGGCCCGGATCTTCCTCGCCTTGATCTGCCGGATGATGCGGGCGACGTCGGAGGCGGTCGCCTCGCTATCCGTGGAGACGCCCTGCGGCGCCGTGAAGGTCAGCCCATAGGCCTTGCCGAAATAGCGCAGGGCGTCGTGGGTCGTGATCACCTCGCGCCGCGCCGGCGGCAGCGCCGCGACCCCGGCCCGGATCTCGCCGTCGAGCCCGTCGAGGCGGGCGATATAGGAAGCGGCATTGGCCTCGTAGGTTGCTCGGCCCGCCGGGTCGGCCTTCGCGAGCCCGTCCCGGATATTCGCGACATAGATCTTCGCGTTCGCCACGTCCTGCCAGGCATGCGGGTCGACGTCGTGGCCGTGCCCGTGCCCGCCTTCCTCGCGCAACGGCTTCACGCCCGCGGACGCCACGATGGGCTGCGTCTTCGCCCCGGAGGCCCGGACGAGCCGGTCGATCCAGCCTTCCAGCCCGAGCCCGTTCACGACGATCACCTGCGCGTCCCGGAGCCGCCGCGCATCGGACGGAGAAGGCTGGAACGCATGGACGTCCGAATCCGGCCCGACGAGCGACGCCACCTCGACCCGCTCGCCACCCACCTCGCGCAGAAAATCGGCCAGGATAGAGAAGGAAGCCAAGGCCTTCAGCTTCTCGGCCGCGAGCGCCGGTTGGGCGCCGAGGCCCACCATCAGGGCAAGGGGGAGGGAGAGGAGAAGGCGACGCCGCATCGTGGTCCTGCTGGGTTCTTGTTTAAGCAATGTTATTCTGTAACGTTCATCGGGACAAGCTCGAGGTTCGACGGGTGATAGCTGGGCCCATTGCTCGGTCCTCGAACGTGAGGGAGCGGGATGCCGGTTCACCGGCCTCAATTTGTAAAGCGCTGGATCGTGGGTGGGTGCACAGGTCCCTCCCGACATCCCGCGGCGGTCTTTTCGACCCCTGGGCAGACGCCCGGTCAGTCGCCCGGGCGCTCCGGTACCGGCCGGAACCTCGGGACCCGCCCTCCCCTCCGACAACGGTGCCCGGTGTCGACCGCCGTTTCCCTCGCCGGAGACGAGTGAGAATGTTATAGGAATATATGCTATAAATGTCAAGTCCGCTTGCTATCCGAAGCTGACTGGGCGGTCCCCCCAAATCACCTGGCCGGGAGGCCAGACTGGGTTCACCCGGCGGTGACTCCCCTTGGCACCTCACCGACGTCGGGCGCTCGCGAGGAGACCCGGAAGGAGATCGCCTAGATCCCGACGGCCGCACGGCGGCTATGGAGCCGCCAGACGAGCCCGCCCTGCGGGCCGAATACAATGGACAGGCCATAGAGAACGCCCGCCGTGAGCACGATCGCGGGGCCCGAAGGCAGTTCCTGGTAGTAGGACAGAAGCAGACCGGTGTAGCTCGAGACCAGCGCCGCCCCGACCGAGACCGGCAGGAGGCCGGAGAGCGTCGTTGCCCAGAACCGGGCGATAACGGCGGGCAGCAGCATGATCCCAACGGCGAGCAGCGTGCCCAGCGCCTGGAAGCCCCCCACGAGGTTCAGGACCACGATCCCGAGAAAGGAGAGATGCGTAATCGCGCTCGCCCGCCCGGAGAGGCGAAGGAACAGCGGGTCAACGCACTCGATGACGAGCGGCCGGTAGGCGACGGCGAGCCAGACGAGTGTCATGGCGGCGATCGAGCCTATGAGCATCAGGGCCGCATCGTCCAGCGCCAGCACCGTGCCGAAGAGGATGTGCAGGAGATCGACGCTCGATCCTTTGAGCGAAACGAGCATGACGCCCAGCGCCAGCGAGACGAGGTAGAAGGCGGCGAGGCTCGCATCCTCCTTCAGCATCGTCGAGCGGGTGACGAAGCCGGACAGGAGCGCGACGAGCAGGCCCGCCGCGAGCCCCCCGAAGGTCATGGCCGGCAGCGACAGGCCGCTGACCAGGAATCCGATCGCCGCGCCGGGCAGGATGGCGTGGCTCATCGCGTCGCTCATCAGGCTCATGCGCCGAAGCGTCAGGAACACGCCGATCGGCGGGGCGCTCAGCGAGAGCGCGAAGCAGCCGACGAGCGCCCGTCGCATGAACGAGAACTCGGCGAACGGACCGACGAGGAGGTCGATCACGAAGCGCCCAGGGCGGCAAGCGCCGCATTTTCGGCGGCATCCGCCAGCGCCGGGTCAATGAACTCGCGCCCATTCGCCCGGGCGAGGTTCTCGGGCGTGAGCACCTCCTCCGTCGGTCCCCAGGCGATGACGCGTCCGGCGACGAGGAGCGCGCGCGGAAAGACGGCGCGGACCTGAGCGAAGTCGTGCAGGGCAGCAATGACCGTCCTCCCCTCCTCCCGCCAGGCGCGCACGATCGCGAGAAGATCCGACTCCGTCTGCGCGTCGATGGCCGTGAAAGGCTCGTCGAGGAGCACGAGCGGCGCGTCCTGCAGGAGCGTGCGGGCGAAAAGCAGGCGCTGCATCTGCCCGCCGGAGAGCGCGCCGATCAGGCGCCCCTCGAGCCCCTGCAGCCCGACACGGGAGAGCGCGTGCGAGACCTCGGCGCGATGTTCGGGCCGATACCGACCCCACGGGCCGAGCCGGCGCCACAATCCCGTCGCGGCGAATTCGACGGCCGTGATCGGGAAGCTCCGGTCGATCTCCGGCTGCTGCGGGAGATAAGCGAGATCCGGGACCCTCAGCCCGTGAAGATCGATGCTGCCCGTGAGACGCGCCGCCTCGCCCACGACGCCCTTGAGCAGCGTCGACTTGCCGGCGCCGTTCGGTCCGACCAGCGCCAGCACTTCGCCACGCCGCACCGTCCCGTCGATGCCCGCGATCGCCGGCAGGCCGGCATAGCCGAAGGATGCTGCCCGAAACGTCAGGGCGGGCGGCGAGCGGCCCGCCTCCGACCCGTTCACGCGAAGGCCGGGCTCAGACGAGCGCCCAGGCAACGCCTAGGAACGCGACGCCCGAGAGCAGGACGGAGATCGCGAGGCGCTCGCCCAGGCCGAGCAGCATCAGCGAGACGGGCGATCTCGCCTCCGCCCGCTCCTGCCCAAAACCATGACGCGTCGTGTTCTTCACGCGAACCCACCTGAAAGGGCAGCCGCGATCGCCGCGGCCCGAATGTTAGGATATAACATAGATCATCCGGCTCGCGGCGCCAGCCCCCTCTGTGGATGAGCGCGACCTTCCGTCCCGCGGGCTGGCCGGAAGAGCCCCGCTGTTGTTATGTTGTAACTTCAATCGAGGCCGACCGGCTCCATGGGCAAGACATCAGAGGCGCCGCACGCGGCGCACCCGCACCACCACCATCACGCGCCCGAGGACGCGGCGAAGCTCCTCGCGCATGCGGAGCGGGTCTGCCGCGACAAGGGTCTGCAATTCACGCCGTTGCGCCGCCGGGTGTTCGAGGCGCTGGCGGGGAGCGGAGGCCCCCTGGGCGCCTATGACCTCGTGGAGCAGCTCGGTCGCGAGCGGCGCATCTCACCGATCTCCGTCTACCGGGCGCTCGAATTCCTGATGGAAGCGGGGCTGATCCACCGGATCGCCGTGCGCAACACCTACCTGCCCTGCGCGCATGAGCACGGTGCGGGCGAGACCACCGTGTTCCTCGTCTGCACGGTCTGCGGAAATGTGGACGAGCTTGCCTCCTCCGAGATCGCGCGCGATCTCGCCGGCACGGCGGCCCAGGTCGGGTTCCGACCGGTCAGCCGCGCGGTCGAGCTCGAAGGCGAATGCCAGGCCTGCCGGGAGGCCTGAGCCGGAGCCTCAACGAGAAAGCCCGGCCGCCTTTCGGCGACCGGGCTCCGCGTTCGGGTCGATATGGCCAGAGACGCTAGTCGTAGGGGTCGTAGTAGCCGTAGGCCGGCCCGCCATATACGCCGTAATGGGGCTGCTCGTAGTAGTAATCTCGGCGGCTGTTCTGTGCGGCGATCGCCCCACCGATCAGCGCGCCCGCGATCCCGACCGCAGCGGCGGCGCCCGCAGCGTTACGATAGCCGCGGCGGCTCCGGTAGTGGCCGTGACGGCGGCTACGGTACTGCGAGTACTCGGCATTCGGGACCGAGCTGGCGAGCGCATCGACATTCGGCAGCGCCGAACGGGCCGGAGCCGCCTGCGCGCCGGGCGAGGAGGCCATCAGACCGACGCCGAGCGCCGTCGCGGCCGCGACAGAAATCATTCTGTCCATGTCCGTGCGTCCCTGAAGTTTCGACTATTCGGGGAGACAACCCCCTGCGCAGGGGAAGGTTTCACGATCCGGCGTCTCCGGGAATCAGCGGTTAACCCGTAGTTCTCTTCCGTCTCGACTCCGCTCATCGCCTTCCTAACCCCCGACAACACGCAAACCCTCCCTGTGGGGCGGCGGAGATCCTGCCTTCTCGTCCGTCTTTGCGGTCCCGTTCCTGGATCGCTTCGGCGAGCGTGCGTCCATTGCAGATTCAAGCTTGGCTGACGCACCGCATCGTGCTTGGCTCCGGCCCGACCAAATACGAGCACACCCCTCCGACATGCCCTATCGCGTCGCCTTCGGCGGCTTCCTGCACGAGACGAACACCTTTGCGCCCTCCAAGGCCGGAATGGAGGCCTTCGAACAGGGTGGCGGCTGGCCAATCCTGACGCGCGGCGAGGGGGTGTTCGACGCTGTCCACAACGTGAATGTCGGGGCGGCGGGGTTCATCGAAGAGGGGCGCCGGCGCGGCTGGACGCTGCTGCCGTCCCTCTGGTGCGCGGCGAGCCCGTCCGCTCACGTGACCCGCGAAGCCTTCGAGCGGATCACGGGCGATCTCGTCGAGCGCATCCGGGCCGAGTTGCCCGTCGACGCCGTTTATCTCGACCTGCACGGCGCGATGGTGACGGAGCATTTCGACGATGGCGAGGGCGAGATCCTGCGCCGCGTCCGGGCGGCGATCGGGCCTGACGTGCCGCTGGTCGCGAGCCTCGACCTGCACGGCAACGTGACGCCCCTCATGGTGGACAGCGCCGACGCGCTGATCGCGTATCGCACCTACCCGCATGTGGATATGGCGGAGACGGGCAAGCGCTCGGCCGATTACCTCGCAGGCATTATCGGCACCTCGCGCCGGCATGCGAAGGCCTTCCGGCAACTGCCCTTTCTCATCCCGATCGCCTGGCAGGCGACCGCCATGGAGCCCTGCCGCACGATCTACGGCCGGCGCGACGCCCTCGAGAGCGAGGCCGTGCCGACGCTCTCCTTCCTGCCGGGCTTTCCGGCAGCCGACTTCCCGGATTGCGGGCCTTCCCTCGTCGCCTATGGCGCGAGCCAGGCCGAGGCAGACCAGGCGGCGGACGTGATGGCGGCGCTCGTGCAGGCGAGCGAGGAGGCGTTCCGCGGCCGCGTCTACACGCCCGACGAGGGCGTGCAGGAGGCGATGCGCATCGCAGAGGGCGCGAGCCGTCCCGTGGTCATCTCCGACACGCAGGACAATCCCGGCGCGGGCGGCGATTCCGACACGATGGGCATGGCCCAGGCTCTCGTGCGGAATGGCGCAAAGCGCGCGGCGATCGGCTTGATCGTGGATCCCGCGGCGGCGCAGGCCGCGCATGCGGCGGGCATCGGCGCCGCGATCCGCGTCCCGCTCGGCGCGAAGTCGCGCATCCCGGGCGACGCGCCGCTCGAGGCCGAGTTCACGGTGGAAGCCCTGTCCGACGGCAACTTCGTCGCCGGCGGGCCCTTCTATGGCGGCGCCCGCATGAAGCTCGGCCCCTGCGCCTGCCTGCGCATCGGTGATGTCCGCATCGCGGTCGCGTCCCGCAAGGCGCAAATGGCGGACCAGGCGATGTACCGGCAGGTCGGGATCGAGCCGACGGAACAGGCGATCCTGGTCAACAAGAGCTCAGTCCATTTCCGCGCCGATTTCGAGCCGATCGCGGAGACGATCCTCGTCTGCGCGGCGCCGGGCCCGATGCCGGTGGACCCGGCCCAGCTTCCCTGGAAGCGGCTCAGGCCGGGCATCCGCATGTCCCCGACGGGCCCGGTCTTCCAGGCCCCCTGACCTTCAGAGCACGACGGAGAACGCTCATGGGCGTGATGCCCGCCATCCAGGACTTCACCGACGACCTCGTCGCCATCCGGCGCGACCTCCACGCCCACCCGGAGATCGGGTTCGAGGAGGTCCGGACATCCGAGATCGTAGCCGGGAAGCTCGCCTCCTGGGGCATCGAGGTGCATCGCGGGATCGGCCGCACCGGGGTTGTCGGTATCCTGCAGGGCACAGGCGGTCCGGGCCGGCGCATCGGGCTGCGCGCCGACATGGACGCGCTCCCGATCGAGGAGATCACGAACCTGCCCTGGCGCTCGACGAAGCCCGGGACAATGCATGCCTGCGGGCATGACGGGCACACGACGATGCTGCTCGGCGCGGCGCGCTACCTCGCCGAGAACCGCGGGTTCAAAGGGACGGCTGTCTTCGTGTTCCAGCCGGCCGAGGAAGGACTGGGCGGCGCCCGCGCGATGCTCGCCGACAAGCTCTTCGAGCGCTTCCCGTGCGACGAGATCTACGGCCTTCACAACTCCCCCTACCTTGAGCCGGGACAGGTCGCGGTATGGCCCGGCGAGGCCATGGCCGGGGCCGACTTCTTCGACATCAAGATCACGGGCGCAGGCAGCCACGGGGCGATGCCGCATCTGGGACGCGACCCGATCATGGCCGCGACCGCCGTTGCCCAGGCGCTCCAGACGATCGTCTCCCGCAACACCAATCCGCTCGAAGCGGCGGTGCTGTCGATTACGCAGATCCATGCCGGATCGGCCTACAACGTCATCCCGGAAGAGGCCTCGCTCGCCGGCACCATCCGGACCTTCTCGCGCGACCTCGCAGCGCTTGTGCACGAGCGCATGCGGACCATCGCGCAGGGTGTGGCGCTCTCCTTCGGCATGGAGATCAGCGTGGACATCCGGCCGATCTTCGACGTCCTGATCAACACCAAGGACGAGGCGGAGGCCCTGGCGGACGCGGCGCGCGAGATCGTCGGCGCCGAGAAGGTCCTGACGGATCCGAACCCCATGATGGGCTCGGAGGATTTCGCCGACATGCTGCGCGCCGTGCCGGGCTCCTACGCCTTCGTGGGCCATACCGGCCGGGTGCCGCTGCACAATCCGGCCTTCGTGCTCGGGGAAGAGATCCTGCCCATCGGCGCGAGCCTGCTTGCGCGGGTGGTCGAGAAGCGGCTCGCGGCCTGAGCCATGGACCTGAACACGCTCCCCTTCGATACGGATCAGATGCTCGCCGGCCTGCGGCGCTGGATCGAGACCGAGAGCCCGACCTTCGATCCGTCGGCCGTGAACCGGATGATGGACGTCGCGGGTGCGGACCTCGCGGCGGCGGGCGCCACGGTCGAGCGCATCCCCGGCCCGCCGGGCCTCGGCGATTGCGTGCGGGCCGAGTTCCCGCATCCGCGGCGTGGCGAGCCCGGCATCCTGCTGATGTCGCATCTCGACACCGTTCATCCGGTCGGCACCCTGGAAAAGCTGCCGTTCCGGCGCGAGGGCGAGCGCTGCTACGGCCCAGGCATTCTCGACATGAAGGGTGGCGCCTACGCGTCGCTCGAAGCGGTGGTCCAGCTCGCCCGCGCCGGCGTCGAGACGCCGCTGCCGGTCTCGGTGCTGCTGACCTGTGACGAGGAGATCGGCAGCCCCGGCACGCGCGACCTCATCATGAGCGAGGCGCGGAAGCACCGCTTTGTGCTCGTCCCCGAGCCCGGCAAGCCCGGCAACGGCGTCGTCACAGGGCGCTACGCCATCGCACGCTACAACCTGGAGGCCGAGGGCCGGCCGAGCCATGCCGGAGCGACCCTCAAGGAGGGCCGCTCGGCGATCAACGCCATGGCGCGCCAGCTCCTCGCGATCGAGGCCATGACGGACGAGGACTGCACCTTCTCGGTCGGCGTCATCGAGGGCGGGCGCTGGGTGAACTGCGTGCCGACCATCTGCCGTGCCGAGGCGCTCTCCATGGCGAAGCGCCAGGCCGATCTCGACCGCGGGGTCGAGCGCATGCTCGCGCTCTCCGTCCGCAATCCCGACGGGACGCGGTTCACGGTCACGCGCGGCGTCACGCGCCCGGTCTGGGAGCCGGACGAGGCGACCATGAAGGTCTACGAGGTGGCTCGCGGCGTCGCGGCGGATCTCGGCTTCGACCTGCCGCACGGCTCGTCCGGCGGCGGCTCGGATGCGAATTTCACCGGCGCCGCGGGCATCCCGTCACTCGACGGGCTCGGCCTTCTCGGAGCCGGCTACCACACGCTCGAGGAGCATATCGAGGTGGCGAGTCTGCCGCAGCGGGCGCGGCTGATCGCCGGCCTCCTGCAAAGGCTGCAGTGATGCGCCGCCCTGCCTTCGCGGCCGAGGGCCGGCTCGTTGCTCCAGAGGGGCTCGAGCCGCCCGAGCTTCTTCGGGACGACGGGGTCACGCTGCAGCGGCGCTTGCGTGCCGGCGAGATCTCGTCGCTTGAGCTTGTGACCGCCTGCCTCGACCGGATCGAGGCGCTGAACCCGACCTACAACGCAGTCGTGTCGCTGCGCTCGCGCGAGGACATCCTGGCGGAAGCGCGCGAGGCCGACGAGGCACGCGCGGCCGGCAGCGGGACCGGGGCGCTGCACGGATTGCCGATCGCCATCAAGGACCTCGCCGCAACCGCGGGCCTGAGGACGACCTGGGGCTCTCCGCTGTTCGCCGACCACGTGCCGGCCGAGGACGACCTGCACGTGGCCCGCCTCCGCGAGGCGGGCGCGATCTTCATCGGCAAGACAAACGTGCCCGAATACGGGCTCGGCTCGCACACCTTCAATCCCGTCCACGGCACGACCCGGAACGCATACCTGCCGGAGCTCAGCGCCGGCGGCTCGAGCGGCGGCGCGGCGGTCGCGCTGGCGCTCGGCCTGCTGCCGATCGCGGACGGCTCCGATTTCGGCGGCTCGCTCCGCAATCCCGGGGCGTGGAACAACGTCTTCGGCTTCCGCCCCTCGCAGGGCCGCGTCCCGAGCGTGCCGGCGCAGGACCCGTTCTATGCCCAGCTCGCGACCAACGGTCCGATGGGAAAGAGCGTCGCCGATATCGCCGCCATGCTGAGCGTCATGGCGGGCTACGACCCGCGCGCGCCGCTATCGCTCGCGACCGAAGCCGAACCGTTCGAGGCCGGGCTCGCGCCCAAGGAGGCGTCCCGGATCGCCTGGCTCTCCGATCTCGACGGCCGCCTCCCCTTCGAGCCCGGCATCCTCGACCTCTGCGCAACGGCGCTCCGGGAGTTGGAGCCCGCCGGCTGGCAGGTCGAGGCCGTATCGGTCCCGTTCCCCTGGAGCGAACTCTGGGAGGCGTTCGTTACCCTCCGGCATTGGGCGATGGGCAGCCGCTACGGCGAGGTCTATGCCGATCTGGACAAGCGCTCGCTGCTGAAGCCCGAGATGACCTGGGAGATCGAGGGCGGTTTTCGGCTCGGCTCGGAGGACATTTCCGCCGCCGCAAAGGTGCGGGCGAAGTTCTACCAGGTCCTCCTGAAGCTCTTCGAGCGCTTCGACGCTTTGGCGCTGCCGACCGCGCAGGTTTTCCCGTTCCCGGTCGCCTGGCACTGGCCGCGCGAGATCGCGGGGGTGCCGATGGACACGTACCACCGCTGGATGGAGGTCGTGGTACCCGGAACCCTGTCCGGCTGCCCGGTGGTCAACGTCCCGGTCGGCTTCGACGAGGCGGGGCGGCCGATGGGGATGCAGTTCATCGGGCGGCCGCGAGCCGATCGCGAGCTCCTCGCGATCGCGGCCGCCTACGAGCGAGATGCCGCCCGTTCGGCCAATTGACAGCGGTCGGCACGCCGCGTGCATTGTCGGATCACAACAACGCGCAAGGGGCGCGAACAGCGGAGGTGGGTATGAGTTTCACGTGGAGGATGGCGGCGATCGCGGCAGCGGCGCTGGCCGGCTCGTCGGTCGCCGAGGCGCAGACGACGCTCAAGGCCGTCATGCATTCGGACGTGAAGATCCTGGATCCCATCTGGACCACGGCCTACATCGTCCGCAATCACGGCTACATGATCTACGACACGCTCTTCGCGCTCGACGAGAAGGGCGAGGTCAAGCCGCAGATGGTCGACACCTACACGGAGTCGCCGGACAAGCTCACCTACTCCTTCAAACTCCGGGACGGGCTCCTCTGGCACGACGACAAGCCTGTCACGGCCGAGGATTGCGTCGCATCGATCAAGCGCTGGTCGGCGCGCGACCCCCTCGGCCAGAAGGTCATGAGCTTCGTCGACACGATCACGGTCGATGACAAGGACAAGTTCACGATCAAGCTGAAGTCGCAGACCGGGCTTTTGCTGTTCGCGCTCGGCAAGCCGTCTTCGAACGTGCCTTTCATGATGCCGAAGCGCGTCGCGGACACGGACCCGAATACGCAGATCTCCGACTTCACCGGCTCCGGCCCGTTCAAGCTGAAGCAGGACGAGTGGAAGCCGGGCGACAAGATCGTCTACGTGAAGTTCGACAAGTACAAGCCGCGCTCGGAGCCGGCCTCCGGCCTCGCCGGCGGTAAGGTCGCCAAGATCGACCGCGTCGAGTGGCTCGCGATCTCCGACCACCAGCAGGCCGCGAACGCGCTGCTCGGCGGCGAGATCGACTATTACGAGCAGCCCCCGCACGACCTGATCCCGCTCCTAAAGGGCGACAAGTCGATCAAGCTCGTCGATTACAATCCGCTCGGCCTCCAATACACGCTCCGGCCGAACCACCTGCTGAAGCCCTTCGACAATCCGAAGGTGAGGCAGGCGATGTTCTATGCCTTCAACCAGAAGGACTTCCTCGACGCGACGATCGGTAATCCGGACTACTACAAGGTCTGCAAGGCCATCTTCGTCTGCGGAACGGCGCTCGCGACCGAGAAGGGCATGGAAGGCCTGCTCGAGTCGAACTTCAAGAAGTCACAGGAACTGCTGAAGGAGGCGGGCTACGACGGCACGCCGATCGTGCTCCTGCACTCGACCGACCTGCAGGTGCTGACGAACCTCGCGCCCGTCGCGAAGCAGCTTCTGGAGAAGGGCGGCTTCAAGGTCGACATGCAATCGTCGGACTGGCAGACCGTCGTGTCCCGCCGGACCCGGAAGGATCCTGTCGACAAGGGCGGCTGGAACCTGATGCTGACCTCCTGGGTCTCGGCGGACATCCTGAACCCGGTGATGACCGGCTTCGTGAATGCGAGCTGCGACAAGGCCTCCTTCGGCTGGCCCTGTGACGCCGAGATGGAGAAGCTCCGCGACGACTTCGCCCGCGAGACCGATCCCGCCAAGCAGAAGGAGATCGTGGAGAAGGTGCAGATGCGCCAGCGCGAGGTCGTCACGCATATCCACCTCGGCCAGTACTACGTCCCGATCGCGACGACCGGAAAGGTGTCGGGCATCCTGACTGCCGCCGCCCCGGTCTTCTGGAATATCGAGAAGAAATAACACGACGCTTGTCATCACCGGGCTGGTCCCGGTGATGACATCGTGAGGGTTTGATGTTCGGCTATATTCTGCGCCGCCTGGTCGCGACGATCCCGGTCCTCCTGATCGTGGCGGTGCTCGTCTTCTTGATGCTGCGGCTGACGCCCGGCGACCCGGCCGCCGTCATCGCGGGCGACAACGCCACCTCGGAGCAGATCGCCATGATCCGCTCCCGGCTCGGCCTCGACCAGCCGATCCTGACGCAGTTCGCGATCTGGAGCGGCAACCTGCTGACGGGCAATTTCGGCGAAAGCTTCTTCTTCAAGAAGACGGTCGCCGAGTTGATCGTCGGGCGGCTCGAGCCGACCGTCGCGCTTGCGCTCGCCACCATCGTGATCGCGGTCGTGGTCGCGATCCCGCTCGGGGTGCTCGCCGCCTACAAGCACGGAACCTGGATCGACCGCATCGTGATGGGCTTCTCCGTGCTCGGCTTCTCGGTGCCCGTTTTCGTGATCGGCTACGCCCTGATCTACGTCTTCTCGATCACGCTGAACTGGCTCCCGATCCAGGGCTATCAGTCCATCTCCGGCGGGTTCTGGGGCTTTCTCCAGCGGCTCATCCTTCCCGCCGTGACCCTCTCGGTGATCTACATCGCGCTTATCGCCCGCATGACCCGGGCAAGCGTGCTCGAGGTGCTCGGTGAGGATTACATCCGCACCGCCCGCGCCAAGGGTCAGGTCGAGCGCAAGATCCTGTTCCGCCACGCGCTCAAGAACGCGGCTGTGCCGATCGTCACGGTGGTCGGCATCGGCGTCGCGCTCCTGATCGGCGGCGTGGTCGTCACCGAGAGCGTCTTCTCCATCCCAGGGCTCGGGCGCCTGACCGTCGACGCGGTGCTGGCGCGCGACTATCCGACCATCCAGGCGGTCATCCTGCTGTTCTCCGTCGTGTACATCGTGATCAATCTCTGCGTGGACCTCGCCTACACCCTCTTCGATCCGAGAATCCGCTATTGAGCGCCGAGCCCGCCCTGCTCGCGCCGTCAGCGCCTGCGCCCGCCCTCCCGCCGGGCCTGGCGGTCTGGCGCCGGCTGCTGCGCCAGACCTCCGTCCTCATCGGCGGCGGCGTGCTCCTCGTCATCCTGTTCATTGGAATCCTCGCCCCAATGCTCGGCACGATCGACCCGGCGGCGATCAATCCGGCCTTCCGCAACCGCGTGCCGGGGATCGAGCGCACGATCCGCCAGGACGACGGCTCCACGACGGCCTTCAAGCACCGCATGGGCACGGACTCGCTCGGGCGCGACATCTACAGCCGGGTTGTCTACGGGGCGCGCGTGTCGCTGATCATCGGCGTCTCGGTCGCCGCAATCTCGCTCGCCTTCGGCCTCGTGCTGGGACTTGTGGCGGGCTACGTCCGCTGGCTCGACGGCGCCATCATGCGGCTGATGGACGGCTTGATGGCGATCCCGGCCATCCTTCTCGCCATCGCGGTCGTGTCGCTGTTCAGGGCCGGGCTCGGCGCCGTCATCGTGGCGATCACCGTGCCGGAGATCCCGCGCGTCGTGCGCCTTGTCCGTTCGATCGTGCTCTCGGTCCGTGAGGAGCCCTACGTGGAGGCCGCCATCATGGCGGGCACGCCCACCCCGAAGCTGATGGTGCGCCACATCCTGCCGAACACGATCGCGCCCTTGATCGTGCAGGGCACCTTCATCTGCGGCTCGGCGATGCTGGTCGAGGCGATCCTCTCCTTCCTCGGCATCGGCATCCCGCCCGAGACCCCGACCTGGGGGAACATCATGGCGGAGGGCCGAAATCTCTTCCGCATCTACCCGCACAACATCCTGTACCCGGGGATCTTCCTCGGCCTTACGGTGCTCGCCGTGAACATGCTCGGCGACGGGTTGCGCGACACGCTCGATCCGAAGATGGCGGGCCGCTGACGATGGCGACCGACGCACCCGTCCTGGAGGTCCGCGGGCTCACGGTGTCGCTGCCGAGCGGCGCGGACCGGCGCAATGCCGTCGATGGCGTTTCCCTGAGCGTGTACCCGGGCGAGATCGTCTGCATCGTGGGTGAGTCCGGCTCCGGGAAGTCGGTGACGGCCTTCTCGGTGATGGGCCTCCTGCCGAAGGTGCTGAAACCCTCCGCCGGCGAGATCCTGCTTCAGGGCGAGAACGTGCTGACGGCCTCGCCGCAGCGGCTCCGCGACCTGCGCGGCACCCGCATGGCGATGATCTTTCAGGAGCCCATGACGGCCCTGAACCCGGTCCTCACGATCGGCGACCAGATCGACGAGGTGCTGCGCATCCACACCGATCTCGGTGCGGCCGAGCGCAGGTCCAAGGTCCTCGGCATCATGGAGTCGATGCGCCTTCCGGATCCGGAGCGCATCTATGCCTCCTACCCGCACCAGCTCTCCGGCGGGCAGCGCCAGCGCATCATGATCGCGGCCGCGCTCGTGCTCGATCCGGCGCTCCTCATCGCGGATGAGCCGACCACTGCGCTCGACGTGACCACGCAGGCGCAGATCCTGCGCCTCATCAAGGAACTGCAGAGCCGCCGCGGCACCGGCGTCCTGTTCATCACACATGATTTCGGCGTCGTGGCCGAGATCGCGGACCGCGTCGTCGTCATGGAAGGCGGCCGCGTCGTTGAGCAGGGTCCGGCCGAGGAGATCCTCACGCGGCCGAAGCACAGCTACACGCAGATGCTGATCGGGGCCGTGCCGAGCCTGAAGCCGAAGGGCCGGCCCGAGCCGACCGGACCGGTCGCGCTGGAAGGCGTCGGGCTCAAGAAGACCTATGGCGAGCGCCGCTTCTTCTCGAAGGGTCGGATCGTCAAGGCCGCGGACGCCGTGAACCTCAAGGTGCGCCGCGGCGAGACGCTCGGCATCGTCGGCGAGTCCGGCTCGGGCAAGACCACCGTGGCGCGCTGCGTCGCCCGCCTGATCGAGCCCACCTCCGGCTCCATCCTCCTGGCCAACGCGGACATTGCGAAGCTGCGCGAGCGCCAGCTCCGGCCCTATCGGCGGCGCATCCAGGTCGTGTTCCAGGACCCGTACCGCTCGCTGAACCCGCGGCGGACCGTCGGCGCCTCGATCGTCGAGGGACCGGTGAATTACGGGCTCTCGCCGGCCGATGCGATGACCCGCGCTCGCGACCTCATGAAGCTCGTCGGGCTCCAGCCCGACGCCCTTTCGCGCTATCCGCACCAGTTCTCGGGCGGGCAGCGCCAGCGCATCGCGATCGCCCGCGCGCTCGCCATGGAGCCGGACGTGCTGATCGCCGACGAGGCGGTCTCCGCGCTCGACGTCTCGGTGCAGAAGCAGGTGCTCGAGCTTCTCGACGACGTGCAGAAGCGCTTCCAACTCGCCGTTCTCTTCATCACGCACGACCTCCGCGTGGCGGCGCAGATCTGCGACCGCATCATGGTGATGGAGAAGGGCCTGGTGGTCGAGGAAGGCCGCACGGGCGACGTCTTCGCGGCCCCGAGCCACCCCTACACGCGGGCGCTGCTCGACGCCGCTCCGGGCCGCGATTTCGCGTTCGCATCCTAAGGTTCGGCCTTCCGCGCCAGCCAGACCTCGCGCAGCTCGGCGGCGCCCCAGAGCAGGAGCGCCGGCAGCGCCAGGAGCGTGTCCCGCACCCTAAAGGCCAGCGACATGGCGATCGCGGTCGGCTCGTCCAGCCCGAGCGCCACGCCGGCTACCAAGAATCCCGCCTCCTGGACGCCCGCCCCCCAGGGAACCACGAAAAGCGCGCCGCGCGCGGCGTGGACGATCGCGGCCAGGGCGAGCGCGGCGAGCGGCGAGAGCGGGGCCTCCAGCGCCAGAGCCGCGTACCAGATCTGGCTCGCGGACAGCATCCAGGCCGCGAAGTGGAGCAGCGTCCCGGCGAGGAGCCGCGGGCGGTCCCGCCAGAGCGCCGCAACGGTACGGCCGGCTTCAACGCCGAAGCCCCATTCGGCGAGACCGTAATGCCGCTCGACCCGGACGATGAAGCGCGTCACCGGCTTGCGGATTCGCTCGATTCGATACCCCGCGTAGCCGATGGCCAGCGGCAGCACGGCAGCGACCGCGATCCCGACCGCATGGTCGAACTCCCCGCGGCCGAGCACGGCGACGAGCGCCACCACGCCCGCCAGCGTGAACAGAATCTGCGCCAGGATTTCGGTTGCGAGGTCGATCACGCCGCTGCCGGCGGCATTGCCGGCGCGCGCGCCGAAGAGGGTCAGGGCGCGCATCCCGGCGACCTCGCCCATGCCGGGGATGATCGCGACGACGCTCGACGCACCGTCCCGGACAAAGCGCGCGGCAGTGCAGGCAAGCAGGCTGGCGCCGGCCGTAAAGATCCACCAGGCCCAGCCGCAGAGGACGACCGAGCCCATCTGCAGCGCACCGAGCCAGAACAGCTCCAAGGCGCCGAGCCGCTGCAGCACGTCCAGAACCGTCTGCAGGCCCGCATGGGCCGCAACGGCTACCGCGAGCGCCAACCCGACGACGAGCGCGAGCGAGAGTTGGGCGTGCCGGTTCAGCAATACCGAACCTCCGCCGCGCCGATCCCTACGAGCACGCTGGCTGCCACGCTTCCAGCATCGGCTGAACGTCTGGCCCGAAGGGCGTCGGTGAGCGGGTGAGCCGGGCCGGGCGAATCTGCTTCCAGCCCTGTCGGGCGGAAGACCGCTTCAGCGCGCTCAGGTCTTCATTGAGGAGGCGACCGCCCCCTCCGCCTCGAAGGCAGCGATCTGCTCGTCCGAGAAGCCGTGCTCCCGCAGCACCTCCCGCGTGTCCTCGCCGAGGAGTGGCGCGGCCTTCCGCACGCTCCCGGGCGTCGCCGAGAACTTGAGCGGCAGGCCGATCGCCTTCACGGGCCCGACCGTCGGATGCTGGGTCTCGACAACCATCTCGCGCGCGATCGTCTGGGGATCGGAGAGGGCCTGGAGTATGTCGTTCACCGGCCCGCAGGGCACGCCCGCGTTCTCGAGGAGGTCGAGCCAATGCGCGGCGGGCTTGGTCTTGAACCGGGCCGAGAGCTCGGCTTCCAGTGCTGCGAGGTTCCCCATCCGGACGGCGTTGGTGGCGAAGCGCGGATCGGTCGCGAGTTCCGGCGCTCCCAGCGCCTCCAGCATGCGGGTAAAATTCTTCTGGTTCGCGCCGCCGACCACGATCCAGCCGTCCTCGGCCTGGAAGGCCTGGTATGGGGCGTTCAGCGGATGCGCCGACCCCATGGCGCGCGGGGCCTCGCCGGTCGCAAGCGCTATGGCCGACTGCCAATAGGTCTGGACGAGCGCCGCCTCGAAGAGTGAGGTCTCGACCCACTGCCCTTCCCCGGTTTTCAGCCGGTGCGCATAGGCCGCCGCGATCCCGAGCGCGGCGAGGATTCCGGCCGTGATGTCGGAGAGCGGCGGGCCGCATTTCGCGGGCGGGCTGTCCGGCCCGTCGCCCGTGAAGGTCATGATGCCGCTCATCGCCTGCGCCACGAGGTCGAAGCCGCGGCGGTGGCGGTAAGGTCCGGTGCGGCCGAATCCCGAAAGCGAGCAGTAGACGAGCGCCGGGTTCTCGGTTTTCACGGCCTCGTAGCCGAAGCCGAGACGGTCCATCACGTCAGGCCCGAAATTCTCGACCAGCACGTCGGCATCCCGGATCAGCCGGCGCAGCACCTCCGCGCCGCCGGGCTTCTTGAGGTCGAGGACGATGCCCCGCTTGTTACGGTTCATCATCATGAAGGAGGCCGCCTCGTCGCCGATCTTCGGCGGAACGGAGAGGCGGGTGTCGTCGCCGGACGGGCTCTTCTCGATCTTGATGACGTCCGCGCCCATGTCGGCGAGCATCATCGTGCAGGTCGGCCCGGCCATCACGTGAGTGAGGTCGACGACCTTCAGGCCGGCGAGCGGGCCCGTTCCGGTGCGGGAAGCGGCCGAGATCTCGGGCACCGCCGTCACTCGCCCTTCCAGACAGGCGGGCGCTTGTTGAGGAAGGCGTCCATGCCCTCCCGGAAGTCCTGGCTCATGTAGCACATCAGGATCAGGTCCTCCCCCTCCTCGCGGGACAAGCGCGTGCCGAGCCGGCGCACGGCTTCCTTGGTGGCGCGCAGCGTCAGGGGCGCGTGGCTCGCGACGAGCCGCGCCAGCTCGTCGGCCCGCGCGGCGAGCGCATCGGGATCGGGCACGATCTCGGACAGGAGTCCCACGGACAGCGCCTCCTGCGCGTCGACGAGGCGGGCCGTAAAGATGATGTCCTTCACGCGCGCCGGGCCGATGAGGTCCATGAGGCGGCCGATATTCGCCGTCGACAGGCAGTTGCCCAGGGTGCGGGCGATCGGGAAGCCGAACTTCGCGTCCGCCGTGCCGATCCGGATGTCGCAGCAGGACGCGATGCCCGCGCCCCCGCCCGTGCAGAAGCCCGGGATCGCCGCGATGGTCGGCACGCGGCATTGCTCCAGGGCGGACAGGATGCGGTCGATGCGCGACTCGTATTCGAGCGCGTCCTCGCCCGTCTTGAAGGCGCGGAACTGGTTGATGTCCGTTCCGGACGCGAAAGCCTTTCCGCCGGCACCCGTGATGATCAGCGCCCGGACGGAGGTGTCGTCATCGAGTTCGCGGCAGATCTCGCCGAGCCGCTCATACATGGCGAAGGTGAGCGCGTTGCGCGCCTGCGGACGATTGAACGTGACCTTGGCGATCCCGTCTCTGACTTCGAACAGAAGGTCCTGGTCGGGCGTGGCGGAAAGAGCTGCTGACATGGCGGTGTCTCACGAAAGGGCTATGGCCGACCGGACCGGCCCGCCAGGGATGAAGGCGAGAGGGAGCAGGCGCCGAGTTTGCAGGCCGCCGGACGCTCCCGCAATCCTCACCGGATCAGGCCACGCATCGCCAGATTCGTCATCAGCGCGCTGATCCCGAAGGTCCACGGCTCGCATTCATGCGTGTGACGCATCCGGTTCACGAGCCTACCGAGGCCGGGCGCCGCGATCTCGACGATGTCTCCCGGATGATGCGTGAAGCCAAGGCCCGGCTCGCCACGATCCTGCGTTGGCGCGAACATCGTGCCGAGGAACAGCACGAACCCGTCCGGGTACTGGTGGTTCGGCCCGATCGTCTGCCGGACAAGGTCTTCCGGATCGCGGCTGATCTGCGAGATCGAGGATGAGCCCTCGAGCACGAAGTCGTCCTCACCGCGGACCGTCAGCGAAACGGTCGTGCGGCGCACGTCGTCCAGGGTGAAGCTCCGGTCGAAGAAGCGAATGAACGGCCCGATTGCGGAGGAGGCCGTGTTGTCCTTCGCCTTGGACAGGAGAAGCGCCGACCGTCCTTCGACATCGCGCAGGTTCACGTCGTTGCCGAGCGTCGCGCCCGTGATGCGCCCATCCGGCGCGACGATGAGCACGACCTCGGGCTCCGGGTTGTTCCAGGTCGATTTCGGATCGAGCCCGGCATCCGTCAGCGTGCCCGTCGAGGCGAGCACCGGCACCTTGGTGAACACTTCGGCGTCCGGCCCGATCCCGACCTCCAGGTACTGGCTCCAGGCCCCCTGCTCGACCAGGACCTGTTTCAGCGACATCGCTGCCTCCGACCCTGGCTGGAGCTTCGAGAGGTCGTCGCCGATCACACGGCGAACCTCTTCCCGGATCGCGGCGGCCGCATCCGGATTGCCGCGGGCGCGCTCCTCGATGACGCGCTCCAGCATGGAGGTCGCGAAGGTGACGCCGGCAGCCTTCACCACCTGCAGGTCGATCGGGGCGAGCAGGTGGGGCTTCTCAGGATTGCGCGCCTCCCGCGGGGTATTCGCGAGCGCCTCCTCCAGGCTGCAGACGCGCTCGCCTCGAGCACCTCTGAGCGCCGTGGCAGGATCCGGCTCGGCCGCGAGCGCGGCCATGGTGGGATAAGTCGACGAGATGTCATGCAGCCCATCATCGCGCACGGCCACCACGGAGGGCCCGATGCCGGGCCGCGACAGACGCCCGGCGAGGGCACCGGCATAGCCGTCCTCCGGAAGAACCCGGTTCGGGTGGGCCCAGTCGCTGAGTGTCATTGCGCCATCCGGTTCGTTCGCTCCCCGCGAACGCTTCTAGGCGCTTCCGGATAGGACTGACAGAGGCTGTTGCAGCGATCCCGGCAGGGGATGCTGGGCGGCGATGTGCGGAAGGCTCAAGCCCGAATGCGATTGGACCGGACGACGGAGCCGGGCCGGATCGCGGGCTCGGTCATCGGCTGCCCATCCCGCCAGACGAGGTCGGGCTTGCTCTGTTCGACGCAGTTCCGGCCGCGCTTCTTGGCCTCGTAGAGCGCGCGATCCGCGCCGGCGAGCATGCGATCGAGGCTAAGATCGCTTTCGGTCGAGACGAACACGCCCGCGCTCACCGTCGCGGCGAACTCGCTCTCCGGCCCCGGGATCTCGGCTGCCGCAAAGGCGAGCCGGATCCTGTCCGCGACGGAAGCCGCTTCGCGGACGGAGAGGCCGGGCATGAGGCAGGCGAACTCCTCGCCGCCGATCCGCGCGAAGAGGTCCCGCGGACGCAGCTCGGAAATCGCGGTGTGCGCAAACAGGCGCAAGGCCGTATCGCCCGCGCCGTGGCCATGCACGTCGTTGATCTGCTTGAAGTTGTCGAGGTCGAACAGCACCACGGCGCTCGGTACCCGCGCCCGGCGGCTCTCCTCGATCTGCGCCTCGCCGCGCTCGAAAAAGGCGCGGCGGTTGGCGATCCCCGTGAGAAGGTCCGTCGTCGCTTTCGCGATCTGCTCGCCCTCGCTCCGCTCCTTCACCATGGCGAGGAGGATGAACGCCGCCGCGACCACGAAAAGCAGCGTCTCCAGCGAAAACGCCGCGAGGAGTTGCGTGCGCGAGACGACGTGATCCGGGATCCAGTGACCCAGCAGCGATTCAGGAACGCGCCCGATCAGGATCACCGAATGGATGCAGAAGAGGAACAGCGCAGCGTTGCGGGACCAGAGCCGCTCGCTCCGACCCGCCGCGACCTCGAAGGCGGCCGCGGTGACAAACGCACCCGAGATCAGGAAGCTCAGCGCAGAACGGAGGGCGGGCGCCGTCTCGAAGAGCGGGAACTGGGACGCGATCAGCCACACGATCCCTCCCGACAGGGCAACCGCAAGGCTGAGCGGCCGCCGCTCGAACGAGCGCACGCCGGCCCAGATCAGACCGTAGCCGATCAGAACGCCCGCGCTCGCGACGTCGACGAACCCCTCGGCGATCCGGTGGCTCGCGAGCGGGACCGTCGTGCCGGCCGCCACGAGAAGCATCGCGATCCCCCACAGGAGGAGGCACTGCGCCCGGCTCTGGTGCCAGGCGAAGATGAGCAGGCCGCCGAGGACAGCGGTGACAAAGCCGCTCGTCGCCAGGACGGAGGGAACGTCAATCGGCATGTCCCTGGTCTCGGGGCCCCGCTTTCGATCGCGGCACCATCCGCCGGAGGCCTGAACATTCCAGCGCCGACTTGCTGAAACTTGTAACCATCGGATCGCGGCCGGACCTGAGATGATGAACCCGCCTCTGTTTAGGTCGGGCAGCTAGTCCAAGATCAGCCGATCAGATCCGGGACGGGTCTCGGCCTGCCGTCATCGTCGATCGCAACGAAGGTGAAGGTCGCTTCCGTCACCTTCTCGCGGTGATCCGACCTGAAGCGTCGCGCCCAGGCCTCGATCTGCAGCTTCATCGAGGTGCGACCGACCGAAAGGACGCGCGTGTAGACGCAGAGAACGTCTCCGACCCGTACGGGGCGGTGAAACGTCATGCCGTCGACCGCAACAGTGACGACCCGGCCTTGCGCGCGCTCGACGCCGGCAATCCCACCAGCGATGTCCATCTGCGACATGACCCAGCCGCCGAAGATGTCGCCGTTGGCATTCGTGTCGGCCGGCATCGCGATCGTCCGGACCGTCAGATCGCCCTGCGGCTGCTCGGGGGCGGGTTGCATGGTGGGGTCCCCCGAACAGGCCGCTTCGGCAGGACGTGCCCGCCGGCCGCTTTGCTTGGTGGTCCCGACAGGATTCGAACCTGTGACCTTCGGTTTAGGAAACCGCTGCTCTATCCTGCTGAGCTACGGGACCGCGCAAGGGGGAAATAGCCGATCCGCGACTGGAAAACCACCCGTCCCGTCAGCCCCTTAGGATACCTAAAGCCTCTTAGCTTCCGAGCCGTTTTTACCAAACAGACCGTTTTCCCTTGCCGCCCCGCGGGTTGGCCGGTTCGATTGCCTGTGCCCAAATCGTGCCCGAGCGTTCGCGTCCCGTTCCATGCCCACCGCCCTCAGCCAGCAGGTCCTCGACAAGGCCCGTCGCGACGCGGCGGCCGGCCGGACCTACGATCTTACCGACGCCCGGGCGCCGGGCCTGGTGCTGCGGGTAGGGAAGACCGGCTGCACGTGGACCTTCCGCGGAAGGAAGTACTCGAAATTCGTTCGCGTCCGGCTCGGGTCGCTCGACCTGCTGACCCTGACCGTCGCACGGGAGATCGCCGGGGCGGCAATGGGACAGCTCCGGGACACGCCCTACCCTCCGGACGACGACTGGGTCCGGCGATGGCTGCTCGGCAAGCGCGTCATCCATGAGCCGCCTAAGCCGGCTCCGTCGCCCGTGCCCGAGGACCGGAGCTTGGGCTGGACTTATGCTGAGGCCCGGACTGCCTACCTTGCCGAGGTGCAGCGGACGCGCCGGGACGCGACCTTTCGCGACCGCAAATACATGCTCGGCCTCCCGGAGCTGAAGCCCATCGAGGGCCGACCGGTGGGCCTGATCCGCCGGCAAGAGCTGGCGTCTATTGTGGCCAGCATCCATCGCTCTGGTCGGGAGCGCCACGCCGAGCATCTGGTCGAGTGCCTGCGTCCGATGTGGTCATGGCTCGCGGGCGATGCCCAGCAGCTCAAGTCGGGCGTTCTCGGCCGGGATATGAAGGAGCTGCGGGCGCCGGAGCGGTCGCACCGCGACGAGGACGAGGACGGCGGCCAGGGATTGTACATCCCCTCCCCGGCCGAGCTCGGGCTGATCCTCGCAATCTCCCGGTCGGGCGTCCTGCACCCGACCCTGGCGACGGCTGTCGAGCTGCTCCTGGTGACCTGTCAGAGGCGCCGGACAATTGCCTCCGCGCGGCGGGCCGACTTCATTGAGGAAGGCGGGCTCCTCGTCTGGAAGATCCCACCCCGGCACCGCAAGACCGCTCGGAGGCTGGGCTCGCGACGCTCTCACGACATTCCTGTCGTGGGCCGGACGGCCGACATGGTGAGGGAGAGGCTAGGCCAGGAATCCGAGTGGGTGTTCCCGGCGACGCGGGCGCGCCGGACCGGCCAGCCGGTCACCCATGTGGCCTCCGATTCGATCAGCCATGCGCTGGCCGCCTTGCCCGGGGTGACCGCGACACCGCACGACATCCGCCGCGGCTTGAAAACGCATGGGCAGGACGTCTTAAATCTGGACGAGGACGAACTCTCGGTCGTTCTCGATCACGCCGAAGGTCAGGGCAGCAGGGACGGGACCCAGGGGCACTACAGCGGTGCTCGTCGGCTCCGGCGAAAGCTCGCCGTGATCGAACCGTGGACGGACTTGTTGGAGCGCGAAGCGGCCAAGATCGTGGTCGACGTTGGGGTTGTTCGGGCAGCCATTACGGAGACGCGTCGGAAGCGAGAAGCCGACAGGAAGGCGGCGTGATCGAGCACGCCAAAAGCTACGCCGCCGGGCAGCCCTGAAGGCCCGCGAGCGCTAGCTGGACGCCGGTCGAGATCCCGCTGCTATCCCGAGCAGCCCAGCAACGGAGGAGGAGAGGGAGACGCCGTCGAGGCCTGCCGGCAAGTCAGGAAAGACGGGTCCTGAAATACACGGAGCCCCGGGATCGCTCCCGAGGCTCCGGAGGCCCAACCAAAGTGTGGCTGGATGTAGCCGTCAAACGGTGACCAGCTGGATTGCCGTAGGTCAGCTCTTCCATGAAAGAAGCCGGCGCGAGCACCGGAAAAACCTAGAGCAACCAGCAATCTAGGGCACTTTGGCGGGAGGGCAAGCCCGACGAGAGCGTGAGGTTAACGGGCACCTAGATGAGCCGTTTGCCTGCCCTGGCTGCCTGTGCGGCCGAGCTCAGCCAGAGGACCTCCTGGCGCTTATTGCCGGCGAGATCGGCGGTGTTCTTGGTCAGCTGGCTCCACCCGATCAGCTCACGCTCATACAGGTCGGAGGCGTACCCGCTCAGCGCGACCATGCTCTTCAGTCCACGCAAATCGGTGAGCATCCGCAGCTGGGCCGTGTCGTCCATCTCACGCCGGTAGCCCGACGACGGGCTCCGAATCGTGACGCGCGTCACGCCGTGGACGATCACGTCACGCTACGCCGTGGATCCCGAAATCCGCGGCGCCCGCGTGCACGACGAGAGATCGTCGACCCAATGGACGGTGACGTCACGCCGTTGTGGGTTGCTGGCCGCGCAGGAAAGCTGAGCCTCCAACAAGGAGGTTCACCGATGCGAAAATTAGCTTCCATCCTCGCCAGGGCGCTCGCCGCCCTCCCGCTCGTCGTCAGGGAGGTCTGCCGCACCACCGGCCGGCTCGTCATGTCGATCAAGCATGCCATCTCGCCCTCGGCGATCCCAGCTTACGGGCCGAACCTGGTCAGCGACGTCGGCGCCGCGGCCGAGGACGCCGTCGAGCAGCTCGCCCCCGCCCGTCAGGACGTCCCGTCCACGGTCGCAACCGTTCAGGCCTGGTGTGCATCGCGTCTGATGCCGGGCAAGCCGGTACCGGACGTCAGCCACCTGCCGCTGCCGGTGCAGCTGTGGCTCGCCGGGCTCGACGACACCGAGGTCAGGGCGGTCTACAAGAAGCCGGCCGCAGCCGTCTCGGCGCACGTCGACGGCATGTACAGGATCGCCGGCGTCCCGCCCGCCACACCGATGGCGACGGTCCGGGAGCCGGGGCCGCTCGACCTCGACGGCATCGCCCGGCAGGCATGGGCGAGCGTCGTCGACGAGATCCAGGCAGCCCCTACGCCGCGCTACGCAGGCGTCTGAGAGCAGCGGTCGCCGTCAGGGCGGCCGCCCTCGCCACGTTCAACTCCTGCTGCAAGGCCGCCTCTCGGCGACGGGAGGCGGCAAGCTCGACGATCAGCCGCTGCACCGCAGCTGCGTCGCCCCGCTCCACCCGGGCATTATGGGCCGCGATGCGCCGGGCCTGCCCCTGCTCCACCAGGGCGGCCGCGAGACCGCCGGCGAGGCCGCTGGATGCGTTGTGAATGCTGTGTGCGCTGAGCATGATCGCCTCCGTTCGTTGACGGCACGATCGCCATCTCGGCGGACTTTGCAATCGATCCCACGTTTCGTGGTTCAGGCCTCCCTCGGCGCTTGTCGGGGATCCGTCGCGTGCGCCCAGGAGATCGGTAATGAGAAACTGCTCCCCCCGTTACCTCGACGATCAGAATCGGATTAGTTGAAGCCACGTCACGCCCGAATCCGCATTGTCCAAGGCGGCCGACGGGGCTGACAGACGGGATGATCAGGATTGATTCAGCGTTGACCCCCGGTTTTCCGGAGTAGGCCGATGCCCATGTCCCGGACCTAATCGAGCCCGCGCTCGTCGTCGCCGTTAACGAGGTCGCCCAGGCTGCCCGCCTCGACATCGTGGACGCCATGCATGCGGCGGGCGGGCCTACGCCGCTTTCAGGCGCGGCCAAGATGCCCGCACGTGCCGCGGGTGCTAAATTCGTGGCGGCTCTGTAGTTCATCCCTGGGATGTGCAGGCGGATTACCGACCTGCAGATCAACAACGGCACGCCGCGCCGGCGATTGCGGCACCACGCGGCCCGGACCGCTCATGCTTGATAAGGCGCGCGGCGTGACGCGTATGGCAACCTTCCCCGCGCTTTTGTCGCTAGGGCGTAACGTGACCGCCGGGTGGCTAGGTGAGCCGCCCGCATAATTCGGTGAACGAGCTCGAACATGAATGTACTCGCCCCTCAGCCGGCTCTCTGGAGAGCAAGTTTCCCGTTTTCCCGTGCAGGGAGTAATCTGGGAGCCAACCGTGGCAGCCTGATCTATGACCCTCTCCCCGCCCCCGTACAGCTTGGCAGAGAACCTTGCCGCCGCGTCCGTGTACTCAGCGGACACAGCGGTCCTCACGCAGTCCGACATCGAGATGGCTGAAAGCGAGGAGCGCACATGGTCGCCCGAGTGAAGCCATTGCGGCCGACCAAGCCGAGCGCACCGTCTCCGGCACGGTCGAAATCGACGGCGCGTATCTCGGCGGCTACGTGAAGCCCGCGAACCGGAAAGAGGACCGGAAGGATCGCCGCCTTGCCATGAACCAGACCGGCAAGCGCCAGGTGGTCGTGGCGATGCGCGAGCGCGGCGGCCGGCCCCCCCCATCGTGGCCGCATCTGAGGCTGAGACGGCCGCCAAGACCGCCGGCCGGGTCGCGCCGGGCTCCATCCTGCACGCCGACGAAGCGACGGGCTGGGATCGTCTGCACGCGTGCTTCCTAACGAAGCGCATCAACCACTCTGAGAGCTATTCGGACGGTGAGGCCTGCAAGAATCAGGCTGAAAGCTTCTTCTCCCGCATCCGCCGGGCTGAGATCGGCATCCATCACCGGATCGCCGGCCACTACCTCGGGGCGTATGCCTCAGAGATGGCGTGGCGCGAGGATCACCGCCGGGTCAGCAACGGCGTCCAGTACCTCACGGCGGTGAACGCAGCGCTCACGCATCCCGTGTCGCGGCAGTGGAAAGGGTACTGGCAGCGTTGATCACGACTTCTTGCGCGGGGCTCGCGGTGTGTGCGCCTTTAGGATTTTTGCCTCTCTGACTTCCTCGCCGATGCGGCGACCCGAAACGGTGGCTATTATCGGGCTTCGGTTCCACTCCCCCCGCTGAATGACCACCTTGAAACGGTCCATGCTCACGGCATCGTCGAGTTTCGCAACTATTATCTCGTTGTTCTTCAATCGCCTGAGGCGAACAACGAAGCTCTTCGGATCGGTCGGATCAACGCCTTCGATTCTGAAAGCTTCGTCCTTCAGAAGCAGCTTCTCAGCTTTTCGCCTCGTCTTACGTTTGATATCTGAGATATCTTCCTTGGAAAGCCGCACCCCTTGCAGGATAACGTACTCGGCTTTGCCCGAATTGCGGACAACAGCATCATAGCCGCCTTCGCTCTCACTTCGAAGCCGCTCGACCTTATCCACTTGCTTGGACGCCTCGGCGAGAAGCCTCTCTCGCTCGGCCGCCAAAAGACGTTCCCTCTCGATCGCCAAGCGGTCGCGCTCCACGCTATCTGCGCTGAGCTGTCGGATTGTTACGTCGTGTTCAGCCTTAGTGCGCGCGTCGGCCTCCACCTGCTTGACAGACTGCTCGATTTTTTGAGATTCCAGCGCGTAATCCTTATACATCCACGCACCTGATCCGGTCGTGAAGAGAAGGAATACGACGAGCGCAGCAATTTTCACTTCTTTGCTACCCGCAGCATCAAGAGCCCTGTCGCCAAGTTTCTTCACGAAATCAGCAGCCGCAGCCATAAGCTCCGAGCTTCCTTCGCCGACCGTGAAGATCAATTCGAAATCAGCAACTTCTTCGCTTGAAAGAGCTCGAATTTCTGCTCTATCTCTGAGCACAAGAGCTGCCGAACGGTGAAGGGCGGCCTGAAATTCGACGATACCCTTCATCGTCGAAGTCGGGATGGTCGCGTGATAGGGCTCGCCATCGAACTTGAATTCGACTGCTGCCCAGCTTGTGTCAGATAGATCGAATTCTAGACCTTCTGCCGCGACCTCACCCGAGAGAAGGCCGGAAAGGGCTTTCAAAACAGCCTCTTCGCTGTCCAGAACTAGGACAGTCCCCCCTTCGGCCATTACTTCCCCCGTGCTACTTACGATATGAACGCAGCCCTGCCCCATAACTGCAACCGGAGGTCGCTCCAAGCTCCTTCATGTAGGACTATGGACGCGGTGATCCACGCGAGAAGCCGCCACTGCGCCACCGCCCGCTGCCCTTCTTTTTCAACCTCGCCGCGCGTCTTGGATATGTAAAGTAGGTTCGCCCTGACCCGGTGCGACATGGCCTTGGCGGCTTCGTTCCCGTAGCCGAGCCTAGCGACAATCGAAGCGATGACCTCTTTCGTGGTGAGAGGCCGTCCAGCGTCCGGTAGGGCGTCAAGAATGAGCCGGTTGAGCTTTTCCAGCACCGAACAGCTTGACCTGCTTGTACGGCCGTCTCCGAGGGATGGCGGACGGGTCCGCGGCGGGATCAAACAGCCGGAGCGTGCCGTCTATGTGGCCTAGGGCTTCGCGAAGGTACGCCAGCCGCCGCTCCGTTGAGGTTATCTCCCCGGCGATCTCCGCACGGCGCTCCCGAAGCGCGGCGAGCGCGTACTTGTTGCCCAGCTCGTTCATGCCGAACAGCTTACCTCAGCGGAAAGCGTTGGCCGATCCCCTTAGTTGGTGAGCTTGCTACCAAATACCGCTGTCTTGCGATCTGTCCAACCTACGACTGACGCTGAACGCTATAGACGTGCCTACCGGCTGACGGAAAAGCGCACCTCGATCCTGGCGATGACGATTCCCAGCCGGAACCGAAGCGCAGCAAAGGACGACTGGTCAGGACGCGACCAAGCTGCTCTCAAGGAGTCCGCATTTCATGAGAAGTACCACCGCTGGGTTCCCCTGCGCCACTGCTACCAGCCTCTCCGACGTGAACGGCCTCGACATGTGAGACAGTCAATCTCCGACAACGGGAACACACCGCCGAGAACGTCGACGAGTCGCTGTGCCGGACACCAAAGCTGATCCTCGCCTCACATATCGGCAAGGCTTCTCCGTCCCGCGAGCGCTCCCCAACCGTCCGCAGCTCCGACCGACTACTCCATGGGACGCGGGTCGTACGCTGTCGAGACGTAAAACGCTTCCCCCGTCCGTCTCAGAACGAAGCATCTTAGACCATCTCTGACAACCGATCGCGATCCGTAACTCGGCTCACAGATACCGCTGCAGGCCTCGTCCAGCGAAATGCCCGCCCCTTCCACTCTAAGTCTGTCGACTACAAAACTGGGCCCCCCGTCAATGAGAGGCCCCGAGAAAACCAACTGATCCGTGCCTCGCCCCAGGCGGATTGTGATCGAACCGGCCCGTTGCAATCGTCGCTGTGACTGTCGAAATACAACCGACTGCCCATCAGCACATCGAACGTGTCCTCTTCCGTAGTGCACCTCGACGCAGCTGCCAGGGATCCTTTTGGCGGACCCCACCTGAAACGGACTATAAGGGGCGTTGATGGTGCGAGCCTCGACTTCAGGATCACCAACAATCGGGTACAAGGCGGCACAAATTATCTGAACAGCGACCATCATAGCTACCGCGGCCCGGTTCAGCATACTATCTCCTTGCCGGATTCCTGTGACCCCGTACGCGACCGGCCCGAACTCAAGCACCCGCGGGCAGGCAGGGTCGACGAGCTCGATGTCAGGTTCGTCGATGACACGGATTGGCCTCTACAGCTTGCCACCTTGGCGCGTGGGACCTACAGATGTCGATTCACAAATTGCGTGGCACAGAAAGCGATTCCCGAGCCGTGATTGGCGGATCCCAAATGTCGGCCGAGGATATTGGCTATTTCGCCCTTGCTAAGCGTAATCTGGAGACCGGGGCCGAGCAGGTTCAAGTAGTCGCGATTTTACCGACATCGAAAGCTCGCATGACGGCGATGGCTTACGAACGAGACAAACTTGAGGACGCGGACTCCAACTGGCGATGGTTTGTTGTTCAACTCACAGACGAAGAAGTTGCTCGGTACCAGTCTCGATTACAAGTGGACCGAATATCCTGAACCTGGAACATTGGCGCACAGCACCACTTGTGTGCCGTCGAGCCGGGCGGCGGCGGCCGAGCCGCAGCGCCGCCGTTCAAACCTCAACAAGATTCGACCACCGCTTAGAGCTAAATAAGCACCTCCCGGCAGCGCCGTATGCGGACCGAGGCTGCCGTCCTGGCGGTTTGCCCGCGCCTCGCAAAGCAGGGCGGCGAGGATGGATCCCGACCGGACCGCCTTGGCGCGCAAGCGTTTGCTGCTTGCTTAGCACCGCGGTTTGGTTCGGTCGAGAATGCCTGGACGGCAGCACGGAACCGTCTGATCCGGCTTGATTTCCGATCGGGCTGGTGATCCGAGTAGCCAGCTGACCTCGGATTTTGACATGCTCGGTCCCAAACACCTCCTTGCTGGCGCAATTGCCGGTTCGCTCTTAGGTGCTTTCGTTGAGCGCGGCATCGCCCAGACAGCAGATACAGAGGTGGTGCGCTCTGTCGAATTCATGCTGTTCGAGATGCGTTGCTTCCCCCCGGATGCCTCGGGGGGCATTGTTGACGGACGATGGACCAAGGAGACCGACGACGCTCTGTCAAAGCTCGGAGGGGTCATGAAGCAACCTCTCCCGCAGGACCGCGACCCGTTCCAACTTGTCTACCACGTCAGAATGGCTCAACGAGCGGGAGTGAAGTGCCCAGAGGTAAGAAGGTCAGCCGCAGGTGCAGGAACGCAGATCGAATTCAAAGAACTTCGTGCCACTGACGAAATCGTTGCAAGCGCCCTGGCGTTCAATGGCTGTTTTGACGGTTCGGCGGTGCTCCAGAGTCCTTCCGGTGGCTGGAAGGTCAGCGGGGATCTACCGCAAGCGATAAGCAAGTTCTATGCGTCTGTCGGCGGCACCCAGCCAGCAGCTAGAGTGCAAGTCTTGCGAGACATCTACAGCGCCGGAATGAGGGGCGTTGGCTGCAATACATCTAAGTTCAAGATGGTTCTACAAACGATGGATGAGACCGCGTCCGCGGCTAAGGAAGGAAAGACCCACATTATATTGTCCAATGCTAGCCCAGCACTTAGAGAAATGCTGTATATGAATGATGAGGCCATCGCTACTGCAAAGACAAAACTGGGAGTAACCCTCCGAGCAGACTATTCGAATTGGCGTTTCGATCATTTCGCCAAATCAGCTTCGATGGTGCCTGGGGGCCTCGCCGAGACCGAGGTGGTTTTCATAAATGTTTGCAGCGAGGCGAGTCGGATTGTGCCGAAAATTGATGCTTCGGAAGGACAGCCGTCGAGAACCTCTACGGTTTACCAGTGCGTTACCGCGGGGCAGGAAGACAAGAAGCCGAACACGACAAAACTCGTCTTTCTCAATGGCCGACCCTTCATCGATGGAGGTAGTAAATGAGGCTCCTTGTCGGAGCGCTATCGATTTTTGTAGGCGGACCCTCTCATGCAGCCTGCGCGCCTCCGCAATCAACGTTAGTCAGCATCTGCGACGGCGACGTAATCTTGTCTGGGTCCGATACGCTTGCTGGTGCCTTAGCACGGTTGTTCTCTCCGGTTGACAAGACATACTCCCACGCTGGGATCATCAGCATCGCCGCCGGAGTCATATACGTAACCCATGCTGCGCCGCCAAGCGGATCTGAGCCTGGTTCTGTGCGGACGGACAATCTTGTGGACTATCTCAGCGGCTCGGATACGTACAAATTTCTCCGGCTAAATCAGTCGGAGGAGGTTCGATCGAAAGTTTCGGTCTACGCCCTCGCCGCAGCGTCTGAAGGGCTAAGCTTTGACACTGGGTTTTCTCTCTCGTCAAAAGAGGTCTACTGCACCGAGCTGATCTGGAAGGCTGTTTTGAGCGCGAGTTCTCTAGACATGGCACCTAAGAGACGAGTGATTAATTCTCGCGAAATCATAAGCGTGGACGACATTCAATACAGCGGCTTCTTGTCGGAGATTGAGTGACGTGTATGGCGGCTTTTTGTATTGATCCGCCGAGGCGGGACATGCACTTCAGCCGCGGCCTAGCCAGACAACGAGCAGCGGTGATGTCGCCCGATCAGCAGGAGGATCAAGTGGGAGGGCGTGTTGGCCTAAATGAGTTCCCTTAATCGGGCTGAATGAGCTAAGCCCCCTTCGCCCGCGTGTCACAGCTCGCCCATGACTAAGCAAACGCCAGATTGGATTATCCTCAACGATCGGCGCGAGCCGCTGAGCGGCTCGACATGGCCGTTTCCACCCGATTTCAAGCTCCCAGAGGAATTCAGCTTCAAGGGCCTATCTACGGCTCACCAGCGAGGCTTCGGGGCGCTCTGGTGGCTAGTGGCAGATACCCTGTTTCTGAAAGACGTCGGAGCAACCGTCGTCACGCGCTTCGACCCGTTCCCGCGCAGCTACTCCATGCAGGATCTGCTAAAAACAGAAGGACCGATTTCCGCCGAGTGGTTCACGGGCAACATGTACATAGGTGTCCGTGAGCCGCACCATAAACGCGTTGAGCCCGAGTACCTGGTATTCGATCGTTACAGGAAGCTGACTTTTTCATCGGGGCGCCGATCGGATGATTGCGTTGTGTCGGCATCAGAGCGGCGCGCCGCCGCGCGAAGGCGATTGTGAGTTTTTGACGAACTCGATTACTTAGCTGCCGGGACGGGGCGAATGTCAGCATCGACGGCTGGATACAAGGTCCCTTCCATTTTTAGGGAATACGCGTCGTTTGCCTTCGCCCATCCAGCTTAGCCGGTTGTTTGCGGAGGTGAGGTCGACTCCCGATTGACCCAATGTACGAGCGTCGGTGAATGGGGCTGTCCTGCTCAAGAGGCTATCTCTTGTAGTCGGAGCGGAATGGGACCGGGTGGCTTGGCCCACGCCTCGGAGGAGAGAAGCTATGCTGGCCGTTGGTCGAGCAAAGCCTGTAGGTACTCGTATATACATCCGCGGCGAATCAAGCTGTAATTTTTGGCCATGCTCCTGACCTCCGCAGACTCTCTGATCAAACACGACCGGTTAGTCTGCGCGCCGTTTGAAGATCGGCTTGCCGGACCGGTTGCGTTTTGCCACCTCGACCCATCCGAGATCCTGGAAAAACTGTGAGAACGGTTGCCCACACCAGGGATGGCTGGACCGGTTTCCGATCTCGTATTGCCAAATCTGGCCGTCTTGAAATCCGATCAGGATACCCTCTGGTTTTACCAGCGTGATTCTGCCGGCAAGGACTCGACCGAAGCGTGTATGCTGTACTCCAACCGCCTCGCCGACTTCATACGGTACCTCGAATGAGTTCTCCACTAATATGGCGAATTCCATACCGGCAGGCTGACGCGGTCCGGGGTCGCGGCTAATGTTCAGAATCCAGGTGGGGTACTCTAGATCGACGTCCAATCAAAACTCCGTTGCTGGTTCATCAACGTCATAGGATTGCAGTGATCATTCGAACTTGAGACCGGTCGCGCTACTTAGGACCGTTGCGGCTCACCATCATAATCTACCGTCGCGTCCGTCACCAATGTCAGTGGCCTCCAAGGTGGCGGCTGCTCCTCTGGCGTACCAGGCGGGCGGTAGCGGTTTCTTCGACGACGCGCTTGCTCCGTTGGATGCCACAGTTCGAGCATCAGAAACTCGGCCGCCTTCGAATCAATCGAAAGGGTGTAAACCGTCCCCGTCGATGAGCGCATCCTTACTTCGATAAATTCTCCCCGGCGGTCTTTCAGGGTCGGCTTGTCCACGCCGGTTACGCTGACTTTCTCGTCCATGCCGATCCTCCACAGCCGAATCTCGCTGCCGCGACACGACAACGCTACTAGGTCGGCGGGCGCGGGGTCTTCAAACCCGTCCTGTTTGCTCGAAGCCGGACCTTCTGCTTCCCTCAAATACGGGGCCCGGAGCCCGACCAGAATGCGGGCGAGCCGAGCTTCCGACCATCAGAGAAGGTTCGGAAGTCTTTCCCTTGCAGGTGAGCGCCGTCAGGTTTGGACCAGCCACGGGCACCAGCCTCACATCTGATAACCACCGCTTATCAGACGTGAGTTCCGTAGTGCGCGCGAGCAATGGATACCTAAACCGAGCTTGGTAACCTCTGGCGCGGCTAACGCCCTGATAAGGTTAGTTGAATCGATCATAGGGCGGCGGACCTGCTTGCTGCCGCCGCATCGGGAAATCGCAAACGAGGCGAGGATCGAAGTCTCGCCCTAAATCTTGTCGATGCCGAGCAACCGGCGGCGCCGTAATGCGCATCTGGAGGCACGGGCGAAGCCGCATGGACATCATCTGCCCGGAAGGTCGGCCCGCACACGAAACTTGGTCGTCTGGGCACTCTGCCTGGCCTGATGCCCAACGAAGCCGGAGTAGAAGTGCTATTCGGGTGGTCGGGAGCACTCGCCTCGGCAAGGCAGGTTGCTGGCTGACACTCACCATCCGTTGATCGCGAGCGTCGCGGAGTTGGGCGTGGAAGGGTGAAGCTTCGCCGGCCCCTCCGCGTCTGATATCACCACCCTCGCCGAGCCGTACCGATGCTCCAAAAGCTGTCGCCCTACGAGATCCTTGCTGCGGACCGATGGCATTCGGCGCTGTTCACCACGTTTTCGCTCAGCCTCTCGTTCTTCGAGGCCGTTCCGCTTCACGCGCTTCGAGCGAGAGGTGCGCGAAACATTGGCATCCTGACCGACATCGTCGGCTACAGGGCATCACTTTCGGAAGCTGGCGTCGCGGACGCAGGGCGAACTTACGACCTCGTCCCGGTCCGTCTGAGCACAGGGTACTTCTTTCACCCCAAAATCATGATCCTTGCAGGGGATGACGGCCCTCGCGCTGCGGTCGGGTCGGGCAACCTCACCTTCGGTGGCTGGGGCCACAATGTCGAGGTCCTGGAATACCTAGCCCCGCAACAAGCCCCGACCGCGTTCGGCGATCTCGCCGACTTCCTCCTATTCCTGGAGATCGACCTCGCGCCGGGGGGTCGCCTTCAGTCCAGTGGGGACTTTGCACTCGGGCCCATGCATGACGCCTGCAACCAGGCCGCGAGAGCGTCGGGCGACGGCCGCACGCGGGTCATCCACAGCTATAACGGTCCGGTCTCGCGCCAGCTCGCCGCCAGGGTCGACGAGCTAGGAGGCGCGACGGAGGTCACCGTCGTTTCTCCCTTCTTCGGCTCGCCCGCTGCCGTGGTCGAACTCGCCCGCACGCTCCGCTGCGATAGGGTTAGGGTGTGCGTCACCGGCAGGGCCCCGGAGTTCTTCGATTTCGACGCTGCGGAGGCGGCCGGGCTGAGGGCCACGCCGGTGAGATCGGACGCGTTCGAGCCGAACTCGATGCTCCACGCCAAGATCATCGAGGTCGTTTGCCGCCGTGGGCGGCTGATTCTCGCCGGGAGCGTCAACGCAACGCGCGCGGCGCTGACCTCCGACGACAACGTCGAGGCGGCGGTTCTCCGCATCGTTCCGGACGCACTTCTCTTCGGATGGTGTCCGGCGGACAAGCGGTCGCCGGCTGAAGGCGAAGGCAGCGCACCGCCATCCGGCGGGGCGTGTTTGGCCGCGCGCTTCGACGGCGGAAAGATCTCCGGCCGCATGTTCGGCGTGAGCAAGCCTGCGGGTACCTGGACCGGACACCTCGTTTCAGGCCCAGCACAGCTCCCAGCCGGTGATGTCACTGTCGGCGATGACGGTCTCTTCAGTCTGAAGCCACAGCATCTCCACTCCCTCGTCAGGGCCACCCAGCTCGTGCTGGCGAAGGACGGCGCGGAAGTTCGGGGTTGGCTCGGGTTCGACCAAATCCTGGCGGCGGTCCGGGAAAGAGGTCCCTTGGCCGAGGCGATGATACGCCTGATCTCCGGGGCGGGCGAGCCGGACGACCTCGCCGCCATCCTGAGCTTCTTCGTGAGCAATCCGGAGGCCTTCGTTCACGACGAGCCGGAGGTCCCGAGCGGGGGCGACACCACCGAGTCCGCTCAGGGCGGCGCGAACGGGTCCATACAGCTTTCCGCCTTACGGCCGGCCGGCGCATTCGAGAACGGCAGCAGGATTGCGGGTCCGTCCGCGGGGGCCACGGCCTTCGAGAAGCTCCTGGGTTCGCTCCGCCGCCATGTGCGGGAGGCGCCCCGTCCGAAGGTCGCCCTAGTGGATGCGGGGGACGCCGACGACGGCGATGCGGCGACCATCGACATCGGCGTGGTCCCGCGTTGGAGGATCGAGGAGGCAATTCAGGCGCTGTCGGATTTCGTTGCGGAGCTGCCGCCGGAGAAGCCTGAACTTCGGCCCCACATCGTTGACCTCCTGGATTTCATCCTGTTCGCCGCCGACCGTTCGGACGATCCTGATGGCCTGAAGGTCACCTACGTTCCCGACTGGATCAGGATCGCGAGACGGCACGCCGCCCTGCCCGACGAAGCTGACGTGCTCGATAAGGCCCTTGTCGCGGTCGTGGGGGCACGCGTGATCGATGACCCAAGCGAGGCACCCCGGATGCATGTGTGGCTTCAAGGTTGGTGCCGGGGCCTGGTCCCGCCGGACTGGATCGAATCCGCTCGCCCGCATGCCCACGGCCTTCGCGAGCAGCGTCTCCGCGTGGGCGCCTCGCCGGAAGCCTGGGACGTAGCCCTCGCCCAGATCATGTCCTCCCGGACATCCTGGATGAAAGTCGAAGAGGTCAGGGCCGCCCTGGCGGGCGCTGGTGCCCTCCCGGAACTGCCTGCGGCCCTCGCCGATGAGATTACGGTCCTCGCCAAGGTGGCGGCGAACCAAGCTCGGGGCGACAGGGTGGTGACGCTGGCCTACGCTACGAAGCAGCCCGCCTGCCCGAGATGCTACCGTAAGCTGCCCGGCATGGCTGCGCAGAAGCTCCGCGAACATCGGATAGCGCTCACGCCGTGCTGCGACCGCGTTCTGATGGACCCGTTCCTGGACTGACACATGCCCCAAAAAACGCTCGCGGACTTCGACCGGGCATTCGCCGAGGTGCCATACCTTCGGCTCGTCCAGGAGATCGGGTTGCTGGACGGCGGCGTCGACCCGCTCGGCCTCAGGCAGCTCAACCTCAACCTGATGGATGCCGCACTGCCGGGCATCAACAACGTCACGACACACATCCGCCCATACGCCTTCATGGCTTGGGCTTGGTGGAAGGCGGCCCAGATCGCGGAAGAGCGCGGTGAAACCTGGGCCGAGGCAGCCGAGCTTCAGGAGATGGTAGACCGGCTGGAGGTCCTCTTCGTTTGGTCGCACTTTCTTGCCGAGGAGGGTGAAGGGGTTCCCGGGCGGAACGTGATCGGGGACAAGCTTCCGAGAGCGGGATCTACCCGCACCTTCGACTTCTACGGTGCGGCATGGGACGCCTTCCGGAACAGTCGCCGCTCCAGCACCGCCATCATGGCTCCGATCCAGTATGGGCCTTCCATAAAGGCCTTGGGCTGGCTCCAGGCCACCTCCGGTCGGACGTTCCGCCCCTCAACAGAAGCGATGGCCGCGATCACGGCTATGGACCGGCGGGCCGCCAAGGCACTCGCCCCGGAGATGCTGGCTCCCGGCAAGGCTTCCGTGGCCGCGGCGAAGGCGACGAAGCTTCACGATGTCTGGCCTATCGACGAGCCATCCCGGGCGGAGAAGCAGGCGTTCCGCCACCTCTTCTACGAAGTCGGTGACGGCGCCGAGCCCGGCAGTCTGGAGCGACGCAGGCGAGACACGCTCGACCTCGTCCTGGCGATCCTGGAGCAGGCGGAGGAGGGCCTCGACGTCGTCGGGCTGCGTCGGGCGATGGCATCGGCCCGTTTGCCCGACGCTGGAGACGTGGATTTCGCCTCGGAGCTCGTTCCCGCCCAGCGGCATTGGGCGTCGCTTCAAGCCCGCCAGCTGCAGCGCATGGCGCTCGAAAGCCTCCTGCGCTGGGTCGAAATCCGGATCGACAGCGGTCGCGGCTTCCCCGACCAACTCTCGGCCGATGCTGACAACGCGGCCCGCGACCATGAGGATGGCGCGGATGCCTCCGCGGTTGGCCTGTACCTTGACCAGGCTGCGAGCCGTGCCGGCGAGGAAGGTTGGCCTGCGGCCGCGGGTGTCGGCACAACGGACATCTTCGAACTGATGAACGACATCCTGCAGGCCCAATACGAGGACGGGTGCCAACGCGTCCCTGGCCTGGCTCTTCGCGGTCTGGCGTACGTGCACGCTATGACCCGCGCCCTGAGGCATTCAGGGGTCGCTGGAGGCCTTCTGGGCCCTCTGGGCGGGCAGCCCGACCGGCTGCCCCTCGAAACAGCCAGCAACGCCCTCCAAGCCGCGCGCGAGCGGAGCCTCGGCAGCGTGTGGGCCGAGATCGTCGAGAGATGGGTCATCGGCCAGCACGTACGGTGGTCGGTGGCCCGCAACGGCGATGGCACGCAGCGCCTTCGCGTAGCGCTCGACGAGCGAGGCTGGGTACGCTTGCGGAAGGGCGAACCGAGCGGCCCGTTCGGGCCGACCCCGGACCGTCTCGCGACGGCATTGGCGCTCGCGGCCGAGTGTGACCTGATCGGCGTCACCTATTCCGAGGACGGAGTGCTCTACCGTCGCGCGACTGAGTTGTAGGCAGAGCGTCCAACCGCGGCACGAAGCACTTCCATGATCGCTCCCTGAGGTCGCTGCCTTGCGCGTCCCGGGCGGCGTGGCGAGCCAGACGATCCTGTGGCGGCTGTGGCACAACGCTCGTACCGCCGGTACGTTATGGACGAGCGGCCTCAAACATGTACGCCATGGGGTACTTCCGCATTATGTTTCTACGCGTGGCGGAATACTTGTTCCAAGTTGCAAATAACCCGCCTATGGTCGTAGCCGTTCCGCCTCCAGTAACTACTCCTGCCAGATCTATAGGAATTCCGTATTTGACCAACACGGCCGCGCTAAAAGCCCCAACAGCAGTAACGACGATCTCCTTTGATGAGAGAGACTCACGTCCGGCAAATCCCAATTCCTGTTTGAGGATGCGCAGATCCTCTTTCATGTCATCTTTGAATTGCCGATTGAGTTCCTTCACATCGCCGGTCGTTTGCTGGATCTCCAGCAGCTTGATGTGCTCCGAAATTCTCTTTACGTAACGATGCCTCAGATCTCGGAGCTCGTTACCGCCTGACCGCATCTCGCGTTTGCGAAGGGCGATCAGCCTGTTGAGAGGTATTTCGTCCGTTTTAACGACACTCAACGTAAGCGGGATTACGGATTCTAGATGGTCCTGTCTATCCGTATTTCCGACAGAGTCATCAACGAGCAGGTTAGTGAGAGCCGCGTATGCACGTTTCCGGTCAGTGACTCTGGCCAAAGTTTGTCCAGCGCAACAATCCGTCAGGATCGACATGAACGCCAGTCCCGCGGTGTCTTCTAGAGGGTAATCTGGGCCGTCGGCGCGCGCGCCAATTAGCCCGAGGCGACTTAGCATGTCCCATGTTTCGGGCAGGAGTTTTTGTGGGTACATTCCGTACCGGAGCCAAGTACCAGGCCCTTGAGCCTGGTAGTAGAAGGATGAAGGCAAAGATCGGGTGGCAAATTCCTCAATTGCTTCATGCGCCTTAGTTTTTTCTTCCCGGGTAGGCTCTCTCATGATGCCTATTAGATCGACGGCCTCCGCAATTTCCCGGTCTGTATAATGAGGCCTGAATCTTTCGTATGGAACAATGAATTCCAGATTATCCCACATCAACATGGCGTCTCTGAGCAAAGACTTGCTGCGCAGCTCCGTATGCGGGTAGTAAATTGCTGAACGCAATGGAATTGTCCCTATGGCTCACTTCCGTGCAGCTAGCGTACGCCGCGACCCGACAGCTTACAACATGTTGCAGGCCAACGCTGGAGGGTCAAAGTGCGCAACGCCTCCTTCGACACGATGCAGCGCTCTTTCACAGACCCGCCAGCAGTCGCCGGTACATCCCTCCGCGCTCTGTTTGGACCCAAGCTAGTATCTCCTTGCGGCCTATGACTTCGACCGACTTGGGCACCACGCCCACGCATCCGCCGTAGGCGAAGTAGAATGCTTTCAGGACGCCCGTCTGACTTTGGATTGAATCGACGAATTCGTCCGAGATCCGGACCGGGCCGGGATCCTTCTTGCACTGCGCGAGGATGTAAGCACTATCGACTAGACTCCGCCCGACAATGTCGAAGGTTGCTAGTGTCGATCCGGTGCTCAGACCGGTCGGGACGAACCCGTGCTCCATTGTGAGGTAGGCTGTGCAGACCGATTCCCAAGCAGAAGCACCGAGGAATTCAATGACCTGATCAAAGTCCATTGCATCAACCACGGCACGCACAGCTCGGGCGTCGGGCTCGGTCCCAAGCAGACGGACGTGCCGGTTCATACCGTGAAATCGTTCAAGGTTTCCCCGACCCTGCGCGGGGAGCAAACGGTAGGCGTCCGGAAGCTGCGAAAGCGGGAACACCTTGCGATCTTTGAGGCGCCGAAATTTGAAAGTCTCAAATGAGCCATCGTCATAGCGGTGGTTTAGCGGATGGTCCTCTTCTGAGTGAAGTCCAGACGCGAGCTGTGCCAGTCCGATCTCACCGCGATCGCGAAGGAATACGACAACCCAGTCCTCCGGCCCTAGCGCCTCAAAGCGCCGAACAACTCGCATATCGGGTTTGTAGTTGGTCCACCCGAGCTGCTGCTGGTGAGGCAGGTCACGAAGCTCTGACCAAGGATCCGTCGGGTTCGCGGCGCTGGCGCGTTTCCACTCAGGCGCTGTCCAGGCACCATACCATATGCCAACGACGCCTCGGTCCCACGCCTCGGTGGAGCGATCGATGTACCCGGCTACTTTCATCCTGACGCGCCGAAAATCGGACATTGACCTCTCAGCTCAACAGACCGCTATCAACGCGCGTCAACGAGAGTTGGTGACTTAATCGATCACCTGGCCGACGAGCATCAGGACGAATACCGCTCGCACCCTGCTCCCATCTGACGGGGTAGGCTACGGGGAAGCCGGGCCGAACCCGCGGCGAGTAGGCGCCCACAGCCGTCGTGCCCCGCCCGTTCCGTCGGTAGTCGATAAATAGGCGCCCCGGCCTCAAGCGCATACGGGACGGCCCTCCGGTTCGCGAGTTTCTAGGTCGGGCAAGCGCACGCGAGCTGGTCGCGGATCGGCCCGGCCGGCGCGCCTGCCCGAGCTGTGTACGTTACGCCCCTCGATTCCTAGTCGAGCTTGATTTTCGTCTTCGAAAGCACGTCCGCCCAGCGTGCTACATCGTTCTCGACCACCCGCTTCAGATAGGCACGTGTCCTCTGGTCTGGGGTCGGAACAACGGCGCCAAGCTCGGCAAGCCGGACCGTGACTTTCGGGTTGTCCAGCGCTCTTGCGTACGCCTCGTTTAGACGCTTCAGCACGTCCTCAGGGGTGTTGGCCGGCGCAAAGATCGCGGTCCAAGCATCAGCCACATAGCCGGGCAGACCGGCCTCCGCCGAGGTAGGCACGTTTGGGATGGTGTTCGAGCGCACCGGGCTCGCTACGACCAACGCCTTCACAGTTCCCGCGGCGACCTGCGGGGCCACGGTGATCACTTGGTCGCAGGAATAATCCACCGTGCCCGACATGAGATCCGTCATCAGCGGGCCATTGCCTCGGTACGCCACCTCGGTCGGTTTCGCGCCCACCAATTGGTTCAGCAAGAGGCAAGTCAGGTGAGCGTTCGACCCGACGCCCGAATGCGCCACCTTGGTGGCCTCGCCGCTCGACCTGAGGTGAGCAACAAAGGTGGCGAGATTGTCTGCCGGGAAGTCCTTGCGCGCGAACACGACGATGGGCGCGGACGCGGCTAAGCCGACCGGCTGAAAGTCGCTGCGCGGGTCGTATTTTGGTTTCGTGTACAGCGAATAGGCAGAGGCATGCGTGCCCATATGCCCGGTCAGAATGGTGTAGCCGTCCGGCTCCGCTCTCATGGCGCGCAACGAACCGGCCGTGCCGCCTGCGCCCCCAGCGTTCTCGACGATAACGCGTTGCCCGAGATCCTCCGACATCCCCTCAGCAAGGATGCGCGCGATCACGTCCGTCGCTCCGCCCGCTGCGAAGGGCACGATCAGCGTAACCGGCCGGACCGGGTATGACTGCGCGCTCGCTGGGCCCAGCCCCAACGTGATCGCCATCGCAACGAGCGAGCCTAAGAGCTTGAGCATGCATTCCTCCCTTTTGTCGTCCGCAGGCGTTCTCTCGTCGCCTGGCATCGTTCGTTGATCTTGATCCTGGCGTGGTGCGGTTCCCGGACCAAGGAATATTCGAACGCGGTCGGGGGTGCGCGTAAGCCCCAAAAGGGTCCCCGCTAGCGCGTCAGCTCTCTCCCGACAGTGTCGATGATGGCCTTCGTTCCGGACGTGCCACCTAGCTCGCATGGGAGAAGCGCGCCCGTGGCGTAGGCGGCCTCGACGGCCGAGTTTAACTTGGCGGCCGCGCTGCTCGCTGCAGCGATGCCGTTCCTCTCGCCGAGGTGCTCAAGCATCATCGCCCCCGAAAGGATCATGGCGGTCGGATTTGCCTTTCCCTGCCCGACGATGTCGGGAGCGCTGCCATGACAAGGCTGGAATACCGCGTTGTTGTCCCCGAGATCGGCTGAGGGCGCCATTCCCATCCCGCCCATCAGGGCCGCGGCGATGTCGGACAGGATGTCTCCGTACTGGTTTTCGGTCGGCATCACGTCGAACACCCACGGCCGGCGAACCATGTCCAGGGCGGCGAAGTCCACGTACTGGTGGGCAGCCTTGACGTCCGGGTGATTACTCGCCGTCTCGTAGAACCACTGGCGCGCTCTGTGTTGCGAAGACAGTACGTTCGCCTTGTCGATATGCGTCACCAGGTTCTGACCGAACCCGCGTTCCTGTCGCCGTCGCGCTAGCGAGAAGGCAAATTCGAAGATCTTCTGCGACACGGTCTTCGATATGCGAAGCAGGTTGTGGGCATACTCCTCGTCGTCGGCTTCATGCCCGCGCGGGAATGCGAACAGTCCCTCGGTGGACTCCCGGACGATGACGAAGTCGAGATCCTTCGAACGTGGATCGGCGAGGGGCAACGGAATGCCGGGCATTGTCCTGCATGGACGCACGCCGGCATAGAGACCAAGGCGCTTACGCAGGTCGTGTTGCGGGCCCACCTCGGTCCCGTCCGGATAGCGGACATCGGGCAGCCCCATCGCGCAGAGATAGATCGCGTCGGCTTGTCTTGCCCGCTCGAAGCTCTCGTCCGGAAATGCCGTACCGGTTCTGCGGTAGAGCTCCGCTCCAGCATCCAGGGTCTCGACGTCCAAGGTCACGCCGAACTGGCGTCCGGCCTCCTTGACGAGTTGAACCGACGGTTCGGTGATCTCCTTGCCGATCCCATCGCCAGGTAGCACAGCGATGCTGAACCGAGGTTGAGGCATTTCCTGACTTTCCATGCGCGCGGCTGCCGCTAGGGCTAGCTCAACCTTCGAAAGTGGACGACGTCCTTGGTCGTGATCATGTCCCGAGTGGCAGCGTCAAACGCTCTGAAGTGTGATGTTTTCAAATGGGCCTGAAAGGCCTCCGCGTCCTCGTAGACCTCGTACAGGAAGATGGACTGCGGACACCCCGAACTCTGGCAGACGTCGAATTGAAGACACCCGGGTTCTAGGTCCCGAGATGCACTGGCGTTCTCGATCATCAGCGGGAGGAAGTCCGACAGGCACTCGGGGCGGACGGTGAACTCGACGGTTACCACGTACATGCGTGCACTCTCCCCCGGCCTGTCTATCTGTCGCGTTCCATCCAAGCCAGCCAAAGCGTAGCGGGCCGAGGCACACGAAGGCGGGTTCCACGTCGCGACAAGCTCAAGGGCTGTGTGTTGATCGGACCTGGCGCCTGTTGGGCCTCCGTTTCGCTATCCAGATCGGGTTGCCCGCCTTCCATCGATCTGTCCGGGCCCTGTCTCAGTCTGCGGTCCATCCTTGCCCTGCTTGGAACCCTAGCCTTTCCAAAGACCCCGCGCGGAGGCCGGTCCATTCCCTGGCTGATCCCGCCCGCTCGCCTTCGTGAGTTGACGCTTCGAACCGGAATGTTCTCTTTACGTTCTCAATCCGGAATCGGTCCTCAGGCATGCACGTCAGCTCCGTCCTCATTGGTCCCACTCTGCTCATTCCGGTTCTCGCGAGAGCCGTGAAGGCCGGCTTCCCGTCGCCGGCGGACGACTACGTCGAGCGCGGGATCGACCTGAACGAGCTCCTCATTTCAAACCGGCCCGCGACCTCCCTGGTGCGGGTCGACGGCGACAGCATGGTCGCTAAGGGCCTGTTCGACGGCGACCTCGCCGTCGTCGACCGGAGCCTCGATCCGCGCGACGGGGACGTAGTAGTGGTCGACGTAGACGGCGAACGATCCTTCAAGGTCTGGAGCACCGTCGCGGGCCGGCCGAAGCTGTCCTTCGCCAACCTACGTTACCCCGCGTTCGAGACGAGCGCGTTCGCCGAGATCGAGGTCTGGGGCGTCGTCTGCGGCTCCGTAAACCCGCGCCGCCGCGCGATCCGCTGACGTGGGGCGCTCCTTCGCGCTCATCGACGGGAACTCGTTCTATTGCTCTTGCGAGCGGGTGTTCGATCCGTCGCTGAAGCGCCGGCCGGTCATCGTGCTGTCCAACAACGACGGTTGCGCGGTCGCTCGCACGCCTGAGGCCAAGGCGCTCGGCATCAAGATGGGCGCGCCCTACTTCAAGATCCGCGACCTGTGCCGGCGCGAGGGCGTCGTCGTGTTCTCGTCGAACTACGCCCTCTACGGCGACATGTCGGCGCGCATGAACACGGTCTACGAACGCTTCACGCGGGACATCGAGGTCTACTCCATCGACGAAAGCTTCCTGAACATGTCCGACGTCCGCCCGGACCGGCGGGAGGAACTCGCCCGGGATCTGCGGGCCACCGTCTCGCGCTGGACGGGGGTGCCGACCTGCGTCGGCATCGGGCCGACGAAGACGCTCGCCAAGCTCGCCAACCATATCGCGAAAACGAACGCGGGGCTCGGCGGCGTCTGCGACCTCACAGATCCGGTCAACCGCGAGCTGTGGCTCCGCCGTGTCACCCTCGACGAGGTCTGGGGTATCGGACCGGCCGGGCAGGCGAAGCTCGCGGCGCTCGGCTGCCGAACGGTCGCCGACGTCCGCGATCTCGATCCCCGGCCGGTGCGCAAGGCCATGACGGTTGTCGGCGAGCGCATCATCCACGAACTGCGCGGGACGCCATGCCTCGACCTGGAGGCGGTCGCGCCGACGCGGAAGGGCTGTGCGGTGACGCGCTGCTTCTCCGGCCGGGTCAACGATCTCGACACCATGCTGCAGGCCGTCGCCGCGCACGCGACCAGGCTTGGCGAGAAGCTCCGGCATTACCGCCTCGCCACGGACCACGTCTCGGTCTTCATGCACACCTCCGAGCACGACGTCGACGGCCCGCAGCGCTCGGCCGCGTTCACCGTCGAACTGCCGGAAGCATCCAACGACACGACGGTCCTGCTCAAGGCCGCTCGATGGGGGGCGCGCCGGATCTGGCGCGGCGGGTTCCGCTATTCGAAGGTCGGCCTGGTCACGACCGACCTCGTCGATCCGGCCAGGTCGCAGCGAGCGCTCATGGGCGCGCTCGACCAGGAGCGCGGGGAGAGGCTCATGGCGGCGCTCGACAAGTGCAACGCGCGCTACGGCCGCGGGACCCTCTTTCCGGCCTCGACAGGCATGGAGCGTCAGCGCAGCAGATGGGCAACGAAGTTCGAGATGCGCTCCCCACGCTACACAACGCGCTTGGATGAGATCCCGAGGGTGAAGGCCGCCTGAGCGGCTGTCGTGAAAGCGACGGCTCGACCCATGCTCGGCTCGATTAAGCGTGAGCGGCGGCGTCGACCGGCTCCGGCGCGCCGAAGCTAGTTCACCTGGGGCTCGGTCTTTCGTATGCGGAGCACACCACCTCGCTCCGGATCTTGAGGACTCGGCCTGAGCATCGCTTCAAGAAGGAGCTCGTCGCTTACCCAGTACGGCACGTACCACTCGCGATCCACATCCATGACGAGGACCCGTTTGTTCTGCTGGTCGTAAGCCGCGATGGGCGACACGTGGCCGATGTTCACGTCCCCGGTCAGAACACCCTGGTCGAAGACGCCGACGATCACGTCTGCTGAGCTTTGCTCGTTCTGGGCCAGAAGGTCACGGAGCTGCTGCAGAGTGGCTACGGAGGCGTCGCTGGGTCGCCACACCTGTAGAGCAGCAGGGACCTGGTAGGCGCGGAGACCTTCCAGGAGATAGCGCTCCAACTCCGCCCACGTGACACCCGAGCCACCTTGGGCAGTTGCCGCCGTCCATCTCTCGTCTGCGACCCGTTCGAGCAGCCGCTGCTGGGTGATGATTGGGTCCGCTGCGAAGGGGGGAAGACCCCGTACGGCATTCAGCGCCATCGTAATGCTCGCGACGGAACAGGCTGCGTCCGTCGCCTGGGGAACATAGAAGGCGAGCAGCGTCCAGAAGTCCGGTGCGGGATGACTGCGAAGGTAGTCATCCGGTCGGAGAAGTGGGACTGCTGCCGACGCAAGCTTCGGTTTTCGTTCCTGTGTTTCAGCGACCGCTGCCGTGAGCGGCGTCAAGGCGAGTATCAGAAGCAGGGCCGCGCGGATGATCATGGTCGATTCAGAGAACGACAGAACCAAGGCGCAAGCGTGAAAAGGAATATGCGGAACGCAGGTCGACCTCGGTTCAGGCTGCCCGTTCCAGCTTGGCGACTTGTGGAGCCTTGAGGCCCAGCCGCACACAGATAGCCGCCATCGCCTCCGGCCTCTCCCAGCCAGCTTCGACGAGCATCGTGGTGGCGCCCTTTATCATCATCCAGGCTGTCTCCTGGGTGGGCATCGAACCCGGCGTGCTGCGCATCACGGCGGCGAGGACATCGAGAACGGCGTCTTCTACCGCGGCGGCCTTGGCGGCACGCTCTCGATAGGCGCGAGCCCGCTCGGCTGCCTGGCGGGCAGCACGGGCATTGGCGGCTTGCGGCGTGTCGGTGAGGAGCTGGGTCATGGCGGGACGATCATGCGTCCCGTCGATGCAAGCGACAACGAGAAAAGCCCGCCCGCCGGTGACGGCGGACGGGCTTGACGCATATGCGGGGTGCAAGATGCGAGCAGCCCTCTCGGACCACATCGCAGCTTTTAAGCCTCGGCTGCGAAAGCTTCAAGCTGACCGAGACCAATACGCCGGCATCGCGCCTCGATTTTTCCAGCCTCGATCACGCGCCTCCTGGCGCTCGATGTACCTGACGCGATCTGGCCAGGTGTCCCCGTACCTCAGCCAGCTAAGGTACTCGAACTCGCCGGGGAAAGGCACGCGGTCGGGCGGGTTCTCGCCGCGCGCGATGGCCGCCTCGTAGGCTGCAAGGTCGGCCATTGCCGCCGCGCGGTCGTAGTGTCTAGGCCGACCCGGCTCCCACTTGATCTCGGACGGTTCACGCGGCCGATAGGGCTGAGCCGTGCCTGGAAGGGCAAGAGACGGCATGACAGGATCGCGCCGAAGGGGAACAGGTTCGACAGGGCAGAGGGCTGGGAGGGACCTGAAGTTGCCTGAGGTAGGTTGAACGATAGATGGATTGGACGAAGGGGTTTGAGGAACAAGGGCGAGAGCGAAATCCGAGCAAGGAGAACCGAGAGCCAGGGAACCCTCGTCCCCCCCTCCTACCACCCTGTAAGATCGCACATGTTCAAACCGCCCGTCTGATAAGGGATTTGACCCCAGAAATGGCTCTGCCGCGCATATGTGATTTTGGCGGTCGATCTGACGCCTGACGTACCGGTCTCGCTCCGACGTCATGATGGCCTCAAGCATGGCCTTGTGGCGGGCCTGGACGATGAAGGAATCGTGGACCGGCAGGCAGACGATCCCGCGCTCGGCGCAGGCCTCGACGATGCGTAGCGCCATCTCGGCATCGTCGTTCTGGAGATCGATGCCCCGGTCCGAGTGGAAGAACCCGGCGATCTCGGGGTTGTGCTCCATCGTCATGTCGATGAGCCGGTTCGTCTCGAATCCGTCGTAGGGCCATTTCTCGCCCGTCCTGGTCTCGCTGCTCATCAGCGACCAGCGGGCCTGTTCTCGGTCCCGGGCGTTGACGAGCGTGTTGAACGCGGCCTTCACGTAGGGCCTCTCATGCTCGGCGTCCCACCCGGGAACCTTGTAGGCATCCCGTCGGACACGGACGCCATCCGTGATGTCGATGCCGACCTGCGCGAACAGCAGGCTTGCGTGGTGGGCCGCAAAGTCTATCTCGATGACCTCCTCGCCATCGATAAGCATCCCCTCTCGCAGGAGCTTGGGCAGGCACGCGATCCAGGAGTAGACTCTTCCCCCCTTCGTCCAGCTCTTCCGGGAGAAGCTCCTGTAGAGCTCCACGTGCGGGGCGATGCGGACGTAGTGCGTGCCGACGCGGATGAGGTCGGCCTCGACCTGCTCATAATCGGCCTCGGGCAGGGTTAGCCTGACGTGCCGGAGGCGCGCGTTGAGGCGTTCGATGCGCCGGCGCTGTCGGCGGGTCCAGCGGGTCTCGTTGTAGTCCACGGGACGTCCGTCGGCGTCCCGCAGTCTCAGGACCTCGCATTCCACCACGTACTCGGGCTGCTCGCCATCCATCAGGTCGCGAAGTCGCGAGGTCGCCCGGTACCGGCTCTGGCGGCCGGCCTTGCGATTGCCTTTGGGCACCCGGTCGTCCTCGATCAGCCCCGCCTCCAACAGGAGGTCTATGGCGCCCCGAACCCGCGTGTAGGAGATGGCCGACCCGAGATAGCGGCCACGACCGACGTACCAGGTACGGTCCCGTGAGTAGCTCGTCCAATCGTCGTTGCGGACGATGGCGACTGCCCCGAGCAATGTCCGGCAGGCGGTCGCAAGTTCGTCGTCGTCCAGCATCAGCCCTATCCGGGCTGCCTGGGCTGCCGTCAGGCGCCAGCGCGACCCGAGCGCCCGGTCGCATCCTGGGAAGTATGGCGGCGGATTGTCGTCGATCTCGGACAAGGATGTGAACCCGGGTTGCTCGCATGCGCACCGGCACCCCTGTCGATGCGCATCCCGAAAGGATCGCACCAGGCCGAGCAACCGCAAAATCGGAGGGCTCTGAGGTTTGCCGGAAACCGAGCACGAAGCGCAGGTGGCTCGCGAAGATGCTGCTCGGGAACGCGGAGCGCCGAAGCTGAGAAAGCACTGCCATAAGTCTCGCCAAGTGACTGAAAGGAGGCCATGATCTGTTCCAGCGATCGTTCGGCCCGCCCCGTGGGATTGATCGGCGCGTTTGAGGCCGCGGAAGTGCGCCTCCCGTTCCGAGCTAACTCCTTAAAATCCGCCTAGTTTTCCCCTGAGCCCTCCATGGGACATCATGGGCGGTCATGGCGATTTTCGCTGGTCGAGTCCGACGAGCGTTGCAGACCCGCGTTTCGGCGATCCTCGTTCCAACTAGGCTGAGGTGGGTCCCTCCAAATCCGGCGCCTCGAATTCGAATCCGACGGGCGAAGGGCGCGGGCGGGGCGAATCGTTAACCATGTTCACCTCCCGTCCGGAGAGGCGGGCAGGGTGATCCTGGAGGTTTCGACGGCCGGAGCCGCCTAAGTAGTTGACGTGTCCGGGATCTAGGAAATCCTCCCTGGGCATGCGCGTGCACGCCACCCAGCCCTACATCGCCGATGCCTATGAGCCCGGACGTGTCGCCGTCGTTGAGCCGTGCACCGACGCATCCGTCCGCGGCCTCGATCTTGGACCGGCAGAGCTCGCAGACCTCGTCCCGGGCGGCCACGCCGTCCTCGGTCTCGTCACCCCACTTCGAGGGCTTCTCGGGAAGCATGATGTCCCGGGCGTCGTCATGCGGCGGATGCCTCCGGCCAAGTGACGAGGACGCGCTCCTGCCCCAACATCATGGCCGCGACGACGTCGTGACGGCCGTCGATGATGGGGAAGCGCTCGCCCTCCCAAAGGCCACGCGGGGAGGGCCACGGCTGATGGGCCCCGAGCTGGAGCCGCCGCTGGTAGACCCGGTCGACGTCCCCGAGGCCTTACGGCTTGCCGTCCGGCTAAGCGCGCTCGACCGGACCGAAGGCGCCGTGGGCGAGATCCCGGTCGGCGGCTTGGCTTTCATAATGCCTCAGGACCCGGCGATGGCGGCGGCAATCCGTCAGGCCGTCATCCAGGAGCTCAGCAACCGCCGGAAGAGGGTCTATGCGGACCTTAAAAGGCTCGGCGTCGAGGTCACCATCACCGACCAGTAATGGATACCTAAGCTCGCTTGACTTCCACGTGAGGTCCGAGAACCCGGGGCTGGTCCCTTTCATGCCCCCGATTCAGATTGGGGCATGACGACCTTCTTCACAGCTGACACGCACTTCGGCCACACGGGCATCATCGCCCAATGCGGCCGCCCGTTCTCCTCCGTCGACGAGATGGATCGGGAAATGGCCGCCCGCTGGAATGCGGTCGTGCGGCCCGGCGACACGGTCTGGCACCTCGGCGATTTCGCGCACCAGGCGGACGAGCGGACCACCCGGCGGATCTTCGGCTCCCTCGCCGGCGATAAACATCTGATCGTCGGCAACCACGACGGCGGCCGCGTGCGTGAGCTGCCTTGGGCCAGCGTCAGCGAATTCCGGGAGCTCGCGCTGGAGGGCGAGCGCCTGGTGCTGTTCCATTACGGGCTGCGGGTATGGCCGGGGCAACACCGCGGCGCCATCCACCTCTACGGGCACTCGCACGGCAGGCTGCCGGGCTACCGCAACTGCGTTGATGCCGGTGTTGACGAGTGGGGTTACAGGCCCGTCACGCTCGCAGATCTGAAGGTCCGCCTGGCGACCCAGCCCGAGTTTGACCCTGAGGGGGAGCTGGGTGGACCGGCTCTCGACGACGAATCCGGCCCGCAGATCTGATCCCGGGCTATACCGGCCTCGCTATAAGGGCCCGACGATACCGACATGGGTATAATCGGGCCGCTACTGCATTTTGGGACTTGTGCCTTGCCCCGTGCACCCGACGTGCACACACGGTGACCCGACGTCAGCGCGACTTCGGGCCGACCTCGACCACCAGGTCCTCGATCCAGTTCGGGTTCTCGACCTCGGTGCGGGGGTGCCTCAGGCTGCCCTCGCGGGTGATGTAGCCCCTGGGGTTCGCGACGATCCTCGTCCGCCCGACGGTGTAGTCTTGCTGCCGGTGGACATGGCCGTGCACCCAAAGGTCAGGGGCGTTGGGCCCTTCCATGATGCTCGATAGGTCGGACGCGTACGCGGCATCGAGCAGCTCGGTCACCCGGCCGTGCCGCAGCGAGTTCGCATGCGGGGCGTGGTGGGTGATCACGACCGTCGGGCCGTCGAACGGCTCGGCGAGGACGGCCTCAATGGCAGCTCTGTGGCGGTCGTGCTCCGCGGCCGCGTCCGGTACCAGCCACTTGCGGTAGAGGTCCTGGGCCGCATCCGAGAACGTGATCTTCCTATGGTCGTTCATGCGGGCTTGGCACTCCGTGTGGGCATGCCAAGCACGGTCCTCGCCGCAGATGTCATAGTCGGTCCATAGGGTTGCCCCGACGTACCTGACGCCGTGCAAAATCACGCTGTCGCCATCCATCAGGAGGTGCAGGCCAGGGACGGCAGCCGCCCTTTCGCGAGCGACCTGCTTCGCCTTTGAGGTCTTCGAGCGATAGAAATCGTGGTTGCCCGGGACGTAGACCAAGGGCGCGTCCCCGACGAGGCGCTCAAGGTGGTCCATGACCCCGCGGTCCAACTTTTCGCGCAGGTCGCCCGCGATGATCAGGACGTCGTGCGCCGGCCGCGGCTCGGGTGGCTTCCACTCGCAAACGTCCGCATGAATGTCGCTGATGACCCATAGCCTGCTGCTCGTCACGGTGATCTCTCCTGCGTGACGTCACGATCGGGGCTGGGGACGAAAGGGACCAGGCTCAGGCCCAGTGCGCGGCGCGCGTAGTCGACCTCGTCGGACGATCCGTTGATCGCGAGGTGGATCAGCCCCGCCTTCTCGGCGCGGCGGTGCCAGATGGCTCGCATGTCAGCTCTCCTCGATTTCACGGTGGTGGCGACCGCAGAGGACCTGAATCCAGTCGCGGTCGTCGTGGAGCTTGCCAGGAGCCCCGCAGTCCTCGCAGGTGGCCCAGCTCACGATTCCTGAGGCCTCCAGGATGGCGGCTATCCGGGCCTGGCCCTCGGGCGTCAGGCGGCGGGGCGGAGGCACGGGGCAGCGCGCGTACCAGCGCATGCTTCCGTATTTTTGCTTCAGATCGCTGGTCTCGATGGCGGCGCCCGGGATCTCATGGATCAGCTCGACAGCCGCCCTCAGGAGGTCGGCCCAACCGGGTCCGACAGAGATCACCCCCGCCCGGAGCCAGCCTTCGGGAGCGTCCTCGGCGAGCTGCCCGCGCCAGCCCACGCCGGGCTCGGGCACCTCCAGGTCAGCTCCGACGCGCTCCCAGCGCACCTGGGTGGTCCGGACGGCCAGCTCGGCGACAACCCGACGGTCGGTCGCGTAAGCCGGCGCGGCCTCGGTCTGGACGGGCTCGCGCGGCCCTGCCAGGACGCCGGTGAGCGCGAACGTCGGCCGCGGCTGCTCCGGGAGCCACGACCCGACAATAGAGACGGGGTGCCCGATCAAGCGCCGTAGGACGACGTCCAGCTCGGCGACCGCCCGCACCAGGGCCAGCTCGTAATCGATGGTCATTGGTCCTCTCCTATCGGGGGCACCCGGACGTCCTCGACCAGGACGGCGAGCGCGAGGACGCGGCCGGCCCCGATGCGCCCCGTGTCGAGGAGCATCCTGAGCAGGACGACGTAGCCCTGGAGCGCTCGGCCGCCGATGCAGCAGTCGAGCTCGCGGGCGGCGATCCTGGCAGCCAGGGTCGCCGAGAGGGCGCGCAGGCGCGCCGAGGGAGAAAGCGAGGCGACCATCGGTCAGTGCCTCGCGGCGAGGGTTTCGCGACCGGAGACGAGCGTCTCGACCATTCGCCGGAGGACACGGAGGGACCCGCCCCGCCAGTGCTCCCGGAGGACGGCCTCCTCGTCACCTGCCAGGTCGGGCACCCACCGCTCGTCGAGGCCCCGCTCCTGGCGGATCTCCTCGACGATCCGGCGGGCGATATCGCCGAGGTGCTCGGGCCCGGGCTCCGGGACGCGGACGACCAAGAAGCGGTCCCGCAGCGGCCCGGGAACGCCGTCGAGGCTGTTCGCGGTGGCGACGTACGACACGCACGACAGGTCGGTGATCATCTCCAAGCCGGGGTCGAAGTACCGGCTCGACGATTCCGGTTCGAGCATCGGCACCAGCGCGTCGACCAGCCTCCCGTTGTGCGCGGAAGTCCCGACCTTCTCGATCTCGTCGAGCACGATCAGGGGGTTAGCCTGCCGGGCCGCGAGGATCGCCTGTGCCGGAACGCTGGCCCTAGCGGTCGACCACTGCCGCGACGTGCCCCCGAAAGCCGAGTCCGACACGCCGGCGCAGGCGTAGACCAGGGCGTGCAGCCGCATCGCCTCGCCGATTGCGCGCGCAATGGCGGTCTTGCCGGTGCCAGGGGCGGACAGCAGCAGGATGTTGCGAATCTTGACCCACGGCCTGCCGGGGAGCGGCGCGAGCGCCGTGTCGATTGCGTCCGCCGCCCACGGCCAGCGTGCCCTCAAAGCCGCGCCCACGTCATCGAGGTCGTCGCACTGCACCAGCGGGAGCGGCACCCCGGCGATGGGGTTGAACTCCCCGCGGTACAGGCTCGACGTCGTGGCGCGCTGGGCCGACGAGTATTCCTTCCCGGCCCCGACCTTGGCGAGGACCATCCGCGTCGGCGGCGGCCGCGGGGGCTCGTACAGATGAAGGCCGGCCTGATCCTGGGCGACTTCCAGCATCAGATCGCCGAGATCCAGGTCGTCCTCGACCTCGACGGGCTCGGGCAGCCGGCGCTCGATGCCGAGCTCATGGCGAGCGGTCTGGATCGCGAACCGCCGGATGGTGCCCGGGCTGTTCCAGCAGCTCTCCTCGCCGTCCATCATCATCAGGCCGAATGCCAGAAGCGCGACCTCGGGGGCGGCACCGTAGGTCTGGGCCATGATGGCGGCCTGGCTCCGGGTATCGGCGAGCGCGTCGGCGTCACCCAGATCCAGCCGGTAGATCAGGACCCTTGCAGAGACCTCGCCGAGGTAGGTGTTCCAGCGCCACGCCGGCAGCTCGAACGCGTTCTTCAGCTGATCGCTCAGGATCGCGAGGCCGGTCGTCATCGACGAGACGTCGTGGCGGGCCAGCTGTGCGAGCGTGAGGTACGCCTCGGTGATCAGCCCGGGCGACTCGGCGCGCAGGCCTGCGGGATCACGCAGCGCTCGCGGGGCCACGATCCGGAGCCACCGGATGATGTCGAGGCGGATGGTGGTGTCGTCGAGCTGGCTGAGGCCTGCGTACAGCTCTAGAGTCGACAGCGCTTGCGCGCCGGAGGGCGTCGTCATCGTCGGTGTCCTGCGTCCGTGGTGACGTCCCGGCGATGCCGCGGCCGTCAGAGTCCCCGCTTGTAGCAGGGACCAGCTGAGATCCGGTTAAGCGGACCCCTCGTCTTTGAGCTTTGGCGCCTGATGTTCGGCCCGCATCAGCGCGATCTTGGTTAGGAGCCGGATCGCATAGTCCGTGATGGTGTGGATCGTCGGGTCGAGATCGCCGAAGTCGAACCCGAGGTTATTCTCGCGGCGGTAGGGCCTGTACTGGAGCCGCAGCTCGGCCAGAGCGAGCATGATGTACCCGAGCGCCCGCGGGCTCTCATGGGAAGCCGCCGTGCCGAGGAGCAGCATCGCCGGCAGCGGCAGCCCGTATTTGCCGATGCGGTCGCGCTGGCATGTGCGGGGATTCAGGCCCGTAACCGTCGCGAGGTCCTGGACCCACAGGTCGCCGAAGATCGCCTTCGCCGCGGCATCGACGGCCGAGACCATCGAGTCGCTGACCTCGCGCTGATCCAGGGGCTCCGTGCCGCGATAGGGCTGGCGCCCGACGAACGACAGGGGCTGGCCGTCGATGATGCCAACGCAGACGCCCCCTGGAACGGGGGCGTCCGGCATCCGACCGAGGGTGATTTCGTGCCGCATCAGGTCCTCTGGCGACTGATGAAAACGAGCTTCGCCGCCGCGTTCTCTACTGTCCACATGGGATCACTCCCGTTCAGAGGCAGTTTTCTCGATCGAGCGGCACGCCGGAGTGTTCGCATGGTCAGCTCGACGACCTCGCGCTCCTTGGCCGTCAGCCTCTCCAGGTAATTTTCGTCCATCTCGTCGTTTCCCGCTGCTGTTCGGGCCGGCGTGTGCCGCGCCCGGAGGTCCTGGATGGCCCTCGTCGAAGCCCTCACGCCGAGAGCTTGAAGGAAGGCCGGGGCCGAAGCCCCGGTGCTCAGTCGTCCCGGCGATGAGGGATCGTGCCGATGAGCGCAGGGGTCCCATAGGACTGGTCGCGAACGACGAGATCACGCCCAGATGCCAGCTCGGCACCCCATGCGAGGATGGTGCCGTCGGCGAGCGTGCAGACGTATTCGTTGAGCAGGTCGTCGGCGTACTCAGGGTCGAAGGGCAGAGCCTGATCTTCGCCTGCCCAACTGCTGACCAGGTCGTTCAGGCTGTCCGGGCCGCTGCATGCGGCGAGGGCGGTGCGAACTGTGTCGGCGTCGGCGAGAGCGGGATTGGTGGTGGTCTGTCCCATGATCGGTATCCTTCTTCCGTTGCGAAGCCGGCGGACGCCGCGCTTCATGTCCTATACGATAGGACAGTCTTAACTCTGTGTCAAACGCTAGGAATTCTATGGCGCTATAACTTTCTCGCGAAAAAGTTGGAGCACCCCGCCGCGTAAACGATCCGTCGCAAACGGGTGCCCGGATAAACGTTTAGGAGCGCCCGAAAACGATCCGCAGCACCCGCGACGACCGGACCACCCCGCCAGGACTCCACCCATTAAGCCGGTCGTGCGACATTGAGGGATGCCCAAGCGTAGCGTACTCAGGGCCGCCGTTGCCGATCCGGCAGTCTCCCGCGTCGTCGTCTCAAAGCCCGCTGACCGACGGCAGCCGGACCTGTTCGAGGTCGGCTTCATCCCGCCCATGAAGCCGAAGCTCGCCGAGAAGCCGCCCGTCGGCGACCGGTGGATCTACGAAGCGAAATTTGACGGGTACCGCATCCAGGCTCACGTGCTCGATGGACGCGTCCGCCTCTACACGAACGGCGGGCACGACTGGACGGAGCGGTTGCCCGGAATCGCGGGCGACGTCGGCGGCCTGCCGGTCAGGTCGGCCGTCCTCGACGGCGAGGCGATCCTGAACGACGCCGACTGTCTCCCGGACTTCTTCGCCCTGCACTCGGCAATGGCGGAGCGCAGCGCGCCTGGCGCCGTGTTCATGGCCTTCGACCTCCTGCACCTCGACGGCCAGGACCTGCGGTCGCGGCCGCTCATCGAGCGCCGGGCCATGCTGGCGGAGGTCCTGCTCCCTTCCGGGCCTCACCTCCACAGCAGCGAGCACCAGGCAGGGGAGGGCGCCGCCCTGTTCGACGCCGCCTGCAAACTCGGGCTGGAGGGCATCGTCGCGAAGCGTGCGGACAGCCCGTACGTGTCCGGCTACGCGGACAGCTGGCGGAAGATCAAGAACACGTGCGTCGAACAGTTCGCGGTCACCGGGCACGTCCCGGCCGGCCGGAAAGGCATCCGGACGCTCAAGGTCAGCACGCTCCGCGGCGAGGAGCTGGTGCCGTGCGGCTGGGTCGGCGCCGGGCTCGGCGAGAAGGCCTGCGGCGAGATCCGGGCCGCCTTGGATGCCGGCAAGCATGTCGTGATCGACGTCGAGCACCGCGGCTGGACGCCCGCCGGCGAGCTGCGGCACGCGGTCTACAAGGGCTGGCACGCGGAGTAGTGTGTCCCTGACGCGACTGCGGTCGAGCTCGCGCCCGCTAAGGTGGCCCGATGCGCCACCCGGTTCCTGCCCACGACTTCCAAGCCGAGCCCGACACTAGCTATCTGGTGTTCTGTCCCGAGCACTGCGGCTGGCACGTCGGCGAATGGTGGACCCTCGACGGCCCGGGCCGGTCGGTGCTGGCCTATGACACGTCCGTCGAGCTGTGAGCCACGTCATGCCGGTGCCGGAGCACGCCATGGACGAGATCTCACACGTCCGCTGGGCGGTCCTGCGGCAGGTCGCACCGATGGGGCACTGCTGAGTGTGCAATCTCTACAGCAGCATGAAGGGACAGGACGCGATCCGACACGCGTTCCGGGTCGACCGCGACCGCACGGGCAACCTGCCACCGCTGCCGGCCGTCTTCCCGAACTACTCGGCCCCGGTCGTGCACACGGTCGAGGGCGAGCGCGTGATGTCCATGATGCGCTGGGGCATGCCCAGCCCCGTGTTCGCGATGAAGGGCAGGAAGGTCGACCCGGGCGTGACGAACATCCGTAACGTCACGTCGCCGCACTGGCGCCGGTGGACCGGCGTCGAGGCCCGCTGCATCGTCCCGTGGACCGCCTTCTCCGAGAACGAGGTCCTGCCTGATGGCCGTCGCCCTCCGGTGTGGTTCGCCTTCGACGAGGACCGGCCGCTCGCCTGTTTCGCCGGCATCAAGGTCGAGGGCTGGAAGAGCGTGCGGAAGGTAGCAGATGGCGAGACCACCGACGACCTCTACGGCTTCCTGACAACCGAGCCGAACGCCGAGGTCGGGGCGATCCACCCCAAGGCAATGCCTGTCATCCTCACGAACAAGGACGAGGTCGACACGTGGCTTCGGGCGCCATGGTCGGAAGCCTGCGCCCTCCAGCGACCGCTCCCGGATGGCTCGCTTCAGATCGTCGCCCGCGGCGAGAAGCGGGACCCGCCTGAGATCTGAGCATCATGCCGATAAAGCTTCATCCGAGCTGCCGAGATCAGATCATTCGCTTTCTCGCAGAAGCGCTGCCAGCCGTACAGATCCAGCACAACATGTTTTTGGATAGGCTGTCGCTAGCGGCGCTGTCGGGCATTGATAAGAAGCTCGACGCCAAGGTCTTAGCGGAGGCTCAGGGCTACGTCGACGAGCACCCGCTGTATGAATTCGTCACCGATTGGCTGTCCCGGGAGCTGGAAGAGCAAGACAGCTACGTAGGCGGCGACGACGCGTCATCAGCTCTGACGACCAACAACGCGTTCTCCGACTTGCCAGCTGTGTCGACGAGGATTGTCGAGGAATTTTGTTCCCTTCCCAGGCAATACACTTTCACGATGGAAATCCCGCCCAACGCGGTGGAAGCGATCGTTCCGCTGGTGGCCAGCCTCCCTCTCTCGGACACCACTAGACTAGCTAGACCCGACGACGATTTCAGGAGCACATACCCTCTTGCGACCGGAAGCGAGAGCAAAGACCGAAGGCTGCTTGGACTGGGTCTGCTCTCGATTGCTGCTGACCGGAGCTGGAATCATGACACGTGCGTCTTCCAAATGCAGCGGAAAGGCTACACGTCCAGATACGCTCAATCGAACACCTCTGAGGAAGCCATAGCGAGCATAAAGACGTTTTTCGGTCTTGGTCTCGCTCTTCGGGTATTCACTCCAACCTGGAGATATCAGCCCTACCCGCAAAGAATCCGGATGTACATTCATCGATTTGAGGGAGGGAAGTGGGCATTACACGGTTCGAGTGAGCTGAGTAGCGACGTTTCCGAGGTCATCATGAACCTCAAAGCCGAGAGTATGGACGGCAAGCTCGACGAATCGCAGAAAAAGGGCCTAGCTCTGTATGGAATGAACAAGCTCCGAGCCATCTACAGCGCGCATGGGGATATCTCCCGGATATTCCTTGCAGCGCAATGGCTTTTCGACAGCTACACGGGTTATAACCAGCTGTTGTCGTTTGTACAGGCGACGGTAGCCATGGAAATTCTATTGGGAGACAAACAAACTTCCGACTTGATAGGCCTGAACGAGCTCCTAAGAAATCGATGCGCTTACCTAATAGGGAAGAGCCAGGCGCAGCGGGACGAGCTCATGAAAGATTTCAGCAAGATCTATGACGTGAGGTCGCAGATCGTCCACCGGGGAAAGGCGCGGTTGTCCTACAGCGAAAGGGAGCTGCTGTCCCAGCTGCGGTGGATTTGTGGGCGGGTCATCCAAGAGGAGATAGACCTCATAGCGGCCAACAAGCCCAAGGAGGGAACGGGGGCATAGGCCCGCGACAGACCTCTCCCGGACTCGACTCTTGAACTGCCGTGTTCCTATTCTGTTCCGCATGTCGTCCAAGTCCCAGCCCGACCTCCTCAACGCCAGCGACGCAGACATGGGCGCCGTGCTCCTGGAGCTTGGCGGAGACGCCTGCGAGGCGATCCGGGCGCTGCTGTGCGACCTGGGGGTCCTCGCCGGCGACTTCGAGACCTCAGTGAGCAAGGGGTTCGTCCGCGGCGACGTCCCGAGGCTGATCATCAAGCGCAGCGGGTGATGGTCTCCTACGCGAGGGGCGCCAAGCGGCCGGCCGAGATCGATGCCGGCTGGCCGTGGCAGGTCGAGATCGAGGTGCCTTGGAATGGGCTGCGCGGCCGCCTCGTCGAGATCACGGCCTGGGTGCGCGAGCATGCCCCGGAGCCGGCCAGCGCGAAGCGGGGCGGCTCGCAAGAAACGACGCGCTGGGGATTCCGCGACCGCTCGACGGCCGAGGCGTTTCGGGACGTGTTCGGGGGCGAACTGGTGGAGGCCAAGCCGGCGCGGGAGCGGAGAGCCCTGGCCGGCGTGAACGATTTGCTGCGCCGGGACAGGTGAGGAAACGATCCGCAGCAGCGGAAAACGATCCGCTTCACACGAATCGGCACGGCGCAGGGCGCCCTCCGCGTGCACCTGCACGTCCCCCGGCCCGCATCTTGTCACCGCGGCGGCGACATTACCCAAATTTTCTTGCGAATATTGGGGCCACGGAGCCCTCGGAGCACGCTCGCGCTTGCGGAACGCAGGGGGAACATCCTACATGGCGCGGCAGGGAGGAGAGTCAGCCCACCAGATATAGGGGTGTACATGCTCGAACCCGAGACGAAGCGCGCGGCGCGCTATTGGGACAATGTCACTGACGATCAACTGCTCGACATAGAACTCACCACGGACGACCCGGAAGGGTTGGACGGGTTGGTGTTTGAGCTGCCAAGAGGCGAAGAAGACCCATACGTCGAATTCAAGTATGACCTCAGGAAGTCGGGACGCGACAAGCTCCGGTGCGTCGAGTGCGGGACGCCACACCTCGCCGGGTTCGTGATGCGGCAGGGAGCCAGCCGGTTCCTGATCGGCCACATCTGCGGCCGCCATGTTTACGGAGAGGACTTCCAGGGCTTCACGTCCGATTTCACAGCGGCCCAGAACAGGCAAGGCGCCATCCGGAAGGTCTACGAACTTCGGACCGCCACGACGGAGCTGATGACTTGGCTCACCTCGGTCGGCGGGTCGGAGGTGTTCAAGCTGCTCGGCAAGCTCCGCGGCGAGTTCAGGGAGCAGCTGCCTTGGATCTACGACAACATCGACGTGATCCTAGGCTACGCGAAGGAAGAGAACGGCCCCGAGATCCCGAAGGCGATCTTCTCGGACCTTAACCCGCGCGATGCCCTTGCGCGGATTGTGGAGGAGCTTCGGCCCCTGCACGACACTTTATCCGGGAACGCCGAGGCGGCCGCGGCCGCCCTGCCACGCATCCGGCCTCGCCTCGACGGGGTTCTCAAGCAGCTCGACCGCCTACTCGATTACCTCGGGCAGCCGGTGGAATTCTTCCAGCCTCAGGTCTTGATGTACGTGGCGGACGTCGCGACGGATTGCGACAACCCGAACAAGCGCACCTACGAAGCCGGGTTGATGTCGATCACCTGCAAGAAGAACAGGGATCGGCCGACCGTCAGCCTTCCGACGACCTATTCGGTTCCAACTAGGGAACCTATGGAAAGGCTGAGAAAGGTACTCATGGCTGCCTAAGGCAGACCGGGACACGAATGAATCGCACGGCCGCCCTGGCGTTCGGTATTCCCCTCCTGGCGACGGTCGGCCTGCTGATCTGGCGAGAGCGCGGCCCGACGCCGCGTCCGCCCGCACCGCAGGTCACCGCGCCAGCCTCGGTACCGCAAATCATCAGGCCTGAGGCGCCCCGGTCCACGGCTCCTCAGCAGCAAAGTCGTTCGTTCGATATCGCCGGGGTCGCCCGTGTGATCGACGGCGACACCCTGGACGTCGGTGGCGTGCGTATCCGGTTGAACGGCATCGACGCGCCCGAGGCAAAGCAGTCCTGCGGCGCGCCCGGGCGGACCTATGCGTGCGGTGATCGCGCGACGGAGGCGCTCCGTGGCATCCTGCGGGACCGGACGGTGCTTTGCAGGCAGAACGGTACGGATGCCTACAAACGCGTGATCGCGACGTGCTTTCTCGGCGACGACGACCTGAACCAGCTGCTCGTCGCGGCTGGCTGGGCGGTCGCGTTCCGCCGCTACTCCCTCGCCTACGTCGCGGCGGAGGTGGCCGCAAAAGCCGCGCGACGTGGCATGTGGGCGGACGCATTCGAGATGCCTTGGGAGTATCGGGCCCGCCTTCGGGAGGCGCGGCAGGCGGTTAACCCCGACTAGGGTCCTACTTCCGGACTCGGCAGGGTGTCTGTTAGACCTTTTCGCAACCTGGGGGAGAGTACATGTCGGAAGAGAACAGGCAGGTCCCGGCCCCTGCCGCGAAGCCCGCTACGCCCATGACGGTACCGCTCGGCCAGGGCGGGCAGCTCGACCTGTCCTGGATGCCCGAGGAGCAGCGGAACGCTCTTGTCACGGACTATGCCAAGGGCATCCTCGACACCTCGCGGAAAGCGAACGAGCTGGGGTTGGAGGTCACGACACTCCGGAGCACTCTCGGGAGCCTCGCGGATAACGCGAAGCAGATGTCGGCCGACGGGCTGTCGGTGACGGCGACGCACACCCACAACAGCCAGTTCGGCCGGACCGAGGTGATCGTCGGCAACACGGAGACGGCAGGCAAGGGCAAGCTGTCGCGCAGCCAGACCGGCGAGCGGGACTGGACGCCCTATTACATCTTCGCCGGGCTCGCCGCGCTCGTCCTCATCGCCATCGTTCTCGCCGGCGGCAAGTGACGTTCCGGACGGAGATCCGGGCTGACGCGGACACGGACGTCGGCGCCGCGGTCGAACGTCTCCGCCGCGATGCCGAGCGGGCCGGCGTATCGGCCGTCGACGCGGGTCTGCTGGCGACCTCGGTCGAGCAGACCCTGTCGAGCCTCGTCGCGCGCGGTCGCGACATGGCGGGCGTCACGACGCACTTGAACGCCGAGAAGACCTTCAAGGACCAGAGCTACGAAGTGAAGCTGACCTTCGGTGCGGGCGGGAAGCCCTCGCTCATGAAGCGCGTCATGGACCTGTTGCGGGGCCGCTGATGCCCCGGTACCGCTACAGAAGCTACCGGCCGCGGCCGTACCGGAGCTACAACTACGGCGCCGAACGAGCCCGCGAGCACATCCACGCGGCCGAGAAGCTCACGAAGGAGCTCGGCGGGGCCGACGAGAAGGTCAAGCAGTGGCTCTTCTCGATCCGCGGGCCGGTGCTCGAACGCATCCTCGACACGTACGGGAAGGAGTACGGGTCGTCTGCGCGATCTTACGCGGCCGGCGTGATCCCGAAGTGGGAGAGCGGCAGCGTTCGGATGAGCGGGATGGTGGCGGAGCGCCTGTTCACGCTCCTCCCGCCGCACATGCCTTTCTCGGTCAAGTACGACATCGTCGAGAGCATGTGGCGCCACTTCGGCCCGTCGTCGAGTCAGACGATTTGGGTCAACCCAGACGTAGGGCTCGATCAGCTGATGGCCGACGTCCAGCAGCGCATCGACGCCGTGGTGACAAACTACAGGATACCGCCGAACCTCGAAGAGCGCTTCTCCTGGCTCGCGTCGGACGACGTCGGCGTGAAGCAGCAGCTCCTGAACCACCTCCGCTCGACCGACAAGGCCATGGCGGTCGCGACCGCGAAAGCGAAGATCCCGGTGCTCGTCGAGCACATGAAGAGCGAGCAGGGCGGGCTGACGAAGCACCTCTCCCAGACGCTCACGGTCGGCAAGCACGAACTCCAGGTCGTCATCGACCGACACGCGACCGGCATTCAGACCACCAGGCCAATCCCACCGACCTCGCCGGGCACCATCATCTTCCGCGTGGTCCTAGCGCTCGCCGTGTTGGTGTTCCTCCTCTACGCGTGCACTCATCGATAAACGGCGAAGCTGAACTCTGATGCCGCTCCGCTTCAACGCTCTCCTCAACCAGTCCAGGATCACTCCCTCTGCCGTCCGCTTACTCCGGCATCAGGACAGCCGGGCCGCGAAGGGCAAGTCGCCGTACGAACTCTGGCGGGACGACCGGCCAGCGTTCGAGGTCTACCAGGAGGGGCAGAGCTTCGGGAATCGGGCAAAGCTCCGCGGCGACTACTGGGCGTCGTTCGTTGTGACACCCGCGGGCGAGACACTCCTTGCCGGGTTCTACGGTTGCCGGTACCTCGGCGTGAACGAGACCGAGCGGCAGTGGCCGCACACGGTCGGGATCGACCCGGTGGGCACGTGCGACGTCTACGCGCTGACGCTCGACGAGCGCCTGAGCGACCTGGCGGGACGCCTGATCGTCGCCTGGGGCGACGGGGAGAGATCCTGGATTCAGCGAGCCGACAACCAGGACAAGGTCGTGCTGGAGATCCGCCAGGCGTTTCGGGAGCCTGCCTTTCCCGGATTCGGCAAGTTCATCGCCCCGCTCTCGAAGGTGGAGTCCCTGCCCACCGCATGGACGGCGGCGCTCAGCGCGTCCCGCGGCATTTACCTGCTGACCTGCCCGAAGACTCGCGAGCAGTACGTGGGCTCGGCGACCGGTGCCGACGGCTTCTACGGCCGATGGTTGTCATACCGGGATGGCCACGGCGGCAACGTCGGGCTCAAAAGCCGCGACCCGAGCGACTACCAGGTCTCCATTCTGGAGGTCGCCGGTTCAGCCGCGACGATCCAGGACGTGATCGACATGGAAGTCCTCTGGAAGTGCAAGCTGCAAAGCCGCGAGATGGGGCTCAACAAGAACTGACCGGAGCATCATGTCGGACCTTAACAAGGACACGTTGCTGAATTTGGGCTTCGTCGACATCGCCGAGTGGCGACTATCCGGCGGGGAGATCGACTATCATCTCCACGGTGAGCGTGCCGGCGCTAGCGAGCTCCTCCTCGACGATCCCAATGCGCTATATGCCTTCGTCCAGGGCGACGCCGTCAGATACATCGGGAAGACGACCAGAGGTGTCCGACGACGCTTCATCACATATCGACGACCGGGTAGCAGCCAGAGGACCAATCTGCGGTGCAACGCCAAAATTAAAGACGCTCTGAAAGCCGGTGCTTCTGTCCGTGTCCTAGTCTTCGCTCCGATATCGCACCTCAGGTACATCGACTTTGAGATCAATCTGGCTGCCGGTTTGGAAGACGCGTTAATCAGGGCGTTCGATCCGCCGTGGAACGGACGCGAGAGGGGCAAGCCGATCAGCGAGGAGGCAGAGCGCGAAGAGGCGGACGAACAGGTCCCAACTGAATTGGGGACGACTAGGGAGCCCGTGAGGTCATCGACCATAAATACGAGCGTTCCGCCGCTGGCGAAGTTTAGGATCAAGCTCGGGCAGGCTTACTTTCAGCAAGGCTTTATCAATCCCGGTGTCGAAGCGAGTCAGCATCTCGGCAGCGACGGGGAGCCGCTTCAGGTCTTGTTTGACGATGGAACGGAGCCGGTGATGTCGCGCATCAACAGGACCGCAAATCCTTCGGGAGGTGTCCGAGTCGTTGGACGGAATCGGCAGATTGCAGAGTGGTTTCAACGGCACTTCCGGATGGGGGATGCCGTAGAGGCGCAGGTCGTTGACGCTAACCGCGTCCGACTCCTGCGATCTAAGGCGTAGGAGGCGTAGGTCCTCGATGTACGTCTACTGCGCCGTCAACCCGTCGATGCCCGGCCTGGTGAAGATCGGCATGACCTTTGACGATCCCGAGATACGGATGGGCCAGCTGAGCTCGAACACGGCCGTCCCGGAGCATTTCCAGCTCGTTTGGTCGCTACGGTCCACGAACCCGATGCGGGATGAGCAGCAATTGCACCGAACCCTGGCGTCATGCCGTCGGAGCGACAAGCGGGAGTTCTTCGCGTGCACGCCGGAGTTCGCGCTGTCGGCCGCGCGGAGCATCGGCCTGGCCGTGCCGTCCGATGCCCCGAAGCAGCACGTCCTCGGCTCGCCCGTCAGCGAGTGGAAGGCAGCTGGGGTTTTCGCCGTACTCGCGGCAGGCACGCTGCCCATCGTTATTTATGCTGCGTCCGATTCTCACCTGCTCTGGCGGTTGGGGCTCGGGTTTGGCTGGATCGTGGTCCTCTTGGTCTCCACGATGATCGGGATGCTCATCTACGAAGAGAGCGCATCCCCCTTCCGCGTATCTCCGCCGGAGCCGGTCAGGGGCATCATCCCGGGCGTCGACCGTCCGATGCTGCCCCACGAGGCTAAGATGTACCGGCGGATCTCGGAGCAGAACCAACGTGAGGTGCAGAGGACGAGCCGGCGTCAATCACGCCGATCCTGACTAGCCCGGTGCGGATCGCTCTTGCGATGCTGCGGAACTGAGGAGCTGCTCATGTTCGGTTGGCTTTCGAAGAAGCGCGAGCTCGCCCCCGAGGATAGGCAGTTCGCCCTCGACATGATGCGAGCGGCCGCGGAGGGCGCCGAGCGGTCCCGCATCGTCAGAGCCCTCGGCACGTTAGGCCTCAAGGTTGACCCGGCATCCGACGACGAAAAGCTTTGCGTCCGAGCGGTCGTGGAGATCGTTCGGGACGTTGCGAAGCGCGCAGGGCACTCGCCGATCTGGCTCGACGACGATTATCGGTTCACGGCCGGCATCGTCGCCTTCACGCTGGCGAACGCCCTCTCGTTTCGCCTCGGTGTGCCCTTCGAGCAAGCGGCGCAGAGCGCCGCATACATCCTGACGGCGGTTCATGACGACGACGATCGCGCGGAGGAGGACTTCAGGGGAGTCGACGAGATCGCCGAGGTCTACAATCACCTGACCACAAAGGGCCGCATCATCGAGGCGGTCGGCACCACCTTCACGAAATGGCTTGCCGGGCCGACGCCGGAGAACCTCGACCGGCTCGTCGCGCTCTACGCGTTGCTCGGGGAGAACGTGGCCACCCCCAACGAGAAATGACCGCCCTCCAGATCATCGCCCTGGTCGCGCTCCCCCTCGTCTGGCTGTTCCTCTACCCGCGAGGAGGCGGGCCGACGCGGAGCCAGCTTCGGGGCATCCGCCGTCGGTCGCGGAAGGCCGGCATTCCCGAAGAGGTCGCGGTCGAGAACTGGCGCGCCCGGAAGCGAGGGAAGGTCTCAATGCTCCCTGCCAATCTATCTCACGGGCCGCCGGTCGAGGATGCCGCGGGCGAAAAGGCTGAGTTCGAACGCCTTGCCTCCGACGCGGAGCCGCTCAGGATTTCGGTTCGCCGGCAGATCTCGGGCCTGTACTTCCTCATTGACGCCCGGCGAGACCTGATCCGAAACCCGTATCGTATCCACAATCCGTATTCGCCCTCGAACGCGAGCAACACGGACTTTACCCTTGAAGAGGTCGCCAGGTACCTCGCCGAGAACGTCTAGCCGCCCTGTGCGGATCGGCAGCGCGGTGCTTTCATCTTCGGAACGACGGCCCGGCGAGTGACCCGCTCCCTCGGCCGGCCCCTTGGCTGGATTCGACTCGCACTCCTGGCCGAACCCTACTCGAGAGCGCCACGACCAAGCTGCCGTCACGGGTCGGCAGCACCCTGGCGAAGCGCCGGGCCGACCCGAAGCGCTCCCCGTTATGTCCCTCGTTTCCCGTGGTTTGTGGTTCGTGACGCTCACCTGACCAGATAGTACGCTGCTAGCCCGACGGCGATCACAACCCACATCCCGACCTTGCCCCAAGCTCGCGTTGCCGGCGATGGCTCCGCCGGACGCAACGGCCGGATGTCCGGTTGCGGGGAGGCGGCCCGCGGCGGCGCCTCCGGCTCGGACGGTTGCGTAGGAACGGGCGGGGCGGACCAAGCCGCACGCGTTTCGCGCTCCCATCGCTCCTGTTCCTCCCGACGCATGGCGTCCGTCGGTTCGTCTCCGTACTTGGCCGGGTCCTTCGCGACCATTCGCGCGAGCTGGTTGTCGATGGCCTTGACCCGGTGGTCTTCCCGGTAGGGGCGTCGGACGGCGAGACCCCGCACCCGACCGAAGACATAGCAGTTGGTCCGCTCGTAAAGCGTCGGGTTGTAGATGACCGAGTCCAGGAACTCGCCCTCGTCGCGGTCGCTGTAGTCGTAGACGGGCCACTCCTCCGTCACCCTGCCGGCTCTGTAAAAGCCGCACCGGAAGGCCTGGTCCTCGCTTTGCGCAAACTCCGATCTCGGGCCAGCCTCGTTCTTCCGGCACACCGCCTCCGCATACGCCGCCCTCGCCCAGAAATACGGACCGTCAGGTCCCGGCTCCTCGCCTTCCGGCGCCTGCCATCGACGCTGCACTTCCGCGGTCAGCCACGCCCGGTACTCCTCGTAGCGCCGCGCCGACGTCGCCTTCCAATCGGCCCGGCCTTCCTCCGTCTTCAGGTCCGGCAACCGATCCTTCGGCAACCTCACCTCGAACTCGACGAAGCCGGCAGCCTCAAGCACCAGTGCCCAATCGGGAGTTACGGGTTTGTCGACGAACATGTCCCACACGGCGTAAACCGGCCGGAGATGCTCCATGTTCTCCGTGAAGTCGTCCCAGCTGTTCTCCTTCAGCTGGTGGCGCAGCCGCTCGTTTCGCATCCCCAGCCGACACGCCAGGATCGAGCGTTCCTCGGATAGACCCAGTTCGTTCGTGAACGTCCGCTCCAGCAACGCCGGCCAGATCCTCTCATTCGCGTACAACGCCGCGAGCTCCGTCTCGGTCAAGCGCTCGACCGTGTCGCCCCACTCACCCGTCGGCATCACGGGCCCGCGATTCCGGTTCGCCAGGATCGCCAGCCTCAGCCCCGGCTCCTGCAACCACCACAGCACTTGGAGAAGGTTCGAGTTCGTCGAGTACCGCGCCAATCCCAGCCTGATTAGTGGATCGTTCCGGCTCGATATCGCCGACAGGACGTCTTCATGCAGGTTGTCATGGAATTCGGAAGCGGGACGAGGAAGGGACTCCAGGTACGCGTAAATCGCCTCAGGGCTCATGTAACCGAGCTTCGACGCCTCAAGTTCGGCCTCCCACTTCTGCATCTCGACCACGCCCGACCTCGCTCCGACAGCGTTCCCGAGCAGAAGCGAGCGTCGTGCAGTTGTCCAGCCTCGCCCGAGTAGAAGCCCTCGGCGGGGCTGAGCGCCCCCTGGACTGATGCCCTGTGCGGATCGGCAGCGCAGTGCTTGAATCGGTGCACGACGGCCCGGCAGAGTAACCCAGCTCCCGGGCCGTTCCGATTCAGGTGCCTCGCATGTCCAATGATGGCGCTTTGGCCCGTCGACAGCCGGTAAGGCTTTCATCCCTTCTGTCAAAGCAGAGGTGTTCCGGCTCCGAGATCAAGGGCTGACACAGGAGCGTATAGCGAACGAGCTGGGCATCTCGTCGGTCACGGTCGCAAAGTGGCTCGCCGGGCAGCTTCGGGGCGACCAGACGCGCAAGCGCGCCCATGCGCTCCGCCTCGCTTCGGAGGGTTTCGGCATCCGGGAAACCGCACGGCTCGTCGGCTGCGCGACGCAGTCGGTCTATCGCTGGCGGGCTGAGGCAGGGTTGTGACGTCCCGGCTGATCTCCGAGCGCGAGCTCGGAGCGGAGCGCCGGCTGACCGCGATGCTGCAGCAATCGCTCCTCCTCGTCGCCGTCTTCAAGCAGAGGATGGAGGCGAACATGGCGGCCTGTCGTGCCGAGAAGCCATGGCGCCGCTCGGGAGGCGAGCCGATGCGTGACTGGGTCGAAGAGCGCTGGGAAGCGTCTCAGGTGATCTCGGCTGAGCAGCCGGCGATCGTCGACGCGATGCGAGATCCCGACATCGAGGCGACGGTGATCCAGCGCGCGCCTCAGGTCGGATGGACGGAGATCTGCGAGGAGCTTGATCCGTGGCCTTGGCTGGCCGATCCGCAGCAATCCCCTGAAGGTGCCGGCTGAGCCCGCCTACATCCGCTTCGAGCTCGGCGGCTTGTCCGCGTCCGGGAAGACCCGGATCTGGCGGGTCACCACCCTCGTAGGCGCAGGAGACCCGATCTGTGGTGGAAATCGGCCCGCCCGCCGGTTTGCGGGGAACCCTAACCCACTGCCTATAGGCCGTTCTCCCTCTAAGGGAGCCTATTTCACCAACGATTTCGTCAACAGGGTGTGGGCGAAAGTGTGGGAAATGACGTCGCTTTTGTTGGGGGTTCGCCGCCCGGCTTGACGCCCACGGCTGCAAATGAATCCCTGAGCGGATGATGATCGAGGTCCGCGTCCGGCACGGCCGAGCCGTGGTTCATGCTGTCGGACATTACCAATGCAGGTCGTCCCCGTAGCGGACAAGCTGCCGGGCGCCGTCGGGCAGCGGGGCAGCGAGCTCGTCGCGGAGGCGCTCCGGGACGAAGCCGAAACCGTGCGGGCCGCGTTGGAGATCCTGTCACGGGCACCGGACGTGCCACTCGATCCCGGCGACGAGCTGCCAGGCGGCCGATGAGTATCCGCCGGACCAACCTGTGCCCAGATCGTGCCCGAACAGGGCGGTCTGGGCGACGGAATCGGGCGGCCGTAGAGCGTACGGGCGGTCAGTCCAGGTCGGTTTAGGAAACCGCTGCTCTATCCTGCTGAGCTACGGGACCACGCGAGGGCGCGATCTATCATAGGATGGGGACCGGACCAACGCCTCGGGACCGCATGGCCGTCCAACTCGGTACGTGTCTCGTCATCCTGCTCACGTTCGCGGCGGGCGGGCGGACGGAGGCCGCCGAGGAGCCCCGCCGCGCCTTCACCTGCGACGAGCGTGTTTCGGACCAAGTCGTAGAGGCCGTGACCAAGGACGGAGAGTTTCGGCTCGCAGGCGGCGCATCAGTGCGCACCGCCGACCTTCGGCTGGCATCGGAAGGAGAGGCAGGGCGACGCGCCTCCGCCTGGCTGTCCTCGCTTGCCGGGACGACACTCCGGATCCGGGAGGTTGGGCCGCCGGACCGCTGGGGCCGAGCCCCGGCGCACATCGAACTGCCAGGCGCGACCGCGATCGATCTCGGGGAGCTTCTCGTGTCGGAAGGCCTGGCCGTCGTGGATGCCGGCGGGCGGGACCTCCTGTGCCGTCCGGAGTTGCTGCAGGCCGAGGATCGCGCGCGGCGCAGCCGGGTCGGGCTCTGGCGCGAAGGAACATGGCCGATCGCAGTTTCCGCCCTGGAGAAGCTAGGCCAGGCCGCAGGCCACTTCGCCATCATACAGGGCCGCGTGGTCAGCGTGGGGGAACGGCGCGAGCGCACCTATCTCAATTTCGGTCGCGACTGGTCGCGCGATTTCAACGTCACGATCCCGCGCCGAAGCTGGGAAACGCTCAAGGCCCGCGGGATCTCGGCCGCCTCGCTCACGGGCCGCATCGTGCGGGTCCGCGGCATGATCGAAATGCGCCGCTCCCCGACGCTGGACCTCACCGTGGCCGACATGCTGGAACTCGTGGACACGACAGCGGGAACGAAAAGCGAATGACGCAGGACGAGGCGCTCGCGTTTCGGGATGCGGGCCCCGCAGACTGGGAGGCGGTCGCCGCGCTCCACATCGCGAGCTGGCGTTCCGCATATCGGGGCATGCTGCACGATGCCTATCTTGACGGCGACATCGATGCCGAGCGCCGAGCCGTATGGCAGGCTCGTTTCACGGGCGGGCCCCGCCCGGAGCAGATCGTCGTGGTGGTGGAAGACAAAGCCGGCTTTGTCGCGCTGGCCTGCATCCTGGCCGGCCACGATCCGAAATGGGGCTCGCTGATCGACAATCTGCATGTGCGGCCGGACCGCAAGCGGTCCGGCATCGGCCGGGAGGTGCTGGCCGAGGCGGCGCGGCGCATGCCGCCGAAGCATCGCGATACGCCGCTGCACCTCACCGTTCTCGAGGCAAACCGGGCGGCGCAGGCCGCCTACGAAAGCTACGGCGGAGAGCTGGTGGAGCGCCTCGACGCCGACTTGCCCGACGGCCAGAGGCTGCCCGTCCGGCGCTACGCGTGGCCGGGCCCGGCCTCGCTGTTGCGCCTGCTCGCCCGGACATGAAAAAGCCCGGCCGAAGCCGGGCTTTTTGCGAGCTGTTTTGGCGCGAGGCGGTTCAGGCAGCCTCGTCCTGCAGGTCGGCCGCCTCGGCTTCCGCGGCCTCGCCCGGCTTGGCGCGCTTCGGAGCCTTCGCGAGGCTCGCCTCGATCAGCTTCATCGCCTCGGTATCCGTGATCTTGTTCACGTGCGCGAGTTCGCGGGTCACGCGGTCGAGCGCCGCCTCGTAGAGCTGCCGCTCGCTGTAGGACTGCTCTGGCTGGGCCTCCGAGCGGTGCAGATCGCGCACGACCTCGGCAACCGCGATGAGGTCGCCCGAATTGATCTTCGCCTCGTATTCCTGCGCGCGGCGGGACCACATGGTGCGCTTGATGCGGGCGCGGCCGGTGAGCACGTCGAGCGCCTTCTGCATCTCGGCCGGCTCCGCCAGCTTCCGCATGCCGACGCTCGCCGCCTTAGCGGTCGGGACGCGCAGCACCATCTTGTCCTTGTCGAACGACACCACGAACAGCTCGAGCTTGAACCCGGCAATCTCCTGCTCTTCGATCGCCGTGATGCGACCGACGCCGTGCGCCGGATAGACGACGGACTCGCCGGTCTTGAAGCCCTGGCGGGTCGCGGTCTTCTTCGGGGTCGTCATGCGGGACAAGCCTCCTGTTGCACCCGGTTTAACGCCGGGCGATATGCTGATCCGCTCGTGGATCGAGAATGTCGACGTGGAGACCTCTCACGATGTCTTCACGCAGTGGCGCACAAACATCCACCGTAGATAAGCCCAAAGAAATGCCGGCCGGTGGGCAGCCGACCATCTCCTCGGTGGATGCTGATCTGAGACACCGCCAACCCTGTTCGGCGGCACGTCTCCTGAATACCACAGTTCGGTCGAAAATCAAAGGGAATCAGCCCTCCGCCGGATTCCGCCGGACCGCAACCCACAACCCAATTGGGGCAATGTGGCGGGTGCAACCCGCAAAGCCTTCCGGTATGACGACCGGGACGCGGCCGCATGCGGCCCAAGCCGAGCACACGAGGAGGATCGAGATGAGCCAGGCTCTGCAGAACTATGAGCCCGCAGCCGCGAAGGGGCCCTCCTCCGGCTTTCAATGGGAAGACCCGTTCCTCATCGAGGATCAGCTCACGGACGACGAGCGCATGATCCGTGACACGGCGCGGCAATTCGCGCAGGAGCGCCTCCTGCCGGGCATCGTCGAGGCCTATCAGAACGAGATCACGGACCGGTCGATCTTCAACGCCATGGGCGAGCTCGGCCTGCTCGGCGTGACGCTGCCGGAGGAATATGGCTGCGCTGGTGCGAGCTATGTCGCCTATGGGCTCGTGGCCCGTGAGGTGGAGCGGGTCGACAGCGGCTATCGCTCGATGATGAGCGTCCAGTCCTCGCTCGTCATGTACCCGATCTACGCCTATGGCGACGAGAACCAGCGCAAGAAGTACCTTCCGAAGCTCGCTTCCGGCGAATGGGTCGGCTGTTTCGGCCTGACCGAGCCGGATGCCGGCTCCGACCCGGCCGGCATGAAGACGCGAGCCGTGAAGACGGCGAACGGCTACACCATCTCCGGCGCCAAGACCTGGATCTCGAACGCCCCGATCGCGGACGTCTTTGTCGTGTGGGCGAAGTCCGCCGCGCATGGCGACCAGATCCGCGGCTTCGTGCTCGAGAAGGGCATGAAGGGCCTGTCCGCGCCGAAGATCGCGGGCAAGCTCAGCCTTCGCGCCTCAATCACGGGCGAGATCGTGATGGACGAGGTCGAGGTCGGTGAGGATGCGCTCCTGCCGAACGTGTCCGGCCTCAAAGGCCCGTTCGGTTGCCTCAATCGGGCCCGTTACGGCATCTCCTGGGGCGCGCTCGGCGCTGCCGAGGATTGCTGGCACCGTTCGCGCCAGTACACGCTGGACCGCAAGCAGTTCAATCGGCCTCTCGCGCAGACGCAGCTCGTGCAGAAGAAGCTCGCCGACATGCAGACCGAGATCGCGCTCGGGCTGCAGGCCTCGCTCCGGGTCGGCCGCCTCTTCGACGAGGGCAGGATGGCGCCCGAGATGATCTCGATCGTCAAGCGCAACAATTGCGGCAAGGCGCTCGAGATCGCCCGCATCGCCCGCGACATGCACGGCGGCAATGGCATCATGGGCGAGTACCACGTGATGCGGCATGCCCAGAACCTCGAGACGGTGAACACCTACGAGGGCACGCACGACGTCCATGCGCTGATCCTCGGGCGCGCGCAGACGGGCCTGCAGGCGTTTTTCTAGACGCTTAAACGCCCACCCAGGCCGGGCTCCACCCCGGCCACCCTTCCCTCGGGAAGGGAGAACCCGCACTCGACCTTCTGACTAAAAATGAATCCAAAGCCCCTCGCCGGCATCCGCGTGCTCGAGCTCGCCCGCATCCTGGCGGGGCCATGGGCAGGGCAATTGCTCGCGGATCTCGGCGCGGATGTCGTGAAGGTCGAACGACCCGGCGCCGGCGATGACACCCGCACCTGGGGCCCGCCCTGGGTCGACCGGCCGGACGGCACCCATCTCGCGGCCGGCTACTTCAACGCGACCAACCGCGGCAAGCGCTCGATCGAGGTCGATCTCGAGAGCGCGGACGGACAGGCGACGATCCGCAAACTCGCCGCGCATGCGGACGTGCTGATCGAGAACTTCAAGGTGGGTGGGCTGAGGAAATACGGGCTCGACTACGCGAGCCTCTCGGCCGTGAACCCGCGCCTGATCTATTGCTCCGTGACCGGCTTCGGCCAGGACGGACCCTATGCCCACCGGCCGGGCTACGATTTCATGATTCAGGGCATGAGCGGGATCATGTCGCTGACCGGCGAGCCGGAGGGCGAGCCGCTGAAGACAGCGGTGGCCTACGCGGACGTCTTCACCGGCCTCTATTCCTCGAACGCGATCCTCGCCGCCCTGCAGGGCCGCACGCTGACCGGCCGCGGCTGCCATATCGACATGGCGCTTCTCGACACCCAGGTCTCCGTCATCGGCAACCAGGCGATGGTCTATCTGCTGACCGGTCGCCCGCCGCCGCGCACCGGCAACGCGCATACATCCATCGTGCCCTACCAAGTGTTCCCGGTGGCCGACGGGCACATCATCGTCGCCTGCGGCAACGACGGCCAGTTCCGGCGCATGTGCGGCGTCCTTGGCACAAGCTGGGCGGACGACCCGAATTACGCGACGAACCCGGCGCGGGTGGCGAACCGGGAGGTGCTCGTGCCGCTGATAGCCGAGGTGACGAAGACCAGGACCAAGGCCGATCTCCTCGCTGCATTCGAGGCGGCGAATATGCCAGCGGGCCCGATCAACGATCTGGACGAGGTTTTTGCCGATCCGCAGATCGTGCATCGCGGCATGGTGCTGGACCTGCCGGAGCCCGAGGCTAAGGGCGGCGCGGTCCCGACGCTCCGCACGCCCATCGTCATCGACGGAGAGGCGCAGGTCGCCCGCACGGCCCCTCCCCGCCTCGGCCAGCACAGCGCGGAGGTGTTTTCGGATCCTGCCTGGGGCTTCGGCGAAACCTGACGCCGTCAGCCCGCGAGCGGACGGGCTTCTTCGGGCAGCATGATGGGGATGCCGTCGCGGATCGGATAGGCGAGCCTCGCCCCGCGGCTGATCAGCTCCTGCTTCTCGACATCGTAATCGAGCCGGCACTTCGTCAGGGGGCAAACAAGCAGTTCCAGAAGGCGCGGGTCGATGCGGGTCGGTTCGATGCCGCCGGTCTCGTCAGCCACGGCGCGCTCCTATTGCAAAGTGGATTGTGCGGTCGAGCCCGACTTGGCGAGCTCGATCTCGGTCAGCGCAACGAGCATCTCGGCCCGGCTCTTCAGGTTCGCCGCTTCGAGCAGCGCCTGCTTCTCCCGCCCGCCGAAGGGAGCGAGCATCGACAACGCGTTGACGAGCGCCTCGTTCGGCATCTGCTCGACGCCGTCCCAGTCCATGTTGAGCCCAGTTGCTTCCGTGAAGGACTTCAGCGCGGCGAGCACGGCCCCACGGTCGACTTCAACCTCGCCCGCGCGGGGCCGGAAATCGTCACCGAACCGCTCGAACGACACCCGACATTGCCGGAACGGCGTGAACCCTCCCACCTCCTCCAGGATGTCGAACCGCGCCACACCCACCAGTGAGATGAGATAGCGGCCGTCCCCCGTCTCGGCGAACTGAACCAGCCGGCCGACGCAGCCGACTTCGTAAAGCTGGGGCGCGCTCCCGGCATTGTCCGGATCGCGCGGCTGGATCATGCCGATCAGCCGCGTGCCGGCGAGCGCGGCGTCCACCATGGCGAGATAGCGCGGCTCGAAGATGTTCAGCGGCATCTGCCCGCGGGGAAGCAGCAGCGCGCCCGTGAGCGGAAAGACCGGGATCGTGTCCGGCATGTCCTGCGGGCCCTCGTAGATCACGTTCATGGAGCGGCCCCGGATCGCGTGGTCAGGAAAACAGCATAGCGGAGAGCTTCCGGCGGCCCGCGAGCGTCGCGGGGTCCATCGGACCCCAGGCCTCGAACAGCTTCACGAGCTCCTTGCGGGCCTTGTCGTCCTCCCAGGTTCGGTCCCGCTTGAAGATCGCGAGGAGATGGTCTGCCGCAGCCTCGCGGCGATTCCGGGCATTCAGCCCCAGCGCGAGGTCGAACCGCGCTTGGTGGTCGTCCGGGTTCGCCGCGATCCGGCTCTCCAGTTCGCCGAGATCGCCGAGCGAGGCGGCCTGCTCGGCAAGCTCCAGGGCCGCCCGCGCGGCCGTTACGTCGGCATGGCCGGCCTTCGCGGCCGGGACCATGTCGAGGAATCGGCGCGCGCCCTCGAAGTCTTTCAGGTCGACATGGAGCTTCGCCAGCGCCGCGATGGCCGTGACGTTTTCCGGATCCTCGGCGAGAACGGCCGCGTAGAGCTCGGCTGCGCCAGTGGCGTCACCCTCTTTCACCCGCTCGGCAGCCTCGGCCAGGATTTCGTCCGCGCCCGCGCTGCCCGGCCCGACGAGCCGCTCGATGAAGGCCTTAACCTGGCTCTCGGGAAGCGCGCCCATGAAGCCGTCGACCGGCTGGCCGCGGTCGAAGGCATAGACCGCCGGGATCGACTGGATGCCGAGCTGGCCCGCGATCTGCGGATGCTCGTCGATGTTCATTTTGACGAGCTTCACCTTCCCGCCGGCCGCCTTCACGGCCTTCTCGATGATAGGCGTGAGCTGCTTGCACGGGCCGCACCAGGGCGCCCAGAAATCGACGAGCACCGGCTGCTTCATCGATTCCGCGACGACGTCCTGGCGGAAGCCGGCCGTCGTCGTGTCCTTGATGAGATTGTCCGCGGATTGAGGAGCTTCGGCGAGCATCGGTGCCTCGGTGAACTACGCAGGGAAAGATGGGAGCGCGGCCTCGGTCGCGCAAACCTCGGCCGGAGCCGGAAGGGCGGTGATCCGGGGCTCATGCCCGGTCGTGCCGAGGAAAGCGAGCAGATCCGCAGGCGAGAGGCCGGTCGTCATGGTGTTCACGAGCGGATGGAAGTTCACCCGGTCGGCCCGGGCGAGCGCCTCGTCCAGGATGACGGTCACCCTGCCGGCCCTGTCATTCGCGACCGCGAACGGCGTCACGGAGCCGGGTTCCACCCCGAGCGTCTCCCGAAGAAGCTCGGCCGAGCCGAAGGAGAGCCGGCCCGAGGCGCCGATCGATTCGTGCAGCCGCTTGAGATCGATCTCGGTCTCGTCCTTCGCAACCACGAGGAAGAGCCGCCCCTTCCGGTCTTTCAGGAACAGGTTCTTCGAGTGCGCGCCCGGGATCGCCTCTTTGACGGGCCGCGATTCCGCGACCGTGAAGACGGCCGGATGCTCGTGCGTCTTGGCCGCGATCCCGAGATCGCGCAAGCGGCCGAGGAGCTCGCTCGGTGTAAGGTGCATGGAATGATCGTCGATCGAAGCGCTCGGACACGGGCGGACGGACGGTACGGCCGTTTACCGGTCGCCCAGTGCGTACTCACGCCCAGCCTTGCCCTACCCTATATAGAGTTGAGTTCTCAACGGGACCGATATGGCAGGAATTTCCGTCACGCTCGAAGGCGACAACATTCAGCTTGCCTTCGAGAAGAATGACAACACGACGGCGGTCGTCATGGACGCCGGTACGGCGCAGTCGCTCATCCTCGCGCTTGGGCAGATGCTGCTTCGCATTGATCCGGAGGACGACGGCGAGGCATTCGGCGAGGACGACTTCCTCGACCTCGAGAGCCCGACCGTGGACATCGGCACCGACGAGCGCGGCCAGGCTGTGGTTGCACTGCAGTCCGGTCCGCTGCCACCCTTCGTGCTGCGCCTTTCGGACGATGAGGCGCGCCATATCGCGACCTCGCTTCTTGAGATCCTGAACTCGCCCCGGGACGTGCGCTCGTCCCAGGGCGATCACTGACGTTGGTTGGTCAGACCTGCATCGGGCTCGAAGGACGCCCGGGCAGGTAGTCAGGCTCGGAGCCGGGCCCGAGCGGATCCGTGATCCCGGGATCGTTGACCGGATAGGGCGTGCGCGGGCCCGTGGGGCCGATATCCGGCAACTCGTCCGGATCGACCGGGGGCACCTCCGTGGGAATGTTGCCGCCCGGGATGGGCTCATGCGCCGGGTTCGACGGGCGCGGAGCGGGGTTGCCCCGTTTGGGGATATGCGGAACGACTTCCATCGTCGTCCTCCTCTCTGCTGTGGTATGAGAGGTGAACCGAGGCGCCGCGCTGCGGTTCCGGCCGGAGTCCAAACTGTGGCGCGGGGGCAACTATGCCCTGCCGCAACTCCGCGGGCGCCAGATCCCGGCACATTTCCCGGACGGACCCCTTGCCAGGTCAGCAGGGCTGACCTATCTTGTGCATCGCAACAAAGCGGCCATGCCGCGATGTTGCTGCCCTCCTTGGGCGTTTCCTCCCTAGACTTGGGCCGCTCGCAAGAGCGGCCTTTTTCTTTGCGCGCTGCGCAGACGCGAAAAGACCGGCCCGTCTCCGGGCCGGTCTGGGAAGAGGCTTACGCCGTCTGCTGGATGGCGGAGAGAAGCCACTGCCCGCCATTGTCGCGGCGGAACGTCCAAAGCTCCGTCGATTGCTGCGGCACCTGAGGATCACCCGAGACCACCCGTCCCGTCGCGCGGTCCACCATGGTATCGACCAGAGAGAAGCGCATCGCGACCGTCGCGTACTCGGTCGAGCCCTCGCGCCAGGCCTCGGCCAGGTCGCCCTGAAGCAGCTTGGGGTCGGAGATGGCGTTGCGCACCCCCTGGGAGCGGTTCGCCTCGAGGTCGCTGCCGAAATAGCGCACCATTTCGGGGGTCGCCAGATAGGTCAGCGCCTGCATGTCTTCGCGGCCGAAAGCCGTTTGGATGTCGTGCAGCGCCTTCTCGAACGCTTGGTAGTCGGCCTCGCCGATCTGGACCGGTGCTGCTGCCGAGGCCGCGGCACCGCCGCCACTGCCACCGCCGAGGCCCGAACCCATCCCGCCGGGAACGGCGCCCCCGAGCGCCGAGCGCGCATAAGGTGCGCCCGCACCGGCCATTGCCGGCTCGCTGCGGCGGCGGAAGAACCGGAGCGCAAGCCAGATCAGGCCGCCGATCAGGGCCACCTGAAGCAGAAGGCCGAACATGGAGGCGAGACCGGACAGGCCGCCGAAAAGGCCGCCGCCGAACATCATGCCGAGGAGACCCGCGCCGAGAAGTCCGGCCATCAGACCGCCCCCGAACCCGCCGAAGCGACCCGCCTGCCCGGCGGTTGCGGCGCCGGCCATCCCGCCGGGACGCTGTGCCGAGCCGACGTTAGGGCTCTCGGTCCGCTGCATGGGCTGGGCAGATTTGGGCGCAGTCGCAGTGGACGGCGGCGCGCTCCAGGTCTGGCCCCCACGGGAGCCCGAGCTCTTGCCCCCGCCAACCCTCGCATCCGCGGCGGGGGCGGCAAGCGACACGCCCAGGAGCGCTACAGCCGCGACACGGGCGAATGAGTTGAGACGTTTCGTCATCCTGAAACCCTGTCGTGCGGGACGTCCCCGCACGAGACAGATATGGTGTGAGTTCAGAGCTGACTCAAGCCCAGTGCATGGCGTGGACGCGATATTGCTGAACGGATTGCATCCGCTCAGCGGCCCGTCTCCTCCTTCAGCTGGTCGATCCGCTTCGACGCCTCGGCCTTGTCGAGATCCGGCTCGTACGCCTCAGGATCATGCGCCTGTTCGGAGAGGGTCTTCAGGTAGGATGCCTGCGCACCGGTCATCGGCTCGTGCCCGGTCACCCAATCGTCCGGGTTCTTGATGCGATTGGAGCTGTCGGCGTGGGTCGGGTTGATCTTCGGGTTCTCGACCTCCGGCGGGCCGTCGTGACGGTCGGTCTTGCGTGCAGCCTGGCTCATGCGAACCTCTGTTCATGGATTGTTCTAGCCCATGAACGTGCTCGAGCCCTGACCTGTTCCCGCTGCCTTAGTCCCGCCCGGCGAACCGGGCGGGAGGTGTGGGCGCGCTAGGCGGCCGCCTTCCGGGGCTGCACCTCGGCCGCGTAATCCTCGACCAGCGTGCGGGAGATGTTACCCGGCCGGAACATATGCGGGCCGATCTCCGAGACGGGCGTCACCTCGGCACCGGTGCCGCAGATGAAGCATTCGTTGAAGGTCGAGAGCTCGTCCGGCATGATCCGGCGCTCGACGACGTCGAAGCCGCGGCGCTTTGCGAGATCGATCACCGTCCGGCGCGTGATGCCGTCGAGGAAGCAATCCGCAATCGGCGTGTGAAGCGCGCCATCCCGGGTGAAAAAGATGTTCGCGCCCGTGCATTCCGCGACTCGGCCCTGCCAGTCGAGCATCATGGCGTCGGCATAACCCTTCCGCTCGGCCGCGTGCTTCGAGATCGTGCAGATCATGTAGAGGCCGGCCGCCTTCGACGCCGCAGGAGCGGTTTGCGGATCCGGACGGCGGTACTCGGCGATGTCGAGCCGGATGCCCTTCATCTTCTCGGCCATGTCGAACATGCTGGGCCAGGGCCAGACCGCGATCGCAACATTGATCGTGGCGCTCTGAGCCGCGACGGCCATCATCTCCGAGCCGCGCCAGGCGACGGGGCGGACATAGACATCGGGGTTGCCGTTCTTCTCGACGACGAGCGCCTTTGCAGCGTCGAGTTCCGCCACGCTGTACGGGATCTCGAAATCGAGGATCTCCGCGGAGCGCCGGAAGCGCTCGGAATGCTCGGTGGACTTGAAGATCACGCCGCCATAGGCGCGCTCGCCTTCGAAGACGGACGAGGCATAGTGGAGACCGTGCGAGAGTACGTGCAGCTTGGCATCCTTCCAGGGCACGAGCTGGCCATTGAACCAGATCCATCCGTCGCGCTGATCGAACGCCAAAGTCATGTCGGTCTCCTCCGAAGCTCCCGCTTGTGTTGCGTTCTTCTTTCGGCGAGTTGACGGCTAATCCTGCCCCTGGGATATGTCAACGAAGCTGACGTATTCGAGGAACAGGCTTGTCCGAGGCGGTTGGCTCTGTCGCTCCCGTTACCCAATCCGACGCGGCGGGCGACCAGCCTGCCTATGATCTGATCGAACTCTTCTTCTTCGCCTATCGCGACTTCGTCAGTGATCCGGACCGGATCCTGGCTGAGTATGGGTTCGGGCGCGCGCACCACCGCGTCTTGCATTTCGTCACCCGGCGGCCGGGCATGACCATCGCCGAGCTCCTCGACATCCTGAAGATCACCAAGCAGAGCCTGAACCGGGTCCTGAAGGAGCTCATCGACAAGGGCTACATCGAGCAGCGCGCCGGGGATGCGGACCGGCGCCAGCGTCTTCTTTCGCCGACAGACGAGGGCCGCGACCTGGCGCTCAGGATGGCCCGGCTGCAGACGCGCCGCATTGCCCGCGCGCTCGGCGGCGAGGAGGCCGAGGACGCCGTCGCGCGCTTCCTGATCGGCATGATCGACCCCGTGGAGCGGGCCAAGGTGCGGAAGCGCCTGTCGGACGCTAACATGGGCGCATGAGCGCCCCGCGCACCGAACCACCCGACCATGCGCCGCACGTGCTGGTCGTCGATGACGACCGGCGCCTGAGGGATCTGCTGTCGCGCTTCCTCGGCGAGAACGGCTATCGAGTGACGACGGCCGCAAGCGCCGCCGAGGCCCGCGCGAAGTCCGGCAGCGTCGTGTTCGACGCGATGGTGCTCGACGTGATGATGCCGGGCGAGACCGGCTTCGAGTTCCTGCGCCGCGTCCGGACGAATTCCGCAATCCCGACCCTGATGCTGACCGCGCGCTCCGAGGCTCGCGACCGGGTCGAGGGGCTCGAGATCGGGGCCGACGACTACCTCGCGAAACCCTTCGAGCCGCGCGAGCTTCTGCTCCGGCTCGGCAACATGCTGCGGCGGGTCACGCCCGCCGAGGACACGGCTCCCGCCGCTCCGGACAGCATCCGCTTCGGCCCGTTCACGTTTCGCTTGGATCGCGGCGAGCTGCGGCGCGACGGCGACCCGATCCGGATCACCGAGCGTGAGCGCGAGATCCTGACCATCCTCGGCCACCGTTTCGGTGCCGAGGTCGCCCGCGACGAGCTTGTCGGGAGCGGCGGGGGCGCCAATGATCGCGCGGTCGATGTCCAGATGAACCGCCTCCGGCGCAAGATTGAGCTCGATCCCGGAAACCCCGTCTTCCTGCAGACCGTCCGCGGCATCGGTTACCGGCTCGTGACGGACTAGCCCGATGTCGGCCTCCGCCCTCCGGCAGCCGCGGATCGTCCTCCAAGACGCGCTGCGCCGACTGGTCCGCTCCCTCGCGGCGCGCCTGCCGAAGGGCCTCTACGCCCGCTCGCTCATCATCATCACGCCTGTCGTGCTGCTCCAGTCCGTGATCGCCTACGTGTTCATGGAACGGCACTGGCAGCTCGTTACGCAGCGCCTCTCCGCGGCGGTGACATCCGACATCGCGGCCCTCATCGATATCCACGAGACCTTTCCGCGAAACATCACGGCCGACGCGCTCTCGCGCATTGCGGCCGAGCGCCTGAACCTCAACGTCGACATCCTTGAAGGCGCGAGCCTGCCCCCTCCCCTGCCGACGCCCTTCTTCTCGCTCCTCGACGAGGCGCTCTCGGAGGAGATGCGGCGGCAGATCGGCAGGCCGTTCTGGATCGACACCGTCGGGCGATCCTCCTTCATCGAGGTCCGGGTCGTCGTGAAGGACGGCGTCATGCGGGTCTTCGCCCGGCGAAGCGCCGCCTACGCGGCGAACTCGCACATCTTTCTCGTCTGGATGGTCGGGACCTCGCTGATCCTGCTCGCTGTCGCGATCCTGTTCCTGCGCAACCAGATCCGTCCGATCCAGAAGCTTGCCGTTGCGGCGGAGGACTTCGGACGGGGCCGCGAGATCGAATTCCGGCCGCGCGGCGCGCGCGAGGTCCGGCAGGCCGGCCACGCCTTCCTCGAGATGAAGCGCCGCATCGAGCGCGCCATGGAACAGCGCACGACCATGCTGAACGGCGTCAGTCACGACCTGCGGACCATCCTGACGCGGTTCCGGCTCTCGCTCGCCCTCATGGAGCAGACACCGGAGGTCGAGGATCTCAGGCGCGACGTCGACGAGATGGGCCGCATGCTGGAAGGCTATTTGGCCTTCGCACGCGGCGACTACGGCGAGCAGGCGGTCACGACTGACCTCACCCTTCTCCTCTCCGAGCTGAAGGGCGATGCCGAGCGCTCCGGCCACGAGACCAGGCTCGAGATCGTCGGCGATCCGGCCGTGACGCTCAGGGTCGATGCCTTCAAGCGCCTCCTCTTCAATCTGCTCTCGAACGCCGCTCGCCACGGCGAGCACATCGCCATCTCGGCCCACCACGAAGGCCGCTGGCTGACTGTGCACGTCGACGATGATGGGCCGGGGATCCCGGCCGAGGTGCGGGAGGAGGTGTTCAAGCCCTTCGTGCGCCTCGACGAAGCCCGCAACCAGGACGAGAGCGGATCGGGGCTCGGCCTCGCGATCGCGCGGGACATCGCCCGCTCGCATGGCGGGGAGGTGACCCTGGCCGACAGTCCCCTCGGCGGGTTGCGGGCTACAGCCCGGATCCCTGCCTGATCAGAAGAGGCGCCCGCCGAGAGGGACCTCCCGGTCGGGCGCGATGAGCACGACCTCGCCATCCGGATCGGGGACGCCCAGCGTCAGCACCTCGGACATCATCGGCCCGATCTGGCGCGGCGGGAAGTTCACCACGCAGAGGACCTGCCGGCCGACGAGCTCATCCGGCTTGTAGTACCGGGTGATCTGGGCCGAGGACTTCTTCTCGCCGATCTCCGGGCCCAGATCGATCAGGAGCTTGATCGCGGGCTTGCGAGCCTCCGGAAAGGACTCGGCCTTCACGATACGCCCCACCCGAATATCGACCTTTAGGAAATCGCCGAAGCCGATCGGGCCGGGACGTTCGCTCGCCGCCATCGATGCGCGTCAGATCGCGGCAGCCGGATCGCGAGCTTCGCCGTCGGCCTCGTCCGCACCGCTCCGCCTTTCGCCCCGCCGGCGCATGCGCCTGCCGCCGTCGAACAGCGCCTGGCCGAGTGCCCGCAGCGGCGCCGTCAGCCGCCGGACGTCGTCTGCACGCTCGAGGAAGCGCTCGCCGCGCGTCAGTTCGCGGTCGAGCCGCGCCATGGTCCGGGCCTGCGCGGCATCGTCGTCGTCAAACCAGGTTTCCATGACGTTCGCGAAAGCGACGACGCTGCCCTGAAGCTTCACGAAGCCGAGCGGCCCTTCCGTCGGCACGCCCGCAGCGGCCAGCATGTACCGCATCGAATTGAGCGCGGACCGGTTGAGCGCCGAGATGGTCAGCGGGTCGGACCGCACTGCGTAGGCGATCCGGCGCAGAGCCCGCTTGTAGGGCGCCATGGCGTCTAGGCGGCGCATGAAGACATCGAAGATGCGCTCCCTCGCCGGCTCACCGGCAAGATCCTCATTCGTGCCATCGATGACCTTCTTGTCGATCATCCGGGTGAAGCCCTCCAGGATTGCGCCCTTGGAAGGAAACAGATCGCGCATCTCGGACAGCGACAGCCCCGCCTCCCGGGCAACGTCGACAAGCTCGATATCGTCCCAGGGCTGATCGGCTGCGAGCCGCATCAGAGCCTCGACGACCTGCTCGCGCTTGTTGCCGCCCGAAGCCGCTGAATGCTGCGACGGAGACGAGGAGCTCGCGGCCGCCGCCGCGGTAGCGAAGGCGGAGCCGGTTGGCTGCATCGGGTCAGACATGATGGATGTTCTCCCTCGCGATCGACTGCCTAGTGTAGCGGTTAGGCCCGCTCAGCATAATGCGCGGATCAGCCGGACAGCTCGGCGGCGCGGCGCTTGGCCGCTTCCACCGCCCGGAGCATGAGTTCTCTCATGCCCTCCGGAGCCATGAGCACCTCGAGCGCAGCCGCCGTGGTGCCGCCGGGAGATGTTACGTTCTGCCGGAGGATCGCCGGATCGAGGCCGGATCCGGACAGGAGCTCGGCCGCACCGATCACCGTCTGGCGCGCCAGGCGCTCTGCCACCCCGGTCTCCAGTCCAACCCCGCGGGCCGCATCCGCTAGGCATTCGACGAGGTGGAAGAGATAGGCCGGCCCCGAGCCCGAGACCGCCGTCACCGCATCGATCAGCTCCTCGCTGTCCACCCACTCGACGACGCCTACCGCGGACAGGAGTCCCTGGGTCAGAGCCCGCTGGCGCGCGGAGGTTACAGGGCTTGCATACGCGCCCGTCGCGCCGCGCCCGATGGAAGCCGGGAGGTTGGGCATGGCGCGCACGACGGCTCCAGCCTGGGGAAGCGCTTGCGACAGGTCGCGGATCGTCTTGCCGGCCAGGATGGAGATGACGAGCGTGCCCGGGCCGGCGAGCGGCGCGATCGCGGGCGCCGCCTCGGCAAGGCCCTGCGGCTTGACGCCGAGGACCAGGACCTCCGGCGGGCTCAGCCGTCCCTGATCGGGGTTAAGTTGCAGGCCGGCCGTGCCGGCGAAATCGAGGAGCGCAGGCGACGGATGCGGGTCGAGCACCGTGACCCGCTTGGGATCGAGACCTTTGGCCAGCCATCCTTCCAGCATGGCCCCGCCCATCTTGCCCGCGCCGACGAGCAGGAGGGAGTTGGGAAGATCGGCTTGGCTGTCTGTCCCGGAGCTCATCCGCTCCGGTTCGCATCAAGCGCGGAGCGGATCAAGCGCCCCGACGCGAGAACGGGGGCTCACGCCTCGCCTTCAGTGACGAAGAGCACCCCTTCGATCGCCTCTTTGGCGGTCTTCCCGGCCCAGAGCACGAACTGGAATGCCTGGTAGTAGCGCTCGCAGGCATCGACAGCCGCCTTGAGCAGGATCTCGCATTGCCCGTGGGTCGGCTCGGCACCGCCGGCCAAAAGCAGCGCATGCCGGAACATGACCACGTTCTCGGAGGTCCAAAGGTCGAAATGGCCGACCCAGAGCTGCTCGTTGGCATAGGAGATGAGCTGGAGCACCTCGTTCCGCCGACGGTCGGGCACCTTCAGGTCGAAGGCGCAGGCAACGTGCAGCGCCTCCACGTTCTCGATCCAGGTATAGGCCACGTGGTACTCGGCCCAGCGCCCAGATACGGAGACGGACATCTCGTCCATCTCGGCCCGGTCGAAGCTCCACTCCTTGATCGCGGCCAGCCGCTCGACGACGTCGAGCGGGTGTTCGGAGCGAGCGGGATCGTAGAGAAGATTGGGCATGTAATCCGAATTCCGGGCGTCTCGCCGGGCCGCGAACTGCGAGCCTGCGCTCGCCGTGACCGACCCGAATCACCCTGCGACGACTATATCCCGGGCGAGTCCAGCGGTTCAAAGCGGGCCGGCCACCGTCCACAGACCCCTTCCGATACAGCTAACGCGATGGTGACAAAGTCCCGCTATTCCTCGCGGCGTGGCAGGTCTGACGAACCTCATCGAAGACGTGGAAGGCACGATCGCGCAGCGATCGAGCCCGGCGCGAGAGCGCACGCTTTCCAAGATCACGGACCTCCTGGTGCGTGACGCCGAACGGCTGCATGGCGAGCAGATCGAGCTGTTCGACCATGTGCTCGGCTGCTTCACGGCCACCGTTCCGACCGCTGCGAAGGCAGAATTAGCCGAGCGGATCGCGGATCTTGCCAACGCGCCGCCGAAAGTCACGCGGACGCTCGCTCTGGACGAGGACATCGCAGTGGCCCAGGCGATCCTCGCGCGCTCTCCCCAGCTCACCGATCAGGATCTGATCGAGATCGCGACGGCCCGGGGGAGCGAGCACATGACGGCGATCTCCGAGCGCCGGCACGTCTCCGAGCTCGTGACCGACGTTCTCGTGACACATGGTGACGACAAGGTCTGGCGCGCCGTCGCCGGGAATTCGGGCGCGCAGTTCTCGCGGCTCGGCAAGGCCGAACTGCTCGACCGTTCGCGGGGAGACGACACGCTCCAGGATCTGCTCGGAGCGCGGGAGGACCTGACCGAGCAGGACATTGAACGGCTTGTCGCCATCGCCCGGGAGGCAGCCAAGAGCCGGCTCATTGTCAGTCTCGAGCAGCCGGAGCGGCCGCTGGCACCGCCAGCCGAGCCGGCGGGGCTCGACTATGTGAAGGCGCAGGAGACGCTGCGGATTCTCGACGAGAAGCGCCCGCTCTCCGAGGCTGACATTGCCAGCTTCGCTGGCAAGAACCAGGTCGCCGAGACGATCACAACGATCGCGATGATCACCCTCCTGCCCGTCCCGATGCTGGAGCGCGTGTTCCGCGAGCGTGATGACGACATGCTGCTGGTCATCGGGAAGGCCCACAACTGGTCCTGGCGAACGGTGCGGGCGCTCGTGGCGCTGCGCCATCCGCTCCTGCCCCAGCCCGGCACTCGAGCGCTCGACGCCCATTTCGACAAGATTTCGGCCGCCGCGGCCCGCCGCGCGCTCGCGGCGTTCAGCAATGGCGAAGCTGCAGCCGGTTCGCGGCTGGTGCGGTCCGTCATCAGATCCGACGAAAAGTAAGATAGGCTGAGCCTCGTCCCTCGCGGCGGGCCTTCTGCTCGTAACGGGTACTTGGCCAGTCGGGCCAAGGCTCGCGCCAATCCTTGGGCCGCGTCGCGTCCCAAACGAAGTCGGACGACCGGAACACGCGGGCAAGCGCCCAGCCGGCATAATCGTCCATATCCGTCGCGAAGCGCAGCTCCGCCCCAGAACGCATCACCCGCGCCAGCGCGGCGAGGTTCTCGTCCGACAGGAAGCGGCGCTTGCGCTGCCGCCGCTTCGGCCACGGGTCGGGATAGAGCAGGTAGACCCGGTCGACGCTGCCCGGCGCGAGCGCAGGGAGGAGCTGGGTCGCGTCCTGGTCCCAGACCCGGATATTTGCGAGACGCTCCTCCGCCACGACGCCGAGGATCTTCGCCACGCCGTTGACGAACGGCTCGATGCCGATAAACCCGACATCGGGATGCGAGCGGGCCTGATGCGCGAGATGCTCGCCGCCCCCGAACCCACTCTCGAGCCAGAGCTCCGCCGGTGGCGTTGGAAAGAGGTCGCGCGGGTCGAGCGAACCGAGCGCCTCCGGCAGCTCAACGCGTAGTTCCGGCAGCAGGCGCTCAATGCGCTCGGCCTGACCAGGCCGGAGCGCCTTTCCTTTGCGCCGCCCGAAGAAGGAGCCGGGCGCCTCCGGCCCGGCTGCCATGTCTCAGCCGGGCTTAGGAGAGCGCCGACCGCAGTTCGGATGCGAGGTCGGTACGCTCCCAGGAGAAGCCACCTTCCGCGTCCGGCGTGCGGCCGAAATGGCCGTAGGCCGAGGTGCGCGCATAGATCGGCTTGTTGAGGTCGAGATGCGTGCGGATTCCGCGCGGCGACAGGTCCATCAGTTCCATAAGGGTGCTCTCGAGCTTGCCCGGATCGACATTCCCGCCAGTCAGATCGGCGTAGATGGAGAGCGGCTTCGCTACGCCGATCGCGTAGGAGAGCTGGATCGTGCAGCGGTCGGCAAGGCCCGCCTCGACGACGTTCTTCGCCAGGTAGCGCGCCGCATAGGCGGCCGAACGGTCCACCTTCGTGGGATCCTTTCCCGAGAAGGCGCCGCCGCCATGCGGGGCCGCGCCGCCGTAGGTGTCCACGATGATCTTGCGACCAGTCAGCCCGCAATCCCCGTCGGGTCCGCCGATCACGAACTTGCCCGTCGGGTTCACGTGCCAGACGGTCTCGGCCGAGATCCACCCTTCAGGCAGCGCCTTGCGGATGTAAGGTTCGACGATCGCCCGAACGTCTTCGGAGGAAAGGTTCGGGTTGAGGTGCTGGGTCGAGAGCACGATCTGGGTCGCGGCGACCGGCTTGCCGTTCTCGTAGCGGACCGTGACCTGGCTCTTGGCGTCCGGGCCGAGCACGGCCGCCGGGCCCTGGCCCGACTTTCGGGCGTCCGTCAGGTCGCGAAGGATCTTGTGCGCGTAATAGATCGGCGCCGGCATCAGTTCGGGCGTTTCGCGGCAGGCATAGCCGAACATGATGCCCTGATCGCCCGCGCCTTCATCCTTGTTGCCGGCCGCATCAACGCCTTGCGCGATGTCAGCGGATTGCCCGTGCAGCAGCACCTCGATCTCGGCGTTCTGCCAGTGGAAGCCGTCCTGCTCGTAGCCGATATCCTTGATCGCCTTGCGGGTGAGATCGGTAATTACCGCCTCGTCGACGCTCTTCGGGCCGCGATACTCGCCCGCGATCACGACGCGGTTTGTCGTCGCCAGCGTCTCGCAGGCAGCCCGGATTCCCCAGGGATCGATGCCCTCGGCCGCGCCAGCGCGAAAGAAGGCATCGACGACCTCGTCGGAGATGCGGTCGCAGACCTTGTCTGGGTGCCCTTCGGACACCGATTCGCTGGTGAACAGGTAGTTAGCGCGCGTCACGGCTTTCGCCCCCGGGGCTCGTTCTTCTGGAACTGAACGGAGATGGTCGATCGAAACGCGGCTTCTCGCACCGACCGCCCGGAATGGTCAAGAGAACGCGTTCGTTATGCCGAACGCTCATCGGGTTCATCCCCAGAGCGGCCCGCGAGCGCCTGGGCCAAGTCAACGAGGCGGCGGCGGACCTTGCGGTCCTTGATCTCGCGATAGGCGCGAAGCAGCTTCAGGCTGTCGGAGGTGAGCAGATCGGCATCATAGCCGGCCGGCGTGCCCTCCCCGAAGCCTGCCTGCGGCTCCGGCTTGCCGGCGATATCGCCGTAGAGGAAGTCGATCGAGACGCCCAACACCTGGGCGATCTGCTGCAGCCGACTGGCGCTGATCCGGTTTGTGCCCTTCTCGTATTTCTGCACCTGCTGGAAAGTCAGGCCGAGCGCATCGCCGAGCTTTTCTTGACTCATTCCAATGAGCATCCGGCGCATCCGGACGCGGCTGCCCACCTGTCTGTCGACATCGTTCGGGGCTTTGATCATCTCGGCAGCACCCTTTACTTACTGCTTTACGGCCGACACTCGTCGTGGCCCGACGCTGTAGCGTGAGCGACGGCCGAAGCCAGCAAAAGCAGCCAGGAAAATCGTGGAACACAGGCCCACGAGGATCGGAATTCCGACATCGTCGAAAACTGTGCGCTTTGCAACGCCCGGAAGCACGGCATCGATAACGCCCTCACGCCCGACCGGAAGCGAGGCGACGATCCGGCCATACGGATCCACCACCGCAGAGATCCCGGTATTCGCGGCGCGGACCAAGGGGATTCCGCGCTCGACGGCGCGCAATCGCGCTTGCGCGAAGTGCTGCCGGGGACCGGGCGTGTCGCCGAACCAGCCGTCATTGGTGACATTCAGGATTACGCCCGGCCGCGGCCCCGGCGGCATCGTCTCGCCCGGAAAGATCGCCTCATAGCACACGCTGCCCGCGATCGGTGGCAGCCCGGGCACCGAGAATGCGGTGTGCCGCTCGCCCGCCGTGAAGCCGCCTGGGATCGCCACGAACTGCCGAATCCCGATCGCGCGAAGCGAGCGCTCCAGAAAGTCCGGTACGTATTCGCCGAACGGAACGAGGTGCACTTTGTCGTAGCTCCCGAGCACAGCACCGGTGTCGCCTACCGCCTGGATTGAGTTGTAGTAGCGGGTGTCCGTCCCCTCCCCCGAACTCCTGGCGGCGCCCGTGACCAGGGTGGCGCCCCGGGGCAGCGAATCCGCGATCATGCTCAAAGCAGCCGCCTCGCGGTGCAGGAGAAACGGGAAGGCGGATTCGGGCCAGATGATGTGCGTCGGATCACGCAACTCGGCCGGATCGGACGAGGCCGGTCGGTCGCTGAGGTCCAGGTACTTGCGCAGGATCTCCGGGCCGCGGCCTGAATGGAACTTGGCGTCCTGCGCCAGGTTCGGCTGGACGATCCGCAGTTTGACGCCCGCAACAGGAGCCAGTGCCGGGCCGGAAAGGCGCCAGGCGCCGTAGCCCGCGATGAGCACAAGCGCTGCCCCAGCGACCGCAACGGGTCCGATGCGGGCTGTCCTGGTCTCGCCCGTGCCGAGCAGCGCGGGCGCCGAAAGGAGAAGTGTCGCGATCGCAGTGAGGCCGTAAAGCCCGAGAATCGACGCCGATTGCATGAGCCAGAGGTTCTGGCCCAGCGCCATCCCGATTGTGTTCCAAGGAAAGCCCGTGAAGGCGTGCCCGCGCAGCAACTCGGCGGCCGTCATCCCAAACGCGAAGGCGAAGATCCGCCAACCGGATGGCGACCAGAGCAGACGTGCCAGCGCGAAGCCGAATGCCGCGAAGCAGGCGAGGAGCGCCGGGAGCCCGACGACCCCGAAGGGCATCAGCCAAGCGAAGACGTCTGCCTGGACCAGGAAGGCCGCGCCGATCCACCAAAGTCCGGCGAGGAAATAGCCGAAGCCCCAGACCCATCCGATCCCGACCGCACGACGGATAGATGCCCAGCGGCTTCCCGAGCCCGAGCCGTCGAGGAGCCAGACAGCGATGCTGAGCGAGATCGCAAGCGCAGGCGACAGCCCGAACGGTGGCATCGCGAGCGCGCCCACCGCACCGCTCGCGAAAGCGATGCCGATCCGGGGCCAGCCTTCGGATAGGACAATGCGGTCCGCGAGGGCCCGCATCAGGCTTGGCTGCCGCGGGCCGTGGAAGCCGACGCTTCGTCGAGGGAGGCTACCTCAGGCAGCTCTGAGCGCCTGATCCGGATGCGTTTCAGGCGGCGCGGATCGGCGTCGAGCACCTCAAACTCGAACCCGTCGGGACCCGAGATGACGTCACCCCGGCGCGGCACGCGGCCGGCCCGAGTGACGACAAGGCCGCCGAGCGTGTGCACATCATCGACGTCGTCGGCCGCCGAGAGATCCGCGCCAAGCGCCTCCGAGACCTCGTCCAGGGTCGCACGTGCGTCGACGACGAACTCCCCGCGCTCATCCTTGACGATCAGGTCCGCCGCGACGTCGTGCTCATCCTCGATATCGCCGACCACCGTCTCAAGCAGGTCCTCGATCGTGACGAGGCCGTCGGTCCCGCCATATTCGTCGATCACGAGCGCCATGTGCGTGCGGGACGCCTGCATGCGGGCGAGAAGGTCCAGCGCCGGCATCGAGCCCGGCACGAACAGCACGTCCCGGTGCAGCTTGGCCCCCTCCAGAGTAAGGGAGAGATCCACGGTCGCGAGGCTTGCGACCTTGGGGGGCTGGCCGGGCTCGGTCGCCTCGGTCACGCTATGCGAGGCGATGAAGTCCAGGAGGTCGCGGATGTGAACCATCCCGAGCGGCTCGTCGAGCGACTCGCCGTAGATCGGCAGGCGCGAATGGCCCGCGAGCCGGAATTGCGCGAGGATTTCGCCCAGCGTCGCGCTGGACGCGACGGCCTGCATGTCGGCACGGGGCACCATCACATCGCCTACCCGGACCTTGTGGAAGGCGAGCGCGTTGCTCAGGAGCGTCCGCTCGTGCGTCGTGAGCTCGGCCGCCTCGGTCGCCTCGGCGAGCACATCCTCGAGCTCGTCGCGGACCGAGTCGCGCGGCCGCAGGTTGAAGCGTTGCATCAGGCGCTCGAGCCAGCTTTCGCGCGGCTCGGCCTCGGGACTCCACCGGTCGTCCCTTCGTTCGTCGCTCATCGTTCTCTTGTCAGCACCGCATAAGCTCAGCCGGAGGTCTCGCGATAAGGATCGGGGATCCCGAGCGCCGCGAGCGCCTCGACCTCCGCGCGCTCCATCTCCTCGGCCTCCCCCTCGCTCTCATGGTCATGGCCGAGAAGGTGAAGCACGCCATGCACCACGAGATGCGCCATGTGATTCGCGAGAGTTTTCCCCTCCGCCTCGGCTTCCCGAGCCAGCGTCTCGTAGGCAAGCGCGATGTCGCCAAGATGGCGAGGCTCGCCGGGCGGCGAGGCCATGTCGGCCGGGAAGGACAGGACGTTGGTCGGCTTGTCCTGGCCGCGCCATTGCCGGTTCAGCTCCTGGACGGAGGCATCGTCGGTGAGCAGAAGCGTGGCCTCGAGGTCCTCCTCGGCGCCGGACAGGGCCGAGACGGCGGCCTCGGCGGCGCGGGTGGCCAGCCATTCGACGCCCGTGATCCCCGACCAGGCGCCGGCCTCGATCTCGACGTCGAGGGTGATCACCGGGGGCGCTCCTCCCGGCCCTGGCTCTGGCTGAAGGCGCTCTCATAGGCCGCGACGATGCGGCGGACGAGGTCGTGGCGCACAACATCACCTTCCTTGAAGGTCACGCGCGCCACGCCCTCGACGCCATCCAAGATCCGCACCGCCTCGATCAGGCCCGAGCGCTGGCCCGGCGGCAGGTCAATCTGGCTCGGGTCGCCGTTGATGATCATGCGGGATCCCTCGCCGAGCCGCGTGAGGAACATCTTCATCTGCATGGAGGTGGTGTTCTGGGCCTCGTCGAGCAGCACCACGGAGTTCGCGAGCGTGCGGCCGCGCATGAAGGCGAGCGGCGCGATTTCTATGATGCCGGTCTGGAGCGCGCGCTCGACATGGCGCGTCTCCATGAAGTCGTAGAGCGCGTCGTAGATCGGCCGGAGATAGGGATCGACCTTGTCGCGCATGTCGCCGGGCAGGAAGCCGAGCCGCTCGCCGGCCTCGACTGCCGGGCGCGAGAGGACGAGCTTGTCCGCCTTGCCGCTCTCGAGCAGAGAAACCGCATAGCCCACAGCCAGCCAGGTCTTGCCTGTCCCGGCGGGTCCGTCGGCAAAGACGAGCTCGTGGTTGCGCAGCGCGCGGAGATACATGTCCTGCGCGGCATTGCGTGCCCGCACGGGCCCGCGCTTGCGGGTCGCGATCTGCTCGAAGGCCGGGTGCCCGGCGGAATTCGCGTCTGCTGGAGGAAACAGCGTCCCCTGAAAGGCGCTTTCCTGGATCAGACCGTCCACGTCGCCCAGCGTCAGCGCTCCTTCGCGCCGCACGCGTTCATAGAGCCGTTCGAGCACGATGCGGGCGCGTGAGGTGGAATCCGGCGGCCCCTTGATCACGACACGGTTGCCGAGTGCGTTCAGCACCACCCCGAGCCGGCGTTCCATATGCGCGAGGTTCTGGTCGTAATGGCCGAAGACGAGCCCGGCGAGCCGGTTGTCGTCGAAGGTGAGCGCGATCTCCGCGTCCTCGGTCAGGCCCGGGAACGGGTCCACGGTGGGTTCGATGCGCTCCAAGCTCTGGTCCCTGCCCTGGTTGCGGACGGCCGGCACGGCCCTGATTCCCGGCCCGGTCACGCGGCGGCCACGAGCGGCGCGGCGTTCCCTGCGGACTCGGCGACTTCGGCAAAAAGGCTGTTTGGTGCCGTGCCGGTGATGCGGACCGAAACGACGTCGCCCGGCTGTGCAGCCGCGCCCGTCACCTGCACCTGCTGCAGATAGGGCGTCTTGCCATTGAGCTGGCCCGGATGCCGGCCCGGCTTCTCGATCAGGACATAGAGGACCCGCCCGACCGTCCCCCCGTTGAAGGCCTGCCGGTCGGCCTCGAGTTGCGCCTGGAGCCGCTGCAGGCGCTCGTCCTTCACGGCCTCGGGCACCTGATCGGTGTTGTCCGCCGCCGGTGTTCCGGGCCGCGGGCTGTACTTGAACGAGAACGAGGCCGCGAAGCCGATCTCGGCCGCGAGCCGGAGCGTGTCCTCGAACTCGCCGTCGGTCTCGCCCGGGAAGCCGACGATGAAGTCGGACGAAAGCGCGATGTCCGGCCGCGAGGAACGGATGCGCTCGATCAGCCGCCGGTACTCGTCCGCAGTGTGACGCCGGTTCATGGCCTTGAGGACGCGATCGGCTCCGGCCTGAACGGGCAGGTGCAGATACGGCATGAGCGCCGGTAGCTCCGCATGGGCGGCGATCAGGTCGTCCGCCATGTCGCGCGGGTGGCTCGTCGTGTAGCGGATGCGGGCCAGGCCTGGCATCTCGGCGAGGGTCCTCACGAGCCGAGCGAGGGACCAGACCCGGCCGTCCGGCCCGTCGCCGTGATAGGCGTTCACGTTCTGCCCGATCACCGTGATTTCGCGGACGCCCGCCTCGAGCAGCGCGCGGGCTTCGTCGAGGATCGCGGAAGCCGGCCGGGAGAGCTCAGCACCGCGCGTGTAGGGCACCACGCAGAACGAGCAGAACTTGTCACATCCCTCCTGCACTGTCACGAAAGCGGACACCCCGCGGCTCCGGATCCGGGACGCGCTCGGGCGCGGGAGGGTGGCGAATTTCTCGAACTGGTCGAACTCCGCGTCGACGCCTTTCCGGGCGGCCTGAGCCTCGCGGACCAGGTCGGGCAGACGATGATAGCTTCCCGGCCCGACGACGACATCGACGGCGGGCGCACGCCGGATGATCTCGCGGCCCTCCGCCTGGGCGACGCACCCGGCCACCACGATGGTCGTTTCCTGGCCTGCCTCCGCGCGCTCGGCCTTCAGCTCCCGCAGCCTGCCAAGCTCCGAATAGACCTTCTCGGCCGCCCGTTCGCGGATATGGCAGGTATTCAAGATGACGAGGTCGGCGTCGTCCGCGCTGCCCGTCTCGGCATAGCCCTGCTCCGCCACAACGTCGGCCATGCGGCCGGAATCGTAGACGTTCATCTGGCAGCCGTAAGACTTGATGAAGGCCTTCTTCACGGGCGCGAGCGTTCCTGCAGCCGAGGGGGAGAGCACCTTAATAGGGCTTCAGGGCCGTCAAGAGAATAGCGGCGGGGTCGCGGGCGCCGTACGGACGTTACCTCCGGCGAAGAACGGCGCCGATGAGGACGAGTCCCAGCCCGACGAATGTCAGCCCGAGCGCGACGGGCGCCATCGCCCTGGCTGCCGGCGGGTAGAAGACGAGGGCCGCCGCCGTAAAGGCAAGGGCCGGCAGGATCAGGGCGAAGCCGGACAGGACGAGTTCGAGCACCCATCCGGCGCTTCTTGGCTCTGTATTGTCACCCGCATCCCCGATTTCTCGAGGGAAGCCGTCGGGCTCCGCTCCCGGTTGTGAGTTCTGCATCCCGAATTCCTCCGGGACAGGGTCTAGGCCGGGCTCAGCTCAGGTTGCGTGCGCGCGAGCACATGCGGTGCAGGTGCGGAGCGAAGGGCCGCACCGCGGAGCGCACGGCGGACCTCCGCCTCGGCCTGGAAGGTCGCGCGTTTCCGATCCGTCTCGCGTCCGAACGGAATCGGCTCACCCCACGATACGACTACGTCCAGGGGACCCCCTTTGGCATAGGCAAGAAAGTGAGGCGGCAGCTCCATGTCGCCGTACCAGGCGATGTCCGGCATCTCGCGCCGGGTAACCGGCAGTCCGTTCCGGCGGGTGTAGGCTACCGCCATCGGCTGCAGCCGGATCTCCTCGTGGGCCGATTCGGCAAGAGCCGCGCGCGCAGCCCCGACCAGCGAGGAGCGGAACGGCAGGAGGCGGTTTCCGTCCCCCGTTGTGCCTTCGGGAAACAGGACGATGGCATCGCCGCCGGCGAGGCGCTCCGCCACTTCGGCGTTCACCTCCGCGGTTGCCGACTTGCGGCTGCGGTCGAGAAAAATACAGCGCTGCAGCCGGGCGCAGAAGCCGAAGACGGGCCAGCTGGCGATCTCATGCTTGGCGATGAAGGAGAGCGGGAGGAGGCTCGCCATCACGGGTATGTCGAGCCACGACACGTGATTGGCGAGGACCAGTGTCGGATGGCCGGTCGAGGGTGGCGTGCCGCGAACGATGACGCGGACGTCGAAAAGCCGGAGGAACAGGCGGTGGAAATAGACTGGAAGGCGATGGGCCAGACGCGCCCCGCGCCGGCTGGCGGCCATCTGGATCGGAGTCAGCACGACGAACAGAGCGGCGAGCACGCCCACCCGCGCCGCGAGCCCCATGCGTGTCATAGGGCCGATCCGGTCTCCGCAGACCCAAGCCGCAGGGTCATCGACAGAGCCGAGGCCCGCGTGCCGTCCGGGCGGGCGTAATAGCCGGGCCGATGACCGGTCGTGGAAAAGCCGAGCCGGCGATACAGGGCGAGGGCCGGGTTGTTTCCCTCTTCGACCTCGAGATGAACTGTTCGGACGCCCGCGTGAGCGAGCGCCTGGAGGTGGTTGAGCATGAGGCGGCGCGCTTCGCCCCGGCCCCGCGCCGAGCGGGCCAGCGCCACGCTCAGGATCTCGGCTTCGTCGAGGGCCGTCCGGGACAGCACGAAGCCGGCCGGCTGTCTGTCCCGTCCCAGGAACAGGCCGTCGATCCGCACCGCCGGGTCGAGCAGGAATGTATCGAACTCCCCGGCCTCCCAGGGCCGCGCGAAGGCGGAGGCGTGGATCTCGGCAAGCCGATGTGTGTGCTGAGGGCCGACCCGGCCGATGCGGGCCGCCGCGCGGGAAAGCCCGAGCCGGTCGAGCAGGCTCACTGCTGTGGCAGGCGCGCCCCGTCCTGCGGGCGCGCATCGGGCGGAGCGAGATAGAGCGGCTTCGCCATGGCCTGTTCGGGGCGGGCGACCGCGCCGAGCCGCGCGACCCAGGCAATCTCAGGCACGGGTGGGGCATCATGCACCCGGACATCGAGCCCTACCGCCCAGGCTTCCGCGGAGACGGCCGATGCTCCCGAACCGACCAGGAGAACGCCGCTCGAACCGAGTGAGCGCACGATCTCGCGGACGGTGAGGATCGAGGGCGGAATGATCGTCCTGCCGTTCGGCGCGATGGCCTGGGCGTAGACCCGGCCGCCCCTTGCATCGATGGCCGCGACCACCAGCCGGGATCTCGGATAGGCGATAAGCGGCGCCATGAGGGCCGACAGCGTCGTCACGCCGACGACCGGGACCCCGGCTGCGAGCCCGATCGCCCGCGCGGCGGAAATGCCGATCCTGAGCCCCGTAAAGCTACCGGGCCCGACAGTAACCGCAACCTTGTCCAGCGATGAGAAACCACCCTCGACCCGTGACATCACTCGGTCGAGCATGGGGAGGAGCGTCTCGGCATGGCCGCGCTCCATGGCGATCGTCTCGACCGCGACCGGCGTGATCGCGCCCCTGTCCAGCACGGCAACCGCGCATTGGCCGAGCGCGGTATCGATTGCGAGAATGCGCACCTAGATGCGTCAGGCCTGAATCGCCTCGACCTCCCGCACCTCGGGGAGGAAGTGCCGCATCAAGTTCTGGATGCCGTGCTTGAGCGTCGCCGTGGAGGACGGACATCCGGAACAGGCGCCCCGCATGTTCAGGTAGACGATCCCGTCCTTGTATCCCCGGAACGTGATGTCCCCGCCATCGCCCGCGACTGCCGGACGGACGCGGGTCTCGATGATTTCCTTGATGGTCTCGACCGTCTCGGCATCCGCCGGGTCGTAGAATTCCTCGCCTGGATCCCCGGAGATCTGCGCGCCCGCCGTGACGACCGGCGCGCCGGACAGAAAGTGCTCCATGATCGCGCCGAGAATGGCGGGCTTCAGGTGCTGCCACTCGCCCTCGCGCTTCGTCACACTGATGAAGTCGTGGCCGAGATAGACCCCTGACACCTCGGGCATCCCGATCAGCCGGGAGGCCAGCGGGGACGCGGCCGCGCTGGCCTCGTCCTGCGCGTCGAACGTGCCCTGCTCCATCACGACGCGGCCGGGAAGGAACTTCAGGGTCGCCGGGTTCGGCGTCGCCTCGGTCTGAATAAACATCGTCGCCTCGGAAGAATGTCGTGCGTTGCTGCGCTTCTAGCACAACGCTGAGCCGGATGTGGATCGTCCAGCGCGGGTCCGCAATGCGCGGATCTATCCCGCAAGCGCGTCGATCGCCTCGTCGGCTAGATCGCCCGGCACGATGACAATGGGTACCGGAAAAGTTCCGGACAGCTTGCCGGCGATGCTGGACACGAGCGGCCCCGGCCCCGAACTGCCGACACCGGAGGCGAGGACCAGAAAGGAGATATCCTGGTCCTCGGCGATCAGCCCCAGGATAGACTCGTCCTTATCGCCGAGCTTGACGGCTCGCTCTGGCTCGAGCCCGGGCGTGGCATCGGTGGCGAGGGTTGCGGCTTCGTCCAGGCGAACCGTCGCATCCTCCTCGGCTTCCGCGCGAAGGGCGTCCCCGACTCCAAGCCATTCGAAATTGTCGGGCGGTTCGGCCACGGCCAACATGACGAGCTTCGCGCCGGTACGGGCGCAGCGCCGGGCCGCGAAACGGATCGCGCGGCTGCACTCGGGCGTATCGTCGACCACAACAAGGAATTTGGGCCGATGCCCCGCCTCGAAAGACCGCCTGGTCGCGCTGATCATGTTTTCAGGTCAGCTCCGCCGCAGCGCCAGGATGCCGAAGCCCGTGGAAACGGGCAAGCGGCTGGGCCGCACCCGTTCAGCCCCGCACAAAGCCGACGATGTCCTTCACGGCGGCCATCGTCTGATCCGCAATGACGCGGGCGCGCTCAGATCCCTCCTTCAGGACGGAGTCGATATAGCCGTGATCGTCCTTGAGCCGCTTCATCTCGGACCCGATCGGACCGAGCTTCTCGACCGAAAGGTCCACGAGCGCCGCCTTGAACGCCGAGAACTGCGCGTTGGCGAATTCGCTGAGCACCTCCGGCTTGGTGCGGTCCGACAGGGCCGCATAGATGCCGACGAGGTTCTCCGCTTCCGGCCGACCAGCGAGGCCCGCCTCTTCCGAGGGCAGCGGCTCAGGATCGGTCTTGGCCTTACGGATCTTCTGCGCGATCGCGTCCGCGTCGTCCGTCAGGTTGATGCGGGAGAAGTCGGACGGATCCGATTTCGACATCTTCTTCGAGCCATCGCGCAGGGACATGACGCGCGCGGCCGGTCCGCCGATGAGGGGCTCGGTCAAGGGGAAAAACATGGACTCGCTCGTCTGATCGGGCGTGCCGCTTTGGAGCGCATCGATCTTGGCGATCACCTCGCCGGATCGCGAACGGCGGACAGCAAGCGGGTGTCCGGCGATCGCAGGTTGGAAATCGTTGTTGAACTTCTGCGCGACGTCGCGGGTGAGCTCCAGATGCTGCTTCTGATCTTCCCCGACCGGGACGTGGGTCGCGCGATAGAGGAGAATGTCCGCGGCCATCAGGGATGGATAGGCGTAGAGGCCCAGCGACGCGTTCTCGCGGTCCTTCCCGGCCTTCTCCTTGAACTGCGTCATACGATTCATCCAGCCGAGCCGGGCGACGCAGTTGAAGATCCAGGCGAGCTCGGCGTGACCAGAGACCTGGCTCTGGTTGAAGATGATGTGCTTCTTGTGGTCGATCCCGGCCGCGATGAACGCCGCCGTGACTTCTCGGATCTGGCTCTTCAGCTCCGGCTGGTAGAGCTCAGCCGTTATCGCATGCAGGTCAACCACACAGTAGATGCAGTCATACTGCTCCTGCAGCGCGACAAAGCGGCGGACCGCGCCGAGATAATTGCCAAGATGCAGGTTCCCGGTCGGCTGCACGCCGGAAAACACCAGTTCCTTGAAAGCCGACATCCCGAACCCGCGCGCCCGATGAGGCGCGGCCTTTATGGAACCGGTGCCCGGGACGCAAGTGGGAGATCACGCGCCAGTCGTTCCGGCCGCCTCCTGCGCCTTCAGCACGTCGGGCCGCGGCATCGAGATGATGTTGTACCCCGAATCCACGTAGTGGATCTCGCCGGTGACGCCGCCGGACAGCTCCGACAGGAGGTAGAGTGCGGAGCCGCCGATCTCGTCGATGGTGACCGTACGGCGCAGCGGCGCGTTCGCCCGCTGGAAATTGTACATGAAGCGGGCATCCGCGATGCCCGCCCCGGCGAGCGTACGAACCGGTCCGGCCGAGATCGCGTTAACCCGGACGCCCTGCGGGCCGAAATCGCTCGCGAGGTAGCGGACGGATGCCTCCAGCGCCGCCTTTGCGACGCCCATCACGTTGTAATTCGGCATGACGCGGGTGGAGCCGCCATAGGTGAGCGTCACCATGGCGCCGCCATTCTTCATGCGGTCCGCGGCGCGCTTCGCGATCTCCGTGAAGGAGAAGCACGAGATGAGCATCGTGCGTGAGAAGTTCTCCCGCGTCGTGTCGGCGTAGCGCCCCTTCAGCTCGTTCTTGTCCGAAAAGGCGATCGCGTGGACGAGGAAGTCGAGTCCGCCCCAGGCGTGATCGAGCGCCGCGAATACCGCGTCCACGGAACCGAGGTCCTCGACGTCGCAAGGCAGCACAAGCTCGGAGCCGACCGACTTCGCGAGCGGCGCGACGCGCTTGCCCAGGGCCTCTCCCTGATAGGTGAAGGCGAGCTCGGCGCCGTGCTCGGCCAGTATCTTGGCGATGCCCCAGGCGATCGAGTGGTCGTTCGCGACGCCCATAACGAGCCCGCGACGCCCGGAGAGCAGCTTGGTCATTCAGTCCCCGGCGATCTGATCGTGTGAAGCAGTGAACGCCGCCCTGAAGGCGGCGAGCCCAGTCGAAGTACCGCCTATCCTCATGCGTCGACGTGCTTCATGACGATTGTCGCGTTGGTGCCGCCAAAGCCGAAGGAATTGGACATCACGCAGCCGAGCGTCGCGTCATCGACGCGCTTGCGGATGATCGGCATGTCCGCGAAGGCCGGGTCGATCTCGTCGATATGCGCGCTCTCGGCGATGAAGCCGTTGTTCATCATCAGCAGCGAGTAGATCGCCTCCTGCACCCCGGTCGCCCCGAGCGAGTGGCCGGTGAGCGACTTTGTCGCCGAGATCGGCGGGCATTTGTCGCCGGAGCCGAAGACCTCGCGGATGGCCTCGATCTCCTTCTCGTCGCCCACGGGCGTCGAGGTGGCGTGGGGGTTGATGTAGTCGACCTTCGGGCCAACGCCCTGGAGCGCCATGCGCATGCAGCGCATCGCGCCCTCGCCGGACGGGGCGACCATGTCATGGCCGTCCGAGGTCGCGCCGTACCCGGCGATCTCGCCATAGATGCGGGCCCCGCGCGCCTTCGCATGCTCGTAATCCTCGAGCACCACGACGCCGGCGCCGCCCGCGATCACGAACCCGTCCCGGTTCCTGTCATAGGCGCGGGAGGCACGCTCCGGCGTCTCGTTGTACTTTGTCGACATGGCGCCCATGGCGTCGAAGAGGACGGACAGCGTCCAGTCGAGCTCCTCACAGCCGCCGGCGAAGATGATGTCCTGCTTGCCGACCTGGATCGTCTCGTAGGCGTTGCCGATGCAGTGGTTCGAGGTCGCGCAGGCCGACGAGATGGAATAGTTCACGCCCCGGATCTTGAACCAGGTGGCGAGCGTCGCCGACGAGGTCGACGACATCGCCTTAGGCACCGCGAACGGCCCGATCCGCTTCGGGCCCTTGGAACGGGCGATGTCCGCTGCTTCCACCACCACCTTGGTGGAAGGCCCGCCGGACCCCATGATGATGCCCGTACGCTCGTTCGAAACGTCGCCATCCTCAAGGCCAGCATCCCGGATGGCCTGGTCCATGGCGACATGGTTCCAGGCGGTGCCGCCGCCGTGGAAGCGCATCGCCCGACGGTCAACGACCTCCTCGGCCTTCATGCTCGGCGCGCCATGCACCTGACAGCGGAAGCCGAGATTGCCGTATTCCTCGGCGCGGGAGATCCCCGACCGCGCCTCACGCAGCGAGGCCAGAACTTCCTGCGTGTTGTTGCCGATGGACGAGACGATTCCCATCCCGGTGACGACGACGCGCCGCATTGCGCACTCCTCAGGCCCGACTCGGCCGGCCGCTCACGTAAGCTGCGAGCATTCTCTTCTCAACCGCCTCAGCCGCCCGCCGGCTCCGTCTCTGGCTTGAACAGCCCGACCCGCAGGTCCTTGGCCTCGTAGATCCGGCGGCCATCCGCCTCGAGCCAACCATCCGCGATGCCGAGGACGAGCTTCGATTTGAAGACCCGTCTGAGCTCGACGCCGTAGACGACCTTCTTGACGCTCGGCAGCACCTGGTCTGCGAACTTCACCTCGCCCACACCGAGCGCCCGCCCCCGGCCAGGGAGCTCGAGCCAGCCGAGGAAGAAGCCGACGAGCTGCCAGAGCGCGTCCAGGCCAAGGCAGCCCGGCATCACCGGATCGCCTTTGAAGTGGCACGGAAAGAACCAGAGGTCGGGCCGCACATCCAGCTCGGCCCGGACGAAGCCCTTCCCGTTCGGGCCGCCCGTCTCGGAAATCTCCGGGATGCGGTCGAACATCAGCATGGGCGGGAGCGGAAGCTGGGCATTGCCAGGCCCGAACAGCTCGCCCCGCCCACAGGCGAGAAGCTCTTCGTAGCTGAAGCTCGATTGACCCGCCATCCTGCTCGTGCGCTCCTGAACGTGGCGCCCGTGGCGACGCCGGGCCGGTCGTTAGCACATGGGCCGGAGCCATCAAAGGCAGCAGCCGAACGGGGCCGCACAGGTGCTAAGCGCCCGCAAATCTTGCGATAACACCTGTGCGCCTATATAGGTCGAGGCACCCGCCGAAATCGTCCGAGACCCATGATCGAGCTTCGCCCGAACGCGCCCCGCGACACCGCGGCCCAAATCGCGGCCCACGAGACGCTGGCACGTCGCGGCTGCCCGGTTTCAGACCTGAAGGACAAGCTCCGCCATGTCGGCCTGCGCCCGACGCGGCAGCGCATCTCCCTCGGCTGGCTGCTCTTCGCCAAGGGCGACCGGCACATCACGGCCGAGATGCTTTACGAGGAGGCGATGCGGGCCCGCGTGCCGGTGTCGCTGGCCACCGTCTACAACACGCTGCACCAGTTCACAGAGGCCGGCCTTCTGCGCCAGCTCGCGGTTGACGGCTCGAAGTCCTATTTCGACACGAACACGACCGAGCACCACCACTTCTTCGTGGAGGGTGACGAGCAGCTGATCGATGTGCCCGTTGACATCGCGGTGGGCGACCTGCCGAGTGCACCCGAGGGTATGGAGATCGCCCGGGTCGACGTGATCGTCCGCCTCCGGCGCAAGAGCCGCTGAGCTAAAATCCCTGGGCGGAGGCGAGCGACCTGCCCTACTCGACCTTCTCGTTCGGATAGACGCCCCAGAGGCGATCCTGCTTGATGAAGCCGGAGATGTCGCGCCCTGGCTGCGCGATCGAGACCCGGCACCAGCCGTCCTTGCAGGCTTTCACGCTCGTGATCACGCTGGGCTGGAGCTGCGCCACCACGTTCCCCTTCTCGTCCTGCCGATCGAAGAGCGGCAGCGGCTCCGTCCCACTCTTTGCCCAGGGCATGACCAGTGCGGTGCGCCGGCCGGACAGGAGCGAGTGCAGCACCCAGCCCTCGGTTCCGCCAGCGTCCCGAATTCTCCGCCAAACCTCGTATTCGGCCGTAATCTCGACGGGCAGGCCGGCTCGCTGGAAAACCCATGCCGTCCTGTGATCCTTGGAAGGACCCTCGCGCAGATTCACGCGGTCCGTCTTCAGGCTGACATAACGCGGCACGGGCAGGCCGGAGACCTTGCCGGCCGGGGTATCGGCCGCGGCGAGCGCAGGTAAGGCGCTCCCAAACAGGCACGCTGCGGAGAGTGCTGCCTTGAGAGCGCGGCGGAGTTGCGGGCGGGATTGCGGCATGGGCGGCTCATCCGGTCGATTGTCTTCGTCCGGGCCTCTGCTAGACAGGCCGGCTCTAGCGAGGCCAGGCTAAGGCCGCCATAGGACGGCTTGCCGCCCTGAATCGCCGGAATAGGGTTAAGGTCGCGTAAGCGCCGCGTATGTGGGGAAGTCGCAGGTCCATGATGCCGTCGCGGAAGAGACCGGTTGTCGTCGTCACGCGGCGGCTACCCAACGCGGTCGAGACGCGCATGCGCGAGCTCTTCGATACCCGCCTGAACATCGACGACAAGCCGATGCAGGCGGCCGATCTGATCGAAGCCGTGCGGAGCGCGGACGTGCTCGTCCCGACGGTGACGGACCAGATCAACGCGTCGGTGCTGGCGCAGGCCGGCCCGAACCTCAGGCTGATCGCCAATTTCGGCAACGGCGTCGATCACATCGACGTCCAGGCCGCCCTCGCCCGCGGGATCACGGTGACGAATACGCCTGGCGTCCTCACCGAGGACACGGCCGACATGACGATCGCCCTGATCCTGGCGGTGGCACGCCGTATCCCCGAGGGTGCCCGCATCGTCCCGGACGACGACTGGGCGGGCTGGTCGCCGACCTGGATGCTGGGCCGCCGCATCACCGGCAAGCGGCTCGGGATTGTCGGGATGGGCCGGATCGGCCAAGCCCTCGCACGCCGTGCCAAGGCGTTCGGGCTGTCGATTCACTACCACAACCGGCGCAGGGTCGCCTCACAGGTCGAGGAGGAACTCGAGGCGACCTACTGGGATTCGCTCGACCAGATGCTCGCCCGCATGGACATCGTGTCGGTGAACTGCCCGCACACGCCGGCGACCTACCACCTTCTCTCGGCACGCCGGCTGAAGCTGATGCGGCCGAGCGCCATCATCGTGAACACGGCCCGGGGCGAGATCATCGACGAGACGGCGCTCGCCCGGATGATCGAGGCGGGCGAGCTCGCCGGGGCCGGGCTCGACGTGTTCGAGCACGAGCCTTCCGTCAACCCGCGCCTCGTGAAGCTCGCCCGCCAGGGCAAGCTCGTGCTGCTCCCGCATATGGGCTCAGCCACCGAGGAGGGCCGGCTCGACATGGGCGACAAGGTCATCGTGAACATCCGGACCTTCATGGACGGCCACCGTCCGCCGGACCGGGTGCTGCCGAGCATGCTCTAAGGCCGGCTCACGTTAGGGCCTTCTCGTAGCGCCACGCAGCCTGGCCATCCTCGTAATAGTCCGGCATCTCGGCAGTCCGGGCGTAGCCCGCGTTTTCGTAGAGCTTGCGAGCCGGCCGGTTGTCGGCCCTGACCTCGAGCCGCATTCGGCTGCGGCCGGCATCGCGGGCGGCGTCCTCGGCGGCTTCGACCAACCTGCGTCCGAGCCCCTTGCCATGCGCAGTCGGGGCAACCGCGACGGAGGTCAGCCAGCCGAGATCCGACCCGCGCCGGATCTGCACGAGCACGTACCCGGCAACCTCCGTTCCCTCGACGGCGACTTGCGCGAGGATGGTCGGCGACTTGATCGCGTAGCGGAGCGCGCGCCGATCCAGGCGGTCAGTCGGAAAGGACGCATTCTCGATTGCGAGCAGTGCGTCGACGTCGCCCGGCTGAGCCGGGCGAATGTCTGCCTTGACCCGCCTCCGGCTCAAGCCACCGTCCAGCGATAGGTCCAGGTCTCGGTGAGAGCCTTGTCGCCGGACCGCAGATAGGCGCGCAGATCGGCCGATTGGCCGGGTTCCAGCTTCAAGTCGATGGCGGCCCGGAACCCGCCCGTGTGCTCGTTCGGCACCACGAACGTCCCGACGATCTGGCCGGCGGACATCGAGGGCACGACCTGCACAAGGCTCGGATCGGACAGGTAATAGGCGAGGTTGCCGCCCGCGAAATCGATGAGGAAGCGCCGCACAGACTTGTCGGCCGGATCGACGGACCCGCTCGCACGGGCGGGCGCCTGGAAGGTGCTGATGACCTTCCCGCCGGGATGCATGTCCTCGCCCGCGCCGATCGCCCGCACGCGATAGCCCAAAGTGACTTCCTGGCCTGGCTCGTAAGGTTGGCGCGGTCGCCAATAGGCGACGACATTGTCGTGCACTTCAGCGGCGGTTGGGATCTCGACGAGTTCCACTGCGCCCTCACCCCAATTTCCGGTCGGCTCGACCCAGTAGCTCGGCCGCATCTCGTAGGCGGCCTCCAGGTCCTGGTAGCTCTCGAAGCGGCGGTCGCGCTGCATGAGCCCGAAACCGCGCAGGTTGTTGTCCTGGAAAGCCTGGACGGTCTTGGTGGCCGGGTTGCGGATCGGTCGCCAGATCCACTCGCCCGAGCCCGCATGGATCAGAAGCCCGTCGGAATCGTGCACCTCGAGACGGAAATCGTCGCCCGTCCGGCGCTCGTTCTCGCCCGAATAGAACATGGATGTCAGCGGGGCCAAACCCGCCGCCACGATCTGCCGGCGCGGGAACAAAGTGGCACTCACGTCGAGCGTCGTTTCGCCGGATGGATAGATCTCGAACCGGTAGGCGCCCGCGACAGAGGGGCCATCGAGCAACGCAAGCACGGTTGCGCGTTCTGCGCCGGCGGCCGGTACGTCGACCCAGAACTCGCGGAAGAACGGGAATTCCTCAGGCTGCTCACGCCCGTCCACGTTGATCGCAAGGCCGCGGGCGGAGATGCCGTACCGCTGATCGCGGCCGAGAAAGCGGAAATAGCTTGCGCCCAGGAAAGCGATAAGCTCGTCGAAGACCTTGGGCGTGTTCAGCGGGTAGTGAAGGCGGAATCCCGCGAAGCCGAGATTGATCGGCAATGGTCGCTCGATGCGCGTCCGGCCATAATCGAAGAGCTGGGGCTGGTAGGCGACGGGTGTCGGTACGCCGTCCCGGATCACGTTCACGGTGATCGGGCGCGTGTACAGGAAGCCGAGATGGAAGAGCTGCATCCGGAACGGCCCGCCCGACGAGGCGAGGAACGCCCGGTCCGGGCGAAAGCGGATGTCGCGATAGGCGTCGAAATCCAGGTTCTGGAGCGGCTCGGGTAGGGGCGGCAGCCCCGCATCGAACGGCGCGGCCGCGAGGTCGCGCGCCCGTCGGACGACGTCCTCGAAGCGGAACGGGATGAGGGGCGGCGCCGCGCTCTGCTGCGCGCGGGCAGGGGAAGCGGCGGCAGCCGCGGCGGCCAAGGTCGCGAGTGCGCTCCGGCGCGTGAAGTCAGTCATGGTCAACGTCTTATAAGAGCGTGCCTGAGATCGCACGACCCTGACGGAGGCGAAGTGAGCGTTGGGTGAACGGGCGGAGGAGCCTCGGCGTCGGGAACCGCCGCGCCTTCTGCCGCTTGGACTGAATGCTGACCGGGGGTAGGCATGATCGGACGGGTCCTCGCACTTGCCATCGGGCTTTTCGCAGGCCTGACCGCCTCGCAGGCGCCGGAATTCGCGCAGCAATATCGGCAGCGGATCGGCGGAGCGATCGATGAGCTACGCCGGGTCGTCGGGACCTTCGACGAGAACGCCCGGGCCGAGGGCGTCACGCGGGAACAGGCGATCACCCAGCTCGCTGAACAGCCGGACACGCTTGTGCGACGACAGGGCCCGGCCATGAGCGAGATCGTCGATCGGCTGCAGCGGCTCGAGCGCCAGCGCGACGCAGTGGCCAATGCCGGCCAGTTCGAGCGTCTCGCCGTGCTCGCCCGCGGCTTCGACGGCCAGCTCGCCCGCGCGACCTATCTGGATTTCGAGCCGGCTTGGCCGGCGACGACCGAGGGGCTGGTCATCGGGGGGGCCGGCTTTCTCCTGGGATGGGGCGGATTCGCGCTTCTGTTCCGGGCGGTGGGCCGGCTGAGGCCGAGCCGCTGGCGAGGGCGCCCTGGAGGACAGCTCCGCTCGGCCTGACCCGAGCGGAACAACATTCCTATCTGACGAGCGTATTCCGGAACGCCCAGGGCTCGGAGGTGTCGACGTCCTCCGGGAACAGGCCGGGCCGGCCCTCCAGCGGCGTCCAGTCCGTGTACTGGCCGATCACAGGGCCGAGATACGGCATCTGGACCTCAAGGCAGCGGCGGAAATCCGTCTCGTCGGCTTCCACGATCCCGGCTTCCGGGTTCTCCAGCGCCCAGACCATGCCGGCGAGCACGGCCGAGGAGACCTGCAGGCCCGTCGCGTTCTGATAAGGCGCGATCCGCCGGGTCTCCTCGATGGAGAGCTGGGATCCATACCAGTAGGCGTTCCTGCCGTGCCCGTAGAGCAGCACGCCGAGCTCGTCGACTCCGTCGACGATCTCATTCTCGTCGAGGATGTGCCAGGCCGGCTGACGCTCGCCGCCCTGGCCGAACATCTCGTGCAGGGAGAGCACGGCGTCATCACAGGGGTGATAGGCGTAGTGGCAGGTCGGCCGGTACACGGCGCGGCCGCTTGCGTCGCGCACGGTGTAGTAGTCCGCGATCGAGATCGACTCGTTGTGCGTGACCAGGAAGCCGTATTGCGCCCGGGCGGTGGGCGTCCAGGACCGCACGCGGGTGTTCGCGCCGGGCTGGAGCAGGAAGATGCCGGCCTGGCAGCCCTTCTCGTGGCCGCGCGCGTTTTCGGGCATCCAGGGCTCGAACGTGCCCCAGCCGAGCTCGGCCGGCTGCAATCCTTCCGAGACGAAGCCCTCGACGGACCATGTGTTCACGAAGACCCGGCGCGGCTTCGGGCTCCTCGCCCGCTGCGTATCGCGCTCGGCGATGTGGATCCCCTTCACGCCGACCTTGCTCATCAGGGCGGCCCAGCCGTCGCGCGTGGTCGGCTCCTCGTGCGCCATGCCGAGGTCGCCAGCCACGTTCAGCAGCGCCTGCTTCACGAACCAGGACACCATGCCGGGATTTGCGCCGCACGTGGAGACGGCCGTCGGACCGCCCGGGCGTTTCCGCTTCGCGGCGAGCAGCGTCTCGCGCAGGGCATAGTTGGTCCGGGCTTCGGGCCCAGCGGCCTTGTCGAAATAGAACCCCGCCCAGGGCTCCACGACCGTGTCGATATAGAGCGCGCCGATGTCACGGCAGAGCTCCATGATGTCGACGGACGACGTGTCGACCGAAAGGTTGACGCAGAAACCCTGGCCGCCGCCCTCGGTCAGCAGCGGCGAGAGAAGCTCCCGGTAGTTCTCCCGTGTCACGGCCGACTGAATGAAGCGGATGCCCCGCTCGTCGAGGATCTTCCTGTGCGCATCATCGGGATCGATGACCACGAAGCGGCTGCGGTCGAACTCGAAATGCCGCTCGATCAGCGGGATCGTGCCGCTCCCGATGGAGCCAAGGCCGATCATGACGATCGGGCCGCTGATGCGGCCGTGGACGGGCCAATCTGTCATTCCGGGGTGGGTTTCCTTCTGCTGATGGACGATGCGGGCCACATGGAGGGCAGTCGCCGCGGGGTCAACCGGTAGCAGCGCATCGTGACGGAGGCGCGAAGCCGCCGGCCTCTTGCTTTACCCCAAGACCTTGAACGCATTAGAGGTCGATCACCCCTCCGGAGAGAGGCGGGACGGGATAGGGACGTTCGGGGACCGGGCCAGAGTTCAACCGGCTCGAGCCGAACCACACCTGGAGCTTCATGGTGCCTTCCCTGTCCCGCCGCGAGATCCTCGCCGGCGCCGCCGCCGTCACGCTTGCTGCGCCGGCCATCGCTCAATCCTCCTTCCCGAACCGACCGATCACCATGGTGGTGCCCTTCGCGGCGGGCGGCTCGACCGACGTCGTGGCGCGCATCATCGCGCAGAAGATGAGTGAGGGTCTCGGCCAGCAGATCGTCGTCGAGAACGTCGCCGGCGCGGGCGGGAATGTGGGCGCCGCTCGCGTCGCAAAGGGCGAGCCGGATGGCTACCAGATCCTCATGGGCACGGTCGCGACGCATGCGCTGAACCCGCTCATGCTGAAGCGCAAGCCCTACGATCCGGCGACCGACTTCACGCCGATCTCGCTGTTGGCCGTCGTGCCGAACGTGCTGATCGTGAACCCGTCGCTGCCGGCCAAGACGGTCCCGGAACTCGTTGCGCTCCTCAAGGCCAATCCGGGCAAGTACAACTACGCGTCCTCCGGCATCGGGACGCCGCTCCACCTCTCGGGGGAGCTGTTCAAGAGCCTCGCCAAGGTCGAGATGACCCACATCCCCTATCGCGGCTCCGGCCCGGCCCTGAACGATGTCGTGGCGGGCGTCGTGCCGATCCAGTTCGACAATCTGCCATCCGCCTCCGCCTTCATACAGGCCGGCACGCTGAAGGCGCTCGGCGTGACGACGAAGGAGCGGGCCGCCTCGTTCCCGGACGTGCCCACGATCGGCGAGGCACTTTCGGGCTACGAGACCTACACCTGGAACGCGCTCTTCGCCCCAAAGGGCACACCGAAGGAGATCGTGGACCGGCTGAACGCGGAAGCCGTGAAGGATCCCGCCGTCGGCGAGCGCATGAAGGTGTTTTCGGCGGCGGTGGTCGGGTCCACGCCCGAGGCACTGGTCGAGCACGTCACGGCCGAGATCGCGAAATGGACTCCGGTCGTGAAGGACGCTGGCGTCTCGATCGACTGAACCGCGGCAAGAAAAAGCCCGGCCAGGAGGGCTCCTGGCCGGGCGAGAGTTTCCACTAACCTGCGATCACAAGGCCCGAGATAGGCTGAAAAGTCGAGGATCGGTTTAAGACTTGGTTAACCCTGAACGCTTGGCGCCCCGGCGTGAACGGATGGCCGGCGTGGGGGTTGAGCCCCGTCTCACGGAGAGGGAGCCCGATGCAAACCCTGGTCATCACGGGCGTGTCGAGCGGGATCGGGCTGGAGACGGCGCGGCTCGCCATCGGGCGCGGGGCCTGGGTGTTCGGCTCGGTCCGGACCGGCGACGATGCCGTCCGGGTCGGGCGCGAGCTCGGGCATGGGTTCACGCCCCTCATCTTCGACGTGCGGGACGAGGCGGCCGTGAATGCCGAGGCGGAGCGCCTGCGCGAGATCCTCGACGGGCAGACCCTCTCGGGCCTCGTGAACAATGCCGGGGTCGCGATCCCCGGCCCCATGCTGGCGCAACCGATCGACGAGCTTCGCGAGGTTCTCGACACGAACCTGCTCGGCACGGTCCTGGTGACGCGCGCCTTCGCGCCGCTTCTCGGAGCGGACCGGACCATGCAGGGCCCGCCCGGGCGGATCGTGAACATGACCTCGATCGCCGGAATCCTCGGCCAGCCGTTCCTGTCCGGCTACGTGGCATCGAAGCACGGGGTCGAAGGGCTGTCCGACACCCTTCGGCGGGAGCTTCAGGTTTTCGGCATCGACGTCGTCGTGGTCGGCCCAGCCCCGGTCCGCACGCCGATCTGGGACAAGGCCGAGCACTACAAGGGCCGCTACGTTGGCACGGCCTGGGGCGAGGCCTTCGATCGCGGCGTCACGACGCTGGTCGAGGCGGGCCGGCACCACAGCCTCGAGCCGCAGGCAATCGCGGAACTCGTCTGGGAGGCCCTGACGATCAAAAGTCCCAAGCCGCGCTACTCACCGGCGCAGCATCCGATCCTGGAGCAGGGCCTCGCGCGGATCCTGCCCCGACGCCTCGTGGACAAGCTGTTCGGCGGCTTCCTCGGGCTGCGAAAGGCCTCCTGAACAAGCGGCTGCATCAAGCTCTCAAAGGAAGTGCGGGACTTGGCCGATCGCTTCCGCCCGCACGAATACGCGATTCCGCGCGGAGCGGGGTGAGCCGATCGCAATCTCGCTGAAGCCAGCTGAGACCAGCTTCGGCCGGAACTCGGCTTCGAAAGCCTGCTCGAACTCTTCCAAAACCTCGATGAGCAGCGACTTGATCGATGGGAGAAGCGGCTCCAGGCCGCCGAGGACGAGCGGCTCCGAGCCGTCGACGTCGATCTTGACGTGGTCGGGGCGTGCGTCGGGCACGATCCGGACGAAGTCGTCCGCACGGAACGTCATCACGGATTGGGAGCCAATCTTCTGTCCCGCCAAGTCGGTCGGCAGTTCGGACCCGGCAAGCGTCGTGGCGTAGCCGGGCTCAAAGGAGCTCAGCGTGACGCTGGAGAGCCCCGTCCGGTCGGAGAGCGCGAGGTTGAGCGCTCGCACCAGCCGGTCGGCATCATTGCGGACGAGGTTCTTCAGCAGCTGCAGGTAGGTCGGCCCGAACGGCTCGAACGCGTAGACCGCTCCGGCGCCGCGCTTCGTCGCGTAGACGGCGTAAAGGCCGATATTGCTGCCCACGTCCCACAAGACTTCACCGGGAGCCACGCAGGTATCGATCCAGCGGATCGTCTCCGGCTCCTTCAAGGCGACATGCGCGGCCTCGCCCAGAGAGCGCCGGAGACCCGACAGCCGGATCGGCCCAACCGGCGAATCGAGTGTGTCGTGATCGTCGGAATAGACGTCGAGATTATAGCGGAGCTTGCGAGCGGTCTTCACCGCGTAATCGTGCGGCAGAAGGGCCAGGTACCGCTTTACGGCGCCTGCGATCAGCCACGACAAACCCATGCCCCGCCCGTCCGATTACGAGACGGCTCCTTAGAGAACGGTCGGGCCGCTCACAACCGGAGCGGCCCGGCCTTGATCAGGCTGCCCGCGCGAAGGCCGGAACGTCGTCGTTCGCGAGCGCGCCAATGAGGGCCGCAAGGTCCGGCAGGGGGGCGAGGTCGCCGGTCGCCTGGACGAGGCCACGCGCGCCGGCGAGGGCGCCGGGAACCAGCTCCAGGCCGAGGAAGCGCTCGCGTTCCACCGGGCCGGGCAGCCACAGCCCCGCGACCGCCTCGGCCGAGAAGCCGAAGCGCGCGTAATAGGGCGCATCGCCGACCAGCAGCACGGCCCGGTGCCCGAGCTCTGCCGCGCGCCCGAGAGCCTCGCGCATCAGCTTGGCCCCGATCCCGAGGCCTTGCAGGGCCGGATTGACCGCGATCGGGCCGAGCAGCAGCGCGGCGCGGCCCGGGCCGGCCGTCACGTTCCACAGGCGAACGGTCGCGACGAGCTCGCCGCCGCGCTCGACCACGAGCGCCAGCTCGTCGGCCGGGAGCCGGCCTTCGCGCAGCCGCTCGCACGTCTTGGCGAAGCGCTCGTCGCCGAAGCAATCCTGGAGCAGCGCCTCGCGGGCCGCGATGTCCTTCGGGGTCTCCGTGCGAATGTCGAACAAGGCCGTGCCCTCCCGGGGCGGAAGTTGGGAGACAACAGCCCTCGCACCTGCCGCTGACGCGACAGGCCGTCCGGGGGTGATGGAGTCGTAAGGGGGCATGGCCGAGCTTGTCCCGGCCAACCCGCTGCCTCTAGGCGACCCGTTTCGGATCGGGGTCCCCGGGCAAAGCCCGGGGACGACAGCGTCGCGCTACGTCAGATGACGTGCGTCTCGAGCGGCGGCAGGCCGTTGAACGCGACCGACGAGTAGGTCGACGTGTAGGCGCCGGTTCCCTCGATCATGACGAGGTCGCCGATCTCCAGCGAGACGGGCAGCCAGTACGGGGTCTTCTCGTACATGACGTCCGCCGAGTCGCAGGTCGGGCCGGCGAGCACGCAGGGGACCTTGCGGTCTCCGTCGTGGTCCGTCCGGATCTTGTACCGGATCGACTCGTCCATCGTCTCGGCGAGGCCACCGAACTTGCCGATGTCGAGATAGACCCAGCGAACCTCGTCCTCGTCGCGGCTCTTCCTGGAGACGAGCACGACCTCGGACTCGATCACGCCCGCATTGCCGACCATGCCGCGACCCGGCTCGATGATCGTCTCGGGCAGGCGGTTGCCGAAGTGCTTGGAGAGCGCCTGGAAAATCGAGTTGCCATAGGCCTCGACCGCCGGGACATCCTTCAGGTACTTCGTCGGGAAACCGCCGCCGAGATTGACCATCGAGAGGTTGATCCCGCGCTCCTGGCACTCGCGGAAGATCCAGGATGCCGACGCGAGCGCGCCGTCCCAGGCTTCCGTGTTCGCCTGCTGCGAGCCGACGTGGAACGACACGCCGTAGGCCTCCAGCCCAAGCCGGTGCGCATGCTCGAGGACGCCGACCGCCATGTCCGGCTCGCAGCCGAACTTGCGGGACAGCGGCCATTCGGCGCCGGCGCCGTCGCACAGGATGCGGCAGAACACGCGGACGTCCTCAGCGCCGGTCTCCTCGACGGCCCGGGCGATCTTCTCGACTTCGGCCTCGCAATCCACCGCGAAAAGCCGCACGCCGAGTTCGAGGGCGCGCACGATGTCGCGCTCCTTCTTGATCGTGTTGCCGAAGGAGATGCGGTCGGGGGTCGCGCCGGCGGCAAGCGCCATGCGGATCTCCGCCACGGAGGCCGTGTCGAAGCACGAGCCGAGCTCGGCCAGCAGGGCCAACAATTTCGGCTCGGGATTCGCCTTTACGGCATAGAAGACGCGGGTATCCGGCAGGGCGCGCGCGAACTTCTCGTAGTTCTCACGCACGACCTCGAGGTCCACCACGAGGACCGGGCCGTCGGCTAGACCCGCGCGTCGCCGGTCATGCAGGAAGTCACGGATGCGCTCCGTCATGGCGCTCTCCCCAAGAAGGTTCAACGTGCCGGATGGCCGGCCCCGGTGAATGGTCAGGCGACAGAGAAGGCCTCTGCCGCCCGGCGTCATTGGGTGGATGAGCGACGTCCCGCCCCGTGCGATGGAAACACGGGGACGACACAACGCACCGCCGACCCGACGATGCTGCCTTCGTTTGGATGGGGAGACCCCGTCCGCACGCCTGGCAATGAGAAACAAGCCTCTTCGGTGCCGGCCTTTGGAGGGCCGACGAGACCAAAAAAGCCCGTCCGTCGTTGCTTCAAGCTACGTCCCCCGTGGAGTGCGGGGTTCGCCGGTTTTCCCTCCGGCTGCCGGTTGTTGTCGGGGTTCGGTGTTTCCACCGGGATCGCCGCCTTGGGGGTCCAACCCGTCCGGCATCGATCCTAAAACCCCTGGCGGCTGTCCGGCCTCTTGTCCGGATGCCCACCAACCGGCACGCGGCCACAGGCACGTGCGAAATTGGGCAAGGCGGGAGATAGGGTTATTCGCCCCTGCGCACAAGACCCTTTTTGGGCCTGCGCCCGGACATTTTCGCCCGGCAGCCGGTCAGGCGGAGAGGACGAGAATTCCGGCCTGCCCATCAGCCGCCCCGAAGGCGAGCCGGCCGCCCTTCTTGTCCCAGGCGAGCGCCGTGATCGCGCTGTCCGCGGCGGGCCGCCGGGCCAGGAGTTCGGCGCCGTCATCGAACCGGACCAGGAGCACGCATCCGTCCTCGTAGCCGATCGCGAGCACGTTGACGTTCGGGTGGAACGCGACCCGGACGACGCGCGCGTGACGGACACCGCATTCACGCGGGGCCTTGCCGGTCGGGCCCTCCTTCGAGCCGAAGGGCCAGACGATCGCGGCATCTGCCCCGGACGTCGCGAGCCATGCGCCCCCAAAGGACCAGGAGAAGGAGCGCGGCTTCCCCGCATAGCCGGTCATCCGCATGTGGCCGCGGTCCGGCTGCAGGCGCCAGCCATGCATGGCGTTCTCCTGCATGGAGGTCACCACGAAACGCCCGTCCGGCGACCAGGTCACGTCAAGATGGGAGCCCTTCCAGGTGAGGAGCTCGGGAGGCGTGTCGAGATTCGGAAACCACAGCGTCGAACCGCCGTAATGCGCGACCGCAAGGCGATACCCCTTTGGCGCGAAAGCGAGGCCGCGAGCGCCCGAGGGCGCCTCCCAGGTCTTGGCCCGGCCCTTCTCGTCCAGCGCCGTGACCTTGCGGCCGGCCGCAAAGGCGACACCACCTGAGGGATGGACCGCGAGTGCGTCCACCCAGCCGGAGCCCTTCGCGAGTTCCTTGACCGCGCCATCGGGCGTGACGGCCACCACACGCCCATCGTCGCCGCCGGTCACGATGCGCTTCTCGTCCCCCGCGGCGGCCAGGATCGCACCGTCGGAATGGGCCTCGATCCGCCGCGGCTCACCCTCGCCGTTGGCAAGAAGGACCGTCCCGTCGCTGAGCGCGAAGGCAGCTATCGCCCCGAACCAGGCGAGGCCGGTCACCTCGGCTCCGGCCGCGACAGGCAGGACCTGATCGGTGAGGGAGGTCAGCGTGGCGGACATGCTTCTCCTGAACGTGTCGTGGCCGGGCTCGTCCCGGCCATCCCGACCCGAGAAGCGTCTCGGCTAAGCAATCGAGCTCACCGGGACAAGCCCCGTGAGGACAGCGGTTCGGCTACGCCGCGCAGGCGAAAAAGCCGTCCCGAATGGCCTTCTCGTTCAGATCGCGGCCGATGAACACGACGCGGCTCTCGCGAGCCTCGTCCGGGCGCCATTCGCGGGACAAGTCGCCGTCCAGGATCATGTGCACGCCCTGGAACACGAAGCGCTTCGGCTCCTTCGGGAAAGCGACGATCCCCTTGCAGCGCAGGATGTTCGGCCCTTCGCGCTGGGTCAGATCCGAGATCCACGGCATGAACTTGTCCGGGTTCACCTCGCCCGCCCGGAACGAGAAGGAATCGATCTCCTCGTCGTGATGATGGTGATGCCCCTCCTCCAGGAACTCGGGCTCGACCTCCATGATGCGGTCGAGGTCGAAGGCGTTCCGGTCGAGCACTTCGGTGATCGGGATGTTGCAGTTCACCGTCCGGTGGATCGTGGCGGACGGGTTGATGGCGCGGATCCGGGCCTCGACATCGGCCAGCCCCGCCTCGTCCACCAGATCCGTCTTGTTCAGGAGGATCACGTCCGCGAAGGCGATCTGGTTCTTCGCCTCCGGAGCGTCCTTGAGACGCTCGGACAGCCACTTGGCATCCGCGACCGTGACCACGGCGTCGAGCCGCGCGCGCTGAGACACGTCTTCATCGACGAAGAAGGTCTGCGCAACGGGTGCGGGATCCGCGAGGCCCGTGGTTTCGACGATGATGGCGTCGAACTTGCCGCGCCGCTTCATCAGGCCCTCGATGATGCGGATGAGATCGCCGCGCACGGTGCAGCAGATGCAGCCGTTGTTCATCTCGAACACTTCCTCGTCCGCGCCGACGACGAGATCGTTGTCGATACCGATCTCGCCGAACTCGTTGACGATGACCGCGTAGCGCCGGCCGTGCTGCTCGGTGAGGATGCGGTTGAGGAGGGTCGTCTTGCCGGCCCCGAGATAGCCGGTGAGCACAGTGACGGGGATCTTCTCGGCCATCCAAACACTCCGATGGAAAGGTCTCAAACGCACACGAGCCGGGGGCGAAGCCTCGGCTCGGATCACGCGAGAGCCTTATATCGTTTGCGGGACGCGCGACACCAAGGCCAGACGCGCGGCCCGGCCTTGCGAAAGAAGCGAATGCTGCCGCTCAGAGCGGCCGCTTGATCCAGCGGGCGACGAGACCGAGGATGCCCTCGCGGAAGAGCAGCACGCAAAGGACGAAGATCAGGCCCTGAACGATGGTAACCCAGGCCCCAAGAGTGGCGAGGTAGTTCTCCATCGTAATAATGACGGCCGCTCCGATGATCGGGCCGAAGACCGTGCCCATGCCGCCGACCAAGGTCATCAGCACCACTTCGCCCGACATCGACCAGTGCACATCGGTGAGCGAGGCGAGCTGGAACACGATCGCCTTCACGGCGCCGGCGAGCCCCGCAAGGGTCGTCGAGAGCACGAAGACAGCGAGCTTGTACTGGTTGGCCCTGTAGCCGAGCGAGATCGCGCGCGGTTCGTTGTCCCGGATGGCCTTCAGCACCTGCCCGAAGGGGGAGTGGATGATCCGGTAGATCAGGCCCAGCCCGAACAGGAACACGGCTGCGACGACGAAATAAAGCGTGAGGTCGTTAGCGAGGTTGATGAAGCCGAACAGCTTGCCGCGGGGCACCGCCTGGATGCCGTCCTCGCCCCCGGTGAATTTTGCCTGCAGCGAGAAGAAGAAGATCATCTGCGCAAGCGCGAGCGTGATCATCGAGAAGTAGATGCCCTGGCGCCGGATCGCGACCGCACCGAAGACCAGGCCGAGGAACGCCGCCGTGACCGTGCCGGTCAGGATCGCGAGCTCTGGCGGGAAGCCCCACACCTTCGCCGAATAGGCGGAGAGGTAGCTCGCCATCCCGAAATAGGCCGCGTGGCCGAAGGAGAGGAGGCCGCCGTAGCCGAGGAGCAGGTTGAAGGCCAAGGCGAAGAGCGCGAAGCACAGCACCTTCATCAGGAAGACGGGGTAGAGGATGAACGGTGCGACGAGCACCGCGATGGCGATCCCGATGAAGACCTTCAGGTGGAACGAAGCCGTGCCGCGCGGCTCATGGAGCACGGTCGGCGCGCCGCTCTCTGCTGTGGGCAGCGCTGCCCCGGCGATGGTGGCGTTGGCCATCAGGCGGCCCTCCCGAACAGGCCGGCCGGCTTGATGAGCAGGACCAGGACCATGATGACGAAGATGACGGTGGAGGAGGCCTCCGGGTAGAAGACCTTGGTGAGGCCCTCGACGAGGCCGAGCGCGAAGCCCGTGATGATCGAGCCGAGGATGGAGCCCATTCCGCCGATGACGACCACCGCGAAGACCACGATGATCAGATCAGCGCCCATATTCGGGTTCACCGAGTAGATCGGCGCGGCGAGCACGCCCGCGAAAGCCGCGAGCGCCACCCCGAAGCCGTAGGTCAGCGTGATCATCAAGGGAACGTTGACCCCGAAGGCGCCGACGAGCGTCGGGTTCTCCGTGGCCGCCCGGAGGTAGGCCCCAAGCTTCGTCTTCTCGATCATGAACCAGGTGGCGAGGCAAACGATCAGCGAGGCCACGATCACCCAGCCGCGATAATTCGGCATGAACATGATGGGCGCGTCGAACAGCCTGATCTGCTGCCCTCCCGTGAGCTGTGCAGGGATCCCGTAAGGCAGGCCGGACACCCCGTACTCGTTGCGGAACAGGCCCTGGATGATGAGAGCAAGACCGAAGGTCAGCAACAGGCCGTAAAGGTGGTCGACATGCACCGTCGAGGTCTGGCTCGGCCTCTTCCAGGCGTACAGGGAAGAGGCAGCGACCCCGATGGCCGCAGCGCCCGCGAAAGCGACGGTGGGCCCGATACGGAAGAGATAGAACAGAATGAGGAAGCCGAGGACGGAGCCGCCGATCAGCACGAAGCTCTGGCGCTGGTTCGTGAAGCTGAGCGGCGCGATGTAGTTGCGCTCGATGAGGATGCCGACGCCGCCCACGATGACCGGGGCGAGGATCAGGGCCCACCAGTAGCCGACGCCGAGATAGTTGAGCAGCATCCACGCGACGAAAGCGCCCATCATGTAGAGCGCGCCGTGGGCGAAGTTGATGATGTTCAGGAGGCCAAAGATAACCGCGAGCCCGAGGCTCAGGATCGCGTAGAACGATCCGTTGATGAGACCCAGTAGGAGCTGTCCGAAGAGGGCGGCGCTGGGCACGCCGAAAATGGTGATCATGCGACGGGGTCTCGGGCCGGGAACGCGCCTGCTCCATTGAGGGGAGGAGAAGGCGCCTTACGTCAAGACCGCTCCGCCGTTTTGGCGTAGCGATCGGGTGGTGCGGCCACCGCTCCTTCGTGAGCGGAGGTCGGGCAGATCAGCTCTTGCCGACGAGCGGGCAGTTGCCCTCGTTCATCGGCCGGAAAGCCTCCTCGGTCGGGATCGTCGCGACCGTCTTGTAGAGGTCCCACTCACCTTTCGACTCCTCCGGCTTCTTGACCTCGAACAGGTACATCGGGTGGATCGCCCGGCCGTCCGCCCGGATCGAGCCCTTGCCGAAGAGCGGGTCGTCGATCGGGGTGGCCTTCATCTTGGCCATGACGTCCTTCGCGTCCTTGCTCTTCGTCGCCTCCACGGCCTTGAGATAGTGGATGACGCTCGAATAGACGCCCGCCTGGGCGCTCGTCGGCATCTTGCCGCCGAACTTCGCCGCGAAGCGCTTGGAGAAGTCGCGCGTTGCGTGGTTCTGGTCCCAGTAGAAGGCCTCGGTGAGCACGAGTCCCTGCGCCGCCTTGAGGCCGAGGGCCTTCACGTCCGACGAGAAGATCAGCAGCCCCGCCAAGTTCTGCCCGCCCTGCGTGATGCCGAACTCGGAGGCCTGCTTGATCGTGTTGATCGTGTCCGAACCGGCATTCGCGAGCCCGATGACCTTGGCCTGCGAACCCTGCGCCTGGAGGAGGAACGAGGAGAAGTCGGCGGCCGAGAGCGGGTGCTTCACGGCGCCGAGCACCTTGCCACCGGCCTTCTTCACGGCGTTCGTCGTGTCCCGCTCCAGCGCGGCCCCGAACGCGTAGTCGGCCGTGAGGAAGAACCAGCTGTCCCCGCCCTTCTTGGTCATGGCGGCGCCGGTGCCGTTGGCGAGCGCCCAGGTGTCGTAGGTCCAGTGCACGTTGTTCGCAGTGCACTTCTCGCCCGTGAGGTCCGAGGTGCCGCCACCCGAGATCATGAAGATCTTGTTCTTCTCGCGGGTCACTTCGGACACGGCGAGGGCAACGGAGGACGTCGTCACGTCCAGAATGACGTCGACGCCGTCCTGATCGTACCACTTGCGGGCGATCGAGGAGCCGTTGTCAGGCTTGTTCTGGTGGTCGGCGGAGACGATCTCGGCCTTGATGCCCTTATCGGCTGCCTTGAAGTCCTCGACTGCCATCTGGGCGGCGACGACCGACCCGGGGCCCGAGATGTCGGCATAGAGGCCCGACATGTCGTTCAGCACGCCGAGCTTCACCGTAACCTGTGCCTGGGCTGCATTCGCGCAGGATGCGGCTAGCGCCGCCGCAAGCACTGTACCGAGTTTTCTCATGTTCAACCACTCTCCTGAAACCGTTGCCCGCGAAGGCCGGTCCGCGACCTTCGCGGGCGCTCCCGTTCCCGCTCAGCTCTTCTTCACGAGCGGGCAGTTGCCTTGATCCAGAGGACGCCAGACCTGGTCGGCCGGAACCTTGGAGAGGATCTTCGCGACATCCCAGTCGCCCTTCGCCTCTTCCGGCTTTTTCACCTCGAGCAGGAAGGCGTCGTGGATCTTCCGGCCGTCCTCCCGGATCGAGCCCTTGCCGAACAGGATGTCCTCAGTTGGGGTCGCCTTCATGCGTGCCATGATCTTCTGCGGGTCCTTCGACTTCTCGGCCGCGACCGCCTTCAGGTAGTGCAGCACGCTGCTGTAGACGCCCGCATTGGTCATGTTCGGCATGCGGTTGTTCAGCTTCTCGCCGAAGCGCTTCGACCAGGCCCGGGTCTGGTCGTTCTCGTCCCAGTAGAAGGTCTCGCTGAACACGAGGCCCTGGGCGGTCTTCAGCCCGAGCGCCTTCACGTCGTTCACGAAGACCAGCATGCCCGCGAGGCTCTGGCCGGCCTGCGTGATGCCGAACTCGGCAGCCTGCTTGATCGAGTTGACCGTGTCGCCACCCGCATTGGCGAGCCCGATGACCTTGGCCTTGGAGGCCTGAGCCTGAAGGAGGAAGGACGAGAAGTCGGTGGTCGGGAACGGCGTCTTGACCGAACCGATGACCTTGCCGCCGTTCTTCTGCACGACGGCCGACGTGTCGCGCTCGAGCGCATGGCCGAAGGCGTAGTCGGCGGTCAGGAAGTACCAGGTGTTCCCGCCCTGACGGACCATGGCGCCGCCCGTTACGTTTGCGAGCTGCACCGTGTCATACGCCCAGTGCACCGTATTTGGCGAGCATTGCGTCCCGGTCAGGTCCGAGGTCGCTGCCCCCGAATTCATGAAGATCTTGTTCTTCTCGCGCGTGATTTGGTTGACAGCGAGGGCGACTGACGAGGTCGGCACGTCGAGGATGACGTCGACGCCTTCCTGGTCGTACCACTGGCGCGCGATATTCGCGCCGATATCCGGCTTGTTCTGGTGGTCTGCCGCTACGATCTCGACCTTCACGTCGTCGCCGACGATCTTCTGCGCCCGCGCGTCCTCGACCGCCATGCGGGCGGCAACAACCGAGCCCTCGCCCCCGATATCCGAATAAACGCCCGAGCGGTCGTTCATCACGCCGAGCTTCACCGAGACCTGCGCCCCAGCCGACCCCGCCATGAGGGCCGTCAACGCGACGGCCGCAAGCAACGTTCTCCCTGTCATGCGTTCTCTCCCTGTGATGTTTGGTGGTGATTATTCTTCTTAGACGCCGAGATAGCGGTGAAGCTTCTCGAGGTTCTGATCGAGCACCGCATTGGGGATCATGTCGACCACCCTGCCCTGCTCGACGACATAGTGCCGATCCGCGACCGTCTGCGCGAAGCGAAAATTCTGCTCAACCAGCACGATGGTGAACCCATCCCGCTTTAGGCGCTCGATCGTACGCCCGATCTGCTGGACGATCACCGGGGCAAGGCCCTCCGTCGGCTCGTCAAGAAGCAGGAGCTTCGCGCCCGTGCGCAGGATGCGGCCGATAGCCAGCATCTGCTGCTCGCCACCCGACAGCTTCGTGCCTTGGCTTCCTGAGCGCTCGCGCAGGTTCGGGAAGAGTTCGTAGATCTGGTCGATGGACAGGCCGCCCGGCTTGACCTGCGGCGGGAGGGTCAGGTTCTCGTAGACGGAGAGGCTCGCGAAAATCCCGCGCTCCTCCGGCACATAGCCCATCCCAAGGCGAGCGATCGTGCGCGACGGCATCCCGATCGTCTCGACGCCGTCGAACATGATGGAGCCGCTGCGCTTCTGCATGATGCCGATAATGGAGCGAAGCGTGGTCGTCTTGCCCGCGCCGTTGCGGCCGAGCAGCGTGATGACCTCGCCCGGCGCCACGTCGAACGTGATGCCGTGCAGGACATGGCTTTCGCCGTACCAGGCCTCGAGATTGTTGACCGCGAGCAGCGGCGCGACCGTGCTCGAAGGCGCGACGCGAAGGGCGGCGCTCTCACGCATGGCCGGCTCCGATATAGGCTTCGACCACGCGGGGATCCCTTGAGACGGTGTCGTAATTGCCCTCGGCCAGCACATTGCCGCGGGCCAGGACCGTGATCGTATCCGAAAGCGAGGCCACGACCGACAGGTTGTGCTCGACCATGAGGATCGTGCGGTTCTTCGAGGCGCGCCGGATCAGCGCGGAGTTCCGCTCCACGTCCTCGTGTCCCATCCCAGCCATCGGCTCATCGAGCAGCAGCATCTCGGGATCGAGGGCGAGGGTGGTGGCAATCTCAAGGGCGCGCTTGCGGCCGTAGGAGAGCTCGACCGCCGTGTGATTCCGGAACTCCGACAGCCCGACCTGCTCGATCAGGTTCAGGGCGTCGCCGTTCAACTCGTTGAGTACGCGCTCGGAGCGCCAGAAGTCGAAGCTGTCGCCGCGCTTTCGCTGCAGCGCGATGCGGACATTCTCAAGCACCGTCAGGTGCCCGAATACGGCCGAGATCTGGAAGGAGCGCACCAGCCCCAGCCGCGCCACGTCGGCCGGCTTCATGTTGGTAATGTCGCGGCCCTTGTAGACGATCGAGCCGCGACTCGGCTGGAGGAACTTCGTCAGGAGATTGAAGCAGGTCGTCTTGCCGGCGCCGTTCGGGCCGATCAGCGCGTGGATGGTGCCGCGCTTCACCTTGAGGTCGACCTCACCGACAGCCGTGAAGCCCTTGAAGTCGCGCCCCAGACCACGAGTCGACAGGATGATGTCGTCAGCCATTCCGATGTTCGGTCCCCGGCGTTCCCAGCGCCGAGTTATCCGTCGGCCGCTTGGCCGGTATGAGCCACACGCAATCCGGGCAAGTCAACACGGACCAAAGGGTGAGACCAAAGGTGCCAAAAATTCGGTCAGGTGGCACCCTCGGCCGCCAGGAGATCGGCCTGGTGCTGGGTGATCAGCGCGTCGACGACCTCGTCGAGCGCCTCGCCCGAGAGCACCTCCTCGAGCTTGTACAGCGTCAGGTTGATGCGGTGATCCGTCACTCGACCTTGCGGGTAGTTGTAGGTCCGGATCCGCTCGGAGCGATCGCCTGAGCCGACCTGCGACTTCCGGTCGGCGGCCCGCGCAGCGTCCTTCGCAGTGCGCTCCCGATCGAGCAGACGCGATCGGAGTAGCGCAAGTCCCCGCGCCTTGTTCTTGTGCTGCGAGCGCTCGTCTTGGACGAATACCACGATCCCGGACGGGATATGCGTGATGCGGACGGCCGATTCCGTCTTGTTGACGTGCTGGCCGCCGGCACCCTGCGCCCGCATCGTGTCGATCTTCAGGTCGGAATCGTTGATAGCGATGTCGACCTCTTCAGCCTCCGGCAGGACGGCGACAGTAGCGGCCGAGGTGTGGATGCGCCCGGAGGCTTCGGTTGCGGGCACGCGCTGCACGCGGTGCACGCCGCTCTCGAACTTGAGCTTCGCGAAGACGCCGCGGCCCTTGATCTCGGCCACGACCTCCTTGAGCCCGCCGGCAGTCCCCTCGCTCTCCGACATGACCTCGACGCGCCAGCCCTTCAGCTCGGCGTAACGGGCGTACATGCGGAAAAGGTCGCCGGCGAAGAGCGCCGCCTCGTCGCCGCCCGTGCCGGCCCGGATTTCCAGGATCGCGCTCTTCTCGTCGGCCGCGTCCTTCGGCAAGAGCAGCAGGTTCAGGTCTGTCGCGGCCTGTTCCAGCGCCTCGGCGGCCGCGGGCCGCTCGTCGAAGGCGAGGTCGCGCATCTCCGGGTCCGTCCCGGGATCATCCAGCAGGGCGTCGAGCCCGGCGAGATCTTCTTCGCGCGTCCGATAGGTCCGGATTGCCGCCACGACGGGGTCGAGCTCGGCGAGCTCGCGCGAAAGCGCGACGAACTGGTCCGGCTCCGGCGCGCCGTTCAGGGTCGCGCTGACGATGGCGTGCCGGGTGAGAACCGCATCGAGCTTTGGGGCTGGAGGTGCTTGCATCAGGTCTACAGCGGGATTCCGTGCCGCTCGGCAAAGTCGGTGAGCGCAGGCCGCAGGCTCTCATGCGTCCCCGACCGGTCCATCTCGCACCGGATCAGCTCCTTGAGGGGCTGGGTGTCGAGTTCCAGGATCATGGCCTTGATCGGCCCTATGGAGGCGGCCGACATCGAAAGCGAGCGGAAGCCGAGGCCGATCAGCAGCATCGCCTCGAGCGGCCGGCCAGCCATCTCCCCGCAGACGGTGACCGGACAGTCCTCGGCTCCGGCAGCCTCGACGATCGAGGCGAGCGCCCGCAGAGGCGCGCGGCTGACCGGATCGAACCGGCTCGCCACAAGCTTGTTGCCGCGATCCGCCGCAAACAGGAACTGCATCAGGTCGTTCGAGCCGATCGAAAGGAAGTCCGCCGCCTGAGCTATCTCGCCGATCTCGAACAGGAGCGAAGGCACCTCCACCATGGCGCCAAGTGAGAGCTTCTCGGGGAGTGGATTTCCTTGGCGCTTGAGCCAGTTGACCTCGCCCTCGACCAGGAGCTTGGCGCGCTCGAACTCGGCCGTGCTCGCGACCATGGGGAACATGATGCGCAGATGGCGCCCGGCCGCGGCTTTCAGGAGCGCGCGGCTTTGGATGCGGAGCAGCGCCGGACGGTCGAGCGCGATGCGGATCGCACGCCAGCCTAGCGCCGGGTTCTCCTCCTCGACCCGCGGCATGTAGGGCAGGAGCTTGTCGCCGCCGATATCGAGCGATCGAAAGGTGATCGGCGTGTCCCCGGCGGCCGCATAGACGTCCGCATAGAGGAGTTGCTGGTCCTTCGCGGACGGCATGCGTTCGGCGATCATGAACTGCAGCTCGGTCCGGAACAGGCCGATCCCGACCGCCCCCGTCTCGTGCAGGTGCGGGAGGTCGACCAGGAGCCCGGCATTGAGCTGCAGCGCGATCTCGACGCCGTCCTTCGTCACGGCCGGGCGTTCCCGAAGCTGGCGGTATTGCGCCTGGCGCCGGGCGCGGAGCCGCGCCTTCTCGGCATAGGCACCCTCGACTTCCGGCGGCGGCCGGATCTGCACCTCGCCCGCGCCGCCGTCGACGATGATCGCGTCGCCGGCTTCGACGAGGGAGGCCGCACCCTCCAGCTCGCTGACGACCGGAATGTTCAGCGCGCGTGCGACGATCGCGATGTGGCTCGTCTCGCCGCCCTCCTCGAGAACCAGGCCGCGCAGGCGCGAGCGGTCATAATCAAGGAGCGCGGCGGGCCCGAGCATGCGGGCGACGATGATCGCGTTGTCGGGGAGGTTTTCGCGCGGGGCGACCATGTCCTGGCCGGCCAGCTTGTGGAGCAGCCGGTTTGCGAGATCGTCGAGGTCGTGCAGCCGCTCGCGGAGATACGGCTCGGTGACGCGCATCAGGCGAGCGCGCGTGTCACTCTGCACCCGCTCGACCGCGGCCTCGGCCGTGATGCCCGTCCGGACGGCATCGCGCATGCGCCGGAGCCAGCCCGGATCATGCGCGAACATGCGGAAGGTCTCGAGGACCTCCCTGTGCTCGCCCCCGTGCGCGATATCGCCACGCTCGAGCATCTCGTCGATGGAAGAGCGGACCTCGCCCAGCGCATCGTCCAGCCGGGAGACCTCGGCCTCGACGTCGCTCGCGATCAGGTTGCGGATGACGACGCGCGGCTCGTGCAGGACGGCGTAGCCGAGCCCGAGTCCATCGGCGAGCGCGACACCCTTGAGGTAGGCGGGACCGCGTGCGGCCGGCTCCGAACCGGGCGGCCCAAGGGACTGGAGTTCGCCCGAGGCGATGAGCTCTGCCAGCACCATCGCGGTCGTCTGGAGCGCCTCGACCTCCTCCTCCGCATAGACCCGGTGGGTCCGGTTCTGGACGACCAGGACCCCGAGCGTATTACCCGCCCGCAGGACCGGAACGCCCAGAAAGCCGTGATAGACCTCCTCGCCCGTCTCAGGCCGGTACGAGAAGGCCGGGTGGGATTGTGCGTCGGAGAGCGCGAGCGGCTCGGCATTCTGCGCGATAAGGCCGACAAGACCCTCGCCCGCCTGCATGGTGGTGAGGTGGACGGCCTCGCGGTTGAGCCCTTCTGTCGCGTAGAGCTCGAGCGTCCTGTCCGCCCGCATCACGTAGAGCGAGCAGACCTCCGAGACCATGTTGGACGCGATAAGGACGACGATACGGTCAAGCCGGGCCTGAGCGGGCGCGGGCTCGGCCATGACCTCGCGCAGGCGGCGCAGGAGCACGCGCGGACCGCCTGGTGCACCTCGCATCTCAGCAAACCGTGACTTCTGACCCGCTTAGGCAAAACACGACCGGCAGAGCCCCACGCAGAGCCCGTTTCGGCATGAAATCAGGCTTTATCCAGGCCGTATAGCGAGTGCAGCGTCCGCACGGCAAGTTCGGTGTAGGCCGCGTCGATCAGGATCGAAAACTTGATCTCCGAAGTCGTGATCGCGCGGATATTGATCCCCTTTTCGGCGAGCGCCCGGAAGGCGCGGGATGCGACGCCGGCATGGCTCCGCATCCCCACCCCGATCGCCGAGACCTTCACGACGTCCGTCGCGCCCTGGATCTCGGTGAGCCCGATCCGCTCCCGGTTTTCCTGGAGGATGGCGCGCGAACGCTCGTAATCCGCAGCCGGGACCGTGAACGTGATGTCGGTCGAGGCCTGATCGTCGCTGACCACCTGGATGATCATGTCGACATTCACGTTCTGGTCCGCGAGCGGACCGAAGATCGCCGCCGCGACACCGGGTTTATCGGCAACGCGCCGAAGCGTGATCTGGGCCTCGTCCTTCGAAAAGGCGATCCCGGTGACGACGGACTGCTCCACGATGTCCTCCTCGTCGCAGATGAGCGTGCCGGGCTTGGGGTCGGCGGGGTCGTCGAAGCTCGATCGCACATAGGTCGGCACCCGGTACAGCATGGCGAGCTCGACCGAGCGCACCTGGAGGACCTTCGCGCCGAGCGAGGCCATCTCCAGCATCTCTTCGAACGCGACCCGGTCGAGCCGGCGCGCCTTCGGCACCACGCGGGGATCGGTCGTGTAGACCCCATCCACGTCGGTATAGATATCGCAGCGCTCGGCCCCAAGCGCCGCCGCGAGCGCGACCGCGCTCGTATCCGAGCCGCCCCGGCCGAGCGTCGCGATCCGGTTCGTCTCGGGGTGGACGCCCTGGAACCCGGACACGACCGCGACCTCCCGCCCCGTCTCGAAGGATTCGAGGATGGCCGCCCCGTCGATGCTGGCGATGCGGGCGGAGCCATGCCCGTCGGAGGTGCGGATCGGGATCTGCCACCCCTGCCAGGAGCGCGCCGCAAGTCCGGCATTCTGCAGCACCAGGGCAAGAAGGCCGGACGTGACCTGCTCGCCGGACGCGACGACGACGTCGTATTCCTTCGGATCGTAGAGCGGCGCCGCTTCCTTGCACCAAGCCACGAGCTCGTTTGTCTTGCCGGCCATGGCCGAGACCACGACGGCCACGTCGTAGCCGGCCTCGACCTCGCGCCGGACATGGCGCGCGACGTTGCGGATGCGCTCCACATTGGCGACGGAGGTGCCGCCGAACTTCATGACGAGACGTGGCATCGGGTCGTGTCGTAAGGGGTTGCGTTCCGCCGATGCCGAAGGGAGCCGGGCCGGTCGCCCGCCGGGCGCGTATCGCGTATGGTCGCGCGATGTCAACGCAGAGCGCCTTCCGCCACGCCGGCACCGTCGACCGGGCCGAGGTCGACCGCTTCGACCGCCTGGCGCGGGATTGGTGGGACCCGAACGGCCCGATGCGGGCGCTTCACCGCATCAACCCGCTCCGGCTCGTCTTCATTCGAGATGAAGTGTGCCGGCATTTCGGTCGTGACCCGAAGGTGCCCTTCCCGCTCTCGGGCCTATCGGTTCTCGACGTCGGCTGCGGGGCGGGCCTGCTGTCCGAACCGATGGCGCGGCTCGGCGGGAGGGTGACGGCGCTCGATCCCAGCACCCGCAACATCGAGGCGGCACGCCGGCACGCCGCGGAGGGAGGCCTGGCGATCGACTACCGCACGGAGACGGTCGAGGCCGTCGCGGCAGCGGGCGAAACGGCCGACGTTGTCATCGCAATGGAGGTGGTGGAGCACGTTACCGAGGTCGACACCTTCATCCGGGCCTGCGCAGACGCAGTCGCGCCCGGCGGGCTGCTCCTTCTCGCGACGATCAATCGGACGATGCGCTCCTTCGCCCTCGCGATCGTCGGGGCGGAATACGTGCTCAGATGGCTCCCGAAGGGCACGCATGACTGGGAGAAGTTCGTCACGCCGGAGGAGTTGCGGGCCGCGGCGGAGCGCGCGGGCCTGACCGGATTTCGCACGCGCGGTATGGTGTTCAACCCCCTGGAGCGTGACTGGGCGCTCGCGCGGGACACGGCCGTGAACTACCTCGCCGCGGCCGATAAGCCGGGCGGCGCATGATTCCCGTTACGCCCTCGATCGCGCTGGACGAAGCCGAGATCCAGGAGAGTTTCGTCCGCGCCTCCGGGCCCGGCGGTCAGAACGTCAACAAGGTCTCGACCGCGGTCGAGCTGCGCTTCGACGCGATGCGCTCGCCGGCGCTTTCAGATGCCGTGTTCTACCGTCTGAAGTCGCTCGCCGGCCGCCGCATGACGCAGGAGGGCGTGATCGTCATCGACGCCCAGCGGTTTCGCTCGCGCGAGCAGAACCGGGCCGACGCTCTTGAACGCCTGGTCGCGCTCATCCGGGAAGCATCGGTCGCGCCGAAGCCGCGGCGGGCAACGCGGCCGACGCTCGCCTCGAAGAAGCGTCGGCTTCAGGGCAAGACGATCCGGTCCCGGGTCAAGGAAGGCCGCGGGCGGCCGTCCCTGGAAACCTGAGCTACTCCGCGTCCGGCTGCCGTGTCGGATGCGCGTCGGCGAAGGCGGGAAGCGCCATTGCAGCCGCCTCTGCTTCAAGCAGGCGCGAACAGCCGGAGAGATCGGCGCCATAGCGGCGGGCATTTGTCATCTGCGGGACGAGGCAGATATCCGCGAGGGTCGGCCTCTCGCCGAAGCAGAACGGGCCAGCCTCGGAGGCGACGAGCTTCTCGCAGGCGGCGAGCCCTTCCTCGTTGACGCGCCGCGCCCAGGCGATCGTGGTGTCCTCGTCGGAGAGCGACCTGATCTGGTTCAGGACCCGCAGGTTCTGCAGCGGATGCGTGTCGCAGGCGATCGCGCCTGCGAAGGCGCGTACTTTGGCGCGACGGACGGGATCGGACGGCAGGAAGGACGGCTCGGGATAGGTCTCGTCCAGCCATTCGATGATGGCCAGGGACTGAGTCAGAACGGTGCCGTCGTCGAGCACCAGCGTCGGCAGTAGCCCCTGCGGGTTCAGCTTGAGGTAGTCGGGGGCGCATTGCTCGCCCCTCCTGAGGTGCCGGAAGGCGTGCTCGACCGTCACGCTCTTCAGGTTGAGGGCGATGCGCACCCGGAACGCCGCGCTCGAGCGATAATACCCGTACAGCTTCATCCTCGCGCCCCTCCCCGGCCGGCGCGCTTCACTGGCGAAGGCGAGGCTCCTTGTCGAGCATGCGGACGAGAGCTACGAACCCTGCCGGAGGAACACCATGGACATCTTTCCGCCTTCCAAGCATCCGAGCCGCCGCGTGAACCCCGACTGGTTCACCGGGACGGTCTGGCAGGACCCGATCGTCGAAGCCCCGGAGCCGGCGCGGATCCGCGCCGCGCGCGTAGCCTTCGAGCCGGGCGCCCGCACGAACTGGCACACGCATCCGCTCGGCCAGACGCTGCATGTCGTCCAGGGTATCGGCCACGTTCAGAAGGAGGGCGAGCCCGTCCAGGTCATCCGGGCCGGCGACACGGTCTGGATTCCGCCGAACGAACGGCATTGGCACGGCGCCTCCCCGACACACGGCATGGTGCATATCGCCATGCACGAGTTCGACGGTGAGAAGCACGTGACCTGGATGGAGCCCGTCACGGACGAGCAATACGCGGTTAAGCCGAGCGCCTGACTCGGATCCGGGGGAACTGGCCTCAGTTCCCCATCCGGTCGCGCCATTGCTGCTCGCCGGCGAAGCAGTTGGCGCGCCTGGTCTCCTGGGCCAGGAGAACGAGCGAGCCGCCCTCATGCGCGGCGGCGCGTCCGGGCGTCGGCGCCGAGGCAATCTCCATGATGATCTTAGTCTTCACCGCGTCACGGAACTGCGCCTTGTCCCGGGCCGGGACCAGGAAGGCGCCCTGCCCGCCGATCACGCAGTCGCGGTAGTAGAGATCGAGATCCTGGATATCGAAATAGCCGGCATCCTTGAGCATGATGGGCAGGCCGTTGATCGTGATATTGCGCGCCATCGCATCGGCACGCGCGGCGAGAACCGAGCGGCCCTGGTTGTTGGGGCCGTCGCCCGAGACGTCGATCACGCGCCGTATGGCCGATACCCCGCTTTCGTCCTGCATCTTCACGGCATAGTCGATCGCACCTGAGATCGAGGTGCGTGAGGCGCGACGCGTCGGCTTTCGGGAAAGCTGGTCGGCGAAAGCGTTCGCCCCTTCCGGGCCTTCTATGATGGCCCAGGGCAAAAGGGTGCGCTGATCGCTCGCGCCCGCCCACTCCATGTACGAGACCGCGATGCGGCCGACCGCGCCCCGGCGGATGGCGTCATGGACGATCTGCGACCGGAAGGCCTCGATGAAGCCTTCGCGCTGGAGAGTCTGCTCGTCCGGGTCCATCGAGAACGACACGTCGACGGCGATCACAAGGGCGAGGTCGACCTCGATTTCGGCGCGGGCCGGCGCGGAGCTCAGAACCGCCCAGGCGAACAGGAGAGCGGCAAGACGGCAGAGACAGCGCGGCATCGGCGCCTCCCGACGAAGAGCGGCTAGTGTGGCAACCACCCAGCAGGATGCAAGCCGCGGTCCAGACCCGGAACGCCCTTATGCACGCGATCGTGATTCCACGATGACCAGCGCCTGCCGGAAGGCAGCGTCGGCGTCGAGTTTCGTCGTGTCGAGCAGGATCGCGTCCTCCGCCATGCGGAGCGGGGCGTTGGGCCGACCCTGGTCGCGGGCGTCGCGGCGCTGGATGTCGGCGAGAACCGCCGTGAAATCAGCCGGTTCACCGGCGGCCGCGAGTTCCCGCTGCCGACGCCGGGCACGCTCTTCAGGAGCCGCCGTGACATAGAGCTTAAGGTCGGCATCCGGGCAGACGATCGTCCCTATGTCGCGGCCGTCGAGCACCGCGCCGCCCTCCTGGCCGGCAAAGCGGCGCTGAAACGCGAGAAGGGTCTCGCGCACCGGCCCGAAGGCTGACACGATGGACGCCGCCTCACCCATCTCGCGGCTTCGCAGTCGCGGATCGTCGAGGCCTGCCGTATCGAGCGCCGCCGCAGCCCGGGCCGCAGCGTCCGGGTCCGAGAGCTGTTCCCGACGGTCGAGGACATCACGGGCGACGGCCCTGTAGAGCAGGCCGGTGTCGAGATGCGGACGTCCGAGATGGCGGGCGAGGCGGCGGGCGAGCGTGCCCTTTCCCGAAGCCGCCGGGCCGTCGATGGCGATCACCATCAGGACAGCTCGGCTCCAAGCTGCCGCATCAGTGGAGCGAAGCTGGGGAAGCTCGTCGCGATCACGGTGGAATCGTCGGCCGTCACAGGATCACGTGCCGCCAGGCCCATGACGAGGAACGCCATGGCGATGCGGTGGTCGAGATGCGTCGCCACGAGGCCGCCGCCCGGGACCTTGCCGCCCATCCCGTGCACCGTCAGGTCGTCGCCCGACACCTCCGCCCGGACGCCGTTCGCCGCGAGCCCGTCGGCAACGGCCGCGAGCCGGTCGGATTCCTTCACACGCAGCTCCTCGAGGCCGCGCATGACGGTCGGCCCCGTCGCGAAGGCGGCCGCCACCGCCAAAACCGGGTATTCGTCGATCATCGAGGGCGCGCGCCCGGGGGGGACCTCGACCCCCTTGAGCGGCCCGTAGGCCGCACGGATGTCAGCGACACTCTCGCCGCCGATGTCTCGCTCGTTCAGGAACTCGATCGCGGCCCCCATCTCGAGCAGCGTGCTGATGAGACCCGTGCGGAGCGGGTTCATCATGACGTTCTCGACCACGACGTCCGAGCCGGGCGTCACGAGCGCCGCGACCAGCGGAAACGCCGCGGACGAAGGATCCGCCGGCACGACGACCTCCGCGCCCGTGAGGTCAGGCTGACCCTCAAGCGCGATGCGGCGCCCTGCCCCGCTCTCCTCGATCGTGATGACCGCCCCGAAATGGGTGAGCATGCGCTCGGTGTGGTCGCGCGTCGCCTGGCGCTCGACGACTGTGGTCAGGCCGGGCGAGTTGAGGCCCGCAAGCAGCACCGCGGACTTGATCTGCGCGGAGGGCGCCGGCGTCTCGTAGGTGATCGGGATGGTCTCGCGCGGGCCGCGGATCGTCAGCGGGACCCGCCCGCCCGGCGCCTGTTCGAGCACCGTCGTGCCCATCTGCACGAGCGGATCGAGGATCCGTCGCATCGGCCGTTTCCGGAGCGAGTCGTCCCCGTCGAAGGTGCTGGTGATCGGGTGGGAGCCCGCCACCCCCATCATCAGCCGTGAGCCGGTCCCCGCATTGCCGAAATCGAGCACCTGATCCGGTTGAGCCAGGCCGCCTATGCCGGCGCCGATCACGCGCCAGCGTCCCTCGCCCTCGCGCGTCACCCCGGCGCCGAGCAGCTCCGCGACCTTGGCCGTGTTCAGCACGTCCTCGGCCTCGAGCAGGTTCTCGATCCGGGTCTCGCCGCGCGCAAGCAGGCCGAAGATCAGGGCGCGATGGGAGATCGACTTGTCTCCGGGGACGCGCACCCGCCCGCGGAGGGGCGAACCGGGCCGGGACGCAATGGGCGAGGCGGCTTGATGAGACCGTGACACGATGATCGGGCGATGTCGGAAAGAGGCGGGAGCCGGGTTAGCATGGTGACCGGCGCGCGTCATCCGCGCTTGAATTCCGACCGCCAACAACGAATTGACACTCTTCGGCTCCGCGACTAACGGGGCCGCTCTCATCCAGCGGAAATCTTGCACGTGGCTAGACCAGAGCTCGGCACGAAGCGCGTCTGTCCGACGACCGGCCGAAAATTCTACGATCTGAACCGCGACCCGATCGTGTCGCCCTATACCGGCGAGGTCCTTCCGCGCACGGCCTTCGAGCCGGCCATGAAGGCCGCTCCCGCCGCTCGGGCCCGCCCGGAAGAGGATGAAGAAGACGCGGAAGTCGTCGCCGGCGGCGCCGAGGTGATCTCGCTCGAGGACGTGGCCGAAGGCGAGGACGCCGCGGCCGCCGTCGAGGACGATGCTAATCTCGAGGAGGATGGCGCGACCGACGACACGTTCCTCGAAGAGGAGGAAGAGGGTGGCGACGACGTGGCCGACCTCATCGACGGCGACATCGAGGACGAGGAGGAGGCGTAGGCCTCGCTCATTCCGTCATCGGCCTTGAACTGGCCGACGGCGGCCCATATAGAGGCGCCGCTGCTTCGGCGGCGCCGACGCGGCTTTCCCATCGCCGCGGACGTGTCTGGGGCCATAGCTCAGTTGGGAGAGCGCGTGAATGGCATTCACGAGGTCGGCGGTTCGATCCCGCCTGGCTCCACCACGCGACAGGCCAGCTCTCATTCGACCGCTCTGAAACTGCCCCGTCCAGCGTGTCTGGCCGCGATCTAGAGTGCCAGGTCGGCTGCTAGCCCGATCAGAAGCCTCACGCCGTACACCGTCCAGAACGGCACCTAACGAGGAGCGTCCGGCGATCGCATTCGTCCGGGGGCGCCCGCGCCTCCGGGCCCGCGGACCTCCCAGCCCTATGCCGAGACGATGATGTCGTTCGGGCATGGATCGACAATCTTGATTGCCCGTAAGTCTCGTTTCGCACCGGAGCTTCTCTCCGGAATCAACGTTGTGCATCTGTCCTCATCGGACGTTCCTCCCAGACTGCACCCCGGCCCGCCCTGCAGGCCGGGGTTTTTCATGCGCTATGCTGGTGCTGCGGCAGGTTGCCGCTCCATCCTCAGACCAGCCCGGGGGTGACGAGGCCCGCCGGCGGGAAACTCTTCGTTGACCGTGCTGCCGACTTCCGCGGAACCTCAGGGCTGCTCGAACGGAGCTGAAACCATCCTGAGTTCATGAGTGAAGAACCACGACGACGGGCGCATGATGGGCCTTCTCACTCGGTTTGTCGCGAATACGCGCGGTGGCGTGGCTCTCGTCATGGGCTTGTCGGCACCCGCCGTCGTGCTGGGTGTTGCCGCCTCGGTCGAGTACGGAAACCTCGCGCTACGACGGACGCAGCTCCAGGTCGCCGCGGACAATGCTGCCGTGATCGCCGCGAACGAACTGACGCTCGCCAATTCCGACACCTACGTCCAGAACCTCGCGGTCCAGACGGCTTACACCAAGGCTCGCGCAACGAGCCCCGAGATCACGCGCGTCTCTGCCCAGATCCTGAACAAGCGGGCGTGGGTAAAAGTCGAGATCACGGAAACAGTGAAGAGCGTGATCGGCAAGGCTCTCACCCTGCCGTCTTCGGAGGTGAGCGTCTCGGCAACGGGCCAGATCGTCGGCAACACGCGCATATGCCTTCTCTCGCTCGACGAGAAGGCGAAGGACACGGTTCATCTGCACAAGAACGCGCGGGTGACGGCTGACGGCTGCGCCATCTACGCCAACTCGACGGCAAAAACGGCTGCCAAGGTCGAGGACGGTGCGGTCGTCACGACCTCGCTCCTGTGCTCCGCGGGCGGAATCCAGGTCAAGGCTGCGACCATCAACGGCGACCAGATGACGGATTGCCCAGCAAAGGGCGACCCGCTCGCGGCGCGCAGCCCCCCCTACGTGTCAGGATGTGACCAGACCAAGCTCGTGATCGACGGCAAGACAACGCCGACTGCGAGCCTCCTGCCTGGGCGCTATTGCGGCGGCCTCACGATCACCAACGCCGCCCAGGTCAATCTGATGTCGGGCGTCTATACGATCGACGACGGGCCCTTGAAGGTCGACAAGGACGCCTCGCTCAAGGGCGAATATGTCGGGTTCTACTTCACCGGAGACAAAGGCGGCCTGCTGTTCGATTCCAAGAGCACGATCGACCTCTCCGCCCCAAAGGACGGGGCAATGGCCGGGCTGCTGTTCTTTGAGAACCGCAGCGTCAACAATCCGATCGAGCCGGTCGGGGATCTCTTAGCGCCGGTGCCGCTGCCTCCCGTCGGGTCGGTCCCGATGCGGACCTATCGGATCGTCAGCGACAATGCGCGCAACCTTCTTGGCACGATCTATCTGCCAGCCGGCAGGCTCGTGATCGACGCAAAGAGGCCTGTGGCCGACCGCTCCGCCTATACGATCATCGTGGCGAAGCAGGTCCAGCTCTTTGACGGTCCGAACCTTTACCTGAACACCAACTATTCCGCGTCCGACATCCCGGTGCCGCAGGGCGTCGGACCCACGACACACCGCACCGTGAGCCTCATCCAGTGACTGTCGCCCGAGCGCTGCAGCGCTTGCCGATAGTCCACCGGAGTAGACAGGCCGGGGGTCCCCAGCTTTAACGCAACATTAACCACGTTCGGGCGAGCCATTCGGAAAAGGAGAACCCGAATGGCACCGCCTGACGGAAGCGCCGGCGCGACCGAAACGCTCACCCCTCTCGTCCGTCAGCTCGCGTCGCAGCTCCGCGCGACGCGCTCGAGCTCGGCGGTTGCGAAGTCCTTCCCGGAACGCGAAGCCGCCGCCCGGCCGGCGCTTCGGAGCACGCTCGACACCATCGCGAAGGCTGCCGAGCGTAACAACGCGCGGCAGGAAGCGATCGCGTCGCTGGAGGCGAAGCTGCGCGAGGCAGAGGCCATGCTCTCCGCGCAGGCGGCGCGGCTCTCAGAAACCGAGGGGAAGCTCCGCGCATCCCAAGACGAGGCGCGTCGTGAGCGCGCCCGGGCCGACGAGATGCAGCGCCGCTCGACGGAGCTCCTGGAGAAGACGCAGGGCATGCTGACCGAGGCCGGCGAGCGCCTCTCCGCAGCCGAGAACAGGGCCGAGAACGCCGAGACGGATCTCGAATACCTGAAGAACTTCGTGCGGGACCGGCTCGGGACCTGAGCCCTCAGGCCGCTCAGAGGACCGTCAGGCCGAACGCGAGCCCGATATTCGTAAGCTGGTGTAGCAACTGGTCGAAGCCGAACAGCCACCAGTAGCGCGCGTCATCCGGGCTCCAGCGGCCCGAGCGGCCGAGAACCGTCTTGCCGCGGTCGACACCGAAGTGAACGACGAAGTCGATGAGCGCCAGCCACCATAGGCGCGGCGTAACGACGAGGATGATCACGAGCGCGAGCCCGGCATGGATCGTCACGTGGGCGAGCAGTGGCCGCACCCAGTCGGTCCGGCAATCCTTCCCAAGCGCAATCCAGCGGGTCTGAAGAACGAAGTCAGCCAGGAAATGCTTCACGCTGAAGACGGCGGCGAGCACAACCAGCGTCGTCAGAGGCGTCCAAGCGCTCGTCTGCCCGATCATGCCTCGCCCGTCACTCCCTGCTCGCAAGCTATGCCGTGCCGGCTTCGCCCGCGCCAGAGAAACTGAGGGCCGTATTCGGGCTGTCTGTGCGCCGGCACACAGGTTCCGCGCCGGCGCGGCAGGTCGTGTATCATGGCAGGCGTTGAGCCGAGCCATAACGGGACCTCATGGGACGCTACGCCTCGCCGCGCTTCGACTACGTCTCCCCACCTGAGCTCAGGGGCGGAAGGGCGGAGCGGCGACCAGTCGTGATCGTCGGGGCCGGTCCCGTCGGCCTCGCGGCCGCAATCGACCTCGCGACCCACGGTATTCCCACGGTCGTTCTTGACGACAATGACACCGTCTCGACCGGGAGCCGCGCGATCTGCTGGGCGAAACGTACGCTCGAGATCTTCGACCGGCTTGGCGTTGCCGACCGGATGGTAGCCAAAGGCGTGACCTGGCAGCGCGGGCGCGTCTATCGCGGTGACGACGAGATCTACAACTTCGATCTCCTGCCCGAAGGCGGGCACAAGATGCCGGCCTTCATCAATCTGCAGCAGTACTATGTCGAGGAGTACCTGGTTGCCCGCGCGGCGGAGTTCCCCGAGTCCATCGACCTGCGCTGGAAGAACAAGGCCGTCGCCCTGCGCCAGCTTCCGAATGGGGTGGAACTCGAGGTCGAGACCCCGGACGGCCTTTATCGGTTTGAGGCCGATTGGGTGGTCGCGGCGGACGGCGCCAGCAGCCCGCTCCGGCGCATGCTGGGCCTCTCCTTCGAGGGACACCAGTTCGAGGAGCGCTTCCTGATCGCGGATGTCCGCATGCAGGCGGCCTTCCCGAACGAGCGCCTGTTCTGGTTCGAGCCGACCTTCCATGCCGGTCAGAGCGCGTTGTTGCACAAGCAGCCGGACGACGTCTTCCGGATCGACTTCCAGCTCGGGCCCGACGCGGACCCCATGGTGGAGCGGCAGCCCGAGCGAGTTATCCCGCGTGTGCAGGCCGTGGTCGGCGAGGACACGCCTTTCGAGCTCGAATGGTGCTCGGTCTACGCCTTCCGCTGTGCGAGGCTCGAGCGCTTCGTCCATGGTCGCGTCGTTTTCGTCGGCGACAGCGCGCATGTGGTGAGCCCGTTCGGCGCGCGCGGCGGCAACGGCGGCATCCAGGACGTCGATAATCTCTGCTGGAAGCTCGCACGCATCATCCAGGGTCGCGCACCCGAGAGCCTCGTCGCGACATACGACGAAGAGCGCGGGCATGGCGCGGCGGAGAACATCCTGAATTCCAGCCGCACGACGAATTTCATGACCCCGAAGACGAAAGTCGAGCGCCTGTTCCGGGATGCAGTCCTGGACCTCGCGCCTCGCGCGGCCTTCGCCCGGACCCTCGTCAACGCGGGACGGCTCTCCCGCCCTTGCTCGCTCGCGGGTTTCAGCCTCGTGACGCCGGATGCCGGGTCTCGGCCCGGCCTCGCGCCGGGAAGCGCCTGTCCGGACGCTCCTGTGGTTGACGCGTCAGGCGGCCGGACCTGGCTCCTGAACCAACTCGGGGGCGAGTTCACCCTGCTCTGCTTCGTGCAGGACGCCGCCGAGCTTGCCGCGGCAGCGACGCGCCTGGCCGGAAGCGAGCTTCGGATCGTCGCGATCGCACCAGAGTACCTTGCAGCGCCGGACGAGGTGACCTTGCTCGTCGACCCGGACGGCCTGACTCGCACGCGCTACGCGGCCGAGCCCGGCTCCACCTACCTGATCCGGCCGGACCAGCATGTCGCGGCGCGCTTTCGGCGCTTCGATGCGGGCGAGGTCTCCCGCGCCCTCTCCCGGGCTGAAGGGCGCACGCAACCCGTCCGCGAGGCCGCCTGATGTCGAAGGCGCTCGACCTCGATGATGGTTTCGCCGGGCGCGGGGACGACGTCTACGAAGCCCTGATCCGCGGCCACGAAGGGCTGAGCGAGGAGGAGAGCGCGGCCATGAACGCCCGGCTCGTGCTCATCCTGGCGAACCAGGTCCGGGATCCCGAGGCCGTCATCGAGGCGATCCGCCTAGCACGCCAGACCGCTCGCGAGCCCACCTAGCTTTCGTTCATCGCGGCCCAAACCTCGCGGTCGCGCTCGGCGGTCCAGATCACCGGGTCGTCGATGCCGGACGCCTCGTCATAGGCCCGTGCCACGTTGAACGGCTGGCAATGCTCGTAGATCGCGTAGGACGAGAACTTGGGATCCATCACCTCGCGGGCCGCTGAAAAGGTCTCCTTGAGGCTGCGCCCGCGCGCGACCGACATCTCGGCCACCCCATAGAGGGTCGTCACGAAATCGCGGGTAAGTGCGACCGCTTCGGCGACGGTCCGCGTCCCGAGCAGCGCGTCGCCGCGGCCGGGAACGATCGCGGTGGGGTTGAAGTCGCGGATCGCGTCGAGGGTGCGCGGCCATTGGCGGAGCTTCGCGTCGCCGCAATAGCACGCCGAGTGGTACTCCACGAGGTCGCCCGTGAACATGACGCCGGCATCCGGCACCCAGGCGACGATGTCCCCCGAGGTGTGCCCGGCCCCCAATTGCATGAGCCGGACCTCACGCTTCCCGAGATGGATCGACATGCCGCCGGCGAAGCTGAGATTGGGCCATGTCAGGCCCGGGATGCTCTCGGCGTCACGAAAGAGGCGTGGGAACCGACCGTATTCCGAATCCCAGTCCTGCTGGCCGCGCTCGACGATCAGCCGGTAGGTCTCGGCTGAGGCGACCACGCCCTGCGCCTGATAGGCTGACGCCCCGAGCACCCGAACGGCGTGATAATGCGAGAGCACGACGTAACGGATCGGCTTGTCGGTCACGCTCCGGACGCGCTCGATGACGCTCTTCGCCATCGCGGGTGTCGCCTGCGCATCGAACACGATGCAGCCGTCGTCGCCGACGATCACGCCCGAATTCGGGTCCCCCTCCGCCGTGAAGGCGAAGAGATCGCGGCCGATCTCCGCGAACGTGACCTTCTTGTCCGCGAGGTCCGAAGTCGACGCAAAGGCCTTTGACATGGACGACGATCCTCCCGCTCGGGCAACCTTTGCCGTGGCTTAGCCTCTGGTCCGGCGAGGTCAACTGTTACCGACATCTCCCGAGTGGCGTGGCCCGTGCAGGGAAAATTGTGACGGCGCAACCGGACCGGAAACCGGCCTTGATCGAGCGATCGACTGCTCCAGAATGGGATTTTGCGTCCGTCTGCCGTGCCGGACCGGGATGGGAGCCGAGGCTCCCCGAGGAGGAATCTCGTCTGCCCGGAGACGTTATCCGATGAGGTCCGAGCCTGGCGCTCGAACCCCGGATCTTCCGGAACGGCCATTGCTCGTGCGGCTGCTCACGTTCGCGGCCGTCGCCTCCGTGGTGGGAATCGTGCTCCTGTCCTGGTCGCCTCGGAGCGTCGTTGTAAGGACAGGCGCTGCTGGCTCTCTTGAACACGTCGTCGCCTATTGGGGTGCGGGTCTGCTCGCCTGTCTGTCGGCTCCTCGACGCGCCCGCCGCTGGATCGACTCGGCTTCGTCTGCCTCGCCGCAATCCTGGAAATAGGGCAGATCTGGGTGCCTGGCCGGACCTCGCAGTTCCTCGATTTCGCCGGGAGCGCAGCGGGCGCCGTCCTCGGGATCGCTTTCGCATCCACGCAGCCGATCGCCACGACACTTCGGGGCAAGGTCTGGACCGATGCCGGAAGCCGAGCCACGAAGGCCCTGCTGATCGGCCTCGTGTTCTTCGGCGTGGCGATCACGCCGGTCTGGATCGCGCTTCTGATCTGGTTCGGCGTCCGGATCCTCGGGCGGATGGTCGGCTAAGCCGGGCAGCGCCCGCCCGTTATTGCCGATACGATCTCCGGCAGGGCGATCCGCTCGAACCCTTCGAGCGTCGGATGCACGCCGTCCGGCACGGCTCGCCGGAGCTCCGGGCCGGAGAGGGCCGCCCATCTCGGCTCGAGGTCGATGAGGCCTGCGCCTTCGCTTGCTGCGATCTCGCGATATTGGGCGTAATATGTCCCGACCCGCGGGCGCATCATGCCACGCAGGCCGTGAACCACGTTGGTTGTCATCAGGAACATGCGGGCTTGCGGCCTCTGCTGCCGTATCTCCCGAAGGATCCGGAGAGTGTTCGCACGGCTTGCCCTCCGGCTCACGAAACGACGCCAATTGGCGTCGTTCATGGCGAACTCGATGAGCACGATGTCGGGCTTCAGGGCCGTGACCCTGCCAACCTGAAGGAGTCCCCAGGCGGACGTCATGCCGCTGCCCGCGACGCGCTCCACCTTGACGGTCCGTCCCCAGCAGGCGGCGAGCTTCTCTGCGAGCGGGGAAGGCCAGTCGACCGACTCCGTGAGGCTCGTTCCGAGTGCCACGACGGTGAGCGGCTCCGGCGGGGTCGCGCCGAGTCCCGTCGGGGCGAGAAGTGCCGCAAAGGCAAAGGCGAGCCGCGGCAGGAGCAGGGTCATGGCCGCATTCATGCACGGCCGCGCGGGCGCGTCAGCACCGACGGGTGCTGGCGGGAGCCGCGGCGATGCGCGATGTTAGGGTCTCTGCGGCGAGTAGCACCATGGCAGACGACGACGATAGCGACGACGACGCCCTTTCCGGGCCCGAGCCGCTCGAGGTCCCCCTTCCTGGCGAAGGTCCGTTCCAGCTGCCGCTGTGTACCGATCTCTCAGCGATCGCGATCGGCGAAACGCTCGCCGTGCTGCAATTCGAGACGATGGAGGGCCAGCGTGTCGACATCCCGATTCCGATCGGGATGCTCGCCGAGCTTAAGGAAGCGGCCGAGGAGGCGCTTCGGGCCGCCACGAGCAACCGCGACGGCACGATGGTGCAGTAGAGCGCCGGACAGGCGCCCCGCTCAGCGCGCCGTCCGCTGCGGAAGGCTCTCGGCTCAGTAGCCGACGCCGATCATCGGAAAGCGCGCGATGCAGGAGACGCCGACGCAACGGTTCATGCCGGCGGGAGCAGCCTGCGGAGCGACTTCGGCCGAACGGGCCGGCGGCAGGCTCGCAGTCACCTCCCGGAAGTCGATCGTCGGGTCGGCTTTGGCACGGGCGACGTTCTGGTGGCAGCGGGCGGCGCGAGCCTTGAGGCCGCGGGCCGCGAGCGGGCGACAGACCTGCTGGATGTGGCGTTCGGCCCAGGCGGCGCGGGCGCCATCGGCGTTGCCCTGGGCATTCGCCGAGCTGAGCATCGCGCTCGGGACGATGAGCGCGGATGCGAGCAGAACTGTCTTGAAGTTGATCGACATTCGTTTGTCTCCCCGTGAAAAGAACACGGTGGAGAAAACACCAAGCGGATCTTCGAATTATTGACGTGTTCTCGCCTCTTTTGAACAGAGTTGAGCGTGATCGTATCGGCAGGACGCAATTGCGGCGAGCCGATTAGGAGATCCTTGATCATACCCGCAGCTGCGGGCCTGCACGAAAAACCCCGCCCGGCCGGGAAGGCCGAGCGGGGCGGTCCGCCGCATCACTGACGGGAGGCGCGCAGGCGCGCCCAAGGCCGGCATGAAGGGCCTTGGTTAGCGGGAGGTTAATCTCGGCACCGGCGCACGTGGTCGGACCCGCCGGATTTCCCCCGACCGCAGCCCGAATGCCCTGACCTCAGGCTACGCGAGCAAGGGTAGAACGCTCTTCCTGATCGCGTTCACGCGGCGGCGTGCGTTGTAGAGCGTTCCCATGTCGACGAAGTGGATGCCGTCCCCGCCGATATAGTTCGGCCAATTGGCCCCGCCCGCCCGGAACGCGCTCGTCCAGGAGCCGGTGAGCCACGGCGTCGGATCGGCCTGCACGGGCAAGAAGAAGCTGAGCCGCAACGGATCGGCGAATTGCGTGAAGCCCGCGAGCAGCGCCGCTTCGTAGGCCGCGGCGGTCGTCGCCTCCGGCGAGGGTGTCGTGATGGCAGTGGCCGTGTTGCCGAACACGATGATCAAGCCCTTGAACCCGAGAGCTCGGGCCGTCTGCAGCGTAAGCAGCGCCTCGGCCGTGACCTCCGACGTGGTTTTCCCGACTTGGTAGTCATTACGCGAGCCGTAGAAAACCAGGATGTCGGGATTGAGCGCGACAGCGCCCGGGAGGCGCTCGCGATAGGTGTACATCACGCTTCCGCCGCCCTTCGCCAGGAAGCCGGTCGCGGTCTCGGCGAAGTTGAATACCTCCCAGCCGAGCATCTCGCCCATTATGAAGGCTTGATGCCGGCCGCCGACATACGGCCCGAAAGGCGAGCCGTGGTCGAGGCTGTCGCCCATCAGCACGGCGCGGATCTCCGGAGCGGGAGGCGCCCAGAGCATGTCGCCATTGCCGACCAGCACCCCGCCGCAGGATAGTCCGCTCTGGCCCTGCATGAGCCTGAACGTCCGGGGCTTGCGAAGCCCGAAGCTGCCAAAATCGAGAAAGTGCCAATGCGTGCCGCTCGTCACCTTCGACGCCGACAGGCTGTAGTATTGGCCGTCGATCAGAAAGACGGAGCCGGGTCCGTTCGAGTAGGTCATGATCGCGAGCTTCTGGGCATCCGTGACCCAGGAGATCGAGGCGCCTCTCCCCTTTGCTGACGTAGCCGGGGAATTCTGGAAGACGACCGCCTCGATCCCGTCCGTGTTGACGACACTCGGCGTGCCGCCGAGCACGCGGAACTGCGCGGCGCTCGTCCCAGGGGCCCATTTCTGCGGCAAGTTCCCGATCGGGTTTGCCGTAGCCAGGGAATAGGCCGGCGCCTGGGGATCGTCCGCGGCGACCTCCGCGGGACCGAGACACGTCCAGGTGACGGTCCCGTCACCCGCGTTGCTGCCATCGGTCGTAGCCGGTCCGCCGCTCGCGGCGGAGGTGCCGGCCGCGATGCACACGTACCAGCGGCCACCGTTCTGGACGGCCTGGCCGGCCGTGTAGGCCGTGCTCGCGGCCCAGGCAGGTGGCCTGACCATCGGCGGTCGTTCGATGGCGTTCCTGCCCTCCGCCGAGCGGGCGAGGCGCCGCAGCTTCGCGCCGAGCGTCTCGACGGGGGTTGTGCGTGCTCCGACGACGACGGCCATCTCACGCCTCCTGCACGGTGAAGGGCTGGCCCGCCGCCGCGCCGTAGATCGACAGCGCACCGGATGGCACGACCTTGTCGAAGACGAATGCGCCGCCCGGCCCGACCTGGACAGATCCCGCCCCGATCGAGGCCACGGCTCCGCTGGCAAACCAAAAGGCGCGGGTCTCGTCCGGGTTTGCGACAAGGAGGAAGCGCCGGCCGGGATTCGCCGGGCAGGCCTGCTGCGCGGTGCCGCCTGTCGCAATCGTACCGGAGCGGTCCGCCAGGGCGGAGGCACCGGAATCCGCCGTGACCGAGAGGTCCGGCGCCAGCATCGCGGCGAACGTCTGGCCCGGGAGGGCGTGGACGGTTTGCGGGCGTCCGGGCAGCAGCAGAATGCGTGGTTCCGCCGTCGGATCGGGCGCGCTTCCGATATCGACATAGACGGCGCTCTCGACCGCGAGCAATCGCGCAAAGACCGTCCCGGAACCCGCTGGCACCGCGGGACGGCTCCCGGCGAGGGTCGGCGTGGCGCCGACATCGAGGGTCACGGAGGCGATCGGCTCGGAGGCGGGACAATCCACCTGACCACCGAGACGGCCTCGCCCGCTTCCGAGCGAACAGAACTCGATGCGCAATTTGGGCATGGCTTCTCCTTCTCGCGACTGAGGCGAGGGCGCGGCACACGAAACGGCGGGATGACCGCTCTGCGGTTGAGCGGACTGTGCGAAAACCAGGCGGTCTCAGGCCGAAGCTCGGCTTCGGGCAAGGCGCGACAGCGTTATAGGCCTATATTCTTAGAGCGGCCCGCTGTCAAGATCCTGAGTCAGGTGAGCCCGTGATAGCTCCGATACCATGCCACGAAGCGGCCGATCCCGACGTCGAGGGGAGTGGCGGTGACAGGGCCAAAGGTGGCCACGAACGAAGCGGAATCGGACGATGTCGAGACGACATCGCCGGGAGGTAGCGGCGATGCTAGCCGGATGGCCGCGCGACCCAATTCCGTCTCGATCAGCGTGATGACGCGATTCAGATCGCTCGGGCGATCTCCGCCGATGTTGAAGAGCCGGAAGGGCGCCACGGGGCTTGTGTGCGGGCCGGCCGCGGATCCAGCCGTGCTGGGCGCAGGCCCGTTCAGGACGCGCATCACCGCTTCGGCCGCGTCGTCCACGAAGGTGAAATCCCGCCTGACAGCGCCGCCCCCCGCGACCTCGATCGGCTCGCCCCGCGCGATCCGGTCCGTGAAGCGATAGATCGCCATGTCCGGCCGACCCCACGGGCCGTAGACCGTAAAGAAGCGCAGCCCGGTCGAAGGAAGCCCGAAGAGGTGGGCGTAGGAATGGGCCATCAACTCGTTCGCGCGCTTCGTCGCCGCGTAGAGGCTGATTGGGTGGTCGACCGGATCGCCTTCCGCAAAGGGCAGCTTGCGGTTCGCGCCGTAGACCGAGCTCGACGAGGCATAGACGAGGTGCTCCACCTCCGCATGGCGGCAGGCCTCGAGCACGTTCACGAAGGCGGTCAGGTTCGCGCTGGCATACGCCTCGGGATGGGCGAGCGCGTAACGCACCCCCGGCTGGGCTGCGAGGTGCAGGACGGTGCGGAAGCCGTATCGGTTGAACAGCGCCCGGGTCTCGGATGCGTCGCTCAGGTCCAGGCTCGAACCGGCGAAGCCGGTCCGCTTCTCCAGTTGCGAAAAGCGCGCCTTCTTCAGTGCAGGATCGTAGTATTCGGAGAAGCAATCGATCCCGACCACCTCCCGGCCCTGATCGAGCAGCAATGCGGCAAGGTGGAAGCCGATGAAGCCGGCGGCCCCTGTGACGAGGATCGGCGCGGCCATGATGGCGCCTCTAGCTGCCGGTGTCCGCCGCGCCGTCCGGCCGTCCGACGCTGGTGTAGCTGAAACCGTGCCGCCGCATCTCCTCCGGCACGTAGACGTTGCGGAGGTCGATCAGCACGGGCGCGGCAAGCGCCTGGCGCAGGCGCACCGGGTTCAGCGCCCGGAACGCGTCCCATTCCGTGACCAGCACCAGGGCGTCCGCCCCCTGGGCGCAGGAATAGGCGTCCTCGGCGTATTCGACATCGGAAAGGTGCGCCTTCGCCTGCTCCATGCCTTCCGGATCATAGGCGCGGATGCGTGCACCGGCGTCCTGCAGCGCCGAGATGATCGCGCAGGAGGGCGCGTCGCGCATGTCGTCCGTGTTCGGCTTGAAGGTGAGCCCGAGCATCGCGATCACCTTGCCGCGAACCGATCCGTCGCAGGCAGCGATGATCTTCCGGGCCATAGCGCGTTTGCGCTGGTCGTTCACGGACACGACCGTCTCGACGAGGCGGATCGGCGCGCCGTAATCCTGCGCCGTCTTCACCAGCGCGAGCGTGTCCTTCGGAAAGCAGGACCCGCCATAGCCCGGCCCGGCATGGAGGAACTTGGTCCCGATCCGGTTGTCGAGCCCGATGCCGCGCGCGACCTCCTGCACGTTAGCGCCGACCTGCTCGCATAGGTCCGCGATCTCGTTGATGAACGTGATCTTCGTCGCCAGAAACGCGTTCGCGGCGTATTTCGTGAGCTCGGCGGTGCGCCGACCGGTCACCATGATCGGAGCCTGGTTGAGGTAGAGCGGGCGGTAGAGGTCGCTGACCACCCGCGCGCCCTTGTCGTCATTCGCCCCGATGATGATGCGGTCGGGGCGCTTGAAGTCCTGGATCGCCGCCCCTTCGCGCAAGAACTCGGGGTTCGAAACCACCGAGAACTCCGCGTCCGGCCTCGTGTCCCGGATGATGCGCTCGACCTCGTCGCCGGTGCCCACGGGCACGGTGGATTTCGTGACGATCACCGTGAAGCCGGCGATCGCCGCCGCGATCTCGCGCGCAGCCGCGTAGACGAAGGAGAGATCCGCAAACCCGTCGCCGCGGCGCGAGGGGGTCCCGACCGCGATGAACACGGCCTGGGTGCCATGCACCGCCTCACCGAGATCCGTCGTGAAAGAGAGCCGCCCGGCCCGGACGTTGGTGGCGACGAGATCGTCGAGGCCGGGCTCGAAGATCGGGATCCCGCCGGCCTTCAGGGCTGCAATCTTCTCCGCGTCCTTGTCGACGCAGACCACCTCGTGCCCGAAATCGGCGAAGCACGCCCCGGACACGAGCCCGACATAGCCGGAGCCGACCATCGCGACCCGCACCCTGAACCTCCGCCGAACGCTCTCAGACCGGGCAGGCAGATGCCCGGCTCAGGCGTGAAAGGCAATTCCCGGGGCTGAAACTGCTTAAGACGCTCACGCCGGAGGGAAGATGAACGATCACCGTATCGGCATGGACCCAATCCGCATCAGCGTCGTTGTCGCGGGGTCGACCCTCCGGACGTCAGATTACCCCCATGGCTTCGAACAAGACCGCTGCCCCCGCCCAAAACGGAGGGAGCGCCGCTCCCGCCGTGCTGCAACGCACGCGGGTTCGCGAAGGGCTACCTCACCCGCTCGGCGCAACCTGGGACGGCCTCGGCGTGAACTTCGCGCTGTTCTCGGCGCACGCGACCAAGGTCGAGCTCTGCCTTTTCGACGAGAGCGGCGAGACGGAGATCGAGCGGGTCGAACTTCCTGAATACACGGACGAGGTCTGGCACGGCTACTTGCCGGATGCGCGGCCGGGCACCGTCTACGCCTACCGTGTTCACGGCCCCTATGAGCCCGAGGCAGGACACCGCTTCAACCCGAACAAGCTGCTGCTCGACCCCTACGCGAAGCAGCTCGTGGGCGAGCTGACCTGGGACCCGGCCGTGTTCGGCTACCAGGCCGGGACCGAGGACCTCACCTTCGACGAGCGCGACAGCGCGCGGTTCATGCCGAAATGCCGGGTCATCGACCCCGCTTTCACCTGGGGCCGCGAGCAGCCGCCGCGCGTCTCATGGGAGCGCACGATCTTCTACGAAGCCCATGTGCGCGGCTACACGATGATGCATCCGGCCGTCCCGGAGAACCTGCGCGGCACCTTCTCGGGCATGAGCAACAGGGCCGTGATCGATTACGTCAAGAGCCTGGGCGTGACCTCGGTCGAGCTCCTGCCGATCCACGCCTATGTGGATGACGACTTCCTGCTTCAGAAAGGCCTTCGGAATTATTGGGGCTACAACTCGATCGGCTTTTTTGCGCCGCAGCCGCGCTACATGGCGACGCCGTTCGTCAACGAATTCAAGGAGATGGTTGCCAAGTTCCACGACGCCGGGATCGAGGTGATCCTGGACGTGGTCTACAACCACACGGCCGAGGGCAACGAGATGGGTCCGACCCTCTCGTTCAAGGGCATCGACAACGCATCCTATTACCGGCTGCTGCCGGACCAGAAGCGCTACTACATCAACGACACGGGCACGGGGAACACGCTGAACCTCAGCCACCCGCGCGTCCTGCAGATGGTGACCGACTCGCTGCGCTACTGGGCGCGGGAGATGCATGTCGATGGGTTCCGTTTCGACCTCGCGACGATCCTCGGCCGCGAGCCGTACGGCTTCGACGAGGGTGGCGGTTTCCTCGATTCCTGCCGGCAGGATCCTGTCCTGTCATCCGTGAAGCTGATCGCGGAGCCGTGGGATTGCGGCCCCGGCGGCTACCAGGTCGGCGGCTTCCCGCCCGGCTGGGCGGAGTGGAACGACCGGTACCGTGATACCGTGCGGGCCTATTGGAAGGGCGACGAGGGCCAGTTGCCGGAGATGGCCTCCCGCATTACCGGCTCGGCCGACAAATTCTCGAAGCGCGGCCGGAAACCATGGGCGAGCGTGAACTTCATCACGGCGCATGACGGCTTCACGCTGCGTGATCTCGTTTCGTACAACGACAAGCACAACGAGGCGAACGGCGAGGACAACCGCGACGGGCACTCGCACAATCTCTCCTACAATTACGGCGTCGAAGGTCCGACCGACGACCCCGAAATCCGCCAGACCCGCCTGCGCCAGATGCGCAACTTTCTCGCGACGCTCTTCCTCTCGCGCGGCACGCCGATGCTCCTCGCGGGTGACGAGTTCGGCCGGACGCAGGACGGCAACAACAACGCCTATGCTCAGGACAGCGCGATCGGCTGGATAAACTGGGAGATGGACGAGGAGGGGCGCGAACTCGCCGAATTCACGCGCCGGATGATCTCCTTGCGTCAGGCGCTTCCGATGCTCCGCCGCGGGCGCTTCCTGACGGGAGAATACGACGAAAGCCTGGGCGTGAAGGACGTGAACTGGCTCACCCCGGCCGGTGACGAGATGACGGACGAGCACTGGACCGACGGCAACGCCCGCTGCCTCGGCGTGCTGCTCGACGGCCGCGCGCAGCCGACCGGCATCCGTCGTCCAGGCACCGACTCAACGCTGCTTCTCATCCTGAACTCCTATCACGACGTCGTGAACTTCAAGCTGCCCGAGGCGCCCGGCGGGCGCGAATGGGTCTGCCTCGTCGACACGAACCAGCCGGAACTGGAGGAGACTCCGAGCTTCGCGTTCGGGCACGACTACGCGGTCACAGGCCGGTCGCTTCTCCTGTTCATGCTCAAGCCGCAGAGCACGAAGCACAGGGACGATTCCGTCCGTTCGTACCGGCACGTTATCGCCGAGTACGACCAGGCTTGGGTCGGCAGCCTGACGGTAACGGAATGAACTCTGGAACCGCCTGCAGCCCGAACGGGTGTCAATCGGATGGGAACCATCCTATATCTCGGGGAACCAACCGCGCGCGGGAGCGGCCCGAGCAAAGGACGCGAGGCGGAATGAACGTTGAACCGGCGATCCGCGACCAGATGCTCGCGGCGCTACCAAGCCTGCGGGCGTTTGCGATCTCGCTCTGCGGGAACGTGGATAAGGCGGACGACCTTGTTCAGGACACGATCATGCGCGCCTGGGGCGCCATCGATCGGTTCGAGCGGGGCACGAACCTGAACGCCTGGCTGTTCACGATTCTGCGCAACCTTTACTTCTCCAACCTCCGCAAGGGTAAGCGCGAGGTCGAGGACGTCGACGGCGCCTATGCGGGCCGGCTCTCGAGCCTGCCGGAGCAGGACGGCCGCGCCGACATGAACGATTTTCGGGCCGCGCTCGCGCGCCTCGCGCCGGACCAGCGCGAAGCGCTGCTGCTCGTGGGCGCCCAGGGCTTCTCCTACGAGGAGACCGCCGCCATCATGGGCTGCGCGATCGGGACGGTGAAAAGCCGTGTGAACCGCGCGCGTGTGCGCCTCTCGGAACTCCTCGCCGTCGAGCAGATCGAGGATCTCGGTCCCGACCGCATGACCATGGCGGCTCTGCAGCCGCCGAGCTGAGCGAGGCCTCGGGCGGGGCATCGCTCTTGCCTCCATGGCCCGCGAGCGGCATCGATGCCGCAACGTCCTCGTCAGGACCGAGCGGGTCTGAGATGCCGAGCTTCGATACCATCATCCGCGGCGGCACGATCGCGACAGCGGCCGATACGTTCTCCTGTGATCTGGGGATCAAGGACGGGCGCATCGCGGCGCTCGGACGGGACCTCGGCGACGCTGCTGAGGTGATCGACGCGACGGGCAAGCTCGTCCTCCCGGGCGGCATCGACAGCCACGTCCATTTCGCGCAGCCCTCCGGCCCAGGCATCGTAATGGCGGACGGGTTCGAGAGCGGCACGCGGTCGGCCGCCTTCGGCGGCAACACGACGGTTCTGCCGTTCTGCGTGCAGCAGAAGGGCCAGACGCTGCGCGAAGCGCTGAAGGCCTACCACGCCGAGGCGGACGGCCAGTGCTACGTCGACGTGTCTTTCCACCTCGTGATCGCCGACCCGACCGACCAGGTGCTCGGCCAGGAGCTGCCGGCCCTCGTCGAGGACGGCTACACGTCCTTCAAGGTCTTCATGACCTACGAGGGGATGGCCCTTACGGACATGGAGATGCTGCAGGTCATGTCCGTCGCGCGCAGCACCGGCGCGCTCGTCATGATCCACGCCGAGAATTTCGACGCGATCCGCTTCCTGGTCGACAAGCTCGAGCGCGAGGGGCACGTCGCGCCCTATTACCACGCCATTTCCCGGCCCATCCCGGTCGAGCGCGAGGCGACGCACCGGGCGATCTCGCTCGCCGAACTCGTCGACGTGCCGATCATGATCGTCCACGTCTCGAACGGCGAGGCGATGGAGGAAATTCGCCGGGCGCAGGCGAAGGGCATGAAGGTCTATGGCGAGACCTGCCCGCAATACCTGGTCCTGACCGAGAAGGACCTCGAGGGCCTCAACATGGAGGGCGCGAAATATGTCTGCTCGCCGCCCCCGCGCGACAAGGAGAGCCAGGAAGCCTGCTGGCGCGGGCTCGAGACCGGCATCTTCTCGGTCTTCTCCTCCGACCATTGCCCGTTCCGCTACGACGACCCGGCCGGTAAGCTGAACCCAAAGGGCCGCACGAGCTTCCGCTGGGTGCCGAACGGCATCCCAGGCGTCGCGGCGCGGCTGCCGATCCTGTTCTCGGAAGGCGTGTCGAAGGGGCGGATCGATCTGAACCGGTTCGTCGCGCTCTCCGCCACCAACCACGCCAAGACCTACGGCCTCTACCCGAAGAAGGGCACGATCGCAGTCGGGTCGGACGCCGACATCGCTATCTGGGACCCGGAGCGCACGCTGACCCTGACGCACGACCTCCTGAAGGACGGGTCCGACTACACGCCCTACGAGGGAATCGAGGTCAAGGGCTGGCCGGTCCTGACGATGGTGCGCGGGCGCGTGGTCATGCAGGAGGGGGCGCTCGTGGGCGAGAAGGGCTGTGGAGCCTACCTCGCCCGTGAGAAATCGCCCTACGCGGCGCCGCGCCGGCAGTGACCCGAGGCGGCTTTCAAGCCGCCTTCCTGGCCTGTTCCGCCGCGTAGAGTTCGCCCTCCTCCGCCATCGCACGCGCGATGCTCGGGCGCTGCCTCATCCGGTCGAAATAGCCCTTCACGGCCGGCCAGCCGGTGAGATCGATGCCGACCGCGCGGCCCCAATTGAGCACCGTCGCCAAATAGGCGTCCGCGACCGTGAAGGAGCTGAGCAGGTATTCGCGCCCCGCGAGGTGTCGCTCGAGGATGTCGAGGCGCTTGCCCGCGTTCGCCCGGGCGGCCGCCTTCGTCTCCTCCGGGGCCGCCGGGTCAAAGAGAAGCGTGAAGACGCCTTTGTGCAGCTCGGTCGAGACGAAGCTCACCCATTGCTGCAGCCACGGCAGTTCGTCCGGGCGACCCAGAAGGTTCGCCTGTGGGTGACGCCTCGCGGCGTATTGCAGGATCGCGGAGTTCTCCGCGAGGAGTTGGCCCTCGTCGGTCCGGATCACCGGGACCTGCCCGAGCGGGTTCACGTCGCGGAAATCCTGGCCGTCAGGCAGGCTTTTCGTCTTCCCGTCCACCTGGATGAAGTTGGCCTGCGAGCCGGCCTCGTAAAGAGCGATGCGGGTCGCCATCGAGCAGGCGAGCGGTGCGAAATACAGGTCCATCTGGGCTCCTCCGGTTGCTTTCTGTACCGTTCCGCATAGATGTAGGTGGGTCAAGAGATATTTTTCGAAGTGGTACAAAAACCTGAAGCCAAGCGCCGCGGGCGACCGCCGGCCTATGATGCGGACCTCGCGCTCAGCCGCGCGCTCGATGCTTTCTGGACCGGCGGGTTCGAGGGTACCTCGCTCGACGATCTCAGCGCCGCGACCGGCATGAACCGCCCGAGCCTCTACGGCGCATTCGGGGACAAGCGGGCGCTCTTCCTCAAGGCGCTGATGAGCTACCGCAATCGGGGCGAAGGCGTGCTCGCCCGGCTTGTGGCGGAGGGCGGTTCGGTCCGCGACACGCTAGTCAACGCCTATGCGGCGGCCCTTCGACTCTATTGTTCCGGCGAGGCGGGCGCCCGCGGGTGCTTCCTGACCGGGGCCGCCCTCGTCGGCGCCGTCGAGGACGCCGAGATCAGGACCGCGCTTCTCGAAGGTCTCGAGGAACTCGATGGCGCCTTTGTCGCCCTGTTCGAGCGGGCTCGGCAAGCGGGCGAGATTGCCCGGGACGCCGACGCGAAAGCGCTCGGGCTTATGGCCTCCGCGCTGCTCCACACGCTGTCGATCCGGTCCCGCGCGGGCGCCCCGCCCGAGGAACTCGTGCGCGCCGCCGCGAAGGGCGTCGATACGCTGCTGCGCGCCGCGCGGCCGTGAGACCTCGCTACCCGGCGAGTTGCAGCACGGTCCGGAGCAGGACGTTCGCGCCCGCCGCGCAATCCTCTTTGGTCGCGCTCTCGGCCTCGTTGTGGCTCAATCCATCCTTGCACGGAACGAAGATCATCGCGGTCGGAACGACCGAGGCGGTCAGCACGGCATCGTGCCCAGGGCCGGACGTGATTGTCCGGTACGGAAAGCCGAGCTCGGCTGCGGATTTCTGTATCGCGCCGCAGATCCTCTCGTCGAAGGCGATCGGTGCCTTGTTCCAGATGCGCTCGACGAGGATCTCCACGTTCCGTGCTGCTCCGATGGAGGATGCGGCGGCATCGATGGCCGCCGTCATCCGGTCGAGCGCGTCCCGGTCTGGGTGGCGATACTCGAAGGTGAACCGCACCTCGCCCGGGATCGTGTTGCGGGAGGCTGGCAGCGCCTCGACCACGCCGATCGTGGCAACGCCGTCGGGTCCGCTCTCGCGGGCGATTGCCTCGGTCGCGAGCGCGAATTCGGCAAAGGCCATCAGAGCGTCTCGGCGGACGTTCATAGGGGTTGAGCCCGCATGGCTCTCGCGGCCGAGCACCCGGCAATCCGCCCAGATCGAACCCTTCGCAGCCGTGACGACACCGATCGTCTTCTTTTCGAGTTCCAGGATCGGCCCCTGCTCGATATGCAGCTCGACCATCGCGCTAAAGCGGCGCTGCCCGACCGGCTCGGTGCCGCGATAGCCGATCGCATCGAGGGCATCCCCGAATTTGACGCCATCGCGGTCCTGCCGCTCCATCGCCCAGGCCTGGTCGACCTCCCCCGCATAGACGCCCGAGGCGACCATTCCGGGCGCGAAACGCGCGCCCTCCTCGTTCGTCCAGTTCACAAGCGTGAGGGGCGCCTCGGTCTCAATCCCGGCATCGTTCAGGGTCCGCATGACCTCGAGCCCGGCGAGAACGCCGAGAATGCCGTCGAACTTGCCGCCGGTCGGCTGGGTGTCGAGGTGCGAGCCCATCGCGATCGGCGCCTTCGATGGATCGCGGCCGGGCCGGGTCGCGTACATCGTGCCCATCTGGTCGATCCCGAGGTCCAGGCCCGCATCCTGCACGGCTTTCGCGAACCAGTCGCGCACGCGCCGGTCCTCATCCGTGAGCGTCAGGCGGCAGATGCCCCCTTTCGGCGTACCCCCGATCTCGGCCGTCTCCATCAGAGTGCTCCAGAGGCGGTCGGGGTCGATGGTGAGGTTCGTACGCGTCACGTCAAAAGCTCCGGCGGCTCAGCTGCCGCGATAGGTCGAGTAGCTCCAGGGGCTCGCAGCGAGCGGCACATGATAATGGCCCTCCGGCTCCGCGACTCCGAACCGGATCGAAACGACGTCCAGGAACGGCAGGTCTGCAAGGGGCGTGCCCCTGGCCCGGAAATAATTACCAAGCCCGAAACGCAGCTCGTAGGTGGCCCGCGGGATCGGGCGATCCGCGATGAGCGCCGCATCCGTGCGCCCATTCGCATTGGTCCGGGCAGAAGCGACAATGCGCTCACCCGTCTCGCTCAACTCGAGCAGCGCGACCGCAACGCCCTCGGCCGGCACGCCGTCGGCAGTGTTGAGCACGTGGGTCGACAGCCGGCCCGAGACGGGCAGCCGGTCCGGCGCATCCACGAGAGCGTCCAGCCGAAGCGCCGCAATGCGAAACACCTCCTCGAGCGCGGTCCTGCGTTCCTCCTCGACGCTCAGCGCGACCCGCCGCTCGAACTCCCGCAGCAGCGAGTCGCTCCCGTGCCGGCGCACGCAGACGATGAACGGGAAGCCGAACCTCTCGCGGTAGGCACGGTTCAGCTCTTCGAAGAGCGCCACGCGCCGCGAAGGCAATCGATCGAGCCCGGCGCTGCCCTGCTCGGCGACGGATTCCGGCGTCATGTTGCCGGACCTCGCAGCCGCACCCGCAAGTTCCGGATGCCCGCGGAGCAGATCGAGCCGGCGCTCCTCATCGGATTCGAGCACCGCCTGGCGCATCGCCCCGAACAGCTCGGCCAGGCTGGCGAAGGGCCTGCGGCTCGCCACGGCCGCAGCAATCCAGGGCGCGTGCTCGAACACCCCGCCAAGCGCGCCGACGAATTCGGAGCTCGGGGCGTGGTTCAGGATCTCGATGTCGATCCGGGTCATTGGGGCTGAAGCAGGTCGGCCACGGCGAGCGCGATCACTTTCGTCGCCTTCACGAGGTGGTCGACCGGAATCCGCTCGTCGGCGCGATGCGCGTTCGCGTCGAGCAGTGTGCGGGGCCCCGCGCCGTACATCACGGTCGGGATGCCAGCCTCCGAGTAATGGCGCGCATCGGCGTAGAGCGGAACGCCCCCGGTCGGGACCGGCTCGCCCATGATCTCGGTCGCGCGCCGGGATACAATCTCGGCGAGAGCCTCGGCGCCCGGCACCGGCCCGAAGGCGCGCGCCAAGAGGATGCGGCGGATCTCGACCGAGACGCCCTCATGCTTCTGGGCGGCCGCGCGGATCAGCTCGGTGAGCTCGCGTTCGGCGGCTCCGGCGTCCTCGTCCGGGGTGATCCGCCGGTCGAGCCGGAAGCCCACCTTGTCGGGCACCACATTGGTATTGATGCCGCCCTCGATCAGGCCGACGACGCAGCTCGGGGACGTGATCCCCGGAACCTGTGACCGCCGCCCCTTCAGCTCGTCCGCATAAGCGTAGATGCGCGCCAGCACATCGTTCGCGGCACGGAGCGCATCATGTCCCGTCTCGGGCCGCGCCGCATGGGCCGACTTGCCCCGGACTTCCACGGCGAGATGGAGGCAGCCGTTGTGCGCTGTCACGACCTCGTAGGAGAAGCCGGGGCAGATCGCGCAGTCGGGCTTGGTGATGCCCTCCCGGACGAGCCAGGCCGGCCCGATCTCGCCGCCGGCCTCCTCGTCATAGGTGAGATGGAGCTCGACCGTGCCGGCAAGCTTCGCGCCGCTCTCGATCAGCGCCTTCAGGGCGAACGCATAGGTCGCGAAATCCGACTTCGAGACGGCGACGCCGCGGCCATACATCCAGCCGTCCCGAATCTCGCCCGAATAGGGGTCGGTGCTCCAACCCTCGCCCGGCGGGACGACGTCGCCATGGGCGTTCAAGGCAACCGTCGGGCCGTCGCCAAACCGATGCCGCACGACGAGGTTGGTTGCCGAGGTCATCCCGTTCTGCCGCACGAGATCGGCAGGGACAGGATGTCGTTCCACCTTGAAGCCTAGCTGCTCCAGCAGCGGGACGGTGGCCTCGGCGTGCGGGGCGCAGTCCCCCGGCGGATTGTCGGAGGGCACGCGCACAAGCGCCTGCAGGAAGGCGATTGCCACATCGGCATCGCGCTCGACCAGGGACGAGAGATCAGGAAGGTTTGTCACGAGGGGGACGATAGTCGCTGCGCTCCTCCCCGTGAAGGCGGGCAGAGACACGCTTGACCACGTCGCGAGGTATTCGGAAGGTCGGCTTGACGAACCCGAGGGACGGATGACCGCGGCCTATCTGCACGAATGGGGCGGCCTGCTCCTGCGCTGGCTCCACATCGTGGCCGCAATGGCCTGGATCGGCGCCTCCTTCTTCTTCATGCATCTTGACGCGAGCCTGCGCGCGCGGCCGGGCATGCCACCCGGGCAGATGTCGGCCTGGCAGGTCCATGGCGGCGGCTTCTACGAGATGCGGAAGTACATGGTCTCGCCAGCAGACCTGCCGCCGGAGCTGACCTGGCACAAATGGCAGGCGTACTGGACCTGGATCTCGGGCTTCCTGCTTCTCGTCTGGGTTTATTACCTGCAATCCGAGCTCTTCCTGATCGACCCCGCCGTGATGGACCTGTCGCCCGTCGCCGCGGGGAGCATCGGGCTCGCGGCGCTCGCGCTCGGCTGGGTGATCTACGACGGGCTCTGCAAGTCGCCGCTGAAGAACAACGACGTGGCGCTCGGGCTTATCGGGTTCGCCTATGTGGTCGCGGCGAGCTGGGCCTTCTCGCAGGTCTTTTCGGGCCGCGGCGCGATGATCCACACGGGCGCCCTCATGGCGACGATCATGAGCGCCAACGTGTTCTTCGTGATCATCCCGGGGACGCGGAAGCAGACGGACGCGCTGATCGCCGGCCGCATGCCGGATCCCGCCTGGGGCAAGGCAGCCAAGCAGCGCTCGGCGCACAACAACTACATCACCCTTCCGGTCATCTTCATGATGATCTCGAACCACTACCCCGTGACCTACGCAAACCCGGCGATCATCCCGCTCGAGACGGCGCTCGTGATCGTCGGCGGCGCGCTCATCCGGCACTTCTACAATGTGCGCCATGCGAACCACGCGCGCTCGCCGTGGTGGGCGATTGCGGCGGCCATCGTGGCGATCTGGTCTGCCCTCTGGATCGCCATGAGCGCGTCGCCCGGCGCGCGCGCCAAGCTCGGCCTTCCGCCCCTGCCCGAGCCCAGGAACGTTGCGGCGGCCTCCGCACCCCCCGAGCACGTCGTCAACATCGTCACGGGCCGCTGCGCGATGTGCCACGCGGTCGAGCCCTCCTGGGAACGGATCGAGATCGCGCCGAAACGCGTGATGCTCGACACGCCGGAGCGGATCGGCCGGTATGCAGAGGAGATCCGGGTCCAGGCCGTAATGACCCACGCCATGCCGCCGAACAACGTTTCGGGGATGACGCCGGGCGAGCGGCGGGAGCTCGCTGCCTGGCTAGACGCGCGCTAGGTCGCGTGCCCGAGGGCGCCGCGTCCGGAACTGGCCGCGTTGCGCCCCCACGAAGGCGATCACGAGCACGACGAGCGAGGCCGGCCACCAAGCCTGCCCGCTACCGATTCCCGCGCAGGCGAGTGAGAAAGCCGCCGTGAACGCGCCGACGACGCCCGGCAGGAGCGGCGCATAGCTCGCCGTCGCGCCGCGCAGACCGGCCCAGATCGCGGCGGCAATCGCGAGCGCACCCACGGCGCCTAGATCGTACCAGACCTGGACGAGCGGGGTGTCCGGCGTCCCGGGTGGGAGTCCATATCCGACGCGGGCGAGCAGGAAGGCGCCGAACCCGTGCCCCGTGACGAGCCGCGCCGGCTCGGAAACGACCAGCGTCTTCCAGGCTCCGAGCGCGCCCACGAAGGCCCCGTTGTCGGGCAGCAGACCGGCGACGGGCCCCAGGATCAAGGGAAGCAGTGGCGCGAGCAGCACGATCCCCGGCAGGATGATGCGGGCGAGCAGGATGCCTGTCTCGGGGGCGAGCGCAACAGCCACATAGGCCAAGGCTCCGGCCGCGAAGGCTGCGGAGATCGCAGGCTCCGGGCCCAGCAGCGTCGCGAGCGCCACCACAACGATCAGGCAGATCGCCCCCACGTCGCGGTTTCTCGAGCGAAGCCAGGCGATGGAGGGCCAGGCGAGCAGCGCCACGACGGACAGGCCGCGAGTGACATTCCGGCCTTCACCGTCGGGGTCCCCCATCGCCGGAAACGTGAAAGAGGTCACGATCACGGCGACCGCCGCGAGCGCAACCCCGACCGGGATCAGATAGAGGTTCGCCGCGCGCATGCGGTCGGGGAGCGACAGATAAGCGGCCGCGCCCAGTCCCAGGCTGCCGAGCAACCCGAAGAGCCGTTCCGCCGAAAGTGACGGTGCCGGCGTCCAGGCGAGCGAGAGCGCCGCCCAGGCGAGGCCGAACAATGTCGCAAGCACGCCCGCAGATGCCGTCACACGGTCGATGCTCTCCCGGAGAGGGCGGTAGTTCCTGTCCAGGAGACTTGCGATGACCAGAAGGGCGACCCCGATCGGCAGGAACAGCACGACGCCGCGCCGCGAGAACAGCGCGACCGTCGGCAGGATCAGCACCAGAACCGCGAAACCGAGCCGGCGGAGCAGTGCGCCGGCGTCGTTAGCCGGATCGATGGAAGGCGCGCGCGCCATGGCCTTTCGCGAGCCGCCGGCTCATCAACCTCTTGGATCGCCGACCCTAGTCAGCGCGCCCGGCGCTGGCTGTAGGAGTCGTGCAACACTCAGGCTCGGGTCCTTTAGGCCGTGGAGGCTTGGCCGCGCAGGAAGTTGATCACGGCCGAGTAATCCTCGCCGCCGTGGCCGCCCGCCTGAAAGAGGCCATAGATCTGCGCAGCCTCGGCGCCGAGCGGGGTGGAGGCGCCGGAGGCGAGCGCCGCCTGCTGCGACAGCCGCAGATCCTTCAGCATCAGGTCGGTGGCGAAGCCCGGCTTGTAGCCATTGTTCGCCGCGCTTGTCGGCACCGGGCCGGGGACCGGACAATGCGTCGTTAGCGCCCAGCAGGAGCCGGACGAGGTCGAGGCGACGTCGAAGAGGGCCTGGTGCGAGAGGCCGAGCTTCTCGGCCAGCACGAACGCCTCGGAGATGCCGATCATCGTGATGCCGAGGATCATGTTGTTGCAGATCTTGGCCGCCTGCCCCGCCCCCGCGTCACCGCAATGGACCACCCGCCGCCCCATCTGGGCGAGGACCGGCTGGCCTGTCGCGAAGGCCTGCTCGCTTCCCCCGACCATGAAGGTGAGCGTCGCGGCCTTTGCCCCGACGGTCCCGCCTGAGACCGGCGCGTCGAGCGAGCGCAGGTTGAACTCGGCCGCGATCGCGTGCGCGCGCCGCGCGCTCTCGACATCGATTGTCGAGCAATCGACGATTAGGGCTCCCGAGGCGATCGCCGGCGCGATCTCGGACCACACCGAGATCACGTGCTTGCCGGCCGGCAGCATGGTGACGACGATCTCGGCGTCCTTCACGGCCTCGATACCCGAGGTCGCAACGGACACACCCTCTGCCCTTGCGGCGTCGCAGGATGTCGGGACGACGTCGAACCCGATGACCTGATGGCCTGCCTTGACGAGGTTGGCGGCCATCGGCCCGCCCATGTTGCCAAGGCCGATAAAGGCGATGGTCGCCATCCGAACTCCTCCCGATTGTTCTGCGTTCACAAGCCAGAGCCGGGGAGCCGAGGCAAGCCATGAGGCCGGTCCGATCGTCCGCCGTTGAGGCCGTCGAGTACGACCCGCGCAGACGCAAGCTCTTCGTGAGATTCGTCGGCGGCTCTACCTATGCCTATGCCGAGGTGCCCGCGGCCAAGTGGAAGGCGCTCCTCGCGGCGGAGTCACAAGGCCGCTACATCAATCTCGAGATCAAGCCGCATCACGCGGCGACGCGGCTCACCGCCCGATCAGGCTCCGCGCCACGATCAGCCGCATGATCTCGTTGGTGCCTTCCAGAATTTGGTGGACGCGCAGATCGCGGACGATCTTCTCGATCCCGTATTCCGACAGGTAGCCGTAGCCGCCATGTAGTTGCAGCGCCTGGTTCGCCACCTCGAATCCGACATCGGTGGCGAAGCGCTTGGCCATGGCGCAGAGCCGGGTCGCGTTCGGGTCCTTGCGGTCGTAGGCCGCCGCCGCCGAGTACAGGAACGTGCGGGAAGCCTCGAGCTCGGTCGCCATGTCGGCAACCCGGAACTGCAGCGCCTGGAACTCGTCGAGCCGCTTCCCGAAGGCTTTGCGCTCGCGCATGTAGGCGAGAGCCTTGTCGAGGGCGGCCTGCGCGCCGCCGAGCGAGCAGGCGCCGATGTTCAGCCGCCCGCCATCGAGGCCGGCCATCGCGATCTTGAAGCCGATCCCCTCCTCGCCGAGTCGGTTGGCGACCGGCACGCGGCAACCCTCGAAGACCACCTGACGGGTCGGCTGCGCGTTCCACCCCATCTTGCGCTCGTTCGCACCGAGCGAGATTCCCGGCGTGTCACCGGGAACGAGCAGCGTCGAGATGCCGGACGGTCCCTCCCCCCCGGTCCGCACCATCACCACGTAGAGGTCGCCCGCGCCGGCCCCGGAGATGAACTGCTTCGAGCCGTTCAGGACGTAATGGTCGCCGTCGCGCCGGGCGGAGGTTCGGAGCGCCGCCGCGTCCGAGCCCGAGCCGGGCTCGGTCAGAGCATAGCTCGCGAGCAGCTCCATCGTGCAGAGCCGCGGCAGCCATTCCCGGCGCTGGGCCTCCGTGCCGTAAGCGTCGATCATCCAGGACGCCATGTTGTGGATGGAGATGAAGGCCGAGGTGGTCGGGCAACCGCTCGCCAGCGCCTCGAAGATCAGAGCTGCGTCCAGCCGGGTCAGGCCCGACCCGCCTACATCCTCGCGCACATAGACGCCGCCCATCCCAAGTGCGGCGGCCTCCCGCATCACCTCGACCGGAAAATGCTTCTCCTCGTCCCATTTCAGCGCGTGCGGCGCGATCTTCTCGGCCGCGAAGTCCCGCGCCATGTCGCGGATCGCGATCTGGTCCTCCGGCAGGGCGAAGATGGTCATTCGCTTACGTTCCTGGAAGCAGTAGCCGAAAGGGCCGGCGATGGGCGCAGCCTACGCTCTCACCGAAGCGCATCGACCTCGCACTTCGCGTAAACCGCAGCCGCGCCGACATATGCATTCAGCTTCGCCACATAAGCTTCGGCCGCCGTTTTGAATGCGGGAAGCTGCGCGTTGTAGGCCTTCACCTAGTCGTTGAACGCGTAGCTCTCCCAGCCGAGGCAGCCTTCCGAGCCCGGCTGCTTGTCGACGCAAGGCCCCCTCACGGGCGGGACCGGCTTGAGCGGCCGCGACGCCGGATCGGGCGGGCTCGGCGCAGTGCAGACCGCCCCTGCCAAGGTCGGCCAGCAGAGAAGAGAGCCGGCCAGGATGGCCGCCGAAACACGCCGAGCGGCCATCCTGCTTCCGCTACTGCATGAGCGGGATGGAGAACTCCGCCCCCTCCTTGACGCCGGACGGCCAGCGCGACGTGACCGTCTTGGTCTTCGTGTAGAAGCGGATCGAGTCGGGCCCGTGCTGGTTCAGGTCGCCGAAGCCCGAGGCCTTCCAGCCGCCAAACGTGTAATAGGCGATCGGAACCGGAATCGGCACGTTGATGCCGACCATGCCGACCTCGACCTTCGCGGCGAAGTCGCGCGCCGCATCGCCGTCGCGGGTGAAGATCGCGACGCCGTTGCCGTATTCATGCTCGGTCGGCAGGCGCAGGGCCTCGGCATAATCCTTGGCGCGAACCACGGAGAGGACCGGTCCGAAGATCTCCTCTTTGTAGATCTTCATGTCAGGCGTGACCTCGTCGAAAAGGCAGCCGCCCATGTAGAAGCCGTTTTCGTAGCCCTGCATTTTGAAGCCGCGGCCATCGACGACGAGCTTCGCGCCCTCCTTGATGCCGTGGTCGACATAGCCCTTAATCCGCTCGAGCGCAGCCTGGGTGACGACCGGGCCGAAATCGGCGGAGGGATCGGTGGAGGGGCCGACCTTGAGGCTCTCCACACGCGGGATAAGCTTCTCGACCAGCTTGTCTGCGGTCGCCTGCCCGACCGGCACCGCGACCGAGATCGCCATGCAGCGCTCGCCGGCGGAGCCGTAGCCGGCGCCGATCAGGGCGTCGACCGCCTGGTCCATGTCGGCATCGGGCATGATGATCATGTGGTTCTTGGCGCCCCCGAAGCACTGCGCGCGCTTACCCGTGCCGGCGGCCCGGTGGTAGATGTATTGCGCGATCGGGGAAGAGCCGACGAAGCCGACCGCCTTGATGTCCGGATCATCCAGGATCGCGTCGACAGCCTCCTTGTCGCCGTTCACGACGTTGAGGATCCCGGCCGGCAGCCCCGCCTCCATCATCAGCTCGGCAAGCCGCATCGGCACGCCCGGGTCACGCTCGGACGGCTTCAGGACGAAGGCGTTGCCGCAAGCGATAGCCGGGCCGAACTTCCACATCGGGATCATGGCAGGGAAGTTGAACGGCGTGATGCCGGCCACGACACCGAGCGCCTGGCGCATCGAGTAGATGTCGATGCCCGGGCCTGCGCCCTCCGTGTACTCGCCCTTCATCAGGTGCGGGATGCCGCAGGAGAACTCGACGACCTCCAAGCCACGCTGGATGTCGCCCTTGGCGTCCGGGATGGTCTTGCCGTGCTCGCGCGCGAGGAGTTCGGCGAGCGAGTCGTATTCGCGCTGAACGAGGTCGAGAAAGCGCATCATGACGCGCGCCCGGCGCTGCGGGTTCGTGGCGGCCCAGGCCGGCTGCGCCGCCCTGGCGTTCTCGACCGCCGCACGCAGCTCAGCCTTGGAAGCCAGCGCGACCCGCGCCTGGACCTCGCCGATCATCGGCTCGAAGACGTCCGCATGGCGGCCGGAGGTGCCGGCGACGTTTTTGCCGCCGATGAAATGCCCGATCTCACGCATGGGCGTGTCTCCCTGATGTCCTGGTTGAATGGCGCAGCTCAGGCCGCGCGTTCGAGATTGAACTGGCCGGCCCTGCGGAACCGGGTGAGATAACCGGGAACGACGGCCTCCAAGGCACGAGGCGTGATTCCGATGCCCTCCAGCGTCCGGCCTTCGGCCTTAGCCTGTTCGGAGACGACGTTGTCCTGCTTGAGCAGGATCAGTTGATCCCGCGTCAGCTTCAGTTCGTCCGGCAGCAGGCCGAGGGTAAGTGCGTCTACGATCTCGAGCACGCGGGCCTGGATGCGGGCGCCCGCCTCTGGCAGCGCCACGATCAAGCGCTTTCGCTCGGTCACGGTGAGCACGTATTCCACGAGCTCGCGCAGCGTCCGGACCTCGGGGCCGCCGAACTCGTAGACCTTACCCATCCCGATCTTGCCGTCGACGGCAAGCGCGATCGCTTCGGCGACATCACCGGCATAAACGGGCTGGAAGCGCGTATCGGCCCCGGCGAGCGGGAGCACCGGCAAGGCCCGGGCCAGGCCGGCGAAGCGATTGAAGAAGCTGTCACCCTGACCAAACAGGATCGACGGCCGGACGATCACGGCATCCGGCCGCGCGGCCATGACGGCCTCCTCGCCCTGGCCCTTGCTGCGCGCGTAGCCGGATGCCGAATTCGGATCGGCCCCGATCGCGGAGACCTGGACGAGCGGCACCCCGGCGGGCGTCGCCTCGGCTACGATGCGTGCGCCCTCAGCCTGAACCCAGCCGAAACTCTGGCGGCCAGTCTCACTCAGGATGCCGACGCAGTTCACGACGGCATCGGCCTTCTCGAGCGCGCGCTGCACCGAATCCGGATAGCGCAGGTTCGCCTGAACGAGCTGGATCTGGCCCACCACCCCGAGCGGCTGCAGAAAGAAGCCGAGATCGGGACGGCGCACCGCGACGCGCACGCGATAGCCGCGTTTTGCCAGCGAGCGCACGACATGGCGGCCGAGGAAGCCCGAGCCGCCGAAAACGGTGACGAGCTTCGGGGATTGACGCATCGCGTCCATGGAGTGGAGACCCTGAACCCTGTTGCCGGTTCCTTACGGCAAGGGCGCCCGGCCTGGAAGCTCCAAGCCCGGCGAAATCAATCACTCAAGCTTGGCGCCCGAGACCCGCACCATCTCCTGCCACATCGGGCGCTCCTTGTGAGCGAGCCTGGTAACTTCCTCGGGCGCCGAGCCGAGCACGCGCGCGCCGGCGACCTGGAAGCGTTCCTGGACGGAGGTCTCCTTCGATATCTCCTGAAGCGCTTGCGAGAGCTTTTGGACGATCGGAGCCGGCGCCGCCTTGGGGAGGATGAAGGCTGCCCAGGACGTCACGACGAAGTCGTTCTGGCCGGCCTCAGCCATGGTCGGAACGTCTTTCAGGGTCGGCCAGCGCGTAGCTGAGGTCACGGCAAGGGCCCGCATCTGCCCGGATTCGATGATGCCGGTGTATGAGGCGAGGTTGTCGATCGCGAGTTGAACGTCGCCCTTCAGCATGGCCGGGATGGTCGCGGCCGCGCCCCGGAATGGGACGTGCGTGCCCTTGATGCCGTTCCGGGTACAGAAGAGCGCGCCGGACAAGTGCGGCGTCGTGCCGACGCCGGGGCTGCCGAAGAAGATGCCGTCCGGCCGCGCCTTCGCCCAGGCGATGAACTCCGCCATGGTCTTGGCCGGGACATGCTCGCTCGGGATGACGGCGACGTTGGGCATCTCCCACGTCATGGAGACCGGCGCGAAGTCGCGGTCGGAATCGTAGGCCATCCGGGAATAAAGGTACTGGTTGATCGAGAAGTGGCCGACCGTTGCCGAGCCGATCGTATGGCCGTCGGGGTCGCTCTTTGCGGCAGCATCGATCCCCACATTGCCGCCGGCGCCCGGCCGGTTCTCGACCACCCAGGTCCCCCCAAGCTTGTCCTTCAGACGCTCTGCCAAGATGCGGGTCAGCACGTCGGTCGAGCCGCCCGCCGGATACGGCACGATGATGCGCACCGGCTGCCTGGGCCATTGCTCGCCCTGAGCGAGGGCCGGCCGGGCGAGCCCAGCGAGCGCGAGGCCGCCGAGTGCGGTCCTGCGGTTGATCGTGACGGTCATCCTGGCGTTCTCTCCCGAGCGTCTTGCGCGTGTGAGGCGAGAATAGTCGACCGGGCATTCAGGGCAAGAAGAGGGTACTGCCGGCCCGCTTCATCGGGCCGGCAGTCAGGACCGCGGTGCTAGCCGACCCGCTGCTCGACGATCACCGTCTCGACGTCATCGGCCGGCTCGTAGAGCCATTTCCCGACGAGACCGCCTGCAATGGCGCCCACGATGGGCGCCAGCCAGAACAGCCATAGCTGCGCGATATACGCGCCGCCCGCGAACAGAGCCGGTCCCGTGCTGCGCGCCGGGTTCACGGAGGTGTTCGTGACCGGGATCGTGATCAGGTGGATGAGAACCAGGGCAAACCCGATCGGGATGCCTGCAAATCCCGTCGCGGCCCCCTTCGAGGTCGTCCCGATGATGATCAACATGAAGAAGAATGTCGTGAGGAGCTCGATCAGGAAGCACGAGAGTAGATTGTACTTTCCGGGGCTCAGCTCGCCATAGCCGTTCGACGCGAACCCGCCCGGAACCCAGCCCGACTTTCCGGAGGCGATCAGGTAGAGAATGGCCGCCGCAACGACCGCGCCAGCGACCTGCGCTACGAGGTACGGCCCAACGTGCTTGTTCGCGCACCGGCCCGCCGACCAGAGCCCGAGCGTCACCGCGGGATTGAAATGCCCTCCCGAGATGTGGCCCACCGCATAGGCCATCGAGAGCACGGTGAGCCCGAAAGCAAGCGCGACACCTACGAAACCGATGCCATATTGCGGGAAGGCCGCGGACAGCACCGCGGCCCCGCACCCCCCAAAGGTCAGCCAGAACGTCCCGAAGAACTCCGCCGCCGAGCGGCGTGTCGTGTCCCGATCCATGCCCGATCCCTCCGCGCGGGCACTGTCGCCCGAGAGGAGGATAGGACCGGCCGGCCAGCAATGTCGATTGCGTACGGTCCGGGAAGAGCCTGGCGTGCCGCTACCGGATCCTGCCCCGCGCGGCGACCGGGATCTCGCCGACGATCTCACCGCCGCGCGTCGCGATCAGCTGGTCCATGAGATTGACGACGACGCAGACATGGTTCGGGACGATGCCGACGGGCTCGCCGATCTCGATCGGCTTTCCGCAGGCCGACAGGTCCACGAAGCCGTGTTCCTCGGCGAGCGCGTGGATGACCGCCTCCGGGTACTCGCGGACGAGGCCGTGGCCCTTGAGCTTGCCGAGGTCGCTCGTCAGCGTCTTCGAGCCGGCGTCGAGAATGCCGCGGGTCGGCGTGGCGCGGCTGACCAGCGTCGACACGATCGTCAGCGCGCAATCGTCGAGCGTCGCGACGCCCGCCGCCATCATCATGCGGTCGTTGTAGATGTAGGTGCCCGGCCTGTGCTCGGTCGCGCCGTGGATCTTCCCGAGATTGGCAAGGTTCGGTGTGCCGCCGGTCGAGACAATGCGGGGGGAGAGGCCGAATTGGCGAACACCCTCCGTGATCTCGTCGAGAAAGGCCTGGGTCTCCGGAAACTTGTCCTCGGGCGGGTAGAGCATGAAGCCGTTGAAGCGCAGGCCCGGGGCTCGGGCGATCTCACCCGCGAGCGCGATGGCTTCGGCCGGATTCTCCACACCCGCGCGCTTGCGGCCGGTATCGCACTCGACCACGACGCCGATCTCGCGCCCGACCCGGGTCGCGGCCTCGGACGCCGCCGCTATGCTGACCGGATTGTCGGCCGCGACGGTTATCTCCGCGCTCTCCGTGAGCTTCGCGAGACGGGCGATCTTCTCCTGGCCCATGAGGTTGTAGCTGATCAGGATGTCGCGGTGCCCGGCCGCGGCGAAGATCTCGGCCTCGCCGAGCTTCTGGCAGGTGATGCCGGACGCGCCGGCCTTCCGCTGCATGTCGGCGATCAGCGGGCTCTTGTGCGTCTTGATGTGCGGGCGGTTCTTCAGCCCGACCGCGTCGCAGGCCTTCTGGATGCGGGCGATGTTCCGCTCGACCACGTCCAAGTCGACGATGGCGGCGGGCGTGCCGACCTCGCGGGCGACCTTCTCGTAGAGCGCGTTCATTCGTGGATGCGGATCACGGCCTCGATCTCGACCGTCATGTTGTTGGGAAGGGAGCCCAGGCCGACCGCCGAGCGGGCGTGGCGACCGCGTTCCCCGAGCACCGCGACGAACAGGTCCGAGCAGCCGTTGATGACCTTCGGCTGGTCGGCGAAATCCGGCACGGCATTGACCATGCCGAGGACCTTCAGGATTTCCACCTTGTCGAGGGAGCCGGCAGCCGCCTTTGCGGCCGCGAGCAGGCCGAGGGCCGTCTGGCGCGCATGCCCATAGGCATCCTCGATCGAGACATCGCGCCCGACCTTGCCGGTCGGGTAGGTCCCGTCCTTCTGCCGAGGCCCCTGGCCGGAGAGGTAGACGATGTTCCCGTCGCGCTTGAACGGGACGTAGTTCGCGACAGGGGTCGGAAGGTTCGGCAGTTCGAGGCCGAGCTCGGTGAGCTTCTGTTCGGCGGACATGCGGTGCTCCACGGTGCCTTCAACAAGCACGGCGCGGAGCGCCTGTCACGCCCGCGCCGGACCGGCTTTCAACGAAGGCGTGGCGGGGATCTCGGGCTCTGGCGGCTCGAACCAAACGCCGCGCCAGACCGCCGCCGCGACCGTGACGCCGTAGAGCACGAGCCCGAGCGCGAGCCCGGCATAGAGCGCCTCGAGGCGGCCGGTGAGCCGCATCCCGATCCAGCCCGCGCCGAGTGCCACCACCATCCGGAGAAAGCCTGCGAGAAGCGGCCAGAGCAGGCGGCCGGCTCCCTGGGACGCGAAATAAAGCGACAGCCCCAGGCCGAAGAAGCCGAAGAACGGTCCCACGATCCGGAGATAAACCGCCCCGGCCTCGAGCATCGCCGGGTCCTGGCCGAACAGCCCGAGCCATGCGCGCGGCCAGATCGCGGCGGCGACCCCGATTGTTTCCGTGACCGCGAAGGCCAGAGCGCAGCCGCACCAGGCGACCTTCAGCGCACGCTCGCGCTGGCCGGCTCCGATGCTCGTGCCCACCATGGCCACGAGCGGCGCCCCGATGCCAAAGACGAGACTCACCATGAGATATTCGAGCCGGGCGGCCGTGCCGAACCCGGCGAGGGCTGCCGGCCCGGCCTGCAGTCCGACCAGCGCCGTCGCGCCGCCGATAACGACGTTGGTCTGCACGGACGAGATCGCCGCGACGGCGCCGACGCGCAGGATGTCGCGCGACAGATCCCAGCGCAGGGATGCGCGACGGGGCCGCACGACCGAGCGGCCGGACAGCAGGTACCAGGCGAGAACCGCGAATCCCGCGGCATAAAAGGCGAGAAGCGCAAATCCCCCTCCCGCGACCCCAAGCCCGGGCACCGGGCCCCAGCCGAAGATGAGGACCGGGGACAGGGGCAGGAGCAGGATGACTCCGATGCAGGTGACGAGCGCTGGAACCAGCATGTTGCCGGTGCCGCGCACGACGCTCGCGAGCGCGTTCATGGCGAAGAGCAGCGGCATGCCGCTGAACACAACGTTCGAATAGGCTAGCGCCGCCTCGAGTGACCCGCCCTCGCCGCCGAGGGCCCGGTAGAAGGGCCGGCCGAAGAGAAGGAGCGTCGCCGAGAAAGCCGCGCCGATCAGCGTATTGATCACGAGGGCGTGGATGACGAGCGCATCCGCATCGTCCCGCCGCCGCGACCCGAGCGCACGCGCGACGGCCGACGCGATGCCGCCACCGAGCGCGCCGCCCGACAGCATCTGCATCAGCATGACGCCGGGAAAGACGAGCGCCATACCGGCGAGTGCGTCCGTTCCGAGCTTGCCGACCCAATAGGTCTCGATGAGCCCGGTCGAGGCCTGGGCGAGCAGAACAAGGACGTTCGGCCATGCGAGCCGGACGACCGTCGGCAGGATCGGGGCTTCGAGGAGCCTGGTTGTGCGCGGATCGAGCGCGGCGCCGGGCGCGCTCACGTCGGACGCCGTTCGGCGGGCAGGTCGAAGACGAGGCACGTCGTGGAAGCCGTCGCGTAGAGCCGGCCCGCTTCGTCGAAGAGCCGAGCATCGGCCACGCCCGTGGTCCGCCCGACATGAACCGCCCTGCCCTCGGCCGTAACCACGCCGACCGCGTCCGTGACGGCGCGCAGGTAGTTCACCTTGATCTCGAGCGTGGTGTAGCCGCGCCCAACCGGCAGCGTGCTGTGGACGGCGCAGCCCATCACCGAGTCGAGGATGGTGGCCAGGATGCCCCCGTGCACGGTGCCGATCGGGTTGTAGAGATATTCGGCTGCCTGGAGTTTCATCCGGACGAGGCCCTCCTCGACGGACCCTATCGTGATCCCGAGAAGGGCCATCACGGGCGGCGGCGGCAGGTCGCCTGCCATCATGGCCCGGAGGTGGTCGGCCCCGGACAGGCCGCGCCCCGCCGCGGCGAGCGCCTTGGGGTCGGACCAGGTGACGGTGCGGCTTCGCTCGGCCGGCTCCGGTCCATCGCTCATCGGCACCTCCGGCGGGCCGACATTCGGCCCGCTTGCCAAATGAGCGTATATGCACCTATATCGCTGCCGCAAGTCCCGCCGGGCCTGAAATGTTGATGTCTTCCATCACCAAACCTGACTTGTGCAACGCGCTCGCGATCCGCAAAGCGGCGCGTCACATCACCGGGCTCTACGACCGGCACCTCGCCGAATCCGGGCTCAAGGTCACCCAGTTCTCGGTCCTGGCGCGTCTGCGCCATCTCGGGCCGCGGACGATCAACGAGCTTGCGGCCGACATGGCGATGGACCGCACCACGATGGGACGCAACATCCGGCCGCTCGAGCGGGACGGCCTCGTCCAGGTGGCGACCGATCCGCGCGACGCACGCCGGCGCGCCCTCTCCATCACGGAAGCGGGGCGCGACCGGCTGCGGCTTGCCGGACGGGGCTGGGCGGAAGCGCAGGCCAGGTTCGACGAGGCCTATGGGCCGGAGCGCGCCGCGGCGCTCCGCGAGACCCTGGCGGGCGTCATCGCCCTCGATTTCGAGACGGCCCGCTAAGCGGCCCGGAGGTCCCCATGCTGTCCACTGTTCTGGCGCCACCGATGGCGCGGCGCGGCATCCATTACGGCTGGGTGATGGTGGCCGTGACCTTTCTGGTCATGGTCGCGACAGCGGCCGCCATGGGCAATCTCGGCGTGTTCCTCGTTCCGCTGCAGAAGGAATACGGCTGGGACACCGCGTCGATCTCCGGCGCGCTCGCCGTCCGCCTCCTCCTCTTCGGCCTGATAGCCCCGTTCGCGGCGGCCCTGATCCAGCGCTATGGGCTGCGCCGCATCGTGGCCGTTGCCCTGGGCCTCGTCGTGGTCGGGCTCGGCCTCTCCACGATGATGAACCAGCTCTGGCAGCTCTGGCTCTACTGGGGGCTGCTCACGGGCGTCGGCACGGGCCTGACCGCCATGGTGCTCGGCGCGACCGTCGCCAATCGCTGGTTCTTCAAGAGCCGGGGCCTTGTGATCGGCATCCTGACGGCGAGTTCCGCCACGGGCCAGCTCGCCTTCCTGCCGCTCGCGGCGATGATCGCGGACAATGCCGGCTGGCGCATGGCCATCATCCCGGCCGTCATTGCCTGCGCGGTCGCCGCCCTGCTGATGCTGCTGCTCGGGCGCGACCACCCGTCCGAGCTGAACCTGCCCGCCTATGGCGAGACCAAGGTCGCCCCGCCCCCGCCGCCGCCTTCGTCGAACCCGTTCAAGACGGCCTTCGTGGTGCTCGGGGAATCCTCGCGCAATCCGGCCTTTTGGGTCCTGTTCTTCTCGTTCTTCGTGTGCGGGCTTTCGACGAACGGGCTCGTCCAGACCCACTTCATCCCGCTCTGCCTCGATTTCGGCATGCAGAACGTCGAAGCGGCGTCGGTGCTCGCCCTGATGGGCGCGTTCGATTTCGTCGGCACCGTCCTGTCGGGCTGGCTTTCCGACCGCTACGACAGCCGCAAGCTGCTGGCCTGGTATTATGGCCTGCGCGGGCTCTCGCTCCTGTTCCTGCCGATGTCGACCTTCTCGTTCTACGGGCTGACGATCTTCGCCGTCTTCTACGGCCTCGACTGGATCGCGACCGTGCCGCCGACGGTGAAGCTCGCCGGCCAGGAATTCGGCCGCGAGAAGGCGGCGCTCGTCTTCGGCTGGGTGTTCACGGGCCACCAGCTCGGGGCCGCGACGGCAGCGCTCGGCGCCGGGATCAGCCGGGACGCCTTTGCGAGCTACCTGCCGGCCTTCTACACGGCGGGTGCGGCCTGCATGCTGGCCGCCATCGCCGTCCTGATGATCCGGCAGGATGCCAAGCCGAAGCAGGCGACCCTGGCTCCGGCCTGACCGTTCCCGTCCCGGCGGCGGGCTGCTAAGCTCGCCGGACCGACGGGGAGCCTCATGCCGATCACACGCCGGGATGCCCTGGTTTTGGCGGGCGGGGCCGCCGCTCTGGCCGCCCTGCCTCGCTTCGCCTTTGCGCAGAGCGGTGACCTGATCGTCTTCGCGGCCGCCAGTCTGAAGACGGCGCTGGACGAGGTGGCCGCCGCGTGGACCCGGGAGACGGGCAAGCGCGCCCGCATCTCCTATGCGGGGTCGAACACGCTGGCGAAGCAGATCGAGGCCGGCGCTCCGGCCGATCTCTTCCTATCAGCCGATCTCGACTGGATGGATTACGTCGCCGAACGCGGCCTGATCCGCCCCGACACCCGGCTGAACCTCCTCGCGAACCGGCTCGTTTTGGTCGCCCCGAAGGACTCGAAGGCAGAGGTCGTTCTCACGCCCGGGCTCGACCTCAAGGCCGCGCTCGGGGGCGGCCGCCTTGCTATGGGGAATGTAGAATCCGTTCCCGCCGGCAAATACGGCCGCACCGCCCTCGAGAAGCTGGGCGCTTGGGCGGGCTTGAAGGACAAAGTCGCGCAAACGGACAACGTCCGCGCCGCCCTCCTGCTGGTCGCGCGCGGCGAGGCGCCGCTCGGCATCGTTTACCGGACCGATGCGGGCGCCGAGCCGAATGTCCGGATCCTTGCGACCTTCCCGGAGGACCTGCACCCGCGGGTCGTCTACCCGGCCGCCGTGACGCGCGAGTCGCGCAACGCAGATGCCCAGGCGCTTCTCGCCTATCTCCGCGGCCCGGCAGCCAGGCAGGCCTTCGAGCGCCAAGGCTTCTCGGTCCTAGGCCGACCCTCCTCCGGCTCGTGACGGATTGGCTCACGCCTGAGGAGTGGGGCGCGGTCCGGCTGAGCCTGCTCGTGGCCGCGACCGCCACGGCCGCGAGCCTCGTGCCGGCGATCCTCGTCGCGCACGCCCTGGCGCGCGGACGATTCTGGGGCCGAGGCGCGCTAGACGTGCTCGTTCACCTGCCGCTCGTCCTGCCGCCCGTGGTGACAGGCTACCTCCTGCTGCTCGTCTTCGGCCGCCGCGGCCCGATCGGCTCGTTCCTGGCCGACACCTTCGGCATCGTGTTCGCGTTTCGCTGGACCGGCGCGGCGCTGGCCTGCGCCGTCATGGGATTGCCCCTGATGGTCCGGGCGATCCGTCTCTCGATCGAGGCGGTCGATCGCGGCCTGGAAGAAGCCGGCTCCACGCTGGGCGCAGCGCCTATCCTCGTCTTCCTTGCCGTCACGCTGCCGCTGAGCCTGCCCGGCATCATCGCGGGCGCGATCCTGTGCTTCGCCAAGGCGATGGGCGAGTTCGGCGCGACCATCACCTTCGTGTCCAATATCCCGGGCGAGACGCAGACGCTGCCGACCGCGATTTACGCCCTGACCCAGGCTCCGGGAGGCGAGGCGGGCGCGATGCGACTCACCCTGGTGTCGGTCGCGATCTCGATCGCTGCGCTCGCCGCCTCGGAAGCGCTTGCCCGCCGGGTTGGCCGGCAGCGTCAGGCCCTATGAGCCTGGCCATCGACGTCGCGCATGGCTTCGGGGCATTCCGCCTTGAGGCAGCCTTCACGGTCGGGGGCGGCGTGACCGCCCTGTTCGGACCGTCCGGATCCGGCAAGACCTCTCTCGTCCGGATCGTCGCGGGATTGCTCAGACCCGATCGCGGGCGAGTCGCAGTCGATGGACGTGTGCTCGTGGATACCGAGCGGCGCATCGCCGTGCCCGCGCATCGGCGCCGAGTGGGCTACGTGTTCCAGGAGCCGCGCCTCTTCCCGCACCTCTCGGTGCGCCAGAACCTCACCTTCGGGCGCTGGTTCACGCCGCGCTCCGAGCCGAAGCCCGACATGGCCGGCATCGTCGAGCTTCTTGGGATCGGGCATCTCCTGGCCCGCCGACCGGCCTCGCTCTCCGGGGGCGAGAAGAGCCGCGTCGCGATCGGGCGAGCGCTGCTATCGTCGCCTCGGCTGCTGCTCCTGGACGAGCCGCTTGCCAATCTCGACGAGGCACGCCGCGCCGAAATCCTGCCCTACCTGGAGAGACTGCGGGATGCGGCCGGAATGCCGATCCTCTTCGTATCGCACGCTGTCGGCGAGGTGGCGCGGCTCGCGAACAACGTCGTGCTGCTGGAGAACGGCCGCGTCGTCTCGGTCGGCCCGACGGCTGCGATCCTGCGCCGCCCAGGTTCCGCGGCAGAGGCCAGCGCCGTGATCGCGGGCAGGGTCGCAGCGCATGATGCACGGTTCGGGCTCGCGACGCTGGACACCGCCGCGGGTCCGTTGCGCGTTCCGCATCCGCCCCTCGCGCCCGGCATCGCAGTCCGGGTCCATATCAAGGCGCGCGACGTGATGCTCGCGACCGAGCGCCCGGCCGGGATCAGCGCGCTCAACGTGATGGACGGCCGCGTGCTCGCCATCACGGAGGCGGACGACGCCTCTGCCCTGGTCGAGCTCGCCTGCGGAAGCGAGACGCTCACCGCCCGCATCACCCGGCTCTCGGCGGCCGAACTCAGTCTCGAGCCCGGCCGTCCCGTCTACGCCATCATCAAGGGCGTCGCGCTCGAGACCGGCGCGCGTGGCGGCGCACCGGCCCCGGTCGAGGCCTAGGCGCGGGCCTGGGTGACGAACTTCGAGTTCAGATACCCCTCGATCGCCTCGGAGCCGCCCTCGGAACCGTAGCCGGAATCCTTCACGCCGCCGAAGGGCACCTCAGGAAGGGCGAGGCCGTGGTGGTTGATCGAGACCATGCCGGATTCGACGCGGCTTGCGACCATCTCTGCGGTCGCGGTCGAGCGCGTATAGGCATAGGCGGCAAGGCCATACGGGAGCCGGTTCGCCTCCTCGAACGCCTCCTCGTCCTCCGAGAAGCCGCGGATGGCGGCGATCGGCCCGAACGGCTCCTCGTTCATCAGCTTCGCGGTGAGCGGCACGTCCGCGAACACGGTCGGCTCGAAGAAATAGCCCTGGTTGCCGATGCGCTTTCCGCCGGTCGTAAGCTCGGCGCCGCTCGCCTGGGCGTCGGCCACGAGGCTCTCCATGGCGGTGATGCGTCGATCATGCGCGAGCGGCCCCATGCGGCTGTTCGGGTCGAGACCGTCGCCGACCTTGATGGCCTTCGCGGCCGCGGTGAAGCGCGTGACGAACTCGTCCTTCACGGACTCGTGCACGAGGAAGCGGGTCGGCGCGACGCAGACCTGCCCGGCATTGCGGAACTTGTTGGCGCTGAGCACCGACACGGCCTTGTCGAGATCGGCGTCCTTGAACACGATCGCCGGGGCGTGGCCGCCGAGCTCCATCGTGACCCGCTTCATATGCTGGCCGGCAAGGGCGGCGAGCTGCTTTCCGATGGCCGTCGACCCCGTGAAGGAGATCTTCCGGATGGTCGGGTGCGGGATGAGATAGCCAGAGATGTCGGCCGGAACGCCGACCACGAAAGAGAGCGCGTCGTTCGGCACGCCCGCGTCCAGGAAGGCGCGAACCAGTTCGGCGCAGCTCGCCGGGGTCTCCTCGGGCCCCTTGAGGATGACCGAGCAGCCCGTGCAGAGCGCGGCCGAGACCTTGCGCACAGCCTGGTTGATCGGGAAGTTCCAGGGCGTGAAGGCCGCGACCGGCCCGACCGGCTCCCGCACCACGATCTGCATGACGCCGTCCATCCGGGCTGGCACGACGCGGCCATAGGCGCGGCGGCCCTCCTCGGCGAACCAGTCGATCGTGTCGGCGCCGGCGAGCGTCTCACCCTTGGCTTCGGCGATGGGCTTGCCCTGCTCGATCGACATGATGCGGGCGATCTCGTCCACGCGCTCCCGCAGGAGGTTCGCGGCCTTCCGCATGATCTTGCCGCGCTCGAAAGCGGAGACGGCGCGCCACACCTTGAAGCCGCGCTCGGCCGCTTCCAGCGCCTCGTCGAGATCCGCCTGTCCGGCCACCGGATGCCTGCCGATCTCCTCGGCAGTCGCCGGGTTCACGATCGGGCGGGTCTCGCCCGAGCGCGCGCCGCGCCACTCGCCCGCGATATGCAGAAGCACCTCTGGATACATGCTCGTCCTCCCTGGCCGCCCAGACGGGGCCCGGCCATTCAGGGCCTCTTAGGACATCTGTGCTGCACTCTCCAGATGGCGCCGCGAGTGGTCCGGGGTGCGAAGCAGAGTCGCGTCCCCGAACGGATGCTGCCCGCGCGCGTTCGGTTGCAGACACTGTCCGGGTTTGATCATCGTGTTGCGTATCGTTCTGGCCGTTCTGATCTCGGCCTTCTGTGTCGTCGCCGCCTGCGAGGTGCTGCTCGGGGCGTGAGGCCGGACCTCGGCGGGAGGCGCTACGCAGCGGCTGGAACAATCCCGGACGCCATGAAGCCCTCCACCGCCTCGCGCTTTGGCATGGGTGCCACGGCGCCATAGCCGAGCGTCTTGAGGGCCGCCGCGGCATTGCCGAAATCAGCGGCCCGGAACGGATCTGCGGTGCGCAGCCACTCGGTGAGGAACGCCCCACCGAAGGTGTCGCCAGCCCCGGAGGCGTCCACCGCATCAACCTTGCGGGTTGATACGAGGCGACGCTCCTCGCGCGTCCCGACGAGCGTCCCGTCCTTGCCGAGCGTCATCGCGACGATCTTCGGCCCGAGCCCGAGGTAGAAATCGACGATCTCGTCCGGCGTCTGGAGCCCGGTGAGCTTGCGGGCATCGTCGAGCCCCGGGCGGGCAATGTCGGCGAGCGCGACGGCTGCGTGGATGGTGGCGCGCGCCCGGTCGAGGGGCCAGAGCGCGAGGCGCAGGTTCGTATCGTAGCAGACCAGCCGGCCGCCCACCTTCGCATGCCGCATGGCCGCAAAGACCGCGTCCGCGCAGGCGGCAGAGATGGCGGAGCTGATGCCCGACACATGCAGCACCTTGGCGCGGGCGATGAGGTCGAGCGGGAGGTCGTCGGGTCGCACGAGGCTCGCCGCGGAACCGCCGCGGAAATAGCTGAACTCGTGCCCGTCGGGCCCATAGGAGATAAAGTAGATCCCGGTCCGGACGCCGTTCCGGATGACGACGCTGGATCGGTCGATCCCCTCGCGGTCCCAGAGGTCCAGGAAGCCGCGCCCGAAAGCGTCGTCGCCGAGATGCGAGAAGAACGCGACGCGCGCGCCGCAGCGCGCCGCAGCAATCGCGACGTTGGACGTGTCGCCGCCATGGCCCGGCAGGTAGAGCTTTTCGCCGCCGCGCGTGATCTCGGCGAACTCCATCAGCGGCTCGCCGAAGGCGAGAAGGTCGAACTCGGCCTCAGCCACCGTCAGGTGCTCCCGCCCGGCAGCGCGTCGGGCAGGCTCTCGCCGAGCGCCAGGACCTTGCCGGGATTGAGGATGTTCGCAGGATCGAGCGCGCGCTTGAGCGTGAACATCAGCTCGAGCGCGACCGGGTCCTTGTAGTGCGGGAGCTCGTCGCGCTTGATGAGCCCGATCCCGTGCTCGGCCGAGATGGAGCCGTGCATCTCGCGCACGATGTCGTGCACGATGCGGTTGAAGTTTTCCCAGGTCGCGAGGAACGCGCCCTTCTCCATCCCGACCGGCTGCGACAGGTTGAAGTGGATGTTCCCGTCACCGAAATGCCCGAAGGCGCAGACGCGGACACCCGGCATCTCGGCCTCGCAGGCGGCCGTGGCCTCGTCGATGAACTCGGCGACGCGCGAGACCGGCACGGCGACGTCGTGCTTGATCGACCCGCCCTCGTAGCGCTGCACCTCCGAGAGGCGCTCGCGCAGGTCCCACAGCGCGAGCCGCTGAGCGTCGGAGGCCGCGATCGTTGCGTCCTCGACGAGCCCGTCCTCGATCGCGCCGCCGAGCACTTCCTCGAACACGGCCGCAAGGTCGGCCTCCCCGTTCGGCGAGGCGAGCTCGATCAGGGCGTAGGAATGGTGCTCGCCGGCCAGCGGCTTCACGGCTGCCGCATGGTGGCGCAGCACGACCTCGAGCGCGAAGCGCGGCATGTATTCGAAGGCTGTGAGCTCGGCTCCCGCGGCACTGCGCAGCCGCCCGAACAGGGTCAGCGCGTCACCCGGGGAGGCGAGCCCGACAAAGGCCGTGGCTCGCGAGCGGATGCCCGGGAAGAGCTTCAGCACCGCGGCCGTGATGATGCCGAGCGTGCCCTCCGACCCCATGAAGAGGTTCTTGAGGTCGTAGCCCGTGTTGTCCTTCCGGAGCGCCGTGAGGCCGTTCCAGATGCGGCCATCGGCCAGCACCACCTCGAGCCCGAGCGCGAGCTCGCGCGCATTGCCGTAGCGGAGCACCGCCGTCCCGCCGGCATTCGTCGCGAGGTTGCCGCCGATGCGGCAGGACCCTTCGGAGGGAAGCGAGAGCGGAAAGAGGAGCCCGGCCTCGGCCGCCGCCTTCTGCACGTCGGCCAAGACGCAGCCGGCTTCCGCCACCATGGTGGCGTTCACGGCATCGACCTCGCGAATGCGGTTCAGACGGACAAGCGAGAGCACGATCCCGCCATAGGGCACGCCGCCGCCGACGAGGCCGGTATTTCCGCCCTGCGGCACGATCGCGATCCCGGCGGCCGCGCATTCGCGCACGACAAAGGCGACCTCCTCGGTCGAGCCGGGCCGCACCACGGCAAGCGCCGTGCCCGCATAGAGGCCGCGCTCCTCGCGCAGGTGCAGCGCGATCTCGTCCGTCTCCGTCCGGACATGGGCGGCCCCGAGCCGCTCGGTCAGGTGCGCCAGGAGCACCTGCGCGGGCGCATCGGTCAGAGGCGGGACGGCATGGATCGTCATCCCGCTGTCATGGCGTGAGGCCGGGTTTCCGGCAAGTCGGGCGGGGCGACGTGCCCCACCCAACTGAGGTCAGCGGATCCCGAAATACACGCCCGGGCCGCGGCGCGGCTCGTCGTATTCGTCCCAGTCGCGCCGGCGCTCGCGGTAGCGCGGCCGGTCGTCGTAATCGCGCGAGGAGCCACAATAACGGAGCCCCTCCTCGTAGCAAACGCTCGGCGGCCCGGGGATGTAGCGTCCACCGCTCCGGCAGCTGTAGCCGCACATGGCCACGGGCTGGGCCGCGCCCTCCCCGGCAATCCCGTTCGGCAGGCCCGGCGCGGCCCCGGCCGGCACGGCCGCGAGCCAGAGCGCGGCACCTGCCCCTAGACTCAGAAGAACCTTGTGCATCGTTCCCTCCCCTGACGACCATCCGGCCGCGGTCCTTCACAACGCCGGCCCCTGTGCCCGGTTCGATACTGCCCGAGAGGATCGGCGCCCTCCCTCCCCTCAGGGGAGGGCCGAGTCGCGCGAAGCGCGAGCCGGGGTGGGGTCGGCGACCGAGGGCAGGGCCGCGACGATCGTCTCGAGAACGCCGTCCAGGTTGCCGTCCACCTCACCGTTCCAGAAGCGGAGCACCTGAAAGCCGAGCGCCGCGAGTTGTCGATCCCGCTCTCGGTCCCGGTGAGCCGCGAGGTCACGGCTATGCTGGCCGCCGTCCAGCTCGACGACAAGGCCTGCCCGCAGGCAGGCAAAATCGACGACGAACCCGGCGATCGGGACCTGCCTCCGGAAATGGTGTCCGGCTGCTCGTAGGAGCCTCAGCCTCGTCCAGAGGCGCGCCTCTTGCCGTGTCATCCGCCTGCGGAGTGCCCGCGCAATCTCGACCGACACCCGCGAGGCGGGACGGCGACCCCACCCCGGTGCTTCGCACTCGCCCTCCCCTGAGGGGAGGGAAGACGGCGAGCCCTTCGCCACCGCCTCAACCCACCTTGCGATACACCAGCAGTGACTTGAACTGCCCGACCCGCTCCACGCCGCCGTCGCGCTCCCACGCGGCGGCGACGTCCTTCGCGCTGTCATTCGCCCGGTCCCACGCGAAGGAACCCGGGAAGAACAGCATGTGGCCGCCGGGCCTGAGCCGCCGGGCGAGGATGCGCGTCACTTCGAGGTCGGTCAGGGCCCCGTAGGCGTCGTTCGCCGGCCCCCTGAACTCGCACAGGTGGAAGAGCGTGACGACGTCGAATTCGGGCAGCAGCCGCTCGTTCAGAAGATAGATGTCGCCGAACACCGCGTTGTAGAAGCGCAGCACCTCGGGGCGCGCCATGGCAAGCTGAACGAATGCCTCGTGCTCGCGGGGTGCGGCCGTGATGGCGAGGACGTGGTTCCGCCGCTCGGGCTTCGCGCATTCGATTCCGACATGGTGATGCCCGCCCGTCCCGAAATGGTAGATCGCCGCATCCCGGATGCCGGCATCATCCAGCCACGCGACGAGATCGACGTCGCAGGGGCAATCCTCCGGCCGAAAATCCCAGTGGTCGTCCCAGATATTCAGAGCCGGCTTTGCGCCGGCTTGTGCCCCCGCCATTGTTGTCCGCTCCCCCGTGCCGCGGCCGGATGTCATTCGCGTCCGACCCGGAAACGCCCTATGGAATGGTTCGAAATTTCGGGATGAACTCGCCATGAACGCCCCTCGCGTCATTCACCTGGGCAGCGACGACAACGTCGTGATCGCGGTCGATGTCGTCGGCCAGGGCGACACGGCCCATGGCATCACGGCCCGTCAGAAGATCATGAAGGGCCACAAGATGGCCGTCCTGCCGATCCGCGAGGGCGAGCCGGTCGTAAAGTTCGGCCAGATCATCGGCTTTGCGAAGAGCCACATCGCGCCGGGCGAGTGGGTGCATGAGCAGAATGTCGGCCTGCACGATTTCGAGCGCGACTACCGCTTCGCCGAGGACGCGAAGGACGACGGTCTCCTGCCCGAGACCGAGCGCGCCACCTTCCAGGGCTATCGCCGTGCATCGGGCAAGACCGGGACCCGCAACTACATCGGCATCCTTACCTCGGTGAACTGCTCCGCCTCCGTCGCGCGCTTCGCCGCGGATGCGGTGGAGCGCTCGGGCGTGCTCGCCGATTATCCGGGCATCGACGGCATCGTCGCCATCGTGCACGGCACCGGGTGCGGCCACGCCGCCTACGGCGAGGGTTTCGAGGTCCTGCGCCGCACCCAGTGGGGCTATGCCAGCCACCCGAACTTCGCCGGCATCGTCATGGTCGGCCTCGGCTGCGAGGTCTTTCAGATCGGCCGAATGAAGAAGGAATACGGGCTATCCGAGACCGACACGTTCCGGACCCTCACCATCCAGGAGACCGGAGGCACGAAGAAGACGGTCGAAGCGATCGCAGCCGCCATCCGGGACATGCTCCCGCTCGCGGCCGCTGCAAGACGGGAGACACGCCCCGCGTCCGAGCTGGTCCTGGCGCTGCAATGCGGCGGGTCGGACGGCTACTCGGCGCTCACCGCCAACCCGGCGCTGGGCGCGGCGTCCGACATCCTGGTCCAGAACGGCGGCACGTCCATCCTGTCCGAGACGCCCGAGATCTACGGCGCCGAGCACCTTCTGACGCGGCGTGCGGCGTCGGTCGCGGTCGGCCAAAAACTCGTCGAGCGTATTCGCTGGTGGGAGGATTACACGGCGAAGAACGGCGGCGAGATGAACAACAATCCCTCGCCCGGTAACAAGGCGGGCGGGCTCACGACCATCCTGGAGAAGTCGCTCGGCGCCTCGGCCAAGGGCGGCCGCTCGACGCTGCGGGCGGTCTACGAATATGCCGAGCCCGTGACGGAGAAGGGCTTCGTCTACATGGACACGCCCGGCTATGACCCGGTCGCCGCGACGGGCCAGGTCGCGGGCGGCGCGAACCTGATCTGCTTCACGACCGGCCGCGGCTCCGCCTTCGGGGCGAAGCCCGCGCCCTCCATCAAGCTCGCGACCAATCCCGACATCTACCGCCGCATGATCGACGACATGGACATCAATTGCGGCGACATCCTCGAAGGCATGTCGGTGGAGGAGAAAGGCCGCGAGATCTTTGCCAAGATCCTCGCCGTGGCATCGGGCGAGCACACGAAGAGCGAGGAGCTCGGCTATGGCGACGCGGAGTTCGTGCCCTGGCAGATCGGGGCGGTGATGTAGGAGCATTGCACGGGCCGACATCTTGCGGAACCGATCCCCGCCGAGATTTTTATTGCGGTATGCTTGTACGCGTCTGTCTGCTGGCCAGTCTTCCAATCGCATCCTTGGCTGTTCTGGGGGCGACGCCTGCGAAGGCTCAGAGCGCACGCGTCTCGAGTATCATCAACGCAGAGTTGGCGCCGGATCGGTCGCTCAGCTGGGATCAGACAGTCGAGGCGACGCTTCTCTCCCCGGCTGCCGTTCAGGCTTACTCGACATCTCGGCTGACCGTCACGGAAGGCGAGACCCTCGACATCCTCGAAGCGTACACGCGAAAGCCTGACGGGCGGATCATTCCGGTCGAGCGCTCCGAAATTGCCACTCAGGAGGGCGCCGTCGGTGCGGCCATGACCTTCCTTGACGTCAAAGTTCGGCAAGTGCCGTTCCGGGAGGTCGTGGCTGGAGACGTGCTGGTCCTGAGGACGAAATCTGTCCGCCGCGAGCATTACATTCCTGGTCAGGTCTCGAACTTCTTTGCGCCGCCGGCTGACGGCGTAGAGCGCAACATCAGCCTCACGCTGCGGGCGCCGGCTGACGTTGCCCTGAGGCATGAGGAGAAGGACTTCGCCTTCGAAGAGAAGCGGGAGGGCGATACCATTGTCCGGCGCTGGTCCGGCAAGCACAATCCGGCACCGATCAGGGAGGCGCTCGCGACCGACCTGCCGCTGAGTGCACCCCATTACTCCTTCTCGACTTTCGACAGCTACGAGACGATCGGTAGAGCCTACGGAGAGGCCTCCGCATCGAAGATGCGGCCCACCCCGAAAGTACAAGCTCTTGCGGACACTATCACGGCCGGCACATCCGATCCGGCTGCGCAGGCTGACGCCATTCTTCGGTGGGTCGCGCGGAACATACGTTATGTGGCCATTTACTTCGGTGCCGGCCGGGTAGTCCCGAACGATGTGGACGTGGTGCTCGCCCGAGGTTACGGCGACTGCAAGGATAAGGCTGGCCTGGCGACGGCGCTCCTTGCCGCAAAGGGCATCGCGGCTGAACAGGTCCTCATCCAGACCGGACCTGCATTCCGACTGCCCGAGGCGCCTCTTCAGCAGGCCTTCAACCACATCATCGTCTACGTGCCGAGCTTCGATCGATACGCCGACGTGACGGATCCCCGGAGTTCCCTCGGAAATCTCCCCAATGTGCTGGCCGGGAAGCCCGTCATCCGCGTCCGGGCCGATCCTGATGCTGTCAGGGTGACCGCAGCCCGGACGCCGGTGCGATCCGCGGACGAGAACGTCGCGCGGATTACGGCGAGTCTCCAGATCGAGTCAGACGGATTCAAGCAGAGCGCGTCCGCCGTGGAGGCCTCAGGCGAGTTCGCCCATGTCTTGCGAGCGCAGATCGCGGGCGCTGAGACGCGCGGCCTGGCTGTCGCCGCGGCCGAACTGATCAGGGCCGCTGCACTCTCGGGCGAGGCCCGCCTCGATGCTCCGAACTCGCTCGATCTGACCGATCCCTATCGCGTGCAGTTGATCTGGAAGGCCGACCGATCGTTTCCGCTCCCCTCGAACGGGTGGCGGCCGGGCAATCCCCTCGCTCCGTTGTATGCCTCCCCGGCCCATCTCGTGGCGTCGATCGAGCCCAGGAAGCGCCACGCATTCTCGATGTGCAGGCCGGGCCGGATCAGCCAGGAGTACGTGATTTCGCTGCCTGAAGGAGCGTCGCTGAAAACGCTTCCTGAGCCGGTCGAAGTGCAGGGCCCTTCCTTCAGCTTCAGGCGCTGGTGGGCCCTGGAGGGACAGATCCTGAAGGATCGCACCGAAATCGTGGCCACGTTCAACACCCGGGCCTGCGCGCCGGAGGTCGTGGACAGCATTGCAGAGGCCTTCGACAAAGCCAAGGAGAAGGTCAACCCGCCTCTTCAGATCACCTTCTCCGAACCTGCGCGACCTTAGGCTCTGAGGCGGTTTCGGAACCCCGGACGATGCCTCCCGTCCGAGTGGCTCCGCGAAGCCCCCTCTTGACAGATGCTGCTTTTATTCCTATAACATTCGCACTCCTCTCCGACGGGGGAAACGGCGGTCGCGAACCGGGCACCGTTGTCGGAGAGGAGGGACGGGTCCCGGGGTCTCGGCCGGTAACCGAGGCTCCCGGGCGGCTGACCGGGCGTATGCTTTAGGGGCCGAAAAGACCGTCCGCGGGATGCCGGGAGGGACCTGAGCACCCACCCGACAGAGCGCTATACAAGACAGAAGGCCGGTGAACCGGCATCCCGCTCCCTCATGGGTCGAGATTGGCTCTTTGAAGTCACCAGTTCTGAACGACCCCGGACCGGGGACGGACGGCGCGTGCGGGGCCGCCAGCGCTACTCCCGGCAGCCGTTCTCGCGCTCCTGGCGGGCAATCTCGTTCACCTTGGCGCGGTCGCGGGCGGAGAGCGGGACGTCGCGAATGTCGTCGTAGCGGCAGCCGGCATTGCCGAACGCCTTGATCGCGCGGGCGGTCCGGAAGCAATAGCCGGCATCGTGATAGACGGCGTTGCGCTCGCCCCAGAGTTCGTCGCACGGAAAGGCCGCGACGGCCGGCGAGGCGACGGACGCGGCAAGGACGAGGATCGCGAGGCGGCGCATGTCACGGCTCCAGGAAGGCGACGAGCCTCATGCCCGATCCGGCGAGCGAAACCTACCCTGCCGATCGCAGCGCACGAGATTAGCCGCCCGGCCAGGCCCGCATCGCCTCCCGCGCAACGCTCTCGAGTTCCGCCCGGCCTGCGCCGTCGCGGGCCTGGATGGCCATGCCCTGCTGCACGGAGAGAAAGAATCGGGCGAGCGCTGCCGTGTCGGTGTCGGGCGGAAGCGCGCCTGAGGTCGCCGCATCGGCGAGCCGCGCCTCGAGCCGACGGAGGCCCTCGGCCCGTCCTGCGGTCAGGAGCCCGCCATGTGCTCCACAGCCCTCCGCGTCCGCGTTCGAAAGGGTCACCATGCAGCCCGCGGGCTTGTCCCGGGTGGCCGGAAAATTGGCGGCCGATGCCATGAGAAGCCCCTCGATTGCGGCTCGTGCGGGCCCTTCCCTCTCGAGAGGCCACCAGATCAGCGGCGCCGCGACCTCACCGAAGCGGTGCAGAGCCTCGGCATAGAGCTGATCCTTCGATCCGAAGGCCGCGTAGAGGCTCGGCGACCCGATGCCCATCGCGTCCGTCAGGTCGGAGATGGAGGTTGCCGCGTAGCCCCGACGCCAGAACAGGCGCATCGCGGCATCGAGAGCGGCATCGCGGTCGAAGGCTCGCGGACGGCCCCGACCCTTCGGGGCCGAGGCTCCGCTCTCGTCCGGTCTCCTGGCGCGCGTGCGCCGGCGCACATTCTGCATCGATCGTTAGATAATTGGGTTGCGCCGTGCCTGCAACGACCATAGTTCGATATCTGTGTCGTTCGATACATAAATGGAGACGGACATGTCGGATCTAGCTGGCAAGCGGGCCCTGGTGACGGGCGCGGCGCGGGGCATCGGGGCGGCGATCGCGAAGGCGCTCGCCGGGCAGGGCGCGGATGTGGCGATCACCTACGAGAAGTCGGCGGAGTCGGCCGGTGCCGTCGTTCGTGAGATCGAGGCAGGAGGCCGGACGGGAATCGCGATCCAGGCCGACAGCGCGGACGCGGCAGCCGTGAAGCGATCGGTCGAGGAGGCCGTCGCGGCGCTCGGCGGGCTCGACATCCTGGTCAACAATGCGGGAGTGGCCCGGCTCGGCCCGGTGGCGGAGATGAGCCTCGCCGATATCGACGCGATCCTCGACGTGAATGTCCGCGGGGTCGTGCTCGCCAGCCAGGCCGCGGTCCCACACCTGAAGGAGGGCGGACGCATCATCACGATCGGCTCGAACGTCGCGACCCGCGTGCCGTTCGGTGGGCTTACCGTCTACGCGATGTCGAAGTCGGCGCTGCTGTCCTTCACGCAGGGGCTGGCCCGGGAACTCGGCCCGGAGGGCATCACGGTGAACCTCGTCCATCCCGGCCCGACGGATACGGACATGAACCCGGCCTCAGGCGAGTTCGCGGACACGATGAGGTCCACGATGGCCATTCCGCATTACGGAAAGCCGGAGGACGTCGCGGCGGCCGTCGCCTTCCTGGCCTCGCCCGCCGCACGCCACATCACCGGGACGGGAATCCTGGTCGATGGCGGCGCCAACGCCTAGCGCGAAGGCAAGGTCGGCGAGGTTCGGGTTCTCAGCCCTTGGCCGCGCCGGCCGCGGGGAGCTCGATCCCGGCCTCGCCGAGCGTGCGCTCGATCGCGCTCACCTCGGCCGCGCTGATCGGCGGGGCGCCCTTCGAGCCCTCCGCCCGAATGAGCGAGGCGAGGCGGATCTTCGCGCGCTGCGCCAGCGTGCGGGAATCCCAACCGAGGCGCGTGCGTGCCTCGCGGATCTGCTGTCCGGTGATCATGCCGGCGCACTCGCGCGGGAGCGGCTCCGCGCCTTCGGCTTCGCGGCGCCTTCGGCGGCCTTGGCTGCCTTCGCCGCCTTGGCGTCGACGCGCTCCTTCTCCAGCCGCAGCGCGCGCAGGCGGACCGTGTTCGCCTCGACGGCGCTCCGTTCGGCCTCGTATTCCGCCATCGCCTTCGCGCCATCCGCGGCACGGTCCAGCGCCTTCTGCGCCTTCGCGGCCTTGTCGAGCGCGACGCTCTCGTCGTTCGCCATCATCACCTCCGTGGCGTTAGCGGCCCATCATGCACCCAACGGGCGTGCAGGGGCCAATCTTAACTGCTTGCCGGCCGAGCCAGAAGCTCATCGAGATCGCTCAGCACGTGCTCGATCAGAGCCTTGCGGCGCGGATCCGCGCCGGCTGCACTCTCATGCAGGAGCCCGAGCAGGTATCGCACCTTCTCGACCGCCTCCGGCCAGTTCTGGGCCGGCGCCGCGGCGAGCAGGTCTTCGAGCTCGGCTTGGCGCGCCCGCAGGGCGTCCTGGTCGGCCCGCACGGCCGATTGCAGCCGCCGCAGGTCCGTCTCCTGCTGCGCCCGCATACCGCGATGCGCGTCGAGCTTCGTCGGCTCGTCGGCCATTTCGCCGGGTCCCGTCAGCTAGCGATCCCCGGCCCCGGCCCGGATCTCGCTTTCGCGCACCGCGCGTTCCCCAGCCCCGGCGCCGGACGCCTTGATGCGGTAGGAGAACTCGCCGGTCTCGTCGGCCGGCATGAGCCGGGTGACCTGGAACATTCCGGACGCGCCGGCCTGCCCTCCGGCGACACGCGGATGGGCTAGGCGAACGAGCTGGTTGAGCTGGAACTTGTGAGTCATCGCGCTCTCCCTGCGGCCACGAGGCGGGCCGGAAAACGAAAAAGCCGCTCCAGGGGAGCGGCTTCAAGAAGACCGGCGCAGGTGGTTGAGCCCACGCCTGCCTCCGTTACGCAGCCTGGATGGTGCTGACGGCGATCTTGCCGCTGCGCCGGTCGGCCTCGGTCTCGAACGAGACCTTCTGGCCTTCGACGAGGCTGCGCATGCCAGCGCGCTCGAGCGCCGTCGCATGGACGAACACGTCCTTGCTGCCGTCCTCGGGAGCGATGAAGCCGAAGCCCTTCATCTCGTTGTAGAACTTGACTGTTCCGGTCGTCATTGTCGTGTCCTTGACATAGAATGCACGCAAGCGGGGCCCGCGGAATGCGGCGCCCGTCTCCGCTGTCGATGATTGGAGAAACGTCTGAACGTGCGCTCGGCATTGCCAGGAGCGACGGCCCGATTGTCCGGCCAAAACTCGATGACTATACGTAGGCCGATTGGCCGATGATTGCAAGCTACGAGGCGGAATATTCGAGGTCAGGTCCGGCAATCAGCGTTAACATTGAACGCTCGGCCGGAAATACATGGGACAGCAATACCCCTGCCGCGAGCGGCCTTTCCGGGGAGCGTTCAAATTTTGGGGAGACCGTGTCGGCCTCCCCGTTGATCACTGGTTATCGCGTGCTGTGCGCGCTCAGGAACTGGCGCTCGACCGCCTTCTGTCCGTCCTTGCGGGCGGCCTCTTCCGAACGCTGCACCCGATCCGATCGCTGGATCAACTTGCCGTGTCGCCGAATAGCCCAATCAAAGGCGCCAGGAGTGCGGACGGACGGCTGAACTTCGAGTTCGTAGGGGTACATGGAGTTGTCGTTCATGCACGCACCCTACCATGATTTTCTGCGGTTTGCACCCGCAGATCGCCGCCTGACGGCCTCAGGGCAGCCTCTGCGAGGTGTGGATTGTTCGGCCGGCAGCAGAAAGCGCTGAGATGTTAGGCCTCTAGGGCAGCGGGCGCTATCGTTCCCAGAGCTATTTCGGCTCCCGCGGGGGAAGGTGGCGGAGATAGTTCTCCTCCCGTTCCGTCCGGGCCTTGATCTGCTCCTCATAGGCTTGCCTCGCCTCGGGAGAAAGGACGACACGCTTTCCCTTCTCGGTCTTGCGCCGCGGCTGCTTGGTGAACTTGCTTCCGATCTCGACCATGAGGTTCCCTTCGGCCTGAGAAGCGCCCGCCCGCCGGGGCGCCAGATGCGAAGAGGCTAGCCGACTTGGCCGCGAATGTCTGCTTAGCCGGGCCCTCCCAGAGCGGCCTCACTCACCTTTTGCGGCCCGCTTCTGCCGGTCGAACTCGGCGCGCCGCCGCGCCAGTTCCTCGGGAGACAGCCTCTCGACCGAGGAATAGTCCCGCTTCCAGGATGGTTCGTCGCTCCAGCGGAGCGGCGAATGGAGGGTCGTGCGCGGTCCGGGCGCTGATTCCAGGAGGAGGAGAGCGAGTTCGAGTGTCACCTCCTGAGAGGCTAAGTCGCCCGGTCGGCCGGCGCTGTTACCGAGCGGAAAGTCCGAGAACAGGAAGCGCGGCGCGGCCGCGTGCTCCACGATGTCCTTGGCGCAGCCCATGACCACGGTGGGAATCCCGGCGGCCTCGATATGACGGGCCGCAAGCGTCACGCTCTGGTGGCAGACGGGGCAGTTCGGAACGAGGATCGCGGCATCCGCCCCATCCTCGCGAATCCGGGCCAGGAGCTCCGGCGCATCCGTCTCGGTGGTGACGCGGTGGCTGCGGTTCGTCGGCAGGCCGTGGAAGCGCGGCGCGAGCCGGCCGACGCGGCCTTGCTCGGCGGCCCGCTGAAGCTGCCGCAGCGGGAAGTACGTGCCGAGGTCGGTCGCGCTCGTGTGGTCACGGTCATAGGCGATGTGGGAGATGCGCAGGTCCGGCATCCGGTCGCTCGGGCCGGAATAGACCGCGAAGAACTTGGCCGAGCCGTTGTAGGGCGCGCCCGGCCCCTGGTCGCCCTTGTCCGGCTGGAAGGGCGCGGCTGTGGTGACGAGCGCGACGCTGCACGCGCTGAGCGGCTTTGTCAGTGGGGCGAAGGGCGCGTCGAGGAAATGCGCCCAGCGATACGGCGTGTCGTAACCAAGCGCAGCGTAATAGGCTCGGGTGCGCGCCATGTAGGCGATCGGAACGTCGTCTTCGGGCGCGAAAGTGGCGGGCGTGTCGCTCGTCGTCATGCCGGCAGCCTAGCACGGCCGGGACGCAGGTCAGGGAACCTGACGCGAAGCTTCGTCTTGCTTGTGTCCGACCCCGGACGGGCCGCCCCGCTTCCCACCTCCCGCAAAGCTTCCTAAGACCCCCGCATGCCGAACGAGACCACCATGAGAGCCGTGCGGGTGACCGCGCCGGGCCAGATCGCCGTGGAGGCGGTCGCCAAGCCGGAGCCCGGGCCGGGACAGGTGAGGGTCAAGCTCGAGGGCTCGGGCGTGTGTGCCTCGAACCTGACGCCCTGGGCGGGACCGGACTGGATGCAGTTTCCGACGGAGCCCGGCTCTCTCGGGCACGAGGGCTGGGGCGTGGTGGATGCCCTTGGCGAGGGCGTGACCGGCCTCGCGATCGGCGACCGCGTCGCCGCGCTCTCCTACAAGGCCTATGCCGAATACGACCTCGCCGAGGCCGAGGCCGTCGTGAAGCTGCCGGCTTCGCTGGCGGGGCAGCCCTTTCCCGGCGAGCCGCTCGGCTGCGCCATGAACATCTTTCGCCGCTCCGACATCCAGGCGGGGCAAACGGTCGCGATCATCGGCATCGGTTTCCTGGGCGCGATCCTGACCAAGCTCGCAAGCGATGCCGGGGCGCGCGTGATCGCAATCTCGCGCCGGCCCTTCTCGCTCGATCTCGCCCGCCGCATGGGTGCGGCCGAGATGATCCCGATGGAGGACCACACCGGCATCATCGAGCGCGTGAAGGAGCTCACGGGCGGCACCTTCTGCGACCGCGTCATCGAGGCGGTCGGCAAGCAATGGCCGCTCGACCTCGCGGGCGAGATCACGCGCGAACGCGGCCGCCTCATCGTCGCGGGTTACCACCAGGACGGGCCGCGGCAGGTGAACATGTGGCTTTGGAACTGGCGCGGGCTCGATGTGATCAATGCTCATGAGCGCGACCCGAAGGTCTACGTTGAGGGCATCCGCGAGGCTGTGGAGGCAGTCGCCTCCGGCCGGCTCGATCCGAGCGGCCTCTACACGCACCGCTTCCCGCTGGAGCGGCTGGACGAGGCGCTGAACGCAACGCGCGACCGGCCGGACGGCTTCCTCAAGGCCTTGGTGACGGCCTGATGGCGGCGGGATCGGGGATCGGCGCGCGACCGCGCCTTGGCTTTCTGGGCGTCGGCTGGATTGGCCGGCACCGGATGAGCGCGATCATCGAGGCAGATGTGGCCGAGGTCGCGGCGGTCGCCGAGCCGGCGGCCGAAACCGCTGCGGAGGCGCTGAAGCTCGCGCCGGGTGCGGAGCGCGTCGGCGGTCTGGATGAGCTCCTGTCCATGGGACTGGACGGCATCGTAATCGCGACCCCCTCGGCGCTTCACGCGGCGCAATCCGTCCTGGCGCTCGCCTCGGGTGCCGCGGTGTTCTGCCAGAAACCCCTCGGCCGGAACGCGGCGGAGGTTCAGGCGGTGGTGGACGCGGCCCGCGCGGCCGACCGGCTGCTTGCGGTCGACCTGTCCTACCGCTTCACGGAAGGGATGCGCCAGATCCGGGAGGTCATCCGCTCGGGCGAGCTCGGCCGGATCTACGCGGTCGATCTCGTGTTCCACAACGCGTACGGACCGGACAAGCCGTGGTTCTACGACCCCGCCCTTTCGGGCGGCGGCTGCGTCATGGATCTTGGCGTCCACCTCGTCGATCTCGCGCTGTGGTGCCTCGATTTCCCTGAGGTGGAAGAGGTCGCGGCTAAGCTCTTCGCGGCTGGCGAAAAGCTCGGCCCCGCTCCCTCCCAGGTCGAGGATTACGCGGTAGCAACTGTCGAGCTCGCGAGCGGCACGACCATCCAGCTCGCCTGCTCCTGGCGGCTGCAAGCCGGCTGCGATGCGGTGATCTCAGCTGCCTTCTACGGCACGGGCGGCGGCGCGGCGCTCCGCAATGTCGACGGCTCGTTCTACGACTTCACGGCGGAGCGCTACCGCGGCACTGCCCGCGAGACGCTGGCCTCCCCGCCGGACGAATGGGGCGGCAGGGCGGGCGCGGACTGGGCTCGCCGCCTCGCGGCGGGCGAGCGCTTCGACGGCGGCGCGCAGCAGCTCGTCGAGGTCGCCCGCGTGCTCGACCGGATCTACGGCCGATAGCGCGGCTAATAGACCGGGTGATACTGGTAGAGCCAGGTCTCCGAGAGGATCTGGTCGCCGCTGCGGAGAAAGCAGCGGAGCTCCACGGGCTCATCCCCCGAGGTCGTCAGGTCGAACTGCGCACGCCAATGCCCTGGCACGTCGTTCGGCACCGCCTCGGTGCGGATATATGAAAATGCGCCGCGTGACGCCGTGAGGACGGGCTCCGGCAGGTTTCCGGGCGGCAGGTCCTTCAAGGGCCCGCCGAGAAACTCGAGCAGGAACTTGCGCACGCCGCGCGGCCGATCGGTGCCGGGCTGCCCACCATTGCCGAGGCGTGTCGCGACGCAGCGCGCGAGCGGGCTCGGGAAGGGCTCGTCCGCCGCCCAGTGCAGCCGGTACGAGAGGTCGAAGCTCCTGCCGGCGGCAGCGGGCCCGGCCGGGACCCACATGGCGTTGATGTTGTCGTGGATCTCGTCGTCGGTCGGATTCTCGACCAGCTGAACCGTGCCGCGGCCCCAATCGCCCTTCGGCTCGACCCAGAGCGAAGGCCGGCGGTCATAGAAGACACCGTCCTGGTAGTGATCGAAGTTGCGGTCGCGCTGAAGGAGGCCGAAGCCCCGCGGCGTCTGGTCGGAGAAGGCCGAGACCTGGATCGAGCGCGGATTGTTGAGGGGGCGCCAGATATGCTCGCCAGAGCCCGTCCACATCGCGAGCCCGTCGGAATCGTGCACCTCCGGGCGCCAGTCGACCATCGTGGCCTTCGCGGTCTCCGAGTACCAAAACATCGATGTCATGGGGGCGAGTCCGAGCCGCTCCACGTCACGCCGCAGGACCAATGAGGCGTCGATATCCATGATCACGGAGGCGCCGCGCCGCATGACGAAGCGATAGGCCCCGACGATGCTCTGCCCGTCCAGGAGGGCATAGACCGTCACGGCATCCGAGCCGGCCGCCGGCGTCTCGAACCAGATATGCGTGAAGTCGGGGAACTCTTCCGGCTTGTCGTACACGACCGTGTTGATCGCGATGCCGCGGGCCGAGAGCCCGTACTGGGCGAGCTCGCCGATAGCCCGGAAATAGGAGGCACCAAGGAAGGCGACCCAGTCGTTGCGGCGCCAGTCGAGCCTTCCGTCCCGCGACTCCTGGAAGCGAAAGCCGGCGAAACCCGTCCCGGCGGTCAGCTCATGCGCGGGCGAATCCCCTGGCATGTCGAAGTAGCGCGCGTCGTAGAGGATCTCGCGAGCCTGGCCGCCCTCGACGACATGCATGTGCACGGGCTTCTGAAAGAAGCGCCCGAGGTGGAAGAAGGTCACGGGGAATCGGCCCAGACCCTCGGCGAAGAGTGCGAGGTCGGTCTTGTAGCGGATCTTCCCGTGGGCGTCGTAGTCGATGCGCCAGAGCACCTCCGGCTGGGCCGGGGCCGGCGCCGAGTAGGGCTGGCGCGCCATTTCCCGTACCCGCGCCTTCAGCTCGTCGTAGGAGAAGGAGGTTGAGCGGCCGAGATTGAGGCCGGCGGCAGCGAGCGCCGGAGCTTCGAAAGCGTGAGCCGCGAGACCTGCCGTGCCGAGGGCGGCTGCGCGGAGAAGGGAGCGTCTGTCGATCATGAAGGGTCCGGGGGAAGGCGCGGGGGACGTATGATCCGCCTCCCTCTACGTCAATCGTTGCAAGGCGCCCCGCCTTGTGGCGTGGTAACTGGGCCGACCCAAGACCGCGGCCACGCGGCCGAACCGGGAGAAACGAGCCGAGATGGCGGACGCGGATCATCACGCGGCGAAAGAGCCCGCCGAGGTCTCGACTGAGGCCCTGCGCAAGGCCGAATCCTACATCGAGGCTGAAGAGGGCGCCACAAATCGCATCTCCGGGATCTCTGGCATCGTCGTGACCGGCATCGCGGTCGTGATGAGCCTGTTTCATCTCTACGCCGCCTACGCGATCGTGCCGACGCAGGAGTTGCGCTACACGCACGTCGCCTTTGTCCTCCTGCTCTCGTTCCTTCTCTTCCCGGTCGCCGCGAAGTATCGCGACCGGATCCGCTGGTGGGATGTCGCGCCGGCCGCGATCTCCGTCGGGCTCATTGCTTATGCGCTTTGGGGCGGCGAGGACTTCACCGATCGTGCAACCGTCCCGGAGCGGATGGATGTCTGGATCGGCATCGCGTTCATCCTGATCCTGCTCGAGGCGACACGGCGCACGACCGGGCTGATCATGCCCGTCGTGGCACTCTGCTTCATCGCGTATGCGATGCTCGGGCCCCATCTACCCGCGCCGTGGACGCATCGCGGCTACGACCTGCCGCGACTGGTCGGCCATCTCTTCATGACGTTGGAGGGCATCTTCGGTGTTGCCGTTGATGTGTCCGCGACGCTCATTATCCTCTTCACGATCTACGGCGCGTTCCTGGCCCAGTCGGGCGCCGGTAAGTTCTTCATCGATTTTTCGCTGGCGCTGATGGGCGGGAAGCCCAACGCGGCAGGCCGCACGGTCGTGCTCTCGTCGTTCCTGCTGGGTGGGCCGTCGGGCTCGGGCGTCGCCACGACCGTGATGATCGGCACGGTCGCCTACCCGATGATGGAGAAGGCCGGGTTCAAGAAGAACGACGCGGGCGGCCTTCTCGCCGCGGGAGGACTCGGGGCGATCCTCTCGCCGCCGGTGCTCGGGGCCGCGGCCTTTCTGATCGCCGAGTTCCTCAAGATCTCGTATCTCGACGTGATCTGGATGGCGACCATCCCGACCTGCCTCTACTACCTGTCGCTGCTCATCATGGTCGAGCTCGACGCCAAGAAGTTCGGCGCGCGGGACGTGAGCTTCGCGCAGGAGCTGACGCTGGGGCAGATGACCCGGCGCTACGGTTTCCACTTCATCTCGCTGATCGCCGTCGTCGTCTTCATGCTGATCGGCTACTCGCCGATGTTGTCGGTCTTCTATGCGACCGCCGTCACCTTCGCGCTCTCCTTCCTGCGGCGGGAGACGGCGCTCTATCCGAAGAAGCTCGTCAAGGCGCTGGCGGATGGGTCCATTGGCGCGATCAACGCGGCCACGACCTGCGCGTCCGCAGGCATCATCGTGGGTGTCGTGACGCTCACCGGGCTCGGGCTGAAATTCTCGTCGATCGTAATCGCCTATGCGGGAGGAAGCCTCCTCCTCACAGCGATCTACACGGCCCTGATCGTCTGGATCATTGGTCTCGCGGTGCCGGTCACGGCGTCGTACATCATCTGTGCCGTAATCGCGGCGCCGGCGCTGACCAAGCTTGGCGTGCCGGATTTCGCGGCACACATGTTCATCTTCTACTATGCCGTGCTGTCCGAGGTCTCGCCGCCGACGGCGCTCTCGCCTTTCGCGGCGGCAGCCATCACCGGCGGCGACCCCTATATGACGACGCTCCAGAGCTGGAAATACACCCTTCCGGCTTTCCTTGTCCCGTTTGTGTTCGTGCTGGATCCACAGGGGCTCGGGCTTCTCCTCTCGATCCCGAAGGGCGGCTCCTGGGTCGACATCATCCTGATCACGCTCAAGACAGCCGCTGGACTGGTGGCACTTGCAGCCGCCGCGCAGGGTTGGGCACTTCGGCGCACCACCGCTCCGGAACGGATCCTCCTGGCGCTCGCCGGCGTCCTGCTCGTGTTCCCGAGCCTGATCGAGGCGATCGGGGAGGCAGTCACGGGCCGGGACCTCGCTTATACTTGGCTCATCGGGATCGGCATCGCGGGAGCGGTGCTGGCCTGGCAATCACTCCGTCCGCAGCGCGCGGCGGCAACGATCTAACGGGAGAAAGATATGCAGAACCGGATCACGCGACGCGGCTTCAACCTGGGCCTCGGAGCCGGGGCAGCAGGCCTATGGCTTGGCGGCGGCGCAGCACTGGCGCAGAACAAGACGATCTCGATCGGCACAGGCGGCACGGGCGGCGTCTACTACCCCCTTGGCGGTGCGATCGCGAACGTCTTGACGAAGAACCTGCCCGGCATGCAGGCGACCGCCGAAGTGACCGGCGGCTCGGTCGACAATCTCAAGCTCATCGCCTCCGGCCAGAGCGAAATCGGCTTCTCGATGGCGGATGCCGCCCTCGACGCCTTCAAGGGCGAGGACAAGTTCAAGAGCGGGAAGGTGCCGCTGCAGACGCTGCTCGTCCTTTATCCGAACCGCATGCATGTCGCGACGGTCGAGGGCACCGGCATCGAGAAGATGTCCGACCTCAAGGGCAAGCGCGTCTCGACCGGCTCGCCGGGCTCGGCGACCGAAGTCATGGCGTTCCGGGTCATCGAGGCCGCCGGCCTCGACAAGGACAAGGACATGAAGCGCGAGCGCCTGTCCGTGGCGGAATCCGTGAACGCGCTGAAGGACCGCAAGATCGATGCATTCTTCTGGGTTGGCGGCATTCCGACCGCAGCGGTCACCGACCTTGCCGCGACGCCGGGCCTCAAGATGAAGCTGATCGACCACGGCGATCTCGCGGACAAGATGAACGCGAAATACGGCAAGCTCTATGCGGCGGGCACCATCCCGGCTGGCTCGTATCCGGGCTATGACAAGCCGAACCAGAACGTGGATGTTTGGAACATCCTCGTCACCGGTAACAAGATGAGCGACGACGACGCCTACACGATCGTCAAGACGCTGGTGGAGAAGAAGGCCGACCTCGTCGCCGTACACAAGGACGCCGAGGCGTTCTCGCTCGACAATCAGGTCCAGTCACGCTCGCCGGTGCCGTTCCATCCGGGCGCCCTTAAGTACTTCGCCGAGAAGGGCGTGAAGGGCTGAGTCCCTCGTGGCGGCCGGCTCGCCCGGCCGCCGCCTTCTCTCAGGCTTCCTCGGCGTGAGCGGCCCGGCGCCAGAGCTGCAGCATCAGGTACGCGCCAAGGACCGAAAAGAGGCCCATTAGGACATAGCCTATCGTCTGGCCGAGTTCGAACAGGCCGGCGATCGCCCAGCCGCCAGATAGCGCGACCGCGAAGACCTCGATCCCGACCAGGACCATCAGGCTCACCAGCGTGAACAGCGAGCGGCCCCGTGAGGCTGTTGAGGGGGCAGCCAATGCGGCTCTCTCCAGTTGTAACGAGCGCGCCCACTAACGCATAGCGGCCCGCCCATGCAACAATATGGGCCCTCGCAACGCTTCTCCAGCATGCTCGACACACCGACCTTTTCGGCTGCGGCCGTCGCCGCTCCCCATCGACTTGCCGCCGAGAGCGGCCGCGCCGTGTTGGCGGAGGGCGGGAACGCGATCGAGGCCACCGTCGCGATGGCGGCGACAATCGCGGTCGTCTACCCCCACATGAATGCGATAGGCGGGGACGCCTTCTGGCTCATCCGCGAGCCCGGCGGGCGCGTGCGCGCGATCGAAGCTTGCGGGCAGGCCGGCAGCCTCGCAACGATCAAGCGCTACCGCGACAAGGGCTACGACGGGCTGCCCTTCCGCGGCCCCGATGCCGCGATCACGGTCGCGGGGGCTGTCGGGGGCTGGCGGGCAGCGCTCGACTACGCGCGAGCCCTCGGCGGCAAGCTGCCCGTCTCCGACCTGCTCGCGGACGCGATCCGGTTCGCGAAGGACGGCTACGAGGTTTCGGCATCCGAGCTCCGCACGCGGCCGAACGAGCCGGAGGCGCTGGAAGCTGCGCCAAACTTCCTCGCCACCTTTGGGTTCGACGGAAAGCCCCCGAAGAAGGGCGATATGCGCCGTGTCCCGGCGCTCGCTGCGACGCTGGAGCATCTGGGGCAAGCCGGGCTCGCGGACTTCTACAAGGGCGATGTTGGGCGGGAGATTGCGGCCGACCTCGAGCTGATCGGGTCGCCGGTCACTCGGGCCGATCTCGAGCGCTTCCAGGCCGTCCCTCGCGAGCCGCTCCAGGCCAAGCTCCGCCGCGGCATTGTCTACAACAAGGCGCCTCCGACCCAGGGGATCGCCTCCCTTCTGATCCTCGGCATCTACGAACGTCTCGGGATCACGGGACCGGAAACGGTCCGTCATCACCACGGGCTCATTGAGGCGACGAAACGGGCCTTCCGCATCCGCGACCGCATCGTCACCGATTACGACCGCCTGAAGCACGACCCCGCGAGCTTCCTCAGCCCGGCCGTGTTCGAGCGCGAGGCCGCGGCAATCGACATGAACCGGGCCGCGCCCTGGCCGGCTCCCGCCGGCGACGGCGACACGGTGTGGATGGGAGCGATCGACCGGGACGGCCTCGACGTCTCTTATATCCAGTCGATCTACTGGGATTGGGGCTCCGGCTGCGTCCTGCCGCGCACCGGCATTCATTGGCAGAATCGCGGCGCGTCCTTCTCGCTCGACCCGAACGCGCTCAATCCGCTCGAGCCCGGCCGGCGGCCCTTCCACACGTTGAACCCGGCCCTCGCCGTACTCTCGGACGGGCGGGTGATGTCCTACGGCGCGATGGGCGGCGACGGGCAGCCGCAATTCCAGGCCCAGATCTTCACCCGCTATGTCGATCTCGGCGAGGGCGTCGCGGATGCGGTCGACCGCCCGCGCTGGCTTCTCGGGCGGACCTGGGGCCAGAGCTCGACCAGCCTCAAGGTGGAGAGCCGGTTCGACCCGGCCATCATGGAAGGCCTCGCACGCCTCGGGCACGACGTGGAGGAGATCGGGGAGGCCTATTCGGACGGGCTCGGCCATGCCGGTCTGCTCGTGAAGCATCCGGGGGACGGTCGGGTCGAGGCGACGCACGATCCCCGTTCGGACGGGGCCGCGTTCGGAGTTTAGGCCGGGGATGAGGCCTCGCCGGGTACGCCCGTGACATAGGCCGCCATCTCGCGCGCGATCTCGCGCTCGCCCATGACGATGTAATCGGCACCGCGCGCTCTGAGATGCTCGACCTCGGCATCAGTGTGCGCGCGAGCGACGATCCGGATCTGTGGGTTCGCGGCGCGGGCTGCGTCGATCAGGTTGCTCGCCTCGAACGGGTTCGGGATCGCGCTCAGCAGCCACTTGGCCTGCGCGAGGTTCGCGGCCTCGAGCAGGCCCCGCTGCCCGACATTGCCCGAGATGACCTCGAGGCCCTCGGCGCGCAGTTTCTCGGCCATATCCTCGCGCTCCTCAATGACGAGGAGCGGCGTTCCCGCCGCGCGCAGCACCGGGCCGATCAGGCGGCCCACCCGGCCCCAGCCGACGAGGACAGCGTGGCCGGTCAGGGACGATTTCGGCAGCTCCTCGGTCATGGTTGGGGTGTCCGGTCCCACCCTGGCCGGCTTCACCGGCTGCCCCCGTCTGCTGAGCCGCTCGGCTCCAACAAACACGAGCGGGTTCAGCAGGATCGAGATCAGTGCTCCGGCGAGGATCAGGTCCCGCCCGCGTTCCGGCAGCAACTCGAGGCCGACCCCGAGAGTGGCCAGAATGAACGAGAACTCGCCGATCTGCGCGAGGCTTGCCGAGATCACGAGCGCGGTTGCGTTCGAGTGCCCGAAGGCTTTCACGATCCCATAGGCGGCGATCGACTTGCCGATGACGATGATGGCGACGGTCGCGAGCACCGGCCCCGGCTCCCGGACCAGGATGGTCGGGTCGAAGAGCATGCCGACCGAGACGAAGAACAGGACAGCGAAGGCGTCGCGAAGCGGCAAGGTCTCCTGCGCGGCCTGGTGGCTGAGCTCGGATTCCGCGAGCACCATCCCGGCGAAGAAGGCCCCGAGCGCGAAGGAGACGCCGAACAGCTCGGATGAGCCCAGCGCCACGCCGAGCGCGATCGCGAGCACGGCCAGCCGGAACAGCTCGCGCGAGCCGGTATGGGCGACGTAGTGCAGGAGCGAAGGGATGGCGCGGCGCCCGACCACCAGCATCAGGGCGACGAAGGCCGCCACCTTCACGAGCGTGAGGGCGAGCAGCTCCCAGACGCTTTGTGGCTGCAGCCATGCGGCGAGGCCGAGGCCGTCGCCATGCTGGGCAGCGCCGGGGTCGGCCCGCCCTCCGAGCAGCCCTGCCACCGCCGGCAGCAGCACGAGCGTCAGGACCATCGCGAGGTCCTCGACGATGAGCCAGCCGACCGCGATCCGGCCCTTCTCGGTGTCGAGGAGGCGCCGCTCCTGAAGCGCGCGCAGGAGAACCACGGTGGATGCGACAGACAAAGCGAGGCCGAACACGATTCCCGCCCCGAGCGACCAGCCGAGGAGCCAGGCAAGCCCCATCCCGAGGAGAGTGGCGATGGCGATCTGGCCCACCGCGCCCGGCACTGCGATCGCCCTGACGGCGAGGAGGTCGGAGAGCGAGAAATGCAACCCGACCCCGAACATCAGCAGGATGACGCCAAGCTCGGCGAGTTGCGGAGCGAGGTTCAGGTCGGCGACATAGCCGGGCGTGAAGGGACCTATCAGGACGCCTGCGACCAGATAGCCGATTAGGGGAGACAGCCTCAGCCGCTGGGCGATCGTCGCGAACACGAACGCAAGCCCGAGGCCGGCAACGATCGTGGTGATCAGCGGGGTATGGTGCATCGTCTCGCGCGGAAGGTGCTTCGGTGCTTCGGTCGGCGTAAGGGCGGTGACGGACTGTCGCATAGATAGGGTTCACGAACCCCGCCCGTAACCTTGGATTCTCGCAAAATGCCTGGGCCGCCCTCGGTCCGCGGCGTGGGCGACACACTGTCGGTTGCCGTCCAGGGCTTGGCTCCTCATCTGAGGAGCACTGCACTCTCAACCGGAATGACCATGAACCGTCGGCAGATCGTGCTCGGCGCAGCTCTCCCGTTGCTGCCGCTCCCCGGCGCCGCGGCTCAGGAGAACAGCCTAAACATGCACGCGTTCACGAGCGGCGGTCGCCCGATCCGGGCCGAGTGGTTCCCGGCCGGCGCAGGTCCTCAAGGCGAAGCCCGCCCTGCCCTCCTGCTTCTGCACGGAGCAGACGGGCTAGCCTTTGGCGGCGACCGGTACCGCCTCGCGGCGGGGCTGGTCGCTGCCTCCGGCTACCATGTCGGGCTTCTGCACTATCTCGACCGGACCGGGGACCGGCGCGTCGACTACGGCACCCTGCGGGAGAATTATCCACTCTGGGCAGAGACCGTCCGCAACGGGGTGACTTGGCTGGGCGATCAGCCGGGCGTTTCGCGGGAGCGGCTCGGCTTGATCGGAGTCTCCCTTGGCGGTGCGCTCGCGCTCTCGACCGCTGCGGTGGACGGGAGGATCAAGGCCGTCGTCGAATATTCCGGCCCGGTACCCGAGGATCTGTCGAGTTCGGGTGCGAAGCTGCCTCCGACGCTCGTCCTGCATGGGGCTGCCGACCGCATCGTCCCGGCGAGCCATGCACGCCGACTCGAAGGAATCCTGCAGGAGGCGAGTACGCCGCATGAGGTGCAGGTCTATCCCAGCCAGGGCCACGTCCTGTCCGGAGCGGCCCAATTCGATGCCGCATCTCGCGTCACGGCATTCCTCGCGCGATATCTCTGACCCGGTTCAGCCCGCGTCGCGGCCGGTATCCGCCGTCTCTAGCCCGAGGAGGTGGCCGGCGCGGTCGCGCTTTGCGGTGAGATAGCCTGCGTTCTCGACGGTCGTGCGGGCCGGGGCGCGCTGGTGCGAGACGAGTTCGAGACCGCTGTTCTTCAAGGCCGCGATCTTGTCAGGATTGTTCGTGATCAGCCGGACGCGGCTGACGCCGAGTTGCCGCAGCATCTCGGCCGCGAAATCGAAGCGCCGCTGATCGGGCCCGAAGCCGAGCATTTCGTCGGCGTCGTAGGTGTCGTAGCCTTCGCTCTGGAGCTTGTAGGCGCGGATCTTGTTGGCGATGCCGTTCCCGCGCCCCTCCTGGTCGAGATAGAGCAGGATGCCGCCGCCATGCTCGGCCATCCAGCGCACCGAGAACCGGAGCTGGTCGCCGCAATCGCATTTCATGCTTCCGAACAGGTCGCCAGTCAGGCAGGCCGAGTGCAGCCGCACGGTGACGGGCTCGCCGAAGTCCGGCGCGCCGACGATCACGGCCACTTGGTCGCGCAGCCCCTCGCCGCCGCGGAACACTATGAACTCGGTCTCGGGCGCGTCCTCCAGCGGGACAGGCGCGCGGCCGACGATCTTCAGATCGCTCACGCGCCCGGCGCGATAGGCTTCGATGGCGTCCGTGGTTACCCGCAGCACCGCCCCCTCGACCTCCGCACCCTCGGAGAGCGGCATGACCACAACGGCCGGCAGCGACAGGGCGAGGCGAGCGAGCTCGAGCGCGGCCTCGTCGAACTGCCCCGTCGGCCGCACCGGAGCATCGAGCAGCGCGTCCATCGAGAAGGCGAGGGTTGCGATCCGACGGGGGTCGAGTGTCGGAAGGCCGATCCAGCCGTTATGGGAGCGCTCGTAGCCGAGCCGTTTCAGGCGCGCGGACGGCAACACCAGTCGGCCCTGGCGAACGGACATCGCGTCCAGCCGCTCAGCCTGCCCGCGCTCCAGGTCCTCGACACTCTGGACGAGGGCCGATTCCTCCTCGCCTTGGAGCAGCACGGGACGGCCCATTCGCAGCTCGGCGATCGCACGCTCGACGGAGGTGCGGGCGAGGTCTCCTGCTAGGCTCGGGTTCGTGGAGATGTCCCCGGTCATGCCGGACATATGGCCCGCAGCCATGCGGAGGGCAAACCGGTCGGCGCCAACAGGGTGCGGCCCAGCTAGAAAGGCTACGGTGCGGCCTCAGCGAAGCGCAGGCCCGGTCACGCCGGCCTCCAACCCGAGGGTGATCCGGTCGGTCACGGCCCATTCGACTCCGACGCGCGCATCGGGCCGGACCGCGATGTCCTCGCGCGTGAAAGGCGCCGAGGTCGACGTAGCCCCGAAACGCAGCTTCTCGTGCAGGGCGAGCGCTCCCGCCTTCGCGTAGACGAGAACGTCGGGGGTGACGAGCGTCCCGACCTTCACCTGCAGCGCGCCCGAAAAGTCGCGCGAATAGGCGACGCCGCCGAACGCTGGCGTGGGCCCTCCGCCGATCGCGGCCAGATAGTCGAACCCGCCGACCACGCCATAAAGCAGATTGCCGTCCTGCCACATCCGCCCACCCTCGAATCCAATGGTCGGCCCCGCATAGCTGCCGGAGCGCTTGGAGGAGGAGACCTCGAACCCGGTCGACATGCGGGCGTAAGAGCCCGCCCAGCGGCTCTCCTCTCCCTCGGCCGGCTGAGGCCAGGCGAAGGTCGGCAGGGAGGCCAGGCCGTTGAACGAAGAGACGGCTTGCGCCCCGGAAATCTCCGGCCAAAGCGCGACGCCACCAAGGACGAGCGAGGCCACGAACCGGCGCAGCGCGGGAGAATTTGCAAAGGTGGTCACGGCGACAGGGTACTTGAAAACAGTTCGGCGGGACAGACGTCCCGGGAAGGCGGGGGAAGCCGCCGCGAGCCCGTGCTAGTGCCAGAGGAGCCCTGGATTCGGCATGCGGGCTGCAGTGCGCTAGCCCTGATTGGTTGCACTTTCATGCTCATCCGCAAGATGCGGCATGGGGGGGCGGCGTCTTCTTCCGTCTCGATTTCCCATCCGGATGCACATGATGAGCACTAATTCCGAACTGTTCTCCCGCCGCGAGAAGGCGATCGTGCGCGGTGTCGGCCACAGCACGGCGGTCTCGGCCGCGCGCGCCTCCGGTGCCGAGATCTGGGATCTCGAGGGGCGACGCTACGTCGATTTCGCTGGCGGAATCGCAGTGCTCAACACCGGCCATTGCCATCCCAAGGTGGTCGCGGCCGTGCAGGAGCAGCTGACCAAGTTCACGCATACCTGCTTCCAGGTGCTCCTTTACGAACCCTATATCGAGCTCTGCGAGCGGCTGAACGCGATTGCGCCGATCTCCGGGCCGAAGAAGTCGGTCCTCTTCACGACGGGCGCGGAAGCCACGGAGAACGCGATCAAGATCGCGCGCTACGCGACCGGCCGCTCGGGCGTGATCGCCTTCACGGGCGCGTTCCACGGCCGCACCATCACGGCCATGAACATGACCGGCAAGGTCCTGCCCTACAAGAAAGGGATGGGGCCGGCGCAGGCGGAGATCTGGCACGTACCCTTCCCGGTTCCGCAGCACGGCGTCTCAGTCGAGGATTCGCTGCGCCACCTGCACTTCCTGTTCCGGGCCGACGTCGATCCCGGGCAGGTCGCCGCGATCATCATCGAGCCTGTCCAGGGTGAGGGCGGGTTCCACGAAGCCCCGCCCGAGCTGATGCGGGCGCTCAGAGCCATCTGCGACGAGCATGGCATCGTACTCGTGGCGGACGAAGTGCAGACCGGCTTCGGTCGCACGGGCCGGATGTTCGCCATGGAGCATTACGACGTCGAGCCGGACCTGATCTGCACGGCCAAGAGCCTCGCCGGCGGCTTCCCGCTGTCCGGGGTCATCGGGCGTGCCGAGATCATGGACAAGCCCGAGCCGGGCGGCCTTGGTGGCACCTACGCCGGCAACCCACTCTCCTGCGTGGCCGCGCTCGCCGTCATGGACGTGTTCGAGGAGGAGAACCTCCTGCGGCGCGCGAACGAGATCGGGGCTCGGATAAGGGGCACGCTCGATGGGTTCAGCCGGCGAAATGACACGCTCCCGATCGCGGCCATCCGCGGAAAGGGCGCCATGATCGCCTTCGACGTCGTGAAGGCGGGAGGGTCCTCCGAGCCGGATGCGGCAGCCACGAAGCGCCTCACGGCTGCCGCGCTCGAACGCGGGCTGGTGCTGCTGTCCTGCGGCACGGAGTTCAACACCATCCGAGTGCTCGTCCCACTCACGGCTTCCGACGAACTGGTCGATGAAGGGATGCAGATCCTCGGTGACGCCATGTCTTCCGCCCGGGCGGGGTGACGCTCGGCAGCACCGTCCCGCGCTTCGGAGAGGGGCGCGGGACCGGCATCATGTAGGCGGCCGGCGCGATCCTGCTGCCTCTCTGGACGGCGAGACAGCGCCTGACGCCGAGGATCGTCTCGCTCTCCGCGATGGAGTCGCGGCTCAGGGCCGAGATGAGGCCGGACCGTCAGGGCGGAGGATGGCGCCCGCAAGTGCGCGCGTACCCTCCGAAAACGGCTCCGGCCGGCGCGTCGCCTGGCTCATGGAGACGCAGACCGCCTCCGAGGTCGCAGCCAGGTGGCCGTCCTCCGTCTCGATCACCTGTGCCAGGCCAAGCGATGTCCTGCCGAGGTGGCGGATCCAGGTCCCCGTTCGAACCCGGCCGGGGTAGTGCAGCTCCGCCTTGAACTCGATTACGAGCTTCGCGATGACGAAATAGGTACCCTCGCGCTCGTTCTCGCCGAGGCGCGTGCGGAACAGGTTCACGCGGCCGCTCTCGGCGAGCACGGCGAACACGGCGTTGTTCACGTGACCGTTCATGTCCGTGTCGCCGAAGCGGAGCACATCCTCCACCCAGGCGACGCGCGGGTCGGCGCGGAGCGCCGGCAGGTGGATGTCAGGCAACCGGCTCGACCCCGCACCATTCGGCGACAAAGAGCGCCATGGTCGTCGTGATCCGCTTCATCGAGGACAGGCTCACGGCCTCGTCGAAGCCATGGATGTTCCGGCTCGAGGGCCCGTAGCAGAGGGCCGGGATACGGTCGTAGAGCGCATGGACCCGGGTATCGAGATACCCGGCTGTCATGAAGCTCTCGAGTTCCTTGCCGGTCGCCGACTTGTGGGCATGGCCCAGCACCGCCTCGGCCTGCGAACCCTCCTCCAGCACGTAGCCTTCGGCGAAGAAGCCGTTGAAGGTCACGCGGGGCGGGTTGTTGGCCAGGAAGGTGTCGTTGCGGGAGAAGGCCCGCACCGCTTCCTCGATCTCCCGAGAAGCCGCGGCAGCCGAGATGCCGGGATAAATCGAGATCCGACAGGAGAGCTTGCACCAGGCCGGCACGGAGGAAGCCCAGTCCCCGCCTTCGATCTTGCCGATGTTCAGGTTGATCGGGTGCTCCTCGGTCTCGAAATGCGGCCGGCCCGACTTGTCGGCGTTCCACCGCGCCTCGATCTCCCGCAACGCCCCAACCACGCGGTATGCCGCGTCGATCGCGTTCTGGCCCGTGCCCATCTCGCGGACATGGACGGGCATGCCCCGCACCTCGACCTCGAACCACAGCACGCCCGTATTGGCGCGCACGAGCTTCTCGTCCTCGGGCTCCGGAATGAGCACCGCGTCGGCCTTGTAGCCGCGGAGATGGGTCATCAGGGCGCCGTTGCCGGTCGATTCCTCCTCGACCACCGACTGCACGGTCACGGTCGCAGCCGGCTGCAGGCCTATGCGGCGCAGCGCGTCGAGGCAGGCGAGGTTAGCCGCGTGCCCGGCCTTCATGTCGGCGCCGCCACGCCCGTAGAGCCAGTCGCCCTCGATCACGGGGTCGAAGGGCGGATGGGTCCACATGTCCTCCGGACCCGCGGGCACGACGTCGACATGCGCCTGGAGGATGAGCGAGCGCCCCTTCTCCTCACGCGGGCGGTGGATGCCGACCACGATCGGCGCCTCGGAATGCTCAGGCGTGAACTTCGAGCCGCCCGGATGCGTCTCGATCGCGGCGCGATCCATGAGGAAGCGGTCCATCGCGAGCCCGCGGTCGCGATAGGCCCGGAACACGAAATCCTGGATCGCCTGCTCCTCGCCGCGGATCGAACGGAAGCGGATCAGCTCCTGCGTATAGGTAACCTGCTCCGCAAAGCCCTCCTCGACGGAGGCGACGATGCGGTCGCGGAGCGCGGGATCGAGCGTCATCGGATCAGGCCTTCTGCCGCAGCGGCTTCAGGGCGTCCGCCCAGCGCAGGAGCTCGTCGAGCATCACGGTGGCGGAGCTGACGTGGATATCGTTCGGCTGAAAGACTCCGGTCGCCTTGTCGATATGCTGCGGCACCATCGGAATCAGCACCGTCTCGATGATCGGCACCATCTTCAGCGTCGTGAGCGTGAGCTTCTCGGCCTGCACGGCCCGCATGCCGCCCGACACGCCGCCATAGCTCACGAAGGCGGCGGGCTTGTAGGTCCACTCCAGGTACAGGTAGTTCAGGGCGTTCACGAGCGAGGGCGGCGGCCCGAAATTGTATTCGGGCGTCACGAACACGAACGCGTCCGCCGCGTTCACGCTCGCAGCCCAGCGCTTCGTGTGCTCGTGCTCGTATTGCTGCAGCCGCGGATGCTTCGGCTCGTCGTAGATGGGCAGGTTCATCTCGGCCAGATCGACGAGCTCGACCTCGAACTTGCCGTGCTGCTTCGCGGCTCCGTTGAACCAGTCTCCGACGGCTTTGCCGACCCGCCCCAGTCGCGTCGAGCAGATGATGACGTGAAGCTTGGGCGCCAACGGGACCTCCATTCAGGTGAGTTGGGCGTGTCGTACCCGTTCGGGACGGGCGTTCAAGCTGAAGTCTCAGGCCTGAGCGAAAAACCGGAACTCGCTGACCTGACGCGAGACGCAGCCCGGAAGCAGGATCGTGTTCGGGAAATGCGGATGGTTCGGCCCGTCCGGGAAGCGCTGCGGCTCGAGTGCGATGCCCGAATAAGGGTTCAGCCGAAAACCCCCCGTGCCGGGGACCGGCACCTCCACAAGGCGCCCGTCATACACCTGAAGACCGGGCTCAGTCGTCCAAAGCTCCGTGGAGAGCCCGGATTTTGCGGAGGAGAGGGTGGCGGCATGGCACAGCGTCGGGTCCGAGCTGGCCTCGCGCCGCAGCACGAGGTTGTGGTCGATGTCCGTGTACGTCTGGCCGCCTCCGTGCAGCGGGCGCGCCTCTCGGAAGTCGAGCGGGGTGCCGATCACTGACCGGATCTCGCCCGTCGGGATCTGCTCCTCGTCGACCGGCGTGTAGAAGTCGGACGCGAGCTGGAGCAGGTGGTCGCGGGCGTCCTGCGAGCCGTCGAGGTTGAAGTAGTTGTGCGCGGTCAGGTTCACGGGCGTCGGCTCGTCCGCGAAGGCCTGCAGGGTGATTCGGAGCGTGGCAGGCTCGAGCAGTTCATACGAGCAGGTCGCGAAGAGACGACCCGGAAAACCCATCTCGTCGTCCTCCGACATGAGGCCGAGATGCGCGGCCGACGCCGTATGGCCGAGCAAAGCCCAGGGGCGCCGGCCGAAGCTCGCCGGCCCGCCGTGAAGCTCGTTGCCGTTCTCGTTCGCAACGAGGTCCACCTCGCGCCCGTCGAGCCGGAAGCGCGCATCGCCGATGCGGTTGGCGTAGCGGCCGACGATCGCGCCGAAGAACGGCGAGTGCCGGACGTAATCCTCGAGCGTGTCCAGACCGAGCACGACGCGCCGCGGACCGCCGGGTCCGGGCACGATCAAGTCTCGAAGCACCCCGCCCCAGGTGATGATGCGAGCCTCGGCGCCGGCTCCGGTCTGGAGCGTGACCTCCTGGATTTCGGTCCCGCCAAGATGTCCGAAGGACCGGATGCCGCTCAAGGGAGGACCCGGCAGGGCTCTGCGGGAATCCCGCGGATCCCCGGGTCGTAGGCAAAGACGTGGCCCGCCATCGGGTCGATCTCGGGATCGCGGCCTTTCGCGGCCGTCGTGACGAAGAGGGTTGTGAGATCCGGACCGCCGAAAGCCGGCTTGGTGACGTTCGCGGTCGGGACCGGCACGATGAGTTCCGGCCGGCCCTCGGGCGAGAAGCGCGTCACCCGGGACTCGCCGTGGTGTGCAATCCAGACATGCCCGTCGGCATCCACCGCCATGCCGTCCGGATGCCCCCAGCCTTCCTCGAACTGGATGAACAGCTCCCGCTCCCCCGGCGCGCAATCCGGCCCCAGGGAATGCCGGAACACCTGTCCGGTCGTGGTGTCGGCGCAGTAGAGGAGCCGGCGCTCCGGGTCGATCGCCGGACCATTCGTGATCACGGCGCTTTCGCCAAACGCCGACAGCCCGTCGGCTGACCAGCGATAGAAGCTGCCCGTCCGCTCCGTCTCGGCGTCATCCATCGATCCGAAAAAGAGGGAGCCGTCCGGCCCGACCGCCGCATCGTTCAAGCGGTTGCCCGGCATGTCAGGCTCAGGCCGCAGGATGCGGTCGGTCTTTCCGGAGCCGAGATCGAGCCGCGCCAGACCCGACTTCAAGCCGACAAGAAGCACATCAGGGTCGGGGGTCAGCAGGGCGAACCCGACCGGCTCGCCGACATCGGTCGGAACCGCTTCGGATCCAGCCTGCCATCGCCAGACCCGACGGCTCTTGATGTCGACGAAGACAAGGGTGCCGTTCCGGTGATCCCAGAGGGGCCCCTCGCCCAGGGTCGCGCCGCAGGCGACCGCGATGCGATGCCGGCCGGGAAAGACGGAAGGGGTGCTCACAAGCCGGCTCCGCTGCGCATGGCAACGGAACGGCTCCTCAGACGAGCGGTTCCGCGGCGTCCCGGGCCAGCCGGGCAGCCAGGGCCACCAGGGACAGGTCGGAGCCGCGCGGCCCCATGATCGAGATGCCGAGCGGGGCGCCGAGCCGGCTCGCGAGCGGCATCGTCACCTGCGGCGTGCCGGCGAGCCCCGCAAGGCAGAGAAGATTGATGGCCTGATTGCGATAGAGATCGAGCGATCCCTCACTCTCCGTCAGGAGCGGCGCGACGTCCGGCATCGTCGGCAAGATGAGGACTCCGTCACTGCCGAGGATTTCATCCAGTCTGGCGCGGAACTCGGCCCGGCAGCGCGTCGCGTCCGCGAACTCCTCGTCCGTCACCGCCCGGCTGTAGAGGAAGCGATCGGCAACGCCGGGTCCAAGCGGCGGAGCATAGCGCTCGATCATGGGTCCGTCCGTCAGCCAGGCCTCGCGACCTTGGACGCGGCGGAGCGCCCAGTACAGCCGCTCGAAGCCGTCGGCTGCAGTCTCGACCATCGCGGCCTGACCGAGCATGCGCTCGATCGCGTGTACGACGATCGCGAGCGCGCCTCGAACCTCGGTGTCCAGCATGGCGAAGCAGTCGGCCGCCAGGAGGATGCGGGGCCGTTCCGGCAGCGGAGTTGGGTCCGGCCCGAGCAGCACCTCCCCCACCCGGAGGAAGGTCTCGCCGTCGCGAGCGAAATGTCCGCACGTGTCGAGCGACGGAGCGAGGTCGAGCGCGCCCTCGAGGCTGACCCGGCCATGCGTGGGACGAATGCCGAACAGGCCGCAATGGCTCGCCGGGGCCCGCACGGAGCCGCCCGTATCCGTCCCGATTGCGAAATCGCAGAGCCCGTTCGAAACGGCAGATGCCGAGCCCGAAGAGGAGCCGCCCGGGATGCGGTCCGGCGCCCCGCCATTCACGGGCGTGCCGAAATGGGCGTTCTTGCCGTTCATCGAGAAGGCAAGCTCGTCCGTATGAGTCTTGCCGACGAAGCGCGCACCGGCGTCGAGAAGGCGCTGCACGGTCGGGGCCGTCGCGGCCTTGATGCCCGACATCGCGAGGATATGCGGCGAACCGCCTCCAGTCGGGTAGCCCGCCACGTCGAACAGGTCCTTCGCCCCGAAGGTGAGGCCCGCGAGCGGGCCATCCCCGGCATTCGGCACCGCGACGGCGGGGTACGGCACGAAGGCGCGGGCGGGGTCGTCGGAAAGAAGCATCGTGTCTCCCGCGTCCGGATCTGGAGGCGACCGCCGTGCTTATCGCGGGAGCGAGCACGGCCGCAAACTCGGCGGCGCTGAAAAGACCGGCAGCAATCCCTCGCCTATGCCTGATGTGGCGTCAGCACGTGGATCACGCGGCTCGCCAGCATGTCCTTGGTGCGCGCCCCATAGGCCTGCATGTGGGGCGCCGCCGCATGCGCCCGGAGCGCATCCAGGCTCTCCCATTTTTCGACGACCACGAAGGTGTCGGGCCCGAACTTCGTCTGGAAGGGCCCGACATCCTCGGCGTCGACGACCGGGCCGTACTCGATGCAGCCGTCCTCGGCGAGCACGTTCGGCACGTTGGCGTGCATCTCACGCAGCACGCTCTCCCGCATGCCCGGCTTCGCGGTGATGACGGCGATGACGTGGATCATGGGGCGCTCTCTCCTGTGTGTTTGGCGAATCGCCTAGCCTGCCCGCCAAAGGCCAGCAAGGCGTTCGGCAGATTGGCCGTTCGGCGGGGTTGGCGCTGGGCGGAGCACCGGATAGGCCTTGGAGCGGACCCGCCCGGTCGAAGAGGCGGTGACGAGGGGGCGCCGTGTTCTACCGCGAGGCGGGCCAGTTCAAGACGAGCTACGCGGCCGACATGGCCGTGTTTCCGCTCCGCGAAGACCGGATCGGGCTTGCGGCGATCCTGTTCGTCGCGGCTGTCGTGATCCCACTCTTCGGCTCCGGCTTCCTGTTGAATGTCGTGATGATCCCGTTCCTGATCTTCGCGCTTGCGGCGATCGGGCTGAACATCCTGGTCGGCTATACGGGCCTTCTGTCCCTCGGGACCGCCGGCTTCATGGGGGTCGGCGCCTATGCCTGCTACAAGCTGACGAGCGTCTTCCCGGGCGTGAACATCGTCGTGTGGGTGCTCGCCTCCGGTTTCTTCGCGAGCGCGGTCGGGGTGTTTTTCGGGCTACCTTCGCTGCGGATCAAAGGGTTCTACCTCGCGGTTGCGACGCTCGCGGCCCAGTTCTTCCTGTCCTGGTGCTTCATCCGCATCCCGTGGCTCGTGAACTACAACATCTCGGGCGCAATCGAGGTGCCGACCAGAACCCTGTTCGGCGTGCCCGTGACCGGCCCGAACGCGTCTCCCGAGACGCGCTATCTGGTCGTCCTCGCCGTCGTCGCGTTCCTGACCTGGATCGCGTCGAACCTCGTGCATGGCCGGATCGGCCGCATGTGGATGGCGGTACGCGACATGGACATCGCGGCGGAGCTCATCGGAATCCGGCTCTTGCCGACCAAGCTCCTCGCCTTTGCGGTCTCGTCCTATTTCTGCGGCGTGGCGGGCGCTCTGCTCGTCTTCCTCTGGTACGGCTCGGCCGAGCCGGACGTATTCGGAATCGACCAGTCATTCCTGATCCTGTTCATGGTCATCATCGGCGGGCTCGGATCCCTCCTGGGGTCCTTCCTCGGCGCCGGCCTGATCTATCTCCTGCCGATTGGGCTTCGGGCGTTCCTCCCCGCAATCGGGATCGACGTGCAGCCCTCGACGATCGAGCACATCCAGTTCCTCATCGTCGGTTCGCTGATCATCGGCTTCCTGATCGCCGAGCCGCACGGGCTCGCGCGTCTGTGGCAGACGGCGAAGCAGAAGCTCAGGGTCTGGCCCTTCCCCTACTAAGGTCGGAGCACGGCTGAATCCTGCGGACTTGCGCGTCCGCCGGTCCGCTCCCATCTCGTCCCCTGCGGGCCGGGCCCCTCTGACGACGCATACGCGTCGTGATGTCGGACCGCATCGGGCGAGCTCGATGCCGGGGTCTGACTGCGTTTCAACCACGCTTGCGTTCGAGTCGCCCCTCAACATGAGAGGGTGTGATGGATTTCCTATTCGACATAACGTTTCTCGAGAAGCCGCTCTGGATGTGGCTCGGCTTTCTCGTCATCGTCGGGGCGCTTCTGACGTTCGACCTCGGCGTCCTGCACAGGAAGACACGCGAAATCGGCGTGCGTGAGAGCCTGCTCCTTTCGGCCGTGTACATCGCGCTCGGTGTCGGCTTCGGCGGACTCGTCTGGGCTCAGCTCGGCCCGCAGGCGGGCATGGAATACCTGACCGGCTTCGTGGTCGAGAAGAGCCTGGCGATGGACAATGTCTTCGTCATCGCGACGATCTTCGGCTTCTTCGCAATCCCGCGCGAATTGCAGCACCGGGTACTCTTCTGGGGCGTGCTCGGCGTCATCGTGCTGCGGGCGATCATGATCGGGCTTGGCGCGATCCTCGTCTCGCAATTCGGCTGGGTTCTCTACATCTTCGCCGCGTTCCTGATCATCACGGGCATCAAGATGCTCTGGCTCGGCGACACGGAGCACGATCTCACCAGCAATCCGGTTCTCCGTTTCGTCCGCAGCCGGTTCCGTGTGACGGAAGAGCTCCACGGCAACCAGTTCTTCGTGAAGCAGCCTAACGGGAGGCCGGGCCGCCTCGTGACCTACGCGACGCCGCTGTTCCTGGCCCTCGTGCTGATCGAGATCGCGGATTTGATTTTCGCGGTCGATTCCGTGCCGGCGATATTCGCGATCACGGCCGATCCGTACATCGTCTACACGTCGAATATCTTCGCGATCCTGGGGCTGCGTGCGCTCTACTTCACGCTTGCGGCCGTGCTTCATCGCTTCGCCTACTTGAAGCAGGCGCTCGCGGTGCTGCTCGTCTTCATCGGTTCGAAGGTCTTCGTGGCCGACCTCCTCGGCTGGGAGAAATTCCCCGCCGACTGGTCGCTCGGGATCACGTTCGCAATCCTTGCTGCGGGACTCGGCTACTCGCTCTGGCGCACGCGGACCGACGCAGCCGAGCCGCCGCGCTCGGCCATCGCCCGCGCGTAATCCGGGGTTGAGGGGCGGCCCCGTTTCCGGGCCGCCCCAAATCCTGTCACGCGGCAGCACTCAGCCGCTCCGCCGCGTCCGGATCCCGCACCCGCGCGGAGAGGCGCATCGGGCCAAGCAGCATCATGACGTAGTCGTATGCGCCGGGTTTCTCGTTCGCCATCATGAACTGAAAATGCAGGCGGAATGGGCTCTTCAGGATGGCGCGGTAAGTCGCCTGCGACGTGACGTCCCTGAAGAGGGCGGATCGGATGACGGGGTTGTGGCACTCCGCTTCGGAGAGCCCGAGCGGCAGCATCCGGACGGGGTTGAACCCGGCCGCGTTGAGCCAGTCCTGCGGCGCCTGGAACTCAACCCAGAGCACGTCCGCCTCGGTCATGACACCCCGGAGCAGTCCTCGAATGGCATCGGCCCCGTTGTTCATGGCCGAGACTGGGTGGCTGGTCCCGAGCGTCGCAACTGCGATGTCGGGACCGTGCCGCCCGAGACGGGGGTCCCGCTCGAGCGCCCGCCCCACGATCTCCACGGCCATGCCCGCGCCGGACGAATGGCCGACCACCAGGATCTCGTCGGCATCGCTGGTCCTGGCGATGCTCACCAGATGCTCGGCGAAGCGCTCGACCCGCGCCCAGTAGTCGCTGCGGGCACCCCGCCCGTGGTCCCAGTTGAAGAGCCAGTCCCGCAGGAGATGCCACACATACCAGCGGCCAAAGAAGCCGCGGGCGGTCGTCACCACGCCCGCCGCCAGCACGAGCCCGGCGAGAGCGCCCCAAGCCGGGTGCAGGCCGATGGCTCCGGCAGCCAACAGGGCGATGAGGCCTGCGCCGGCGGCGAGCAAGCCGAGCAGCAGCACCATCACGACGGGGTAGATCGTGACGCTGGCGAAGATCCAGTTCATCCGGAACAGCCGCAGGGTCAGCCCGCTCGTAAGGGCGTGGAGCGCCGTCGCCAGAGCACGCGCGATGATGAACGCCACCGGTCGCCGGAAATCGCGCTGGACGAGATCGTCCCATAACAGCACGTCGTAGGTGGTCCTGGTCGTCCAATCGTCCCGGGCAGCCGTCACATGCCAGCGCGAGCCCGGAACATCCGGAAGCTCCTCGGGACGGGTCACGTCCCGCTGGACGAGCCCGAAGCGCCGCCCGTACCGGATGAGCTCGCGCACGAAGAGCGATCGCGAGCGCGCCTTCGCATCTGGGTCGTAGCCCGGGATGTAGAGCACATGACGGCGGCGGACGGGGCTCGGATCGGAATCGTCATCGAACCGCCGGGGCGGGGTGTAGGACAGGCTTGAGGGCATGCGCGGGCTGTAAGGGGTCTGGGGTTTCTGCGCGAGGTCCGAACATTCGGGCCAGCGACTAAAGTCGGGGCATCCCGGGGATGACGGAGGACCGACAATGCGGCAGACCACAGGCAAAGCGCCCGGAAAGGGCCGGTCATCCTCGGAGGAAACGATGCTCAAGCGTGCCATCGCACTCGGCCTAGCGGCCGCCACCCTCGCCGCAGCCCCGCTCCCCGCCTCGGCGCAGGAGGGGATCTATGTCCCGCTCTTCACCTACCGCACCGGCCCGTTCTCGGGCTCCGGCACGTTCATCGCGAACGGCATGCGGGATTACCTGACCATGCTGAACGAGCGTGATGGCGGTATCGGCGGCGTGAAGCTGCTCATCGAGGAATGCGAGACCGGGTACGACACGAAAAAGGGCGTCGAGTGCTACGAGTCCGTGAAGGACAAGAAGCCGGTCATGATCAATCCGTGGTCGACGGGCATCACGCTGCCGCTCATCCCGAAGGCCGCGGTCGATAAGGTCCCGGTCCTCTCCATGGCGTACGGCCTCTCCGCGTCCGCCGATGGCAACCGCTTCCCGTGGATCTTCAACCCGCCCAACACCTACTGGGACGGGCTGGCCATGATCATCAAGTATATCGGCGACCAGGAGGGTGGGCTCGAGAAGCTGAAAGGCAAGAAGATCGGCTACATTTATCTCGATGCCGGGTTCGGCAAGGAGCCGATCCCGCTCTTCGAGCAGCTCGCGAAGGATTATGGCTTCGAGCTGAAGATGTATCCGGTCGCCGGCACCGAGATGCAGAACCAGTCCTCGCAGTGGCTGGGCGTACGCCGGGACCGGCCGGACTACATGGTCATGTATGGCTGGGGCGCCATGAACCCGACGGCCATAAAGGAGGCCGCGAAGGTCAATTATCCGATGAACAAGTTCATCTCGATCTGGTGGCCGTCGGAGGATGACGCCCGCGGCGCCGGCCCCGCCGCCAAGGGGTTCAAGACGCTGAACTGGCATGCGGTGGGCGCGAACTTCCCGGCCATCAAGGACATCCAGAAGCACGTGGTGGATGCCGGAAAGAGTCAGGCGCCGAAGGAGCAGGTCGGCGAGGTGCTCTACAATCGCGGCGTCTACAACTCGCTACTGATCGCGGAGGGGATCGCCAACGCCCAGAAGATCACGGGCAAGAAGATGGTGACGGGCGAGGACGTCCGGCGCGGGCTCGAGAGCATGGACCTGTCGGCCGCGCGCCTGAAGGAACTCGGGTTCGAGGGCTTCGCGGATCCGCTCAAGCTGACCTGCTCGGACCATAACGGGCACAAGGCGGCCTTCATCCAGGAATGGGACGGCACGAAATACGCGAAGGTTACCCAGCCGATCGAACCCATGGCCGCGAAGGTCCAGCCGATCCAGGAAGCTGCCGCCAAAGACTATGTCGAGAAGAACACGGGCTGGCCGGCCCGCACCGAAGGCTGCGACAAGAGCTCCTGAGCCGGGCCCCAGGGCGGCCGTGCCGAGGGCGGCCGCCTGCTTTGCAAGAGCGTGAACCGAGGACCGGGTCTTGAGCGCCGCGCTAGCTGCCCCTGAGGTCGCGACCGACCCGATCCTCGCCGTCAACAGCATTGAGGTCGTCTACGACCACGTGATTCTCGTGCTGAAGGGGGTCTCGCTGACGGTGCCGAAGGGCGGGATCGTGGCGCTCCTCGGAGCGAACGGTGCCGGCAAGACGACGACGCTGAAGGCCATCTCGAACCTGCTCCGGGCGGAGCGCGGGGATGTCACCAAGGGAACGATCGCCTTCGCGGGAGAGCGGGTCGACCGGCTATCGCCGGACGACCTGGTGCGCCGGGGTTGCATCCAGGTGCTGGAAGGGCGGCACTGCTTCGGCCACCTCACGATCGAGGAGAACCTGCTGACCGGCGCCTATACGCGCCGCGACGGCAATGCGGCCATCAAGCGTGACCTGGATGCTGTCTACGAGACGTTCCCGCGATTACGGCAGCGTCGCTCCGCGATGGCAGGATACACGTCTGGCGGTGAGCAGCAGATGTGCGCGATCGGCCGGGCGATGATGTCCAAGCCGAAGATGATCCTCCTCGACGAGCCATCGATGGGGCTCGCGCCGCAGATCGTGGAAGAGATTTTCGAGATCGTTCGCGGCCTGAACACGAACGAGGGCGTCTCGTTCCTGCTCGCCGAGCAGAACACGAACATGGCGCTGCGGTACGCGACCTACGGCTACATCTTGGAGACGGGCCGGGTCGTCATGGATGGTCCGGCCGAAAGCCTGCGCGAGAACGAGGACGTGAAGGAATTCTATCTCGGCGTCGCCGAAGGTGGGCAGCGCAGCTTCAGGAACGTGAAAAGCTACAAGCGCCGCAAGCGCTGGCTCGCCTAGTCCTCACGACGGATGCGCCAGACGCGGGACAGCTTGATGTCGGCATCCTCCAGGTCCCGCGTAACCTGGACCCGATACTGCGCGATCTGCTCGACCTTGTCCTTGGGCAGGTAGGAGCGCCCCGGGTCGCCGATCAGCACACGCGCGCCTCGCTCCTCCAGCGCGGCGAGCCAGGGCCACATCCGCTCGGAGATATCGCGCTCGTAGAAGATGTCGCCGGTGAGCACCACATCCCAGCCCTCGTCGGTGCCGACGAGGTCGGCCAGCCGCGGCGTGACCTGAACGGCGTTAGCCGCCGCGTTGATGGCAATCGCGTCCGCCGCGAAGGCGTCGATATCCGCAGCCTCGACAGATGCGGCGCCAGCCATAGCGGCCGCGATCGCCACCAGCCCGGAGCCCGCAGCAACGTCGAGAACGCGCCTCCCGCGTACCAGGTGAGGATTGTCGAGGATGTAGCGAGCGAGCGCTTGGCCGCCTGCCCAGGCGAAGGCCCAGAAGGGCGGCGGCAGCCCCATCTCTCCGAGTTCCTCCTCCGTCCTTTGCCAAAGGGCGGTCGCCTCCTCGGCGACGTAGAGGGATATCTCGGGCGCGTGCGGGACGGGGAGAAGGCGCGTCTCGGCGCGGATGAAAGCCGCCCTGTCGACGATACGCGTCACGCAGCCCTGTCCAGCATCGAGCTGTACAGCCGCTTCAGGGCATCGGTCCTGTCCCGCTCGGTATAGCCATGGAGCACGCGAGCCCGCGCCGCCGCGCCCATCCGAGGGAGAAGAACGGGATCCGCCGCGAGCTTCGCGAACGCCTCGGCCAGGGCAGCGCTATCGTCAGGCGGCACGACATAGCCTTCCGAGCCGTCCGTCACGATCTCCCGGGCTCCTGGAACATCGGTCGTGATGATCGGCCTGCCGCAAGCGGCGGCTTCCAGCAGGCTCCGCGGCGAGCCCTCGCCGCCGCGGGACGGCAGGCAGGCGGCGTGATGCGCAGCCCAGATATCCAGGGCGTCGTCATCGGAGCCGTGCCACGTGATGCCGGGCTGCTCGGCCCAGCCCCGCAGCGTCTCCGGCTCGATCCGGCCTGAACGCGCCGGATGCGGGCTGCCATAGAGCGAGAGTTCCACATCGGCCCCGCGCGAGCGAGCAAGCCGCACCGCCTCGACCGCGACGTCGAGGCCGCTCGACCAGCGCGCCGGCGCCACCACGGCGATCCGCAGGGGCGGGCCTTGCGGCATCGGCATAGGCCGGAGGCGCTCAGGGTCAATTCCGCCAGGCACGATCAGCGTGTCGCTCCCCTTCAGGCCGAAAAGCTTCGCCTCCTCGTCCGTCTCGAAGACGAAGCGCGTGCCAGACGAGCGGAGCACACCCGTGAGGAGCGTCCGCAGAACGCGCCGGCCCACGCGGGCTCCCAGATCGCGCCGGGTCGCGAGGTTCCCCAGGCCGCCGATCGCAAAGACCCGACGATCGATGCCGGCCATCGCGCAGCCCGCACCGCCGATCAGGCTCGGGCCAAGGCCGATGCAATGCACCATGTCGGGCTTTGTCGCCTTGAGCACCGCAGCGACCTGACCAGCGGCATAGCCGGCTCTCATGGGGTCTATCTGGTGGAGCTTTGCTCCAAGCGGCACCAAATGTCCGCCGGCACCTTCGATCGCGGCGCGCTCGCTTCGGCCCGGGGCCATGACGTCGACCGCGAATCCGAGCTCGCGCGCCGCACGCACCAATGGGAGGTGCTCCGCAGCGAAGAGCGCGTCATCGGCGGCGAGGAAGGCAATGCGGCCCGGCATTGAAACACCATCGCACGGTCCGGGACCGCGCGCGTTAACGCGGTTCAGCCGTCCTCGTCTCCAATGAGGTCGAAAGGAGCCCGGCTCCACCGGCGGGCGGGCCAGCGGACGGTGATGCCCGAGATGTCGACCTCAGTGATCGGCTCCCCTTGCTCGCGGCGGCCGAAAAGGGAACGGCGGTAGCGGTCGTTGTATCGCGTCCGTGCGAGATTCAGGACCTTCATGCCCTCCTCCCAGGAGGCAAGCTGGATCACGGCGGGCGGCTCGAGGCCGGCGATCAGGAAGGCATGGCGGAGCCCGCAGCACGGCCTCGAAGAGGTCGTCTTCGGGACCCCTGAAATCCGGCGGGGGTGCCGAGATGCTCATCGCCTCACCTCCCCCCTCGGGCGCAAGCGCCGCCGATGACACAACCCCTACCTGAGGAACGGGTTCGTCAGCCGCTCCTCGCCGACCGTCGAGCCCGGGCCGTGCCCGGGCAGGAATGAAACCTCGTCACCGAGCGGCAGGATCTTCTCCCGGATCGAGCGGAGCAGCGTCTCATGGCTGCCGCCCGGCAGGTCGGTACGGCCGACGGAGCCCTTGAACAGCACGTCTCCCATGAAGGCGAATTTCAGCATCGGCGAGGAGAACACGACGCTACCCGGCGAATGGCCGGGGCAATGCAGCACGTCGAATGTCACGCCGGCGATCTCGATCGTCTCACCGTCGGCCAGGTAGCGGTCGGGCGTCACGTTGCGGACGTCGTCGAGCCCGTACTGCCGGCCCTGCTGCTCCAGCCGCGCCAGCAACGGGGCGTCCGCCTCGTGCGGGCCGATGATCTCGACGCCGATCTCGTCCTTCAGATCCGCCGCCGCGCCGGCATGATCGATATGGCCGTGGGTCAGCAGGATGGCTTCGATCGTCACGCCGGCCCGCTCGATCGCCTGCCGGATCACGTCGAGGTCGCCGCCCGGGTCGATCACGACCCCGCGCCGGGTCTCCTGGGACCAGGCGATCGAGCAGTTCTGCTGGAACGGCGTGACCGGAACGACCTGGATGGCGAAGTCTGACATCGGGCTCTCGCGAGGACGGCCGGGCTCCGACCGTGCGATCTCGCTATCGCAATCGCGATCCCGAGGCCAAGCCCGGCAGGCCGCGCCGGTTCAGCGCGCCATCACGACCTGCGGCATCACGATCTCGCTCGACGGGGCCGGACGAGTCCTGGCCGCCAGGATCGAGACCGTGATCAGGCCGCCAATCGTGCCGATATGCTCGGCCGCCGTGTGGAAGGCGTGCAGGGCCTCCGCGCCGTCCATTGTCCAGAAGTGATGCACGATCGGGATCGTCAGCGCCGTGAACACGCCGAGGCCGCCGGCCCCGAGCCAGACATGGCGGCCGGAGATGATCAGCGCCGATCCAACGAGTTGCGTGGTGAACACGGCAATGTTGAAGAGGATCGCCGGCTCGAGCCCGAATTGGCGCATCTCGGCGACACCGCCGGAGAAGTTGATCAGCTTGTCGAGCCCGCTCCCCCAGAACGGGAAGGTCAGGATCACGCGGGCGGCGAAGGCTACTGCGCGGTTCGTGAGCAGGGCGTGGATGATCTTGGGCATGGACGAACTCTCCACCTGAGCAGCTTGGGGCTCACTTGCGGCGGGAGGAGTTACGACGAGCCCGTTTCGCGCATGTTGCGCGCCTCTATTGCGCGTCGGAAACGAATGGGAGCGCCCGAAGGCGCTCCCGAACTTGGCTCAGCGGCAGACGCGCCGGGGACCCCACGGCGTCCGGTCGATCCAGCAGCGGCGCGGGCCCCAACCGGGACGCGGGCCCCAAGCCGGACGGCCGTAGCCGCCGCGCATCGGACGGCAATAGCCGCCGCGACCGCGGAAGAAGCCGGGACCGCAGCCTTGGGCGACGTGCTGGACGAGGCCCGAGCCGGCCAGACCGGAGACCGGGGCGGCCGGCGCGGCATTGGCCGCGGAGGTCAGGCCCATGCCGCCGGCGACGAGCGCTGCCGCGCCGAGCATCTTCAGATTCAAGCTCATTCATATCTCCCTTGATGCCCCCGATAACGGCGAGTGCGGCCGTCGGGTCCCGGGCATTAAGGCGCGTGCCCATTTACGTACCGATGGGCGTCACGTGACGGTTCCGTCAGGCTGATGAAGGCTGGATGAACGGTGCACTCCGCCCGGGCACCGCTGTGAGCTTCCTCTCTCATCGGGAGAGGGAGAGCCTGTCGAGCCCTCCCTTCGGGCACGCGCCGTCCGTCCCCGGTCCGGGGTCGTTCAGAACGGGTGACTTCAAAGAGCTGTCCTGATCCCTTGAGGGAGCGGGATGCCGGTTCACCGGCCTTCTGTCTTGTATAGCGCTCTGTCGGGTGGGTGCTCAGGTCCCTCCCGGCATCCCGCGGACGGTCTTTTCGGCCCCTAAAGCATACGCCCGGTCAGCCGCCCGGGAGCCTCGGTTACCGGCCGAGACCCCGGGACCCGTCCCTCCTCCCCGACAACGGTGCCCGGTTCGCGACCGCCGTTTCCCTCGCCGGAGAGGAGTACTAGGACGATAAGCATATTAGGAATACATGGTCAAGTACGCTGCATCATTGGAGGCCCATGGAAGCAGGCAGCCCTCAGGGCCGAAAGGTTGAACTGCCCGTTGCCTCCGGCTCCTCGCGATCACGGCTTGCTGACCGGCCTCGTTCTCAGGCCTGACCCGGATCTCCCAGCGCAGGAGAACGATGAGACAGCGGGGCAGGCGTCGCGGTGAACAAGGACCGCAGAACTGAGAGAAAACTAAGAACAACATCAAGCCATTTCTTGCCGTTGCTCGAACTCCCGGCTCTCGTGCCGCGTTGAACTGATGCACGAGAGCAGGGAGGGAAAATCTGTGACACGAATACTCGCAAGCGGCGCCGCCTTCGGGCTGGCGCTCGGGTTGGCCTCTTCCGCCTTCGCCCAAGGGGCGAATACGTCAGGACCGGCGACTGGCGGCAATGTCCAACCGAGCACCGCCGTGCAGAAGGACAACCCATCGGCGCAGAACACCGGCGGCACCACGGCTCCAGCGACTGCGGCTGGGGCTCCCGGCACGGAAGCCCGGCCCGGTACACAGGGTGGGGCAGCGCCCGCCGGCCAAGCCCCGACGAAATAGGCTTTCGATCGCAGCAAGCCCGCCGGCCCCGAACAGCGAGCCGGCGGGATCGTCACGTCTGAGCCCGACCAGCGCGCCGCGGTCTGAACCGCGCCTTGCGCCGGGGCCCCTCCCCTCCGATCTCAGTCATGAAGCGACCGCGCGCTTGGGCCGCCTTGACCCGGCGCCGCCGAGCGCAGTTGATTGACGCTCTAAATTGCATATGTCAGCATTGCTGACGTATTCGAACAAGACCGGCTCTAGCCGGCTTTTCGCCCCCTGGGGGGCCTGGAGGACCGGGTCATGAGCCTCGCCGACGTCGCTCTCGACTCCGTATCGCTCGACGACAAGTACGACCTGTCGAAGGAGCGGGTGTTCCTGACCGGGACCCAGGCGATCGTGCGCCTGCTCATGATGCAGCGCGAGCGCGACCGCCTCGCCGGGCTGAACACCGCGGGCCTCGTCTCCGGCTATCGCGGCTCCCCCATCGCCGGCCTGGACCTCAATCTCTACAAGGCGAAGAAGCAGCTCGAAGCCTCCCACATCGTCTTCCAGCCCGGGCTGAACGAGGAGCTCGCCGCGACCGCCCTCTGGGGCGCGCAGCAGGCCGAGATGCGTGGAGAAGGCAAGTACGACGGCGTCTTCGGCGTCTGGTATGGCAAGGGACCGGGCGTCGACCGCACCGGTGACGTCTTCCGGCACGCGAACCAGGCCGGCACGGCCCGCCATGGCGGCGTGCTGGCGCTGATGGGCGACGACCACACGGCCGAGTCGTCAACCGTCGCGCACCAGTCCGAATTCGCCTTCGTCGACGTGATGAGCCCGATCCTCAACCCGGCCGGGGTTCAGGAGCTGCTGGATTACGGCCTGTACGGTTTCGCGCTCTCGCGCTTCTGCGGCGCCTGGGTCGCCGTGAAATGCGTGAAGGACAACATCGAATCCACGGCCTCGGTGGATGGCCGCATCGACCGGGTGAAGATCGAGATTCCGACCGATTTCGCCATGCCGCCCGGCGGGCTGAACATTCGGCCGCGCGACCCCTTCCTGGAGCAGGAAGCCCGGCTCCACGATTTCAAGCGCGACGCCATGCTCGCCTTCGTGCGGGCGAACAACCTGAACCAGCTTGTGCTCACCGGAGGGCGAAACCCGAAGGTCGGCATCATCACGGTGGGCAAGAGCTATCTCGACGTCCGGGAGGCGATGGACGAACTCGGCCTCGACGAGGTCAAGGCCAACGACATGGGCCTGCGTCTGTTCAAGGTCGCCTGCCCGTGGCCGCTGCCGCAATCGGAACTCATCGACTTCGCGCGCGGGCTCGACCTCATCATCGTCGTCGAGGAGAAGCGCTCGCTCATCGAGGTCCAGGTTCGCGAGGAGCTCTACGGCACGGCGAACCAGCCCATCTGCATCGGCAAGAAGGACGAGCAGGGCAAGTGGCTCTTCCCCGTGAAGGGCGCGCTCGACACGAACGAGATCGCGATCGCGATCGGCGAGCGCCTGCTGCGCTACCACAGCAACGACGATCTCGCCGGCCGCCTCTCGAAGCTGAAAGAGGCGCAGGAGATCCTGGCCATCACGAGCGATGTCGGCGTGCGCACGCCCGGCTTCTGCTCGGGCTGCCCGCACAACACCTCGACCAAGGTGCCGGAAGGCCATCGCGCCTACGCGGGAATCGGCTGCCACTTCATGGCCCAGTGGATGGATCGCCGGACCGAGGGCTACACCCAGATGGGTGGCGAGGGTGCGAACTGGATCGGGGAGGCGCCGTTCTCGAAACGCGGCCACGTGTTCCAGAATCTCGGGGACGGCACCTACAACCATTCGGGCTCGCTGGCGCTCCGCTGGGCGGTGCACACCAAGACGAACGTCACCTACAAGATCCTCTTCAACGACGCGGTCGCGATGACGGGCGGGCAGCCGCACGAGGGCTCGCTCACGGTCGACATGATCGCCCGGCAGGTCGCGGCGGAGGGCGTGGAGACCATCCGCCTCGTGACGGACGAGCCCGAGAAGTATCCGGCGGGCGTGCGCTGGCCGTCCGGGCTCAGCATCCACCATCGTGACGATCTCGACGAGGTTCAGCGCGAGCTGGCCGAGGTCGGCGGCGTCTCCGTCCTGATCTACGACCAGACCTGCGCGTCCGAGAAGCGCCGCCGCAGGAAACGGGGCGCGTTCCCGGATCCCGACAAACGCGTGATCATCAACGACCTCGTCTGCGAAGGCTGCGGCGACTGTTCGGTCAAGTCGAACTGCGTCTCCGTGCAGCCGCTGGAGACGGAGTTCGGCCGCAAGCGCAAGATCGACCAGTCGAACTGCAACAAGGACTTCTCCTGCGTGAAGGGCTTCTGCCCGTCCTTCGTGACGGTGCATGGCGGGAAGCCGAAGAAGATGGAGCCTGCCGCCATTCCGGCGGGCGCGATACCGGCGACAGAGCTGCCCGAACCGGCGCTGCCTGCGATCGGCAAGACCTTCAACGTGCTCGTCACCGGCATCGGCGGCACGGGCGTGATCACCGTCGGCCAGATCATGGGCATGGCGGCGCATCTCGAGGGCAAGGGCCTCGGGCTGATCGACATGGCGGGTCTCGCCCAGAAGGGCGGCGCGGTGACGAGCCACCTCCGCCTCGCGAACCGGCAGGAGGACATCACCTCTATTCGCGTGACGGCCGGCATGGCCGACCTCGTGCTCGGCTGCGACCTCGTCGTGACGGGCTCGAAGAAGGTGCTCGGCGCCATGAAGGCCGGCCGCACCGCGGCCGTGGTCAACACGGCCGAGGTGATGCCGGGCGATTTCGCCCGCAATGCCGATTACTCGCTCCCTGCCGAGCGCCTGAAGCGGGCGATCGCGGCCGCCGCCGGTGCGCGGACGGAGCAGGGCCCAGGGCTGTCCTTCGTCGATGCGACCGAGGCGGCGCTCGCGCTCCTCGGGAATGCCATCGGGGCGAACATGTTCATGCTGGGCTACGCCTGGCAGACCGGCCGGGTGCCGCTCTCCCGCGCCTCGCTGCGGAAGGCGATCGAGCTCAACGGCGAAGCCGTGAAGATGAATCTCGACGCCTTCGAGTGGGGCCGTCGTGCGGCGGCCGACCCGGAGGCGATCCGGGCCATTGTCGGGACGTCCAGGGCCGCGGCGGATACGACCGACCTGTCCCAGACGCTCGACGAGGTCGTGGCGCGCCGCATCGCCTTCCTCAGCGACTACCAGGATGCGGATTACGCGAAGCGCTACCGCGACCAGGTCGAGCGCGTCCGGGCTGCGGAGGCGAAAGCCGTCCCCGGCTCGACCGCGCTGACCGACGCCGTCGCCCGCGCCCTGTTCAAGCTGATGGCCTACAAGGACGAGTACGAGGTGGCGCGCCTCTACACGAACGGCCATTTCGCCAAGCAGATCGCCTCGACCTTCGAGGGCGGGAACCTGCGCTACGAGTTCCACCTCGCGCCGCCGCTTCTCGCCCGGGTCGATCCGCACACGGGCGAGCCGAAGAAGATGAGTTTCGGGCCCTGGATGCTGAAGGCCTTCGGCGTCCTGGCGAAGGGCAAGCGCCTGCGCGGCACGGCCTTCGACATCTTCGGCTACACGCATGAGCGCAAGCTCGAGCGGCAGCTCGTGGCCGATTACGTGAAGCTCTTGGACGAGATCCTGCCGGCGCTGACGCCTGCGAACCACCCGACCGCGATCGGGCTCGCGACCCTGCCCGGCAAGATCCGCGGCTTCGGCCACGTGAAGGCGCGCCATCTCGAGGCCGTCCGGAAAGAAGAGGCGGAGCTCCTCGCCCGCTTCCGCTCGCCGGAGCCGACCCTGGCCCAGGCGGCGGAATAGCCCGCCGCCTCCCTCCCCGGCCCGTGCGACTTCCGTCGCGTTGCGGGCCGGCGGACCCCGTGCGACATAAGCCGCGGCTGGGCTTCTCGCCCTGAGACGCGGAGGCAATCCGCGCGTGCCGTGGATCGCTCCGGCGGAGCTCAGGGAGGATTGGGTGACGGCCACATCGCCCGGCGCCGAGGACACGTTCCCGAAGCTGCTCGTCCGCAACGCCCGCGTCCGCGGCGTACGCCCTGCATTCCGGCAGAAGGACCTCGGCATCTGGCAGAGCTGGACCTGGGCCGAGGTGCACGACATCGTGCGCGCCTTCGCGGCAGGGCTCGACAAGCTCGGCGTGGAACCCGGAACCAAGGTTGCGATCGTCGGGCAGAACCGGCCGCGGCTCTACTGGGCGATCGCGGCCGCGCAATGGCTCGGGGCAATCCCGGTTCCGGTCTATGCCGATTCCGTCGCGGACGAGATGGCCTATGTGCTCGACCATGCCGAGGTGACGCTCGCGATCGCGCAGGACCAGGAGCAGGTCGACAAGCTTCTCTCCGTCGCCGAGCGGCTGCCCAAGCTGCACCACATCCTCTACGACGAGGAAAAGGGCCTCCGGACCTACGACCACACGCGCCTGACCTCGATCGATGACGCGGTCGCGGAAGGCCGGCGCCTGCTCGAGACCCTGCCGGAGCTCGGCCGGAAGCTCGAGTCCGCGCTCGCGACGGGCAAGGGCTCCGACCTCTCCATCATCCTCTACACGTCGGGCACGACAGGCCGCCCGAAGGGCGTGATGCTGACCTTCGACAACGTCATGCGGGCCGGGGAGATCGGCTCGGCCTTCGACAAGCTCGACGAGACCGACGAAATCATCGCGTACCTGCCGGTCGCCTGGGTCGGCGACCACATCTTCTCCTACGCGCAGGCCATCATCACGGGTCTTTGCGTCAACTGCCCCGAGAGCCCGGACACGGTGGTCGACGACCGGCGCGAGATCGGCACGACCTACGCTTTCGCGCCGCCGCGCGTCTTCGAGAACATGCTGACCCTGACCATGGTCCGCATGGAGGACGCGTCGGCCGTCAAACGGCGCATCTTCCGCTACTTCCTCGACCACGCGCGCCGCATCGGCGAGCCGATCCTCAACGGCGAGCGCGTCGGCATGCTCGACCGGCTGATCTACCGTCTGGGCGACTGGCTGATCTATTCGCCGCTGCGCAACCGGTTCGGGCTGTCGAAGATCAAGGTCGGCTACACGGCCGGCGAGGCGATCGGGCCGGAGATCTTCCGCTTCTACCGCTCGATCGGCGTGAACCTGAAGCAGCTCTACGGCCAGACCGAAGCCTCCGTGTACGTCACCATGCAGCCGGACGGCGAGATCATGGCCGACACGGTTGGCCGGCCGGCCCCGGAGGTCGAGATCCGGATCGACGACAATGGCGAGGTGCTCTACCGCTCGCCGGGCGTCTTCCAGGCCTACTACAAGGACCCGGAAAAGACGGCCGAGACGAAGACGGCGGACGGCTTCGTCCGCTCGGGCGATGCCGGCTTCTTCGACGCACGCGGGCACCTGAAGATCATCGACCGGGCAAAGGATGTCGGCCGGATGCGCGACGGCGCGCTGTTCCCGCCGAAATACGTCGAGAACAAGCTGAAGTTCTATCCGAACATCAAGGAGGCGGTCGCCTTCGGGGACGGGCGCGACTTCACGGCCTGCTTCATCAATATCGACCTGGTGGCGGTCGGGTCATGGGCCGAGCGCAACAACGTGACCTACGCGTCGTACCAGGAGCTCGCCGGACATCCCCGGGTCTACGCGATGGTGGCCGAGCATGTCGACGAGGTGAACCGCTCCCTCGCTGCCGAGCCTCGGATGGGCGGCGCGCAGATCCGCCGGTTCCTCATCCTGCCGAAGGAGCTCGACGCCGATGACGGCGAGCTCACCCGCACGCAGAAGGTCCGCCGCGGCTTCATCGCCGATCGCTACGCCCCGCTGATTGCGGGGCTCTACGACGGCTCGAAGGAGGCCAGCATCCGGACCGAGGTGACCTTCGAGGACGGCCGCAAGGGCATTTTGGCTGGCACCGTCGCGATCCGGGACATGACCTTGCACCCGGTCTCCGCGCCCGAGCTGGAGCAGGCGGCGTGAGAGCTCCCGACGGCCCGCTGATCGTAAAGGGCGAGGTCCTGCTCGCCGTCGAGAACGTCTCGCTCGCCTTTGGCGGCGTGAAGGCGCTGACGGACGTCTCGTTCGACATCCAGAAGGGCGAGATCCGCGCCATCATCGGCCCGAACGGCGCCGGCAAGACCTCGATGCTGAACTGCATCAACGGCTTCTACCACCCCACGGAAGGCTGCATCACGTTCAAGGGCAAGCGCCGGCAGAAGATGCGGCCGTCGGCGGCCGCGCGCGGCGGTATCGCGCGGACCTTCCAGAACGTCGCCCTTTTCAAGGGCATGACGACGCTCGACAACATCATGACCGGGCGCTCGCTCAAGATGCACAAGAACTTCCTCTGGCAGGCGCTCCGCTTCGGGCCTGCGATGGCGGAGGAGGTCGAGCACCGGCGCTTCGTTGAGGACATCATCGACTTCCTGGAAATCCAGGCCATCCGGAAGGTGCCGGTCGGCAAGTTGCCATATGGGCTGCAGAAGCGGGTCGAGCTCGGCCGCGCGCTCGCCATGGAGCCGGAGGTGCTTCTCCTCGACGAGCCCATGGCCGGCATGAACCTCGAGGAGAAGGAGGACATGTGCCGCTTCATCCTCGACGTGAACGCGCAGTTCGGCACCACGATCGCGCTGATCGAGCACGACATGGGAGTCGTGATGGAGCTCTCCGACCGCGTGGTTGTCCTCGAATACGGCCGCAAGATCGCGGACGGGGTGCCGGCCGAGGTCAAGCGCGACCAGAAGGTCATCGACGCGTATCTCGGCGTGGCGCATTGAACGGCGACGGCGGCGCTGATGGACCTCCTCTACAAGATCCTGGTCGATCCCTTCGTCCAGATGGGCGGGGCGCCGGACCTGCTCGTCCAGACAATCTGGGAAGGCCTCGTCTCGGGCGTGCTCTATTCGCTGATCGCGCTCGGCTTCGTGCTGATCTTCAAGGCGTCCGGCGTATTCAACTTCGCCCAGGGCATCATGGTGGTGTTCTCGGCCCTGACCCTGGTGGGGCTCGCCGAACGAGGCGTCCCGGCCTTCCTGGCGCTCGCCATCACGATTGGCGTGATGTTCGTGCTAGCCGTGGCGATCGAGCGCGTGGTCCTGCGGCCGCTCGTGAACCAGCCGGACATCATCCTGTTCATGGCGACGTTCGGGCTGACCTATCTCCTGGTCGGGCTGGGCGAGATCATCTTCGGCGGCAGCCCACGCCGGATGATCACCGAGCAGCTCTACCTGCCGAGCGGCGCGATCGACCTGCCGATCCTCGGCGGCCTCGTGTCGCTGCAGAAGATCGATATTGCGGCGGCCGTGATCGCCTCCCTGGCGGTCGCGACCCTCGCGGTGTTCTTCCAGAAGACGCGGATCGGCCGAGCCCTTCGGGCCGTCGCCGACAGCCACAAGGCCGCGCTGTCCGTCGGCATCTCGCTCAACCAGATCTGGGTCGTCGTCTGGTTCACGGCCGGCATCGTCGCGCTCGCGACCGGAATCATGTGGGGTGCGCGCTCCGAAGTGTCGTTTGCGCTCCAGGTTATCGCCCTGAAGGCGCTGCCGGTCCTTATCCTCGGCGGTCTGACCTCCATTCCCGGCGCCATTGTCGGGGGGCTCATCATCGGAATCGGCGAGAAGCTCGGCGAGTTCTATTGGGGTCCGCTTGTCGGGGGCGGGATCGAGTCCTGGTTCGCCTATTTCATCGCGCTCGCCGTCCTGATGATCCGCCCGCAAGGATTGTTCGGCGAGAAGATCATCGAGCGGATCTGAGCATTTCGCCCGGCCCTGTTGGGATTCGGGAAAGGACGTTCCTCAACGGGGCGTGAGGATGCGGCCCGGTATCGTGCCCTCGGTCCTCCGAGGCTCCACGGCCGCATGTTCTCCGCTTCGCTCATCGCGGGCGATCTCCTTCTCCTCGCTGTCTTCGGCGCTTTTGCGTTCGGGGCAGGTGCGCTCGCCCGTCCCGCGCTGCGACGCTTGCTCGGCCGCGAAGGGAAGGCGGAGAGCCTTGCGGAGCTGCGTGAGGCCATTGCCGAGAGCGAGGCGTTGCAGGAGGAGATCGCCTCCGTCCTGGATCTCCTGCCGGACGCGGTTGTCGAGCGCGACCACGACGGCCGCATCAAGCTGACGAACTCGGCTTACGAGGAACTGATCGGCACACGCCGGCGCGGCGGGGACGCGGCACTCACCGAGCCCGAGGTCGTCGAGCAACGTCCGCCGCAGCTCCTGCCCGACGGGTCGCGACGCATCGATGAGGCGATCCGGACCGAGAATGGCATCCGCTGGTTCAGCTGGATGGAAACCGACATCATCGGGCCGGACGGCGCGAAGTCGGTCCTGCGCAGCGGGCGCGAGATCACCGACCGCATCGAAAGCGAGAAGACGCTGGAGGAAGCCCGCATCAAGGCGGAAGCCGCAAGCGAGGCCAAGTCACGCTTCCTCGCAACCGTGAGCCACGAGTTCCGGACACCGCTGAACGGCATCCTCGGGATGTCCGATCTGCTTCTCGACACCGTGCTGCGGCCGGAACAGCTCGCCTATGTGCAGGCGATGCGTGGCTCGGCCGAGGCCTTCCTGTCCTTAATCGAGGAGATCCTCGATTTCTCCAAGATCGAGGCCGGCCGCATCGACCTCGTCTGCGAGCCCTTCGAGCTGGAGAGCGTCGTCCAGGGCGTCGTGGAACTGCTCGCGCCGCGTGCCCAGGACAAGGGCACGGAGATCGCGTCCTTCGTTTCCCGCGACGTGCCCCGGATGGTCAGGTCGGACCGGGACCGATTGCGGCAGATCCTGTTCAACCTCGCCGGCAATGCCGTGAAGTTCACCGACACGGGCGGCGTCTGCATCCATGTGGAGCCTGGCGAAGGCGAGGAGATCGTGTTCGCGGTCGAGGATACGGGGCCGGGTATTCCCTCGGATCGCCTCGGCGCGATTTTCGACGAGTTCGACCAGGGCGGCCTCAAGGCCGCGCGCGGGACAGGCACGGGGCTCGGCCTCGCCATCACGCGGCGCATCGTGGACCGGATGGGCGGGCGCATCGAGGTCGAAAGCACCCTCGGGCGGGGTTCCGTCTTCAGGGTTCGCCTTCCGCTTGCACCCGCGTCCGAGGCGCCCTCCCGGGCCGAACATCTTGACGTTCGCGTCCTCCTGGTCGGAGCCTCGCCCTTCGAGCCGCGCTGCCTGGAGCGTCGCCTCGCCGAGGCAGGCGCCGAGACCGCCCATGCCCACGATGCGGCGAGCGCCGGCGAGATCTTGCGCGGCGCGCGCTTCGACGTGCTGATCGCGGACGCCGCGCTCGGCGAAGAGGCCGTCAGGGGACTGGCCCGAGCCGCCAAGGGCAGCGGAATCGGCCGCACGATCGTGCTGCTCTCTCCGTTCGAGCGGCGCGACTTCGGTTCGCCGCACGCGGCCGGGTACGACGCATTCCTGATCAAGCCCGTGCGGGCGCGCTCGCTCTTCGAGCGTCTCAGGCACGACCCTGTTGCGCCGAGCGAGGCAGCCGCGAATGTCCGGAAGGCTGCGCCTGCGCTGGAAAGCACCGGACCTCTGCGCGTGCTCCTGGCCGAGGATAACGAGGTGAATGCGCTACTCGCCATGAAGGTGCTGCAGAAGCTCGGGACTCTCGTGGACTGGGCGAAGGACGGAACCGAGGCGCTCGCCCATGCGGAAGCGGCGCTCGCCGGCGAAGGGCCGCCCTATGACGTGATCCTGATGGACATGCGCATGCCCGGCATGGACGGCGCGGAGGTCACGCGACGCATTCGGGAGCGGGAGGCTGCGGCGGGCCGGGACGAGCGCATCCGGATCGTCGCGCTGACGGCCAGCATGGTGGGGGAGCGCGAGCGCTACAGCGAAACCGCAGGTTTCGACGGATTTCTCCTGAAGCCGTTCTCGTTCGAGGCGCTCGCGGCCGAGCTTCGGCCGCCCCGCCATATCATCGCGGCCTGAGAGTCCGCACCCGCACCGTCAAAAATCCGTCAGAGCAAGATGCTGTAAGACGCTCGTGATCGCCCGAACGCCGCGATTCGCTGGAGCGAAAGCCCCCGATGCCATCCCCGGCAGAGCTCGATAACCTCGGACATCCGATCAAGACCGCCGCGACGGGCTCGCCCTTCTATCCCGCGATGCTGCGGGACCGAGTGCGCGAGACGGCCTTTCGCTTCCTGCCCGGTCGCGGCGCGGCGATCGAGTTGCCGCAGGCGCTCGGGCGCCTCGGCTCGCTCGAGGTGCGCCTCGCCTCAGGGGTGCGCGAGGTGAAGCGGGCGCAGCGCCTGCGCTACCGGGTCTTTTACGAGGAGATGTCCGCAATCCCGACCGGGCTCGCATCCCTGAAGCGGCGCGACATCGACGTCTATGACGAGATCTGCGACCACCTGCTCGTTCTTGATCACGCCGTGAAGCCGAAGCCGTTCCGGGCGCCGAAGCCGAAGGTGGTCGGCACCTATCGCCTGCTGCGGCAGGACGTGGCGGATGCGCATCTCGGCTTCTACACGGCCGGTGAGTTCGACATCGCGCCGCTTCTGCAGGCGCATCGCGGCAAGAAGCTGCTGGAGCTCGGCCGCTCCTGCGTGCTTCAGCCGTATCGCAACAAGAAGACGGTCGAGCTCCTCTGGGCCGGCATCTGGGCCTATGTGCAGCGGCACCGCATCGACGCGCTGATCGGCTGCGCCAGCCTGGAGGGCACCGATCCCGACCGGCTCGCGGCGCCGCTCAGCTTCCTGCACCATTTCGCGAGGGCCGAGCCGGAATGGCGCGCACGGGCGCTGCCGGAGCGCTACATCCGCATGGACCGGATCGCGCCCGAGGCGCTCGATCGCAAGGCGGCGCTGCTGAGCCTGCCGCCGCTGGTGAAGGCCTATCTTCGGGTCGGGGCGAAGTTCGGCGACGGCGCCGTTATCGACCGCCAGTTCGGGACGACGGACGTCTTCGTGGTCATGCCGGTCGAGGCGATCAGCGGCCGTTACCTCAACTATTTCGGCCCGACCGCGAACCGCTACGCGGCGTGAGCTCCGCTGCCAGCGCGGCCAAACCCTCGCGATAGGTCGGGTATCGAAGCGTCACGCCGAGCTCCTCGCGGATGAGGCGGGATGAGACGCGCTTGTTCTCGCCATAGAAGCTCCGCGCCATCGAGGTCATCTCGGCGGCGTCGAAGGCGACCTCCGGTGGGGGCGGCATTCCGGCCAGTTCGGCCGCAAAGGCGACGACGTCCTGCGGCGGGGCGGGCTCGTCGTCGGCGAGGTTGTAAATCGCTCCCGGGCGGGGCCGGTCGAGCGAGGTTTCAAGCACCGCCGCGATGTCGTCGACATGGATGCGGTTGAAGACCTGGCCCGGCTTCACAACGCGCTGGGCGGCCCCGTCCAGCACCTTCTGAAGGGGGGAGCGGCCGGGACCGTAGATGCCCGCGAGCCGGAAGATGTGGACCGCCTTGCCGCTCCGCCGCCCGAGATCGAGCCAGGCCTCCTCGGCCGCAAGCCGCTGGCGCGAGCGCTGGCTCACGGGGCGGGGCGGCGCCGTCTCGTTTACCCAGCCGCCGTCGTGGTCGCCATAGACGCCGATCGTCGAGAGATACCCGATCCAGGCGAGGCGGGGCGCAGCCCTGATCGCGTCCGCAAAGCGCCCCAGCACAGGATCGCCCTCCGGTCCCGGGGGCACCGAGACGAGCAGCGCCTCGGCCGCGGCGATGTCGGCTTCAAGCACGCGCTCACCGTTCGGATCAGGAAAAACGCGGCCGGTCACTCCGTCACTCGCCATGCGGCCCACCTTTTCGGGACTGCGCGCGGTGGCGACTATGCGGGCGAAGCGGGGCCGGACAGATCTGGCGAAAACCCGAGCCGTGTAGCCGTAGCCAAGGATGACGAGGCTCAAGCGGCCGCCTCGACGGGGGCCGGAGCACGAACCGCCTCCCGCCACTCGGCTCGAACATCCTCGTCCGTCTCGCCGGGCTCGTGCTCAGCCGCGAGCCGATTGAGTGCGTCGGGTCCGAGCAGGCGCGCCGCAGCCCAGACGGCCATCGCACGTACCAGTGGCGAGGGCTCCCCTAGGAGCCGCACGGCCTCCGCCGCGAGCGTCGGGTCGCCAGAATTGCCGACCGCGATCAGCACGTTCCGCAGGAAGCGGTCGCGGCCCGTGCGCTTGATCGGCGTGCCGGCGAAGAGCTGACGGAAGGCGGCATCATCGAGCCGCGACAGGTCGCGCAGCGAAAGCCCAGACAGGTCCTCGCGCATCGCGAGCCGCGCGTCGCGAGCCGTTTCGGCGAACTTGTTCCAGGGGCAGACCGCGAGGCAATCGTCGCAGCCGAACACGCGGTTGCCGATCGGCTCCCTGAACTCGGGCGCGATATGGCCCTTATGCTCGATCGTCAGGTAGGCGATGCACCGCCCCGCATCGAGCACGTGCGGCTGCGGGAAGGCCGCTGTCGGGCAGATGTCCAGGCAGCGCGTGCAGCTGCCGCAGCGCGGCGCCTCGGGCTCGTCGGCGGGCAGTTCGGCAGTGGTGAAGATCGCGCCGAGCAGGAGCCATGAGCCGTGCTCGCGCGACACGACGACGGAATGCTTGCCGACCCACCCGAGGCCAGACGCCGCCGCAAGCGCCTTCTCCATCACGGGCGCCGTGTCGACGAAGACCTTCACGTCCGCCCCAGCTTTCGCGGCAAGGAAGCCGGCGAGTTCCTTCAGGCGGCCCTTGATGACGTCGTGGTAGTCGCGCCGGGTCGCGTAGGCGGCGAGCGCCGCAGTGCCGCGCTGCGCCAGCACCTCCATCGGGTCGCGCTCCGGCGCATAGGACAGGCCGAGCATGACGACGGACCGAACCTCCGGCCAGAGGCCGGCCGGCGAGGCACGACGCTCAGGCGTCGCTTCCATCCAGTCCATCCCGGCGTGATGGCCGGCTTCCAGCCAAGCGGCGAGCCGGCCGCCCGCATCAGGGATCGCGCCCGGGGCCGCGACCCGGACGAGGTCGAAGCCGAGCGCCCTGCCCCGGTCGGCAATGGCGGCCTTGAGCTCAGGCCCGCTCAGAAGTCCAGGTCGGCGTAATGCTTCGCCGGCGCCATGCCCGGCACGCGGTCCACGAGAATCGGCCGAAAGGCCGGGCGCGACTTCACGCGCGCGTACCAGTCCCTCGCATGCTCGTCCTCGTCCCATGGCACGTCGCCGAGATAATCCGCGCAGGATAGATGGGCTGCGGCCGCGAGATCCGCATAGGTCAGGGTGTCGCCCGCGAGCCAGTTCCGGGTCCCTGCCAGATACCCGATATAGCGCAGATGATAGCGCATATTCGCCCGCGCGGCCCGAATGGCCGAGGCATCGGGCGAGGCGCCGCGCTGAAAGCGCTTCAGGATCTTCTCCTCGAGGAGGTACGACGTGACCTCCTCGAAGAACTTGGTGTTGAACCACTCCGTCAGACGCCGGACCTCGATCCGGGTGGCCCGGTCGGCCGGAAGAAGTCGTCGGCCGTTCAGGGCCGGACCGCGCGTCTCGTCGAGATACTCGGCGATGATCGCCGCGCCCGGGACCGCGATCTCGTCCTCGCACAGGACGGGCGTGGTGCCCGACGGATTGAGTTGCAGGAAGCTCTCCTGGCGCTCCCAAGGCCGCTCCTCGGCGGTCTCGGACTCGATGCCCATCTCGGCGAGCGAGAGGCGAATGAAACGCGAATGGGGGCAGAAGGCGTAGTGGTGGAGAACGGCCATCGGGTCGGGGAAAACTCAGGTTGAGCGCGAAGTGGGGGCGCGAGGGTTAACGAGCCGTCACCACCGCCTTCGTTCTCCCGCTTCGGTCCGCGGCGCTCCGGCCTCTCGCGTTAACCGGCCGGTTACCATAACGGGACAAGCCGTCCGGGGCGGACCACGCCTTCCCGTCGCTGAGGCCCGATGACTTCGATCCAGCTCCTGCAATCGCTGATCCTCGGCTTCGTCGAGGGCTTCACCGAGTTCCTGCCGGTATCCTCGACCGGGCACCTCCTCCTGCTCCAGCACTTCTTCGGGCTCGACAGCGAGGCCAACAAGACCTTCGCCATCCTGGTCCAGCTCGGCGCCATCCTGGCGATCGTGATCGCCTATTTCAGCCGCCTGCTCCGGGTGGCGCAGGACCTGCCGCGGGAGCCTGCCGCCCGCCATTTCGTGATCGGCGTCCTGGTCGCCTTCCTGCCGGCCGCGATCATCGGGGCGCTGCTGCACGGTTTCATCAAGGGCGTGTTGTTCAATCCGCTCATCATCTGCACGTCCCTGATCGTCGGGGGATTCGTGCTGATGATCATCGATCAGGTGGACCTGAAGCCCCGCTATACGGACGCAATGAGCTTCCCACTGCCCATGTATATCGGGATCGGCTTCATCCAGTGTCTCGCCATGATCCCGGGCGTCTCGCGCTCCGGGGCGACCATCGTGGGAGCCATGCTGCTCGGCGCTGACAAGCGCTCCGCCGCGGAATTTTCGTTCTTCCTCGCGATGCCGACCATGGCAGGGGCCTTCGCGTACGACCTCCTGAAGAGCTACAAGCTGCTCGCCTTCAACGATGTTGCGGCGATCGCAGTTGGTTTCGTGGCTGCCTTCGGGGCCGGGCTCTTCGTCGTGAAGGCCTTCCTCGACTACATCTCCCGCCATGGCTTCACGCCCTTCGCCTGGTGGCGCATTCTGGTCGGCTCGGCCGGCCTCGCCGGACTTCTCGTGATCGGCTGAGAAGCAGGCGCGACTTGAAGCGGCGGGCGGAGCGGCTTAAGTCCCTGCCCGAATTGCGATCCGCCGCGGGCGTGCGGGCCGGACCTCGCCCCTGCCCCGGAGCCTCCTTCCACCCCCGATGCGCGCGTATCTGGATTTCGAGAAGCCCGTCGCCGAGCTCGAGGCGAAGGTCGAGGAGCTTCGGGCGCTCACCGAGGGCGATGATGCCGTCGAGATCCGAGAGGATGTGGCCCGCCTGGAGGCGAAGGCCTTCGCGGCGCTCAAGGACCTCTATGACGGCCTGACGCCCTGGCAGAAGACGCTGGTTGCCCGCCATCCGGAGCGGCCGCGCTTCGTCGATTACTGCCGCGAGTTGATGACGGAGTTCACGCCGCTCGCGGGCGACCGGAAGTTCGGGGAGGACGAGGCGATCCTCGCAGGCTTCGGACGCTTCCGGGGTGAGGCGGTCGCGATCATCGGGCAGGAAAAAGGCTCAACGACCGAAACGCGCGTGCGGCACAATTTCGGCATGGCCCGCCCGGAGGGCTATCGGAAGGCGGCCCGGATCATGGAGATGGCGGACCGCTTCGGCCTTCCGGTAATCAGCTTCGTCGATACGGCGGGCGCCTATCCAGGCATCGACGCCGAGGAACGGGGCCAGGCGGAGGCCATCGCGCGCTCGACGGAGGCGTGCCTTGCGCTCGGCAGCCCCAATGTGGCGCTGATTATCGGCGAAGGGGGCTCGGGCGGCGCGATCGCGGTCGCGACCGCGAACAAGGTGCTCATGCTCGAGCACTCCGTCTACAGCGTGATCTCGCCGGAAGGCGCGGCCTCGATCCTGTGGCGGGACCCGACCCGTGCCCAGGACGCCGCGACCGCCATGAAAATCACGGCGCAGGATCTTCTCCGGTTCGGAATCATCGACGAGATCGTGCCCGAACCGACCGGCGGCGCGCACCGGGCGCGTGAGGCTGCCGTCCAGGCCGCCGGGGACGCGATCGAGAAGGCGTTGTCCAGCCTTGCCGGCCTTGGTCCGGTGGAGCTGCGCGACCACCGCGCGGCCAAGTTCGAGGCGATCGGGCGGAGCCTGGGGTAGAGCGGGCGGCTACGTCGGCTGCTGATCGTGTCGAAGAGACGCGAGGCTGACCCGCGGACAGGCACCTTCGAGTGACGCTCTCGCAGATGCCATGCCTCGATCAGGCGGCTTCGAGACCGCGAAAAACTTCCATGAGCTGCGCCGGGCGCACGGGCTTGTTGAGAAACGCCGAGCCCATGGGCTTCCGAGACAGGTCCTTCTGCTCGTAGGCCGAGATGAACACGGCGCGCCCATAGGGGTTGCGGAGGCGGAACTCGTCCCCGACCGTCCATCCGTCCACCTTGCCGGGAAGAACGACGTCAGCGAGGAGCCAGTCCACGGCGCAATCCTCGCGCTTCAGCATGTCGAGGGCGTCCTCTCCGGTTGCCGCGACCGTGACGGAACAACCGAGCGAGTCGAGCCCGGTCTTGAGGATCTCTGCGGCAACCGGGTCGTCCTCGACCAGAAGGATGTTCGTCGCCTCCTGCTTCAGAAGGTCCTCGATGCGCCTTTGAAGCGGAAGGGCTTCGGTGGCCCCGGATGGGGAACGCTCAGCCCCGGCATCACTCGGGTTATGCTTCAGAGTCGCTCGGAGAAGGTTCGTCAAATCGCGCATGATGGTGTCGACTTCGACGTCGTGGGGCCTGTTCTCGCTCGTGGCCAGCGCGATGCCCGCCTCCGCGTGCGTTTGAAAGCAGAGGATCGCGACTTCGCGCAGGGCGGCCTTCACGGCGGCAGCCTGCTGGATCACCTCGCCGGTATAGCGATCTTCCTCGATCATCTGCCGCAGGCCCCTGACCTGGCCCTCGATGCGGGCAAGGCGGCCAAGGAGAGCCCGCTTCTGCTTGGGGTCACGCCGGAGATGAAGCCGCCCTGCGGGTTCCTCGCCCTCCATGATGTTTGCCTTCCGAAGCCGCGCCTTTCGGCGGGAGATGATTGCCGAGAGCACGATGAGATCATCGTTCGCCCTCGTGTTATCACTCGGCCCTGAACAACCTGTCTCGGATTGGTTCGAAAAAGCGCCCCTTCCAAGTAGGGAATTGTTAGCTGCGATCAGCCCTCGAGTGCCCCTGACTCAACCGGCGTCTATCGCGTCCGCGAGCGCCACAATGCGCGCCGCCATGTCGGCATGCATGCGCTCCACCATGCGTCCATCGAGCGAGATGACGCCCCGGTCCTTGTTCTCCGGCAGTTGGAAGGCGGCGATGATCCTGCGCGCCGCGTCGACCTCCGTCTCCGCCGGGGCAAAAACCTCGTTCGCGACCCCAACCTGGTTCGGGTGGATCAGCGTCTTGCCGTCCATCCCCAGATCCCGCCCCTGTTCGCACTCGGCCCGGAAGGCCGCCTCGTCCTGCAGGTCGTTGTAGACGCCGTCGAGAACATCGAGGCCATGCGCGCGTGCTGCCGCTACGACGGTCGTCAGCCACGGGATCATCGGCCAGCGGCCCGGCACGAAACGGGCGCGCGTCTCCTTCGCGATGTCGTTGGTGCCGAGCACGAAACAGGAAAGGCGAGCCGTCTCATGCCGGGCCGCGCGGGCAATCGGCTCCGCATGAAGGATCGCGATCGGCGTCTCGATCATGGCCCAGACCCGAAGGGCATCCGGAGCACGCGCCGTCGCGAGCGCGAGTTCCGCGGCGGCGATTATGTCGGGGTCCGACACCTTCGGTATGAGCACCGCCTGGGCGCCGGAGGAGGCCGCAGCGACGAGGTCGTCGTGCCCCCAGGGCGTGTCGAGCCCATTCACCCGGATAACGACCTCGCGTCGCCCGAAGCCGCCCGCCTTCACGGCCGCCACGACCTGCTCGCGCGCGGCAGCCTTGGCCTCCGGCGCGACCGCATCCTCGAGGTCCATGATGATCCCGTCCGCTGGCAGGGTACGGGCCTTCTCGATCGCGCGGGCGTTCGAGCCCGGCATGTAGAGGACGCTGCGGCGGGGCCTGATCGCTGTCATGGGGGTGTCACCTCGTCTGGGTTGACACCGTCATAAGGGGACGAGCCGGCCGGAGGAAAGGCGGCCGGCTCGCATGACTCAGCGCGATGCCTTGTAGAGCTTCGTCGCGATCTCGAACATCTCCTCGGGGGCGTAATCCGGCGAGAAGGCGGAGGGCACGCCGGTCAGCTGCTGGATCTTGCCGCCATCCGGCATGCCGTCGACAACGATCAGCTCGCCCGGCGGATCGTCGGGCAGCGCCACTTCGCCATTCCCCCAGATGCCCGACATTTCGCGATAGTCGCTCGGGCTGAAGGTGTAGAGGCGCCGATGCGAACCCTCGGCCAGGTACTTCTGGCATTCGGGGATGTTGCCAAGCGGGATATTCGGGACGGGCAGCATCTTCTCGATCTCGACACCCGTGATCTTCTTCAGCGCAAGCGCATAGGCATGAGCGTGGACGGAGCCGCGCACGAGGAGGTAGCCGCAGATCTCGCGCCCCGTCGGGTCGGTCAGCGTCTCGTAGACCCGCAGCTTGTGCAGGCGCGCGCCGCATTCGAGATGGAAATTGTGCAGGAGGTCGAGCACCACGTTGCCGGTGCTCGTGATCATGTCGTTGTTCCAGGTATGCCCGTTGCTGTTGACGGGCATCGATCCGCCGCCGCCGGACAGGAACGCCGCGGCGAGCCGGATATCCTTCATGTCGGCGAAGGGCGCATCCGAGATGTCGCCGCCGTCGCCGGCATCCTCGGCTCCGGTATCCGGGCCGTTGTTCAGCATCGCGACGCCGTTGGAGACGAGCTCCACGTGGCCGAGCTCCTCGGCCGTGATCGCCGCGACGAGGCTGTAGAAGGGCCGGAGCTTGTGCTTCGAGCGGAAGTTGAAGCTCTGGAACATGTAGTTGCCGAGCGTCGACATCTCCCCGTACTTGCCGCCGAGCAGCTCCTGCAGGGCCGCGCCGGCATTCGGGTCCTGCTTCTTCGGGGGAGGCAGATCGATCTGCAGCTTGTCGACGCGAAGGAACATGGTCCGGCTCCGTACCTGGTGGGGGTACGGCTCAACGGGCCGGACCTGCCTCCGTTCCCCTCCGTACCGAGCCGTGATCGGCTCAGGCGGGGACGGGCCGGCGGTCCAGCGCGCTGCGGTAAGAAATGGCCTCGGCAAGGTGGATGCGGCGGACGCGCGCCTCGCCGTCGAAGTCGGCGAGCGTGCGGGCCACCTTCAGGATGCGGTGGAAGCCGCGAGCGGAGAGCCGCATCGCGTCCGCGGCCTCGCGGATAAGCCGCAGACCTTCTTCGTCCGGCTTTGCCACCTCCTCGAGAACGGAGCCGGGGCAAGCCGCATTCGTGGTCACGCCCTCGAGGCCGAGCGCCGCATACCGTCGGGCGGACAGCTCGCGGGCTCGCGCGACCCGCGCGCCGACCTCGGCCGAGCCCTCGCTCGCGGGCGGCAGGATCAGGTCGGCCGCGGTCACGGCCGGGACCTCGATGGCGAGATCGATGCGGTCGAGGAGCGGGCCGGAGATGCGGGCGGAATACTGCGCCATGCAGCGGTCGTTCGGCTGCCGCCGGCAGGCATAGCCCGGATCGGTGGCGTGGCCACAGCGGCAGGGGTTCATGGCGGCGACGAGCTGAACGCGCGCGGGATAGGTCGTGCGGTGGTTCGCGCGCGCGATCATCACCTCGCCTGTCTCCAGCGGCTGCCGAAGGGCGTCGAGCACGGCCGGCTGGAACTCCGGCAGCTCGTCGAGGAACAGCACGCCGTGATGGGCGAGCGAGATCTCGCCTGGCCGGGCATTGATGCCGCCGCCGACCAGCGCCGCCATGGACGCCGAGTGGTGCGGCGATCGGAACGGGCGTCGGCTCGACAGGGCGCCGTTCTGGAGCTGCCCGGCGACGGACTGGATCATCGATATCTCCAGCAGCTCGCGCGGCGAGAGCGGCGGCAGGATCGAGGGCAGGCGCTGCGCCAGCATCGACTTGCCGGCCCCGGGTGGGCCGCTCATCAGGAGGTTGTGCCCGCCGGCGGCTGCGATCTCGAGCGTTCGCTTCGCGCTTTCCTGACCGCGAATGTCGCGCAGATCGGGAAGCGGCCCGGACGAGGGCGCGACGGCCGGCTCCGGGCGGCCCATGACCTGGTCGCCCTTGAAGTGGTTCGCGAGCTGAATCAGCGAACGCGGCGCGAGGATGTCGGCATCCTGCGATGCCCAGGCCGCCTCGGGCCCGCAGGCGAAAGGGCAAATGAGGCCCTGTCCCCGCGCATTCGCCGCAATGGCGGCCGGCAGCACGCCCGCGACCGGCGTGATCGAGCCATCGAGCGCGAGCTCGCCCACCACCGTGTAGCCGGAGAGCGCATCCGACGGGATCGCCCCGATCGCGCCCATGATGCCGAGCGCGATCGGCAGGTCGTAGTGCGAGCCTTCCTTCGGGAGGTCGGCCGGCGCGAGATTGACGATGATGCGCTTCGCCGGCAGCGCGAGCCCGGAGGCGATGAGCGCTGAGCGGACCCGCTCCCGGCTCTCCCCGACTGCCTTGTCTGGCAGGCCGACCACGTTGAACGCGACGTTCCCGGCGGAGATCTGGACCTGGACGTCGACGGCGCGCCCCTCGATGCCCTCGAAGGCAATGGTGGAGACGCGCGTGACCATGCCGGACTTCATCCCCGAGCCGCTCCGACGATCGTACCGGGCGCTTGGGGCGCGTCAAGAACAAGAAGGGAACAGCTTAGTATCACTAGTCGGTTTTGTGAATTGAAACACATTGACATGCCGCGATGCGGGAATATCTGAAGGTCAGTTCGGCCGCACCCTTCTGGGAGGACCGACTCGGTCCCCGAGCCGGCCAGACGAGTGGTTTATTATGGCAACATCTTCTCTCGGTGTGACGCGGACCGCGTCGCCTCGCGGCGCGCTCGCCGGCATCAATCCCGGCTCGACGGCCGGGGCCGCCTTCGCGCTCATCTTCGGGGCGGCGGTGATCGGGTCTGTGGTCAATCCGAAGCAGGCCGCCCTCTATGTCCTGGGGGCGGCACTCGGGCTGGTGCTCTATCACGCGGCCTTCGGCTTCACGTCCGCCTGGCGCGTCTTCATCGCGGATCGCCGCGGCGAGGGCTTGCGGGCCCAGATGGTGATGCTTGCCATCGCAACCGCCCTGTTCTTCCCCGTGCTGGCGTCAGGCAGCCTGTTCGGGCAGCCGGTGACCGGCCTCGTCTCGCCCGTCGGCACCTCCGTCCTGTTCGGGGCCTTCATCTTCGGCATCGGCATGCAGCTCGGCGGCGGCTGCGCGTCGGGCACGCTGTACACGGTCGGCGGCGGCTCCACCCGCATGTTGCTGACGCTCGCGTTCTTCATTGTCGGCTCGACGATCGGGGCGGCGCATTTCCACTGGTGGGCGGCGCTGCCGAACATCGGTCCGGTCTCGCTCGTGACGCTCTGGGGTCCCTGGACGGCCCTTGCCGTCCACCTCGCGGTGTTCGCGGCCATTGCGGCCCTGACCGTCGTTCTGGAGAAGCGCCGGCACGGCGGGCTGGTCACGGACGGCCCGGCGCCGCGGCAGGGCTTAGCCCGCTTCCTGCGCGGACCCTGGCCGATTGTGGCCGGCGCTGTCGCGCTCGCGATCCTGAACTTCGTGACGCTGGCGCTGTCCGGGCGTCCATGGGGCATAACGGCAGCCTTCGCGCTCTGGGGTTCGAAAATTGCCGCGACGACGGGCATCGCCGATGTCGCGAGCTGGCCCTATTGGCAGAACCCGGCGAATGCGAAAGCGCTCGGCAGCAGCGTGCTGGCGGACGTCACCTCGGTGATGGATTTCGGCATCATCGTAGGGGCGCTACTCGCGGCCTCGCTCGCCGGGCGCTTCGCCCCGGTCTGGCGCATTCCGCTGCGCTCCGCGGCGGCAGCCATCGTCGGCGGCCTGCTCCTCGGCTACGGCGCGCGCCTCGCCTATGGCTGCAACATCGGGGCGTATTTCTCCGGCATCGCGTCCGGCAGCCTGCATGGGTGGCTCTGGCTGGTCGCCGCCTTCGCGGGCAACGTGATTGGCACGCGCATTCGGCCGTTCTTCGGCCTTGAGGTCGAGCGCACGCCTAAGCTGACCGCCTGTTAGGCTCGGTTGCTTGCAGCCGCGCACGCCGTCGCTTGCGGGGCGCGCCTTGCGATGGCGGGCGCCGGGTGGCCATGTTCCGACCAACGAGCTCGTCCCGCCGGACGTCGCTCACAAGGGACATGCAGCCATGCAGCTCACCGGCATCCATCACCTTACCGCCATCACGGCGGATGCTCCCGGGAACCACGCCTTCTACACGGGCACGCTCGGCATGCGGCTCGTGAAGAAGACCGTGAACCAGGACGACACCTCGGCCTATCACCTGTTCTACGCCGACGGGCTCGCGACGCCCGGTTCGGACCTCACCTTCTTCGACTGGCCCGCCCCGCGCGAGACACGAGGCACGCACAGCATCGTCCGCACAGGCTTGCGGGTGACGGGCGAGGCGACGCTCGGGCGCTGGGCCGAACGCCTCGCCGGCGCCGGCGTGGCACATGGCGGCGTGACGGAGCGCGACGGCCGCCTCGTGCTCGACTTCGAAGATCCCGAAGGTCAGCGCCTGAGCCTTGTCGATGATGCCGGGCGCGGCGAAGGTCACGTCTGGGCGAAGAGCCCCCTTCCGGCGGAGGACCAGATCCGCGGCCTCGGCCCGATCACGATCAGCGTGCCGGACATCAGCCGCACGGATGTCGTCCTGCAGCAGCTCATGGGCATGCGGCCCGTCCGCGAGTACCGGATCGGGGAGCGGAATGCGGTCGTCTACGAGATGGGCGAGGGTGGCCCGGCGGCCGAGCTCCACGTCGCCATCGAGCCGGATGCTCCGGCTGCGAGCCAGGGCGCGGGCGGCGTGCACCACGTGGCGTTCCGCATCCCGGACGCGGATTACGATGCGTGGGCCGACCGCCTGAAGCAGACCCGCGTGCCGTCGAGCGGCCCCGTGGACCGCTTCTACTTCCGCTCGCTCTACTTCCGCGAGCCGAACGGCATCCTGTTCGAGATCGCAACGGACGGGCCGGGCTTCGCGGCGGACGAGCCGATGGAGAGCCTTGGCGAAAAGCTTGCGCTGCCTCCCTTCCTGGAAGGGCGCCGAGCCGAGATCGAGCGCGGGCTGAAGCCGCTCACGACCTGACAGGCCGGCCTGCCATTCCCGCGTCCGGCAATACACATCCGTCCTCCTACGAAGAGCGGTCGTGTGCCGCCGCACGCAGCGCGGCGTTCCGACTCCCTAGACCAAGAGCATTGGACGAAGTCCATTGATTTGGCCGATACTCGACAGGCCGGGTCAAGGTTGGGAGGACGCAATGAACTACAGGTATTTGACCCAAGGCGGGCCAGAGCAGTTCAAGAGGGACACCAGCAAGCGGTTCACCCGACGGAAGAACAAGCACCTGCTCGCGATCGACGATGCGCTGACGACGTGGCTGGAGGCCCGCTCCCACGACGGCGATGCGGAAACCGAAGCGCTGGTGGCCATCGTCGAAGCCGCGAACCGCTGGTTCCAGGGCAAGAACGACAAGCTGGCCACGGATAGCTCGTTCCGCATGCGGCACGTCGCGCTTGTCCAGGAGGAGGCACGCGACTGCATCATCCAGATGAAGCACCGGAAGAAGGCGCAACTGAAGAGAATCCAGGACTATCAAGAGGTCCTGAAGGCGCAGAAGGAGCGCCAGGCTGCCGAAGCAGCGGCTAAGAAGCAGCACCTTCAGAACGCGAAACAGGAGCTCTTGAGGCTGGCGAACACCATGCCGCGACCGGGCGTTCCGGCGCGCGAATTGCAGGCGAACAACCAGCTTGAGGCACAGGATCCGCAGCATCACGCCGGCCACCTCCTGCAGACGCATTTCAAGGACTGGAAGAAGTCCAAGTCCGAGCTCTCATTCTGGGATTATCTCAAGACCCTCGACCCCGCGGCGCGCGAAAGCCTTGAAAAGAACCAGGTGGAGTATCTCGATGACTTCATCTACCGGTCCCTGTTCGAAGTCATTTTCGACAGTTCCGGCAGAATGACCTCGGCTATGACGCCGAGGGTGCAGCAGATGGTGCTGGAGAAGAAGCCGAAACAGGAGGTCTTCGCCGCGGCGCCTATTCAGCTCCTCGACACGACCACCTGGCCCTCCCACGCCCTGAAGGGTTTGTCGGACGGGTGGGCCGCCGTGGTTCTCAGCACGAACGACGTCCTTTACGCGGGCGTCCATACCGCCGGAATCTTCCATCATTCCAGCTTCCTGTGCGGTGCGCCCGTGAAGGCCGCCTGCATGCTGCGCGTGGAGAAGGGCGAGGTGACGGCCGTCCACGAGAAGAACGGGCACTATCAGGCTCGAACCGAGGACATCATGCGCCTCCTGGCCTTCCTGCGGGTCAAGATGCCTCAAACCAAGTGGTTCAATGTGAAGTACCACCCGTTCAATACCAACCTCCCGGCAGTCACCGCCGCCAGCATGCTCAACACAGGAGGCGGCAAGCCCAGCCTGCCGCCGCGCCAGCAGGCGGTCGCCTAGCTCACGACAACGGCGATCTCGGGAGCCGTTCGAGTCGTCATCACGAGCGCTTGAACGCGCTCCTGCCACGCTTGCCGCCGCTGAACGGCCCGCCTAGATACGGGAACATTCAGCGAACGAACGATGGACGAGCGGCTTACGCGAAAGCTCCGCATCCTGGCCGATGCGGCGAAATACGATGCGTCCTGCGCCTCCTCGGGCGCGCCCAAGCGCTCGGCCGGACGCGACGGCATCGGCTCCACGAACAAGATCGGGATCTGCCATTCCTACACGCCCGACGGGCGCTGCGTGTCGCTCCTCAAAATCCTGCTGACGAATTACTGCCTGTTCGATTGCGCCTACTGCATCAACCGCCGTTCCTCGAATGTGGAACGGGCGCGCTTCTCGGTGCAGGAGGTCGTCGACATCACGATCGCCTTCTACAAGCGCAACTACATCGAAGGCCTGTTCCTCTCCTCCGGAATCATCCGCTCGCCGGACTACACGATGGAGCAGCTGATCCTGGTCGCGAAGACCTTGCGGCAGAGCCACGGCTATCGCGGTTACATCCACCTCAAGACCATCCCCGAGGCGAGCCCCTGGCTGATCGAGCAGGCCGGGGTCTGGGCCGACCGCCTCTCAGTGAATCTCGAACTGCCGACGGACGAGGGTCTGAAGAGTTTTGCGCCCGAGAAGCAGGCCGGAACGATCAGGGCCGCAATGGGCCAGATGCGCGAGCGGATCGACGAAGCAAAAGCGGAGAAGCGCTCCTTCTCGCCGGCCGGGCAATCAACGCAGTTGATCGTCGGGGCGGATGCGGCGAGCGATGCGGACGTGCTGCGCACGACCGCAAACCTCTACGACCGCTACGCGCTGCGGCGAGTCTACTTCTCCGCCTTCAGCCCAATCCCGGACACGACGTCGAAGCTGCCGGCCAAGGCGCCACCGCTGCAGCGCGAAAACCGCCTCTACCAGGCGGACTGGCTGCTGCGGCACTACGAGTTCGAGGTGGAGGAGATCGCCTCCGCGACCGAGGGCGGGATGCTCGACCTCGAGGTCGATCCGAAACTCGCCTGGGCGCTGAAGAACCGCGAGCGCTTCCCGGTCGACGTCAACAAGGCAGATCGGGAAATGCTGCTCCGTGTGCCGGGCCTGGGTGCCCGCGCCGTGGACAAGATCGTCAAGGCGCGCCGGCACACCAGCCTCCGTCTCGACGACCTGAAGCGGCTATCGGGCGCGCTGAAGCGCAGCCTGCCGTTCCTGGTCGCCGCCGACCATCATCCTGGAGCCTCGACGGACCGCGCCGACCTTCGCGCCCGGCTGGTTCAACCGGCTGCGGAGCAGCTGGCACTCTTCTGATGCGCGAGGTCGCCCTCAAGCCCGGCGCCGATCTCGCCGGTTTTCGTCACGCGGTCCGGGCGCTGATCGCGGCCGAGGTCGCCCCGGGCGATATCGCCTGGAGCACGACGGAGCCGAACCTGTTCGGCGCAGATCCGGTGGCGGAACCCGGACCGGAGGCCCCTCCCCTGCGGCTGCCTCGCCCCGTAGCCGAAATTGTCGAGGATGTCGTGCCGCATCGCGACCCGGAGCGCTACGCGCTGCTCTACGACGTGATCTGGCGGGTGACGCATGGCCAGCGCGGGCTCATCGAGGTCGCAAGCGACCCCGTCGTCCACCGGCTCGAGCTGATGCGGAAATCCGTGCGGCGCGACATCCACAAGATGCACGCCTATGTGCGCTTCCGGCAGATCGATGCGCCCGCGGGCGAGCCGGAGCGCTATGCCGCCTGGTTCGAGCCCGACCACTTCATCCTGGAAGCCGCGACGCCGTTCTTCGTGGAGCGCTTCCGCGCCATGCGCTGGAGCATCGTCACGCCGATCGGCACCGCCGAATGGGACGGCACCGCCCTTCGCTTCGGCCCGCCCGGAACGCGGGCCGATGTGCCGGCCGGCGACGAGTTCGAGGCCGGGTGGACCGGCTACTACGAGTCCACGTTCAACCCGGCGCGGGCCAACCCGAAGCTGATGCAGCAGCACATGGCCAAGAAGTACTGGCGCAACATGCCGGAGGCCGCTGCCATTCCGGCCCTGGTCCGATCCGCGTCCTCGCGCGTTGACCGGATGCTGCAGGAGGAACCGACTGTGCCCGCCAAACGCATGCCGGAGGGCGCGCTTGCCGCGATGCTGGACCAGGCGCCCGCGAGCCTTGCCGAGCTGAACGCCATCATCAAGGCGTCGGGCCCGCTCGTGCCGGGCGCGACCCAGGCCGTGGTCGGCGAAGGGCCGGAGCATGCCGAGATCGTATTCGTCGGCGAGCAGCCGGGCGACGAGGAGGACATCCAGGGTCGGCCGTTCGTCGGGCCCGCCGGCCGGCTTCTCGACCGCGCCCTCCATGAGGCAGGGATCGACCGGAAGGACGTCTATCTCACGAATGCGGTAAAACACTTCAAGTTCGAGCAGCGCGGCAAGCGCCGCATCCATTCCAAGCCTACGGCCGGGGAAGTCAGCCACTATCGCTGGTGGCTGATGCGCGAGCTCGAGCTGATCGAGCCGAAGCTCGTGGTCGCGCTCGGCGGCACGGCGGTGCTGGCGCTGACCGGCAAGCAGGTACCGATCACCCGCGCCCGCGGCCCGGCGAAGCTGCTCGAAGACTTCCAGGGCTACATCACCGTGCACCCGTCCTATCTGCTCCGGCTCCCCGACGAGGACGCGAAGCGGACCGCCTATGCAACCTTCGTGGACGATATGCGGCGGGTTCGCGAGATCGGCTTTGCGGAACGGCCGCGAGTGGCGGCGGAATAGCTACCCGTAGCGGTGCAGCTCGGCCCCGTGACGCTTCAGCCAGCGCTCCGCCTCGTCGGTTGCCGGGCAGAGCTCCTTTAGCAGCGTCCAGAACCGGTTCGAGTGGTTCATCTCCTTCAAATGCGCGACCTCGTGCGCGGCGAGGTAGTCGAGCACGAAGGACGGCGCCATGATGAGGCGCCAGGAGAAGCTGAGCGTGCCGGTCGAGGAGCAGGAGCCCCAGCGGCTCTTCGTATCGCGGATCGCGATCCGGCGCGCCGGAATGCCGAGGGCCGCCGTGTGCTTCGAGACGGCGACCCGCAAGTCCTTGCCGGCTTCCCCGGTCAGATAGCGCCGGACGCGACCCGGCACTGCCTCTTCGAGGCCCGAGACCAGCAGGACCGCATCACCAGCTTCGTCGGGCTCGGCCTTGGCGACCAAGCGCAGGGTCGGGCGATGCTCGATCCTGTGTGGAACCCCGCGCAACGGCACGGTCGAGCCCGGCAGGAAGCCAACCCGCGCCGGCACGCGTGCGATGCGGGCGGCGATCCAGCCACCATGCGCGTCCGCGAAGGCCCGAGCCGACGAGAACGTCGCGTGCTCCGGAAGCGTGAGCAGGATCTGCCCGGTCGCGCTCGAGACCCGCAAAGTCAGGCGGCGCACGCCCGCGCGGCGGCGGAGCGCGACCTCGAAGGACTTGCCCTCGTGGCGAACCTCGATCGTGGAAGGCTCGGGAGCCCGTGCGCGTCGGAACAGAAGCGGCATCGCCTCTGCCTGCCTGCTTCGCGTCCTCTTGTCAGCTCCGCCCCGATCCCGCGGTCCGACTAACTCACAGCGACCAGGCGCGGGCGGCCAGCTCGGGCCGGCTTCCCTTGCTCGTGCTTGGCGATGAAGTCGCAGATGCGCGGCGCGATCTCGGAGCGGAAGCGCGAGCCGTTGAACACGCCGTAATGGCCGACGCCCTTCTGCAGGTAGTAGGTCTTTTTGTCCTCCGGCAGGTTCGGCGTGAGCTCGAGCGCCGCAAGCGTCTGCCCGACACCCGAGATGTCGTCCTTCTCGCCTTCGACCGCCATGATGGCGCAGCGCCGGATTGCGAGGAGATCGACCGGCTTGTCGCGGTGGAGCATCTCGCCCTTGGGCAGTTCGTGGTCGACGAAGACCTTTTCGACGGTCTGGAGGTAGAACTCAGCCGTGAGGTCCATCACGGCGAGGTACTCGTCGTAGAAGTCGCGGTGCTTCTCGGCGCGATCGCCGTCGCCCTGCACGAGGTGGTTGAACATGTCCCGATGCGCCGTCATGTGGCGGTCGAGGTTCATGGCCATGAAGCCCGAAAGCTGCAGGAACCCCGGATAGACCTGACGGGTCGCGCCGGGATGCCCGAATGGCACGGTATGGATGCAGTTGCGCCTGAACCACTCGGCGCCGCGCTGCTCTGCGAGCTGGTTCACCGCCGTCGGCGAGCGGCGGGTGTCGATCGGCCCGCCCATAATGGTCAGCGAGCGCGGGATCGCCGGATCGTTCTCGGCCTCTAGTCGCGCCACCGCGGCGATCGCCGGAACGGAGGGCTGGCAAACTCCCATCAGGTGGAGGTCCGGCCCGAGGTCCCGGCACATCTCAATGACGTAGTCGATGTAGTCGTCTAGATCGAAGCGGCCTTCCGTGACCGGCACCATGCTGGCGTCGGTCCAGTCCGTGATCATCACCTCGTGCGTCGGCAGGAACGCCTCGACCGTGCCGCGGAGGAGTGTCGCGTAATGGCCGGACATGGGCGCGATGATGAGCAGCTTCGGCTGACGGCGCGGGCGCGATACGGGTCCCCGCCGGAACGCGATCACCTGGCAGAACGGCTTCGACCAGATAATCTCCTCGCTTACGGGGACCCGCTCTCCGTCGATGAGCGTGGAGGTCAGCCCGAACTCGGGCTTGGAGTAGCGGCGCGTCGTGCGCTCGAACATCTCGCAGGCCGCCGCCATCGTGCGGCCCATCGGCGTGTACGTGAACAGATTTGCGGGATTGTTCAGTGCCAGACGTGTCAGGTCGGAGGCCGCCCGCGCCGGCGCAAGGATCGCATGCGCGGCGTCGTACCAATAATAGGCGAGGTCCATCGACACTCCTGCACTCGGCCCAGCGCGGGGCGCTGTGGGCGAGCATCAACCCAGGGTTTTGCCCAGGGTTCCTCGAATCGTAGGCCTTCAGGCTTTCGCGAGAGTGAACCGAGCACGGCACGAGAGCGTAACACCAGCCTGACGAGGCTGGCGCAGGCCGGTTCTCGCTCCCATGTGATCCTTTCGTCTCCATCTTTGGTCGAAGCGCGTCGTCAACACGCTTGGGGGCCTATGTGCCGAGCCTGATATCCGACTTCGCAGCGCACCCGGCCACCGGCTCGATCGGGCGCGACGCACGCCGGCTGAAGCTCGACACGCTCGTGCGGCTGCGATGGCTGGCGGTCGCCGGCCAGTCTGCGGCGGTCGCCTTCGTGCATTTCGAGCTCGGCTACAAGCTGCCGTTCGGGGCCTGCCTCGGCGTCATCGCTTCGGCCGCCCTCGTCAATCTGTGGCTCGGGCTGAAATGGCCGGCGAGCCACAGGCTTGGCGAGAACCTCGCGACCTACCTCCTGGCGTTCGACATCCTGCAGCTCGGAGCCCTGCTCTATCTCACAGGAGGCCTGCAGAACCCGTTCGCCATCCTGTTCCTGGCGCCCGTGCTGATCTCGGCCGCGGCTTTGTCCCCGTCGCGCACCGTCGGCTTAGGGCTGCTCGCGGCCTGCTGCGCGACGCTCCTTCTGTTCCACCACCGCAAGCTGCCCTGGGGAACGGATGGCGGGCTCGAGCTCCCGCACCTCTACGTCGTCGGCGTCTGGAGCGCGATCCTGCTCGGGCTCGCCTTTACGGGCATCTTCGCCTACCGCATCGCCGAAGAGGCGCGGCAGCTCTCCGCCGCGCTCGCCGCGACGGAGCTGGTGCTGGCGCGCGAGCAGCACCTTTCCCAGCTCGACGGTCTTGCGGCCGCGGCCGCGCACGAGCTCGGGACCCCGCTCGCCACCATCGCGCTCGTCGCCAAGGAACTCGACCTCCAGGCGACGCCCGGCTCCGCGCTGAAGGAGGACACGACGCTTCTTCGCGAGCAGGTCGAGCGCTGTCGCTCCATACTCGCCAAGCTGACCTCGCTCGGCGACGAGCAAGGCGGCTTCCTGGAGAGCATGAGCCTGCGCCACCTCATCGAGGATGTCGTGAGCCCCGAGCGCTCGTTCGGCGTGGAGATCGACGTCAGGTGCTCCGGCGAGGGCCCGGAGCCGGTCAGCCGCCGCTCGCCCGGTCTCCTCTACGGGCTCGGCAATCTGGTCGACAACGCAGCCGACTTCGCGGAAAGCCGCATCCTCATCGAGGCGCATTGGACGCCGCAGGAGGTCTCCGTCGAGATCCGGGACGACGGTCCGGGTTTCCCGCCGGAGGTCCTGCTGCGCGTCGGGGAGCCCTACGTCACGACCCGGGGTCGTGGGCGCGGCGACGACGAGAATGGGTCCGGTCTCGGACTGGGGCTCTTCATCGCCAAGACGCTGATCGAGCGCTCCGGCGGGCAGCTGACGCTCTCGAACGCCTTGCCTCCGGACCAGGGGGCCATCGCACGCATCGTCTGGCTTCGGACGCGGTTCGAGGAAAAAACGGCAATCACAACAACGGGATCGGTGCTCGGACCTCTAACCGATGCGGAGAGCGTTCCCATATAGGAGGGAACCAAACGTCCGATCGAGGATCGTACCGTGGCACACCCCCAGATCGCCCTTCCAGAGAGCAATGCGCCGATGACGGCTCTCGCCGAAAACTCCCTTCTTCTTGTCGACGACGACCGTGCGTTCTCGACCCGTCTCGCTCGTGCCATGGAAGCGCGCGGCTTCGAGGTGCGGGTCGCCGAGAGCGTGGCCGAGGGCGTCGCAGCCATCGAGGAAAAGGCGCCCGCCTATGCGGTGATCGACATGCGCCTGACCGACGGCAACGGCCTCGACGTGATCGCACGCCTCAAGGAGCGCCGCCCCGATGCGCGCGGCGTGATCCTCACCGGCTACGGCAACATCGCGACCGCCGTGACGGCCGTGAAGCTCGGCGCCTTCGATTACCTGGCCAAGCCGGCCGATGCCGACGAGATCCAAGCGGCCCTGAAGGCGGAGCCCGGCGAGCGCGCCAATCCGCCCGAGAACCCGATGTCTGCCGACCGGGTTCGCTGGGAGCATATCCAGCGCGTCTACGAGCTGTGCGGCCGCAACGTCTCCGAGACCGCGCGTCGGCTCAACATGCATCGTCGCACGCTGCAGCGCATCCTGGCGAAGCGCGCCCCCCGCTAGCTTCTCAGTCCATCCAGCCGGCCGCGCCGGCTGGATCCACCAGCATGTGATGGCGGTTTGCTGCTGTATGGGCGAAGCGCAGCATGACGGCTTTCCGCCGCGCGGCGGCCATTCGATGCTCGGCCGGCTCGCGCACCATTGCGGCCCCGAACCCGTCCGCCAGGATCAGACCCGTCTCGTCCGGCAGGACGTCGAGCGGAAACCCGTTCGCGACGGCGAAGAAGAAGCGGTCGCAGAACTCGCGATATTCCGGCCACTTGCCGTCGGCCCGGAAATCGGCGAGCGACGACTTCACCTCCACGATCCAGACGCAGCCGCCCGGTCCGAGCGCGATGATGTCGGCGCGGCGACCTGAGGCCAGGGTCAGCTCGGTCACCGATGCGTATCCGAGCCCGGAGAGCAGCCGGCGGACCCCTGTACAGATCGCAAGTGCGGCCGGCGATTGCCGCCCGTCCGGCGGCACGCTGAACCCCTCCGCGCGCATCGCCATCGTCATCCGAGCACCCAGCCTGTTCACGATTCGTTTATGCCATCGTGTGCGGAATCCGGCCTTCTGTCACGCCGTCGCAGGCGAGGCCTTCCCTCCGGCACGTTGCCGGGACGGCTCCTCACGTTTAACCTGAGGCCAGTCGAGGTCAGGGCGCGGTATGGAGCGCGATCCGGTACGTTTCGTCTGGCGGTCCGCGCCGGGTCTCAACATCTGTCTCTTGGCCCTGGCACTGGTTGCGATCCCGAGTCTCTGGATCATCCTGGACCTGGTCCGAACGGCTATCGACGACGCGGCGCTCGGCCGCGCCTACGCGGGGGGCGCTACGGCGTCCTTCATGCGCTACGCGATCGTGCTGCCCGAGCGCGTGATGGAGAGGCCGCTCGTCCTGCTCGGCGGCTTTGTTGTCAGCCGCCCCGGACTGGTCCAGGGCCTCGCGGCAGCATTCGTCGCCGCGGCCGGCGGTGTTGGGCTGTTCCTCGCCTGTTCCAGCCTGATCCGTGCCGAGATCGGCCGGCGCGCCCTGGACGGCCTGGAGCGACGCATCCTCGAGGGGATCGCGTCCGCCCCGAGCGCGGCCGCAGATGGGGCCCGCCGCGCCGCGCTTCTCGCAAGCGACACGCTCGCCGAGCAGCGCTTCTTTCTCGGGCGCGCTTTGGGCACGCCTGCCCTGGCCGGGGCTCTCCTCTTCGGCTGCCTTGCCTACCTCGCATTCCTGGACCTCCGCCTTGCCGGGTTCGCGCTCGTCGGCCTCGCGGCCTTCGGGTGGGCGAGCAATGCGCGATCGATACTCCGCACGAAGGTGGCGGAGGTCGACCTGTCGGCGAATGGCGTGCTGCGCCGTTCGCTCTCCGACCTTGCCGACCACCTCTCGGCCGTTTCCGCGCACGGAACGGCGTCGATGGAACAGCGCCGCATCTCGACGGAGATGGCGCCGGTCCGACTGCCGGCCGACGCGCTTCGGCAACGCGCCGTCCTGCTCCTCGGCCTCGCCGTCGCGCTCGCGGCGGGAACGGTGGCGGGCGTGGTGGTCGGTGGCGCGGCGCTCGGGCTAGCCGGACGCGTCACACCCGGCGAAGTCGCGGCCGCGATGGCGGCCGCCGCGCTTTCCGTCGGAGCCCTCGAGCGCCTCCTGCGCTGGCACACCGAGCGCGAACGCGCGACGCCGGTTTTCAGCGAGATCGCCCGGCAACTCGGCGCGTTCAACGCGCGGCGACGTGAGCATGCGGGTGCGGCGCTCCCAAGCTCCGGCGTGATTGCGGCGGAGGGAGTCGCGGTCGACGGCACCTTGCGAGGCGGACGGCTCGCCGGGCTCGATCTCACCTTCCCGCTCCCCTCGCACGTTGCCCTGGTCGGAGATCCGGATTCGGGCGCCCGCACCTTTGCGGGCCTGCTCGGCGGACAGGTCGCTCCGCGGGCCGGTCAGGTCACGTTCGGAGGTGTCCGGGTCGGGGAGGCTGACCCCACGGACAGAGCGCAGCGCCTTGCTTTTTCGGGCGGCGAGATCCTGCTCCTCCCCAACACGCTTCGAGCCAACATCCTGTATGGCTGCCGCGATCCGGACGCGCAGGACATCGAGCAGCGCCTCATGGCGGCTGTCGAGGTCGCGGGCCTCACCGGCTTCGTCTACCGGCGCGGCCTGTCCGGGACGATCGACCCGCGGCGCGAGCCCGCTCTCGGGGCCGCGATCGTGGCGGCGCGGGCCGGCATCCGGGCTGAGCTCGACCGCTCCGGCCTGACCCACCTCGTCCAGCCGTTCGACCCGGAGCGCTACAACCCGCACGCGACCATCGGCGAGAACATCCTGTTCGGGGTGTCGCTGGGCGACACGTTCCGCGAGGAGAACCTCGCAACGCATCCCTTCATGCGCAGCCTGCTCGACCGGGAGGGCCTGACAAAGCCGCTGGCCGAACTCGGGGCTGCCATCGTGAGGAGCACGCTGGAGATGTTCTGGGGGCTGCCGAGCCGGAGCGCGATCGTCGGCCGCTTCTCGCTCCTGTCCGGGGCCGAGCAGGACGAATTCGAGGCGCTGCTCGCGCGGCAAACCACAGCTTCTCCCCGCAGCGCAGCCTCGTCGCGCGACACCGCGCGGCTGATCGGACTGGCGCTCCGCTACAGCGAGAGCCGGCACCGGCTCGGCCTGCTCGGGCCCGAGCTGGAGGATAGGCTGCTGCAGCTCCGGTCCGCCTTCGCGCGCGAGATCCCGAAAAGCCTGGAGCCCTCGATCGAGTTCTTCCGCCCCGACCGACTCTGTGGCGCAACGAGCGTCCTCGATAACCTGCTCTTCGGCCGGGTAGCGGAGGACCAGGCGGACGCGCGGCCGCAGGTGCTCGCGGTCGTGCGGCGGGTGCTCGACGGCCTCGACCTCACAGGCGACGTCATGAGGGCGGGGCTGCAAAGCCGCATCGACCCCGTCGCGAGCGGCATCGCACCCGCGCGCTCCGCCGCGATCGACCTTGCGCGTTGCCTCGTGCGCAACCCGGACAATCTCGTCGTCGAGCGCGCCTTCGACGAGTTGGGGGCCAGGGAGGCGCTCGAGCTCGCCCGCCGGCTGACCGCCGCCATGGCGGGCCGAGGGCTGGTTGTCGTCCTGCCGCCCCAGATCACGGGCGCCGCCGACCTCTTCGACGAGGTGGTGACGTTTAGGGCCGGCAAGGCGCTTGCCGGGACGGGCATCCCGGCCGCCCACCCGCCCGTGCCGGAGCGCGGGTCGAGCCTTGCGCCCACTCCCGAGCCCGCCTGGAGCCCCCAATGAGCAGCCCGACAGCAAGGCAGGGCCTCGAGGTCAAGTTCTGGGGCGTACGCGGATCCATCCCGGCCTGCGGGCCGCGCTTCGAGGAATACGGAGGCAATACTGCCTGCGTCGAAATCCGCTGCGGCGAACGCCTCGTGGTGGTCGATGCCGGAACCGGCCTCCAGGCGTTCGGGGTCGACATGGCCGCGACCGCGCCGGCCACGATCGACATCGTGCTAAGCCACCTTCATCTCGACCACGTTGGCGGCCTGCCCTTCTTCCGCCCCGCGCTCATGGCCGACCGCCTCGTCAGGCTTCATTGCGGCAACCTTCGCGGCGAGACCGCAGAAGAGGCGCTGGACCGTCTGTTCTCGCCGCCGCTCTTCCCGGTCAGCCTCGCGCAACTGCCGAGCTCGTTCGAGCATGTCGGCTTCAAGGCCGGAGACACCCTGCGGCTCGAGGACGGGCTCGAGATCCGCACCATCCCGCTCAACCATCCGGGCGGTGCGACCGGCTACCGGTTCGACCATGGCGGGCGGGCCATCTGCTACATCAGCGACATCGAGCACGAGGACCCCTGGCCGCCGCCGGACCTCGCTTCTTTCGTGCGCGGCGCCGACCTCGTCATCTATGACGGCATGTTCTCCGAGACCGAATATCTCCGCTGCCGCGGCTGGGGCCATTCCACCTGGCAGAAAGGCATCGCGCTGTGTGAGGCAGGCGGTGTGAAGGAGCTCGCGATCTTTCACCTGCACCCGCAGCACGACGACGCGTATCTCCGGAAGGTGGAAGACGAGATCAAGGCGCACATGCCGGGAGCATTCCTGGCGCGCGAGGGTCAGACGCTCTCCTTCGCTCCGGCGGGCTGAGTTCCCGCCTCGGCCGTACGCGTGCTAGGAGCCGCCGCTTCGCACCATCCCGAGCTCCCGCATGAACCCGATCTTCGCCGACCTGCCGACGACCGTCTTCGAGACGATGTCGCGCTTGGCGCGCGAGACCGGCGCAGTGAATCTCGGCCAGGGCTTTCCGGACGACCCGGGCCCGGAGGATGTCCGCCGGAAGGCCGCGGAGGCCGTGATCGAGGGCTGGAATCAGTATCCGCCCATGATGGGCATCCCGGAACTCCGCCAGGCGATCTCCCGCCACTATGCGCATTGGCAGGGGGTGAGCTTCGACCCCGAAGCGGAGGTCATGGTCACGTCAGGCGCGACCGAGGCGCTGGCCGGCGCGCTCTTCGCCCTCATCAAACCGGGCGACGAGGTCGTGCTGTTCGAGCCGATGTACGACGCCTATCTGCCGCTCGTGCGGCGGGCGGGCGGCATCCCGCGCTTCGTGACGCTGAAGCCGCCGCACTTCCACCTCACCGAGGAGGCGCTCGCCGCTGCCTTCTCGGAGCGAACCAAGGTCGTCCTGTTCAACAACCCGCTGAACCCGGCCGCCACGATCGCCTCTCCGGAGGACCTGGAGCTCCTCGCGCGCTTCTGCATCCGTTTCGACGCGGTCGCCCTCTGCGACGAGGTCTGGGAACATGTTGTGTTCGACGGCCGCCGCCATGTGCCGCTGATCTCCCTACCCGGCATGCGCGAGCGGACCGTGAAGGTCGGCTCCGCCGGCAAGATCTTCAACCTGACCGGCTGGAAGGTCGGTTTCGTCTGCGCCTGTCCGGAGCTCCTGCGGGTGCTGGCCAAGGCGCACCAGTTCCTGACCTTCACGACGCCGCCGAACCTGCAGGCGGCGGTGGCCTACGGGCTCGGCAAGGAGGATGCGCATTTCGAGGCGCTTCGGGCCGACCTCGCCCGCAGCCGGGACCGGTTCGCGACGGGTCTCCGCGATCTCGGCTTCACGGTCCTGCCCTCGGCCGGGACCTATTTCCTGAACATCGACATCGCCCCGCTCGGTGAGCCGGATGACGTGGCTTTCTGCCAGAAGCTTGTCCAGGAGAACGGCGTTGCGGCGATCCCGGTCAGCGCCTTCTATGCCGAGCGCGCGGTCACGAACCTCGTCCGCTTCTGTTTTGCTAAGCGCGACGCGACGCTCGACGCGGCGCTCGAGCGGCTGGCTCGCCTCGCCCGATCCCGCGGCCTGACACCCGGCGGAGCAATCGCGGCCTGAGGGTCCGCTGCACCTGCAATGGCGACCCCGGCAGGGCTCGAACCTGCGACCTGCCGCTTAGAAGGCGGCTGCTCTATCCAGCTGAGCTACGGAGTCTGTCTCGCTGGAACTGTATTAGGAACAAGGCCTTCCGTCAGCAAGCTCGGCCCGACCACGACTGACATCGTGCGGGCGATCCCGGTCCGTGACCTGTCGCACAGAGATCGGGCACCCCCGGGCGCATCCTCCTCGACGATCGCCGCTCTGGCGGGAACTGGAGGAGCGAGTCATGAGGTTTCCCCTGCCATTCGTCCCAACGACGACCTACAAGGGCGGCAACGGCTTCGGCGGCGACCGGAGCGGCGTCCGAGAGGGCCTGAAGCACGCCGCGAACGACCTCGCAGCTAAGGCCGGGACACCTGTGCTCGCTATGGCCTGCGGCAAGGTGATCGTCGGCAACAAGCCCTTTTTCCGAGGCACTTACGCGCTCGCCATTCAGCACCCGGACTTCATCGCGCGGTATTGCGAGATCGCGCCGAAGGCCGAGGTGAAGGTGGGCGACGACGTCGTCGAAGGCCAGGTGATCGGCTATGTCGGCGACCAGCCCGGACGGGACATGCTACATATCGAGTTCTTCTCCGGTACGCAGACGGGCGAGCTCAGCAACGGGACGCCGCCCTACTTCCGCAGGGCCGACGTGTTCGACGGCGTGAAGTACCTCGACGATACGCGCGGGACGGCGACGCATTGGGCCGACTGGAAGCACGGCTACCGCTACAACGTCGATGGCAGCGGAAGGAAGTTCGTCCAGCGAATGGACGTGCGGGACCTCTGACGGACGGCGGTTCCCTTTGTGCTGGACCTCGCGGACGGACGCGAAACACGCTAGCGGTCAGGCTGGAGGAGCGTTGAGCGTCGCATGGGCATCCTGGTCGGCTGCATCGCGGATGATTTTACGGGCGCGACCGATCTCGCCGGCATGCTCGTCAAATCCGGCTTCCGCACCGTGCAGACCATCGGGGTGCCGGTCTCCCCGCTGCCCCCCGATGTGGATGCCGTCGTAGTCGCGCTGAAATCAAGGACGAGCCCGGTCGGCGAGGCCGTCCACGAGTCGCTCGCCGCGCTCGCGTATCTCCGGCAGGCCGGCGCCGCCCAGATCTACTTCAAGTACTGCTCCACCTTCGATTCCACGCCGCACGGAAATATCGGCCCGGTCGCAGACGCCCTGCTCGACGCGCTCAGATCGGATTTCGCGGTGGTCTGCCCGGCCTTCCCGGCGAACGCCCGGACCATCTACAAGGGCCACCTCTTCGTCGGCGACGTTCCGCTGGATGAGAGCGGCATGCGCGACCATCCGCTCACCCCGATGCGAGATTCGAGCCTCGTCCGACTAATGCAGGCCCAGACGAGCCGCCGGGTCGGGCTGGTTCCCTACGACATCGTCCGGCGCGGGCCTGAGGCGATCGGGGAGCGCTTCGCCATCCTCCGGGACGAAGGCGTGACTTACGCCGTCACCGACGCGATCACGAACGACGATCTTCTCGCTATCGGGACGGCATGTTCCGGTCTCCCGCTCATCACCGCGGGGTCGGGACTCGCGCTCGGGCTCGGACCGAACTTCCGCGACCGCCTGCGCGCCGAAGGCCCCGCCGATGCGCTGCCCCGGACCGGCGGCAAGCGCGCCGTGATCTCCGGCAGCTGCTCGACCGCGACCCAGCGACAGGTCGCGCTGATGCGCGAGCGCCATCCCGCATTCCAGGTGCTCGCAGCCGACCTGGCCCGCGGCGACGATGTCGTCGGCCGGGCACTCGACTGGGCGAAGTCTCAGGATGGGCCAGTGCTCGTCTACGCGACAGCAACGCCCGACCAGGTTCGCGCCGCGCAGGCCAGCTTCGGCGTAGACGGCGCGGGGCAGATGATCGAGACGGCGCTCTCGTCGATTGCAAAGGGCCTCGTCGAGAGCGGCGTTGGGCAGCTGATCGTGGCCGGGGGGGAAACCTCCGGCGCCGTCGTGAAAGCGCTCGGTGTTACTGCCCTTGCGATCGGGCCGGAGATCGACCCGGGCGTACCCTGGACGGCCACCCTGGAGCAAGACGACCGCCCTCCCCTTGCGCTGGCGCTCAAGTCGGGAAACTTCGGCACGGATGACTTCTTCCTGAAGGCGTGGGACCGCCTCGTATGAGCGCCGCGATCCAGGCCGCCCCGGAGGAGGCGCGGACGCGCGAGGAGATTTGCCGGATCGCGCTGTCGATCTTCGATCGCGGGCTCACGGCGGGGAGCAGCGGCAATATCAGCGTACGTCTGCCCGACGGCTGGCTCGTCACGCCGACCAACGCCTCGCTCGGGCGGCTCGATCCGGCGCGGATCTCGAAGCTGGACGATGCCGGCCGACATGTCTCGGGCGACCCGCCCTCCAAGGAAGCGTTCCTGCATCGGGCGATGTACGAGGAGCGGCCGAGCGCGACGGCCATCGTCCACCTGCACTCGACCTATTCCGCGGCTGTGTCCTGCATGGACGGGCTCGATTGCGAGGAGTGCATTCCGCCGCTCACGGCCTATTACGCCATGAAGATCGGCCGGCTGCCGCTCATTCCGTATTTCCGGCCGGGCGATCCGCGGCTGGCGGACGCGATCCGGTCTCGTGCCTGTCGGCATTGCGCGGTGCTGCTCGCCAATCACGGGCCGGTCGTCGCCGGCACGAGCCTCGACGGCGCCGTGAACGCGATCGAGGAGCTGGAGGAAACGGCAAAGCTCTTCCTCCTGCTCAGAGGCTCGCCCACGCGCCCGCTGGACGCCTCCAAGGTGGCGGAGCTGCGGGACGTCTTCGGCGAGCCCGGCGCATAATCAAGACAACCGGCCGCTCAAGGCCGACGAGAGGAACAGGGATCATGCAGGGAGGCGAAACCAGGGTGGCCGTGATCGGCCTTGGCTCGATGGGACTCGGCATGGCCGCCTCCCTCGCCCGGGCGGGTTTTGCGGTCGCAGGCTGCGATGTCGCGCCGGAGGCGGTGGCCCGGCTCGTCGCGGCAGGCGGGCGCGGCGCCGCCAATCCGGCCGAGGCGGCGGAGGGAGCCGAGATCATCGTCTCGGTCGTCGTGAATGCTGCCCAGACGGAGCAGGTGCTTTTCGGCCCGAACGGCGCCGCCTCGTCCATGAAGAATGGCACGGTGTTTGTCTCGTCCGCGACCATGGATCCCGATGTCGTGCGCGGCCTCGCGGGGCGGCTGGAGGCGCAGGGCTGCCACTATCTGGACGCGCCGATGAGCGGCGGGGCGCAGCGCGCCTCGGAAGGGGCCCTCACCTTCCTGGCCTCCGGCAGCGAGGCCGCCTTCGCCAAGGCGCGCCCGGCCCTGAACGCGATGGCCGGAAAGGTCTATGAACTCGGCGAGGAGCCGGGCCAGGGGGCTGCTTTCAAGATGATCAACCAGCTCCTCGCCGGCGTGCACATCGCGGCGGCGTCAGAGGCAATTGCCTTCGCGGCGAAGCAGGGGCTCGATCTGCGCAAGGTCTACGAGGTGATCACGGCCTCGGCCGGCAATTCCTGGATGTTCGAGAACCGTATCCCGCACGTGCTGGACGGGGATTACGCGCCGAAGAGCGCCGTCGAGATCTTCGTGAAGGACCTGGGCATTATCCAGGACATGGCGCGCCAGGCCCGCTTCCCGGTGCCCATGGCGGCCTCTGCCCTGCAGATGTTCCTGATGACCGCGGCGTCCGGAATGGGCCGCGACGACGATTCCTCGGTCGCGCGCCTCTATGCCCGCGTGACCGGGACGAGTCTGCCGGGAGAGCCGGGCTGAAGTCCTCCGGCGCTAGTGCGTCCAGGGACCGGTGCGGTTGAACTTGAAATTATCCGAGTAGGACATCGTGCGCCGCCGGCTCTCGGTCGGCTCCTCGACCCGATAGGCAATGCCTTCGCGCTCAGCATAGGCGATCGCCTCTTCCTTCGTGTCGAAGCGAAGTCGGATCTGCTGGCGCATGTCGCCGGAGGAGGTCCAGCCCATCAGGGGCTCGATCTCGCGCGCCGTCTCCTGCTCGTATTCCAGGAGCCACAGCTTGGTCCGCGCGAGACCGGACTGGGTCGCGCTCTTGGCCGGCTTGTAGATGCGGGCGGGCATGTCGTCCCTGTGTGCTCGAAACCCTTTGGCACTGGTCGGGGCGGCAGGATTTGAACCTGCGACCCTCTGCTCCCAAAGCAGATGCGCTACCAGACTGCGCTACGCCCCGATCCGGCCGCCGCTGCTAGTGGGCTCAAAGGGCCTGGAACGTCAAGAGTTCCACGGGGGGGGGGACCTGCCGCCGGACGCTCGGCGGTTGCGCTCGGCGTCCGCTTCGATCAAATCGCCGTGCCCCGGGCGGAGCCCCCTGAGCGGAGCCGGCTATGATCAAGTTCTACTTCAATCTCTCCCCGAACCCGATGAAGGTTGCGCTCGCGCTCGAGGAGATGGGCCTCTCTTACGAGCCGGTCGCCGTGGACACCCGAAAGGGCGACCAGTTCGCGCCGGATTTCCTGGCCCTGAACCCGAACGGCAAGGTGCCGGCGATCGTGGACGGCGACGCGACGGTGTTCGATTCGAACGCCATCCTGCTCTACTTAGCCGAGAAGACGGGCCAGTTCGGGCCGGGAACGGGCGCCCAGGCGAAGGCCGAGTACCTGTCCTGGATGATGTTCGTGGCGACCGGTATCGGCCCGTTCTCCGGCCAGGCCGTGCACTTCAAGCACTTCGCGCCCGAGAAGGTGCCCTACGCCGACACGCGCTATCAGTACGAGGCTGACCGGCACTACAGCATCGTCGACCAGCGGCTCGGCAAGCAGCCCTATCTTGGTGGCGGCAGCTACAGCGTCGTCGACATGGCCCTATGGGGCTGGGCCCGCATGGTGCCCTTCATCCTGGGCGACGATGCCTGGACGAAGTTCCCGAACGTGAAGCGCCTGTTCGACGAGATCTCCGCTCGTCCGGCCGCACAGCGCGTGGAGGAGCTCCGGACGAAGCAGGCGGGAGCCTTTAAGCCGCAGATGGACGACGAGGCTCGGGCCGTGATGTTCAAGCACCTGAAGGCGGCCTGACCCGCACAGGCACAGACCGGTCCGAGCGCTGGGAGCCGTCCGAAAGGACGTTGCCCGGCGCCTCGGAGGGCCGTCCCGGTTTTCCGCGAAAGGATCGCCAGCGTCGCTCGCACCAGCGGGCGACGCGCTCGAGTTGCGGCTTCAGGCCGGGCATGTCTTCGGCGAGCAGCGCGAGGCCAAGCGGCAGCATCCAGATCCCGAGGACCGGCAGGATCGAGAAGACCCCGCCGAGGATGAGCAGAACTGCCGCGCCGAATCGGATGAGGCGCCGCGATGGCTGTCTCAGCCAAGTGACCGCCGATCCGAACCGGGCGGGCAGTCGCGCCAGAAGCGCCTCGATCCGGGCGTCCCACGCGGCCGCAAGTTCGTTCATTCCCACTCCGAGGCAAGGCTGGCGGTGGCCGACCAAGTCCGGGAAGATGGGCGCTCGCGGCCGGAAGGGAAGTCCGGGAGGAGTATCTGGCGTAAGTTCCTAGCGAACCCCGAGGAGCTCGACATCGAAGATGAGCGTGGCGCCCGGCGGGATCACGCCGCCTGCCCCGCGCGCGCCATAGCCGAGTTCCGCTGGGATGATGAGGGTGCGGCGACCGCCGACCTTCATGCTGGCCACGCCCTCGTCCCAGCCGCGGATGACCCGGCCCTCGCCGAGGGGGAATGAGAAGGGCTGGCCGCGGTCCCGCGAGGAATCGAATTTCTTGCCCTGCTTGCCGCTCTCGTCGAGCCAGCCTGTGTAGTGGACGTTGACCGATTGACCCTGCTTGGGGCTTGGGCCCGTTCCGACGACCTCGTCTCGGTACTTCAGGCCAGACGGTGTGGTCACTGTGTCGGCGGCGGATGCTGCAGCTGTCATGGCGAGAACGGCTCCGAGAACAGGAAAAAGACGGGGCATGGATGGCTCCGGTTTGTTCGGCGGCCCTAGCACGCTCGGAGGCCCGACAGGAAATCGGCTCCAGGGAGGAGTTTGCGACGCAAGGCCGCTCCGCTTTGCCGTGAGCAACTGGATGCTGCGGCGGGGGTTGTGCAAGCTGTCCTCACGCCGGCCGCCCCGCGCCGGCCCTGTCTCATCCCGATCTGCCCCGATGCCGCACCCCGCCGCCACGCGCCGTCCGCTCGTGATCGCCTCCGTGATGCTGTCCATGTTCATGGTGGCGATCGAGGCGACCATTGTCTCGACCGCCATGCCGCAGATCGTCGGGCAGCTCGGCGGCTTGGGGCTCTACAGCTGGGTGTTCTCGTCCTTCCTGCTGACCCAGACGGTCGCAACCGTGGTCTTCGGGAAGCTCTCGGACGTTTACGGCCGGCGGCCGACCCTCCTGTTCGGGACCGCGATCTTTCTCGCCGGATCCGTGGCTTGCGGCTTCGCTTGGTCCATGCCGAGCATGATCGCGTTCCGCCTCGTCCAGGGGCTCGGGGCGGGCGCGATCCAGCCGATCGCGCTGACCATCGTCGGCGATCTCTACAGCGCCGAGGAGCGGGGCCGCATCCAGGGCTTCCTGGCCAGCGTCTGGGCGACGTCTGCCGTGCTCGGACCCATCGCCGGCGCCCTTATCATTGAGCATGCCTCCTGGGCCTGGATCTTCTGGATGAACCTCCCGGTCGGAGTGCTCGCCTCGGCCGGGTTCATCCTGTTCCTGCATGAGGCCCGCGAGCCTCGGAAGCCGGCAGTGGACGTGGCCGGCGCCCTGCTGTTCACGGTCGCGATCGGCGCATTGATGGTCGCGCTCACCGAGTTCGGCCATTCCAATATCGGGCCGGCATGGGCTGCGACGGCGTTGTTCGGCGCCTCTGCCGTTCTGTTCTCCTGGCAGGAGCGCCGCGCGCCCGAGCCGATGATCTCCTTCGAGCTCTGGGGCCGTCGCCCTATCGCGGCATCCAACGCCGCCGCGCTGCTCGCCGCGATGGCTCTGATCGGGCTCACGACCTTTCTGCCGATCTATGTACAGGGCGTGCTGCGGCAGACGCCCGTCGTCGCGGGGCTCGCGCTGACCGCGATGGTGCTCGGCTGGCCGTTGGGCGCGACCATTGCGGCGCGCAGCTTCGTCCGGATCGGGCTCCGCCCCATTCTGCTTGTCGGCAGCCTGCTCCTGCCGGCCGGTGCGGCCTTCTTTCTCCTGCTGACACCGGAGAGCCCGCCCGCCCTTGCGGGCGCGGGCTCGCTCGTGATGGGGCTCGGCATGGGTCTCCTGACCACCGCTTCCATCGTGCTGATCCAGGAGATCGTGCCGTGGTCGGAGCGGGGAAGCACGACCGCCTCCAACGTCTTCTCGCGCAACCTCGGCAGCACGCTCGGCGCGACCGTATTCGGCGCCGTCCTCAACTACGGGCTGTCCCGCTCCGGCGCGGGTTTCGGGGCTGATGACCTGCAAGCCTTGCTGGCCGGCGGCGATGCAGCCGCGACCCTCGGCGCTGCGCGCTTGGCCCTGCAAACCGCGCTGCACCAGACGTTCTGGGCCGTGTTCGCCATCTCGCTTGCGGCCGTGGCCGCGAGCTTCCTGGTGCCGCATGTCCCACTCGGCCGCGAGGTGCAGAAGCCGGCTGAGTAGCGTCCCTCGCGATCACGTTTGCGCGCGCCTGCATCGGGACGGGCACCTGGGACATGGAGAGTTCCGCGACCAGCCCCATTTCTGGACAGGCCGGAGGATCTGTCATGCCGCTTCATCGACGTGCGCTGATAGGAGGCATCGCCTCCCTCTGGGCAGGGACTGCGTTCGGCTGGGACCCGGCCGGTTCGGCTGCAATCGCAGCGCTCGTGGAAGGGGGCAGCGTCGCGCTCATCCGGCACGCGACAGCCCCGGGGACCGGCGATCCGCCCGGTTTCCGGCTCGGCGATTGCGCGACCCAGCGGAATCTGTCCGAGCAGGGAAGGCGGCAGGCAACCGAGCTTGGGCAGCGGCTTGCGTCGGCTGGCGTGAAGGTCTCGGCCGCGCGTTCGAGCCGCTGGTGCCGAGCCCTGGACACGGCCCGGCTTGCCTTTCCCGAGATCACGGTCGAACCCGATCCGGCGCTCGACAGCTTCTTCGGCGACGCTGGCAGCCGCGCCCCGCAGACCGAGGCCGCCCGAGCGCTCGTCAGCGCCTGGGAAGGCCAGGCGGGCGTCCTCGCGCTCGTGACCCATCAGGTCAACATCACGGCGCTTATGAACATCTTTCCGGCCGAAGGTGAGATCGTCGTGCTGAAGCCACAGGCAGGGGAGATCGGCCTCGTCGGTCGTTTGCGGGCCTAGACATGCGGTCATAAGGAGGGGCGACAGGCTCCCGGGGACCAGAACGATGCTGCCCGCGCACGAAGAGGTGGCGCTGCTTGAAGAGGAGATCGAGGCGCTCGCCGACCGGATCGCGGGCTGCCGCAAGCTGGCCGCGGGCGCCAAGGCTCTCATCGCGTCGGGCTTCGCCGCCCTCCTCCTGCTCCTAGCCGGCGTGCTCGGGAGATCGCCGATCGCACTCGTGTTCGGCGTCTCGGCCGTGCTCGGCGGCTTCACCCTACCCGGCTCGAATCGCAGGACCATGGACGATCTCAGCGAACGTGGCTTAGCCCTCGCGAGCAAACGCGATGCACTCATCGCGGACCTCGACCTGCGCGCGATGAGCAACTGAGAAAAGCCCTGGGCAATCGTTTCGCTTGCAGTGCGCGCCCGCACAACAATTCAGAAACAAGTGTCAGATAAACACCTGCATACGCGTAAGGAGAGCGCGATGCCTGACAGAACGTCACAAACCGTGAAGGCCAGCGCCTGCAACGACAACGGGCTTGCCGCCGTGCTGGGCGGACGGGCCGTTGCCCCCAAGGGCGTCCTGACGGCCGCCGCACGAGCCTGCGAGATGGTGCTGCTGAGCTACATCGCCCGCGGCTCGATGATCGTGATGCGGGCCGACCGAAGGGCGATCGCGACCGCCGCCTGAGCTCTTGAGCGGGCGGCCTAGTTATGGAGCGCGACCGCCTGAAATGCCCTGAGCAGGTCGGCGTCGAGCTTGCCTTCCATGCCGAGCATCACGTCGTACGCCCGAGGACGCGATAGCGGCGCCTTGTAGGGGCGCTCCTCGATGAGGGCCGAGAAGATATCCGACATCGTGATCAGGCGGACGAGGTCCGACACGTCCCGACCGGCGAGGCCGTTCGGGTAGCCGGATCCGTCCAGCAACTCGTGATGATGCAGGACGGCGTCGAGCGTCTCGAACGGGAACGCATCGGGCCCTTGCAGCAGCGTGTCATGACCGAGCCGAGCATGTTCCCGAACCGCGCTCGTCTCCTCCTCTGTCAGCTTGCCAGGCTTGTCCAGGATCGCGAGCGGGATGTGGGCCTTTCCGACATCGTGGACGATGGCGGCGCGCGCGACCCGGCGCTGATCGTCGTGATGCATCCCCAGCTGCTGCGCGAACGAAACCGCGATCCCGGTGACCGACAGGCAGTGGCGGTAGCTCTGCGAATGGTGGTGCCGCACGGCCTCCAGCCAGCCTCGCAGGCTTGCCACCCTGATCGCCTCGATCGTGGGCTCCTCCTGCTCAGCGACGTCCTCGAGCATGAGGGGTATCCCCGACGGAATGCCCTCGAAGATCTTCGAGGCCGCAGCATGCGCCGAGCTCAGCCCGGATTGGAGCGCGGTATCGAGCTTGGCGATGTTCAGCTCGAAGCTCGACGCGAACAGGCTCCGAAACCGTGCCAGGATCTTTTCCGGACCGAGATGACGTGACATCGTCTCGGTCGCGTTCAGGGCACCCGCCTCGACGATCCCGAGCGCCCTGTCGGTCACGACGACGCGTGGGATATTGCGGTAGGCTGGACGGGCGAGCTCCGCCTGCACGGCCCGGAAGCTGCGGCCGGAATTCAGATCAAAATCGCAGACGATCGCGACGGCCGCGACGGGATTGAACTTCTCCAGCTCCGAGACATGGACCGCGCGCACCATGGCGACGTTCGCCAGGACGCGCGCGAGCGCCTGGCTCAGCGCGGGCTGCTCGAAAACGAAGAGCAGGATGCGCTTGTGGTCGAACGCAGCGACTGCGCTCATGCGAGACCTCACCCCCACCCGGGCCGACAGACCCGCGCTGCACCGTTCTGGCACGGTGGCCGTGAGGGATCGCCTCATCCGATCCGTAGAACTGTCGCGACGACGTTTACCGGCTGTGACGAGATCGGGCGCGGTTCAGCGCGGCAGCGCTGATCCCCGGCTCACTCGGCCGCTGCCCCGGCGAGACGCTCGCCGTCCCGGCCGGCAATCGCGGCCTTCAGGTCGTCGAGGCTGTAAGGCTTGCTGATGATCTGGAAGCCTTCCGAGCGAGCGCTGAGGGCCGCTTCACTGTAGCCGGTCGCGAGGATGACCCGCAGGTCCGGGCGAAAGCGCCGGAGGTGCCGGGCAAGGTCCAGCCCCGATGCTTGGCCCGGCATGACGATGTCGCTCAGCACGAGATCGAGCGCGTCCCCGCGCTCCGCGTACGTGACCGCATCGGCTCCGTTAGAGACATGCGTGACCTCGTATCCGCACTCCCTCAGGTGCTCGACCGCAACCTCGGCGACGGATCCGTTGTCCTCGACCAGCAAGGCCCTGCCCTGAGCGACCGGGGAGGCGATGGCGCTGGACGCCGTCGGCGCAGATCGCGCGTCGGGCCCAGCCCGCGGCAGAAACAGGCTGACGGTCGTACCCTCGCCTGCCGCGCTCGCGATACGGGCCATCCCGCCGGCCTGGAGGGCAAAACCGTAAACCTGGCTCAGGCCGAGGCCCGTGCCCTTGCCGACCGGCTTGGTCGTGAAGAAGGGATCGAAGACCTTGGGGAGGATCTCGGGCGGGATGCCGCCTCCGGAGTCCTGAACATTGAGGCGCACGAACTCACCGGCCAGACCTGCGGGAAGCTCGCTTCGGTCGGCGTTCGCGGCGGCGACAGTGACGGTGCCCTGCCCCGACATCGCGTCGCGCGCATTGATGGCGAGGTTGAGCACGGCGAGCTCAAACTCCGCGACGTCCACGTAGATCGGCCAGGTCCCCGGGCTGACCTGCACGCGAATGCTTATGTCCCCCCGCAGAGAGCTGCCAAGCAGTTCCTCGATCGCCTTGAGCCTGGTTTCCAGCTCGACGACCTCTGGGGACACCCGCTGCCGGCGGGAGAAGGTCAGCAATTGCCGGGTCAGTTTCTCGCCGGTCGCGGTCGCGTCCACGATCGCCCGGATCGCCCTCTTCTGCCGGTCTGCGGGCAGCCCTCGCGACAATCTCTCCGCATTGCCTCGCACAACCATGAGGAGGTTGTTGAAGTCGTGCGCGACCCCACCTGTAAGCTGCCCGAGGGCTTCGAGCCTCTGGCCCTCCTTGAGGGTCTGCTCCGCTTTCTCCCGGCGGGCGAATTCGAAGCGCAGGGCTTCCGTGCGCCGAAGTGCGAGCCAGATCAGCAGGACAAAGAGAGCCGTGATCGTCCCGCCGACGACTAGGTCCGAAAGCAGGCTTTCGGCATACGCCCGGCGGAAGGCAGAAAGGTCGTAGCTCGCCGTGACGTAGAGGGGGTAGCCCGGGACACGTCGATAGACGATCGAGCGCTCCGTCTCATCGAGACCCGAGACCGTGACATAGGTGCCGGCCTCCGGCTGCTTTGTGATCTGGGCGGCGAATGCCGCTGTCGCCCGCGCCTGGACAAAACCGGCCGGCGGGGCCGGATGCCGGGCCAGCAACCGCCCATCTTCCCGCAGGAGAGCGGCTGCGATCGGGGTTCCGCGCGTGAGCTTCTCGTAGAAGTTGTTCAGCGTGGTCGGGGGCAGGGTCAGAGCGACCACGCCGTTGAACTCGCCGCTCAGCGACGAACGTCGGCGGCTTACGACGAAGAACGTGCCGTTCCCGATCCGGGCAGCGACGTTCTCGCTGACATAGAGACCGGTCGCGCCCGGCCCGGAATGGGCGTCGAAGTAGCTGCGGTCGGAATTGTTGAGCGTCTGCGGCACCGGATAAATGGTGCTGCTGACGAGCGGCCTTCCCGACGCGGCGAAGGCCCAGATGGCCTCGACTTCAGGCAGCGTCGACTGGATCTCCTTCAGCGCTCGGTGCCGCTCTTCCTCTGAGGCGCGCACGACCGCATCCGCTGGCCCGAGATATCGATCCGTCTCGAGCAGCAGCCGGTCGGTCGTCTGCAGAACCTTGAGAGCGTGTTCCTGGACGACGTCCAGGGCGCGCGCCAGCCGTTCGTCCCTAGCCTCGACGAGCCGCCCGTGCGTCCTCCAGGCGGAATAGGCCATGATCGCACAGGGGAGCGCTATGGCGGCAACAAGGAGCAGCCGGAGCGGCTTCGTCTCGTACGGTGCTCTCGACGCCGTCATTCCGTCCCGCGACACGTCCACCCGCTGAATACGGCGAAGCTGGCCGGGACGCTACTCGCCGGCAGCAGCATCGCGAATCGTTGATCGAGCCGAAGGAGCCCGCAGGGCAGGTATATTCATCAGTGCGCAGCGTCCCAGTTGTCGCCCGCCCGAGCGTCTACTGCGAGCGGAACCTTCAGCTGCACGGCGGGATGCGGCGCCTCCTCCATCACGCGCCGCACGACGGGAAGAGTCCTCTCGACCTCGTCCTCCGGCACCTCGAAGACGAGTTCGTCGTGAACCTGGAGAAGCATTTTTGCCGAGAGCTTCGCGTCCCGGAGCGCCGCATCCATGCGGATCATGGCGCGGCGGATGATGTCGGCAGCCGTGCCCTGGATCGGGGCATTGATCGCCTGCCGCTCGACCGCCGCCCGGACGGACGCATTGCCCGCCGAGATGTCCGGGTAGTGGCAGGCGCGGCCGAACATGGTCTCCACATAGCCCTGCTCGCGCACGGCCTTCTTCGTCTTGTCCATGTAGTCCCGGATGCCCGGGAAGCGTTCGAAATACGTGCGGATGTACTGCCCGGCCTCGTCCCGCGGAATGCCGAGCTGGTTCGCGAGCCCGAATGCCGAGATGCCGTACACGATGCCGAAATTGATTGCCTTGGCGCGCCGGCGCACGTCCGGCGACATGCCCTCGACAGGGACGCCGAACATCTCCGACGCCGTCGTCGCGTGGATGTCGATGCCTTCCGCAAACGCTTTCTTGAGCTGCGGGATGTCGGCGATGTCGGCCAGGAGCCGCAGCTCGATCTGCGAGTAATCGGCCGAGATCAGCTTGTGCCCGGGCTCCGGCACGAAGGCCGTGCGGATCTTGCGTCCCTCCTCCGTGCGGATTGGGATGTTTTGCAGGTTCGGGTCGGCCGAGGACAGGCGGCCGGTCGTCGTCGCGGCGAGCGCGTAGGACGTATGCACCCGCCCGGTCTGCGGGTTCACGTAGGTCGGGAGCGCATCCGTGTAGCTCTTCAGCTTGGTGAGCTGGCGCCATTCCAGGATCTTGCGCGGGAGCGGGTGCTCGGAGGACTCGGCGAGGTCCTCGAGCAGGCGCGCGCCCGTCGACCACTGGCCGGTCGCAGTCTTGCGAGCGCCCGGCAGGCCGAACTTCCCGAACAGAATGTCCGCGAGCTGCTTCGGGCTCCCGATCGTGAAGCGCTCGCCTGCGATCTCGAACACCTCATCCTCGACCCGCGCGATGGTCCGCGCGAAATCGCCTGACATCCTCGACAGGATGTCGCGGTCGATACGGATCCCACGTTCCTCCATGCGGGCGAGCGTCGTGACGAGCGGACGCTCGAGCGTCTCGTAGACGGTCGCCTTGTGCTCGGGCGCGAGGCGCGGCTTCAGCACGCGCCAGAGCCGCAGCGCGAGGTCCGGGCCCTCGGCCGCATATTCGCGCGCCTGGTCCGGATCGACGGCGTCGAAGGAGATCGCCTTCTTGCCCTTGCCGGTAAGGTCCTCCAGCGCGACGCAATCGTGCTGGAGGTAGACCCGCGCGAGCTGTTCGAGCGAGTGCCCGGACAGGTTCGGCTTGCCGACGTCGAGCGCGTAGGAGATCAGCATCGTGTCGTCGAGCGGGCCCATCTCGACGCCATGCCGCTTCAGCACGAGCCAGTCGTGCTTGATGTTCTGGCCGATCTTCAGGACGGCCTCATCTTCGAGGAGGGGCTTGAGAACCGCGAGCGCCTGATCGAACGGAAGCTGGTCGGACCGAAACCCGTTCTCGAACAGGTTTTCCGTCCCATTCCCATCGCCGGCCCGGTGCCGCAGCGGCAGGTAGGCCGACATGCCGGGCTCGAGCCCGAGCGAGATGCCGACGATTTCGGATCGCATCGGGTCGGCCGCCGAGGTTTCGATGTCGATCGCGAGAAGCGCGTTCTCGCGCGCGGCCGCAGCCCAGCGCTCCAGATCCTCCTGGCTGCGGAGGGTCAGGAACTTGGTCCGGTCGCAAGGCTGCGCCGCAGCCTCCGCGTGTCGTGCGGCGACCAGCGCGTCGGGCGTCATCAGGCCGTTCGGCGCCGCAGCGCTCCCTTTCCCCGTCGGTGCAGAGCCTGGCGTGAGCGAGGACGAGCTGTCGGGGGATGCCACCCCATCCTGGGCCTCTTCGGCCTCGGGAGACGGAACACCGCCCTCCCCGTCGTGGAACCAGCGGCCGGTTGTCGGGTCCCAGGGCCGCGACAGGTCGGGATCGGGCTCCACGACGCCCGGATCGACATCGTAGAGGTCCGCGACCCGCTTCGTGATGGTGGTGAAGTTCAGGGCCTTGGTGAACGCGACGAGGCGCTTCGCATCGAGCTCGCCGAGCCGCGTGTCGTCGATCGGAACGGTGACCGGGGTCGAGCAGTCGAGCGTGACGAGTTGCTTCGACACGCGCGCGAGCTCGGCGTTCTCTGCCAGAGCTTCGCGCCGTTTCGGCTGCTTGATTTCCTGCACGCGGTCGAGAAGCTCTTCCAGCGTGCCATACTCGCATATGAGCTGCGCCGCGGTCTTGATGCCGATGCCCGGCACGCCGGGCACGTTGTCCGTCGGGTCGCCGATCAGGGCCTGCACGTCCGGCACGAGCTCGGGCGGCACACCGAACTTCTCGATCACCCCGTCGCGGTCGAGCCGGCGCTCCGGCCGGTAGCCGGGCTTCCCCGGTATGCCGCTCTCGAAATCGTAGAAGGTGACGCCTGGGCGCACGACCTGCATCAAGTCCTTGTCGGAGGAGACGATCAGCACCTCGGCCCCCGCCGAAGACGCCTGGCAAGCGTAGGTCGCAATGATGTCGTCCGCCTCGAACCGATCCTGCTCGATCGGGATCAGCCCGAAGGCACGCACGGCGTCGCGCATGAGCCGGAACTGCGGCACGAGCTCCGACGGCGGGTCCGGGCGGTGCGCCTTGTAGTCGGCGTAGATCTCCTTGCGGAACGACTGCTCGGTCTTGTCGAAGATGATGGCGAGGTGCGTCGGCCTGATGCCGCAGGCGCCGTCCCGAATGAACTGCATCACCTTGGTGGTGAAGAGCCGAACCGCCCCGGTCGGCAGGCCGTCTCCGGGCCGGGTGTTGTACTTCCGGTCCTGGTTCATGGACTGGAAGTAGGCGCGGAACATGAAGGAGGAGCCGTCGACCAGGAAGACCTGATCGCCGGGACCGACGGGAGGCGTGGAGCTCATAGGTCTGAGATAGCGTTTTGCAGCACGCCCCGCCATCGGCTGCCGCGAGAGCCGGCGATCTGGGCCGGCCAGCCATGTGCGCCCGCGCACCGTTATGCTTCAGCCGAGCCGCAATGGTGCCTCTCGAAACGACCTTGAGTCGCAGGAGAGGCGCCATGTTCGGGATGTTCAGGTTGGCCGGTGTGAGTGCGGTTCTGGCTGCGGCATTCGTGCTCGCCACCACCGAGGGCCCGGCTACGCACCAGATCGATCTCCGGCCGACGCTGACCGTCGCCTTCGACGAAATACAATGAAGGATGAACGCGGCTGCAGCGCCATCTCGCCCTGACACACAGAGCGACATCGTTCTGAAATGATGCGTGAACGAAAATCACGCGTCGGAGTTGTCAAGCAGATGTGTCGCGTTCTCCACTTCGATCCGCCAGGAGCCCAGCGATGCCCGTTCTCGATGCCGATGTGCTGAACGCGGACCCTCAGGGGCTGGAGTTCCTCCGCGACGTCCTCGGCACGCGCGCCGAGACCGCTTCGCCGGAGCGTCGGTTTCCGCTTGAGGCTTGGACACCGAAGCCGCCCGTGTCTTCGGCCGGATCTTCACCCGCCGCTGCGCCCGCTCCCGAACTCATCAAGCCGCGCTTCGCCGATGCGCTCGCCTGACGCTGGGCTCTAATGTGATCGCCGGGCGGCCTTGAGCTCGATGCGGCGGCTCCATCGCGACAACCCGAAACACGCCAGCCAGTAGATCACGCCCGCAAAGGCATAGGCTTCCCAGGTCTTGCCGACCCAGGCCGGGTCGGCAAGCGCAGCCTGCGCGATCCCGAGCAGGTCGAAAATCGACACGATCAGAACGAGGGACGTATTCTTGACCAGCGCGATGAACTCGTTTGTCAGCGCCGGCAGCGAGATGCGAAGCGCCTGCGGCAGGACGATCAGCCCCGTCGTCCGCCAATAGCCCAGCCCCAGCGCCGAGGCCGCCTCGGCCTGGCCCGGGGGGATCGCCTGCAAGCCCCCGCGCACCGCTTCCGCCATATAGGCCGCGATGCAGAGCCCGAGGCCGATCACGGCGCGCGCGAGGCGGTCGATCCCGGCCCCGTTCGGCAGGATGAGCGGCAGCAGCAGCGAGGCGAGGAAGATCACCGCGATGATCGGGACGCCGCGCCAGAATTCGATGAAGATCGTCGAGATCAGCCGAATCACCGGGAGGCGTGACGCGCGGCCGAGCGCCAGCAGGATCCCGAGCGGGACCGCGATGATCGCCGCATAGATGGACAGGAACGCGGTCAGCATGAGCCCGCCCCATTCCCGCGTCTCCACCACACGCAGGCCGAAGCCGCCATACAACAACCAGATGCCGAGAGGCGGCAGGATGACCAGCGCCGCGAGTGCGACCGCCCGCCGTCGGGGTAACCTGGGCCAGGCGAGCGCAGTCGAGAGCGAGACGAGGATGATCCCGGCGAGATCGACGCGCCAGCGCTGGTCGGGCGGATAGAAGCCGTACATGAACTGCCCGAACCGGGCGCGGATGAACACCCAGCAGGCGCCGGTGCCCGTGCAGTCGTTCCGCGTCGTCCCCGTGAAGGTTGCGTCGAGCACCAGCCAGCGGAGCAGCGGGACCGCGGCCCAGACGAGCAAGGCCGCGCATGCCACCGTGATCGCAGCATCGAGCGGCGTTCCGAACAGGCTCTTCGCCAGGGCTCGAGGCTGGCGCAGGCGCCTGGCCAGCCCGCCCCCTTTTGCGTCCGGAAGAATCGTCAGCCGGCCGTCGGAGGCGAGCTCTGCGGTCGCACCCCCGACCGGAACAAGCCCCTGGCTCAACTCGCGGCTCATCTGGTCACCAATGCGATGCGGGCATTGTACCAGTTCATGAAGGCCGAGACCGCGAGGCTGATCGTCAGATAGAGCGCAAGCGTGATCGCGATGATCTCGATCGCCTGGCCCGTGTTGTTAAGCGCGGAGCCCATGAAGAGGCTGACCACGTCCGGATAGGCGATCGCGGCGCCGAAGGACGAGTTCTTGATGATGTTCAGGTACTGGCTCGTCATTGGCGGAACCATGACGCGGAGCGCCTGCGGGACGGTCACGAGCCTGAGCGTCTGGTTCGGGGAGAGCCCGACCGCTTTCGCGGCCTCGATCTGCCCTTTCGGCACCGCCAGGATGCCCGCACGCACGATCTCGGCGATGAACGCGGCCGTGTAGGTCGTGAGCGCGGCGAAGAGTGCGACGAATTCCGGAGGCAGCACGAAGCCGCCGCGATAATTGAAGCCACGGAGCGCAGGAACGTCCCAGGCCGTCGAGAGCGTGGCAGCCAGAAAGGCGAGCGCCGGGAGCGCAACGATCAGCAGGAGGCCACTGCGCCAGGCTGGGAACGCCTTCCCCGTACGCTCCTGGCGACGCCGCCCCCACGATGCGAGCGCGAGTTGCAGCGTAATGCCGGCGGCGAGGACGAGGAGCCCATAGCCGAACAGAGCCGTTTCGTTCGGCAGCGGGACAGTGAGGCCGCGATTGTTCAGGTAAGCGATGCCGAACAGGCCGATCGAGCCGCGCGGCGCCGGCAGGGAGGCGACGACGCCAAAATACCAGATGAGCACGAAGAACAGCAGCGGGATGTTGCGCGCGAACTCGACATAGGCGCCAGCAATCGCGGACAGGAGCGGGTTGCGGGAGAGCCGGGCGACACCGATCAGGAACCCGAGCACCGTCGCGGCGACGATCGAGACGGCCGAGATCAGGAGCGTGTTGACGATCCCGGCCCAGAGTAGGCCGAGATTTGACGAGGCGGACGTGTAGCCCGTCAGTTGAAACTGCACGTCGATCCCGGCCTGGCGCCAGAGGAAATCGAAGCCGGACGCGATGCCCGCCTTGACCATGTTCTCCGACGCGTTGCGGACGAAGTACACGAGCAGCGAGACGAGCGAGATCGCGACCGCGGCTTGCGCGATCACGTCCCGGACTTTTCGGTCTCGCAGGGCGGCGGCGAGGTTCATGGCAGATCAGCCGGCCGCCCACCAGTCATGGTGGGCGGCCGCGCAACCTTCGGACCTGATCCTATTGGAACGGCGAGGTGAACAGCAGACCGCCCTTGGTCCAGAGCTCGTTCTTGCCGCGGGCGAGCTTCAGGGGCGAGCCCATGCCGACGGTGCGATCGTAGCTCTCGCCGTAATTCCCGACCTGCTTGATGGCGTTGTACATCCAGTCGTTCGACAGGCCCATCATGGCCCCGAACCCGCCCTCGACGCCGAGCAGCCGGCGCACTTCGGCGTTCTGCGACTTCGCCTTCATCTCGTCCACGTTCTTCGACGTAACGCCCAGCGCCTCGGCAGCGATCATGCCGTTCAGCACCCAGCGCACGACGAGCTGGTAGCGCTCGTCGCCCCAGCGGGTCGTCGGCCCCTGCGGGTCGTTCGAGATCGTCTCGGTCATGACGATGTTGTTCTCAGGGTCCTTCAGCTTGATCCGCTGGCCTGCGAGCGCGCCGATCCCGGCCGTGTAGGCGTCGCAGCGCCCCGAATCGTAGGCCGAGATCGCGTCGTCGTTCTTCTGGAAGTTGATGATCGAGACCTTGACCCCGTTCTCCTTCGCCCAATCGGCAGCGTTCTTCTCTTCCGTGGAGCCGGCAGCCACACAGACGGACGCGCCGTCGAGGTCCTTAGGCTTCTGGGCCGTGCTCTTGCGGACCACAAAGGTCTGGCCTTCGTAGAAATTGATGCCCTGGAAGTTCACGCCGAGCGTGGCGTTCCGGGTGAAGGTGATCGTCGTGTTGCGCGAGAGGAGGTCCACCTGGCCGGACTGCAGCACCGGCCAGCGCTGCTGCACGGAGGTCGGGGTGAACTTCACCTTCGTGGAATCGCCCAGGATCGCGGCTGCCAGCGCGCGGCAGTAATCGACGTCGATGCCGGACCATTCGCCCTTGTCGTTGGCGAAGGAGAAACCGGGCAGGCCGAGATGGACGCCGCATTCGAGATGGCCGCGCGCCTTGATGGCGTCGAGCGTCGGCGAGGGCGCGAGTTGCTGCGCGCCGGCGGAGGTGGCGGCGAGCGCGAGGGCGGCCGCCGCGAGCGGAAGGCGGAAGGATGACATGACGGACGGAACACTCCGGAACCACGCGGGACGCCGCGCGCGGGCACGTTCGGTCAAGCTTCAGGCCGCGTCAACTTGGCCGTAGGCAGGAGGCCCGCGATGGCGGGCTCAACGTCGGCCGCGTCCCTGCGCCTTCACGGCGTTCTCCACCTTGTCGAGCTTGTCCTCGATCTTGTCGAGCTTGGCCAGGATCTGCTGCAGGATGTCCGGCACGACGCGCCCATACTCGACCGCCTCGCGGGTCGCTTTCGCGGTGGCGCGCGAGCTCTCGAGGAGGTCGCGCATCTCGGCCGGGCTCAGCGCGCCGCTCGGCCCCGGCTGCGCGGGCGGAACCGGCTGAACCACCGCAGGCGGCGCGACCGGCGCACGCGTGCCGGGCGAGGCATCGCCCGGAGTAGCCCCGGCTCCTGTTGCAGGTGAGGTCTCGCTCGACTTGGTCGGGCTCGTGATCGCATCCGTGGCAGCTGCGCCGGGATTTGGGCCTGGGGTGGCGGGGGTGGGAAGATTCGGCGACGGCGTCTGCGCCGTCGCGGCAGCACCGCCAACACCCGCCAGAACCAACCCGATCAACGCTGCCCGCATGTCTGCTCCCCTGATTCGCGGGGCGAAGGGTCAGCTACTTGCGGCAGCGGAGCAAGGCGGGCTGCCAGTCTGCCCGCCGCCCACACGCGTTAACCGCCGTTAGACAACGGGCCGCTAGAGTTCGGAGGGCGTGTTCCACTAATGTGTCTTGCTGCCGACCCGTCCCGCCGTAACCATCGGCTTTCGCCCAGTGCCCTTCGCGCTGCGAGTGGAGCCGCTGGAATGGTCCTTCTCGTCAGCATACTGGCCGCATCCGCGATTGTAGAGCTGAGCGCTCGCTCGCCTCTTGAGACATCTACTGACGTCAGTCTCACAGCTAGGTTCTTCCTGGAACAGGATCGTTACCCGCTCGCAGCCGTAGCAGCGCTGCTTCTGGTCTTCTGGCGGTTTGGCGTTCCGCAATCCTTGCCGCTGCAAGTCGGCAGCAGAAGCCCAGGCTCTCTCCCTCTAACCCTGGGATTGAGCGCCGCTGCCGTCGTCATATCCGGCTGGGGCGCCAGCGAGCTGTTTCGGGGCTTCAACCTGAGTCGCGACGAGATCATGGCGGCCTTCGACGCGCAGATACTCGCTTCGGGCAGGCTGATAGGCAGGATTCCTGAGCAGTGGCAGGGCTATCAGGCGGCCCTGAGCCCTGTCTTCATGCTGCCTATCGCCGAGCCGTTCTGGATTTCGAGCTATCTTCCGGGGAACGCTGCGCTGCGTGCCGTAACATCCCTGGTCCTCGACCCCGCCTGGACCAGCCCGCTGCTTCTCGGGATGGCCGTTCTCTGCCTTGCGTCCGTTGCTCGCCGCCTCTGGCCGGGACAGCGGGGACCTCAGTTCATTGCACTCGTCCTTCTCGTCACCTCGCCGCAGGTACTCACAACGGCGATGACCAGCTATGCGATGACGGCGCACCTCGCGTTCAATCTCCTTTGGCTCGCGCTGTTTCTACGCAACGACCTGCGCGGGCATCTCGGCGCCATGGTGGCCGGCTGGGTAGCCACCGGCCTGCACCAGACCGTCTTCCATCCACTGTTCGTCGCGCCGTTCGTCATCGGCCTGTGGTGGCGAGGACGACGGGAGCTCGCCATCCGGTACCTCCTTGCCTACTTCCTGATCTTCGGCTTCTGGACCTTGTACTGGAAGTTGCTCCTCGCATCTCAGAGGTTGAGCAGCCCAGGCTCAGCGGACCTCGGCCTCACCTTCTTCCTCGTGCGGGTGTGGTGGATGCTGAGCGACTTTAGCATCTCGGGGCTGCACCTGATGCTGATGAACATTCTTCGGGCATTGAGCTGGCAAAACATCGCGCTTCTCGTTCTGCTCCCCCTCTCCTGGAGAGCAATCCAGCGGGGCGAGGGGATCGCTCGGGAGCTTGCCGCAGGTGTTGTGCTGACGTGCTTCGCGATGTTGGTCCTGCTCGCATACCAAGGACATGGCTGGGGATACCGCTACATCCATGGACTTCTCGGAAACCTGTCCCTTCTCGCCGGATACGGCTGGGTGTGCACGACTCGTGGAGTTCCCCAGGAGGATAATCGGGCGTGGACGGGGCTCGGAGCGGCGACTCTGGCGACGCTGCTGATTCTGCTGCCGTGGCGCCTACACCAGGCTGTCAGCTTCATGAGCCCCTATCGGGCGGCGATCGAGGAAATCGTGAGCAAGAGGGCCGATGTCGTCCTGGTAGACTGGCGCGGCATGCAGTTTGGGGGTGATCTCGTCCGCAACGATCCGCTGCTCCGAAGCGTCCCCAAGATCCTCGATTATACGCAGATCTCGCGGGACCAGATCCGCAATCTCTGCGCCACCTACACCGTCGAAAGCTTCGACTGGACGGATGGGGTTCGGCTCGGGATCCCGAAGCAGAGCGCTTTTCAGCCGAGTCTCACCGCCTCACCCCTACCTGTACGTGACGCGTTACGCATGATCGGATGCGCGCCGGCGCGAGCCAGTTCAGCAGAGATTACGAGTCACTAAGTGCGGCGAGATTCGATCAGTTCGGAAAGAACTGCGTTATAGCGTTCGGCGGCTGCGGGCCATGAATACCTGGCCCGAGCAAATGCGGCGCGCTCGGAGACGCGGCCGGCTGGCGAGTCGTACTGAAGTGCGCCCCGGATTGCTTCGGAGAGGCGAGCGACGGTCCCCGGCACGTCGTCTGGATCGATGGCTACCCCATTCAGGTACGGAGCGGCGAAGGGATCAGCCTCGGCCGAATCGCGACCGCAAACCACCGGCAGGCCTGAGGCCAGGGCTTCTTGGATCACAAGGGGGAAGCCCTCGCCTACGCTGGGAAGCAGCAGAAGATCCCCGGCGCGATAAAGCTGTGCCAGAGCCGACGCAGGAAGCGGACCCGCCACGATCACATTCGACAGGGCCCAGCGACGGGGCTCCTCCTGTCCCGAGCCCGCGAGAACGAAGGTGAGGCTGCGATGCTCGCGGGCGAGTTGCTTGACGAACTTGAGCCCCTTTTTCTCGACAAATCGGCCCACGAAGAGCAGAATGGGACCCGTCGCGGGCAAGCTGAACCGCGCCCTGCACGCCTCCTTCTCGGACATGCTTTCGGGAGGCCTGAAGCCATCGCCGTCGACCCCGTTGAAAACGATGGCCGGGGGCCTTCGGTAGGCGATGGTTCCGAAATGCGACCGCGTCGTCTCGCTGATGAAGAGGACCTGCTCAGCCCAGCTGAGAAGCGCCCGGCAAACGAACCAGTTTCCGGCTCTCATTGCGAAGCGGAGCAGAGTGCTCCGGTAGGGCACTGCACCCACGTGTTGGACGAGGAGGATGGGCTTCCGATGCCACCTGGCGGAGATAAATGCCGTGACGCTCGTCGGATATAGAGCGTCGTGAATCATGACTGCATCGCTCTCCCTTGCTAGGCGAGCGATCGTTCGGAGGCCGGTCAAGTGCGGCACGGGCATGGGGATCCCAAGGAAGCGCTCAAGAACGGACGTCGCCGGGAGGGACACGAGCCGAACGGAGCCCGCTATCGCCGGCGCAGGCCCCGTGGCGCACCAGGTCAGGCCGTATCCCATGGGGGCCAGATGCCGCGCGAGCTGCCCCGCGACGACTTCGATCCCGCCCCCCCGCGCCTCGAAAAAATGCGTCACCATCACCAGCCGACGGGGCTGGTGATCTTCCGCGCTCACAGAAGGTCGGGTCAGGTCGCGAAATTCCACGACATCATGATCTCGAGACGGTTCGGAAACACCGCGGCCAGGGGAAGGCGCCGATACGCCCGAACAGGGTGGTACGCGATTACGCAGCCCGTGCGCCGCGCCAACTCGGCCCAGTCCTGGTGACGAAGATACTGGGCGTCGATCATCCCGCCAAACAGCGCGTTCCCGAGCATGTCGAGCGTCCAGAGCCGGCGATCGTCAAGGGGACCTTCAGACAGATGGTCTTTGATGTGCAGCGGCCCGCCTCCAGTCACGCGCAGACATTCGGAGACAAGCTCGACTCGGTGCGGGGGCGGGACATGGTGGAGAACGTTCAGCAGGATCGCGCAGTCGAAGCTGCCACTGTCGAAAGGCAGCGAGGTTCCGTTGAACAGGCTGGTTTGGACCGACAGGTTCGGCAGGAACCGGTCCTGCACGTCGACGGCCGTGACAACGGCCCCGGGAAAGAGGTCCTGGATCACTTGAGCCATTAGGCCGGTCCCGCCACCGACATCCAGAACGGCGCCGGGCCCGTGCAAAGCGTCGGCGAGCCCCGCCAGCATCTCCGCCTGGTAGATCGGACGCCGCCAGGAATAGAGCGGCTCATGGGCGGACATCGCGCGCTGGACCGCGCTCAAGGACGGCGCTTCGAACCCCATCGCCTAGCCTGCCGCTCCGGATTGCTTCGCCCGGAGCCTCCTGCCGAGCCTGAACGCCAGGAGCGGCGAGATGAGATTCCATGCTGCCAGCAGCACCGTAATCAGGGCCATGGCCAACGTTGGGCCGAGGCCGGCAAGTTCGCAAGAAATCGCGAGCAGGACCCAGGACAACGGCAGATTGAGCCCCATCGCGGCCGCATAGGGAATGAACGACCGGACAGATGGCTTCTCGCCGAACGTGAACCGCGCGTGGAGCAGGTAGCCGACAGCCAGAACCAACGGGAACGCCAGGATGGCTCCGACGAGATAGTGCAGCCCGATCCGCTCCGACAACCAGATCAAGGCCACGTTCAAGCAAGCACAGACAACTCCGACCGACACGAGTTCGCGTCCGCCTGGGCGAAGGGCGTTCCGGGTCATGAGGGGTCTCGGGTGCAGAGCACAGCGTATACGCAGGCGTTGTCCCGAGTGACCCAGGCTGGCGTGATCGCGTCCTCTAAGACGCCGCGTGCGTTCATCGCCAGCGATAAGAGCTGGGCGAGGGTGGTTCCCACCCAGGGCACCTGGCGCAACGCGAAGCACGCACAGGTCAATCGTATCATGGTGGTCCAAGCGAGAGGGCCGACGATCGGCACGCATTCGCGGACCCCGAACCCGTGTCGGGCCAACTCGGCGACGAGGCCCTCGCGCGTCCAACGGCGATGATCCTCGGGGTGGGGATGGTACAGCCAGGATCCGTGGGTCGAGAGGAGCAGGTGACCGCCCTCCCGAAGCAGCCGGTGCGCTTCGGACAGGTAGGTCTCAAGGTCCCTCACATGTTCGAGAACCTGGAACGAGAGCACGAGATCGTAGCTCGCGCTCTCCGTGCGAACATGGCCATCGGGATCGATGAGGATGTCGGCCCCGTGGAAATCCGCACCGGCGTATGTCAAGCCGAGTTCCGTGAAGATCGGCTCGTAAGGTCGGGTGCCACACCCGATGTCGAGCGCCCTCATGCCTGGCCGGGCGATCAGGGCCGCGAGGCGCCGCACAGCTTCACCAAGGCCGCGCAGGACCAGCCAATCCGTATCGGTTGGGCGTGGCGAACGGCGTCGCTGCGCACCGTTGCGGGCGGCCGAGGTATTCCCCGGCGAGGCACCCCTTTGGATGTCAGAGAGCGCGAGCATGCGGTGCTCTGACATCCCGAGATGCCGCCGCTCCGTGATGGCCCCGTGAAGCGGTCCGGGGCAGAAGCTCCGCCCTGTTCCCGTTCAGGATCGCTAGTAGAAAGCCGCCGAGGACGTTTTGGGCGCCGATGACGAGCAGCGCGGTCCCGGCTACCGCGGGCAGCACGGTGCCGATCGCGTGGAACTCGACGGAAGACCAGTAGGCTGCGACGCCGAAGAGGCAGGCGAACCCCGCGAGCATCGTGCCAATCCCGGCCAGAAGCATGGTCTCGAGCGTAACCCAGCGCGCGAAGAGGTCCGTCCACTCGCTGGGGTGCCGATACCCCTCGCGGACACCATAGATGCTGGTCGCCGCAGCCAGGACGGTCCCTATATGGGCCAGGCCGAGCATCGCCCCGGCAAGAACGATCCAGTAATTCCCGATCGGGCTCCGGGGGCCGACGCCACTCACCGTGTTGAAGGCCGCGACGAGCAGGATGAGCAGCCCAGCTCCGCCAAGACACGCGGCTGGCCCGGCGAACAACCATGCAGGCGAGAGCATCATCAGATATCGGAGATGGCGCCACCCGTCGCGCCAGGGCCTGAGATGAGGCGGACGACCGCGCAGGTCCGGGGAAAGGGTGACTGGCACCTCCTCGATGCGCATGCCGAGAAGCGCTGCCTTGATCACCATCTCGCTGGCGAATTCCATCCCGTCGCTGTTCATGCCGAGCCGCGCAAAGACGGACTTCCTGATGGCCCGGATGCCGGAATGCGCATCGGACACGCCGGCGTTGAACAGCAGGTTCAGCACGCCCGTGAGGATCGGGTTGCCGATATAACGATTTTTCCAGGGCATCGCGCCCGGCCGGATCTCGCCTTTGAACCGAGAGCCCATGCAGAGATCGACCCCTCGCGCCAGGGCCTCGACCATGGGCTGCGCCTGACGGAAATCGTAGGAGCCGTCCGCATCTCCCATAACGACGTACTGCCCGAGGGCGGCCTCGATGCCGGCGGTAAGCGCCGCGCCGTAACCTCGGACAGCAACCGAGATGACCCTGCAACCGAGCGCTTCGGCGATCGCTTGGCTTCCGTCGGTGCTCCCATTGTCGGCGATGACGATCTCAGATGCCAGACCGAATTCGGCGAGAATCGACTCGGCAGCCTCGTGTGCATTCGCGATGCAGGTCGGCAGCGCCCCTGCCTCGTTAAGGCAGGGCATCACGAATGACACCTTCACGCCCGCATATTCGTGTTCTGCCGCGGTCTGCGCCATGATCCCAACGCCTCCTCCGGGCCGAAGACGGGCAACGTATCAACTAATCCGTTAACGCGCTCTCGACGAGAGCATGGGAGAACGGCGGAGCCGCCGATGTCTGCAGGCTCAAGAACCTAGTCGCGAACGCGCCGCTGCTGGTTTCAATCCGCCGTTACGCCGAACTCGACAGCCGCCGCGACACGCTTGGCCCTTTCCGGGCAATGATCAGCGCAAGGACCCCGGAAGGGAGCGGACCTTCGCGCATACCGGGAAGAACGGCCGAACTGAGCCGGCGGATCCTCAATACCGGCAGAGCGGGTTCGCGCCGATCGACAGACGCCTGGGCCGAGGTCAGTCAGCCCCTCACGAATCCATCTTCAGGGCGGCGATGAAGGCCTCTTGCGGGATCTCGACCCGGCCGAACTGGCGCATGCGCTTCTTGCCCTCCTTCTGCTTGTCGAGGAGCTTGCGCTTGCGTGTGGCGTCGCCGCCGTAGCACTTGGCCGTCACGTCCTTCGACAGGGCCTTGATGGTCTCGCGGGCGATGATCTTGCCGCCGATGGCGGCCTGGACCGGGATCTGAAAGAGGTGGCGCGGGATCAGGTCCTTCAGCTTCTCGCACATGGCGCGGCCGCGGCTCTCGGCGCGGTCGCGGTGGACCAGCATCGAGAGCGCGTCGACCGGCTCGGCATTGACCAGGATCGACATCTTCACGAGGTCGCCCTCGCGGTAATCGGTGATGTTGTAGTCGAAGGAGGCGTAGCCCTTCGAGATCGATTTCAGCCGGTCGTAGAAGTCGAACACGACCTCGTTCAGCGGCAGGTCGTAGACCACCATGGCGCGCTTGCCGACATAGTTGAGGTCGATCTGCACGCCGCGCCGGTCCTGGCACAGCTTCAGGATGCCGCCGAGATACTCGTCGGGCGTCAGGATCGTGGCGCGGATCCAGGGCTCCTCGATGGAGAGGACCTGCATCACGTCCGGCATGTCGGCCGGGTTGTGCAGCTCCTTGAGGGAGCCGTCCCTCATCTTGAGGTGGTACACGACCGATGGCGCGGTCGAGATCAGGTCGAGGTCGAACTCGCGCTCCAGCCGCTCCTGGATGATTTCGAGGTGCAGGAGGCCGAGGAAGCCGCAGCGGAAGCCGAAGCCGAGTGCGGCGGACGTCTCCATTTCGTAGGAGAAGCTCGCGTCGTTGAGGCGGAGCTTGCCCATCGCGGCGCGCAGGTCTTCGAACTTCGCGGCATCGACCGGGAAGAGGCCGCAGAAGACGACCGGCTGCACCGGCTTGAAGCCCGGCAACGGCTCCTTCGTGCCCTTCTTGTCCTCGGTGATCGTGTCGCCGACGGCGGTATCCGCCACCTCCTTGATGGAGGCGGTCAGGAAGCCGACCTCGCCCGGGCCGAGCTCCGCCACGTCCTGCATCTTGGGGCGGAATACACCGACCTTGTCCACACCGTAGACGGCGCCGGTGCGCATCATCTTGATGGTCATGCCCTTCTTGAGCCTGCCATCGACGATGCGGACCAGAACAACGACGCCGAGATAGGCATCGTACCAGCTGTCGACGAGCAAGGCCTTCAGGGGCGCGGTCTCGTCACCCTTCGGCGGCGGCAGGCGGGTGACGATCGCCTCGAGCACGAGGTCGATGCCGAGGCCGGTCTTGGCCGAGATCGGCACCGCGTCTGACGCGTCGAGGCCGATCACCTCCTCGATCTGCTCTTTGACGCGGTCGGGCTCGGCAGCCGGCAGGTCGATCTTGTTCAGGACCGGCACGATCTCGTGGTTGGCGTCGAGCGCCTGATACACGTTGGCGAGCGTCTGGGCCTCGACCCCCTGGGAGGCATCGACGACAAGAAGCGAGCCCTCGCAGGCGGCGAGGGAGCGTGAGACCTCGTAGGCGAAATCGACGTGGCCGGGCGTGTCCATCAGGTTGAGGACGTAGTCCTTGCCGTCCTGCGCCTTGTATTCGAGCCGGACGGTCTGCGCCTTGATGGTGATCCCGCGCTCCTTCTCGATATCCATCGAGTCGAGCATCTGCTCGGACATGTCGCGCAGCGCGACCGTGCCCGTCTGCTGGATCAGGCGGTCCGCGAGCGTCGACTTACCGTGGTCGATATGCGCCACGATCGAGAAGTTGCGGATGTTGTCGATGGCGTGAGTGGTCATGTGACTCGGGCGGCGCTGGCCAGGATCGCGCGCCGGCTCGGACCGGGGCTCACTGGTTCGCGGAAATCGGATGGCACGGGAGATAGCAGCCAGGGGCCATTCCGCCAAGGGAAGGGCCGGAGCGGCGGGTCCCTGCTCATGTTACAGAAGTGACATGGAACGGTTCTAAGCCGCCCGGCAGAGGAGAGGGGCAGGACCATGAGCGACACCATCGAGCGAATGCGCGCGGCGGATCTCGAAGATTCCGGCGAGATCGGCATCAACCCGACCGCAAACCCGACGATGGGCGACATCATCGCGGCGCGCTTCAGCCGGCGGGACCTCCTTCGCGGCGCCATGGCCGTGACCGCGATCTCGGCAACGGTCGGCACGAAGGCACTCGCCGCGAACGAGCAGCCGGCCAGGAAGGCCGCTGGATCCTCCTTCGACTTCAAGGAGATCGAAGCGGGCGTCGACCAGACCCACCATGTCGCGGACGGCTACGACGCGCAGATCCTGCTGCGCTGGGGCGACCCGATCTTTCCGCACGCGCCCGAATTCGACCCGCTGAACCAGAGCGCCGCGAGGCAGGCCCGACAGTTCGGCTACAACTCGGATTTCGTCGGCTACATCCCGGTCGACGGCTCGAGCGAGCACGGCCTGCTGGTCGTGAACCACGAATACACGAACGAGGAGCTGATGTTCCCGGACGTGGGCGTCCAGGACGCGAAGGATGCCGGCTTCGCCAAGATGACGAAGGAGCTCGTCGATATCGAGATGGCCGCGCATGGCGGCGCGGTGATCGAGATCCGGCGCGATGGCGGCCGCTGGGCGGTGGTGAAGGATTCGAAGTACAACCGCCGCATCACGGCCGAGACCGCGATGGAGATCACGGGCCCGGCCGCGGGCCACGAGCGGATGAAGACGGCGGCGGATGCGAGCGGACGGCGCGTGAACGGCATGGTCAACAACTGCGCCGGCGGCGTGACGCCCTGGGGCACTTGGCTGACCTGCGAGGAGAACTTCAACGGCTATTTCTGGTCGAAGCTGCCCGAGGGCCATGCCGAGACCGTCAACTACAAGCGCTACGGCATCGGCACCCCGGCCTATGCCTGGGGCAAGTTCCACGAGCGCTTCGACCTCACCAAGGAACCGAACGAGGCGAACCGCTTCGGCTGGGTCGTCGAGATCGATCCCTTCGACCCGACCTTCGTGCCGAAGAAGCGCACCGCGCTCGGGCGTACCAAGCACGAGGGCGCAGCCGGCATCGTCAACGCGGACGGCCGGTACGTGGTCTATCTCGGGGACGACGAGCGCTTCGACTACGTTTACAAGTTCGTGACCGAAGGCCGGGTCGACCGGCAGAACCGCGCGGCCAATCTGGGCCTCCTCGATTCCGGCACGCTGTATGTCGCGAAGTACAACCCGGACGGCACCGGCACTTGGCTGCCGCTCGTGCACGGGCAGGGCGCCCTGACGGAACAGAATGGCTTCCGCTCGCAGGCGGACGTGCTCATCGAGACGCGCCGGGCAGGCGACGTGCTCGGCGCGACCAAGATGGATCGGCCCGAGGATATCGAGGCGAACCCGGTCACGAACCGCGTCTATGTCATGCTGACCAACAACACGCGGCGTACGGAGCAGCAGGTCAATGCGGCCAATCCGAGGGCGAAGAATGCCTTCGGGCACATCGTCGAGATGGTGCCGGACGCCGGCAACCATGCGGCCACGACCTTCCGCTGGGAGGTGCTGGTGCGCTGCGGCGACCCGTCGATCAAGGAGGTGGGCGCGACTTTCTCGTCGGAGACGACGAAGAACGGCTGGTTCGGCATGCCGGACAATTGCGCGATCGACTCCAAGGGCCGGTTGTGGATTGCCACCGACGGCAACAGCCAGAAGGCGACCGGCCGCGCCGACGGGCTCTGGGCCTTGGAAACGAAAGGCGAGATGCGCGGCACCTCGAAGCACTTCTTCCGCGTACCGGCAGGCGCGGAGATGTGCGGGCCCTTCTTCACGCCGAATGACGAGACGCTCTTCCTCGCCGTGCAGCACCCCGGCGAGGCCGAGGAAGGGCAGCCCGCGAGCTACGAGAACCCGAACACCCGCTGGCCAGACTTCAAGCCTGACGTGCCGCCGCGCCCGGCCGTGGTGGTGATCACCAAGCAGGGCGGCGGGAAGATCGCCTAAAGGGACGCGCAGACCTCAACCCTCGCAGTCATTGCAAGCAGCGAAGCAATCAGGGTTACCAGCATCGGTCGCCGAATTTGGATTGCTTCGTCGCTCCGCTCCTCGCAATGACGGTCCGGGAGCGGAGCGGCATTCCATGGCAAAGGCCGAGGCGAAACCCAGACCGGCGTTCAACGGTTTCGGCCCGCAGGCTCTCGGGTTCCTGAAGGCGCTCGCGTTCCATCAGGACAAGACGTGGTTCGACGAGAACCGCGCCATCTATGACAACGAGATCAACGCGCCGCTCGTCGCGCTGATCGAGGCGCTCTCGGGCGAGTTCGAGCACGCCGGCCTGCCGCTCAGGGGTGATGGCCGCTCGGTCTTCCGCCTGCACCGCGATATCCGCTTCTCAAAGGACAAGCGGCCCTACAAGACGAATTCCGGCGCGGTGCTGAGCCGGGACGGGACCAAGCGCGCGCAAGGCTTCCTCTACATCCACCTCGATCCCGAGGGCTGTTTCACGGCGGCTGGCTTCTGGCACCCGGAGCCGGACGAGAGTCTGGCACTGCGCCGCGGCATCGTCGGGAAGCCGGAGGCGTTCCGCGATGCGCTCGGCAGACTGGAGAAGGCGGGGCTGGTGCTCGGCGATGGCGACCCGCTTGCCCGGACGCCGAAGGGGTTCGAGCACGTCACGGCACCGGACCTCGCAGCCGCGGTCAGGATGCGCAACATCATCGTCCGCCGGCCAATGGACGCGGAGGCGATCCGCTCTCCGGGTCTCGTTCGCGATCTCGTCACCTTCGCGCGCGATGCCGAGCCGCTCCTGCGCTTCGGCTGGACCGCGCTGGACGCCCACCGGCCTGCCTAGGGTTGGCGCTCCCTCGGCCCCACGCTTAACCTGCCTGGCGGAGGCGATTCATGAAAGCGCTGTTCATCGGCCAAGCCTATATCGACGTCACCTTCATCACGGACCACATCCCGACAGGCGACGACAAGACCGTCGCTGACGATTATGCGATCTCGTTCGGTGGGAACGCTGTTACGGCGGCCTTCTGCTGCGCCAAGCTCGGCATCGCGCCGGATCTCCTCGCCTCGGTGGCGGATGACTGGCTCGGCCGCATGTTCATCGACATGGCGGCGAGATACGGGATTTCCGTCCACCACCGGAAGGTGAAGGAATCGTCCCTGTCCTTCATCATGCCGCAGGGCGGCAAGCGGGCGATCGTCCGGTGCCGCGACGACGAGTACCTCCATCCCGTCCCGCCGCTGAACCTCGACGGTGCTCGCGGCCTGCATCTCGACGGCCACCAGCCGGACGCCGCAATCCATTACGCCAAGATCTTCCGCGAGGGCGGCGTCCTCACCTCGCTCGACGGCGGCGGCCTGCGGGAGAACACGCACGACCTGCTCGGCTTCATCGACGTCGCGGTCGTGGCCGAGCGTCTCTGCGAGCAGATGAACCTCGATGCGGCGGGCATGCTCGACTACCTGCAGAGCCGCGGCTGCAAGATCGGCGGGATCACGCAGGGTGCAGACGGCATGGTCTGGTACGACGAAACCGGCGAGCGCCGGCATCTACCGTCGCTGGCGGTCCCACCGCATCGGGTCGTTGACACCAATGGCGCGGGCGACATCTTCCATGGTGCCTACATGTATTCCGCCATGGCGCGCCACGACCTGCCCTGGATCGACCATTTCACCTTCGCGCGCGCCGCCTCGGCGCACGCCATCCAGCATCTCGGGAACGAAGCCAGCATCCCGAGCCTGCGCGATATCGACGTCGCGACGGAGACCTGGCCGGAGCGGCGGCCCCGAGCGCAGGCGGCGGAGTGACGATGAGCGCCCTTAGGCCTTTTTCGCTCCATGTTCCGGATGAGGCGCTCGCTGATCTGCGCGAGCGGCTTGGGCGCACCCGCTTCGCCGACCAGTCGCCTGGGGCACCCTGGGCCTACGGGACCGATCGCGGCTGGCTGCAGGATCTGGTCGCCTATTGGCGGGACGGGTTCGACTGGCGCGCGGCCGAGGCTCGGCTCAACGCTCTGCCGAACTACATGGCGGCGATCGGCGGCATCGACCTCCACTTCCTGCACGTGCCCGGCAAGGGCCCGTCGCCCGCCCCGCTGCTGCTCTCGCACGGCTGGCCCGGCTCCGTCTTCGAGTTCCTCGACATCATCCCGCGGCTGACCGATCCGGCCGCCTTCGGCGGCGACCCGGCAGACGCGTTCACGGTGGTCGCGCCTTCGCTGCCCGGCTACGGCCTGTCCTTCGCGCCCGACCAGAAGCGATTTGGCGTGAACGAGATCGCGGACAGCTTCGCCGAACTCATGACGGTGCTCGGCTATGACCGCTTCTTCGCCCAGGGCGGCGATTGGGGCGCATCGATCACGACGCGCCTCGCCTATGCGTATCGTGACCGGGTGATCGGCATCCACCTGAACATGCTGCCGGTCGGCCGCGACCGGAGCGCGCTCGGCGAACGCACGCCGGAGGAGCTTCGGTACGCGCAGGAGCTCGAGGCCTGGCTGAAGGACGAGACCGGGTACCAGCAGATCCAGGGCACGAAGCCCGACACGCTCGCCTTCGCCCTTGCGGACTCGCCGGCGGGGCTCGCGGCGTGGATCGGCGAGAAATTCCACCGCTGGTCAGACCACGACGGCGACGTGTGGTCGGCCATCCCGCGCGATCACGGCCTCGCCGATATCGCCCTCTACTGGTTCACGGGCGCCATCGGCTCGTCCTTCTGGCCCTACTATGCCCGAATCCACGGGGAGCGGCCGTTTCCGGCGGACGGGACGATCGACGTACCGACGGGCTACGCGGCCTTCCCGCGCGAGATCCTGCGGCCGCCGCGCTCGCTCGCCGAAAAGACCTTTGGGAACATTCAGCGCTGGACGGTGATGGAGAAAGGCGGCCACTTTGCCGCCCTCGAACAGCCTGAGGCGCTCGCCCGTGACATCGTCGGCTTCGCACGCCCTCTCCGGGCCTGACCCGCTCAAGCGCCTGCGCGCCTACCTCCGCGAGCTCTACGAGGGCGGCACGGAGCGTGCCCACCGCTTTCGCTACGGTCTCCTCGCCTTCGACGTCGTGACCGTGATCTTCATCGTCGGCACCTCGTTCGCGCCGGACTGGCCCGGCGTGAAGGTGCTCGACATCGTGATCGGCCTTGCCGTGCTGGCGGACTTCTCGGCCCGACTCTACAGCAGTCGCAGCCCCTGGCGTGAGCTCGGGCACCCGACGACTTGGGCGGATGCTATCGCCCTCGTGTCGTTTCTGATCGCACCGCTTTTCGGGGAAGGTGCCGGCTTCCTCCGCGTCCTGCGGACGCTCCGGCTTCTTCGGAATTACCAGATCCTGTCTCGGTTGCGGGCTGACAGCCCGGTGTTTCGCCGCAACGAAGAGGTCATCCTCGCGGTCACGAACCTCTTCGTCTTTATCTTTATCATGACCGGAATCGTCTATGCGACGCAGTACCGAACGAATCCAGGCATCCGGAACTTCGTCGACGCGCTCTACTTCACGGTGACCTCGCTCACGACAACCGGCTACGGCGACATCGTTCTGAAGGACACAGCTGGCCGGCTGATCTCCGTCCTCATCATGATCTTCGGCGTGACCTTGTTCCTGCGCCTGGCGCAGGTGCTGTTCCGCCCTCACAAGGTCCGGTTTCCCTGCCCAACCTGCGGGCTGCAGCGGCACGACCCCGACGCCGTGCACTGCAAGGCCTGCGGCGAGACGTTGAACATTCCGGACGAAGGCGACTGACCTTCAGCCGTCCTGCCGAAAGCGCCGGAGGCAGCCGCGGGCAATCCGCCCGACCTCACCGCGCTGCTCGGGCGAGAGCCGCTCGCGCAGGAAGTCCTCCCAGATGCCGACGCCCTTCAACTCCTCGACCGTGCAGGAGCAGGTTGCTCGGGCGACGCTCTCGGCAATCCCGACGGACCCATAGCTCGCGGGGCAACTCCGCTCGACGCGCGCGGCGACGGCCCCGAGGTTCGGCCCGGTGACCATGGCGACGGCATAGAGCGCGCCGAACAAGATCGGCTGATGCAGGAGGTAGATGATGAGGCTGTGCCGGCCGGCCCAGGCGAGCCACCGCCCTGGCCGGGAAGGGATCGGCGCGGCCGCCCTGACCAGCCGGCCTCGGAACGCTGTCCCGAGCGCGAGCCCGGCAAAGACGAAGCCTGCCCACGGGAAGACCGGCACCCAGTCATTGGTGATCGGAGGACGGCTCGCGAGCCCCAGGAACGCGAGTTGCGGGAGCTCGAAGATCCCGCCGCCGAGGAGGAGCGGCGCGGCCCAAATCGGTACCGCGATGGAGGCCGACACCCATGCCGGCGCCTGCGTGAAGGGCACGGCGAGGAGGCTCGACAGGGCGATCGCGTGCAGGATGCCAAAGAAGATGTAGCTCTGCGGGAAGGCCAGATAGGTCGCGGCCGTGATCAGCAGCGACGCCCCGGCAACGGTGGCCAGGCGCCGCAGAAAGGCGCGCCACCTGATCCGCTCAGGATGGGCGAGAGCGAGGCCAATCCCAACGAGGAGCAGGAAGCTCGCCGCGATCACCCGCGAGAAGAAGCGCCAGCCCGGCTCGGCCGTGACCTCCGTCGCGATGAAGCGCAGCTCCGACAGGTCCCAGCCGAAGTGGTAGACGACCATCGCGGCGACCGCGATCCCACGCGCGATGTCGATGGCCGCGACGCGTGAGGGGATCGGAGCGGGCCTGCCCTCGAGGGCCGCGTTGCTGAGACTAACCAAGGCCGCCGATCGATGTTGGGCGAGCTGACATCCTCGCCTGCAGGGGAAGGCGCGCCTATATCGCCTCCGATGCAGAACGACCACGAGACCATGGCCGAGCTCGCGGACGAGCTCCGCGCTCTGATCGCCCGGGCCCGTAGCGTCGTCGCGTTTACGGGCGCGGGGATCTCGACCGAGAGCGGCGTGCCGGACTTCCGCTCGCCCGGTTCGCCCTGGCTCAAGAACAAGCCGATCGATTTTGGCGAGTGGCTCGCCTCCGAGGAGGCCCGCTGCGAGGCGTGGCGGCGCAAGTTCACGATGGACGACATCTACCGCGGCGCGAAGCCGAGCGCGGGACACCGGGCCCTTGCGGCCCTGGTCGCGGAGGGGAGGTCGCCCGGGATCATCACCCAGAACATCGACGGGCTGCATCAGGCCGCCGGCATTCCGGACGAACAGGTCGTCGAGCTGCACGGCAACGGCACCTACGCGACCTGCCTGTCCTGCGGGGAACGTCACGAGCTCGTGGATGTCCGGCGCGAGTTCGAGGCGTCGGGCCGGGCCCCGACCTGCACAGAATGCGGCGGCTTGGTGAAATCGGCGACCATCTCCTTCGGGCAGGCTATGCCGGAGACTGCGATGCGGAGAGCGCGGGAGTTGACGCTCGGCTGCGACCTGTTCCTGGCGATCGGCTCCTCGCTCGTCGTCTATCCGGCAGCCGGCTTCCCGGTCATGGCGAAGCGGAACGGGGCCAGTCTCGTGATCATCAACCGCGAGCCGACCGACCTTGACTCCCTCGCCGATCTCGTCATCGCCGGCGAGATCGGAACGGTGCTCGGGCCGCTTGCCGCGACGCATTGACTCGGGCGTAAGTCCCGGTGGATGGCGCGCAACCCGCCTTTGCGCGACTCGCCTTGGTGTTATGTTGACCAAGCGAATCAGCGGCGTGATTCGGGCGGTGCGCAATGTCGGATGAGTACGGTTTGCCCCCTTCGCGGGCAGGCGGGATGGATGGATTCGAAGGCCGGAATGCGCGGCCCGAACCTGATGCCGCCCCCGATGTCGACGTCATCCAGGTCTCCGGACGCATCAAGTGGTTCGACGTCGCTAAGGGGTTCGGTTTCATCGTTCCCGACGACGGGCTGCCTGACGTCCTCCTCCATGTGACCTGCCTCCGGAAGGACGGCTACCAGGCGGCCCATGAAGGCGCCCGGATCGTGGTCGAGGCCGCGAAGCGGACGCGCGGGCTCCAGGCGTTGAAAGTCGTGTCGCTGGACGATTCGACCGCGATCCATCCATCCGAACTGCCCATGCCGCGGACCCACGAGGTCGTGGTGCCGACGAGCGGGCTTGAGGCCGCAACCGTCAAGTGGTTCAACCGGTTGCGTGGCTTCGGCTTCCTGACGCGGGGCGATGGCACCCCGGACATCTTCGTGCACATGGAGACGCTGCGCCGCTATGGCATCGCGGAGTTGAAGCCGGGTGATCGGGTCTTCGTGCGATACGGCGACGGCTCGAAGGGCTGCATGGCCGCCGAGGTGCGGCTTGCGCAGAGTGCGCTGCCCGCTTCACACTGACGGGATGAAGAAAGTTGCTGTCGCGCGGTCCGCCTGGGCCGCGCTGTGTCTCGTCACGGTTCTGCTGCCCATTCTCGCCTGGGCGCAACCCCTCGAGCCGCTGACGATCGTCACGAAAGCGGGTCAGCAGCATGCGTTTCAGGTCGAGGTGGCCAGGAACGAGGCGGACCGCGCCCAAGGCCTGATGTACCGCCGCAGCATGGCGCCCGACCGAGGCATGCTGTTCGACTTCGCGCGGGTCGAGCCGGTCTCGATGTGGATGCAGAACACCTACATTTCACTCGACATGCTCTTCATTCGCCCGGACGGCACGATCGCCCGGATCGCTGAGAACACCGAGCCGCTCTCGACGCGGACGATTACGTCGGGCGAGCCCGTCGTCGGCGTCCTGGAACTGGTTGCGGGAAGTGCAAAGCGGCTGGGACTTCAGGCGGGCGACCGGGTGCAGCACCCGATGTTCAGGCGCCGCTGAACGAACTTGGGCCGGCGTCTTGGCGTTCAGCCCGGATGAAGATCATCCTCGCCTCGGGCCTGCTCTTGCTTGCCCTCGCCGGGTGCCAGGCGGATCCGTTCTGTCGCCAGCACAACGCGGCCACTTTCGGGCCAAGCCGCGACGCATGGCGGGCGATGTCGCCCTCTGAACGAGCAGAGGCGAAGCGGACCTTCAACGAAGCCGCTCGCCGCTGTGGCTGGGAGCCGTGAACGCCACGGCTCCGTTACGTCAGACGAAGTGGCGCTCGATCTGGCGTTCGAGATCATCCGTCAGACGACCCCCGCGCACTGTGATGAGACGGGCGATCTCGCGCTCCGCTTGGCGGGTGCGCGCCTGGGCGAATGCGGTGACGATCCGCGAGAACAGGGACGGGCCGCTGGAGCGCGCGGACGGGGCACGCGTTGACGCCGGGAGGATGAAGTCGTTGAGCTGTGTCGAAACCGCGGGCATGACAATCTCCACGTAAGCCGCGGGCGTTTCCTTCTATTGCGCTGCAACATAATGGATATTGCGCTGCGAACCATGGCTCCGGCTGCAGGAGAACCATGCATTCGACGCATGGGTAGATGATTTATTAACCAGAGCCATGCCTGCGCGGCATGCTTTTGGGGCAGCCCGGCTCATCGCCGCGGCAGAGCGGGAGCCGAGGGTCGTCAGATGTCACACCGCGATTGGCCATCCGGCCAGCACCCGGACACGCTCCTCGTCCATGCCGGGACGCTTCGCTCGGAGTTCAACGAGACTTCAGAGGCTCTCTTCCTGACCCAGGGCCATGTCTACGACAGCGCCGAGGAGTGCGAGCGGCGCTTCGCGGGCGACGAGCCGGGCTTCCTCTACGCTCGCTTTTCCAACCCGACGGTCGCGATGTTCGAGGCCCGGATGGCCGCCCTCGAGGGAGCCGAGGCGGCCCGCGCCACCGCGAGCGGGATGGCGGCCGTCACGGCGTCGCTTGTGGGTCAGCTCAAGGCCGGCGACCACGTCGTGGCTTCGAAGGCGCTGTTCGGCTCCTGCCTCTATGTGATCCAGGACCTGCTGCCGCGCTTCGGGGTTGCCTCCACGCTGGTCGATGGGACGGATCTCGACCAGTGGCGGGCGGCGGTGCGGCCCGAGACGCGTACCTTCTTCCTCGAAAGTCCTGCCAACCCCACGCTGGAGATCATCGACATCGCGGCGGTTGCCGAGGTCGCTCATGGGGCCGGCGCGACCCTCGTCGTAGACAACGTCTTTGCGACACCGCTCTGGCAGAAGCCGCTCGAGCTCGGCGCGGATTGCGTCGTGTATTCGACTACGAAGCATGTCGACGGCCAGGGTCGCTGTCTCGGGGGAGTCATCCTGGCTTCAGCCGAGTTCATCGGGACGCATATCCACAATCTCCTGCGTCAGACCGGGCCGGCAATGTCGCCCTTCAATGCCTGGGTGATGCTGAAGTCGCTCGAGACTCTCTCGCTGCGCGTCGAGCGCCAGACGCGCTCGGCCGCCGCGCTCGCCGACGCGCTCGCGGAGCATCGGAACGCGCTTCGCATCGCCTATCCGGGCCGGTCGGACCATCCGCAGGCGGAGATCGTGCGCCGCCAGATGAAGAGCGGATCGACCCTGATCGCCATCGACGTGGCCGGCGGGAAGGCGGGGGCGTTTCGCTTCATGAATGCGCTGAAGATCGCCCGCATCTCGAACAATCTCGGCGACGCCAAGACCCTCGTCACCCACCCGGCCACCTCGACGCATCAGCGGCTGAAGCCGGAGGCACGGCGCGCGATGGGGATCTCGGACGGGCTCGTGCGAATCTCGGTCGGGCTCGAGCATCCCGACGACCTCACGGAGGATTTCTGCGCCGCCCTTGACGCGGTCTAGACGGCCCCTGTCTCGCAGGGTTCTGGCATGTCCTCTGGCAGGCCTGATCTCCACCCAACGGAGCACCGGGGATTAACGATAGGGACAATGTGCCTGCCTTGATTCACGTTCGGACAAGGCTTGGACCTGCATGGTCGGTCATCGATCGATCTGGAGGCCCGGCTTTATGGGTGAGGCCCAGCAAAAGGCGCTGAACAAGGGCGAGTTCTACGAGCTCGCCTGTCTGCTCGCCATTGCGGCCTGCGTCTGGCTCATCGGGGAGACCCTCGGCATCTTCACGGCGATGCAGGTCGCCGTGCTCGCGAACGGGCTGTCGAGCATCGTCTTCCTCGGCTTTCTGATGAGCTTCGCGCTCGCCGGCGCGTCGGCGTTGAAGTCCGTCCGGCTCCGGCGCGAGATGCGAGCCCGGCAGGTGGCCGAGCAGAACGCGATGTCGATCGCGCGCCGCGACGCGCTGACAGCCCTCCCGAACCGCCGCATGCTGATCGAGACGATCGAGAACGCAACGGCCGCGAACCCGCTGCGGACGCCATCTGCGGTGCTGCTCATCGACCTCGACCGCTTCAAGCCGGTGAACGACGTCTACGGCCATGCCGCCGGTGACGCCGTCCTGTGCGAGGTGGCGGAACGGCTGGATGCCTTGGTGCCGCGTGATGCGATCGCAGCTCGGCTCGGCGGCGACGAATTCTCGGTTTTCCTGCCGCATCAACCCCACAGCAGCGATCTGATCCGGCTCGCCCAGCAGATCATCACCCGCCTGTCCGACCCGATCACGTGGGAGCACGCCCGGATCGATGTCGGCGCGACGATCGGCATCGCGCTCTATCCGGAAGACGGAGAGGACGCCGAGGCGCTCTTGCGCGCGGCGGACATCGCCATGTACCGCGGCAAACGGGAAGGCCGCAGCACCTTCCGGTTCTTCGAACAGAACATGGACGAGGAGCTGAAGGCGCGAGTTACGCTGGAGATCGCGCTTCGAAAGGCCGTGCAGGCCGGCGAGATCAGGCCGCATTACCAGCCGCTCGTTTCCCTGCCGGGCCAAAAGCTCCTCGGGTTCGAGGTGCTCGCGCGCTGGTATCACCCGTCGCGCGGCATCATCTCACCGGACGTGTTCATCCCGCTTGCGGAGGATACCGGCGTCATCACCGAGCTCTGCTACAACCTGCTCCGTCAGGCCTGTGCGGATGCGCGGTCCTGGCCGGCCGAGCTTAGCCTCTCGATCAACATCTCGCCGTATCAGTTCAAGGACAGGCTGCTCGCGGCCCGGGTCCTCTCCATCCTGCGCGAAACCGGATTCGACCCGAAACGGCTGGAAATCGAGATCACGGAATCGGCGCTCACCAACGACATCGAGGTCGCACGCGCCACGCTCGCCGTCCTACAAGCGGCCGGCGTCTCCATCGCGCTCGATGATTTCGGGACGGGCTATTCCAGCCTCTACCACCTGCGCGAGCTGAAATTCGACAAGATCAAGATCGACCGTTCCTTCGTGCAGTCCCTCGACAACGAGGAAAGCGCGAAAATCACGAGCGCCATCATCGGGCTCGGACACAGCCTCGGCATCATGACCACCGCCGAGGGCATCGAGAACCAGACGAACTCGGAATGGCTGGCCGACCGGGGGTGCACCTTCGGGCAGGGCTACCTGTTCGGCGCGCCCGTCCCGGCAACCGGGGCCATGAAGATCATCGAGGGCACGACGCCGCTCCGCAGCCGCCTCCACGCGGCCGCCTGAGGCGCCGCCTGCTCACGCAAAGCCGGATGTCGGATCAGGCAGCGGCTTCGCTCCGCCTTCGAGCGCGGTGACGCGGGTAGCAAGCGCCTCGTTCTCGGCCCGGAGCGCCGCGACCATGTCCCGCAGCACCTCCACCTCCTCGCGCGTCGCGACGTCCATGTCGCGCAGCATGCGCTCGATTTGAGACTTCACGGCAGTCTCGACCTCGCGCCGGACACCTTCGGCCGCTCCAGTCGCATCCGTCACGAGGCGGGCGAAATCATCCATCAGGCGGCTCGTTCCGGCCATCGTGCTGTCCTTCTCATACGCCGGAGGTCCGGCCTCTGCGCTAGATGAGGCGTGGCACGCCGTCCCGCAACCGAGCCCGCGTGTCGCGCGGGGTTGACGCCTCCGAGTAAGGCGCGAGACACCCCCTGCAGGAACGCTATCCGGCCGGGCTGACTTGAACGTCGCCGGGCCAGATTTCGCGCAAGATCGTCCGCTTGAGCACCATCTCGGCGCCGAACCGGTTCCCACTTCGGCGGATCATGCTCTAAGGGCGACTCGCACCGGACCTGCCATGCCGCTTCTCGCGATCCCCTTCCCGCATATTGATCCCGTGGCCCTTGCGATCGGGCCGTTCGCCATCCGCTGGTACGCGCTGTCCTATGTCGCCGGTATCGCGCTCGGCTGGTGGTATTCGCGCCGGCTCGCGGCGAATGCCGCGCTGTGGGGCGACGTGCGCCGGCCGAGCCAGACCGACATGGACGACCAGATCGTCTGGATTGCGCTCGGCATCGTGCTCGGCGGCCGTATCGGATACGTCCTGTTTTACAACCTCTCAAGCTACCTCGCGAACCCGGCTGAGATCTTCACGGTATGGCGCGGCGGCATGTCGTTCCACGGCGGCTTCCTCGGCACGATCCTCGCCATCGTGCTCTTCGCCCGGGCGCGCGGGCTGAACCCGCTGGCCATGCTCGACGTCGCAGCCGCTGTGACGCCGATCGGGCTGTTCACGGGTCGGCTCGCGAATTTCATCAATGGCGAGCTCTGGGGCCGACCTGCGCCCGACCTGCCCTGGGCCGTGGTCTTCCCGATGGGCGGTGATGTGCCGCGCCACCCGAGCCAGCTCTACGAGGCTTTCGGGGAAGGTCTCGTGCTTCTCGCCGTGATGGCCCTGGTGGTTCGCCGGTTCGGGTTCCGCCGCCCCGGTCTGGTAGGCGGGATCTTCGTTGTCGGCTACGCGGTCGCGCGGATCGTCTGCGAGTTCTTCCGGGAGCCGGACGCGCAGCTCGGCTTCCTGTTCGCCGGGACCACCATGGGGCAGCTCCTGTCCGTCCCCATGGCAGCCGCAGGTCTCGCCGTCATCGTGGCCGCAGCGCGCGGCTGGACGCGCCCGCGCGCGCCCGGGTTCGAGGCCCCGGCGTGACGCCGCTCGGGCGCGAGATCCGGGACCTCATCGCGGTCGAGGGGCCGATCACGGTCGAGCGCTACATGGCGCTGGCGCTCGGGCATCCCACACTCGGCTACTACATGACCCGGGATCCGCTCGGCGCCGCCGGCGATTTCACGACCTCGCCCGAGATCAGCCAGATGTTCGGCGAGCTTGTCGGTCTCTGGGCGGTCGAGACCTGGTCCCTGATGGGGTGCCCCTCGCAGCTCCGGCTGGTTGAGCTCGGCCCGGGACGTGGGACCCTTATGGCGGACACGCTACGCGCCAGCCGCGTCATGCCGGGGTTCACGAATGCGGTGGCGGTCCACCTCGTGGAGACGAGCCCGGTGCTGCGGGAGGCGCAGGCGCGCGCGCTAAAAAACTCCGGCGCAGCGATCTCGTGGCATTCGCGCCTGGACGAGATCCCGTCCGGCCCGGCCATCGTGATCGCGAACGAGTTCTTCGATGCCTTGCCCATCCGGCAATTCGTGCGCGGAGAACGGGGCTGGTACGAGCGCGTGATCGGTTTAGACGGCGACGGCCAGTTCCGCTTCGGCGTGGCACCCGACCCCCTTCCCCGCCTCAACGCTGCAGGCAATCCGGGGGATATCCTCGAGGTGAACGAGGCCGGCCTGACATTCGCGCATGATCTCGCGTCTCGGCTCGTCCGCCAGGGCGGCGCGGCGCTGATCATCGATTACGGGCATCTCAGGAGCGGGCCGGGCGACACGCTCCAGGCCGTTTGCCGCCACGCCTTTGCCGATCCGCTCGCCGAGCCCGGCGCGGCAGATCTGACCGCCCATGTGGACTTCGCCGCACTCGCGCGCGTTGCCGGAGACACCGGCGCTTCCCTGCATGGACCCGTGCTCCAGGGCGGATTCCTGCGTGCGCTCGGGATCGAGGCCAGGGCCGAGCGGCTGAAGCGAAGTGCGACGCCAGGGCAAGCCGAGGCAGTCGAGGCGGCCCTCCAACGGCTGACCGGCCCGGGCCCGGGCGGGATGGGCGAGCTGTTCAAGGTCATCGCCCTCTCTCATCCGGATCTCCCGGTCCTTCCCGGCCTTGTGCCGACCCGCGAATGCCTCGGGCATACCCCCGAGACGCTGGAGCCGACATGCTGATCGAAGCGCCCGAGCTGGCCACCCAGCCCAGGATCCGTCACGCCTTCTTCACCCGGCACGGTGGTGTCTCAGGCGGCATCTACGCCTCGCTGAATGGCGGCGTAGGTTCGGCGGACGACGCCGCCGCGGTCGCGGAGAACCGCGCCCGCATGGCCGCCGCCCTCGGCGTGCAAGTGGGCAATCTTCTCAGCCTGTACCAGATCCACTCTCCCGAGATCGTGACCGTCGAAGCCGCATGGCGTTCGGAGGAGCGTCCGAAGGCTGACGGGATGGTGACGCGCCTGCCGGGTTTCGCGCTCGCGGTGGCGAGCGCGGATTGCGGGCCCGTGCTCTTCGCCGACGCGGAGGCCGGCGTGATCGGCGCGTGCCATTCCGGCTGGAAGGGCGCCTTCACGGGCGTGCTCGAGGCCACGATAGCCCGGATGGAGGAGCTCGGCGCTGCGCGGAAGAACATCGTCGCCGTGCTCGGCCCCACGATCGGGCCGGACGCCTATGAGGTCGGCCCGGAATTTCTCGCGCGCTTTTGTGGGGCCGATCCGGCCCATATGCGTTTTTTCCGGCCCAGCCGGCGTGACGGTCATGCCTATTTCGACCTGCCGGCCTTCATCATTCATGGCCTCGAAGGCGCCGGGATTGGCAAGGCCGCGTCGCTCGGCCTATGCACCTACTCCGACGAGGCGCGGTTCTACAGTTTCCGCCGCACGACCCATCGCGGCGAGCCGGATTACGGCCGCCTGATCTCGGCAATCACGCTGACGGATTAAGATTAGCGGGCGCTTCGAAGAAATGCGGCCCGGTACAATGAAACCGGAAGCAATGAAACCGGAAGCGTGGCCGTGGCGTTGTGGAGCCATATCGACGACCCAAGGGGTCGCTCCACTCACTCGGGAATACTTCGACATGCGTCAAGCGCTTCTCGCGATGGCCGGCCTCGCCATCGGCTTTGCTGCCGCCACTCAGCCTGCCGCCGCCCAATCCGGCTGGTGGTCCGATCCGATGAACGGCCGCGAGATGCAGTATCTCGACGACGACAGCCGCGCCCAGTCGTCTCCGATCCCGCGCCAGCGGGTCGAGTTCTCGACGAAGTACGCCCCCGGCACCATCGTGATCTCCACAAGCGAGCGCCGGCTCTACTACGTGACCCAGCCCGGCGAGGCCATCGAGTACGGCGTCGGCGTTGGCCGGCCCGGCTTCGAGTGGACGGGCGTAAAGCGCGTCTCCGCGAAGAAGGAATGGCCGAGCTGGACCCCCCCGGCGGAGATGCTTCAGCGCCGGCCGGACCTGCCGCGCTACATGTCCGGCGGTCCCGACAATCCGCTCGGCGCCCGCGCCATGTATCTCGGCTCGTCCCTCTATCGCATTCATGGCTCGAACGAGCCGGAGACCATCGGCCAGGCCGTCTCGTCCGGCTGCATTCGGATGACGAACGAGGACGTCATTGACCTCTACAACCGCGTGAAGGTCGGCGCGAAAGTTGTCGTTCTCGACTGACCTTCGTTAGTCCAGGGCCGTAAAGACCCAGCGGTCCGGAGCTCGGCTCCGGGCCGCTTTTCGCGTGTTGAGGGTGTCGCGCCGTAGAGCGGGGAGTTCCCGCTGTGGCGCGAAGGCTCTAATGCAGGCATCAAGACGGGCCAGCGCCGCCCGCACCTTTTCGGGAGACGAGAAGCCGCATGGCTCTGAAGCAGAATGTCGAGCAGGCGCTCGAACCCACGATCGGCGTCGGCGGCCTGCCCCGCGCGGCGTTTGAGGCCGGGCTCGCGGGAGCGGATACCGCTCTTCGCCGGCTCCGGGAGGATTTCGAGACCGGCCGTCTCGCACTGCTCCAGCTCCCGGGCACCGAGTCCGACCTCGCGGAGATCGAGGCCGCTGCATCTAGTCTCAAACAGGGCGCGACCGACATCGTCCTTCTCGGGACGGGCGGCTCGAGCCTCGGCGGACAGACACTGGCCCAGCTCGCGGACTGGGGCGTGCCAGGCGTCGGGCGGCTCGCCGACGGCCCGCGTCTCCATTTCATGGACAATCTTGACCCCATTACCTTCGGGCTACTGCTGGAGCGCCTGCCCCTCGCGACCACACGCTTCGTCGGGATCTCGAAATCGGGCGGCACTGGCGAGACCCTGATGCAGGCTATGGCTGTGCTGTCGGCCCTGGACAAAGCGGGCCTGCGGAGCCGTACCGGCGAGCTGATCCTCGGCTTATCGGAGCCGAAGAAGCCGGACGGCAAGAATGCGTTGCGGGCGCTGCTCGAGCCGGAGGGCGTGCGCTTCCTGGAACATCATACCGGGGTCGGCGGCCGCTATTCGGCGCTGACCAATGTCGGCTTGCTGCCGGCCGCCATCCTCGGCCTCGATATCCAGACGATCCGAGCCGGCGCGGCGGAAGCGCTGGCGCCTGTGCGGAACGGCGCCTCGGTGAACGACACGCCCGCGGCTGTCGGCGCGGCGCTCGCCATTGCCGCGGCGCTCGAAGGGCGGGGCATTCATGTCATGATGGCGTATGCCGACCGGCTCGAGCGGCTCACGAAGTGGTGGGTGCAGCTCTGGGCCGAGAGCCTCGGCAAGGAGGGCCGCGGCTCACAGCCCGTCGGGGCGATCGGGCCCGTGGACCAGCACAGCCAGGTGCAGCTCTATCTCGGAGGGCCGAACGACAAGGTCTTCACCATCATCACGACCGGGGTCGCCGGCCATGGTCCCGTGATCGATCCGGATCTTGCCGCCCGTGCGGGCGAGCCCGGCTTCGCCGGCCGCCGCATCGGTGACCTCGTGGCCGCCCAGGGCCGCGCGACAGCCGACACGCTCGCCCGCAACCGGCGCCCGGTCCGCCGCATCGAGCTCGACAGCCTCGACGCGCGCACGATGGGCGAGCTGATGATGCACTTCATGCTGGAGACGATCCTTGCGGGCTACGCGATCGGCATCGATCCGTTCGACCAGCCGGCCGTCGAGGAAGGCAAGATCCTGGCGAAGCAGTACTTGGCCGAGAGTCGGGCCTGATCGTCGAGTTCTGGCGATGAGCGCCGTCCGCCGCCTCGATCCCGTCCTTGTCGACCGCATCGCGGCCGGCGAGGTGGTCGAGCGGCCGGCGGCGGTCGTGAAGGAACTCGTCGAGAACGCGATCGATGCCGGCGCACGCGCGATCGAGGTGACAATCGAGGCCGGCGGACGAAGGCTCATCCGGGTCGTCGATGACGGGCGCGGCATGAGCCCGGAGGACCTTGACCTCGCCGTCGAGCGCCACGCGACCTCGAAGCTGCCGGACGGCGATCTCGCGACCATCCGCACGCTCGGCTTCCGCGGCGAGGCCCTGCCCTCGATCGGGGCCGTCGCGCATCTCACGATCCTGACCCGGCAGGCCGACGACCCGACCGGCGCCGCGATCACGTTGGATTCCGGCCGCAAGGGCGCGGTCCGCCCCGCGCCGGCGTCTCACGGCACGCGGATCGAGGTGAAGGACCTCTTCGCCGCAACGCCCGCACGGCTGAAGTTCCTGAAATCCGACCGCGCCGAGGCGCTGGCAGTGGCCGAGATCGTCCGCCGCCTCGCCATCGCCCATCCAGAGCTTCGCTTCTCGCTGTCTGGTGACCACCTGTCCGCGCTCGCCTTCCCGGCCGAGCCCGCGACGCCGGAGGGGTTCCTGCGCCGGGCGTCGCGCGTGCTCGGCTCCGACTTCATCGACAACGCGGTCGCGCTCCAGGCGGAGCGCGAGGACCTCATGCTGTCGGGCCATGTCGGGCTGCCGACCTTCCATCGCGGCGCCGGCACGCACATCCACTTCGTCGTGAACGGCCGCCCGGTTCGCGACAAGCTGCTGCTCGGCGCCGTGCGCGGGGCCTATGCCGATACGATGGCGGGCGACCGTCACCCGGTGCTCGCGCTTGCGCTCGATTGCGACCCGCGCATCGTCGACGTGAACGTCCATCCGGCCAAGACCGAGGTGCGCTTCCGCGACCCGGGACTGGTCCGCTCGCTCGTCGTCTCGGCGATCCGCGACGCCCTCGCCAAGGCGGGGCACCGCGCCGCGACGACTGGCGGGCTGCGCACCCTCGACCGGCTCCGGCCGCATACCGGCGCTGGTTGGTCGCCGCCGCCGCGTTCCGCGCGCTTGCCCGGCGGCGAAAGCTGGCAGGCGCCGCTCGCGCCGGCCAACGGCTTCGCTGAAAGCGCGCAGGCGAGCTTCGCGGCGTTTGAGCCCGGCGCCGATGCGCGCGCCTCCGCGCCGGCCGTGGAGGAGTCCGACGATGCCCCACTCGGCGCCGCCCGGGCGCAGCTGCACGAGACCTACGTCGTCGCCCAGACCCGCGACGGCATCGTCATCGTCGACCAGCACGCCGCGCATGAGCGCCTCGTGTATGAGCGCCTCAAGGCGGAGCGCGCCGAGAAGGGGATCGCGCGCCAGGCACTCCTCATCCCCGAGGTGGTTGAGCTCGACCCGACGGACGCGGCCCGGATCGCAGGCGAGACGGAGCCGCTCCTGGATCTCGGCCTCGCCGTCGAGCCCTTCGGGCCCGGCGCGTTGCTGGTACGGGAGGTCCCGGCCGCGCTGGCGGGCGGATCGGCGGCGGCGCTCCTGCGGGACGTCGCGGATGCGCTCGCGGAGGGCGGGCCGGGCGGCGCGCCCATCGCGGAGCGGCTCGACGCCATCCTGTCGCGCATGTCGTGCCACGGCTCGATCCGGGCCGGGCGGCGGCTCAGCCCGCCGGAGATGAACGCTCTGCTGCGCCAGATGGAGGCAACGCCGCTCTCCGGCCAGTGCAACCACGGTCGCCCGACCTACGTGGAGTTGAAGCTCGCCGACATCGAGCGGCTCTTCGGCCGGCGCTAGGTGTCGACACCGCGGGGGGTCGGCTTGAGGCGTGAGGCAGACCCTGCTAGACGCCGCGCCCCTCCCGAGAACTCATCACATCATGTCGGCCTGCGGCCTCGATTTCGGCACGTCGAATACCACTCTTGGTGTCCCGTGCGGGAATGCTCCCTGCCTCGTCCGCCTAGAGGGCGAGGAGGTCACGATCCCGAGCGCCATCTTCTTCGAGCCCGGAACAGAGCCGACCATCGGGCGCGCGGGAATCCAGGCCTACGTGAACGGGCAGCCGGGCCGGCTGATGCGCGGCCTGAAATCGGTTCTCGGGAAGCCTCTGCTGGACGAGACCACCCCGCTCGGGCGCAAGCGGGTGACCTTTCGCGAGGTGATCCGGCAATATCTGGCGGCGGTCAGAGCGCGAGCCGAATCGACGCTCGGGCGGGAACTCGACAGTGTCGTGCACGGAAGGCCCGTCCACTTCGTGGACGGCGATCCCGAGGGAGACCGAAAAGCCGAAGAGGCACTGCGCCAGATCGCGCGGAGCGTCGGGTTCCGCCACGTCTCCTTCGAATACGAGCCGATCGCGGCGGCGCTGGACTACGAGCGCTCGATCGCGACCGAGCAGATCGCGCTCATTGCCGATATCGGCGGCGGCACGTCGGATTTCTCGATCGTACGCATCGGCGGAACGCGGAGCCGCACGGGGAACCGGAAGCGCGATATCCTGGCCAATGACGGCATCCGCGTGGGCGGGACGGATTTCGACCGGCTCCTGAGCCTGAACAAGGTCATGCCCGAGCTCGGCTTCAGGAGCCCGGCGAAGCGGGCGGGTCTCGATGTCCCGTCCTCGTATTTCCACGACCTCGCGACGTGGTCGAGCATCAACAGGCTGTACGCGCCCAAGGTCCGGCGCGAGGTGGAGGAGGTCAGGCGGGAGGCGGCCCGGCCCGACCTGATTAGCCGCCTGATCTCCGTCCTCGCGCAGGAGCGTGGCCACACCCTGGCTATGGAGGTCGAGCGCGCCAAGATCGAGCTGTCGGACGGGCCGGAGACGGGCATCCCGCTTGATTGGATCGAGGCGGGCCTGTCGGTGCACGTTGACCGGCCGTCCCTCATGGCCGCGACCGAGGTTTTGGCGGAACGGCTGAAGGCGACCGTCCTCAGGTGCGTCCAAGATGCCGGCATCGCGCCCGACGACGTCGATGTCCTCTTCCTCACCGGCGGATCCACGCGCCTTCCTCATGCCCGTGCGGCGATGATGGCCGCGGTCCCGTCGGCGCGTGTGATCGAAGGTGATACGTTCGGGTCGGTCGGGCTGGGCCTGACGATCGCGGCGGCGCATCACTACGGCGCGGACGCCGGCGAGGCGGTCGCCGTCTGAACGGGCTGCCCGCACGGGAGGCGACTTGGCCGGGCGATACGGGTTGCAGATCCGGGCGGCGGTTCCGGCGGACGCGCCGGGCATTGCCGAGCTGATGGCGGCTGCAGGTTGCGACGTCAGTCCGACGGCGCTGGCCGATCGCCTCGAAGCACTGCGCAAAGGGTCGGGAACCATCCTCCTCGCACTCGAATGGGGGCCTCCGAGCGGCCTCATCGTCCTGAACTGGATCCGGACGCTGGAGGCTGACCACCCCGTCGCGCAGGTCTCGACGCTGCTGGTGAGCCCGGATGACCGGCGGCGCGGGATCGGGCGCATGCTCCTGAAAGCCGGCGCGCAGGCAGCCCGCTCGGCCGGGTGCGGCACCCTTCACCTCCTCACAGCCCCGGACCAGCACGGCCTGCGAGCGTTCGGCGCCGCCAACGGCTTCGAGGAAGCAGGAACGCGGTTCACGCGCCCGTTGCGAAAGGGCGCATAGAACGCCCCAAGGTGACGGTCCGTCTGCCGCGACCTATTCCGTTTCGGGCTCGAGCGCCGCGACCGCCACGCGGTACGGGAAGCCCGCCCGGCAGAGCGAGGCGAGATCCCTTTCGCGCGCATCGGCATCCGGCCGCGTGCGCCAGGGGCCGAGGCGCTTCCGCTGCGCGTGGCGACGCGCCAGCGCGAGCTCGTCCGGGTCATGCTCGGCGAGCGCCGCCGCGGCCGTCTCCTCCCCGACGCCCTTTGCCCTGAGCTTCTGCCGGATGGCGCGGGTGGACGTGCCCCGCCGCGCCAGCGAGCTGAGCTTCGCGTCCGCGAAGCTGCGATCGTCGATGAAGCCGCCCCGCACGAGCTTCTCGAGGACCTCACCGATGGCCGCCGCGATCTCGTCCGTGAGCGCCTCCTCCGGGCCGAGGCGGCGGCGGACCTTGTTCGTCAGAATGCGGCGCAGGTTCTCGGCCGTCGACGAATAGCGCTCGAGGTAGTGCAGCGCCGCACGTTCGAGGTAGCCCGGCGTGACAGGGCGGGGGCGGTCGTCCCGTTTCATGCTGGCGCGAGCTCTTACCGCGTCCGGGCTGCGCCGCCATCCCGGCCGGCCGAGCTTGGCCTTGCGAAGCCGATCGCGCCGGGCCTAAGTCGCACGGCCATGGCCGCCTTCCAGTTCGAGCACGCCTTCCTGCCCTCCGGCTTTGCCGGCGACGTGCGGGTGGAGGTCGAGGACGGCGTGATCACGGCGGTCCGCTCGAGCGAGCCGGCGGGTGGGGCCGAGCGCATCCGCGGCATCGCGGTCCCGGGCATGCCGAACCTGCACAGCCACGCGTTCCAGCGCGGCATGGCCGGGCTCGCCGAGCGGCGCGGGCCGGCCAACGACACCTTCTGGACCTGGCGCGAGGTCATGTACCGCTTCCTCGGCCGGCTCTCGCCCGAGGATGTCGAGGCGATTGCGGCATATGCCTATGCCGAAATGCTGGAGGGCGGCTACACGCTTGTCGGCGAGTTCCACTACCTCCACCACGCCGCGGACGGCCGACCCTATGCCGATATCGCCGAACTCTCGGGCCGCATCGCGGCCGCGGCCGTCGAGACCGGCATCGGCCTGACCCTCCTGCCCTGCTTCTACGCCCAGGGCGGATTCGGCGGGAAGCCGCCGGTCGAGGGGCAGCGCCGGTTCATCAACGATCCCGATGCATTTGCCCGTCTCCTGGACGGCGCGCGGGACCATCTCGCGGCCGTGCCCGGCGCACGGATCGGCATCGCACCGCACTCGCTGCGGGCGGTCACCCCGGAATCGCTGAAGCGCGTCGTCGGGCTCGCGCCGGACCGTCCCATCCACATCCATGCGGCCGAGCAATGGCTCGAGGTCGAAGATTGCGTCGCCTGGTCCGGCCTGCGCCCGGTCGAGTGGCTGCTGGAGAATGCGGGGCTCGACGCGCGCTGGTGCCTGATCCATGCGACGCACATGACCGCCGACGAGACCGAGCGGCTCGCGGAATCGGGCGCCGTGGCAGGCCTGTGCCCGCTCACCGAAGCTTCGCTCGGGGATGGAACGTTTGAAGGGCCGCGCTTTCTCACGGGCGGCGGCGCCTTCGGGATCGGGACGGATTCCAACATCCAGATCGACGCGGCGGCCGAGCTGCGCCAGCTCGAATACAGCCAGCGCCTCCACCATCGCGGCCGCAACCTCATGACGATCAACGAGGGCGAGTCGACGGGAGGCCGGCTCTTCACCACGGCCCTTGCGGGTGGTGCGCAGGCCATGGGGCAACCCATGGGCGCGATCGCGCCGGGCAAGCGCGCCGATTTCGTCGTGCTCGACGCGGAGCATCCGTCCCTTGCGGCGGCGGGGCCGGAGAGCTGGCTCGATTGCTGGATCTTCTCGGCCGGGCGCGGCCTCGTGAAGGACGTCGTGGCCGGCGGCGAGCGCGTGGTCACGGACGGCCGCCACCATCGCCGGGACGCGATCGCGGCGCGCTACCGCGCCTCCCTCGCGCGTCTCATGGGAGAGGTTTGAGACCCGCCGCGCCATCCAGGCAGGCACGCGCCGTCCGTCCCCGGCCCGGGGTCTGGCGTCTCGACGGTTCAAAGAGCCGAATAGGTCGAGGGGCGTGGGACGCCGAAACGCTCGATCATTGTCTTAGGAGAGCCTTTCGGCGTCCCCGCGATGCATCTCCGCCGTCACCCCGGGCTTGACCCGAGGATCCCGGCCTCGCTGCACCACGTCCGGGTTGCCCCGGCACGGGCGGCGATTTTGGACCGGACCTGCCGCTCGTCAGCCCTCCTGTCCTTGCGGACGGGAGAACCTAAGCCACGCTGCACTGGCGCCCGGGCCGTAGTACTCGGAGGGCGGCGCTGGTCCGGCTCCCCGAGTGCGGGTTCGCGAAACCCGCCCGCAGGCGCCGCATCCTCTTCCGCTGTCAACGACGCCTCGCGAGAGCGCCCCTCGGCGAAGAGGACAATCCCGCTATACAGCATATATTCCTAGTTTGTCAAGCGCGTTGTTACCCCGGCCGGTCCGCACGACCCGAAACATAGCGAGCTCCGGCTCTGGCCGATGGCGGACCATCAGGTTCCGGAACTCGGAGCGAGAAGGCAGATCGGTGCTTGTTCCCATATACGGGAACGTGTATAAGGCGACATGCTCGTTGTCGGCCTTCCTCGTCTCGAAAGCTTCTGGGCAGGCCGGCCTCAGGCGGAACGTGCGCTCGTTGCACTCCATGCCCTGCTCTCGGCTGGCGAGTGGGCGAGCGGCGACGCATTCCTGAGCGACTGGGGCGGTCTCGGCTCGCTCGAAAGCCCCGGGCGATTCTGCCTCGTATTGAGACCCGAACGCTGCCGGGTGCGGCTCCGGGCGAACTTTGCCGAGCAGATCATCTGGCTCGAAAGCGTCGAGCCGTTCACCGAGGAGATCTCCGATGAGCCAAGGCGTGACCGTGCGGCCCATCCGCAATCAGCACGACTACGAGCGCGCCCTGCAGGAGCTTGACGGCCTCATCGGGGCGGAGCCCGGGACGGAGGCAGCAGACAAGCTGGAGGTGCTGGCGACGCTCGTCTCAGCTCACGAGGCGAAAGGCCGATCTCACCGTCAGGCTGACCCGGTGGAACTGATCGAGCTGGCGCTCCGCCGATCGAACAAGGGGCAGACCGAGCTTGCCGCGCTGCTCGGGTCGCGCTCCCGCGCTTCCGAGATCCTGAACCGCAAGCGGAAGCTGTCGGGCGAGATGATGTCGAAGCTCTCCGCCGGCCTGGCGATTCCCATCTCATTGCTGCGGGTACCCTATGAGGTCGGCACCGGCCGGGTCCGGCGCGCGGTCATGGGTGGGCTCGCGGCGCTCGCCGTCGTCGCTGGCAGCGCGGTGGCAGGGGCTGCATCCCTGGTATGGATCTACGGCCAAGACTTACCGAACGCGCGCCAAATCGCCGGTTATCAGCCACCCAGCCTCGTCACGAAGGATGCTACCGGGCAGCTCACGGCGCGGCGGATCTACGTGCCGCTCTCCGAGATCCCGGCGCATGTTCAGAAAGCGTTCCTCGCGGCCGAGGATCAGCATTTCTACGATCATGACGGCATCAGCCTCCAGGCCATTGCCCGCGCTGCCCTGCAGAACCTCGGCCTTCTTGGCGGGAGCGCGCCTGCCGGAGGCTCTACCATCAGCCAGCAAGTCGCGAAGAACGTCCTCCTGTCCGGGCACACCCGCTCGCTCGAGCGAAAGGTGAAGGAGGTGCTGCTTGCGTTCGATATCGAAGCGGAGCTCACGAAAGACGAGATCTTGGAGATCTACCTGAACCAGATCTACTTCGGGGCCAGCCAGTACGGCGTGGCAGCCGCGGCGGACACCTATTTCGGAAAGCGCCTTTCAGACCTGACGATTGCCGAAGCGGCCTACCTGGCCGCCCTTCCGAAGGCGCCAAACCATTACCGGCTCGATCAAGCGGAGAATCTCGGTCGTGCCAAAACGCGACGGGACTGGGTTCTCGCCCGCATGGCGGAGGACGGCCTGATCACGCCAACAGCCGCGCACATCGCGCGCGCGGAGCCGCTCGCGGCGCAAAACTAGACTTTGTGGGGTGACAGGGGTGAGTGGGCGGTGGCGACCCCCTCCGCACCCTTCGCGGGCGGGAGGGCGACGCTGCCCGCCGGGCTAGGACGGCGCGGTCTGGTCATGGTCGAGGAGCCGGGCCGGCGCATGGTCCAGACTTTTGCCCGGCACGGGCCGCAATTGCGATCTCTCGCCGGTCGACGCCTGCTCTCAAGGTCGTAGCGGACCTTCGCACAACGGCTGGCAGCCTGTCAGGACAGGCGCTCTGGTTTTCGAAGTGATCCGCTCGCCCCTGAGACACAGAACAGTCCGGTAGATGGGCCGGCCACTTTCGTCCCGGACTGTCGCCGTGAGTTCGTTTGTGCCCTCGACGATCATCCGAGAACTAGCAGCGATGCTCGGGAGAACGGCCATTGCCGCCGCGCAAGCGCTTTCCGCATCCGAGAAGTCGGTTCCCACATCGTCGAGGCCGGGGCCGCTCGCGTCCGCTATGTCGAAGAAAAATCTGAGCAAATCGTGGGCCCGTCCGTTGGATATGCCGTAGATCACGTAATTCGTCGCTCGGTCTAGGCATCGAAAACGGACGAACATTTCCGAGCGAAAGACGATCCTTCTCACATATGTGATTGCCTGAGCCTAATATGTGCTCCACTATAGGCGTATCGGTGACCAATTAGACGTGGGCCTCACCTGAGAGATATGTGCGCTCCCGCCTGCCGCCAGCGAGGAGCAGCTATGCACGAATCCTACAAGAACGAACCGCGTCCGCTTGTCCGCAAGATGGAGAGCATCGCCGATCTCACGTCGGAGGAGCGCGACGGGCTGCGCGCGCTGCCGATGATGGTCCGCGAAGTCCGCGCGGACAGTGACATCGTTCGCGACGGAGATCGGCCGTCACAATGCTGCTTGCTGCTCGACGGCTTGCTCTTTCGGTACAAGTACGCGGGCGATGATGGTCGTCGTCAGATCCTCGCCTTCCATATTCCCGGCGAAATCCCGGATCTCCAGAGCCTCTACCTCAAGACCATGGACCACAGCATGGCGGCCGTGGTCACGTCCAAGGTGGGGTTCATCCAACACGAGGTGATGTACGGGTTCATGGCTGAGTTCCCGCGCGTTGCGGGCATGTTCTGGCGCGAGACGCTGATCGACGCCCTGATCTTTCGCGAGTGGATGGTGGGACTGGGGCGGCGTAGGGCCCCGTCCCGGATCGCGCATCTTTTCTGCGAGATGTACGTGCGGCTGGACTCGGTCGGCGAAGCGGACAACTGGACCGTTCCGCTCCCCGTCACCCAGGAGGAACTCGGCGACACCCTGGGGCTCTCGTCAGTTCACACAAATCGCGCCCTTCAGGAACTGCGAGGGGAGGATCTCATCACGTTCGACCGTGGCAAGCTGACCGTACTTGATTGGGGCCAGTTGGTCGCAAAGGGCGAGTTCGACGACACATACCTGCACCTCGACCGGAAAGCTGCCTAAGCCGCTGAGCTAGGCCGGGGCGGCGCTGGGGAAGGCTGTACCCGCTCGATTAGCATCGTGACTGTGACGGTGACCACGCGCTGCTTGTGCTCGTTCCTGACCTCGATGGTCACGTCCCTGAACTCTGGGTCCGGTAAGACGTCCCGACCGATCGCGGCGGCGGCCTCTGCCGCCGCCCGCTCGGCAGCATCGATGTCCGGGAACGGAAGGCCGTCCTCGTCGGGAGCGAACCGCGATCCCTCACGCACGTCGAAATAGAACTGGGGCATGTATCAACATGCCATGAGCCGTTCCCGCGCGGGGGCTCTGTCCGGTGGCGGACGCCAATTCGCGAAAGGTTCTCGACACGGGTCTTGTCTTCCGCTCGCGAGAGAGCTTAAGCGGCATGCCGTTCCGTTTGCCGTGCTGTCCGGCGACGATCTTCGGGGGCGAGCGAACCATGTCGTTTGGCATGGAGTTGAGTGGCTCCGAAGGCGAATCTGGACCGAGCCCCTCCAAGCCGCTCTTCTTCGTCCCTGGCCTCCCCTCATTCCATGTCCCATTCCCACGGCTTCGTCCTTCACCGCCCCGAGCTGAAGGGCTCGCTCGAGCGAGGTGACGCGAAGCTCAGGGCTTTGATGAAGCCCGCAACGCGGGTCTTCTCCGCCGGCCAGACCATCATCGAGCAGGAGGCCGAGCACCCCTACATCTATCGCTTGAAATCGGGCTGGGCCGGGCGGGTCCGCAGCCTTCCGGACGGCCGCCGGCAGTACATCCTGCTGTTCCTCCCGGACGACCTGTTCGCGATCAAGGGTCTCTTCATGACCAGCCATGGAGACGCCATCGAGGCGCTCTCCGATGCCACGGTCGAGCTCGTCCATCACCGCGAACTCTATGACCTGTACGTCCAGGACCCGGATGTGGCGCTTCGCTGCAACTGGCAGGTCGTCGAGGAGGAGCGCCGGCTCCATAACTGGATCGTGAGCCTTGGTCAGGGTGCAGCGGACGAGCGTTTGGCCCAGGTGCTCATGGAGTGGCATGGCCGCCTGATCCGCGCCCGGCAGATCGAGGAGGACGCGAACGAATACCGCCTCCCCATGACGCAGGAGGAAGTGGGCGACCATCTTGGCCTCACCGCCGTTCACGTGAACCGCGTTCTCAAGAAGTTCAGGGAAGAAGGCCTGGCGGTGATCAAGGGGCGCACGATTCAGCTTCTCGACCCGCCCGCACTGCGCCGCCTCGCCTTCCCCATCCAGGACGACTTCGAGCGCAAAGAATCCAGTCAGCCGATACGAGACCATGGCCCAGAACACTGACCGCCCGGACGAGACCGCCCGGCACCTCGCGGAAGGCGAGGCAGCGCTGGTCCTTCTCGAAAGCCTCCTGCTCACCCTCGTTGCCAAGGGCGTGCTCACGTCCGACGAGGTCATCTCGTCGGTCGAGACCGTGGTCGACGTGAAGCGCCAGATGGCGGCCGACGGCACGTCGCCGGAGCTGTCCACGATCGCCGCAGGCATCCTCGTCAAGGTGGCGAACAGCATGGCGGCGGTCGGCTCCGAGCCCGACGGCCAGTTCGAGGTGCAGCGAAGCAGGGCGCGTTAGAACTGCCGTTCGGTCGTCGCCACCCCCGACGGGCTATGCGGCCGCGGTTCGCGGCACGCGGCCTTCCAGCGGGTATTGCGGGTCGTTGTAGCCGGGCGTGGACGGATGTCCGGGCGCGACGAGCCGGTCGACCAGCGCTTCGTCCTCCCCCGTGAAGCTGTAGGAGAGCGCGCCGAGGTAATCCTGCCACTGCGCCTCCGTTCGCGGGCCCCCGATCGCGGCTGAGACGAAGCTGTTGTTCAGCACCCAGGCGAAGGCGAACTGGCCCGGCGTGATGCCGCGCGCCTCGGCATGCCGGGCGATCTCCTGCGCGATGTCGAGCGATTCCGTGCGCCACTCGGTCTCGATCATGCGCTTGTCCTGCCGGCCGGCCCGCGTACCCTCCGGGGGCGGCTTCGCGGGATCGTACTTGCCGGTGAGGACGCCGCGCGCGAGCGGGCTGTAGGGCACGACGCCAAGCCCATAATAGCCGCAGGCGGGTAGGTGCTCGACCTCGGGCATCCGGTTCAGCGCGTTGTAATAGGGCTGGCTCACGACCGGTCGGTCGATGCCGAGCTCGTCTGCGAGCCGGCAGATCTCGGCGACACGCCATCCGCGGTAGTTGGAGACGCCGAAATAGCGGATCTTGCCGGCCCGGACGAGGTCGGCGATCGCCCGCACGGTCTCGCCCAGCGGCGTCCCGTGGTCCTCCTTGTGGAGGTAGTAGATGTCGATTGTCTCCGTCCCGAGGCGCCGCAGGCTCGCCTCGCAGGCAGCGAGCACGTGGCGGCGCGACAGGCCGCGGTCGTTCGGCCCGGGCCCGACCGGGCTCGCGACCTTCGTGGCGAGGATCCAGCGCGAGCGCTCGGCCGCGATGGCGCGGCCGACGATCTCCTCCGACCGGCCCTCCGTGTAGACGTCCGCCGTGTCGATGAAGTTCACGCCGGCGTCGCGCGCCTGGGCGATGATGCGGGCGGCGGTCGCCTCGTCCGTCGGCCCGCCGAACATCATGGTGCCGAGGCAGAGCGGCGAGACCTTCAGGCCCGAGCGGCCAAGGGAGCGGGAATCCATCGCTCAGCCCATCACGAAGGCGTTGAGCTTGTTGCCGTCCGGGTCGCGGAAATAGGCCGCATAGAAACCTTCCCAGCGCTCGCCGGGCGCGCCCTCGTCCGTGCCGCCCGCCTCGAGCGCGGCGCGGTAGATGCGGTCCACATGCGCCCGGTCCTTGGCGGCGAGCGCGACCATGACGCCGTTGCCCGTCGTCGCGGGCTTGCCGTCGAACGGGAAGGTCAGGCCGATGCCCGCGCCGCCGCCCGGCGCGCCCCAGGCGATGAACTGCTCCTCCTCCATCATCCGGCCGACGCCCATCTCCCGCGCGATGGCGTCGTAGAAGCGAGCTCCGCGCTCCCGGTCGTTGGTGCCGAGCGTGACGTAGCCGATCATCGTCCCTCCCCCCTTACCCGAGGCGCGCGATCGCGAGCGCGAGGCCCTGCGCCCGCGGCACAATCGACTCGACCTCCAGGTATTCCTCGGGCGAATGCGCCCGCCCGCCGACGGGTCCAGTCGAGCAGAGGGTCGGGCAGCCGACCGCGGAGGTGAAACCAGAATCGGCGCAGCCCCCGGCGAACTCGCCCTCGACCGTGAGCCCGACTTCGCTCGCGGCCGCCTGGTAGCCCTCGAACAGCTCGCGCGAGGCGGCATCCTGGACGAGCGGCAGGAACTCGCCTTTGATCGTCAGCGTCGCGCTCGTGCCGGGCACGTTGGCGTTCGCCACGATCTCCTCGATGTGGACGAGCGCGGCCGCGCGCTGCGGCGGCTCGACATAGCGCAGGTCGATGCCGAGCTTGGCGGAGGGCGCAACGGTGTTCACGGACTGGCCGCCCGACACGAGCCCGACGTTCAGCGTGACGCCGTGCTCGAGATCCGTGATGTCCTTCAGCTGCAGGATCTTGAACGCCGCCTCGTTGATGGCGCTCACGCCCTCCTGGAAGTTGCCGCCGGAATGCGCGGCCTTCCCGGTGATCTCGCATTCCATGAACACGCCGCCCTTGCGGCCGGTCACGACATTGCCGGAGGGGCGACCGGGCTCGGCATTGAAGACGGCGCGGGCGCCGCGCGCGGTTTCCTCGATGATGCCGCGGCAGGCCGGCGAGCCGATCTCCTCGTCCGAGGTGATGAGCTGCACGAGAGGAGCGGGCGCGCCGCCGAAGCGGTGATAGGCCGCGAGCACGAAGGCGTTCATGACAAGCCCGGCCTTCATGTCGGCGACGCCCGGACCATAGGCGCGGCCGTTCTCGATGTGGAAGGGCCGCCGCGCGACCTCGCCCTTGGGGAAGACCGTGTCGCGATGGCCAAGGAGCAGGATCGGCCTGTTGCCGCCGCCACTGCCTGCGACCTCCGCCGTGATCGCGTCGCCGAAGGTCTCGCGCGGATGGACGGCCGTACGGATACCCTCACGCTCGAAGAAGCGCCGGAAGCACTCGCCGACGGCATCGACGCCCGCCTTGTCGTAGCTGCCGGAATCGACATTCACGACCTCCTCCAGCAGGCCCAGCATCGCGCCCTTCTGCTCGGCGAGCCAATCGAGGATCTCGCGCGGGGTTTCGGCCATGAGGGTCTCCGAGAAAGTGGTCAGACGGGCTTGTGCAGCCGCAAGACCTTGAAGAAGCCGCCCGGGAAGACGGGCTCCAGCGGCAAGGGGTCGAGGCCGCGCAAGCGCGCCCAGGTTTCGATGCGGGATGCCTTGAAGTCCGAGCTCCAGCCGATCTTGGCGCAGAGCGGCGCGACCGCCTTCTCCACAGCGGCAAGGGGTCCGGCATCCTGGCCGAAATGGTTCACGAGCACGATCTCGCCGCCGGGCCGCAGCACGCGCGCCATGTCGTCGAGCGCGCCCTCGGGGTCCGGCACGAGCGTGATCAGGAACTGGGCCGTCACCGCGTCGAAGGACTTGTCCCCGAAGGTGAGGTGGCAGGCATCCATCACCTCGAGGCTCTTCACGTGGCGGAGGCCACGGCGCGCGACCTTCTCGCGCGCCCGCTGCAGCATGTCCTCCGACAGGTCGATCCCGTGGACCTCGGACGTGGGCGAGTAGTAGCCGAGCGATAGCCCCGTCCCGACCCCCACCTCCAGGATGCGCGGGCCGCACGCCTCGACGGCGCGCACCGCGGCGCGCGCCGCGGGCTCGGTCAGCTTGTCATAGACGATGTCGTAGACGGGCGCCCAGCGCTGATACGCCTTGCGCATCAGCGCCGTCGTCGGTTCTGCCCCCATGTCCCCTACCCTGTCAGGCCGCCTTGGCGACGTTATCCGGCTGCTGCCGGGTGATCGTGCCGCCGCCAAGGACCCGCGCTCGCGGGCCCTCGTCCTCGTAGAACACGCAGGCCTGTCCAGGCGAGACCCCGTCCTCCGCCTCGACCAGCTCGACCGCGACGCCGTCCGCAAGCGCACGCAGGATGGCGGCGCGCGCGGGCCGGGTGGAGCGCACCTTCACGGCGACCGCCACGCCCCCCGGACCGATCTCGCCGAGCGGCACGTCGCCGAGCCAGTTCACGTCGCGCAACCGGACCGAGCGGGTGGCAAGCGCCTCGCGCGGGCCGACGATGACACGCCCGCGCTCCGGGTCGAGCCGAACGACATAGAGCGGGTCGGCATCCGCGATGCCGAGCCCGCGCCGCTGGCCGACCGTATAGTTCACGATGCCGCTGTGTCGGCCGAGCACCCGGCCATCGAGGTGGACGATCTCGCCCTCGCGGGCGGCATCGGGCCGGAGCTTCTCGAGGACGTCGCTGTAGCGGCCCTGCGGCACGAAGCAGATGTCCTGGCTGTCCGGCTTATCCGCGACCGCCAGGCCGAACTCGCGTGCGAGCCGCCGCGTCTCGTCCTTCGGCATGTCGCCGAGGGGGAAGCGCAGTGTCGCGAGCTGCTCGGGCGTGGTGGCATAGAGGAAGTAGCTCTGGTCCCGGTTCGGGTCCGCGGCACGGACCAGCACGCGGCGGCCGTCGGCGGCGGCCCGGCTCGCCACGTAATGGCCGGTCGCGAGCGCGTCGGCTCCGAGGTCGCGGGCGGTCTCGAGCAGGTCGCGGAACTTCACCGCCCTGTTGCACTCGACGCAGGGGATCGGCGTCTCGCCTGCGACGTAGCTCTCCGCGAAGCGGTCGATCACGGCTTTCCGGAAGCGCTCCTCGTAATCGAGCACGTAATGCGGGATGCCGATCGCCTCAGCCGCGCTCCGGGCATCGCGGATATCCGCGCCGGCACAGCAGGCGCCCTTGCGGCCGGTGGCGGCGCCGTGGTCGTAGAGCTGCAGCGTGACGCCCACGACATCGTAGCCCTCCCGCTTGAGCAGGGCCGCGACCACGGATGAATCCACGCCGCCCGACATCGCGACGACGACGCGCGTCTCCGCGGGCGGGCGCGGCAGGTCGAGTGAATTGGGCATTGCGGCAGCGTTTTCAGGGCAGGCGGTCATTATAGAGGTGGGCGGAGGGGCCGGCAAACATTGCCGACCTCCGGGGTTGGTTCCTGCCGAGGACGGGCATTCAGGCATCGAACGCTTCCCGAAAAGGCCCGCCCTGCCAGCCACTTAGCCCGTCAACCCGTGTGGCCCGACGCTTGCGCCGGCTCGGTCCGGAACAGAACCAGATGTCACGCGTCGAAACCCTCCAGAAAGCCGCTTCGCGGACGACCACGCCTGCCCAGAGCCGCGACAGCGCCGCACGCCAGGAGCGGGCGAGCTTTTCGCTGCCCGAGATGCTCAACCAGGCAGCCGCGCGCCAGGTGGCCCGCCCGGCGGCGGCTATCGCCCGCAACGAGGTTGGCACGCAGCGGGCTGCCGCGGAGAGGGCTCGCGCCCAAGCGGAACGGCCCGAGCCTCAGCGCGTCGACCGCGACACGGCTCCGCGTTCCCGGCCGTCAGACCGCGCCAACGAGGCACGCAGCCGGCGCGACACGAGGCGGGCGGACCACGACAAGCCCGTGGATAAACCAGCTACCCAGAAGCCCGATCGCGCGGAGGGAACGGAGCCCGAGGCGTCGGCCGTCGGCACCTCGCAGGCGGATCCCGGGGCCAAGGACGCGCAGGCGCCAGTGGATGGGGCCGCGGCCGAAGCCACTGCAGAAACCGCGTCGTCCGGACCGGGCGAGCCGGGCCTGATGGTTGCGGGCGCGATAGGGCTCGCGATCCCGGAGGTGCTCGCTTCCGCAACGAAAGGCGCGGCGGCGGGCGATGGAGCCCTCGGCGGCGTCGGCAAGGGCAAGGCTCCTGGCCTGCGCGGCGCGGCTGCAGCGCGGGCCGGCGAGACGGCCGGTCGGGCTGGAACCGCGAACAAGGGTGAAGCGGCAGAAGGGGACGAACACGCGGCGGCCGCGACGGACGGCAAGCCTGCCATCCCGGTCTTCGCCGCTCTTCTCGGCAACGGGAGCGAAGGTGGAGAGGGCGGGTCGAAGGGCGGGATTTCCGACCTCCTGAACCAGCTCCAGGATCCCACGCCTCAGGGCGGAGCGGCCGGGCGGCCTGCCTTCGCGGACATGCTGGACGGGGCGAAAGCCGCCGAGGCGAAAGCCGGCGCGACGGCGCAGCGCGCGATCGTGACCGACGTCGCGGTCGGACGCGTGCCGATCGAGATAGGCCTGAAGGCGCTCGAAGGCTCGAACCGGTTCGACATCAAGCTGTCGCCGGACGAACTCGGGCGCGTGGACGTGAAGCTCGACATCGACGATTCCGGCTCCGTGAGGGCGCATCTCACGGTCGAGCGACCGGAGGCGTTGGCCCTTCTCACGCGCGACCGGGCGCAGCTCGAACGCGCCTTCGAGCAGGCCGGCTTGAAGCCCGCCGACGACGCGATCTCCTTCTCGCTCCGCGACGGCACGGCCGACAATGGCGGGCGCGGCATGGGGGACGGCAACGACCGGCCGCGACCGCAAGGTGGGCGGACGGAGGGCATCGACGAGATCGGGCCGAAGGGCGGGGCGGCACCTGCCCTCCCCCGGGCGATCCTCTCGCGCCTCGGCGCGCTGGACCTCAGGATCTAGGCGACGAACATGGCAGCCGTTTCCAGCAGCTACTCGGCCCTGACCTCGCAGGGGGCCACGGCCTCGGGCTCCGCCTCGAAGGAGATCGCGGGCAACTTCCAGGACTTCCTGCTGCTGCTCACGACTCAGCTGAAGAACCAGAGCCCGCTCGACCCGCTGGACACGAACCAGTTCACGCAGCAGCTCGTGCAATTCGCGGGTGTCGAGCAGCAGCTGAAGAGCAACGACACGCTGGGCTCGATCCTGAGCGCGATGCGGTCGACCTCGACCTCGACGGCTGCGAGCTACATCGGAATGATCGTCACGGCGGACGGCAGCGCCTCCAACCTTTCGGCCGGGGCCGCAAGCTGGACGGTCACGGCCGCCAAGGACACGAAGGCCGCGACGGTCACGATCACGGACGCGAACGGCTCGGTCGTGGCGACGAAATCCGCCGTCCTCAAGGCAGGCGCGCAGAGCTTCACCTGGGACGGGCGGGACGCCAGCGGCACCATCCAGCCGGACGGCGAGTACAAGATCTCGGTGAAGGCCCTCGATGCGTCGGGCCAGAGCGTGGTCGTCTCGACCGCACTCTCCGGGCCGGTCTCCGCGGTAGACGTTTCGACCGGCTCGCCGGTGCTCACGGTGGGTTCGAGCCTGATCCCGCTCTCCAAGGTCAAGACGATCGCCTACCAGTAGGCGCACCCGCCGAGAGAGGGGCAACAATGTGGCAATCGGGTGATTCGCTTCAGCAAATCTTAAGCGCGGCGGTCTAGGTTCACGCTAGTGGTCAGCGTAAGTGTGTGTGAGCGTAAGATGACCGAGCCTTTACGACCGCGGGTCAAGTATGTCATCGGTCCCGATGGTTCTCCGTTGACCATTGCTGATCTTCCACCATCAAATACTCGCCGCTGGGTCATTCGCCGAAAGGCCGAAGTTGTTGCGGCCGTGCGGGGCGGCCTTCTTTCCCTGGAAGAGGCTTGCAACCGCTATACGCTGACCGTCGAGGAATTCCTGAGCTGGCAGCAATCGATCGACGAGCATGGGCTCGCCGGCCTGCGCACGACGCGGATCCAGCACTACCGGCAGTAGCCGTCACCGAGCCTGGCCCTGAAAGCCGGCTTAACCCGACGCTAACCACGAACTGGGAAATCTTTGCCGGGTAAGGGATGCACGTCGTGCAGCCCCTGGCAGTTTCCGCAGGTTCGGCAGTGGGCGGCGTTATCGAGCTCCTGACAAAATTCGGTCCGGCACGGCTGGCGGCGATGGGTGCCGTCACGCTGGCGCTGATCGGCTTCTTCGCGTTCGTGATCCTGCGCATGTCGCAGCCCACGATGGGCGTCCTGTTCACGGACCTGTCGGGCGGCGACGCGGCTACCGTGGTGAAGGACCTCGAGCAGCGCGGGATCCGTTACGAGACCCGCGACGAAGGCCAGACGATCCTCGTCCCGAAGGCCGACATGGCCAAGATCCGGATGGAGCTGGCCGGCAAGGGCCTGCCTTCCGGGGGCGGCGTCGGCTACGAGATCTTCGACAAGGGCGACGCGTTCTCGACCACGAGCTTCGTCCAGAACATCAATCACCTTCGCGCCCTCGAGGGCGAGCTGTCGCGCACGATTCGAACGATCGGCCGCGTGCAGGCGGCCCGCGTCCATCTCGCGCTGCCGGAGCGCCGGCTCTTCGCGCGCGACAAGGAGGCCGCCCGCGCCTCCATCGTCCTGAAGCTCCGGGGCGAGCTTGCGGGCGAGCAGGTCCAGGCGATCCGCCATCTCGTCGCCTCCGCGGTCGAGGGCCTCACGCCCGAGAACATCTCGATCGTCGACGAGCGCGGCCGGCTTCTCGCGAACGGCGCCCCTGGCGCGTCCGATGGCGGACTCGGAGCTGCGGGCGCGGAGGAGAAGCGGGTCGGCATCGAGCGCCGGCTGCGCGCCCAGGTCGAGGAGATCGTTGCGGGCGTCGTCGGCATGGGCCGCTCGCGCGTCCAGGTCGCGGCCGAGCTCGACCTCGCCCGCATCGAAAGCCGGTCGGAAAGCTTCGATCCGGAGAGCCGCGTCGTGCGCTCGACGCAGACCCGGGGCGAGAACTCTGCGACAACCAGCAACGAGGGGCAGGTCAGCGTCGGCAACGAGCTCCCCGGCGCGCGGGACGCGCAGCAGCCGCCTGCGGCGCAGCAGCCGAAGGACCAGTCAAGCAAGAACGAGGAGACCGTCAATTACGAGATCTCCCGCACGACCCGGACCGAGGTCCAGCAGCCCGGGCGGCTGAAGCGCCTGTCCGTCGCGGTCCTCGTGGACGGCGTCTACCAGCGCGGCGCGAACGGGGAGTCGACCTACCAGCCCCGCCCCAAGGAAGAGCTCGACCGGATCGCCGCCCTCGTTCGCACCGCCGTCGGCTTCGACAAGGACCGCGGCGACCAAGTCGAGGTCGTGAACCTCGCCTTCGCGGAAGGGCCGCAGATCGGCGATGCCGAGAAGACCTCGCTCCTGTCTTCGCTGCTCAATCCGACGAAGGAGGACGTGATGCGCTGGGCGGAGCTCGGCATCATCTCGCTGCTCGTCCTCGTGGTCCTCCTCCTCGTGGTGCGGCCGATGGTGAAGCAGATCATCGCACCGGCATCCGCCCTCCTGGCGGGGCCCGGATCTGCCCTGGCCATCGCCGGCGACAACCTCTCGCTCGCGCTGCCCCAGCCCGAGCCCGATCGCATCCCCGCCGCGGCGCTGAACACGCTGCAGAACGCAGAGCAGGTCGTGCGGATCAATGATCTGGCCGAGGGTAATCCCAAGCAGGCAGCCGCCGTGCTGCGCAGTTGGATGGCGCAGAGCTGATGTCGACCGTACGCAAGTTCCTGTTCAGCGAAGACTTTCGCGGTCCGACGCCGGAGGAGGAGGCCGCCCGCGCCGCAGCCGAGCGCGCCGCCCAGGAGGAAGCGCTCCGGCAGGCCTTCGCACGTGGCGTCGAGGAAGGCCGGCGCCAGGCGGCGGCCGAGAACGAGCGCCGCCTCGAGGATACCATGCAGCGGCTTACGGCCGAGGCATCGGCGCGCTTCGCCGCGCTCGACCTCGCCATCGAGCGCACCGAAAGCGAGGCGCTGGCCTATTTCGACGCGCTCGCCCGCAAGCTCGCCGGCTCGGCCCTCGCGGAACAGCCGCTTTCGGCCGTAGCCGATGCCGCGACGGCCGCCTTCAGGCACCTGCGCGGCGTGCCGCACCTCGTCGCTCGCGTAGCGACGCCTATCGTGGAGGATACGGATTCCCTCCTCCGCCGGATCGGCCGAGAGAGCGGATTCGAAGGACGGATCATCGTCATCGGCGACGAGGATCTCGGGCCGGGCGATGTCCGGCTCGAGTGGGCCGAGGGAGGTGTCGCGCGCGATAGGGCGAGCTTCGAACGGGCCATCGAGAGCGCGGTCGGCGCGGCGGGCGCTCCGAGCCTCGATGACATCATGATCGGGACAGCATCAGCATGACAGGCTCGACAGACCTCCCCTTGCCCCAGCTAAATGACGGGGATCTCGCCTTCGGGGCTGGCCAATCCGGTTCGGACCACCCGGTCCCGCGCGACCCCTCCGACCTCGCGCAGATCCTGCACGTCCCGGTGACGCTGTCCGCGGTGCTCGGCCATGTCCGCGTTCCGGTTGGCGACCTCCTGTCCATCGGGCCGGGCGTGATCCTCGAGCTCGACCGCAAGGTCGGCGAGGCGATCGACATCCTCGTGAACGATCGGCTCGTCGCACGCGGCGAGGTCGTGCTCGTCGAGGACCGGCTCGGCGTCACCATGACGGAAATCGTCAGGCCGGGCGCCTGAGCCGGCAGAGCGGACAAGAACGATGCGCCTCCTCATCATCGGCCGCCTCTCGGGCGAGCTCATCACAGCCTCGAAGATCGCGATCAACCGCGGCGCCTCCGTGAGCCATGCCGACAGCCTGGCCCAGGGCCTTGCCGTGCTTCGCACCCGGGGCGCCGACCTCGTGATGATGGAGGTCACGCTTCCCATCCGGGAGCTCGTGACGGCGCTGGACAGCGAACGCATCCGGACGCCCGTCATCGCCTGTGGCCTCGGGACGGATGCGCGCGCCGCGGTCGCGGCGATCCAGGCGGGCGCGAAGGAATACATCCCGCTTCCGCCCGATCCCGAGCTGATCGCGGCCGTGATCGAGGCTGTCGCGGCCGACAATCGCTCCTTCGTGTGGCGCGATCCTGCCATGGAGAAGGTGGTGAAGCTCGCCGAGCAGATCGCGCGCTCGGAGGCTTCCGTGCTCGTCACGGGCGAAAGCGGCACCGGCAAGGAGGTCCTGGCCCGCCATATCCACGCCAAGTCCGGCCGGCGCGACAAGCCCTTCGTCTCCGTGAACTGTGCCGCGATCCCGGACAATCTTCTCGAATCCGAGCTGTTCGGTCACGAGAAAGGTGCGTTCACGGGCGCCATTGCGCGCCGGATCGGCAAGTTCGAGGAGGCGAATGGCGGCACGCTCCTCCTCGACGAGATTTCCGAAATGGACGTGCGGCTTCAGGCGAAGCTGCTGCGCGCCCTGCAGGAACGCGTCATCGACCGGGTCGGGGGCTCGCAGCCCGTGAAGGTCGACATCCGGGTGATCGCGACCTCGAACCGCAACCTCGCGGAGGAGGTCCGCAAGGGCACCTTCCGAGAGGACCTGCTGTTCCGGCTGAACGTCGTGAACCTGCGCATCCCAGCGCTCAGGGACAGGCCCTCCGACATCCTCGAGCTCGCGGCCTTCTTCGGCAAGCGCTACGCGGAGCTGAACGGGCTGCCGGTCCGGACGCTCTCGCTCGAGGGCAAGCGGCTCATGGCGCGCAGCCCCTGGCGCGGCAATGTCCGTGAGCTCGAAAACACGATGCACCGGGCCGTGCTGCTCGCAACCGGCGAGCTCATCGAGGCCGAGGACATCCGCGCGCCGGATGGCGAGGCGCTCGGCAGCTCGGCCTCCGCCACAGACCGTGCCGTTCAGGCCGCCGAGGCAGTGACGCGCGGGCTTGTCGGCCGGACCGTGGCGGATGTGGAGCGCGATCTCATCCTGGACACGCTCGACCATTGCCTGGGCAACCGCACGCATGCGGCCCGTATCCTCGGCATCTCGATCCGGACGCTCCGCAACAAACTATCCGAGTACATGGGCGCCGGGATCGCGGTCGCGGAGCCCGGCGCAACCCGCGCCGCCTGATCAGACAGCGGCCGGGCGCTTACGAGTTCGTCCGGCCCATATGGCCCGGGTCGACGCCCCCCTCCCGCGTCGTCTCGTTCTCGACGTCGCCTTCGACGGTCGAATCCGCCTCGATCGTCTCGATGTCTTCCCCGGCCATCGTCGTGCCTTTCGACTGGCCGATGCCGGGACTGCCCTTCAGGTCTGCGTCCGACGGCACGCGTGTCTTGAGGTGAGCATTCGACGTCATCCCTGAACCTCCGTTTTCGAAATGGTCGGGAGGTGAACGGGCAGGCCGGAGTCCCGTTCCTGCCAGGAATGCGGTCGCGAAGCCTGCCCCGCCCGGAACGGGGCCGCTCGTCTCCTCGTTGACCGGGAGGCTGGCTCCGACCGGCCGAAATCGGACAGTTGCAGCCCGGGAGGACAGAATGGCGGGAGATGACCGCTGGGGAGACGACCGCTACCGCCGAGGCGGCGAGCGCGAGCGCGGCAGGCCGGATTACGACCGGCACGGCCCCGATCCCGACCGGGACCATTTTGACCGCTACGACCGCGAGAGTTTCGCGCGCGAAAGTTCCGGGCGGGGCAGCCGGGATTTCCCGGGCGGGCGCGAATACCACAGCTACGGCCGCGATCGGGGCAGCATGGGCCGGCGGGACGAGCCCGGCCGCGACTGGGATTCGGATTACCGGGCCGGCTATGGCCGCCACAGCGGCGGGTACGCGGGAAACGGCCGGCAGGACGGATGGGGAGGGGATAGCGGGTCCCGGCGTGGTCCGGACCGTGGCCGCTCCGTCGGGGAGATGGCGTTCGGCCGCGACCAGAGCGGCCGCCATGATCCGGGCGAGTTCGGCCGCGGGCGCCAGCGCGATGAGGGCGGGTGGCTCGACCGGGCTGGCGAGGCCGTGGCTTCCTGGTTCGGCGGCGAGGACGACGAGGAGCGCATCCGCCGTCTCGACCTGCGCGACCGCAGCGGGGAGCATCGCGGGCGCGGACCGAAGAGCTACCAGCGCTCGGACCAGCGAATCCTGGAAGACATCAACGATCGGCTAACCGACGATCCCCGCCTCGACGCTTCCGATATCGAGGTTGGGGTCAGCGGGCGTGAGGTCACGCTCACCGGTACCGTCGCGAGTCGCTCGGACAAGCGGCGGGCGGAGGATCTGGCCGACAGCGTCTCCGGCGTGATCCATGTGCAGAACAATCTGCGGGTCCGGACACCGGCGGGTGGCGCGAGCTGGTCCGATGACCGGGTCGGCGGCACGACGGAACTGACGGGAATCGGCTCGGCCGGAGGGGGTGGCACCGGAAGTAAACCGACGGGCTGATCGCAAGGCGAAATCGCCGCCCCCAGTCGGGCGGCGATCCGCCGGTCGGATCAGCCGGACAGCTTGCGCAGCTCGGTCGGCTTGTGCGCGGCGAGCTTTCCGGACTTGTCGCTCTTGACGATGTATTCCGGGTTCTTCGGCGATGCTGCTACCTTGTGGCTCTTGATCTTGGTCGGCGAGGTCTGCTTCCTCACCACCTTGCCATGGGTCTCACCCTGGCTCGTGTCCCAGGCCACCTTGTCGCCTGCCTTCAGCTCCTTCGCCATCGGGCGTACTCCTTGACTGGCTTCCGGGCGAGGAGGGCCTTCTCCTCGCTTCGCCAGCCAACGTCCGCCCCGGCGACCGGCTCCCGGCGCGCCATCACGATCCGGTCATGCGGCCCCGATGAACTACCGCCACGCCTTTCACGCCGGGAACTTCGCCGACGTGATGAAGCACGCCCTCCTTGCGCGCATCCTGACGCATCTCCGCGTCAAGGACGCGCCATTTCGGGTGATCGACACCCATGCGGGGATCGGGCGCTACGATCTCGCCGGCTCCGAGGCCGAGCGGACGCTCGAATGGCGCGCCGGGATCGGCCGCCTGGAGGAGCCATTCGGACCGGAGGTGGAAGCGCTCCTCCAGCCATTTCGCGAGGTGCTCGCGGCCATCCGGGCGCGCTACGGCGAGACGATCTATCCCGGCTCCCCTGCCATCGTCCGGGAGCTGCTTCGCCCGGCCGACCGCGCCGTTTTCGTGGAGATGCACCCCGAGGATGGCGCACTCCTCACCGACCGCTTCAACGCCGTCCACAATGCCAAGGTCATGCGCATGGACGGCTGGATCGCGCTACGCGGCCTGATCCCGCCGAAGGAACGCCGCGGCTTGGTCCTCATCGATCCACCCTTCGAGGAGCCCGGCGAGCTCGCTCGCGCCGCCCTCCGCCTCGCCGATGCCGTGAAGCGCTGGCCAACGGGGATCTTCGCGTTCTGGTACCCGATCAAGGATCCGGACGAGATCGACAGCTTCATCGAGGCCGCGAACGCGATGGGCCGGGATCGTCTGCGGCTCGAACTCCTGGTCGATGCGCCGGACGGGATCCGCCTGGCCGGCAGCGGCCTCCTCGTCATCAACCCGCCTTGGAAGCTCGCCGACGAGGCCGGCCTGCTCCTGCCCGCCCTCGCCGAGCGTTTCGCACGGCGTGACTACGGTGCGTTTCGGTGCGAGAGGCTGGAGGGCGTGGGCGCGGCGGGATGACGCCGGCCCGAACGCCTCGGGAGGATACGAAGGAATGTTGGTGCTGCGCTACTCGCCGGCCTCGCCCTACGCACGCAAGGTGCGCATCGCGGCCGATCTCGTTGGGCTCACGGACCGGATCGAGCTGCGGGAAACGAACACGGGCGACCCGGCGAGCGACATCCGGCAGGTCAACCCGCTCGGTAAGATCCCCGCACTCACGCTCGAGGATGGCGAGACGCTCTACGATTCGCGCGTCATCGTGGACTATATCGACCACGTGAGCGGCGGCCGGCTCGTCCCGGCCGGGGAGGCGCGGTTTCCCGTGCTCAGGCACCAGGCGCTGGCCGACGGCATCCTCGATGCCGCGCTTCTGCAAGTCTATGAGGGCCGCTACCGCCCGGCCGAGCACCGGGTCCAGAGCTGGATGGACATGCAGTCGGGAAAGGTTTCGCGCGCCCTCGACCATTGCGAGGCGACGCTCTCCGGATCTGGCGAACCGATCCATATCGGGCACGTCGCCCAGGCCTGCGCGCTCGGCTATCTCGACCTGCGCTTTGGGGGTGAATGGCGCAGGTCGTATCCGAAGCTTGTCGCCTGGCTCGACGACTTCGCCGCGCGCGTTCCGGCCTTCGCCGCAACACGGGTAGCCTGAACGGGCGGGGCCGGCCGGCCCCACCCGGAACCATCCTTAGGCGCGGCGGCGAGCGCCGCCGCGTGCGGCGGGGGCCTCTTCCTTCCGCCGCTGCCGGCCGAGGCCCATCGACTTCGCAAGCTCGGACCGCTGCCGGGCATAGCTCGGCGCCACCATCGGATAGTCGATCGGCAGGCCCCACTTCTCGCGATACTGCTCGGGGGTGAGACCGCGTCCGCTGAGATGGCGCTTCAGCGACTTGTAGCGACGGCCATCTTCCATGCTGATGATGAAGTCGTCACCGATCGACTTCTTGACCGAAACCGGCGGGACCGGACGCTCGGCCTGCTGCGGCTGCGCGGGCTGACTGAGCCCGACGAGCGACGAATGAACGGTCGCGATCAGGGCAGCGATGTCGGTCTTCTGAACCGCGTTGTTGGCGACGTAGGCCGCGACGACATCCGCCGTCAGCTCGACGTAATTGAGCTCGGCGCCGCCTTCGATATTGCTCATGACTAGAAAGACTTCCGCTTGATTTGGACCCTGCGCCCGAATGCGCCCGGCGCAGATGAGTGTCAAGTCGACAGAGTAGTTAACGGCGCCAAAGGAACTGGACCGGGGTATTCTGCCCCTAGTACATTCCATAACGATTCTAAGTTGATGCACATGTCAGCAGCACGGCGGAATGAGCCGGGATACGCCAGCCATCCTCACCAATGATCTTCGGTGTGCCCTGGCCACCGTACCGAGAATCTTCGCTCGAGAAGCGCATTGTCCACCCGATTTGGGCCGGCGGCGCAAGAAGTGGCTCCGCGATGCTGCGTCGCACGAGGTCCCGCCCAAGATTTGTGAGCAGCAGGCAGTCTGGTTGATCCTCTCCGAAGAAGCGCAGGGCGAAGGCGTTCGGGCCGATCACGGCTCCATCCAGCCCGCCCGGGCGCTGGCTCGCAAGAGCCGCCTCCGCACGCCTGAGTCGGATCAGGTCCTGGTGAAGAGCAAGCGCTTCAGCGTGAGTGTCGGCTTCAGACCAGTCGAGCTTGCTACGGGCGAACGTGTCCTCTGCGCCCGGGTTCGCAAGACGGGCCCTGGTTTCCGGATCATCTCCTACACTCGGAAACTGCGAGATGAACTCGGCTCGTCCCTTGCGGACCAGCTTCTCCAATTCTGGCTCGTGGTCGGCAAAGTAGAAGAAGGGCGATGACGACCAGAATTCCTGCCCCTGGAACAGCATGGGCGTACCTGGCAGGAGCAGCATCAGGGCCGTCATGGCGCGGGCCTGGCCCGGATGCGAGAGGGCGTGAAAGCGGAGCCCCGTCGCGGAATTTGCGATCTGGTCGTGATTCTGGATGAAGTTCACGAAGGCAGCGGGCGCGAGGTCCAGACCGGGCGTGCCGCGGTTCTTTCCCTGATGGAAATAGAACTGGCCCTGGAAAAGGTAGCCGTACTTGGCGGCCGAGATGAATTCCTGCGGCGATCCGTCATGGTCCTGGTAATATGCTTCGGCCCGGCCCGTGAGGGCGACCATGGCCGAATGGTGCAGGTCGTCGTTCCAGAGCGCGTCAAGGCCGTAGCCGCCCGCTTCCGGAGACCGGACCAAGTGGGTTTCTTGCGGCTCGTTCTCGCCGATCAGGATGATGCTGCGGTCACCTGCGGCGGCCCGAGCCGTCTCGGCGATCTCCCGCAGAATGTGCGGCTCGGAGGAATCGAAGATGCTCTGCGTCGCATCGAGACGCAGGCCGTCGAAGTGGAACTCCTCGATCCAGTAGGCGGCGTTCGCGAGGAAGAAGGTGCGGACCTCTGCGCTGTCCGGACCGTCGAAGTTGATGGCCTCGCCCCACTCGGTCTCGTACTTCTCGCTGAAATAGCTCTTCGAGAAGCAGGAGAGATAATTCCCGCTCGGGCCGAGGTGGTTGTAAACGACATCGTGGATGATGCCGATCCCGTGCGCGTGGGCGGCGTCGATGAACGTCTTGAGGTCCTCCGGCCGGCCGTAGAGCCGGGTCGGGGCGAAGAGGTCGACCCCGTCATAACCCCAGCCAAACCGGCCCGGGAACTCGGCGACCGGCATCATCTCGATCACGGTCACGCCCACGCGCTTCAGGTGTCCGAGCCTTCCGATCGCGGCCCGCCACGTGCCTTCGGGCGTAAACGTCCCGACATGCATCTCATAGACGACTTGGCCGTCGAGGCTGACGCCCGGCCAACCCTCATCCCTCCAGGTGTAGGCGACCGGATCCACTACCTCGGACGGGCCGTGCGGGCCTTCCGGCTGGAAACGCGACGCCGGATCGGGATAGAGCCGCTCGTCGTCATCCAGCCGGAATCCGTAGCGCGCGCCGGGCCCGACACCTTCGATCAGCCCGGCAAAGTACCCGCCTCGTTCGGGCTCGAGTTCGTGACGGCTACCATGGATCTCGACCGCAACCCTCGTCCGCTGGGGCGCCCAGACCCAAAAGGATGTGCCGCCGTCCACCGGCTCCGCCCCGATCGGCATTCGTCTTGACGGCAAGCTGAGCCCGCCGCCCCCGCTCCCCACGGGCATTGCAAGCCTCCCTCACATTCCGCCGCCGAATTCGAACCGCTTCTCCCTGAGGCGGTTCCATTTCGGACGGAACCAGCTCTGGGCGACGGACTTCGCATCGCACCAGAGACCCAGGGCTTCGGGAGATCACATGCCGGCTCAGACGTGGTGGAAGAACGGCATCGTTTATCAGATCTACCCCCGCTCGTTTCAGGACTCGAACGGGGACGGGGTCGGCGACCTGCGCGGGATCACGTCGCGGCTCGACTATCTCGTCGATCTCGGGATCGATGCCGTCTGGATCTCACCGATCTACCCGTCGCCGATGGCCGATTTCGGCTACGACGTCGCGGATTATTGCGGCATCCATCCGCTCTTCGGGACGATGGCGGATTTCGATCACCTCATAAGCGAGGTGCATCGGCGCGGCCTGAAGCTCATCCTCGACTTCGTCCCGAACCACAGCTCCGACCAGCATCCGTGGTTCAAGGAGAGCCGCTCGTCCCGCAACAACCCGAAACGCGACTGGTACATCTGGCGCGACCCGAAGCCGGACGGCTCGCCGCCGAACAACTGGGTGTCGAATTTCGGCGGCAGCGCGTGGCAGTTCGACGAGGCCACTGGGCAGTACTACTACCACGCCTTCCTGAAGGAGCAGCCGGACCTCAACTGGCGCAATCCCGACCTCTGCGAAGCCATGCACGACGTGCTGCGCTTCTGGCTCGATCGTGGCGTCGACGGTTTCCGTGTCGACGTAATCTGGCACCTGATCAAGGATGCAGAGTTCCGCGACAACCCGCCGAACCCGGCCTGGCATCCCGAGCGGCCGGAGATCGAGAGCCTCCTGCAGGTCCACTCCTCCGACCAGGAGGAGGTGCATGATGTCATCGCCCGGATGCGGCACGTGCTGGACGCCTACCAGGATCGGGTCCTGATCGGCGAGATCTACCTGCCAACCGAGCGGCTCGTCGCCTATTACGGCAAGGACCTCTCGGGCGCGCACCTGCCCTTCAACTTTCAACTGATCCAGACGGCCTGGAGCGCGCGAGCCATCGCCAAGCTGGTGGACGAGTACGAGGCGGCGCTGCCGGAGGGGGGCTGGCCGAACTGGGTGCTCGGCAACCACGACCAGCCGCGGATTGCGGCACGCGTGGGCACCGAGCAGGCACGGGTCGCCGCGATGCTCCTCCTGACGCTTCGCGGCACCCCCACGATGTATTACGGCGACGAGATCGGGCTGGCCCGGGTCGAAATCCCGCCTGAGCGCGTGCAGGACCCGTGGGAGAAGAACGAGCCAGGCCTGGGCTTCAATCGCGACCCGGAGCGCACCCCGATGCAGTGGGACGCCTCCCCTTATGCCGGCTTCAGCACCGTCGAGCCCTGGCTCCCGCTCGCGCCCGACCACCAGACGCGCAACGTCGAGACGCTCTCACGCGACCCGACCTCCATTCTGACACTATACCGGCGGCTTGTGGCCTTGCGCCGCAACACGCGGGCGCTGGCGATCGGGATCTACGAGCCGCTCCAGACCGAGGGAGCGGTGTTCGGCTTCCGGCGTAGGTACGAAAACGAGCGGATGCTCGTCCTCTTGAACCTCTCGGGGGAACAAACCACCGCCAAGCTTGGTTCTGCTTACGACGGGATGCGCGTGAAGCTCTCGACCTGCCTCGATCGAGTCGACGAGGTGGTTGGCTCGAATGTTGCGCTGCGCCCAAACGAAGGTCTGGTCCTCGGTTAAGCCGCTCTTAGTCATAGCCGCGTCTTATTGTGCGGTGCAGTACTAAGACCTGACCCGAGAAGCAGCCTCGGCTAGAGTACGGCCATTCGAGGCCGGTGCGTTGGGGGGCGGACGGACGGATATGGACGCACGTGTCGTAGCCGAAGGCGACCGCCTGGGCGAGTTTCCAGCGCAGCTGGGTGGCCTGGAGGAGTCGAGCGACGGCCTGCCTGTCCAGCGCATCCTGTACGTCACCTCCGAAATGACCGATTACGTCAAGGCCGGCGGCCTTGGCGACGTATCGGCCGCCCTGCCCCGCAGCCTCGGCCAGCGCTACGACGTGCGAGTCCTGATCCCCGGCTACCGCCAGGTCACGTCCAAGGAAGAAAGCATACCGGTCGTGGCGCGGCTTCCGGCGGCGCATGGCCTTCCTGCCTGTGAACTTGGCAGGATCGACTCCGCCGACGGCCTCACCGTCTATGTCATCCTTTGCCCGGAGCTTTACGACCGCGAGGGCTCGCCCTATGGCGACGAGAGCGGCGCCGACTGGGCCGACAACGACATCCGTTTCGGCAGGCTAGGCCTCGCAGCGGCACAGCTCGCGGCAGGCATTCCGGATGTCGGCTGGACGCCAGGGCTCCTGCACCTGAACGATTGGCCCTCGGCGCTCGGCTCCGCCTATGTCGCCTGGGCGGGTCTCACGACGCCGAGCGTCCTTACGATCCACAACCTCGCGTACCAGGGCCTGTTCGACGCGAGCCATCTGCCGCGCCTCGGCGTGCCGGATTCGGCCTTCGGGGTGGATGGGGTCGAGTTCTACGGCAAGCTGTCCTTCCTCAAGGCCGGCATCGTCTACGCCTCGCACGTCACCACCGTGTCGGAGACGTACGCGCGCGAGATCACCACGCCCGAGTTCGGCTGCGGCCTCGATGGGCTCCTTCGAAAGCTCGACGGCGAGGGCCGCCTCACGGGGATCCTGAACGGGATCGACGAGTCCTGGGATCCGCGCACGGACAGCCACCTCGAGAGCCCGTTCGACCCGAGCGATCTCAAGGGCAAGAAGACCAATGCCGACGAGGTCCGCCGCGAGTTCGGCCTGGCGGTCTCGCGCGGGCCGCTCTTCGCCGTCGTGTCGCGCCTGGTCCACCAGAAGGGCGTCGACCTCACGATCGAATCCACCGAAAGCATCGTCCGCCAGGGCGGGCAGGTCGTCGTGACCGGCCGCGGCGAGGACCGCTTCGAGCGCGCGATGGAGAAGCTCGCCTCGCGCTATCCCGGCCAGGTCGGGGTGCGGATCGGCTTCGAGGAAGCGACCGCCCGGCGCATGTATGCCGGGAGCGACTTCCTGCTGATGCCGTCTCGGTTCGAGCCCTGTGGGCTCAGTCAGATGTATGCACAGCGCATGGGTTCGCTGCCAATCGCCCGCCAGACAGGCGGGCTTGCCGACACGATCAAGGACGGCGTGACCGGCTTCCTGTTCCGCGATCCCTCGCTCGGCGCCATGCTCGGCGCGATCTACCGCGCCGTCGATGCCTTCGGGTCGCGCCGCAAGCTCAATTCGATGCGCCGCGCGGCGATGTCCGAAAGCTACGCCTGGACCCGCTCGGCCTCAGGCTACAGCAGCGTCTACGACCAGGCGCTCGCCGGCCCGTCCCAGTAGGACGGACGGCCGAAGCCGCTCTCCTGTCGTCAGACCATCTTCGCCAGCAGGACGAGACCGGCCAGCGCCACGCCGCCGCCGGTCGCGCGCAGCATGGTCGGCGCAGACAGCCGGCCGAGGCTCAGGCCCAGTGCAAGCCCGGCGGCGTGCAGCAGCGCCGTCGCCACCATGAACCCGGCGCCGTAGCTGAGCGCGCTCGCCGCTTCCGGCATCTCGGCGCCATGCGCATGGCCGTGGAACAGGGCAAACGCGCCGACCAGCGCCGATCCCAGCAGGAGGGGCGCCTCCAGCCGGAGTGCGATCGCGACGCCGAACGCCACGATCGAGAGCGCGATGGCCGCCTCGGCATAGGGCAGGCCCTGGCCCGCAAGCCCGACCGCGCCGCCCACCGCCATCATGGACAGGAACGCCGCAGGAAGCGCCCACACGGCGCGGCCGCCGATCTGGGCCGCAAGCAAGCCGACCGCGAGCATCGCGAGCACATGATCGGGCCCGCCGAGCGGGTGCGCGAAGCCCTGCCCGAACCCGAAGGCTTGGACATGCCCCGGATGCGCAAGGGCCGGAGTGGCGTTCGCGACAAGACCGAAGGCGGCCCAGAGGGCTTTCCGTGACATTCCTGCTGTCTCCTTAAGCGGCCGCGGCCAGCCCGCCAGCCTGTTCGATGAAATCCGCGACGACGTTGACCCCGACCCCGCCCCGGATGTTGGTGAAGACGAAAGGCCGCTCGCCGCGCATACGGCGCGTGTCGGCTTCCATGATCCCAAGATCGGCCCCGACGAAGGGCGCGAGGTCGATCTTGTTGACGACCAGGAGGTCGGACCGGGTGATGCCCGGGCCTCCCTTGCGCGGGATCTTCTCCCCGCCCGCAACGTCGATGACGTAGATCGTGATGTCGGCGAGCTCGGGCGAAAAGGTCGCGGCGAGGTTGTCGCCGCCGGATTCGATCAGCACCATGTCAAGCGCCGGGAACTTGCGCCGCATGTCGGCGACCGCCGCGAGGTTGATCGAGCAATCCTCCCGGATGGCCGTATGCGGGCAGCCGCCCGTCTCGACGCCCAGGATACGCTCTAGCGGCAGCGCCTCCGCGACCGAGAGAAGCCGGGCGTCCTCCTTGGTGTAGATGTCGTTCGTGATCGCGCAGATGTCGTAGCGGTTGCGGAAGGTCTTGCAGAGCGCCTCCATGAGGGCCGTCTTGCCGGACCCGACCGGACCGCCGATCCCGACCCGCAGGGGTCCATGCGCGGAAAAACTCATGAGCGGAACAGCCTCGTATATTGCGTCTCGTGCCTGAACGAGCCGAGATCGGCCCGGAAGGTCGCCGAGCCGACATCGTCCAGCCGGAGGCGGAGCGCCTGACCGGCCAGGCGCGCCAGAGCAGGCAGCATTCGGGCCAGGATGCGCTGCCCGGAGGTCTGGCCGATCGGCGCGAGCCGGATCGCCGCCGAAACCAGATTCTGGGCGAGCGCAGTCAGGTAGGCCTGCACCGTGGCGGAAAGATCGATCCGGTGTGCCGCCGCCGCTAGGCCAAGCGCGACCGGGAGCGCGACTTCGTCGAGATCGGCCGCGATCCCCTCGAGGCCAGGGGCGGGCCATGCGGCCCGGACCGCGTCAAGGAAGCTCCTGCCCTGCTGCGCTGTCTCGAGTCGGAACTCGGCCGAGCCGGCAAGGGCCAGGGCGAGCTCGTTCGCCTCGCTCAGCGCCGCACCGTCACGCGCGGCGGCAGCGCGGTAGGTGGCGCAGAGCAGGATGGCGTCGTTGCGGCCGAGCCCGTGGTGCAGGATGTCCGACAGCCACGCCTCCAAGCTCGCCTCGTCGCGGATGTCCCCCGCCTCCACCGCCCATTCGAGCCCGTGCGAATAGGCATAAGCGCCGATCGGAAAGCTCGGGGATAGCCAGCAGAGAAGCGGGAGAAAGCCCGCCTCAACCATGATGGTGGGCGTGGTCGTGCCCGTGATGGTGGTCGCACTTGTGACCGTGCTCGTCGTGGCCATGGTCATGATGGTGGCCGCAGCCGCAGGCGGCGCCGTGCGAATGGCCTTGATGGGCTTGGTCATGATGCTCGTGGTGATCGTGCCCGCCGTGGCCGTGCGCGTGCCCGTGGTCGTGCCCGCAATCGGGCCCGTGCTCGTGGTATGCGCCGCGCTCGGGTCGGAACGGCCGCTCGACGATACTCGCCGTCGCGCCGAGCCCGCGCACCATCTCGAGGAGCACGTGGTCGTGGGCGATGTAGATCGCGTCCGCCGTGATTTCGGCCGCGACGTGCCGATTCCCGATATGCCAGGCGACCTTCATCAGCCGGAGCGGGTTTTCGGTTCGGATCTCGACCAGCTTCTCGGGAGCGGCCTTGACCTGCACGAGCCTGCCGTCCTCGAGCTTCATGGCGTCGCCGTCGTCCAGCACCGAGGCCTTGTCGAGGTCGAGCAGGAACGACAGCCCGCCATCCGCGGTCAGGGCAACGCGGCGGCGGTGCCTGGCCTCATGGTCGAGGGTCAGGGTGTCGACGACCCGATCCGCCTTCACGGCCGGTCGGCGGATGATGGTGGTGGCGCGAAGCATGATGGCCTCAGAACAGGAAATAGCGTTGCGCCATCGGTAGCACCTCGGCGGGCTCGCAGACCAGGAGCTCGCCATCGGCGCGCACATCGTAGGTCTCAGGATCGACCTCGATGACGGGCGTCGCGTCGTTGTTGACCATGCTTTTCTTCGAGATGCCGCCGCGCACGTTCTCGACCGCGACGAGCTGCTTTGCGATCCCGAGCCGGTGCGCGAGCCCGTCCTCGATCGCAGCGCCCGACACGAAGGTCAGCGAGGTCGCGAGCCGCGCCTTGCCGTAGGCACCGAACATCGGCCGGTAATGCACCGGCTGCGGCGTCGGGATGGACGCGTTCGGATCGCCCATCGGGGCGGCCGCGATCATGCCGCCCTTGATGATGCAGTCGGGCTTCACGCCGAAAAAGGCCGGCGACCAGACGACAAGGTCGGCGAGCTTTCCGACCTCCACCGAGCCGATATGCTTCGACACGCCATGCGCGATGGCCGGGTTGATCGTGTATTTCGCCACATAGCGCCGGGCGCGCAGGTTGTCGTTCTCGCCCGTTTCTCCCGGCAGCGGCCCGCGCTGGCGCTTCATCTTGTCGGCAGTCTGCCAGGTCCGGATGATGACCTCGCCGACGCGGCCCATCGCCTGGCTGTCGGAGGACATCATCGAGAGCGCGCCGATGTCGTGCAGGATGTCCTCGGCCGCGATCGTCTCCTTCCGTATCCGGCTTTCGGCGAAGGCGAGGTCCTCCGGGATGGAGGGCGACAGGTGATGGCACACCATCAGCATGTCGAGATGCTCGTCGATGGTGTTCCGCGTGTAGGGCCGCGTCGGGTTCGTCGACGACGGCAGCACGTTCGCCAGCCCCGCGACCTTGATGATGTCCGGCGCGTGCCCTCCGCCCGCCCCTTCCGTGTGGAACGCGTGGATTGTGCGGCCCTTGAACGCGGCGATCGTGTCCTCGACGAAGCCCGACTCGTTCAGCGTGTCCGTGTGGATCATCACCTGGATGTCGAACCGGTCGGCGACGGAGAGGCAGCAATCGATCGCCGCGGGCGTCGTGCCCCAGTCTTCGTGCAGCTTCATGGCGCAGGCGCCCGCCCGCACCATCTCCTCGAGCGCGGCGGGTTGGGAGGCGTTCCCCTTGCCCGCAAAGCCGAGATTCATCGGGAAGGAATCCGCCGCCTCGATCATGCGGGCGAGGTGCCAGGGCCCGGGCGTGCAGGTCGTTGCAAAACTGCCGTGCGCGGGGCCGGTGCCGCCGCCGAGCATGGAGGTGACGCCCGACATCAGGGCCTCCTCGATCTGCTGCGGGCAGATGAAGTGGATATGGCTGTCGAAGCCGCCAGCCGTGACGATCTTGCCCTCGCCCGCGATCACCTCCGTGCCCGGCCCGACGACGATGTCGACGCCGGGCTGCACATCCGGGTTGCCGGCCTTGCCGATCGCCACGATGCGGCCGGCCGCGATGCCGATATCCGCCTTCACCACTCCCCAGTGATCGAGGATCACTGCGTTGGTGATCACCGTGTCGACCGCGCCCGCGGAGTTAGGCGCTTGGCTCTGGCCCATGCCGTCGCGGATCACTTTCCCGCCGCCGAACTTCACTTCCTCGCCATAGGTCGTGTGATCGCGCTCGACCTCGATGACGAGCGAGGTATCCGCAAGGCGAATGCGGTCGCCCGTCGTCGGCCCGAACATGTCCGCATAGGCGGCACGCGGCAGGGAGGCGGGCGGACGGGCGTTGGCGGGCATGAGCGTTCACGATCTTTTGCGGCGCCCAGGACCGTCAGACCCGACGAGCCGGTCGCTGTTGTGGGGAATGGCGGCTCGCAACCTGCATGCCGCCCGAGACGAGGACGAGCGCCTTCTCAGAGCTTCACCCCCTCGAGATAGCCCCGGTTCCAGGTCGGGCTGATGAGGATCTCGTTCACGCAGACGGAGGCCGGCATGCGTGCGACGAACAGGATGGTGTCCGCCATGTCCTCGGCCTGCAGCATACGGGCGCGATCCTCGGCCGTGACAGGGACCGGCCGCTTGTCGAGGATGGGCGTCGCGACCTCGCCCGGGCAGATGCAGCAGGAGCGGATGCCATAGCCGCATTCCTCCTGGTTGATGCTCTCCGACAGGGCGACGAGACCGTGCTTCGCCGCCGCGTAGGCGGGCCCCGTCAACTTCGAAACGTAGCGACCGGCCCAGGACGAGATCTGGATGATGAGGCCGGCGCGCCGTTCCCGCATCATCGGCAGGACGGCGCGCGAGGTGTAGAAGGGACCGTTCAGGTCGGCCCCGATCACGGCGTCGATGCCGGCGACCTCGATCTCCTGCCAGCTCCGCTTGGGGACATTCAGGCCAGCGGAGTTGACCAGGATATCGCAGCGCCCGAAGCGCTCGCGGATCGTCGCCGCGACCTGCTCCACATCTTCCGGCCTGCTCATGTCTGCAGGAGCGATCGTCGCCTGGCCTCCTGCCGTGCGGATCGCGACCGCCGTTTCCTCCAGCGCCTCGGCTCGCCTGCCGCTGAGCACGAGCTTCGCGCCGGCTCCGGCCAGCGCGACCGCAGCAGCGGCCCCGATGCCCGATCCGGCCCCGGTGACCCAAGCGACTTCGCCCTCGATAGACCGCTGCATGACTCCTCCACTTCGACGCCAGCCTCTCCGGGCCTGATCTCACGAACATCTCGGCAGGCCTCGGCCCGCCTCAGGGCGCTCGGCGCCTGCCGGAAAACCTCTGCTCGGGCCGACCCTATGGCAAAGGAAAGGCAGGCTTCGCGAGGGGCCGCAGCTCTCCATAGGGGATCGTGCAGGTGAACACCCCAAGCGCATAGGGAGCGACCGAGTAGGGCATGAAGGTCACCTCGGCCGAGTTCCCGCCGAAGGTCCAGTTCGCGAGGTCCCCGACCGTGTACGCGACGCCCTTCTTAGCGTCGCCCGCCAGGTCCTGCAGCATCGCCTTTCCTTCAGGGCGGTCGGGATCGTCGCCGCCCTCCTTCACCCTCTCGCGCAGCTGCCGGCCGACCTGCTCTCCGCAGATGGACACGATGGCGTTCCGGTTCGCGCCATCGACCAGGTCGCCGATCGCCAGCTCGCGTCCCGACTTCATGTCGATGTTGATCGTCACGAGGGAGGGGTTCGGATGCGCGCCGCCCGTCATCTCGTAGCCGTCGATGCGGATCGAAAGCAGGCGATCGGACGCATAGACGATCCTCGCCTTGCGCTCCCATTCGTACGCCGTCGGGCTTCTCGTATCCTCGGTCCGGGTCGGCGCTTCAGCCACGATGCTTTGGACCCTGGCGTTCAGCAGGCTCTCGGCCGGGGTCTTCGGCGCCGCGAAACGGAACAGGAACAGGTTCACCGCATAGGTCGACTTGCTGCCCGGGCGATCGACGATCACCGGCACGAGCGGATTCGGGGTGCCGGTGCCGGCGTCGGGCTGCGCCAGGAGTGCCCGCGTCCGAACGGCGTTGCGCTCCGTCAGGCAAGCGGCCAGCGGTGCCGAACCGTCGCTCTCGCAGCGGAGGTTCCGCATCTTGAGCCAGGCGCGCTGGTTGCCGACCAGAGCTTTCTGCTCAGCACCTGCGAGGGTTCCGCGGAGCTTACTGAAGGCCGCGTTCATGGCGTCGTCCGACGCCTTCGCGGCCGGATCGGCGCAGATCGCGCGCTCGACCTTGCTCCTGGCCTGCCCGCACTCGAAGGCCTCGGCACGTGCAAGCCCGAGCGTTGTGGCCCCCAGCGCGACGAGCGCGGCGCTGGCGAGCCGTCGGGTCGCGGCGTCCGTCACAGCGGCCCCATCACGTCCTGGCGAAAGCCGTGGACCTCGCGGTTGCCGCCATACGGGACGAGCACGACCTCGCGCGTGGAGCCCGGCTCGAACCGCACGGCCGTGCCCGGCGCGATGTCGAGCCGCTTTCCGCGCGCCTGCTCGCGATCGAAGCGCAAGGCCGGGTTGGTTTCATAGAAGTGGTAATGCGAGCCGACCTGAATGGGCCGGTCGCCCGTATTGGCAACGGAGAGCGTCGAGCGCTCCGCGCCCTCGTTGAACAAAATCTCGCCGGGCAGCGTCGTCACCTGTCCGGGCACGTCCTCCGAGGCCGCGCCGCGAATCGGGTGGTGGACGGTCACGAGCTTGGTGCCGTCCGGAAACGTCGCCTCGACCTGGATGTCGTGGATCATCTCGGGGATGCCGGGCATCACTTGGCTCGCCGTGAGCACGTGCGCGCCGGCCTCCATCAGCTCGGCGACCGTGCGGCCGTCGCGAGCCCCCTCGACCACGAAGTCCGTGATCAGCGCGATCGCCTCGGGGTGGTTCAGCTTCACGCCGCGCTCGAGCCGGTTGCGGGCAACCATCGCGGCCATGGCGACCAGCAGCTTGTCCTTTTCGCGCGGCGTCAGGTTCACGAAAAGCTCCGTCAGAGGTGCCAGACACGCGGCAACAGCCTGCCGCGAAACAGAGTCATGAAGCGGGCGGCGTCGCGCCGCAACGTCTCGATCTCGTCAGCCAGGAAACGGATCGCGAGAAGCCCGTTCCAGGCGCTCGCACCACATTCCGAGGCCGCACCGTCCAGGGCCGCGCGGGCCTCATCGATGCGGCTCTCGGCGTCCGGCGCCACATGGACGATCGTCGCGAGCGCCCGGTGCCCGTTCGCCATGGCGGGCTTGGCGAGTTGCCCGGCAACCGGACCCGCGACCCGCAGGGTATCGGCATAAACAAGTTTGCCGCCGCGCCGGATGCGCCAGCGATCCTCGTAGGCGCCGCTCTGCATCGTTTCGCCGAAGGCGGCGCGGCCGAAGACCGTCGCCTCGAACAGGAGCGCGGAGGCGCCTTCCTCCAGCTCCACGTCGAGCGAGCGACGCAGCCGTGCCGCGTCGTAGAGGATCGTCTCCTGCGGCACCCAGTCGAGTTGCCCGCCCTCAGCGGCCCGGATTGTCGTCGCGATCGCGGCCGTGTCCCCCTCCGATCGGTAGATCTTTTCCGCCGCTGCGGTCGTGACCACGAGTTGGGCACCCGCCCCGACCTCGATGTCGGTCGCGAACCGATCGCCCGCCGCGATCCCGCCTCCCGTGTTGATCGTCACGGCTTCGAGCGCTGGTCCTTCGGCCTTGGGGAGGCGAAGACGTGCGGACCCGCTCTCCGCGATGCGGGTGACGCGCGTCGCCTCACCGAGGCACTCGACCCCGAGCGCGATGCGGGCATCCGCCCGCTGGCGGCGGGGAGCGGACATGACGGTGTCCTGGCCGGGCTTGTCCCGGCCACCCCGATCGGAAGGGTGCGAAGTCAATCGAGCAATCAGCGCAGGGGAGAGGCCGACTACGAGCGGCTCGGAGGTGCAAACAGCATCGGGGTGGCCGGGACAAGCCCAGCCATGACGCTGGCGAGGCCCAACCCGCTCAGATCGCCATGCGGCGGCGGACATCGTCGCCTGCGAGCTCGGCCCTGCCGCCGGCGACGACCACTTCGCCGCGCTCCATCAGGATGAAGCGGTCGGCGAGGTCGCGCGCGAACTCGAAATACTGCTCCACCAGCACGATCGCCATGTCGCCGCGCTCGCGCAGGAACGAGATCGCCCGGCCGATGTCCTTGATGATGGAGGGTTGGATGCCTTCGGTCGGTTCGTCCAGCACGAGGAGCTTGGGTCGCGTGGTCAGCGCCCGGCCGATGGCGAGTTGCTGCTGCTGGCCGCCGGACAGGTCGCCGCCGCGCCGGTGCAGCATCGATTTCAGGACGGGGAAGATGTCGAAGACCTCGTCCGGAACCTTGCGCTGGCCGCGTTTCAGCGGGGCGAAGCCGGTCTCCAGGTTCTCGCGCACCGTTAGCAGCGGGAAGATTTCCCGGCCCTGCGGCACATAGGCGATGCCGTTCCGCGCCCGGTCATAGGGCTTCATGCGGGCGATATCCTGCCCGCCGAGGGTGATGCTGCCATCCGCGATCGGCCGGTGGCCGACGATGGCGCGCATGAGCGAGGATTTCCCGACGCCGTTGCGGCCGAGCACACAGGTCACCTCGCCTTGCCTCGCCTCGACCGAGACGCCGCGCAGCGCCTGCGCGGCACCGTAGAAGAGGGTGACGTTCTCGACTTCCAGCATCATCACCGCCCCAAATACACTTCGATCACGCGCTCGTTCGCGCTGACCTGGTCGAGCGGGCCCTCCGCGAGCACCGAGCCCTCATGCAGGCACGTGACCTTCACGCCGAGATCGCGCACGAAGACCATGTCGTGCTCGACGACGACGACGGCGCGCGTCTTAGCGATCTCGCGCAGGAGGTCGGCCGTATCCGCCGTCTCCTGGTCCGTCATCCCGGCTGCCGGCTCGTCGACGAGGAGCAGCTTCGGCTCCTGTGCCAGCAGCATGCCGATCTCGAGCCATTGCTTCTGGCCATGGCTGAGTTCGGCCGCCTTGCGGGCGCGGTGATCCTTGAGGCGGATGCGCTCGAGCAGGGAATCCACGCGCTCGCGCTCGGCCCGGCTTTCGCGCCAGAACAGCGTCGGGAAGGCGCGCCGGTCGGCCTTCAGCGACAGGCGCAGGTTGTCCTCGACGGTGTGCATGTCGAACACGGTCGGGGTCTGGAATTTCCGGCCGATGCCCAGCTGCGCGATGGAGGCCTCGTCAAGCTTCGTGAGGTCGTGCTTGCCGCCCCCGAAGCTTGCCTGGCCGGAGGTCGGCCGGGTCTTGCCCGTGATGACGTCCATCATGGTCGTCTTGCCGGCGCCGTTCGGGCCGATGATCGCCCGCATCTCGTGATCGTCGATCGCAAGCGAGAGGTTGTTCAGCGCTCGAAACCCGTCAAACACGACCGAGACGGCGTCCAGATAGAGCAGGGATGGCGTGGTGGTGGTCTGCATGGCGCTCACCCGGCCGGCACGGCTGCGCCGCGGGAATCGACCCGGCGCACGACGCCGTCCTCGTCCTCGATCTCGGCCACGGCAGGCCTGCGCCGGCCCGTCCACCACTCGGTGAAGGAGCCGAGGATGCCCTTCGGCAGGAACAGCGTCACGAAGACGAAGAGCGCGCCGAGCGCAAAGAGCCAGAGCTCCGGCAGCACTCCGGTGAACCAGGTCTTGCCCGCGTTCACGACGAGCGCGCCGAGCGCCGCCCCGGCCAGCGTGCCGCGGCCGCCGACCGCAACCCAGATCACCGTTTCGATGCTGTTGGCGGGCGCGAATTCGCCCGGATTGATGATGCCGACCTGCGGCACGTAGAGCGCGCCCGCGACACCGGCCAGCATGGCAGAAACGGTCCAGGCGAAGAGCTTGTAGTTCTCGACCCGGTACCCGATGAACCGCGTCCGGCTCTCGGCATCGCGGATCGCGACCAGCACCTTGCCGAGCTTCGAGGTCACGATAAAGCGGCAGACGAGGAATCCGGCGGCGAGCGCCAGGGCGGAGAGCCCGAACAGCGTCGCCCGCGTCGCCTGCGCCTGGACCGGGAAGCCCAGAATGTCCTTGAAGTCGGTAAGCCCGTTATTGCCGCCGAACCCCATGTCGTTGCGGAAGAAGGCGAGCAGCAGCGCAAAGGTCATCGCCTGGGTGATGATCGACAGGTACACGCCCGTGACCCGCGAGCGAAACGCGAACCAGCCGAACACGAAAGCGAGGAGGCCGGGCGCCAGGAGCACCATCAGGACGGCGAACGGGAAATGGTCGAAGCCGTGCCAGAACCAGGGCAGCTCCTTGTAGTTCAGGAACACCATGAAGTCGGGCAGGACCGGATTGCCATAGACTCCGCGCGTCCCGATCTGCCGCATCAGGTACATGCCCATCGCGTAGCCGCCGAGCGCGAAGAAGGCGCCGTGGCCGAGCGACAGGATCCCGCAATAGCCCCAAACGAGATCGACCGAGAGCGCGAGGAGCGCGTAGCAGAGATACTTGCCGAGGAGCGGCACCAGGTAGTCGGGCACGCGCAGCGGCGAGCCGACCGGCAGGGCGAGGTTCGAGAGCGGCACGAGCACCGCGACCGCGAGCACGACGCCTAAGAAGATCGTGCCGGTCCGGCCGAGAAGGCGGGAGGAGATCATCTCACGCCTCCACGAACCGGCCCTTGAGCGCGAACAGGCCGCGCGGGCGCTTTTGGATGAACAGGATGACGGCGATGAGCAGGATGATTTTGCCGAGCACGGCCCCCGCGACCGGCTCGAGGAGCTTGTTGGCGATGCCGATTGCCATGGCGCCGACGAGCGTGCCCCAGAGATTGCCGACGCCGCCGAACACCACCACCAGGAAGCTGTCGATGATGTAGCCCTGGCCGAGATTGGGCGAGACGTTGTCGATCTGAGAGAGGGCGACGCCCGCGATCCCGGCGACGCCGGAGCCGAGCCCGAAGGTCATGGCGTCGACCCAGTCGGTCTTGATGCCCATGGCGCCAGCCATGCGGCGGTTCTGGGTGACGGCGCGGATCTGCAGGCCCAGGCTGGTGCGCTTCAGGGCAAGAAGGAGCGCCACGAAGACCGCCATGGCGAAGAGCACGATGACAATGCGGTTCCAGGTGAGCGCGAGGCCCCAGAGATCGACCGAGCCGGACATCCAGGCGGGCGTGCCGACCTCGCGGTTCTGCGCGCCGAAGATGGAACGGACCGCCTGCTGCAGGATGAGCGAGATGCCCCAGGTCGCGAGCAGCGTCTCCAGCGGCCGCCCATAGAGGAAGCGGATCACCGTACGTTCGATCAGGACCCCGACCGCGCCCGCGACCAGGAAGGCAAGCGGCAGCGCCAGGAACAACGAGGCGCTGAAGAGTTCAGGGAAGCGCGTGCGAATGAGCTCCTGCACGACGAAGGTCGTGTAGGCGCCGATCATCACCATCTCGCCATGCGCCATGTTGATGACACCCATGACGCCGAACGTGATGGCGAGCCCGATCGCCGCGAGCAGCAGGACCGAGCCGAGGCTCACGCCATAGGCGACGTCCTGCGCCCGCTGCACCAGCGCGAGCCGGTTCTCGATGGAGGCAGCCGCGGATTGCGCGAGGCCTTTCACGTCGTCCGCGGCGGAGGGCGGGATCTGGCGCAGCAGCGCGAGCGCCTCGCGGTCACCCTTGGCGCGAAGAACCTCGACCGCCCCGACCTGGTCGGCCATGGACGCGTCCGGCTTGGCGAGCGTGATGGACGCGCGCGCTTCGCGGAAGGCGCGGAGCACGTTTCCGTCCTGCTCGGCAGCGATCGCGCCGTCGATGGACGCGAGCGCGCCGGCATCGCGCGACTTGAATACGGCGGCGGCCGCCTCGATGCGACGGCGCGGATCGGGGGCACGCAGCGTCAGCTGGCCCATGGCGGCATCGGCCGCTCGCCGGACGCGGTTGTTGAGCCGCACGGCCTTGAGGTCCGCCGCCTTGGCAGTCACGGGCTCCCCAGTGCGGGCATCCTTGAGCCCGCCGGCGGCATCGCGAATGAACACGGCCTTCTCGGACGCCCGCACGAGGAGGCGGCCCGCCTGCAGGGCGGACACGACCTCGGCCGCAAGCGGGTTGCCGCTCGCCGCGACGCCCTCGATGCCGGCCTCGGTATCGGAATAGCTGTCCGCCGCGAACCGGGCGAGCGCGTCCGTATAGGCGTCGGCACGGGCCGAGCCGATCGGACCAACCAAGAGCGCGAGCAGGCAGGCGATTGTCGCGAGGACGCCTCGCATCGAAAACTCCGTCGGCTCTGAAGGCCGCGACGCGTTCCCTCTCCCGTGTGGGAGAGGGCTAGGGTAAAGGTGTTGCGGTCAGGCCAGAGTCGGACCGGCCGAGTGGCCGCGCTGAACGCTCTCCCTCTCCCCGCTGGGGAGAGGGTCGGGGTGAGGAGGTGTGCCTGATCCGGAGACGGCCTACCCCTCACCCGGTGGCCAGCCCCGCGAGCCACTCGACCTCTCCCGCACGGGAGAGGCGGGCGCTCAGCTTACGCGCCGCACTTGCCGGTCTTCGAGTTGAAGTTGCCGCACTTCTTCTCGACCCAGTCGGCGACGAGGTCCTTGGAGCCATCGAGCTCCTTCGACCAGGCATCGCCCGGGACGAGGCCGTCCGTCTTCCACACGACGTCGAACTGGCCGTTGTCCTTGATCTCGCCGATGAAGACCGGCTTCGTGATGTGGTGGTTCGGGAGCATCTTGGAGACGCCGCCCGTGAGGTTCGGGGCCTCGGTGCCGGGCAGCGCGTCGATGACCTTGTCCGGATCGGTCGACTTCACTTTCTCGACCGCCTTCACCCACATGTTGAAGCCGATGACGTGCGCTTCCATCGGGTCGTTGGTCACGGCCTTCGGGTTCTTCTTGTAGGCCTGCCACTTGGCGATGAAGTCCTTGTTCGCCGGCGTGTCGATCGACTGGAAGTAGTTCCAGGCCGCGAGGTGGCCGAGGAGGGGCTTGGTGTCGATGCCCGCGAGTTCCTCCTCGCCGACCGAGAAGGCCACGACCGGGATGTCCGTCGCCTTGATGCCCTGGTTGCCAAGCTCCTTGTAGAACGGCACGTTGGCATCGCCGTTGATGGTCGAGACGACGGCTGTCTTCTTGCCGGCCGAACCGAATTTCTTGATGTCCGCGACGATCGTCTGCCAGTCGGCGTGGCCGAACGGCGTGTAGTTGATCATGATGTCCTCGGACTTCACGCCCTTGGACTTCAGGTACGCCTCGAGGATCTTGTTGGTCGTGCGCGGATAAACGTAATCGGTACCGGCCAGCACCCAGCGCTGCACCTTCTCTTCCTTGGCGAGGTAGTCGACCGCCGGGATCGCCTGCTGGTTCGGGGCCGCGCCCGTGTAGAAGACGTTCCGCTCGCTCTCCTCGCCCTCGTACTGGACGGGGTAGAAGAGGATATTGTTCAGCTCCTTGAAGACGGGAAGCACGGATTTGCGGGACACGGAGGTCCAGCAGCCGAACACGGCCGCGACCTTGTTCTGCGCGATCAGCTCGCGCGCCTTCTCGGCGAAGAGCGGCCAGTTCGAGGCCGGGTCGACCACGACCGCCTCGAGCTTCTTGCCGAGCAGGCCGCCCTTCTTGTTCTGCTCGTCGATGAGGAAAAGCATCGTGTCCTTCAGGGTCGTCTCGCTGATGGCCATCGTGCCTGAGAGCGAATGGAGGATGCCGACCTTGATGGTCTCCTGCGCGAAGGCCGCGCCTGCCGAGCCCGCCAGCATGGCAGCGCCCGCAAGCGCGCCGAATGCTCCCCTTCTCGTGATTGTCATTGCGTGAGTCTCCGATGCTCAACCGTGGCTGGCCAGCAGCCTGCGAGACGGGCGCAAGCGCTGTGCCAGCGGTGAAGCAGCGGAAACCCGGTCGGGAATTCCGTCGGGACCACCTGGTTGGAGGAGCCCCTGCCTATTTTGTAAGCTGCGTCTTGCAGCCTGATCGATTGTTGTGCAGGAGCACGATCAGCGGGCAGAGCGCTTCCCGATGCCGCTCTCCACCACATCCCAATAAAGCCCCGCCATGAGCCCTAGCGCCTCGCGAAAGAGGGCGGCGGGCACATGCTCGTTCGGCGCGTGCTGGGAGCATCCGGGATAGGAATGCGGCACCCAGATCGTCGGCAGCCCGAGGATCTCGGAGAAGGCGTCGTTCGGCAGCGAGCCGCCGAGATTGGGCAGCAGCGCCGGCTTCTTGCCCGTCGTCCGGGCGATCGAGTCCAGCGCCCAGGTGACCCAGGGGTTCTCGGGATCGAGCCGGGTCGCCGGGAACACCTCCTCGCGGGCAGGCTGGACGTCCACATAGGCGAAGCCGTGCCGGTCGAGGTGGCGCCGCACCGCCGGAATGATGTCGTCCATGTCGACATCCACCACGAAGCGGAGTTGCAGCCGCGCCCAGGCGCGGGGCGGAATCGCGTTCACGGGCGTTTTCGGCACCCCGGCCTCCATGGCCAGGATCTCGAGCGCGCACCAGCCGAAGACCTTTTCCGGGCCCGTCAGACCCGGCTCGCCCCAGGTCGGGTCGATCTCTGGCGCGCCGGGGCCGGTATCCAGTTCGCAATCGGCAAGCGCACGGCGGACCGCGTCGGGCAGGCCATGCTTGGGCACGAGTTCATGCACTCGGATTTGCCCAGTCGGTCCGACGAGCGAGGCGATAGCGTGGCTGAGCTGGACGGCCGGGTTCGACAGCAGCCCACCCCAATTGCCGGAATGGTGCCCGCCCTGGCGCGCATGGATGGTGAGGTCGAAGGAGGCGCCGCCGCGTGAGCCGAGGAAAATCGTCGGGCGCTCCGCGTTGAGCCGCGGGCCGTCGGACCCGATCAGGACGTCCGAGGCGAAAAGGTCGCGGTGGCGCGCGCAGACTTCGCGCAGACCGGGCGAGCCAGTCTCCTCGCCCATCTCGATGAGCCACTTGGCGTTGAAGCCAAGCTTCCCGCGCTCGGCGAGCACCGCCGCTTGGCCGGCTAGGTTGATCGCGTGCTGGCCCTTGTTGTCGACCACGCCGCGTCCGTACCAGCGATCCCCCCTCTCGGTGATCGTCCAGGGCGAGAGGCCGGGCTCCCACGCGTCGTCAAGTCCGCGGATAACGTCGCCATGGCCGTAGCCGAAGACGGTGACGAGGGACGGATCCTCGATGCGCTCAGCGAACAGGAACGGGCCCTTGGCCTTTGGCTCCTCCAGGATGCGGCAGGTGAAGCCCAACTTGGCGAAAGCCGGCTCCATCTCGTCCTTCAAGTAGCGGACGAGCTCTCCGGCGCGTTCAGGGTTCTGGCTCTCGGTCGGGATCGCCACCCGGCGGGACAGCTCCTCCTTGAACGCCCCCGAATCGAAATGAGCGTAGGCGCGGGCGATCGCGGCGTCGCGGCTCATGGCTTGTCCTGTGCGTCAGGCGAGATGGCGTCGCGCAGCCCGTCGCCGAGCAGGTTCACGGCAAAGATCAGGACCGCGAGGCAAGTGCCCGGGATCGCAATCAGCCAGAAGGAGAAGAACATGTAGGGCTTGGCCTCCGAGATCATGAGGCCCCAGGAGGGCAGCGGCGGCTGCACGCCAAGCCCGAGAAAAGAGAGCGCAGCCTCGAGCAGGATCGCGCTCGCAGCCTCCAGCGTCGCCGTCACGATCAGGAAGGGGACGACGTTGGGCAGCACCTCGCGCCAGACGATACGCGGGGTCGTAGCCCCCGCCGCTTTCGCGGCCGAGACGAAGTCGAGCGCCCGCACCTTCTGGGTGGCACTCCGCATGACCACGACGAAGCGGTCCCATTTCAGGAGGCCGAGCACCAGGATGACGAGCGGCAGCGAGCCCCCGACGACAGCAACGGCCGCGAGCGCGACGAGGATCACGGGCAGCGCGAGCCGCACCGTGATCAGGAAGGTGACGACGAGGTCGACCCGCCCGCCGAAATAGCCGGCCGCGACGCCGAGTGCCGTGCCGATCAGGCCGGAGAGCAGCGCCACGGCTCCGCCGATGAGGAGCGAGATGCGAGCGCCGTAGATGGTCCGGGACAGGTAGTCCCGGCCAAGCGCGTCCGTGCCGAGCGGGTGCTCCCAGGTCCCTTTCGGGTACCAGACGGGCGGTATCGTCCGCCGCGCGAGGTTCTGCGCGTACGGATCATGCGGCGCAATGAGCGGCGCCAAGAGCGCGACCAGCACAATGGCGGCGACGATTCCTCCGCCCACAAGGAGGCTGCGGTGCTTCAGCCAGCTCCGCTTGCGGCCCGCGGCCGGAGACGCGATCCGCGGCGGCGCGGCGATCTCGGCGCTCACATCGCGGCCCTCAGGCGGGGATCGAGATAGGCGTTCAGAACGTCGGCGAAGAGCGTCAGCAGCACGTAGAGCATCGACAGGAGCAGCACGATCACCTGCATGACCGGCAGGTCCTTGTGGCTGATCGACTGGTAGGCGAGGTAGCCGAGCCCGTCGAGCGCGAACACGGTCTCGATCACGACGGAGCCGCCGAGCAGGTAACCGAGCTGCACGACGGTCAGGGCGACCACCGGCGTGAGCGCGTTTCGCAGCGCGTGCTTCACCACAACGCGCCGCTTCGGCACGCCCTTCGCCCGTGCGGTGCGGATGAAGTCCGAGTTCAACGTCTCGATCATCCCCGCCCGGATCAGCCGCATGAAGGCTGGGGCGACGTAGTAGCCAAGCGCGATTGTCGGCATGACGAAATTCGCCCAGGTGGTGGAGCCCGAAACCGGCAGCCAGCGCAGCGTAATCGAGAACAGCATGACCAGGAGCAGGGCGAAGAAGAAGTTCGGCATCGCCTGGCCGAGCACCGCGATCCCGAGCGCGAGCCGGTCGATCCAGCTGTTCGGCCGCAGCGCCGCGATCACACCGAGCGGCACAGCGACCGCGAGCGCGAAGAGCAGCGAAAAGACGCCCAGGATGAGCGTGGTGGGAAGCTTGTCGAGGACGAGATCGAGCACGGGCGACTTGAAGAAGTAGGACGTCCCGAACTCCCCGCGCAGCAGGCCTACCAGCCAGTCGAGATATTGAACGATGAGCGGGCGGTCGAGCCCGTAGGTCTCGCGCACGAGGCGGATGTCCTCGTCGCGCGCCCCCTCGCCCGCGATCGCGGTCGCGACGTCGCCCGTGAGCCGCACAAGCGCGAAGGACAGGATCGACACCGCGAGCCCGACCAGGATTGCGACCGCGAGCCGGCGGCCGATGAAACCGATCACATTCTGCCTCGTCTTACCGCCGATGCAGCGGCCCTGATGCCTCGGCTCAGCGCCGCCCTCGGGCGTCGGGAAAGCTTCGCGCCTCCCCTCCCCCTCACTTCCAGGTCATCTCCCAGAAGCGGGGCGTCTCGTCCGGATAGACCGTGAAATTCAGGTTCGCGGACGCGACATAGTGGTTCGGCACCGTGTAGAGCGGAACCGAATAGGCGCGTTCGCTGATCAGCGCGAGCGCCTTCTTGTAGGCCACCTTGCGGGCTTCCGGGTCGACGGACGTGTCGCCGGTGCGCAGGAGAGCCTGGACCTCGGGGTCCTTGTTCACGTCGTCGGCGCCGCCGCCGAAATAAACCGGGGTCGAGGCCGATACGTCGTTGACGGAGTTCGAGCCCCAGGTCTGGAACGCGAGCCCGACCTTGTTGGCCCGCCCCTGGTCGCGCATGGCCGCGTATTGCAGGAATCGCAGGTTGGCCGTGATGCCCACCGCCTTGAAATCGTTGATGATCGCCTCCGCCTGCTGGCGCTCGCGATAGGCGTAGAAGTCGAAGGTCAGCCCGTTCGCGAAACCGGCTTCCTTCAGCAGAGCCTTCGCCTTCGCCGGATCGTAGGCGTAGCGGGTGGCGCCCTCCTCCGTGCATCCGAACTGACCCGAGAAGCACTGCGTGACCAGCGGGCGCGAGCCCCCGCCCACGAGCTCCTTCGTGAGCGCCTCCTTGTTGACCGCGTGATTGAGGGCGCGCCGAACGCGCAGATCACGAAATGCCTCGACCGGCCCGTCCGGAAGCGTGTTGAAGTTCAGGAAGGCGATCCGCATCGTTTCGCCCGACTTCGCCTGGAACCCGGGGACGGCGCCGATCTGCTCGGCCTGGTCCTTGGGGACGTTCATGATGAAGTCCAGACCACCGGCCATCACCTCGGCCATCTGCGTCTGCCGGTCGGGAATGAAGCGGATTTCGAGCTTGCCGATCTTGGCCGAGGGCTTCGGTGAATCCTTGAAGTAGTCCGGATTGCGCTCGAGCGTCAGCGACTTGCCGACGACGTGGCTCACGACGCGGAACGGCCCCGACCCGATCGGCTTCTCGTTCATGCCCTTGGGCCCGGCCTTCTCGTAGTACTTGGCCGGGTGGATCACGAGCGGGCCTGACAGGTAGTCGATCGCGCCCGGAAAAGGCTGCTTGGAGTAGATCCGGACCTTCTGCGGCGTGACCGCCTCGACGCGGTCGATCCAGCTCACGTTTGCCTGAGTGGTCGCCTTGTTCTCGGGCTTGGAGGCGTAGGTCAGGGTGAAAACGACGTCCTCGGCCGTGAACTCGGTGCCGTCATGGAACTTCACCCCGGTGCGGAGATCGAGCTCGAGCGTCTTGTCGTCGAGGTACTTCCAGGCCGTCGCGAGCTGGCCCTTGTACTGCCCGCTGACCGGATCGCGGTAGATCAGCGTGTCCCAGACGTGCTGGCTGATGATGACCCCAGCCCGCAGGTTGTTGAAGTAGGGGTCGATGTTCTCGGGGATCTGGTCGTAGGCGAAGCGGATTGAGTTCGAGGCCTTGTCTGCGAGGGCGGGCGCCAGCCCGGACAGGGCAGGAGCGGTCGCCAGGACGGCGGACAAGCAGAGTGAACCTAACCAGCGGCGCATGAACAACCTCGTCGGGGAAGCGGCGCGACTTTCGGGGGCTCGCGCCCTCCGAGTCAAGAAGCCGCTACGCTGGCAAGATCCGGACCGCCTCAGGCCCTTGCCGGCCCGACGTGGTCCGCCATGGTGGCACCGCGCGTGCCGAGCGGCTTCTCCGGCCCGACGGTCGTATCACGGGCGGTCTGGTGCTCCATCTCGGCGTTGATCTCGGCCCCGACGAGCACGATGACCACCGAGATCCAGATCCACACCATGAAGCCCACACCCGCCCCAAGCGAGCCGTAGGTCTTGTTGTAGGAGTCGAAGCTGGCGACGTACCAGGAGAAGAGCATCGAGCCGCCGATCCACAGGAGCGCGGCCGCGATCGAGCCGATCGAGACCCATTGCCATTGCGGCGACCGGCGGCTCGGGCCGAAGCGGTACACCGCCGCAAGGCCCAGCATCACGACCAAAAGCAGGACCGGCCAGCGCGCGATGGACAGGATGATCTCAGCCGAGAAGGGCGCGCCGATGAACTTCAAGACAACGGGCAGGACCACTACGCCGCCGATCGCGGCGACTGCGAAGAACACCGCCCCGAGCGTGAACAGGAAGGTCGTGCCATAGAAGCGGACGAGACTGCGGCGCTCCCGTTCGCCATAGACGACGTTGAGCGCGTCGAAGAGCGCGCCCATACCGGAGTTCGCGCTCCAGAACGCGACAAGGAGGCTGATCCCGAAGGCAAGCGACAGGGCCGGAGTCTGCTTGGACGTGATCGCGATGATCTGGCCGCGAATAAGCTCCAGCACGCCTTCCGGCAGGATGCCGGCCATAAGGACGAGGTGGTCGCCGATTGTGCGCGCGTCCGCGAAGAGGCCGTAGAGCGAGACGACGACCGCGATCGCCGGGAAGACCGCGAGCAGGGTGAAAAAGGCGACGCTGCCTCCTGTCGCGAGGATCCTGTCCTCCGGGATGGCATAGAGCACCCGCCAGAAGATGTCGCGCCAGCCGAGCGGCGGAATGTCCCGCGGCTCGTCGGCGTCGCGGCCCCTGCCATGTTCCTTGGCCCGGGCGAAGTCATCGGGGGTCGGGTCAGCCTGGTCGGCATGATCGACGCGGCTCCGCCAATCCTCGCTTGGCGCTGACCCGGGTGTTCCGCTGTCTCTGTCCGTCATCCGACAATACTGGCAGGCTGCCCCTCGCCTGCACTTCAAGCTTACGCGAGACCAGCAGAAATTGTGTGGTTCGCGGGTGACATGCCCCACCGGGAATGCAACCGGACAAAGCGGGTAGCGTGGCCATCCCGCCCGAGGGGCGTTAGCGTCGAGGCGGGAGCTGACGATCGGGGTGGCGAACCCGCCGGACGGGCCAGGAGGCCGAGTGCGGCGGCGGGAGGATGAATGAGTTTCCGGCGTAGGCCATGGCGGCAGGAGGTCGCCTTGGCCCTGTTCATTGCAGCGATCTCGGTCACGGGCCTTTCGGGCACCGCGTCGGCCTTCGACTTTTTCGGGCTGTTCGGATCCGAGGACCCGCCGGCACCATCGGCGGTCGCACTCCCGTACGAACTCACCTTCGATATCCGCGGCGACGATGGCGTCGAGAGCCGGCTTCAGGATGCCTCGAGCCTTTACCGGCTCCGCCGGGACGCGCCTCCGGATGGGGAGACCCTGCTTCAGCGCGCCAATGCCGATTTCGCGCCCGTGATCGATGCGCTCTGGGGCGCCGGATATTACGACGCGACCCTGACGATCGAGATTGCGGGTGTTCCGGTCCAGATCGGACAGTTCCAGAACCCGGCCGCGGTGCGAGCCGCCAATGCGCTCCGCAACCGCGCGCGCGTTCCCGTAAAGATTATCGCCGAGACCGGGCCGCAATTCCGCATGCGGAATATCCAGGTTCTTGATCAGAGGTCTCGTCGCGCGTTTTCCGCGGAAGAGCTGCCGCTCCACATTCTCCGGCTCGAGCCCGGCGATCCGGCCGAGGCCGCCCGCATCCGGGCGGCCAGCGCCCGCCTGGTCGACCACTTCCGGCGGCAATCCTACCCGCTGGTGAAATCACCACCGCCGGCCCCGGTCGTCGATCACACGTCCGACACGATGGACGTCACCTTCCTGGTCGATACGGGGCCGAAGGCGGGGATCGGCGAAGTCGCGCTGCGCGGACCGCAGGGGTTCGACCAGGAGATCGTCCGCTCCTTCATCTATCTCGATGAAGGAGAGCCCTATTCGCCCGACCGGCTCGATTCGACCCGCAAATCCATCGCGTCGATCCCGGCCGCGGGGTCGGTCCGCATCCGTGAGGGGGGTGCCCTCGACCGGAACGGCAACCTGCCGATCTTCGTGGAGGTGACCGACCGCGCCCTGAACGCCGCGGGCTATTCTCTCGGCTATTCGACCATCGATGGCCCGAACGGGCGCGTCTATTACGAGAACCGCAACCTGTTCGGCGGGGCGGAGCGCATCCGCGTTCAGGGCGACATGTTCCAGGCACCTCGGAACGCGGGCGAGCGCATCCGGAGCATTGGCGACTTCAAGACGTCCGATATCGGTGCGAGGTTTACGCTCAGCTTCCTGAAGCCGGCCCTCGACGGCACGCGCTTCGACTTCCTGCTGGACGGACTGGTCGAGCGGAACCGGATCGGGTCCCTGCGCCTCGGCGGCTACACGGTCCGGCTCGGCGGCGCGACCGCCGCCCTGCGCTACCGGGTCGATGAGACGCTTTCGGCGACAATCGGCATCAAGGGTGAGCGCGGCCGGACGAGCGACAGCGTGTCGAACGTGGACTACACGCTCGTCGGCGTCCCGCTCACGATGCAGTTCGACAACACGGACAAGCCGCTGGACCCGAGCCGAGGCTATCGCATCTCGGCCGCGATCACGCCCTATCCGGCGTTCCTGGGCTCTTCCGTCGCTTTCACGCAGGCCACTGCCTCGGCCTCCGCGTATTACTCGTTCGACGAGGAAGGCCGGTTCGTTCTCGCCGCCCGCGGTCGGGTGGGCGGCTTTTTGGATGAGCCGGATCAACTCCAGCTCATCCCGTCCAACTATCGCTACTTTGTCGGCGGGGCAGGCTCGATCCGAGGCTACCGGTTCCAGACGGTCGCGCCGTTCGGTCCGACCGGCAAGATCGTTGGCGGGCGCTCGATGTTCGATTCCTCGGTCGAGGCGCGCATCAAGGTCACCGACACGATCGGCATCGTGCCCTTCTTCGACGCCGGCGGCGCCTATGCGTCGCAGTTCCCGGAGTTCTTCGGCGACACCCGCATGTCGGCGGGCCTAGGCGTCTTCTACGTGACAGCGATCGGCCCCATCCGACTCGACGTGGCCGCGCCCCTCAACCCGCGCCGCGGCGACAAGGAAGTGGTTCTCTACGTGAGCATCGGGCAGGCCTTCTGATATCCATGCGCCGCGCTCTCCTCGCTCTCCTCTGCTTGACGCTGGCCTCGCTTGCCGGCCTGACCCTCGCCTCCAGGGCCGCCGACGAGGAGAAGGGCATCCTGGCGAGCCTGATCTCGCGCGCGCTGTCCACGCCAGCGACTCGCGTGTCGATCGGCGGAATCGATGGAGCGCTCTCGTCCGACGCCACGATCCGGGACATTCAGATCTCGGACCGGGACGGGGTGTGGCTCCGGCTCGACCGAGCCCGCATCGTCTGGCGGCGCCTCGCGCTCCTGTCGCGCCGGCTCGAGATCGACCGCCTGGAGATCGGGACGCTCGACATCGCGCGCCGACCGCTCCCCGCCGAAACTCCGGTACCAGGGGAGGACCAGCCGCTCCTGCCGGAACTGCCAGTCCGGGTGGAGATCAAGGACTTCGTCCTTTCCGAACTCCGCCTCGGCGAGCCGATCATAGGCACCGCCGCCCGTTTGGGTATGAGCGGCGCGGCGAGGCTCGGCAACGTCTCGGAAGGGCTCGATCTCCGCTTCGACGCGCGCCGGCTCGATGCCGGCGGCCATTTCACAGCCCGGTTCGGCCTCGTGCCACAAGGAGAGCGTCTGACACTCGCCCTCAATCTGGACGAGCCGGCGGGCGGCCTCCTGGCGCGCGCGATCAACATCCCAGGCCTGCCTCCCGTTCGGCTGGACCTGAACGGGGATGGCACGCTCGACGCCTTTTCTTCTCGGCTGACCTTCGATGCCGGCCAAGGGATCGGCGCACGTGGGGACGCGACCGTGAGGCGGGAAGGTCCGGCGCGCCGGCTCGGCCTCGACATGACGGCCGAGATCTCCGGCCTGCTGCCCGACATCGCGGCACCGGTCTTCGCGGGCACCACGCGGCTCACCGGAACCGCGACCTACGGCGACGACGGTGCGATCTCGATCCCTGGGATCAACCTGATCGCCGCGGCAGCCCGGCTGGACGTGACTGGTGGAATGAGCCCGGACCAGGTGGCTGATCTGCGGATCACGGCCGCGAACCTGCCGAACGCGGCCTCCCGCACGGCGGTCTCGGGCGCTGAAATCCGGCGCCTCGCTTTTGACGGTCGCGTGACCGGGCCCATCACATCGCCCCGGATCAACGCCACGCTGAACGCGGAAGATGCGCGGCTTCCGGCCGGGCGGCTCGCCCGGCTGGACGCCACCTTCGCAGCCGTGCCGTCCGGGACAGTGACGAACGCCGCGACCCGCATCGAAATCACGGCCGATGCGCGTGCCACGGGCCTTGTCCCGAACGACCCCGCGCTCGCACGCGCAACGGGATCCGACGCGGCAGTAACGCTCCGGGCGGTGTCGGCTGCCGAGAACGGTCTGGACGTGGAACGCCTCGAGATCCGGACCCCGACCCTCTCCGCGCGCTATGCCGGTCGCCTCGGCTCGGCCGAGTTGCGCGGCCAACTGGAGGCCGGGGTCGCGGACCTGTCGCGGTTCAATGGCATGGCCCGCCTGCCCGGCCTTCGCGGCGCGGCGACGGTCAAGGCCGACCTCGAAGGGACGCCTCGCGCGAACCGCTACAATGCCGTGATCGACGCTCGTGCGACGCGACTTGGGACCGGGATCGACCCGGTCGATGGCCTGTTCGGCGGCAAGCTGGACGCTGTCGGCACGGTTCGGCTGACGCCGGAAGGGGCCATCGGGTTCCAGGAGATGCGCCTCTCGGGCGAGAACGCGAATGCCCGTATCGATGGGTTGGCCGCGCAGGACGCGTCCAACATGACGCTCGCGGTCACGGTCCCGGACCTGCGCCGGGCAGACGGTCGCGTCGCCGGCCGGGGCTCGATCACAGGACAGCTCACCGGCTCGCTTGGTAGCCCGGACGCGACGCTTCGGGTGGCCGTAATGGACGGTACGGCGCTCAGCCGGCCGGTCCCGCGGCTGGTGGTGGAGCTTACCGGCCGCGACCTCGTCCGCGCGCCGGATGTCAGGCTGGCGCTGAACGGCGAAATCGACCGCAAGGCGGCCCGAGGTGGTCTTCACGTTGCTCGCACGCCTGCCGGACAGATCACCGTCGATGACATCGACGTGACGATCGGGTCGGTCGCCATTGCCGGCGGCGTGACGCTCCAGCCCGACTGGCTCGCGAGCGGTAAGCTGAGCGTCGCGGCGAGCAACCTCGACGACATCTCGCCCCTCATCCTTACGCGGGCCAGCGGATCGCTGAACGCCGATGTCGGGCTTTCCCTGGCGAATGGCGGCCAGAACGCGACCGTGAAGGCCGACGGGTCCCGCCTTTCCGCCTACGGCCCCCGCCTCGACCGGATCACGGCAGATGTGAGCCTGACGGATCTCTACCGTCGGCCCGTGATCTCCGGGGATGCGGCTGTCGACCAGATGCAGGTCGCGGGCGAGCGCATCTCGCGCATCCGCTTCAATGCCCGAGGCACGCCGCAGGCAAGCGACGTGACCCTGACGGCAACCGCACGCGGCTTCGACCTCGACGCGCGGGCCCGGGTCATCCCCGGCGAGCGCACGCGAGTCGAGCTGGCCCAGTTCGGCGCGAGCCGCGGCCGCGATCGGATCAGCATCGCGCAGCCGGCGACATTCACTTTGGTCGAGCAGGGCGTGGACATTCGCGGACTCGCGCTCGGGCTCGGGGCCGGTCGTCTCACGGTCGACGGTACGGCCGGCACCAGGCTGGACGTACGGGTTGCAGCGCGGGCGGTCCCGCTCTCGGCCGCGGAGATATTAGCCCCGGGGCTCGGCCTGTCGGGCACGCTCGAGGGCGAGGCGAGCATCGGCGGTCCGGCAAGCGCCCCGACAGGCGAGTACCGGGCCCGGATTTCCCGGCTGGTCGTGCCGCAGACACGCGATCTCGGCCTGCCACCGATCGAGATCACGGCCTCCGGCCGGCTGAACGGGGAGCGCGCAACGCTCGACGCGACCGTTGCGGCAGGCCGCGCGGGACAGGTGCGGGTCGGCGGCTCCGCTCCGATCGGATCCGGCGCGCTCGATCTCACGATACGGGGCGGAATCGATGCGGGCGTCGCCAGCACCGGTCTCCTCGCCGCGGCCGGACGCCGGCTAACTGGACGCGTCGAGGTGGATGCGCGTGTCGGCGGAACGCTCGATGCGCCTCAGGCCAGCGGGACCGCGACGCTCGCGGGCGGCTCCTTCACGGACGCCTTGCAAGGCACCCAGCTCGACAACATCCGCGCCCGCATCGTGGCTCGGGGCGAGGAGATCGTGATCGAGTCCGCCTCGGCGACGACCCGCAACGAGGGCTCCATCACGGCGTCCGGCCGGGTCCGGATTGATCCGGCCGGCGGCTTTCCGGGCGAGATCCGGGTTGACGGCCGGCGCGCCGAGCTCGTCCGGAGCGGGATCGCGACCGCCATCGCCAATCTCGGCATCCAGCTCTCGGGCCCGCTTGCGCGCGACCCAAGAGTCTCGGGTCGGATCGATCTCCTGACGTTGGACGTCACGATACCGAACCGCCTGCCTGCGACGCTGGCGCCTCTGCCGGGCACGCGCCACATCAACCCAACGAGAACAACGCGGGCAAGGCTCGCGCTTGAGGCCCGCACGAAGAAGGGCGGTCGCGCGCCGCCGCCTTTCGATGCGCGCCTCGATCTCACGGTCTCCGCACCGGGCCGCATCTTCGTTCACGGCCGTGGCCTGATCGCGGAGCTCGGGGGCGAGTTGCGCCTGACGGGCACACTCGCAAAGCCGGTTCCAGTCGGCGCCTTCGAGCTGCAGAGCGGGAGGTTGCAGATCGTCTCCTCGCGCCTGGACTTCACGCGCGGACGGCTCACCTTCTCGGGCGAGCTGACGCCGGAGCTCGACTTCCTGGCCCAGACCAGCGCCGGCGGCGCTTCGATCGAGATCGCGATCACCGGCCCGGCCTCCGAGCCTGCCTTCGATTTCCGCTCGAACCCCGACCTGCCGCGGGACGAGATCCTGTCCCGGCTCCTATTCAACTCACCTTCAGGCCAGCTCACGACGGCTCAGGCGCTGTCGCTGGCCCAGGCCGCCGCGCAATTCTCGAGCGGTGGGGACGATCCTTTCGAGAGTCTTCGCCGTGACCTCGGCCTGCAAGGCCTCGACGTGAACCTCGGGGCGGCCGGCGGGCCTGGGCTCGGGCTGAACCGGGCTTTGAACGACAGGCTGTCGGTCGGGGTAAGGGCCGGCGCCGGAACATCGGGCACCGGGATCGGCATCGATTTCCGCGTGACAGACCAGCTCAAGTTGAAAGGCGAGGTCGGCGTCGGCGGCGGGACCTCGGTCGGGATCGGCGGCGACTACGAGTGGTGACGCGGGGCCGTCCGGGTTGCTCTACTCGTAGGAGAAACGGAACCCGTTCATGAACGGCCGGCGCACCGGCTCCGGAACGAGCGTCGATAGCCGTGCTGCCAGCGCGAGCGAGCGCGGAAAAGCGATGATCGGCTGGTCCCGCTCGAGCCCGCGGATGATGTGCTGGGCGGCCTTTTCGGCCGACATAGACATGGGCCGGCGGCCTCGGTAGCGAGCACCCATCGCGGTCTCCACATAGCCTGGGCAGGCTACGTTGACCTTAATGCCGGTGCCCCGAAGCCGCTCCCGCGTCGCAAGCCCGTAGGCGACGAGGGCCGCTTTGGCGGCACTGTAGCCAGGCGAATCCGGAAGCGGCGCAAAGGCCGCGAGCGAGCTGATCAGTGCGATCTGGCCCGCCCCGCGCGCCCGCATCGGCCCGAGAAGGGGCAGCACACTGTTCAGCGCACCGCCGAGATTGACCTCGATCTCGCCATAGGTCGCGTTCTCGGTAGCGGCATCGTCGCCGGTCGGAAGCTGTATCCCCGCATTGGCGATGACGAGGTCGACCGGATGCTCCGCGTCGAAGGCGAGAAGGCGGTCACGGAGGGTTTCACGCTCCCGCACGTCCGCGGCGACTACGACAACGTCGGCGCCGGCACTGCGGCATCCAGCTGCGACCTCGCCGAGCGCCGCCTCCTCACGGCCCAAGAGCGCCAGCGTCGTTCCATGCTTTGCGAGCGCCTTCGCCAGCGCGGCCCCGATTCCGCGGGACGCGCCCGTGACGATCGCGCTTTTTGGGTTCATTCGGCGGGAAGCGGCCGGCCGTAGATATCCGCCTCCGGCAACTCGGCGGCAACGTCCTCTGCCCGCGCGAAGTGCCAATACGGCTTCTCGGACTCGAGCCGGTCGGCGGCATTCCTGACCGCGAGCCGAACGCCCACCTTGCAGAAGAAGCCGCCATTCACCTGCGTGCGGTGGATGATGAGCCTGCGGAATGACCAGAACAGCTCGCGGTCCGGTGGCCTCAGCTCGGTCCAGAACCGGTCGAGGCCGTCCTGGAACGCCAGCCCGGGCACGTCGTAGATCGAGGTTCCGAGCGCAACGGTCGGCCGGCCCACCTCAATCGCGGTGAGCCCGACGGTCGAGTTCACGACCACCACGCCCAGCGTCTTCTCGAGGAGCGTCGGCAAATGCCCACCCTCGATGCACCGTACCCGGTGGGCGAGGCCGTGCTTCTCGGCGAGATCCGCGACCTGCCGGCGACGGTCGATCAGGCCGTTATCCAGCGGATGCACCTTCACCAGAAGCTCGGGCTCAGGCGGCGCATGCTTAGCAAAAGAAGCAAACACCTCCTCGAGAAACTCCTCGAGGAGCGCGTATTGAGAATGGACCCGGATCTGGTAGTCGCTGTCGAGCTGAAGCGGCACGAGGTAGAAACCGCCGGGATGCGCGAGAGCCTTTCCGGCCTCCGTCTCGGCATGCATGACGTTACGCTTCCGCGTCGTGAGCCGCTTCAGCCAGCCCGCATATTCCACAAGGACGTGGTTCGGACGGTGGCGGCGATAGCCCATATAGACGGGGCGCCCGAGCATGTTGGCGACGTTGTAGCTGACGTCCCACAAGGCCCGACGAGCGAAGCTGCCGGCAAATTGCTCCTCGATCGGCTCCGGCAGCTCGGCGGCAAGTGCCCGGATCGTCTTCGGGTCGCGTGGGAGCGACGAGTAGCCGTTCACCCCGCCGCGCTCGACCGTGATCCAGTTCGGCCGGATGTAGCCCTCTTCGCAAACATGGACCTGGATACGCCTGTGCGCCGCGAGGCTGATCGCGACGCGATGATAGGGCCGGCAATCGCCAAACAGGACAATGTCGGTGACGGTCTCGTTCGAGAGATAGCTGGCCAGGAAGCCGCGCCAGTTCGACAGGCTGCCGCGATAGTTCGTCGCCGGAAGGCGCCAGAACAGCTCGTCCCCAAGGGAAATGTTGATGCGCCGCACGCGATGGCCACGCGCCATCAGGGTCTTGGCGAGTTCGGCGAAGAAGGGCGACGCCAGTCCCTGGAGGAAGAGGAACGTCCGCGGCGACGCAGTCTTCGCAGATGCAGGTTCAGCCACGCTCAATCGACAGGTCCGTTTTGCCCAAGTCTCGGCCCCAGAGCTTCTGGCCGAACCATAGCGGGCTGACTTTGAGGTTTCCAACCGGGGCTGCCACGGCTAAGCACCCCCGAACTGACGGACCATGTGGAAAGACGCTCGCGTTGTCCAGGTTTTTCGCGCGGCGGGGCTTTTCCGCAACGACTTCCGATGTCTGAACGAATCGGCGTTCTATCCCGCGATCTCTGGGCAATGCGGGACGACCTCTCGGCCGTTTTGAGCCAGGAAATCGTCTGGGCGCCGGGCTCGATCGCCGGCATCGTGGCGGTCCTCGGACCGGAGGGCCGGTCCGGAGCGCTCGCGCGACGCTTCGCCACGCTGAGGCGTGTCCCGTTCCGGTCCGTTCGGACCGGTCCGCTTCGGTCCGTGCGCCCGGATGGTGAGACCCCGCCGCTCAGCCTCGTGATCTCCGGGCTCAAGCCACTTGCTGCTACTGCCGTTGCTCCGGCGGACGGGCTCGCGGCGTTGCGCCGGCTGCGCCTTTCCTGGCGCAACGATGGACGGGATCGGCTTCCCTTCGACCCGGGGGGGCGCGAGGTCAATCTCGTGGCGGCAGGATCAGGCCAGGACAATCGCCACCGGCTCCGCCGTGCCGCGCTCGACAACCCTACGGCGGTCCTTGCCGTCGTGGCCGACGCTCACGCGCCGGCCTCGCTTCCCGGAAAGGTGGCGGATGGCCAGGTAGGCGCGATTGCGGTCACGGGCACTAGTCCGTGGGCGCTGCTGGACGCCGCGAGCCGCGTCTACGCCGACCCGGATGGCCACTTTTCCATCCTCGCCCGCCTCGCTGGACGAGAGGTGGACGGCGTTGCAGGGGCAGGACCGGCGGACCAGCTCTTTGCGCGCCATTTCCTGGACGAGCCGATCTATCTCGACGCTTGGACCCGGCGCGAGACGGATTTCCTGACCGCAGCGGACCAGCTCGCTTGGCAGCGCGACCGCTTTCTCGAGAATGATCGCCGGAGCTATTGCGTCGGCGTATCCCGCTGGAAGGCGAAGCAGGTCGCGCGCTTCCTCGACAGCCCGGACGGACCAGCAATCATTGGTAGCTCCGACACGGCCGCCGTGCAGTCGGCGGCAGCGACGGGCGGTCGGGTCGTCGCTTGGGAAACACGCATGCCGGCCCGGCTCGAGGCGAGTTCGGCCGCAGCCGGCGTGCAGCTCCTGCGCATGGAGGACGGCTTCCTGCGCTCGGTGGGGCTCGGCGCCGCGTTTCTGCCCGGCGCCTCCTGCGTGCTTGACGAACGTGGGATCTATTATGACCCGCGTCGCGAGAGCGACCTCGAGCACATCCTGGCGTCGGCGGAGTTCGGGCCCGACCTCCTCCGGCGCGCGGCCGAGCTGCGGGAGCGGGTCGTCGCGCTCAGGCTCACCAAGTACAATGTCGGGCGCCCGTCCGGGCTCGACGATCTCCCGCGCGACCGGCCGGTCGTGCTGGTTCCGGGCCAGGTCGAGGACGACGCGTCCGTCCTGCTCGGCTCGCCCGGGACGCCGACCAACCTCGCCCTGCTCCAGGCGGCCCGGCGCAACAATCCGGATGCCTTCCTCGTCTTCAAGCCGCATCCAGACGTCGAGGCCGGGCTGCGCCGGGGCAAGCTCGCGCCCGACCAGGTCGCCGGGCTGGCCGACAAGGTCCTTCGCGACGTCACCATCGTGGACCTGCTGGACCGGGTCGATTCCGTCGAGACCATGACCTCGCTCGCCGGCTTCGAGGCCCTGCTGCGCGGGCGCAGGACGGTCGTGCACGGGCGGCCCTTCTACGCCGGCTGGGGTCTGACGGAGGATCTCGACCCGCCTCCGCGCCGTACCCGCAGGCTCAGCCTCGACGAGCTCGTGGCGGGCGCGCTCATCCTCTACCCCCGCTACATTGATCCGGTGACCGGGCAGCGCTGCCCGCCGGAGGTCCTGGTCGGCCGGCTCGCCGCCGCCCGCGACGCCGCACAGGGCACGCCGGCAACGAGGGCCGCCGCCCGCGCAGCCTATGTCCGGGCGCGGCATGCGCTCCTGACCCCGATCGGAACGATGCTTCGCCGCATGAAGGGCGCCGTCCGCAGTCCCGTCCGCCCGGAATGAGTCTCGCCCTCCTTTCCTGCCTTGCTGCCTTCATCGCCAGTATCGCGGTGGAGCGCATGGCCGTGCTTCCCGGCGCGCCGGGCTTGTCGGTTTCGGCACTCCCGGCGCGGCTCGGGGTCTTTGCCGTCCTTTACGTCTTCTGGCTTGGCGTGTGGGGGCGGCCGTTGCTCGCGGGTCTCGCCTGCTTCATCACGGTCGCGGTCCTGACGACGATCAGCATTCGGAAACGGCAGCTCGTGGCCGAGCCGCTCTCGTTTTCGGATTTCGGCCTGATCGAGATGATCCTCCGCCACCCGGACCTCTACTATACCGACTTCCTCGTGAGGCCGCCCTTCCTGCTGGGCGTCGCGCTCTTCCTTGCAGCGCTCGGAAGCTGGCTCTGGCTCGAGCCCGCCTACACGGTCCTGTCGCTTCTCGGATCGTTGCTCGCAGTCGCCCTCGTGCTCGCCGGGATCGCGCTCCTCTGGCGCGCCGCGGCCGGCGGGCCGCTTGCCGCCTGGCTGGCCAGTATTCTGCCGCGGCCCGACTCCGAACGCCACATCGCGGAATGGGGGCTCCTCCTCACGCTTACCGCCTATGCGCTGCGATGGCGCGGCGTGGTGGGGACCCCCTATCCGGCACCCGCTGCCGTCAGGGACCCGCTCTCGCCTGCGCTCGACCCGTACCTCGTCATCGTTCTCCAGTTCGAATCCTTTCTCGATCCGGTCCGGTTCGGGCTGGACGGATCGGCCCTCCCCGGCCTCGCACGGGCCCGCGACCTCGCCCTGCTGCACGGGCCCCTTCGCGTCCCCGCCTGCGGCGCCTTCACGATGCGAACCGAGCATGCGGTGCTGACCGGGCTCTCCGACGACGACCTCGGCTTCAGGAGCTTCGACCCCTACCTCTCCCGCCGCGGGCCGGCGCCGACGAGCCTTGCCCACCTGCTGAAGCAGCGCGGCTTCAGCACCGCCTTCATGCATCCGTTCCGGTCCGGCTTCTTCGGGCGGGCCGCGGTCGTGCCGCGCCTCGGCTTCGATCGCCTGGTATTCGAGGAGGGTTTCGGCGGGGCGGAGCGCTTCGGGCCCTATGTGAGCGACCGCGCGATGATGCGGGCGATCCTCGCCGAGGCGGACCGGACGGACGGGCCGGCGCTCATCACGGCCATCACAATGGAGAATCACGGCCCTTGGGCGCCGGGGCGGCTTCCGGATGAGCCCGACCCGACGCGCCAGTATCTCCGGCATCTCCGCAACGCGGACGAGGCGATCGGCCTCCTGATCGACGGCCTGTCTGGGAGACCCGGCCGGACGCTGCTCTGCCTCTTCGGCGACCACCCGCCGATCCTTCCGGGAATCGTGCCCTCGCGCGAGGCGGAAACGGACTACGCGGTCCTCCTCTTCGACGGCGGGGCGATTTCGGCAGGGGACAGGGCGCCACGCCGGGTGACCGCCGACGCGCTGGGGCGCTTCCTCATGCATGTGTGCGGCGTCGCCCGCCCGAGCGACCAGGGAGCGCCCGCGTGAGCGCTCGCCCGATTCTGGTCGACACCACCCGGCTCCTGACCCGCCTGAAACATCCGAGTCCGAGCGGCATCGACCGGGTGGATCTCGCCTACGCGCGGCATTTCCTGACCGGCGCAGCCGACCGGCTGGCAGTCGGGATCGGGTATTTCGGTCCGCGCATCCTTCCCGATGCGCAGCGGGAGAACCTGCTTCGCACCATCACCGAGCGCTGGCGCGAAGATCTACCAGCCGCCCGCGACCCGGTGCTCTCCGAGTTGCGGCGGCGCCTCGCCGGCGAGACAGTCGCCAGCGGCCCTGCCCGGAGCGCTGCCGCTAGGCGGCTCCCCAAGTTGAAGCACGAGTTTGTCGATCAACTTATCAAGGCCTCCGGCTTTCGCTGGCGCCCAGCGGCGGAGGCACCCCGCGACGCAATCTACCTCCATACCTCGCATCTTAGGCTGGACCGCCCTGAGCATTTTGCCTGGCTCGAGCGGCGACCGGACATCCGTCCAGTCTTCTTCGTCCACGACCTGATTCCGATCGAGTACCCGGAATACGTCGTGCCCGGCGAGGATGCACGGCACCGCACCCGAATGGCGACGGTGGCGCGGCATGCGGCGGCGGTTCTCGTCAATTCTGCCGATGTCGGCGAGCGGTTCTCGGCGCATTGCCGCGCCTGCGGCCTGCCGTCTCCGCCGGTCACGGTCGCGCCGCTGGCCGTCGAGAGCGTCTTCCTGCAGACCTCCCGCCACCCTGCAGAGGGCCGCCCCTACGCCGTGATCTGCTCGACGATCGAGGCTCGGAAGAATCACCTCCTCCTGCTTCAGGTCTGGCGCGAACTGGCCGGGCGGCTTGGCGCTGCGACGCCCGCCCTCGTCATCGTCGGCCGGCGTGGCTGGGAGAGTGAGGCAGCCGTCGATCTGCTCGATCGTAGCCCCGCCTTGCGCGGACACGTGTTCGAGGCGAGTGGCCTTTCGACCGCGGGCCTTGCCGAACTCGTCGCGGGTGCGCGGGCGCTGCTGATGCCCTCCTTCGCCGAGGGCTACGGGATTCCGATCATCGAGGCGCTTACCGTCGGAACGCCCGTTCTCGCCTCCGACATAGCGGTCCATCGGGAGGTTGCGGGTGAGCGCGCGCGCTACCTCCATCCCCTGGACGGCCCGAGCTGGAGGGCTGCGATCGAGGAGCTCGCTTCGGCGCCTGCCCGAACAGTCCAGGATGGTTATGCACCCCCGACCTGGGAGGCGCATTTCGGGATCGTTAACCACGTCCTCGCCGGGCTGTGACGCCGCGCGGGTGGTTCGCATTCCGTTAAGCGCGGGCTGGAACGGTCAAGAACAGGTTGAGGCCCCGGCTTCAATCGGCCGCGATGACTGGGTGTGTCAAACCGGAGACAACCGCGGCCGGGATGACTGCCCCGGGCCCCGGCCAGCTTTCCGGGACGGACTTTTGATGGCAAAGGTCCGACGGGGGTCTCGAAGTATCCAATTGTCAGACGAGGTTTGAACGCGTGAGGGTTTGGATCGCGACGCTCGGGGTCGCCCTGACGCTGGCCGGCTGTTCTGCCCTGCCATCGACGGGACCGCTGAGCGACGACGTCGTGAAGCTGGCCGACAGCGATATCGAGAAGCGATATGTGCTCGTCGATGTCGACGACCGGACGGTTTCCATCCTGTCGCGGTATCCGGGACCGTCGCTGCGCGCGCGGTTCGGCGATTACCGCCCTGCCCCGCAGATCCGCATCGGTATCGGCGATGAGGTGCGGGTCACAGTGTGGGAAGCGGCCGCCGGAGGGCTCTTCTCCGCGCCCGTGACGGACCGGTTCAGTGCCGGCTCCCGCAGCGCGATCATCCCCGACCAGCAGGTCACACAGGACGGCACGATCGCGGTTCCTTATGCCGGCCGCCTCAACGTGATCGGCAAGTCTCCTGCGGACGTCGAGCGAGAGGTTCTGGCCGCACTGGCCGGTAAGGCCATCGAGCCCCAGGCGCTTGTCACCGTGACCCGTTCGCTTTCGAACAGCGTCACGGTCACGGGTGAGGTGACGAACGGGGCGCGTATTCCACTCTCGCCGCGCGGTGATCGGATCATGGACGTGATCGGAACTGCGGGTGGCGTTCGTGGGACAGTGCACGAGACCTTTGTCCGGCTGACCCGCGGCAACAACACGGTGACGGTCCCGCTGGAGAACATCCTGGCCACCCCCCAGGAGAACGTCTTCATGCGGCCGGGCGACATCCTGACTCTCGTCCGCGAGCCGCAGACCTACACGACCTTCGGTGCAATCGGGTCGAACTCGGTCGTGCCGTTCGGCAAGATCGGGCTTTCGCTCGAGGAGGCGATCGCCAAGGCCGGCGGGCTCAGCGATTTCCGCTCCGACCCGGACGGCATCTTCCTGCTGCGCTTCGAGCCGCCGTCCGTCGTGCGCGAGCTGGCGCCCGGCCGCGACATCGATGCTCGCGAGCGTCTCATCCCGGTCATCTACCGGCTCAGCCTGCGCGATCCGAAGAGCTACTTCCTGGCCCGCACCTTCAAGATGCGCGATAAGGACGTGCTCTATGTCGCGAACGCGAGCAGCGTCGAACTCGGCAAGTTCCTGAGCCTTCTCGGGACGCTGACGTCACCGGTCGTGAATGCGGCCGCCAGCGCTTCCTACGTGAGGTGATGGCGAGGCCTCCCGGCCTCGTCTCCTCCTCTGCGTTGTCCAGGCAGGTCTTTACGGTTACCACCTCCGGACCTGTTCGGGGATGACACACGCATGAAGACTCGTGCCGCCGTGGCCTGGGAGGCCGGCAAGCCTCTCACGGTCGAGACGATCGACATCGAAGGCCCAAAGGCCGGGGAGGTCCTGGTCGAGGTGATGGCGACCGGCATCTGCCACACGGACGCCTACACGCTCTCCGGTATGGATTCGGAGGGCAAGTTCCCGGCCATCCTGGGACACGAGGGAGCGGGAATCGTGCGCGAGGTCGGCGCCGGCGTGACTTCCGTGAGGGCCGGCGACCACGTAATTCCGCTCTACACACCCGAGTGCCGGAACTGCAAAAGCTGCCTGTCGCAACGGACGAATCTCTGCACGGCGATCCGGGCCACGCAGGGCCAGGGTGTCATGCCGGACGGGACGAGCCGTTTCCGCTGCGAGGCGGTCGGCGGGAGCCGCAACACGGACGGCGTGATCTTCCACTACATGGGCTGCTCCACCTTCTCGAACTTCACGGTCCTGCCCGAGATCGCGGTGGCGAAGGTCCGCGAGGACGCTCCCTTCGACAAGATCTGCTACATCGGCTGCGGGGTGACGACCGGGATCGGAGCCGTCGCCAACACGGCCAAGGTCTGGCCGGGCGCGAACGTTGCCGTCTTCGGGCTGGGAGGCATCGGGCTCAACGTCATCCAGGGCGCCCGGATGGTCGGGGCCGACAAGATCGTCGGGATCGACCTCAACAACGATAAGCGGGCCATGGCCGAGAAGTTCGGCATGACGCACTTCATCAACCCGAACGAGGTCGGCCTCGACAAGGTCGTGCAGGCCGTCGTCGACGTGACGGGAGGAGGGGCGGATTTCTCCTTCGACGCGACCGGGAACGTCAACGTCATGCGCCAGGCGCTCGAGTGCTGCCACCGCGGCTGGGGTGAGTCGATCATCATCGGCGTGGCAGAAGCGGGCCGCGAGATCTCGACTCGCCCCTTCCAGCTCGTGACCGGCCGCGTCTGGAAAGGCACCGCCTTCGGCGGCGCGAGAGGACGGACTGACGTGCCGAAGATCGTCGATTGGTACATGGAGGGCAAGATCAACATCGACGATCTGATCACCCACACCATGCCGCTCGACGAGATCAATCACGGCTTCGACCTGATGCACCAGGGCAAGTCGATCCGCTCGGTTGTGGTCTACTAGGCGCCGGTGTGGCGCAGGCAGCCGGCCTGCGGCTCCCACTCCCTCGCGCGGAAGGGCGCAACAGCTCGTCATACTGCTGCATGGGTACGGCGCGGACGGGAACGACCTTATCGAGCTCGGGCGCGCCTCGCAACCCTGGCAGCCGGACACTAGCTTCTTGCCCGGCATGCACCCCGGCTGGGGCCGGTTTGCGTGCTAGCAACGCTCTGGTAACGTGAACGCTTCTACAATCGGTCTCGGGCGCGACATGTTCACGCCCGATTCTCTGTAGAATGATGCCCCTCGGGTGTGCGGTTCCGCCCCTTCTGGAGACATCGCTGTATGGCGGAAATCGCCATCGATCCCACTGATATCAGACCCTCGAGCCAACCCGCCGAGGGGGTTAGGCCTATTTTTGGTCGCAAGACGCTACTTGTGGCCAGCGGCATAACCGTTGCGGTCGTGGCAATTGGCGGGGCTGCTGCGACACTCGTTTCCCGCATCACACTCCCGTCCGGCCTGTCCGGTCTCGCGTTCCTGCCGAAGCCGGAAGCGCCCCGCCGGAGCGAAATCCGCATCGGGCGGCTGCCCGACATGCCTGAGATCCGCGACGGCGTTCCTGCGCTCGTCGGAACGAAGCCGGTTCGCGTCATCGAGACCGCGCCGCCCGCTCCGCCAACGATGTCCGGACCGAGGCCTGTGACGGCAACGGTGGTTCCCGCGGCCGCCCTCCCCACGACACGTCTGCCGACCACGTTTACCGCCGTGTCCACACCGGACCTATCGGCGCCCGTCCAAGGGGCCTCGCAACCCCGCTCGGAGACTGTCGGTCTCTCGGCCGAGAGACCTGAACTCACCCGTGCTCGTGCGGCAGCGATGCTTCAGCAAGCAGCGGAGCCGAATCCCGCCATCACGGAACGCCTCGAGCAGGCCACTCGCAAGGCCGATGCTGCGCCAAAGGTCGAGCCTGTCTCGACCGCCTCGGTTCCGGCCGCCGTGGTTCCGCTGCCCCCGCCCGCTCCGGTCCGGACGCTCGCCCGCGCACCGGAGGTGAAATCAGACAGACCGGCCCGTCCTGCAGCGGTTTTGGCTCGCCAGGCGCCGGCCCAGCCTGTCACGCCGTCGCCGACCGAGGGAGCGGTGCCAACGCCGCCGGAAGACGACCGCGTCGACATCCTCGGCGTGAAGCTGCCGAACGGCCGCGATTTGAAGAATGCGGTCAGTTCGATCGGAGAGGCGCTGAACCTTCCGAAGGCGTTTTGACACCCCGGACCGAGGTCGTCGGCAGGCCCTCTCTCGGTGGGCTCACCAGTCCTCGGACCACCCCGACGGTTCGGATAACGTCCCCGAGGCAGCCCGCGAACGTGAAATCCGACCGCGCGGCGTTCGCTGCGCTGATCCGACCAGGCGCAGGCGAGCGCTCCGCTCCCAATCTCGGAGGTCGCATACCCAGGTCATCTTCTGCGCGAGCTGCCAAGCCCCGTAATCGGCCCAGGCGGAACTCGCATGGATGAGGCGCGCCACCCGTGCTCGCTCAGGCACAGATCACGTCGAGGGTCGCCTGGAAGTGTCCGGCCGCGGCTACTTGCGAAGGCCAACTGGTATCGGGATCCGCCGCAGCGTGAGCGACCGTCTCTGCACCTCGAAGCGCCTCGCCCACAATCCTCCTAGGACGTGAGATCCCCATCCTCACGGTCCAGCGCGACGCAATCCCGATCACGCCAATGACGGAGGAGCGCCGAGCGATTCGGCCCCGGGCGCCGGTCATAAAGATACGCTTGGATCACATCGGCTCCGATACTGAGTGGTGGGTGAGCTCAACGCGGGCAGGCCGTGGGCGGTCGGCGCATCCGTGCTCAGCCGCGCTCCCGCCCTGGTCCCCGAAATTCAGAAATACTAGACCGGGTGCCATCCGGTCCATTACCTGCGGCGGACAGGTGCAAGGACCTGCAATCGAACCGCGCCGCACCGGCAAGCCCAGGCACCAGGATCGAGCATGGACATCCTCATCACGGGAGGCGCGGGGCAGGTCGGCATCGAGTTGCAGCGCCAGAGCTGGCCCGAGGCCGTGTCGCTTCACGCGCCCTCGCGCGAGCTCCTGGACCTGTCGAGCCCTGATTCGATCGACCGCGTCCTGACCGGCCGGCGCTGGGACGCCGTGATCTCGTCGGGCGCCTATACGGCGGTCGACAAGGCAGAAACCGACGTGCTCGATGCCTGGCGCATCAACGCCCTCGCGCCGGCGCTCCTGGCGCAACACACTGCTCGGGCCGGTACTCCGCTGGTGCACGTGTCCACGGATTACGTCTTCTCCGGAGACAAGCCCGGCTACTATCAGGAGGACGATCCTGTAGGGCCGATCGGTGTCTACGGCGCGTCGAAGGAAGGCGGAGAGCAGGCGGTGCGGACCGGGAATCCCCGCCACGCCATCGTCCGGACGGCCTGGGTCGTAAGCCCGCACCGCGCCAACTTCCTGAAGACGATGCTGCGCCTGGCCGGCGAGGGTCGCGAGGAGATCGGGGTCGTCGCCGACCAGCGCGGCTGCCCGACCTTTGCGGGCGATTTGGCCGAGGCACTCATGCAGGTCACCATGGCGCTCATCGAGCGGCAGGAGAGACTGAGCGGGACGTTCCATTTCGTGAACGATGGCGAGGCGAGCTGGGCAGAGTTCGCGACTGCGATCTTCGCCGAGTCAGCGCGACATGGCGGGCCTTCGGCGCGGGTGAGAGAGATCGCTACAGCGGATTATCCGACACCGGCACGCCGGCCCGCGAATTCGCGGCTAGGGACGGATCATATCCGGCGGGCTTTCGGTGTCGGCCCCCGGCCTTGGCAGGTGGCGCTCGCGGAAGCGCTTAGCGCGCTTCGAATCAGAGCAGCCGGCTAAAGGGCCAGCCGGAGGACCGCCAGCTGATAGCCCGCGCATCGGGCCGGGCCACCGCTGTGCAGATTGACTGTTAGCCGCACTTTCCCGCTGGTTTGCGCAGCTGCTGTGGCGCAATGATAAACAGGGAATCTGCAGGGAAAAGAACGCAACTGCGGCTCAAGTGCGCTCGAGAGGGCGCTACTCGTAAAGATTGCTCAGTGACTTAGCTCGCAACTCCCTGATCGCCAGGAACCAGGGAAGTTGGTCAGGCGAAACAGGGACTTTGCGGTGCCAGAAGGCGCTCAGATCAGGGTATCGGGCGAGATCGACGCAGAACGCGCTTGCGCCCGACGGGCGAATCCCGCACAAACGTCAGAGTCCCGAGTCGTGCGAGAAGATTTCGCTGGCTAGGGGATAACAGCAAACGCCCCGGGCCGCGGGGCGTTGCCGTTTCTGGGCCACGTTCGGCCACACCTAGGCCTCGCGCCCACTTCCTCCAGCACTCGCGCTGCGTCCGCTCACCTGACCCGATTGCGGGCCCGGCCCCACGCATGCGCTCATTTCAAGAGACTTCCATGAGCATCAAAGAGACCACGCCCGAATTGCGTCCCTTCGATGCGACAGGGCTAACCGTGCTCGAACTCCCGATCGCTCAGCTGAAGCCCTACAAGCGCAATGCGCGGACTCATTCGCGCAAGCAGGTCCGGCAGATCGCCGAAAGCATTCGGGAGTTCGGGTTTACGAACCCAATCCTCATTGACCAGGGCGACACCATCCTGGCCGGCCACGGTCGGATTGAAGCCGCGAAACTCCTCGGCCTCAGCATCGTACCGGCGCTTCGGATCGAGCATATGAGCGAGACGCAGAAGCGAGCCTACGTGCTCGCCGACAATAAGCTGGCGCTCAATGCTGGATGGGACGGCGAGATCCTCGCTCAGGAGCTCAGCGAACTTCGAATCGAGGCCCGAGCTTCGATCTTGGGCTGACCGGCTTCTCGAGCCCGGAGATCGACAGTCTGGTCGAGGGTTCGAACGTCAAGAAGACCGAGGATTTGGCAGAGGATCAACTGCCTGACCTCTCGGAGTGCAATCAGCGCTCCCGGCCAGGCGATATTTGGGAGCTCGGCCCACACCGGCTTCTGTGCGGTGATGCGTTCCAGCCCGCCAATGTGGCTCGGCTGATGGCTGGTCTCGAGGCCGCAGTGGTTTTCACAGACCCAGGTTACCAAGCTCGGGCGTACGACGTGGCCAGCGACCCGGAAGTTGCGAAGACCGGCGACTTTGCTGAGCGAGCCGGCGCGCCGCGTCGGGGCGACACTAAGCTCTTTCTCGCAAACGCCTTAGCCGTCGCCGCGCTCCACAGCCGCAGCGGTTCGACCCATTTCGTCTGCACGGATTGGCGTCGGCTGTCTGACGTTCTGGAGGCAGGCCGGGAGGTCTACACGGGATTGAGCGACGTTATTGTGTGGGCTCATGACAGTGGGCCTTCCGACACTCTCTACCGCTCAGGTCACGAGCTTCTCGTCGCGTTTTCGGTCGGCGATACATCTGAAGCCAATGGTAAGAGCCCGCGTCGGCGGCGTCGTACCAACGTGTGGCGACATCGCCCGGTAAATTCAGCCCTATCGAGCCGCCCGGGGAGAGCTACAGAGTCTTCGCTCGTGAAGCCGGTGGCGCTGATTGCGGACGCAATCCAGGATGTCACGCGCACGACTGACATCGTGCTGGACCCATTTGGCGGCAGCGGGTCAACCCTGATCGCGGCTGAGAAGACGGGAAGGCGCGCCTTCCTGTGTGAGCCAGATCCTACCCGCTGCGACCAGATCATATCGCGCTGGGAGCGGTTTACGGGCCGTCACGCGGTTCAGATCGAGAGTGAGGCGCGGTGCCAGATCGGGCCGAGCGAACACTCGCTCCAGGAGGCCGCATAGTCATGGCCGCACGACGCAAGGGTGCTGCAGCGCAGCTGAAAAGCGCCGAATACGAGGTCGGCTATGGTCGACCTCCAAAACATTCACAGTTCGGGCCCGGACAATCGGGCAATCCCGCGGGACGACCGCGGGGATCAAAGAACCGAGCCTCGGGGCTGCCCCTACACCGCTTCAGCGACGTGATCATTGAAGAAGCTTACCGATCGATCACGGTCTCTGAGAACGGGCGATCCGTGACAATGCCTGTCGCTCAGGCCTTTATGCGCAGCCTCGGGGTCTCGGCATTGAAGGGGCAGGCGCGTGCGCAAAAACTCTTTGCCGATCTGCTCGCCGCCACTGAGCGCAAAAATCGGGCTGAACATGTCGAGTACGTGAAGGCGCTATTCGAATACAAAACCGCAAAGCGTAAGGCGCTCGATTCCTGTCGCGAACAGGGAATACCAGCTCCTGAGTTTCTGCCGCACCCCGATGACATCGTCATCGACGTCGTGGCGGGCACATTCGAGGTGTGTGGACCGACGAATCAAGAGCAGCTTGAAGTCTGGGAGGAGCTAGCATCCCTCCGTGATCAGGCCGCTGATATGATCAAGTACCGCAAGACGGAGCTTGAAGCGGAAGAGAATGATGATCGCCGAGCTGAGCTGAGGGAGTCGATTGCTCACTTCGAGCTCGAACTCAGCATGGTCAGGGATGTGATTGGCGAGTGGCCCAAGCACCAGAGCCCTTCGTATCTTGAGACCGGTGCGGGCGAAAACTCGCACACGCTTATCCCGGCGGTTCCAGCTTTCAGCACGGATCGCCTCGACCCTACGACGCTTTCCCGCAGGTCTGCGCGAAACGAGGAAGGCCCGTTGCAAACCGAATCTGAACGGCGTGAGCAAAGGCGAGCTCGCTGGCTGCAAGCTCATCCAGCTCCAGTCGACGCGGGCTGGGCCGATATCTGATTGATCTAGCTGGGACCCAGCGCTGTGCCGATCAGCCGACTGAGGGTTCTCATCAGAGACGATTAGGCCCTCAATCGAGCTCGATGTCGTCCGACCCGAGATGGGTGCGAAGGGTATGTCGCAGTCTTTCCCATTCTCGGCGGGACGGCAGTTTACGACCTGGTACCTTCTCCGTTCTGCGCGCCAGATGTTCTTGGTGGGACGTTGCAATTCGCTTTGCCTTTGCGATCTCTCGTAGATCCCTTGGCGTTTTCTGGCGGTCGCAGGCGAGGCAGATCGCAGCGAGGCGATCTGGGTCGTTCACATCGTCTCCCTCTTCGCGCAAAGCAATCGGGGGCCGGTGATCAAAGACAATCGCGCCTGGTGCGAGCCTCGTGCCGCAATCGGCGCATCGGCCGGCCTGACGTACGACCAGCTCGGCCCTGATACGGCCGGGCACTTGGCGCCGTTCTGGAGTAGGAAAGGGATGCTTGCGCCGCATCTGTGCAGCTCAGAGATCCAATTGCCGGTGCGGCGGTGATGCTGGTGGCGGCTGACTGAGGGCGGGCAAGATGTCCGGATCGACCCCAAGCTCGTCGGCTTTCTCGAAGAACGCCGCATCGAGGGTTGCGCGTGAGGTGTCGGTGAGCTCGTTCCGGGACGGCAGGGCAGCGAGGGCCCAATGGAATAGCGCGTCCGATGTCTCGACACCTGAGAGCCGCTCAATTGCGTGCTCGACCGAGTTCGGGACCGGACGGGGTCCGCGCGGAACGCCGGCGTCGCGGCGCTTCTTCCGGCGCTCGAACACGGGCCCAAGCCGATCGGAGGGCAATTGGCTCGGCGCCGAGCTACGGTATGGCTCTGCCTCGCCCGGCTCGTCATGTCCGTTCGGATATGATTGGCCGCTTCCTGTTGGTTGCGGGCCCGGGTTGCCCGGCTGGCGGGCTTGCCTCGGCTCAAGCTCGGGCGCGTCGAGGTCATCTTCCCCGGCGATTCCGACGAGCGTGAACAGGCCATAGCGGCGGGCATAGGTCAGCGCCGCACCCATGAGCTTCGGGTTGCTCATGTCGACCGTGCGGCAAACCGGCCAGGAGGCGCTCATGAACTCGCCCGACCCGTGCGCGAGCGTGGTCGTCAGCATCACCATCTCGACATCCCAGTCGACATGGGTCGTTTGAATGACCGCAAGCTCGTGCTTGCACAGCGTGCTACGGACGATCTCGAGCCCGGCAGATAGGGGCGCGTAGCGGTAGCTTTGCCCCTCGCTCCCGCTTCCCCACCGGTCGATGACGCCGGTCAGGGTCTTTGTCGGGTTCACAAGCTCAATCTGCGCCTTGGCGAGGGCTGCTGCGAGCTGCGCGATCGAGTCACTGCGCGGCGACATGGACAGCTCCTCCACCGTTCAGGATCGGCTCGAACGAGATCGCACCCGACTTGGAGCGCTTGGCCCTGACCCCGTGCCCCGCCGCCTCCCGGGCGTCCTCCGGCACGAGTGCCTTGAGCTCGGCCTTCGCGGCCTCATGCTGGAGGTAGGCGGCCCGTGTCCGGCAGTAGAGAGCGGCCCATTCTGCCCAGGCATTCGAGCCTGCCATGTCCGCCACGCGAATGGCTGCAACCCGGTGCTTGGGCGGCTCCGCCCCAAAAACCTGAGGGGGCTCCCCGGTCCGCACGCAGCGCCAGAAGATCCGCTCCACTTGGATGAGCACGGTCTGGTAGACCCGGTCAGCCTCCACCTCCATGGAGACCCACTTGGCCCCGCCCGTCAGGACCGACAGGTAGGCCCGAGAGGCACCTGTCACCAGCATATTGTGCTGGAGCTGCGCCATGTGCTTGTCGACCGCTACATCCTCGGCGAAGCTCCAGGGCAACATGAACTTCGCTTCGAACACGGCCCCCTGTTCCTCGACCATGCCGTCGAGGGTGGCACCCATCCAGTCAAGCTTCGGGTGCCGCACAAAGCGCTGCACGCCTCCGACCGCGAGACCCGTCTCGCGCGCGAACCAGCGCCGATTCAGCTCCTCCGTCGCGCAGCCGAGCTGGACGGCAAGGTTTCCATCGAGGTTCTGGGGCTCCACCTCGCCCCGCTTCTCCTGCCAGAGCCGGGTGAGCGCGCCCTCGTCCCGCCCCAGAATCGTTCTCGCGTCAGAGCCGCCGATGTATGTGCGACGAGTTTCGAGATCTCGCATAACGGACCTTCTCCAAAGCTGTACGACATGTGCAGCTTTGGGTGTCGTTTATCAATAAGCTGTACGATGTGTGCAGCTTCTGCCCTCTCCTATGCGCCTTAGTCCGAGGCTCTGCCGCGCGGCCCGCGGCCTTTCCGGTCTAGGTCAGGAGGAGCTTGCCGCTCTCTCGGGCGTATCCCGGTCGACAATCGGCGCTTTCGAGGCGAAGGCGATCAATGCCCGTCTTTCGTCGAAGAACAACCGCGCGCTGATAGAGGCCTTCGAGCAATCGGGCTTGGAGTTCATTCCTGAGAACGGCGGTGGTGCGGGCGTGCGGCTCAGGCGGAGACCTTGATTCCGCGATAGACCGCTGGAGTGGAGCCCGCCGGCCCCACGATGTGGACTCCCCCTGTTTCATGGTGCGCCAGGAGAACGACAATGAGCTGGCGCGTGAACGGGATGCCTCGGCCAAGGAGTTCTGAGCGCCCCGGTATCGATTGCTCCAGACGGTAGGATCGGAAACCCGGTGTTAGAAGGCAAGCAAGGCGGAATAACCTTCACTCGACTGGCGCTGCTCAAGGCATGAAGCTCGTCTTTCAGATTACGAGCGCTCGGCAGCTGAGTTCACACTGGCTCCGTCTTGAGCTCTCGCAGAGTTTCCGGGGCCAACCCACTCGGCCGCTTCTCCGCTTCAATCGCGCGGGAGCGCCGCCCGAGGAGCACGTCCTGCCAGCGGCAGTGCTCGGCAGGGCACGGTGGATTGGGCTCGCGCCAGGGGATCTGCAGAGCCTGGAAATCCTCACAGTCTCGGACCCGGCAGCCGTTCGGGTCGACAACGTGCAGGCGCTCTCCGGCTGGCAGATCGTACGCGAGATCATGCTCCACCGTCCTTCGGCTGTCTTCCGGTACCTCTACAGTCTGGCAGCTGAGCCTCGATCGCGAGCAGTGCTCGTCCGCTCTCTCCTCGATCTCTCGCCAACAGAACAGTTTGACGACTTCGAGCGGCTGCGCACGAGAGCTTTTGAGCCAAGCGGGATCGATGCCGCGTTACCCAAGCTCGATCCAATCGAGCCCTCCGTTTCCTTCATCATCATCACGGGGTCCTGGGAAACGGATCACGTCGCTCTTGATCGAACGCTAAGGTCTTTGGCTGAGCAGATCGATCCCGGCTTTGGGCTGGTAATCGGGAATCAATCAGGAGGTGACGAACAGGAGCTCCGCGAACTGTTGACCCGGGAAGGCCTAGCGACCAGGACGGAGCTTATTGAACTGCAGCCGGACTTGCGGGCGGAGTCGGCTGGACTGGATCTCGCCTGCCGTAGCCGTTCTGAGTGGGTGGCACGCCTCGATCCGGGTGACGTCCTCTCGGCCGAGTCCGTCCTCGTCCTGCGCGACTGGATTGCGACCAATCCCGAGTTGCGGGTGCTCTATGCTGACAGTCTCGCCTCCGGAGGCGAGCAGAAGAGCCGGAGGCCCGAGCTCAAGCCGGATTGGAGCCCAGCGTTTCTGGGCCAGATCGACTATGTTGGGCGGCCGTGCCTGTTCCGAAGGTCCATACTTGAGGAGGCAGCAGGCGCGACGGATCTCACTGCTGCTCACCCGTGGTGGAACGCCTTGAAGATCGCCGGCCGAGGGCGTGATCGGGTCGAAATTGGTCATCTCAGGCGTATTCTTCTCGAACGTTCCAACGAAGATGCCGGACTGGAGCCGACGCCCGCTCGTTTGCCCGCGCCGGTCCTAGGCCGACCTGCCAGGCTCACGACCATCATCATCCCCACGCGAGACCGCGTTGAGCTCTTGCGCCGCGCTATCACCAGTATCGTCCATCACGCCGGTGACCGAGACGGCTACGAGATCCTGATCATCGACAACGATTCGGCTCAGACGGAGACGCTCGAGTATCTGTCGTCGATCGCTGACGGACGTAGGGTCCGAGTTCTGCGTTGCCCCGGCCCGTTCAACTACCCAGAGCTCGTGAATGCTGGAGCAGAGGCAGCTGCGGGCGACGTCGTCCTGCTCCTCAATAACGATTGTGAGGCCCAGGATGGAACTTGGTTGGGCGCGATGACGAGCCTCGCCAAAGAGGCCGATGTCGGGGCGGTCGGAGCTATCCTGCTTTACGAAGACGGGCGCCTTCAGCACGCCGGAGTCGCACTCGGACTAGGCGGCGAAGCGGGACACAGGGACCGAAAGATGCCGGCCGATCATCCCGGCAACCTTCGCCGGCTGACCGGCGTGCACGAGGTGTCCGCGGTAACCGCCGCCTGCCTCGCCGTCGAGCGGCGCAAGTATCTTGAGGTCGGTGGGTTCGACCGCGCCTTCGCAGTTGCCTTCAACGATATCGATTTCTGCCTCAGGCTGCAGGAACGAGGCTATCGCAACCTGCTCACCCCCCACGCCGTGCTGATCCACGCCGAATCCGCCTCGCGCGGCCAGGATACCGGGCCCAAGCGCACGAGGTTCGAACGGGAGGCCGCTCTATTCCGCGATAGATGGCGGCCGTTAATCCACGACGACCCCTACTTTCACCCGCTCTTCTCGACGACGCGCTTCAACGACCGCTTGGGATAGGCTCATCAGCAGCGAAAATCATCCCAGGCGGTGGTCCTCCACAGAAAGCCAAATCAGGGCGGCGATGCTCCAGAGCACAAAGAGCGCGGTCGCAATCGCAATCGAGTACTCGAAGCGCTTTGGATACGTGTACTCCTGGGGTAGCCCTGGAGGAACAAAGACGGACAGGTAGACCGACTGTCCTTCAGCCTGCCGCCTTGCGCGGTCGAGACCAGCTTCAGCCAATGAATAAAGCGTCTCCGCCATCCTCTGCTTGATGGCCACTTCCTCAAACTTGGCGAGAGACGCTGCAACGTTTCGTGCTTCTTCACGGTTTCCGGCGAGTTGCGCTTTTAGGTCGGCCGACTGTTGCTTGAGCGTCTCAATCCGGCTCGTCAGTCGCCGGACAGCGGGCGAGTCGGGTGCGAGTGAACGATTGGCAACGAAAAGCTCGCCCTCGGCCGTGATCTGGTCCGCCAAAATCTTGGTCAGGATCTTGCCCGTCTCCGTAGCTGTCTGGACGGGATCGATCAGACCTTCGGTGTTCCGGTAGCGCTCCATGTCCCGGATCGCCTCGTACATGAGCCCCTGCGCGCGCTGGACCTCCTCCGTTGCGCGCCTGAGCGCGTCCTGGCGCGATCGCCGGGAGATCTCGTTGACGAGTTTCTCGCTCAACTCGCCGATCATTCGGACCAGCAGAACCGCGTCATCCGGCCTGAACGCTCGGACTTGGACGGTCACGATCCCCGACATCGCATCGGTGTAGGTGCTGACCATGCTGTGCCAGTAGTCGACCAGCTCCTCGATCGTCGCGTTCGACTTTAGGCGGGCGTAGAAATCGGCCTCCGGACGGGTGAAAATTGCCCTGACGTCGACTGTTTTCTGTAGGTCGTCCACGATTGCGCGGCTCTGAATGTAGCTCGTAACCACGTGCGCGTCCTCGGTCGCGGTGCCCCCGCCGCCGCCACCTGACCCGCCACCCTTGACGGCCGAGAGCACAGAAGCCAGGCCATCCTTGGCAGAATTGTCCTGAGGACCGAGACGAACGACGAACCGTGTCTCCGCCACGAACTGGTCTGAGGCAAGAAAGGCGAAATATAGCGAGATCGCCAGCGCTGGAATGAGGACGCAGGCAATAAAGCTGAGCTTCCCAAGCGGGAAGCTGGAGGTCGCGGTCTCCGGGGCGAAGACGTCGACCGGGACAGCTCGCCGCGCAAGCTGTCCCCCCGAAACGCGGCCGACCGCCCGCTGATACAAGCGAGTCAATGGCCGGCTGTGCTGCTTCGGACTGAGAGGCACGATGGTTTCCACCCGTCCGTCCAGAACGGTGGTGGTCGCCGCCTTGCGACCGGGCATCTGGTCTGACATCACCCTCGGCTCGAACTCGCCTCGCTGTCGCCAGCCGTTACGGGCCGGGCACGACATCTAGCTCTCGATAAGCGACTTTTCAAAGGCTTCCGACACGAAGTGAAAGACCGCTATGTCGTGCTCGACTAATCGCTCGACAATCGGCAGTGCCCTTAGGCGTGCGCCGAGTTCCCGCGCGGCCGGGATCGGATCGACGGCGGGCACCTCACCGGTATGGAGAGACAGCGCGTGGATAAGGCCCTCCGCGAAGAGCTCGGCGCGTTCGCGGATCCCGACCACACGGAAGGCCGAGAGGGTGCTGAGTGCCTGGCTGATCGACGATGGTTTAAGGATCTCGTCCGGCAGCCGCGTCGTGAGCTGCCGCACGAGCGGGTCTGACAACATGTTAGCAACGTCGGGGTCAATGTCGCGAAACGCACGGGTGAGCGACTTATCCGAATCGAGCGGCAGTCCGGACGCGAAGCGCTTTACGGCTTCGAAGGAGACACTGTCGCGAAGGCCCAGGATGCCGGCACGGTTTTCGCCTATCAGGCGAAGGAGGAGAATGCGCTCAGCAAGCTCGTCGAACGGCTCCTGAACCATCGCCACCGACGTGTACCCCTGGTCGAGGTAGTACTCCACGCTCCGATAAGAAACCCGACCGCTTGCGTAAACGGAGTCCGCATTGTTCATCAAAAACATTTGGTGGGTGGTCTCGAGCCCAAATCGGTCGATGCTAGGGAAATAAAACTGAAAACGCGGTTGTAACGCGCGATCTATTCGGCTCGCTGGCAGAAGATGCGTCTCAAGCCGGAATATCTTTTCCCGAACGATCGCGTCCGGATTGAACCGGCGATAGATGATGACGTCGCTGCCTACGTCCCGGATCTCGAGATCGAGCATCTCGGCAAGGCCCGGGATCTCACTCTCGTCGATGGTAAAGCCGCAGAGCCCGGTTTCGTGCCGGCCAGCAGCCACGAGCGCCTCGCGCGGGCTGTCGGTCTCCTTCGTGAGCAATTCGTCTTGTCCGCGTAGGACCCGGATCGTCGCCCGCCCTGTGAATCCGTCTGGCACGACGTAGCCGATAATCTCACGGCCAAGGTCATGCTCGATGTTGAAGAGCATTCGATCTACTCGGGACGCGGATCAGGCCTCAGGTCCGAGAACGGCGCGCGAGCACGCTGAAGGATGGCCCGTTCGGATGGTCCGCGTGCTCGTGCGCGACCTCGAGCGAATCGAACCCTAGTGCACGGAGGGCAGCAAGGAGGTCGTCCCGCTCGATCCATCGATGATCGTCATAAAGGCCGCCACAGAAGGACGCGTTCTCCTCGGCGCGGTGATAGCTGCGAGGGTAGAGCCTTACATCGATCCCGTGGAAGTGCTGACGGTCCACGGATTTCCGGAACACGCTGCGCCGGGGGTCGGACGGCGGCATCGCCCTTTCACTCATGTAGTGGGTCCAGAGGAATAGCGCGTCGGTGGTCGCCGACGCTCGTTCGAGAAAGCGCATCGGGTCCTGCAGATGGTAAAGCACTCCGGACGCGACGATCAGATCGTATCGGCGGTCCGAGGTCTCCAGCCACGTTACGAAGTTGCCGAGATGGAACCGGGCACGCTCAAGCTGGACGAGTTCTTTGAACACCAGGCAGCGCAGGTAGGCGAGCTTGTTCGCTTCGATCGCGTCGATACGGTCCGCTCCTGCCCTCTCAATCATGTACGTATGACTGCCTTCAAGGGGCCCAAGCTCGAGCACCCTCTTGCCCTCTAGCGGCCCATATCGTTCCAACATCCAGGCGATCCGATCGTCGGCGTAGAGTGGCAGCGACCCGGCCCTGGCTCTCACCTCCGGGGGTAGTGCACAGGTCCATCCTGGGACCGCATCGATCGCGTTCTGAGGCGACGGCGCCTTGTCGACGTACTGCTCGAAGAGCGTCGACATCGATTTATTGCTGGCAACCATTTTGAGCTCCGGGATGTGGCCGAGGGGCCTGAGTGGCTGCCGGACCCATCCCTGCAATGTGCTGAGCGCCGCGCTTATCGGGGATGAGGAAGCTCGTCGAGAGCCCGGAGCCCGGGCACGGAGCCGCGCGTGTCGTGCCAAGGGTTATAGGCCGGGTCGCTGAACGTGTGAGTCGCGTGCCGCTGGCGAAGATTGTTCTGCTCGCGCCGGAAGCGCTCGACTTTCTCTGGGGCCTCGTCGCTGCCGCGGCTTACCGATTCGTGGTGGATGAGCGTCGCGAAAGGCGTCCAGATAACGCGGAACCCTTTCTCCCCCGCCCTGAGACAGAAGTCGATGTCGTTGTAGGCAATCGCGAAATCCTCTTCGTCAAACGGCCCGACGGCATCGAGGCAGGTGCGTGAAATAAGCATTGCTGCACCAGTCACGGCCGAGAGCGATTGCCGAACCGCTAGACGCCCCATCGGCCCCCAGAACGTATCGGACTTTCCCCCGAACCAGTGCCCGGCAAGACCGCCCAGGCCCACGATCACGCCCCCATGCTGAAGCGTCCTATCGGGGTAGAGGAGACGCGCGCCGACAATGCCGGTCCGCTCGTATCGAAAGCATGACACCATCTCCTTCAGCCAGGTCTCATCCTGCATCTCGACATCGTTGTTGAGCAGGAGCAAGAGCTCGCCCGTGGCCCGCGCCACCCCTCGATTCACAGAGCGAGAGAAGTTGAACGTGCCCGGCACCGCCTCAATGACGAAGGGAAGTGGTCCCTCGCCACATTCCTTGTAGAGGGCCAGCGTTGCCAGATCCGCGGTGTCGTTGTCGGCCACGATAATCTCGATATCCGGATAATCGGTCTGGGCAAGGCCGCCCAGGACCGTCTTCATCAACTCCGGGCTGTCGCGATTGGGGATAATCACGGAGACCTTGGGCCAGGTCCGGATCATAAGATCGAAGCGGACGCGGTGGAGTTCCGGGAGAAGCGCATCGTCGACCGGCGCCGGTTTCCCGGGCTCGCCGAAACGCTCCGCCAGCGCCCGCCTCGCGCTCTTGACTGCAACGGGCTTGAACTCTGTCGAGAAGCTCGTCTCGTGCCGCCGCCACAAGTAGGCAGGGTAGGGCAGGTGAAGCACCTTCGCGGGCTCCACCCTCTCAAGGTAACGCAGGAGCAGGTCGTAATCCTGAGAGCCCTGGAAACCTTCGCGAAAGCCACCGATGGCTACGAGACGATCGCGCCGATAGACGGACAGGTGATTGATGTAGTTCACGCCGGACAGGAGGACCGGGTCATAAGCGGGCTTCAGCATGTAGCCGATCGGCTTCAATCGCCCTTCGGCGATTACCTCGTCGGTGTAAAGGAACTCGGCCTCGGGCCGCGCTTCGAGGGCTCGTGCGATCTCTGCAACGGCACCCTGGGAGAGCGCGTCGTCATGGTCAGCCAGGCTGATCCACTGGGCGACCGCTTGCTGAAGCGCCCGGTTCGTCGCGGCAGCGATCCCCTGATTCCGTTCACCAAGGACCACTTTCAGGCCCGGGGTTTTTCCATGTGCCTCTAGCCATTCCAGCGTGCGGGGAGAGCTTGAGCCGTCGTCGCTGAGAATAAGTTCGCTCAGGCCCGGCGGTTGGGCGAGGAACGACCGGAGGAGAGTATCTAGATGGGTCGGGTCGGTGTTGTAGACCGGCACTAGGAACGCGATAAGAGGTTGCTGCGGCACGGGGACGGGGCGGCGTCCGGCCGCCATCGCCAGCACGTCAGCATAGTGCTCGGCCGTGTTCCGGTACCGGCGCATGTCCCGACCCGAGCCGAGGCCCTCGTCATCGACCCGCGTCGTCGAGAGTCTCAGGGCGCGAGTCGCACCCAGCCCTGGAACGTCACTGTCGAGCCAGCGGACAAGCTTCCGGGCAAGGAACCGGCTCGGCGTGACGAGTGCAAGGATCTTTAGAGGGCCTGGCGCGGCAGAAGGGTCAAATCGAACCCGCCTGAGCTCGGGCATATTCTCAATCTCGAGCCAACATATCGCGCGCCCGCATGCCCGGAACGTGACACTCTCGGCGTCGCTGAACCCTTCGCCGGTGTCGAGATAGACCACTGGCTCGATGCGCTCGGACGCCCCCTCGGCCATTAAGATCAGGTGCCGCGGGCGAAGCGGACCCAAAAGGCGGTAGATGAGGTGCGGGTCATGATCGACCGCGTTCCATCTGAGAAGGCTCGCGCGCTGCAGTCCGACGAACGAGCGCGCCCGTGCTGGGATGAACATAGGTGCCGTTTTGATCCCGCTCGGGGCGCCGTGCGGCTAAGCTGGGCAGGTGGTTATCGAACGCGCGGAGGGATCACCGCTTCATCCACAGTACCGTTTCGCTCGCAAACACGATAGCTCTCGGGTGTACCGACGGCGCTTGCCCACCGCGCAGCACGGGATGCCCAAGCTCGATCCCGGAATGAGCACCGGCGACGCTGCGGGCCAGAGGGGTCCTCCTTCGCCTTGAAAGCGCCACGCGATCGTGGGACTGGATGGAACTGGGTGCGCGACCACGAAGACCGCCCGACAGGAAGCGTTACGGCTTAGCTTGGCCCTGCTCGGGGCAGGAGAGCCCTCCCACCGATGATCCAGCTCTCCAACGTCTATAAGTTCTACAAGACGGAATCGCACCGCAAGGTGATCCTCGACTATGTCTCGACGGTATTCGAGCAGGGCTGGTCGTACGGCCTTCTTGGCGTGAACGGGGCGGGCAAGTCGACTACTATGCGGCTGATCGCCGGGACCGAACTCCCGAACTCAGGCAATGTCCGGCGCACCACTCGGGTGTCGTGGCCGCTCGGCTTCGCGGGCGGGTTTGATCCTCTCATGAGCGGCCGCGAGAACGTACACTTCGTCGCCCGGATCTACGGCGAGGACCCGCGCAAGGTGTCGCGCTTCGTTGAGGATTTCGCTGAGATTGGTGACTACATCAACGAGCCGGTCAAGACCTATTCTTCTGGAATGATGGCGCGTCTCGCCTTTGGCCTGTCCATGGCGATCGAGTTCGAATGCTACCTAATCGACGAGGTCACGGCGGTCGGGGATGCCCGCTTCCAGGCTCGGTGCGAGGAGGTGTTCCGCCGACGGCGCGAGAACACGGACCTCATTGTGATTTCCCACTCCATGGCTACCATCAAGTCCTTCTGCAGTCGCGGCGCCGTGCTCGTTGACGGTCGCCTGATGATGTTTCAGGAGGTCGATCAAGCGATTGAGATGTACAACCGGCTGAACCGCTGATGTCCGAGTTCATCATTGCACGTGGTCACGCGGATGTGGCCCGCTCGGGGCGTCCGACGTGAGCATCGAACCAATCGCATCACCGGTTCGGGTTCCCGCATCCGAGCGCGCCCAGCGGGTCTCCGAATCCTTGTCGGAGGCGGCGCGCCGCCTCCGGTTCGCGACGAGGGGACGCAGCCCTGTTCCAACGACGCATCGGGCCCGACGAAGCCGGCAGATCGCCCGTCTAGTGACGTGGCTCAGCTTCGCCGCGTTGGTAGCTGTCCCGAGCCTAGTCTCGTCGGTCTATTTCGGTTTCGTCGCCGCAGACCAATATGTAGCGGAGGCGCGTTTTGCGGTTCGGAGCGGCTCGATGGCCGGCCTCGACGCGCTCTCTTCGCTGACCGGCGTCCCCTCGATCCAGGTCATCCAAGACACACAGGTCGTCACGAACTACATAGCGAGCCGGGCGCTCGTCGAACACCTCATCGAAAAGGCAGACCTCAAGGGGCGCTACAGCGCGCCGGAGGCCGATTTCTACGCACGCCTCAATCCCGAGAAGCCGATCGAGCGTATCGTCAAGTACTGGAACAGTATGGCCCACGTCGGCATCGAGATGCCGGGCGGGATCGTGGTTCTCAGCTTGCGCGCATTTCGTCCCGATGACGCAGTCGCGCTGACAAACGCGGTCGTTGATGCGAGCGAGCAGCTCGTCAATGACATGAACGATCGCGCCCGGCGCGAGGCGGTCGCCAATACCGAGAACGAGCTGAAGCTCGCAGCCGGACGGCTGTCGCACGCCCGCGCAGCGCTGGAAGTCGCGCGCAACCAGGAAGGCATGATCGACGCCCCGAGCGAGGCGAAGAAGACCGACACGCTCATCTCCGCTCTGAAGACCCAGCAGCTAGAGTTCGAGCAGCAATATGTCGTTACGAGAAAGTCCGTGACCGACGACGCGCCGCAGATGAAGAATCTGCGCGCTCGCATCGACGCGACCGCGCGTCAGATCGAGCAGCTGCAGGCCGAACTGACGAGTCGGACAGGCGGTGGCGGCGCGACCTCCGTCCTTACCGGATCGATGACGCGACTCTCTGCGCTTGAACTGGAGCGTCAGATCGCGCAGACCCAATATACCAACGCGGCTGCAGCCCTGGAGCGGGCGCGGCTGGCGAGCACGACTAAGCAGATTTATCTGACCTCGTTCGTCCGTCCTGCTGCTGCTGAGGAGGCGAGATACCCGCGTCGCGGGCTGTTCATTTCCCTCGCTGTTGTGGTCGGCCTCTTTTTGTGGGTCTGCTTTCTGGCCCTTGCCAAGGTCGTCGGTGGGAAGATCCGCCAGTAGAGGGGCGCTTCAGAGTCGGGGCGTCCGCTTACGGTATTCGGCCGCGACCGGGGCCGCTTGCAAGAGAGTCGACGGACATGCTCTAGGCACACGCGCGCAGATGAACAATCGAGGCTCGTTGCCGGCCACGACCGAGGTTCGCGGCTCCTCAAGATGCAAGTGTATACCGGGCTCTCGGGCAGAGCCGCAGCTGAGAACGGAGCGAGATGGTCAAAAGGGGCATTATCCTCGCGGGTGGACAGGGCTCGCGCCTCTATCCAATGACGCGCGCAGTATCGAAGCAGCTTCTGCCGATCTTCGACAAGCCGCTCATCTACTATCCTCTAACCACGCTGATGCTGGCCGGCATCCGGGAGCTGCTGGTCATCTCGACCCCGACCCATCTTCCCTTATTCGAGGAACTGCTTGGCTCGGGCTCACAATGGGGTCTCGGCATATCCTACGCGCCCCAGCCGGAGGCCCGGGGATTGGCCGAGGCGTTCCTTATCGGCGAGCGGTTCGTGAATAGCGAGCCATGTGCTCTAGCGCTCGGTGACAACGTCTTTTATGGGGCCGGCCTGACGGCGCAACTCGCTCGCGCGGCTTCACTGAGCGACGGCGCGGTCGTCTTTGCCTACCCCGTCGCCGATGCCCGCTCTTTTGGGGTTGTCGAGGTGGATAGGTCGGGCAGGGCACTCTCCATTGAGGAAAAGCCGGTGGCGCCGAAGAGCGACCTCGCGGTTACCGGGCTTTATTTCTACGACGCCGATGTCGTGGAAGTCGCTCGCCGCGTTCGGCCGTCCGCGCGGGGGGAACTCGAGATCACCTCTGTAAACGCGCACTATCTCGAGCATGGTCGACTGAATGTCGAGGTTCTCCCGCGCGGCACCGCCTGGCTGGACACCGGCACTGTCGACGCGATGCACGAGGCATCGGCTTTCGTGCGCACGGTCGAGCATCGGCAGGGGTTTAAGATCGCCTGTCCGGAGGAGGTCGCCTGGCGTCAGGGCTTCATCACGACCGACGAGCTCCTGGCTATGGCAGGGACCCTGCGGAACGAGTACGGCGCATATCTCAAGCGCATCGTAGCCTCGCCGCGGCACTGATCGAGGCTCGTGATGAGAAGGGTCCAGCTCATCAAGCCGCGCCGTTTCGGTGACGCGAGGGGCTGGTTCTCCGAGACTTACAGCCGCCGCGACTATGAGGCACTCGGGGTCGCGGGCGAATTCGTTCAGGACAACCACTCCATGTCGGCAGCGATTGGTACGCTTCGCGGGATACATTTCCAGATTCCGCCGCATGGGCAGGGCAAGCTCGTGCGCTGCAGTGCCGGCGCGATCGTCGACTATGCCGTCGACGTCCGCCGCGGATCACCCACCTATGGACGCTGGGTCTCGGCAGAGCTGACCGCAGCGAACGGACACCAGCTCTGGGTTCCAGTCGGGTTCGCACACGCCTTCGTGACGCTCGCCCCGAATACGGAGGTGATCTACAAGGTGACCGACTACTACGCTCCGGAATGCGACGGGGGCATTCGGTGGGACAGCGCCGGTATCGACTGGCCGGTTCCGCCGGGCGGACCAGTCTTGTCGGACAAGGACAGGGCGTTGCCTCCGCTGGCCGAGTTCGACAGCCCGTTCGCATATGAGGGCGAGCCGCTCGCCGACCGACCCGATTGATTCCTGGAGCTCTTGTGTGACCGCACGTGTTCTCGTTACCGGCGGCGCCGGCTTCATCGGCTCGGCCGTCGTTCGTCATCTCGTCGCAGAAAGCGACTACGAGGTGCTCACCCTCGACAAGCTGACTTATGCCGGAACTCTGACGTCGCTGGAGCCTATCCGCGACAATCCGCGCCACGCCTTCCTGCAGGCCGATATCTGCGACGCACAGGCTGTTACCGGCGCCTTCGCGAGTTTTGATCCGGACGTAGTGCTGCACCTCGCGGCCGAGAGTCATGTCGATCGCTCGATAGATGGGCCGACCGTGTTCGTGGAGACCAACGTGGTCGGTACCTTCCGCATGCTGGCCGAGTCGACGCGCCACTGGCACCAGCTCGCGCCGGAGCGCCGGGAGCGGTTCAGGTTCCACCACATCTCGACAGACGAGGTTTTCGGATCGCTGGGCCCGGACGGGTTTTTCGTCGAGGAGACGCCCTATGATCCGCGCTCGCCGTATTCGGCGACGAAGGCCGGGTCGGACCATCTGGTCCGCGCGTGGCACCACACGTACGGTCTGCCCACGCTGGTCACGAACTGCTCCAATAACTATGGGCCGTATCACTTCCCCGAGAAGCTGATTCCGCTCATGATCGTGAAGGCGCTCGCGGGCGAGCCGCTCCCGGTCTACGGCCGCGGCGAGAACGTGCGCGATTGGCTCTACGTCGAGGATCATGCGCGTGCGCTACGCCGCGTCTTCGAGGCCGGACGGCCGGGGGACACCTACAACGTCGGAGGAAACTCCGAACGACGGAATATCGAGGTCGTCCAGACGATCTGCCGACTGCTGGATGGAATGCGCCCGCGCGCGGACGGGCGATCCTACGCGGAGCAGATCACCTTTGTGGCCGACCGGCCCGGTCACGATCAGCGATATGCTATCGACGCGTCCAAGATCCGGCGAGACCTCGGCTGGGCGCCGCGCGAGACGTTCGAGACCGGCCTTGCCAAGACCGTCCGCTGGTACCTGGAAAACGAGCCCTGGTGGCGAAGCATCCAGTCGGGCAGCTATCGGGGCGAGCGTCTCGGCCTTACCACTTAGCTTTCGGACACAGCTTGCCGCTCCTCTTTGAGCGCGCGCTCCGAACGTCCAAAGGACATGCGGCCTCGGGCTCTTAAAACTAGCGCGTGTGAGCGCCCCATACTACTCGGGACCACTCGACGGTGATCCAAGCATGGCTAAAATCTCTTTCAACCAATCTTCAGCCTGACCATCCCACGCGAACGCGCGACATTGTGCTCTGCCCGCGATACGTTCCGGCAGAGCACCGAGGGCGGAAACGAGCACAGGCAACCCAGAGCGGAGGGCTGCCGAAAGAGTATAAGAGTATGTCTCTGGGCACTGCGATGGGAGCCAGAGAAGATCCACATCAGTGCTCGCGATGAGTTGGTCTAAGTCACCATCTTCGTATTGTCCTGAGACACTCACGCCGCTCGCTTTGAGTCGGGCATCGTCGACGCTGTAGCCGATTAGGTGGAAATCCAGCGACAGCTCCTGGCGGCGTGCCAAGTCGGCGACATCTAGAACAAGGTCATACCCTTTGTGCCTTGAAAGCACGCCAAGGAGAGCGACCCTCGCGCGTCCCCGCGGGCCGCGTCTCTGTGTGGCTCTTAAGGTACTCGGGCTGGTTGAATCGAGGTCAGGGACTACCGTAATGTGAAGGTCTGGGTATCGTCGGAGGAAGCGCGCTCGCACGTCCTCCGCGGGGGCGATGATGCGCGCGGCTTCGATCAAAAGCCACCGTTGTGACCGCTGCCAGGACCTCAGGCTGGTAGCTCGGGACTCGTTCCCGACAGCATTGAGCAAGGTATCGGCCGCTAGTTCGAAGTCCTCACCGACGAATTTGCCGCTTGAATCGGTAAGATGAGGTTGCGGCGATAGAACGTGATAATCGTTCAGCATGAAGTCAAACGGCACGGACAACTTTTCGATAATCCATCGCAGACTGCTAAAATCATATGCACTATGGATCGAAACACGATTAACGGCCGCGTCCGCCAGGAGCGCTACCAAGTCGTCGAGGTGCACGGCAGGATCGAACGTCAAGCAGGGCGGGGCCTTTGATACGGAGTTGCACCTCAGCTCGATCTTCTGATTGCTTCCGGCGATCGTCAAAACGTTTGCCCAGCTGCGGGAACGGTTCACGAAGTCGTCGACCTGCCGCTGAATCCCACCTCCTAGGGAATGCGAAACCAGCAGTATGGTAGGCCGATCAGGGTCTAGACCCGATAGTAGCCGCCGCCGCTTCTGCTCGGTGTCGATGTCATACGTGGGAGAGAGCTCGGATGGCTCGCTTCCTGGGTTCTCGAGGATGTACGTGAGCACCCGGCCGGTAGCCTTCGACGCGTTTTCGGGAAGCCGGGCCTCGACGAAACGCGAGTGGAACTCTGAGGATGGTGCTCGACCTTCGGCTTCCCCAAAGTCTTCGAAATGGCGGACCGGATCTATGCCGCTCCGAGCTACATCACGATTTACGCGAAGATAGTAGATCGGATCCAAATACCGGTTCGGTCTTAAACCCAGCAACCTGCCCAAGCATGTGTAATGTTCGAGCGGCGACGAGATCAGGCAACCGGGATGCAGATAGGTCGCCCGGTACCAAGCTGGGTCGAATAGAGGGTGCGGACGGGCGCTCTGAAGCTCCCCCTCCTGTATGTAGTGGACCAGGGGATTGCGGAAGTCAGTGGCCGCCTGGTACCGCGACTTGTAATAGATGGGGTCGAAAAGGAGCTGCGGTCGCCATCCCTTTTTTACGCCAACAGTGACGAAGTGCAGGATCGGGTCAGTCCCAGCAGCGAGGGTTTCTGGGTAAGCGAGCTGGTACCAAGAGGCGTCGAATAAGCGGGACGCCGCAACTATGCGCCTCTCGTTCGCGGTGCTTCGACGCGACTCGTGGTGGGTCATGTCTTTCACGAGTTGCCTACGCGTTCGGCGAGTTCGCGCACCTTGCGCTCAGCTGTCTCGGCACGTTCTCGCCATCGCACCAGCTCCAGATCAGCCTCGACTGAATCATCCCGGAGCGCAGCGATCGTTTCGGCCATACCAGCAATCCTGGCATTCAGTTCGCCGATGCTCTCGCTAGAGGAGCTCTCGAGTCTGGTTGCTAGGTCGCGCATCAATCGGTCATTATGTATGGTCGCCCGTTGAAAGTCGCTCCTGGCGCCATACAGGTCGACTTCCAGCTGAGCTCTTTCGTTGAAGCTGTCGTCTATTAGGCGCCTGCTACGTTCTCCCGAGGCGCGCGCCGATTCTGAAAGGCCCACGAGTGTCGCGTCACCTTCTTGGCGGGACCTCGCAGCTCGACCCCGCTCCGGCCCGCCCCGGAAGGCGTTGTGATCCGACGAGAGCGGGTGCAGGGGCGGCGGTAGATCAACGTTCAAGGCATCCCACCGACCCTCCGCTACGCCGTAACGGATGAAGTGGAGCAACGGATTGGCGCCCGCGAGCTTTACGTCCGGGTACCTATCCAGGTAGCGCTGGCCATCAAATTGCGGGCCTGGTGATAATCCCTCGCTGCCGTGCTTAACAAAATGTTTCAATGCACCTCGCGATGTGGTGGACCCTGTCGCGGCCCGATAAAATTCCGGGTCGAATAACCCGCATACCGCTACAAGAAACTCATTGAGAAGGCTCTCTTCGGTTTGCTTTTGTCTCAGCCCAAAGAGCCTCCAGGTGCGGTCGGGAGCACCATCTCGACCTTGTGAGCCTTGAAAGAACCCAACTGCGTAGTTTAGCAGTTCGACCTGCCAGAGCGACCACGCAATTGCGCGTTTCTGAGGGTTGAAATCGTAAGCCATCGCTCAGTGCTGCTCTTGCCCTGGTATTCCAGAATTTCCTCGCGGTGGCGCCGCATAGCTGAGTTGCTGTTCGATCGAATGAACCCGGTGGCGTCCTATTAGGTCGGCCCAGGCTCGGCGATTTAGGGGTATCGCCGGATCTGGAAGGACGAAGCCTCCCGCGATCACTGCCCGGTGCACCATTAACGTACTTGGAACCAACGCACCTCCCATAGATCGTTCGCCTGCGGCGACCCCCGGTGGCATGTAGCGTGAAAGAGGCCGACCGCTATATCGGGTAACCGACACCCACGCTCCATGTTCTTGCATGGCAGCCACCTGAAGCTCAATCTTGGTAGGGGCGAAGCAGGTAGCGCTGTCCAGAACCGCCACGTAGTCGCCAGCAGCTTTTCGGGCGATGATATTGAGCATGTCTGGGACTAGCCGCGACGGAACGCGCTCGATCCGAAATCGGGGATCCTGGTCTGGCAGGGCTTCAACGGAAGCTGGCATGTCGAGCGAGACTGGACATATGAGGACCACCTCAAGTGTCCCGTGTGTTTGACTGAGCGCGCTCGAAGCTGCGGCCAGTACCTGATCGTCATTTTTGACCACAGGCAGGAAGACTGAGACCCGTGTATTCCGAACGATCGATTCGGACGCCCCTCTGGCGAAATTGGCTGCTTTCTTGTATTGGGTCGAACCCAGAAAGCTCGTCATGGAAGACAGAAACCGGAAATCGCTTCCCGACATAAGCGCCCGCTCTACCGAGCTCCGTGACTCAATCAGCCTGACCCACAGATCATCGCCCTCGCAAACTGCGCCCGGAAGCAAAGTTCCTTGCGCGCTATGTATACGATACTGCACCAAAGACTCTGACTGCAAAAACATGTCGCACGTTTCTAGTATTCTGTTCCACATGTCGTAATCTTGGACATACCGTAGAGACTCATCGAAAGGCCCGTGCGCGCGCAAAGCCCACATAGGGATAAAAATGGTGCATCCGTTGATAAACGCCCTCATCAGCGACCATTGACTTGATTTCAGCAGAGTACCGGCGTCCAGGCGGACCCGAAATATAACAGCCCCATCCTCGTCGATCTGGTCGTAATTGGAAAAAAGGACAGCATTCGATCGCCCTAACCTCGCGTGAAATTCTATTTGCCGCTCTATTTTGTGTGGGACGAAGATGTCGTCGTGACTGAGCCAGCAGAAAAAATCGCCTGTCGCGGTCCTAATAGCTGTATTGAGTGCTCCAGCAACTCCGCGGTTTGGCTGACGTATGTAGCGAACTCGACCGGAGTCGGCGGTCTTGGCTATAGCTTCAGTTTCTCCGCCGTCCGTGGAGCCATCGTCAACGACAACGATCTCGATGTTCTGGTGCGTCTGGGAGAGAGCGCTCTGGAGGGCCAGACGGAAATAATTCCCGCCGTTAAAAACAGGCATCGCGATTGTGATCTTTGAGCTACGGTCGGCGACGGGCATCTTAGGTCTGCTGGACATTGTGCTCGATATTTCATTCGCGCCCGACTCTCTGGACTTGGCCGGAAGGCCCGTCTCGCGGCGCTCATACCCTTTGGACGTTGTCAGGTGGTGAAACTAGCACGTTTTCGCGGCTGGCGCCCTGCAACGTGGGATGTGCTCACAACGAGCACTGGGTTCGGCATGTACTCTCGAGCGGTTACCCTGTCGACAAAGCGCGAGTTGAAGCTCCGGTGCGCCGTCCCGCCGCCGATCACCTGGACGCGAAGTCAGGGCGAGAGCTGCGAGGGCGCGGGGATCTTGCGGAGTCTTCGGCCTCTGAGGCAAGCACGGAGGTGAGTTGACGCGGACTGAGGTGGAGCGCTTGGGCCATTGTGCAGCCCGACCGCCGGCATGTCCGGCCGAGGAACGCGAAAGCATGACATCCGGACACTGGACAGCCCGGCTTCACTTTGCTCCGCGATCACCGTTCGCGAGAAAGATATTGGCCGCCTTGGTTGCCTGTAGCTTCGAGCCGCGCGTGAGCCTGGTCCAGACGGACCCCTGGACCGAGGAAGGCCTTCGAACCCTCAATCCGCTCTGCAAGGTGCCCACGCTGGAGCTCTCGACCGGGCTCGTCCTCTACGACTCCCCCGTGATCGCCCGCTTCCTGAACGAAAGCTCTGGCGGGAAGCTCTTACCGGCGGACGAGCGCTCATGGGACGCGCTGCGGCGGGAAGCTCTTGGGGACGGCTTGGCTGAGGCCGTCATCCGGCGCTACGTCGAGACGCTTGGGCCATCGGACCAGAGGGTGGATAAGGTGATACGTCGTCAGGAGGCGGCGATCTCGGCCGTGCTCGATGCTTTGGAATCAGCCGCGCCTAGCTGGACCGGGTGGCCGGCCGATATAGGCCATCTCGCCATTGCGGCCGCGCTGGACTACATGTCCCTTCGGTCGCCGGAGCTCCAGTGGGGCGAGAGTCGGCCCTTGCTCGAAAAGTGGTTCTATGATTTCCGTCGCCACGCTTGCATGAGGGTTGCCGCCGCGCCGGACTCGGGAAACTTCCGTTTGGCCGAGTGAGGCTCAGCGCTTATCGATGGGTCTGCTCACTTGAAAATCGCTGTGATCGGTTGCTCTGGAATGCTCGGCAGCGCAGCTTTTCGGCTGCTCTCCGAGCATTTCCCGACCGAAGTCTACGGGACTGCCCGGTCGGCCGCGGCGGCACAGGCGTTCAGTGCGCAGCTCGCCGGGCACATCACCACCGGGGTGGACGCCGAAAACGTCGACGCTCTCGCGCGATTTCTGGCGGAGGTTCGACCTGATATCGTCATCAACTGCGTTGGGATCATCAAGCAGCTCGCCTCATCCTATGACCCACTCGTCGCTATCCCGATCAACGCCATCTTTCCGCACCGGCTCGCGCGCCTTTGTGCGCTCGGTGATGCCCGGCTTATCCATATCAGCACAGATTGCGTATTCACCGGGCGGCGGGGAAACTACGTCGAGAGCGATCAACCCGACGCCGAAGACCTTTACGGCCGCTCGAAGCTGCTTGGTGAGGTCGACTATCCCAACGCCGTTACGCTCAGAACCTCGATCATCGGGCATGAGATCGGAAGTCGGAACGGGCTTGTTGAATGGTTCCTAGCCCAGAGCGGCGTCGTCCAGGGCTATCGTCGGGCGATCTTCTCGGGATTGACCACGGACGAACTCGTCCGTGTGATCATCGATCGCGTTATTCCGAACCCGGAACTTCGTGGCGTCTATCACATCAGCGTCGAGCCGATCAGTAAGTTCGACCTGCTCACGATCATCAAGCAGGCCTACGGCCTTGATATCGCCATAGAGCCCACGGACACCTTCGTAATCGACCGCTCACTCGACTCGACTCGCTTCCGCGTCGCCACGGGGTATGAACCGCCCTCGTGGCCGGAACTCGTTGTAAGTATGCAATCTTTCGGCGCCACGGCGCGCGCGCAGGCCTAACCATGTTCTCAGGAAAAACGCTTCTGATCACGGGCGGCACAGGCTCTTTCGGCAACGCCGTTATCCAACGCTTCCTCAAGACCGACATTGCTCAGATCCGCATCTTTAGCCGAGACGAGAAGAAGCAGGAGGACATGCGCCTATCCCTCCGGGACTCAAGAGTCCGCTTCTTCATAGGCGATGTTCGCGAATACACGTCGATTGCACCTGCAGTGCGCGGCGTAGATTACATTTTTCATGCGGCGGCACTGAAACAAGTACCGTCCTGCGAGTTCTACCCTATGGAGGCGGTGCGGACAAACATCCTCGGGGCCGAGAATGTGCTGAATGCCGCAGTCGCTGGCGGAGTCCAGCGAATGGTTGTGCTGTCTACGGACAAGGCTGTCTACCCCATCAACGCCATGGGCCTGTCGAAGGCCCTGATGGAGAAGTTGACGATCGCCAAGTCCCGTATCCTGGGCGCGAACGATACGATCCTCTGCGCTACGCGCTATGGCAACGTCATGGCATCGCGAGGCTCGGTTATCCCGCTGTTCGTAAGCCAAATCAAGGAAGGCCGGGATATCACCATCACGGACCCGAGCATGACACGTTTCTTGATGTCGCTCGAGGATTCCGTCGATCTCGTCCTCTTTGCTTATCAGAACGGGCGTCAGGGCGACATCTTTGTCCAGAAGGCGCCGGCCTCGACGGTGCAGGACCTCGCCGAGGCGCTACTCCACATTTTCGGGGCCGAGAATCGCATCAAAATCATCGGAACGCGCCACGGCGAGAAGCTTTTCGAATCCCTAGTCTCCCGCGAGGAGATGTCTCGCGCGGTGGACCTGGGCGGCTTCTTCCGCGTTCCCGCTGACGATCGGGATCTCAATTACTCGAAATTCTTCACCTCGGGCGAGCTCGCCATATCCGACGCCGACGATTATACCTCGCACAATACAAGGCGTCTCGATCGCAAACAGCTGATCGAGCTCCTGCTCGGCCTCGATTTCATCCAGAACGAGCTTAGATCTTCAGTCGCTAAGCCTGCCTACGCGTGACGTCCAGGTGCAAAAGATCCTCACAATTGTCGGGACGCGTCCCGAGCTGATCAAGATGTCCATGGTGATCCGAAAGCTAGATCGCCTTACTGATCACGTTCTGGTCCATACGGGCCAGAACTACGATTATGAGTTGAACCAGATCTTCTTCGACGATCTAGGCATACGCAAGCCCGACTGCTTCCTGAGCGCGGCCGGATCGAATCCGGCCGAAACCATTGCGCGCGTTATTCAGGCCTCGGACGCAGTGATCGCCCGCGAAAAGCCGAACGCGGTGCTGATCTATGGTGATACCAATTCCGGTCTGTCGGTCATCTCGGCTAAGCGGCAGAAGGTGCCCGTCTTCCACATGGAGGCCGGGAATCGATGCTTCGACCAGCGCGTGCCGGAAGAGATCAACCGCAAGATCATCGACCACCTGAGCGATGTGAACATGGTCCTGACGGAGCACGCCCGCCGGTACCTCCTAGCGGAAGGGCTGCCCGGCGACCGCATTTTCAAGGTCGGCTCGCATATGGCGGAGGTGCTGACCGAGTTCCGCCACAAGATCGAGGCGTCTGACGTGCTCGCCCGCCTGGAGCTGGAAGCCGGGCGATTCTTCGTGGTCTCAGCGCACCGGGAGGAAAACGTCGACTCGCCGGCGCGGCTCGGAGTCCTTCTGGACCAGCTGCGAGCGTTGGATGAGGCCTTCGGGTTTCCTATCGTCGTCTCGACCCATCCTCGCACGCGCGCGCGCCTGGAAGGCTTCGCGGAAGTCGGTATTCCTGCTGGCATCCGGTTTTTGCCTCCATTCGGTTTCACCGACTACATCAAGCTGCAGACCACCGCGTTCTGCGTTTTGTCAGACAGCGGGACGATCACGGAGGAAGCCTCGCTCCTCGACTTTCCCGCCGTCACGTTTAGGGACGCGCACGAGCGCCCGGAAGGCATGGATGCGGGTACTTTGGTCGTCGCTCCGCTGGGGCAGACTAGCCTCGTCGACGCAGTCCGGGTCGCTCGCGACGGTCATCAAGAGGGGCGGGTCGGCGCGCCTCGGTTTGCGGGCGGAGTGTCCGATTATCAGGGCGGCAGCGTCTCGGCGAAGGTGGTCAGGATCGTGCTCTCCTATATCGACCAGGTCAATCGGGTGGTCTGGTCGAAGCAGAATCAGGTAGACGCCGGACCGCGCAGGTGACTTTGAGCACCGTCACTCGCCGCATGACTGCCCAAGCCCGGCGGCTCCGGCTACGCTCTCTCCTGAGATGGCGATCGGAGCGTCCCAACTGACTGGTACTCCGTACGTGAGCCGGGTCACAGGACTCGCCCGCCTCCAGAACTCCGCAAAGCGGCCTACGCAGTGTCGCGCAAGCTTACGCCGTTTCTCGCCTCCCTAAAATCTGCTAAGAGATGCGGCGTAACAGCATCCCGACCATCGAGCCGCTGGGAAGTCTCGGACGGCCGAGGCGCATATTCCGACACTTAGTTTGGTTCACATCAAGAGAAGCGCCGGGCCCGCAAACTACCGGCGGCGCAACCTCGTCGAATGCTCGTTGTGCAAGCTCGAGTACTTCTCGACTCTAGCTCCGAGCCTTTGTGTCCACTACGTAGGCCTGCTACGCTTCTTGCCGGCACGCGCGGCATGGCAGCAGGTCGCTCACACGCTCGCAACTTAGACGCGCTTTAGCGCCGCGGCCCACGCTTCCAAAGACAGCTCGGGCAGGGCGGCCGGATCCGAGCTGGGGGGTGCCGATTTGGGCGACCGGGTCGTCGTCTCCGAAGTTCTGGGAGCTTCAACGTCGGGGACCTTCCAGCCCGTCCGACCTTCCGAAAGCCCGTGCTCCCAAAAATGGAGAAGCGGGTTCACTCCTGCCGCCTCCACATCTGGATTGTGCTGTAGATATCCCCTGACGCTGAAATGCCGGCATGGGTCGCGGCCCTCCCGCCAGCCATACTCGATAAAGTGTTGCATTGGGTCGACGGCCGCGTTCGCCACGTCCGGGTTGTGGTTGAGGTAGAATTGGGGATCGAAGCCTCCAAGGGTGGTCACCTTAGATTCTGTACCATTCTTCGTCAAAATCAACTCTCCACTTGGTTCACCGCAAGTAGAAGGAAATGCTGCAGCATTGGGCTAATGTCTCATCTGCCCGGAGGACCTAAGGCCAGGAGATCCCGGTAGTAAGTCACTACGCGGACTTGAATCTCCTCCCGATTCGACAACTCAGATACGCGAACGCGGTTCGCCTCAGCCATGCGGTCAACGAGAGCGTCGTCGCTCATGGCCCTGATCAAGGCGCCAGCGATCTCGTCCGGATAGAGATTACGGGCGTAGATGACGTTGTGGTCAGCCTCAACCACTGGCACTATAGTGTCTAGGGGAGAGACGATCGGGGCAGTCCCGGTCGCCATCGCCTCCAGCATGGCGTTGGGGATGCCGTCCAGGAGAGAGGGCGCGAGGAGGACCCGGGCGGCGCCGATCCGACGTAACGCCTCCTCCCGTGGCACGCGCCCGACGATCTCCCAGTCGCGTCGGATGTGTGCCGGCACGGCTTTAGAGATCCAGGCCAGGACCTCGGGCTGAGTGCACCAGAGTAGTTCCACACGGCAGGGCGAGATAGTATCCCAGGACTTCACAAGCGCCTCGAGTACCGGCATCGCTTTAGCCGTCTTGGTCTCGTAAGCTTTCGGCCAAACGATCACACGCGGACGCCTGGACGGGGGCAATTCGGAGCCTCGCGCCAAAACCTTCAAATCCATGCCTCCGGCTCCGGACACCACGCCCAGCCCGGGCTGAGTCGCCTTTCGTGGATCAAGCCCGAGCGCGATGGCCCGCTGGTAATTAAGGTCGTTGTCCGCGATGAAATGGTCGCACGTGGCAAGCACGTTCCCGATCAGGTCCCGATGCTCGGGCAAATGGGAGTTGAGGTCGAGGTCGGGGCCGCCACGCGCTTGGACGACCCATCTCACCTTATCCAGGTGGTATGCGGCACGTGTGTGCAGGAACAGGTATGAGGCGTCTTCTACGCCCAGTGTGTGTACGAGGTCAGGTTGCCAGTCGCGCACAACACGCGCCAGCGCGCTCTCGATTGTGAGCGAATGCTCCGCCGTCCTGGCGATCCGGGTGCTTCGGTCGCTCAGGATCTTGCGGGCGGGCCCCGGCGGGATCCGGTCCCCCGAGAGGAGCGTCTCGTAAAGGAAGCCGAAATACTCCCGCGAGTCCTGCGGAGGAGGAAACACGGACATGCGCGACTCATCGGGCCTGAGGCTCCGGTCCGTAGCCGCCACATAGGTGCGCACAGGCCAGTCCGGCGGCGGAAGGGAACCCGGGGCAGGCAAGCCAAACAGGCGGACGTTGATGGAGCAGTCCCGGACCAGATCGATCCACGAGGTCGTGTGGGAAGAGATCGGCCAGCCGACGAAGAGGATTCTCGGCGCGCCAGGAAACTCATCCTCGAACTCGGCTTTTGCCGCGCGCAACGGTTCCCGACCGCCCGCCTGGGCGTCGACGATCCGCGGCTTCAATCCATGCCGGGTAACAAGTATGTCGAGCGCGTCGCGCTCAGCTGCGACGAATTCGAGTTGCTGGCGGACGCGGTTGCGTTCGACAGCGATGTCATTGGAGATTGTGTTAAGAGTGTCCCGCTCCAGTACCAGAGCGTCTACCTTCGCCGTCAAAGCTTTCTCGAGAGAAACGCGGTCTCTGGCCAATGTATCGAGCTTAGCCTCTAGGTCCTTGCAGCGTCCGTCAAGCGCGCTACGCTGAAGCGCTAGTTCATTGCAGCTGGCATCAAGATTGTTGCGCTCCGTGATGAGCGTGGCGCAAACTTGCTCGAGATACGCGAGATCCGCTAGGCGTGCAGTTAGATCTGCGCGATCCCGGTCAGCCGACGCCTTCAGGGCGCGGAAAGCGACCTCCTCCTGCTCGGTCGAGCGCCGCGCGCCCTCGAGCGCCTCGTGCGCCGCGGCCAAGTCCCTCTCCAGCTCTCGAACGCGCTTCCGCAAACCAAACATTCTAGAGCTCTATGGGTGTCAGCTGAATCGGACCGGGCGAAGCCCAGTCGATTCTCGTGGATGCTCTTGGGGTAGGGCGCCCGTGAGCTCCGGCGTCCCGGTGAGGACGGACCGGCGCCAAAGCTCCGTGACCATCAAGAGCCAGGGCTGCACCCACGGGCGCTCCCCGGCCAGAAATCCCTTGCGGACCGATGCGACAGCATCGGGCGCAAAGAGCCCGGCGCGCCGAACCGACTCCGGCGAGAGGGTGTCGTCGAGCACTTCACAAAGCGGGCCCCGCAGCCATTCCGCATGCGGTAGGCTGAAGCCCCGCTTTGCCCGCTGTTGGAAGAACTCGCCGGGAAGCCAACGGCGCGCTACGTCGACGAGGATGCGTTTGGCGCCCGTTTCGGAGTAGCTTGCGGACAGATCAAGGCTGCGCTCACCAAAAGCGAGCTTCGATTCGACCGGCAGCGAAAGGGCGAGGTCGACAACAGAGGTGTCGAGGAAGGGGACGCGAACCTCGAGGGAATGACTCATTGAGCAAGCGTCGATATCGCGGAGGAGTTGGTTGCGCGTATAGCCGTTCAGGCACAGGACGCCGGCCCGGTCGAGCGGGGCGGCGTCAGGCAGCTCGTCGAGAGGCCCCAGGTCTTCCGCGAACGAGCGCTCGGCCGTGGCCGCCCGGCGCTCTTCAGTCAGGAGGTGAGCAGCCTCCTGCGGACCAAAGCAGTGGTAAAGCTCTCCGAGCGCCTGGGGGATGCGACTCTGGACCGCGTGCGGGGCAGGCGCGAGCAGGCGCCGCATCCAGGCGGGCAACCGGGGCGCCCGAAGTGCGTCCGCACCCACCTCGGCGCGCAACTGAGCGAACCAGGGGTAACCCAGGAAAACCTCGTCAGCCCCGGTGCCCGACAAAGCCACCTTCACGGATCCCGCCGCCGCTTGGGATACATAATAGCTGTTCAGCCCATCTACCGACGGCTGGTCAAGTGCCCGGGTAAAACGGTCGAGATCCCGCGAAACCGATTTTTCTTCAACGATCACGCGGTGATGATGGGTGCCTAGATAGCTCGCCATCGCGGCCGCATCCTCACTCTCGTCTAGGCCGAGGGAGGCAGACTGATATCCCACCGAGAACGTCTGGACAGCCGACCCGGTCTGCGCGGCCATGAGCGCAACCAGTAGAGATGAATCGACTCCGCCGGATAGGAAGGCTCCGACCGGAACGTCCGAGACGCGCTGCAGCCGGACCGAAGTCGTCATTGCTTCCGCGACGGCGTCCACCTGATCCTGGTAGGGAAGCGAGCGCATGCCGCGAACTCGATCCAGCCCGAAGGACCAGTAGCGTTGCAGGCGGGTGCCGGACGCATCCACGATGAGGTAGTGCGCCGAAGGTATTGAGCGCACACCGTTGAGCAGGGTCGCGGGCTGATGGACCGAGCCGAGGCTGAGCAGGCCGCGCAAGGCCCTGGAGCTGATTTCGGGCCGGACGAGGCCGCTTGCGAGAAGACCTTTCAGCTCGGAGGCAAACGCGAGTATCCCGTTCTGCTCAACGTAAAGGAGCGGCTTGACCCCGAATGGATCGCGCCCGAGCATCATCATCTCCCGTCCGCGCCCGCGCCGCTTGTCGTAGATCGCGAACGCGAAGATCCCGCGCAGCCGTCGGACGAAGTCGGTGCCATGCTTCAGGTACAGCCTAAGAAGCACCTCAGTGTCCGAGCCGCTGGCGAAGGTGTCGCCCTCGAGTTCGAGCCGAGCTCGTTCCTCGACGAAGTTGTAGATTTCGCCGTTGAAGGAGACCCAGACCGAACCCTCGGCGGCCGACATTGGCTGATGCCCAGCCGGGGATGGGTCTTGGATCGAGAGCCGCAGGTGCCCGAGGGCGACCGCCTCGTCGGTGAACACTCCGCGATCGTCCGGCCCGCGATGGCCCATTGCGGAAAGCATGGAGCCGACTGCGGAAGCATCAGATCGCCCGAACAGACCGGCGATGCCGCACATCAGGAGTCGGTATCTGCCGGTAGAGAGAGGCCCCGCCCTCGTGTACTCGAGGACGAGTGACCGCGAGGCTGCCATGCAACCTCCATCCAAACGGTCCTACTTAGGCTTCTGGGGCTTGAGCTCACGGTCTGACAACGTGCATGACATGCCAGCCGGCACGATGCTCAGGAAACTGTTCGCGCGGCTCCGAGAGGGCGACTAGCCCACCGGCTTGGGCGACCAGCCTCTCCATCTGCTCGGGAGTCCGGTGAATGCTTCCGCCCTTGGCTTGCAAGCTGGTCTGCTCGAGAGCCGCAGCGGCGCCTGTCGCGAACTGGATCGCAAACACTCCCGAAGAGGTCAAGGATAGCAGCACCGCCTTCATCTGCGCAAGCAGATCGAAATCAAGCATGTGCTGGGCAACCAGATGCGACATCGCTACGTCGAAGCAATCACGAGGGAGGCGGTCCAGGTCGCTCGCTAGGTGGGTCACGGCGAGCCCCCGAACCCTGTCGAGGGCCACCGGCGAGATGTCCAGTGCATGAACTTCGCAGCCCATCGCCGCGAGTTGACGGGTGTCCTGCCCGAGCCCCACACCAATGTTTAGAACGCGAACCCCTTGCGAAAGACGGCTACGAACGCCCAGCCGTTCCCAGACCTCGGCGCCATCGCTCCCGGTGAGCCAGTACTGATGGTCTCGCTCGTGGGCACGATTCCACCAGTCGTTCAGGGACTCGCCCGACGCGTCAGACCTGATGACGTCGGCGGACAGGTTCTCCGGGGACATCCCCTCCGTTTCCCGGGGAGCTGGACGAACGGCTAATGCGTCGAGCTTAGTCTCTAGGTCCTTGCAGCGTCCCTCGAGCGCGTTGCGCTGAAGGGCGAGTTCATTGCAGCTGGCGTCAAGATTGTCGCGCTCCATAACAAGCTCGGCGCAAACTTGCTCGAGATACGCGAGATCCCCTAGGCGTGCGGTTAGATCCGCGCGGTCCCGGTCAGCCGACGCCTTGAGGGCGCGGAAAGCGACCTCCTCCTGCGCGGCCAAGCGCCGCGCGTCCTCGAGCGCCTCGAGCGCCGCGGCCAAGTCCCTCTCCAGCTCTCGGGCGCGCTTCCGCAAAACGAACATTCCGCCCAAGTGCCCCCTCGGCAGATCAAGCCGCGCGCGCAGGTTTTCGCGCGCCTGAGGTTAACTGCTCTGTGGTGGTACGCCCGACGGGCGACAAGGGCTAGCCTGATACTCGAGCATCGTGCCACAGGAAAGGGGGGCACGCCCGCGTAAGGGCGGATTACGCGTCGCAGCGTGTCCAGGATAGCGTCCCCGCCGGCCCGAAAAGTTCGCAAGAATCTTGCGCGCGGAGGCCGCACGGTACAGAACGGCTCGATTTCAGCCGGAGCGCACGGACAACGTGACCGCCTATGCCCCAAAAGTCTCCACAATTATGCCCGTGTACAACGGCGCCGAGTACGTCGCCGAGGCGATCGAGAGCGTGCTCGCGCAGACGTACACGAATATGGAGATCGTAGTTGTGGAGGACGGGTCCACGGATGACGGTGCGACTAGGCGCGTGATCGAACGGTTCGGGGACCGAGTTAAGTACATCCATCAAGAAAATATGGGCGTCGCCGGAGCTCTCAATACCGGTGTTGCGAATATGACAGGAGAGTTTTTCACTTGGCTCAGTCACGACGACCTTTTCTTGCCAGGGAAGATCGCGGCACAGGTTGCGTTCTACCAAGCAATCGGTCGTGAGGACGTGGTTCTCTACAGTGACTATTCTATAATCGATGAAGGCGGACAGGAGCTGTTCGAAGTGCGGTTCGACAAGGAATACTACGCAACGAACCCGGCCGTTGGTCTCTTAAATGGATCAATCAACGGTTGCACGGTCTTTGTACCTCGGACGGCCTTCGACCGAATCGGCCTCTTCGACCTTAAGATGCGTCATACTCAGGACTACGACCTCTGGAAGAGGATGGGAGCGATGTACAGCTTTGTTCATCTCCCAAAGGTTCTGGTTCGCACGCGGACCCACCCAAAGCAGGACTCGCGCCAGCCCGCTGCCGTGGCGGAGGGAGAGGCTCTCTGGATCGACATCGTAGAGAGCAAAAGCGAAGTTGAGCAGGCGCTGGCAATGGGGAGTTCCCGTCGTTATTTCAAGCGCATGGCAGAGTTTCTGAAACAAACCCCCTATCAGAACGCTGCCGCTCGCATTGCAGCTAGAGCCGAGGCGAGCCTCGACGACGTGCTCGTAAGCGTTATCATTCCGTTTTACAACGAGGTATCATTAGTCGTGAGAGCGGTCCTCACCGTGCAGGCCCAATCCCACAAACGGCTCGAGGTGATCCTAATCGATGATGGTTCGACAGAAAACATCTCCGAGCTTGAGCGACTGGTGGCCAATGACCCCCGGTTATATCTTATCCGGGGGCCTAACCAGGGCGCGGCTGCGGCGCGCAACCGGGGCCTGGACCTAGCACAAGGCGATTACATCGCCTTTTTGGACGCTGACGACACCTTCCTGCCAAACAAAATCGAAATCCAGCTCAAGGCTATGCAGGATACAGGAAAACTGTTTTCCCACACCTCCTATCACGTCGTGTTCCCGGAGCGCGGCCTGGGCCAGGGCACAATCCCCTCCGGTCGGCTTCTAACTGGGCGAGCTTACCCGCAGATCGTCGCCGGCTGCCCGATCGCAACTCCCACGGTGATGCTGCACCGTGCACTTGTACTCGGGGGCGCCCGGTTTCGAGAGGCGGAACGGTTGGGCGAGGACGTCCTACTCTGGATCGAGCTCGCGCGCGAATACGAGATTCTCGGGATCGACCAGCCGCTCTCCGTCGTAGAATGGTCTTCGGGCAGCGCGGCCATCAATCTGGATAAGTCCATTGCAGGCATCTCGGGCATGCTCGAAGCGTTCAAGTCCATTCCCTACCTTTCAGCACAGCGCGTGCAGATCGAAAGTCTCGAGCGCGCGCGGGGAGATTTGGAGGCGCAGCGCGAAAAGGCGCGAGCAGAGCGAGGCGACCTCGCGCCACTTTTGAACGAGGTATTTATCAAGGAAATCTTCGACCCAGCGAGGCTCGCCGCATGATGCAAGCGGCTAACATCTCTCGTGCGCTTCGATTCGTCATCGCTCGAGTATGGCGCAGGTCCGCTCACCTAGGCAGTCCTGAATCAGCCGCGGCTTGTTCGCAGGAACGCTCGATGTCGACATCCGGGGAGGACCTCGAGCAACTGAGGAAGGAGCACGCTCAAACTGAGGCGGCACTCGCAGCTGCGCGCGAGCTCGTTTTCGCTAGAGAGAACGAACTGCAGCGCACGAGAGTCGCACTGGAGATCTGGCGCGCCCGCCACGCCGTTGCGGTTGCGGCTGAGCACCGTGCGCTCGCCGAGAACGATAGGCTGAAACGTCCGGTCGCCGCACTCTCTGCCGAGCGGGATGCGGAGTTGGAAACTGCGCGCGATGCACTCGACCTCTGGCGTGCCCGACATGCTGCTTCGGTCGCCGCGGAGCATCGCGCTCTCGCCGAGAACGATCGATTGAGAGGCCAATCAAGGGTCCTGCACGCTGAACGGATCGGCTGAAATGCGTTCGAGGCGTGCGAGTGCGGGAGGACCATCGAACTGGATCGCTCCTCTGACGGGTCTGACCGAGATTTTCGTGGCGTTTGCGCGTTCGAGGCTTGGCAAGAGCCCCTTAACGGCCGTGCGTAGCTCACGGTGACGTTTCAGAACGCGCATGCGCCCGACGAGCTGAGGCTCCTCTCGAGCGGGTCCTGCATGCGATGACGCGGACGCTACCATACGTCCGTGACGTCGTTTACCGTGCGGCTGCAATAACGAGGAGCTCGAGCGGGGTCCGGCCGGCCTCCGTGCGTCGAAACGAAGCACGGTCCCGAGCGTAGGGTGACGGCGGTGGCCAAGTCGATAGTCAGGATCCCATAACAGGCTAGCCGCAGTCATGATGTTCTTCTCGAATACATACCATTCACCATTCGCCGTTGAGGCGCGAGTCGTTAAGGCGCTGATGCTGCGCGACATTCGAACTAGATTCTTCGGGCATGGTTTGGGTTATCTAGTCGCGATCGCTTGGCCTCTGGTTCACATCCTTATTCTCATCGGGATCTGGAGTTTCCTCGGACGGACTACTCCTTACGGGGTAAGTTTAGCCTTGTGGTTCGCGACGGGGCTGGCTCCAGTGATGTCATTCATCTATGCTTCGCGCTGGATAATGATGTCCGCGGTTACGAATAAGTCGCTCATGGGATTTCCCGTCGTGAAGTTTTTCGATGTCCTCCTCGCAAGAGCTATTCTCGAGGCTGGCGCGGCAGTTTGTATGGTCGGCTCGCTAGTCGGGATCTTCTATATCTTCGGGATTGATCCCATACCGGCCTTTCCAGTTTCGGCCCTGAAGGCGATGTCGGCCGCAGTTCTTCTGGGTGTAGGTCTTGGTATAATAAATGGGGTTATTGCAGCCGTGCTGCCCTTGTGGGTAACTGGTTATGCACTACTCACCATCGTGTTCTACCTTCTGTCCGGGATTATGTTCATCCCTGACCAAATGCCCGAGGCAGCTCGCGCTGCACTCGCATGGAACCCTTTGGTTCATGCTGTCGAGTGGATGAGGGCCGCCTATTACGGCGGTTACACAAGCCGTACCTTGGATACAAATTACCTTTTGGGGTGGGGCTTCGGAACAGTTTTCTTTGGTCTTCTATGCGTCCGGTATGGCCGCCGCTTCATTTCGCCAGCCTAGAGTCCGTCCGGAACTCGCGGGAGGCGGGTCAATCGCCTGAGAAGGATGATTGGCGGAGGGCTGAGAAGACGGCTCGAGCGGAGCCGAGCGTCCGGGTCTTTCCGGCGGCGCTGATAGCGGCTCATCCAGGAAAAGAAGCGCTTTACTAGCCAGCCGCCTCGGAGAGAAGGCGAAGCCGACCTGAACCGGCCGTCTGCGTACACATTATTTGCGGAAGGCTTCCGCAACCAAGGAGTTCAATAGGAGATGATGCTGAGGGGGTTGCCGAAACTTCGCCACCGCCGTCATGAAGATCCGGTCTAACGAGGAGCTTGCTACGTGTCGCGTTTCCATATCCGGGTGCTCAAAGTGTGGGCTGTGTCGGGGCTGATTGCCGTCGGTTGCGCCTCCATATTCAGGGCAAGCCACACGACCGAGATCGGGCTCGCATCCTGGCATTTTGGCATTGGGGTATTTCTCCTGTTGTCCGCGATTCCACTTCTTCCCTGGCTGGTCGTAGATCGGTGGCTCTACGCCGTCAGGTACTGGAGAGGGAGTTGACGCGGCTTCGACGCCTCACAACTCTCGAGCGTTCAAGCCAGAGCTCGGCATCAGCGACATATCGTACGTCGCAGCTGGTACATCGGAGACTGGTGGAACGTGGACGGACCTGGCCCCCGGGTGCGATCGTCCGCTTAAGCTGCGATGAGTTGCACGTTGTGCCTGCGCCCAGGATGCGTCGACCATCACGAAGGTGATTCGAATGAGCGCGAGCTTAGACGTGCCTGTGCTCGTGACTGGCGCGGCCGGGTTCATCGGTTACCATGCGGCCCGTCGGCTGCTCGATGCGGGCCGGGAGGTCGTCGGCGTCGACTCCTTCACGGACTACTACGATCCCGCGCTTAAGGAGGCACGCTTCTCGCAGCTGCAGGAGAAGGTCGGCTTTGTCGGCACGCGGCTCGATCTTGCAGATGGTGAAGCGACCCGGCAGCTCTTCGACCGTTTCCCGTTCCGTGTCGTGCTCCACCTCGCGGCCCAGCCGGGCGTTCGTTATGCGCTGACTCATCCTCACGTTTATGCAAGCGCGAACGTGACGGCGTTCCTCAACGTGCTTGAGGCGAGCCGCCATGCGGGCGTGCAGCATCTCGTGTATGCCTCGTCGAGCTCCGTGTACGGCGGCAACATGAAGCTGCCGTTCGCCGAAGGCGATCCGGTCGACTACCCGATAAGTCTGTATGCGGCGACAAAACGCTCGAACGAGCTGATGGCGCATTCCTACGCGCACCTGTTCGGCCTTCCATGCACGGGGTTGCGCTTCTTCACCGTCTACGGCCCTTGGGGACGGCCAGATATGGCGATTTACCGATTCACGGACCGAATCGCTCGTGGCGAGGCGATCGAGGTTGCTGCAGCTGGCCAGGTACTGAGGTCCTTCACCTTCATCGACGATGCGACAGAAGCCGTGTTTCGGGTTCTCCAAGCGCCCGCACCCAGGCAGGCTCTCGAGAACTCGGGACCGGGTACGAGCGCGTTTGGACCGTTTCGCCTCTTCAATATCGGCGGCGACAGACCAAGCGATCTGAATCGCGTCATCGGGCTGATTGAGAACGGTCTGGGTCGTCCTGCGGCGGCGCGCGTGAGCACGGTACTTCCGGCAGGCGATATCGTCGCAACCTCGTCGGACGTCTCGTCCTTTTCAGCAGCCTATGGCTGCGTGCCGGCGACGCCGCTTGAGGTCGGTATTCCACGCTTCGTAGCCTGGTACACGCAGTACCACGGCGCGCGGCGCGAGGCCTAGTCGTACCAGCCAGGTGATCGCCGGAAATGTGGCTATCGCAGATTTTGGACTCCAGTTGTGTTGTCTGCGCGATTGAGACCGGTGCAGCCTATACAGGTGATCGTGCTGATATTCGCGTCATAATCAAACAGCGGTCTCGACTCGTCAGCTTGGTAGTCATTGTAGGAGTTGAAAGCCGCACCGATGAAAACCACGTGGTGACGACCGACTAGCTTCAAATGCGTTCGCACGTACTTGGCACCCGTGATCCGATTGAAGCTAGCGGACTGGATCACGTGAGTGACCGGCGTCTTTCCCAAGTTCGTGAGCACAAAATCGGCCTCACCACTGTTGTTTTCGACGTATGCGCCGTTGATCGAGAGACCTGCCCCGCCCTCCTCGTCACCATTGAACGTCAGATTCATTCCCCCAGAGGCAGCATCTCCTTGGGTGCCGACGCCCTGCATCACCATGCTGTTGATAGTCAGATTGGTGACCGGCCCGCCATACAGGGCGAACTTGTCTATCAGCCGCAGCTGAAGGTTCTTGAAGACGTTGCCGTTGAAGTTCGTGTAACCCTGGCCTTTGCCGATTTCGATCCCGTTCGTGGCGGATGCAACGATAACGTCGTCGAAAGCCGTACTCAGTACGCTCTCCAGATAGACGGGCTTCTCGATGTTCGTCGCGTAGATGTCTCGCACGCGGCCGAACCCCACGCCCGAGAGCCATAGCCCGCGCGACCCGAGCAGAGGCTGAGCGCGGCGCGCTATCGTGAACCCACCGACTGGGCTGTAATTTAGCGAGTTCGCTCGGCCTTTGAGGCCGCCCAGGATCTTGAGGGCATACACGCCCGGCGTGATTGCGTTGATGATCGTTGAGCCCGGCCCGTCGCCTTCCAGAGTGACCTGCCGGGGATCGTCAGGCGCGTCGGCTGTCTGGGCTGAGTTGTCGAGCAGCCAGCCGCTCGAGAGATATTGTCCCGACGGAATGCCGACGCGCCCGCCCGTTGCCTTTGCGGCGCTCAGCTGAGCATTCACTCCGGAAGTAGTGTCGGTCGCCGCGGTGTTGTCGACCGTTCCCGCGCCGAGAATGGAGCTGGCAGGTAGGATTTCCCGGCCGATTGCTGACCCGGACGACGAGAGCCCGACGGCGACCGCCCCCGCGGCTAGAAGGGTACGCCAAACGGGTTGCTTTGGGAGCAGAGATGTCCCCAGGTGGCGCGCCTTCCGAACACTCCGTAGCAGCCCTAACCGGGATGGGATGCTCTCAGCGGCAGAGCCGCTGGACAGCCTACATCCCCGCCTACCCCGATCGGTGCGTCGCATCTCAGTTCACTCCTGCCTTGTCCATTGTCACCCTGGACCAGCCCACCGCTCAAGCGTCGCGGAGACATTCCAGCAAGGGCGCAGGCAGGTCGCCACGTCGCTCTCGCTCGCTGAGGGCGAGCAGCAACGCTGATCCTGGAGCGTCGATGATGACCCCCGTGAGCACGGCGGAAACGGCCTCTCGGAACGGAAGGATGCGCCTTGTGAGGCTTTCTTGTAGATCGGGATGTGCGCGCCCTGGAACCAGGTTCCAAGCCGCGAAACATACGACCTCCTCGTCGCATATGCCCGCCATCGGAGCCAGGCGGCAGACCTGAAGCCAACCATCCGCGTGCAAGCCAGACTCCTCCGATAGCTCGCGCTTCGCCGTCTCGAGCGGATCGGACCCAACCGGGCCTGAGCCTCCCGGAAGCTCCCACGTGTAGCGACGCAGAACGTAGCGATATTGCCCGACGAGGAGCACACCACCATCGGCTTGGATCGGAGCGACGGCGATGCCGTGGACCTTGAATCGCAGAGCTGCGTGCGTGTGCTCCCGGCCTGATCGGTGCCGGACGAAGTCTTCGTCGAATGAGGCGTGCTGCCCTTCGTGGCAACGTTCGGTCGACAGGGTTGTCCAGGGGTTCGTACCGTCCGCCATCCCACTCCCTCAAACGATGCCTCGGGCGCGGTGCAGCAGAGGGAGGTGCTTCGGCGACCCATCGTGCTGTCCGATAGCGCGCCCGTCGTCACGGCCCGGCCTTGCGCTTGAGGTTTGCCGCTGCCTAGATCAAACCCGCCGGTCGGTTTGAGCCTTTTCTATACCGCGCATCAGGCTACTCTGAAGTGATATTACGTCCTAAGCTTACTCCCGGTTCCCTTCAGAGCCAGCTTCGGCTATGAGCCACGCACGATGGCGCTGCGCGCATCGTCCTTCAATAGAGCCGTATCGGAACTCGCGATGAGAACTTACACGCAAACTGAACTCAAGGCGATGGCGCAGACCTGCGCGGAGCGAATCATGGCTTCTCGCGACGGAGAGGAATACTTTGAAGAACCTTTCCGCCACCTTGTAATCGACGATTTTTTCGATCGCAGTTTAGCCCAAGCTTGTCTCGATAGCTTTCCTCCCCTAGAAGATCCGTCATGGCAACACTCTAAAGACGAAGATATTGAGGTAAAGTCGCGTACGACATGGAAGTCGGAGTTCGACATCCCGGATGGAATTGCGCCCGCCGTTCGCATCCTGAACTCCGCCGAAGTCCTCAGAGCACTGGGATCCCGGATCGGAATCGAGAAACTCATGCCGGATCCGTATTTCACCGGTGGGGGCCTAAATGTGACTACCCGCGGCGGCTTGCTGGACGTACACATCGACGGCAACTACCATGATGCAAGCGGCCTCAACCGTCGCGTGAACGCTCTGGTGTACCTCAATCCAGGCTGGGAAAAGAGCTGGGGGGGAGAGTTTGGTTTGTACGATAAGACTGGGGAGAACTGTCTGAAAGAAGTCGCCCCGATTTTCAATCGAATGATCGCCTTCGACACACACGACTACAGCTTTCATGGTCTGCCCAACCCGCTGAATTTTCCCGACGGCAACGCTCGCCGCTCGATCATACTGTATTACTACACGAAAGAGGCGAGGCCGTCCGATCAGATCGCGGTGACGGATCCGCATAGCGCTCTCTGGGTAAAGCGCGGCGTCAAAGACAAGCGTGGCAGCACGACCCGGGCCTTCAGCTGAGTTCGTGCATAGAGCATTTCGGCGGGCGCTTACGTGGAGGATATTAGAACCACGTCCACCTCATCTCGCCGAAACGCCCTCGTCTTCGGCCCGAACGGGAACAAGCGGGCCGGAGACGGACGGCTTACGGCGAGGATGCTGCGACTAGATGGTCAAAGTCTCCGGTTCGGCTCTCGTCTGGATGAATCGTCTGCAGATCGTATAGATCGCGGCTGTAGGGGCGAAGCTCGGCCCAGACTGGCCATAGAGCTAGCTGGGATCCTCATTCCGAACGGTGCGACGATGATCGACGGACAGAGTTACCGCGAAGGGGTCGAAACTGCTCCATTCGCCGTTCGGTGTCAGGGTCGCCACTTCGTCCGCAGCGCTTACGGCTTCCTACTCCCATGGCCACGCTGTCTTCAGCGATTTGCAGGACCAAAACGCTACGAGCGCCGCGACATCCGGGAGATGCGTTACGGGTTGAGACCCGATCTCTGGGCGGTGCGTTGGTAGACTCGCAATATAAGCTCCCAACAACCCATAAGTCCGAAGACGCTGACGGCCTGCCTGCTCGGTGAGCGTGACCCAGCCCGCATCGGGCGGGGCAGGCCTCGACGAACGACCCCTGAGCCGAAGCCCGGGATGAAAGTCGATGCCAGTATGTTCCTATGGAGACGGCCCGGGTGCGTTCGACACGTTTCCGGAAGCCGGTCGAGCATCTAGGGCTGCCTCGGTTCTGAATGTTCCGGTAGGTCGAATTGAGCGGGCCGTGGGTCTCCAGCGTCTTTATGCGCTCCAGAATCCACCGAGATGACGCCTTCCTGTCTTCTCGCAGGACAGATGCTCGCGCGATGTGTCGCTCGTTCACCTAGTCGGAGGTTGCCTGATGTCGCGCACGAGAGTGAGCAGCTCCTGCTGCGTGTTATGGATCAGCGCGAGGGCAACAGTGTGCCGGGCGCTTGACGATGCTGGTTCGCGCTCTTCTGCATCGAGCTGACCCTTGATCTCTTCGCGAAGTCGAGCGACTTCGTTTTCGCAGCGCGTGAGCTTCGACGAGATGTCGGCCAAAGAGGCGGCAAGTGCCGCCTGGCCGTCCAGAACCTCCATCACGACGTCCCGCCGCGGTCGCAGCAGCAGCAGTTCAGCTATCCGCTTCCGAACCTTGGCGAACGAGAACGTGGTTTGCGGGTGCTCCGTCATGTCGGGACGGCGCCTGTCCGCCTCGCTCTTATGTAAACTGTGTGCCCCGGCACCCCGTGTAGGAACCGTGTTCCAGCCGACCGCAACTGCTCGATCGCCTCTGCCGGGCTACCGAACAGGCTAGCGGGCCAGATGCCCTCGTTCCATTGTACCGGAAGGTAGTCCGACCATAGATAGTCCGGTAGCGGCTCGAACCGCACGCGCTCGATTGAGAAGCCGAAACGAGGCAGTACAGCGCGATATGTACGCTCCGACCACTTCGTGACGTGGTGAGGTGGAACCTCTGTCACTGCGTTCGGAAAATGGGAGATCGGGCCCGCGGCGTTCGGCGTGGTGACGATCAGCATCCCGCCCGGGCGGAGATGAGCGTTCCAGGCGCGCAGAAGGGCGAATGGGTCCGGCACATGTTCGAGAACCTGGAAGGAGACAATTGCATCGAAAGGTGCTCCGACGAGGGATGATTCGGTGAAGTCGCCGCTGAGAACGGTCCAGCTAGAATCCTCTTTCGCTGACCCAGCTGGGGTTTTCTCATAGAGAAAGGGTCTGATTGACGGCTCAGATCTTCCCAATAGCTTCAGGAACGCTCCCGACCCTCCGCCGAAGTCGAGCAGACGCTTTGGGAAGGGTGCCTCGCGACGAATATCGTCTATGGCCTGCTCGAACTCCCACTTCTCCTGGACGTAATAGCTGTCGGCCGAGATCGTTCGATAAAAGTCATCGCTGCCGCAGTACACCGGCTCAAAACGCCCGAAGTCGCAATCTGAGCAGATGGCGAGCGTGACGGTTCCGTCCTCAATCTCTGCGAGCTCGTCTCGGACAGAGGCCGGGAACCGACGTCCCGCAAGCCTTTCCCACGTCCCGAGGATCTCCTCCACCCGGACTACTTGCGGCGTCTTCTCGAACCGACCGCGTTGGCAGGCTGGGCAGATCAGTGCACTATCCTGAGCTTGGCCGGTCGGCGGTAGCTCGAGCTGGGAACTAAATCAAGGGACAGCCGAGCGGATGCACGCCCGTTGCCGCGAGGCTGGGGCGCACTTGCACCGCCCTTCAAGCTCAGCAAGAGCCCACTGTGAACGAGACGCCATGGAAACCGAAGTCTACGAACTCGTGAAGAGTTATATGCGGGTTGAGCGCGAGCCACTGTCGGCAAGCGAGCTGCTGGCCTCGATCTGGCTTGTTTCTGAAACAGCGCCAATCATCAAACAACAAAACCGAACCGACAGAGAGGCGGGTAGCAAGAAAATTCAGCACAGGAACTGTAGAAGAGTATAGGTCACAGTCTATCCACGCGGCCGAAACTCTTGGAAGCTGCTTCGTGGCTGGACTGCCCTCGGCGAGGGTTGCATCAAACCAGCCCGGAACGACAACCACACGATCCATCGGCGCTCCCGCCTCGGCTACGCTCTTCCGAAAATCCTCCAGGCCGAACGCGAACTGCCCCGGGAAAAACCCGCTGGAATAACCGTCACGCGCATCCACTTCGCTAAGGGGTGGTAAACCCTCAAATGAGTCAAAAGCGACAAATCGCGTGTCTTTCAGAAAATGGCCACCTCGCGTTGCCATGTACGAGAACGTCGTTCCTTTGAACACTCCAAATTCACAATAGTCGCCCGGAATCTCAGCCCCAACTAGATAGTCAATCAGCTTATCGAGCGCATCCCATCTGTTCGCATAATAGCCAAGCTTTCTTTCCTCGAGGGCAGATACCCGTCTCTGAAGGTCCTTGATTTGGTCGCCTAAATCCTCCATGGAGGCGCGCCTAAGATCAACCTGACCGGACCCACTCATCGAAAGCCCCTTCAACGTTTCGGTCCATAGCGCCGGCTCAAATCGAGGGCTGCCGGCTCTGATTCAGCTCTGGGGCTTCATGCCGGGCTCGGAAACGTCCGATCCCGCTACCCCGGGGTGCTCCGCGGCATCGAGCCCGCAAGGCTACAGACCACGGAATCGCTATTCTGGCAGGTCAGCTTCGTCAATCAGAAAGGGCCACCAGCCACGCTCCTGCATGCGGGCATCGGCCCGATCACGGTGGCCTAGCTCGCCCGAAGCGCGTCCCGGTCGGGCATCCGGGGCTGCCCCGGTTGTGATGTCCGATCATCGTCAGGCTGGGCGGCTTGTACGATCCTACTTGCGGGCCCCTCGAAGGGTCGTCGTCGGGACAAGAGAGAGAGAGAGTGAGTGAGAGAGAGCCTGCGTGGCTAGAATGTGAATTGCAGCGCTTCCGCGAACGTTGGCCCTTAGCGTTCGGGGCGCCGAGCTTCCGGGCAGTTTACGGATTTGCTCGCCGCTCGCCTTTATTGCGCGTTTGCATACGCAACGGATCGCGTCCTTTCGCCCGAAATGATCCTCCTACTCAACTACAGCGCCCGCAGCGGGTGTCAACGACGTATGATGCCAAATAGCGCCGCCCTGAGTAATAGATAATTGGCACGGGCGGCACTGCCCAGCCGCGGCTGCCCAATCCGAGGCCGGACAGGAATAGAAATCTGGTCGACTTTCAGTCGACATCGGGCAGCGTGGAGCGCGAGCTCTGTCCCGAATGAGTTATATGAGTCGAACCAACCGCGAGACAGATAGAGCTTCATCCGGTAGCCCTTCATGCCGCAGAATGGGTCCTTTATGCCGTAAGCTCTAGAGGTGATTTTCGAGAATAATCGCTCAGAGAACCTCGGGAGTTCAGCGCGGACGCCCAAGACGAGGTCGCTACCACTTTCGAGCTGCGCAACGAATTGAGGAACTATGTTCGGCGGGTGCTCTCCATCTGCGTCGAGCGTGATGGCATATTCGCAACCTATCTGAGCAGCTCTCGCGAACCCAGTTTCGAGAGCCGCGTCATAACCCTTGTTGCGCGCGTGGCTGATGACGTCCGCCCCAGCAGCGGCAGCGGCGGCGGCGGTCGCGTCCCGAGATCCGTCATCAACCACGATCACACGGCCGAACCTGAGGAGGCTCTCAACGACTCTGCCGACGGTGTTTTCCTCATTGATTGCGGGGACAATAAGCGCCAAGCGACATCTTTCCATCGGCTCTCAGGTATTCCCCTTAAACTAATCGTAGCCGCGGCTCACCCATGCAGTTGCTCCTGATTGCGGTCGCGCCGGGTAGAGGCTCTCGACTCTCGGCCCTCGGCGCGGCAACTACTCGACGGTGACAGACTTCGCGAGGTTGCGCGGCTGGTCGACGTCTTTCCCCATGAAGACGGCGGTGTGGTAGGCGAGGAGCTGGATGGGGATCGCGTAGAGAAGCGGCGCGATCACGGGGTCGCAATCCGGCAGCACGATGGTGCCCATCGTCTCCATCCCGACCTCCGCGGCCCCACGCTGATCAGTCAGGAGGATGATGCGGCCGCCACGTGCCGCGACCTCCTGCATGTTGGAGACGGTCTTTTCGAAGACTTGATCATGCGGCGCAATTACGATGACGGGCATTGTCTCGTCGATGAGCGCGATCGGTCCGTGCTTCAGCTCGCCCGCCGCATAGGCTTCAGCATGGATGTAGCTGAGCTCCTTAAGCTTCAGCGCGCCTTCGAGCGCCATCGGATAGGAGGTGCCGCGGCCGAGATACAGGACGTCGCGAGCTCTTGCGAGCTCGCGGGCAAGGACCTCGATGGGCTCTTCGAGGTGCAGCGCCTCCGTCATCAGGCCCGGCACCGCCACGAGCGCCGCAACGAGGCGCTTCTCCTCGTGCTCCGACAGGGTCCCACGCTCCCGGCCAGCCGCGATCGCCAGCGCCAGCAGCGTCGCAAGCTGGCAGGTGAAGGCCTTGGTCGACGCGACCCCGACCTCGATGCCGGCGAGGGTCGGCGCAACCGCCTCGCTTTCCCGCGCCATCGTCGACGTAGGAACGTTGACGACGGTCAGCACATGCTGCCCGGCAGCCTTCGCATAGCGGAGTGAGGCGAGCGTGTCCGCGGTCTCGCCGGACTGCGAGATGAAGATCGCGAGCTCGCCGGGATCGAGCGGCGCGTCGCGATACCGGAACTCGGACGCGACATCGACCTCGACATTGATGCGGGCGAGCCGCTCGAACCAG